>Ga0180216_1000010_pt1 | contig 442529 bp, 452 predicted proteins | sample eDN3rd37CBELigMG_FD_128879 | JGI IMG/M metagenome (GOLD analysis project Ga0180216, IMG submission 128879) | Enriched Miracle-Growth compost microbial communities from Emeryville, California, USA - eDNA 3rd pass 37_C BE-Lig MG (version 2)... ...
CGACGGCGTGAAGGTGATTCGGGAATTCTGACTCGAGCTCGTCGATACACCGATCAGCTCACCATTCGTGACCTGCCACGATCCCTCCACCGACGTCCACCCCGTCGGCAACGAACCATTCGCGACTCCTGTGAAGTCCTCGTCGAAGACCACCGTCTCGTTTGCCTGGGCGGGAGATGCCTGGATGATGATGAACGATGCCATAAGCACCGATCCCACTGCAGCGATAGCCAAACCCCTGACCCCAACCCGTCGCCGCCTCGAGGGAACAGCACTGCTCAGTCCTATGGTTTTCATGTCTCTCCTTTGAGCTCAATTGCTTCTGAATTGCACCTGATTTTCTGTTGAAGTCCTCGCCAGACTCAGGAACGCGTCGCAATCCAACGCGTCACGCCTCCTCTTCGGTCACTTGATTCCAGCTCTGAGGAAGCTCTGCACGAACTGACGTTGAAAGATCATGAACGCGATAAGTAATGGAGCCACGACGATGATCGTCGCCGCCGACAGAGAAGCCCAGTCGACGCCCGCCTCGGTTCCGTTGTAGACCGCCAGTCCAACCGTGAGTGGCCGGGATTCAACTGAATTGGTGATCACAAGAGGCCAGAGGAAATTGTTCCAATGAGTGCTGATGGAGACTAGCCCATACGCGACGAGCGTCGGCTTCGCCAGCGGAATGTACACCCGCCACAACCGTCCGAGACGCGAGCATCCTTCAATCTCAGCGGCCTCATCGAGTTCGATGGGCATGCTCTTGAAGGTCTGACGCAAGAGGAAAATACCGAAAGCACTGGCGATGTACGGAAGTCCGACCGCGGGAATCGTGTCCACTAGCCGCAACCTGGCCATCGTGTCGTAGTTTTCCGAGATGAGGATATCGGGCGCGATCATGAGCTGTACCAGGATGATCGCGAACGCGATGGAACTTCCGGCGAACTTGAAGCGTGCGAACACGTATGCCGACATCGTGCCGATGATTAGCTGGGCCAAGAGGATCCCCGAGACCAACAAAGTGCTGTTGAGGAAATAGCGTGCCCACGGAGCGCTGCCCCAGACGTTGACGAAGTTCTCGATGGTGAGCGGAGCCGTCGGGTCGAAGCTCGCAGCATCACCACGGTGGTGCAGGGCAGCCCAGAACGCGAAGACCAAGGGCAATAGCCAGAGGATACACAGCAACCAGGCGCCCACATTCGTCAATGCGGCCGAGAAGTAGCTTCCCCATCGGTGATCGGCTCGCCGGGAGATCAGGGTTGGTGTCACGAGCGTTGTCATTGGTAATGGACTCTCTTCTCGATGACCTTGAACTGCAGGAGCGCTATCCCGCCAAGGATCACGACCAGCGCGACCGTCAATGTCCCCGCGTAGGGCAGATCGAAGAAGCGGAACGCGTTCTCGTAGATGTAGTAGAGGAGCAGGTTGGAGGCGTTGTTCGGTCCGCCATCGGTCATTACGTAGATCTGGTCCACCACTTTGAACGCATCGGTCACAGCTACGACGAATACGAAAAGCGTCGTCGGCATCAGCAGGGGGAAGGTGACCCGCCTGAAGTGGTACCACTTGGATGCGCCTTCGATAGCCGACGCCTCCTCCAACTCCGGGGAGAGGTTTTGCAGACCGGCGAGGTAGAAGATCATGAAGAAGCCGGCGAGCTTCCAAATCACCATGATCATCATCGCGGCCAGAACAAGCGATGGGTCCCCCAGCCAGTTCAGCCCCGGAACCCCGAAGAACTTGAGCACGGTATCGATGGGACCGATGCCCGGCGAGTAGAAGAACAACCAGATGCTGGCGACGGCGACCATGGGCAACATGGTCGGCATGAAGTAGGCAAGCCTGACGAAACCGCGGCCGCGGAGCTTACCGTTGACCCAGACTGCCATCAATATGGCGAGCGCGATGCTGGTTGGCACTGTCCCCAAGGCGAACCAGAGGTTATTGGTCAGCACCTGCCAGAAGATCGAGTCATTGAGCATGCGCTCGTAGTTCCCGAAGCTGACCGATCCATTCTTCTGCTGCATGCTTCGGATGACGGACATGATCACCGGATAGTGCGTGAACGCGATGAGGATGACGAGTGCAGGCGCGATCATCAACCAGGAGAAAAGCGTAGGGTTCACCCTGCCCCCCTTCCCCGGCCCTTTCAAGGGCCGGGGAAGGGGGCTCTCGTCCGGTGACACCGGAATCAAAACTTCAGTCATCGATGTTCTTTACCGGTACGGCTTCAGAACCTTGTCGATGTCCGACTGAAGCTGGGCCAGGGCATCCGCCGGCGACACCTGACCATTCAGAGCTGCGTTGATCGCATCGTTGGCGAGAGTGACAACCTTGCCGCCATCATGGGTGGCAAGCTCGCTGATCGCATCCTCCAACTGGTCGCGGGCGACAGCCGCCTCAGGGAAGTCGGCGACATAGGCCTCCATCTTGTCCGTCTTCCATGCTGCCGGCCCGGTCGCCACGTAGCCGCTGTCGATGCTCCATTGCGCAGCATTCTCCGGACTGGTCATACACTTGGCGAACTCCAATGCCGCCTTGCGCTGCTCGTCTGTCGCCTGCTTGAGGATGTACATATTCCCGCCACCGGTCGGCGACCCTGCGCGCTTATCTGACGGTAAGGCGCTCACCCCGAAATCGAACTTGGCGGTTTTTCGAACATTGCTGAGATTGCCGGTCGTCGTCCACATCATGGCAGTGCGCCCTTGGAGGAAGTCCTCGGCCGTCGTACTCCACTCGACGGTCCCGGCGGGCGCGAGCTTGTCGTCGCCCAACTTCTTCCAGAACTCAAGTGCACGCACTGCTTCGGGGTTGTCAAAATTGGTTGCAGTGCCCGATCCGTCGGTGACTTCCACTCCAGCCTGGACGGCGAGGGCTTGGAAGAGCCAGTAGCCATAAGCTGTCGAAGGGATTTCGATACCGAAGTCCGCTGCCTTCGTATCAATGACCTTCTTAGCTGCCGCTCTCAACTCATCCCATGTCTTCGGCGCTACCTCCGGGTCGAGACCTGCTGCCTTGAAGATGTCCCTGTTGTAGTACTGGACGATAGTCGAGCGCTGGAACGGCAAGCTCCACAAGGTACCCTCGGAATCAATCCCTCCGCTGAGGAATGCTTCGTAGAAGCGATCCTTCGCCCATGAGACATCGCCTATCTCGTCCAACGGCGCGATCAGTTTCTGATCGGTCAGAGTGAACAGGTCGGAGGACAGCATGACTGCCAGCTCTGGAGCGTCGTTGGCCCGAGCCGCCGCCTGCACCTTCGTCATGGTGTCGGGATATCCCCCGGTGTAGATGGCCTTGACGGACACGCCCTCCTGCTCCGCCGCACATGAAGCGACGAGCTTGTCCACGACCTGGGTCAATGGGCCGCCGACAGCGACTGGGTAGTACATTGTGAGCTCGATGTCTTCGGAGCCGGCTCCCGGGTCGCCGCCTGCGCCCTGGCTGCACCCGGCGAGGGTGAGGGATGCGATTGCCACTGACGCCGCCGTCAGCGTCGCCCGCGCTCCCTTTCGCTTTGTGATCATTCTTGGTCCTTTCAGTGGGGTTATTGTTCTCAGGCCGTTGCTTTCCGTGGAGAAAAAGAGTCCCCGGTAAGCCGGAGGCCCGAGTCATTGTCGAAGAAGTGCAGGTCATCGGGATGGGCATGGAGCCGGACATTCTCGCCTACCGTCGCCGGCACGATGCCGGGGAGCCTTGTCACCAGGCTCTGCCCTCCTGACAGATCGACTGTGAGCAGCGTCTCCGCCCCCAGAACCTCGATCATGCGGATGCGGCTGATGAGTTCGATCCCTCCCGGCACCGGGTCAAGACGAAGCGATTCGGGACGGATGCCGACCATGAGCGCCCCACCGACGCGCGCCGCGACATCCACGGCTACCCGCTGCGCCACCCCGTCGATCTCGACGCCACGCTCGTTACGGGAAGCCTGGATGATGTTCATGGGTGGGGAGCCGATGAAAGCGGCGACCTCGGCATCCGCCGGCTCACGGTACAACGTCACCGGATCGGCTGCCTGAACGATGCGGCCAGCCCGCATGACGACGACATGGTCCGCCATGGTCATGGCCTCCACCTGATCATGGGTCACATAGACGACGGTCAGGCCAAGTTCCTGTTGAAGCGTGCGCAGCTCAATGCGCATCTGATGACGCAATTTGGCATCCAGATTGGAAAGGGGCTCGTCCATCAGGACGACCTTTGCATCTGTTACCAGAGCACGGCCCAGCGCTGCTCGCTGTCGCTGCCCCCCTGATAGTTGTGCTGGTTTGCGATTCAGGTATGCGGTAAGACCGAGCTTCTCTGCTGCTTCACGTCCCCGCCGCTCACGCTCGGCCTTCGGAGTCCTGCGTACTCTCAACCCGAACACGATGTTCTCGAGGACGGTCAAGTGAGGGTAGAGGGCATAGTTCTGGAAGACCATAGCGATTCCCCGCCGAGAGGCTGGAGTCTCATTAACTCGTCGACCATCGATCAGCACGTCGCCAGAGGTGGCCAACTCCAGTCCGGCGATGATCCTGAGTGAGGTCGATTTGCCACACCCTGAGGGGCCAAGCAACACTGCGAACTCACCAGAGCGCACACGCAGATTCACATTCTGCAGTACGGCCGTTTCGCCGGTCTTGCCGTCGCTAAACGTTTTCTGCACGCTGCGAAGTTCGACTTCCGACATTCATGCTCCAAACTAGGTACAGCTTTGTACGGTGCGCATCACTATATATTAAATCGATTTAGATTGGCAAGCATCTCTTCGCGATACTGAAGAATGACAACAGATCAACGCCGAAAGTGAGGAGCGATGGGACAGCGACCGACAATCGCCGATGTCGCACGTGAGGCCGGAGTGTCCAAGACTCTGGCAAGTTTCGCCCTAAACGACCGCAGTGGCGTCTCCGCTGCGTCGAAAGAACGCATCCTGGAAGCAGCTACGCGACTGGGCTATTACGGAGATCCGTTCGCGCGAGCGCTTCGTACCGGTATCACCAACATCTTCGGCATTGTCGTCCGCAATATGCGCAATCCCTATTTCATCGACGTCATGGAAGGAGCCCAGGAAGCCGCGAATGAAGTCGAAGCGACCATTGTCGCCGTGAACTCCAACTACTCCGAGGATCGCGAGATGGAGCATGTTCGCCGGCTTGCCCAACAGCGGGTCTCGGGTGTTGCGATCACTCCTGTCGGTTCGGGGCCGGGCATCGGCCTGTGGCAAGAATTGTGTCCTGAGCTGCCCGTCGTCGTGGTCAACTCACCACGGAAGTTCACGGGGCCGAAGGTTCGTCACGTCGATCATGACGAAGAGAACTCGGTCGAAGCAGCGGTTGCGCACCTGGCTTCTCTGGGGCATCCACGGCTCACCTTCCTGACCCCTCCTGCCGAATTCGGAATGGACAATGAGCGGATCGATGCCTTCCTGTCCAGTTGTAAGACTCACCGTGTTGCACCGGACATCTTCCCGGTCGAGTTACGACTGGAGACTGTGGAACGGGTCATAGGTTCAGCCCTCCGGTCCGAGAACCCGCCGACTGCGATAATCACCAACTCCGACTACACCGCACACGGCATCTACCACGCGGCGCGGGCCTGTGGTCTCCGAATAGGAGTGGACTTGTCCGTAGTCGGCTATGACGACCTACCGACCTCAGAACTGCTGGATCCACCGTTGACCACCCTAAGAATCAACCGTCACTCCATCGGCAGGCATATCTTCGAGCAGCTCTCTGCGCAGGACAACATTGCACCTCATCGCGAGCCGGTCGAATTCGTCCGCCGTGAATCGACCGGACCCTACAGGCCTTGACTAGCGACTCGGGGATCCGCAATGAGCAACTCGGTGTTCCTGTCAGCGACACTCCCGCGGGCTTCGGCCCCGCCCACACCAAAGGGGTCATTGGATGAAAGCTCCCTATGCCACGATGCCAGTCCCATGGTCGTCAACTGATCCCCGGGATGGATGGCGCCATCGTGGTCCACGACGGTAGTAAGTAAAGACAAGGTCCCATTGTGGTTGTCGAACAGTTCGAACAGCCGGATTTGGCTGGGCCATTCCATGATCGACGCGGTAGTTATCTCCCAATAGCCGCTCTCACCGATTCCATGTGGCGTGATGGAATGTCGATGAACATGTCCGGCGATCCAGGCGATTACGTTTGGGAAACGTTGGAGCAGAGCCGCTACTTCGTCACCCAGCACTCTTGAGCCAGGAGCTTCTCCCGATGCGAGTCGTGTGTTATTCATATGTTCCCGAGGGTGGTGCGAGACGATGATAACGAGCCGCTCTTCGTGCTCGGTAGAGATTCGTCTGCCCTGAGCATCGAGGTAGCGGGCGTGGGCGGTAATGAGAGAGTTCTCCAGCCATTCGAACTGGACTCGATCGAGGCTGCCTTGAACATCTCCTCCAGGAGTGGTGGAGTCCAGGACGATGACTCTGACACCTGGGATCTCGTCATAGACAAAGTAAGCAATGTTCCTGGCGAGATTCGCTTCCGTGAACCCGTGCCCTTCCGGAAGGCCTCCGTCCTTGAAATGCGCGCGAAGGAACTCGCCTCGACTGACAGCTCGCCTCGACTCGTTCGGAGTGACTTCACGCATCCTCCCCGTGAAGAAAGACAAGGGATCATCGATGAAGTCTCCTTCGATCCCTTGTGGCATGAGGTCGGGCTTCAGGCCTCCGATCAGCAGTTGCGCGATTGGATGCTCAATGGAGACCCGCCCTTGAAGAAGGTTGTCATGATTGCCATAACAAGCCAGCCATGGTATTGAAAGGCCCTCAGATTCAAAGCTGCGCAGGGCAGAGGTGATGAGACCGGGAACAAGCGGAAACCCCCTCTCCTCCGACCATGCGTTGTCCAAGGTATCCGGCTGCCACAAGTATCGATAACGACCGTCCTGCATTCCCTCGTAATGATCCCCGCCGGAGTCCGTCACAACTTTTCCGCCGGAAAGAATCGACAGATATGCCCTCAACTCGTTTTCCTGCGCATTGTCGATCATGTCGCCCGTGGTGATAACAAGTTGCAATACCGAATCGCTCTCTCCGTCCCGACCAATGGAGTTGATCGCTCCTACCAGAGCGGTCGCCGCATGAGGAGCCAGAGTCTCATAGGGCCGCTGAGCCGGCCGCAGCGAAGCAGTGCTGGGATCATCCGGACAGTGCTGAAGCATCTCAAGCCGTACCGGGGACTGGCTATCACAGAGCTGAATGTCCGTGAGATGCGCGAAGAACGCCAGGCTGACCGGTTCACTCGATGCTCTCCGAGCACAGAGCTCCTCCCGGATAAGATGCGGCTCACCGGGTCCGTACTCGAGTCGGCGATAGTCGGCTGTCGTCCCTTGATGGAGCACTGCTCCCGGAACGATGGTCCGCTCGACAGTGGTATGGCCGCGGATCGTATCGCTGGGCTCCATGGTCGTCTCCGGCTCCAGCACTAGTGGCTCCGCTTCATAGCGCCGTCGGACAATGCATCAGCGGCTTCCCCCAGCCGCAGGCCCACGACGTCCAACCGACGGAGCAATTCTCGGCACATCAATGCCCGGGAGGAGATGGCTCCTCTTAGGAGTTCGGCCATCGATGTCTGATAGGTGGCCCGGATCCGGTTCTTCTTCGACACCAGCGCCGCAGCCCTGATACCTCGAGGATCGATCTGGACCGCCATGACTGCCTGACCGAGAGCCTCAAGCGCAGCATCGACGGTCTCGACCACAGCGCTGAGCAATGGGTCAGGGCCGATGCCAAAGAGATCGAATTCCCGCACGAAATCCCGCAAGTTATCCAGGATGTCGTCGATCGATCTGGAAAGGCGAAAGAGGTCCTCGCGGTCGATGGGGCTGGTGAGCGTGCTCGAGAGGAGTTCGACAACCTTGCTTCGCTCTGCGTCACCCCGATGCTCGACCAGGGTCATCGACTCCCTTGCCGCAGCTCCCTCCATATCTCCTCGGGTCACCGACAAAGCCAATCCCGCGCCCTCACGCGCTATCTCGACCTGGGCATGCAGCGCTGCGACCAGCGACCTTTCCGATCTCCTGGTAACGTTCCCGACCATGTCACGCACAGATCTCATGCCCGTGACACCAGCCAGCCGGCCGTGGCCGACAGTGCCAACGACGCGGGCAGCGTCGCCGCCCAGGCCATCACGATCCTTGAGACTTCGCGCCATCTCACCCTCCTCAATCCCTGTGCCAAGCCGGATCCGATGAGCGAACCGGACAAGGCTTGCCCGAGCCCGACGGATGAGGCCGCTGAAGTGCTCACGAGCATCGCGGCAGCCGTCGAGATCTCCGCGCTCACGACATCCAGGGGGCGCGAGAGAAGGACACCGGTGCCGAGAGTCCTCGACATCCTGCCCACGCCGACGAAGCTGCCCACCCCGAAGAGAGCGGAGCAGAGCGCCACCTGCCATCCGATCGCCGGAACTGCGCCGGCCGTAACACCCGTCGCCACCGCGAACACGGCTAGCATCTTCTGCGCATCATTGGCGCCATAGCTGAGCGACATGAAGGCGAAAGCCAGCGCATGGAATCCTTTGAGGAATCGGCCAGCATCCCGGCTCCTCAACAGGGGTGCGATGACCCGGGTGAACAGGGCGGCACCGAGGCCACCAAACATAGGAGCGATCGCCATCATCCCAAGCACCTTGAGAACGATCCACCACTGCACGTTTTCGCCGAAGGCCCAGCCGAATCCCGCGATCGCGCCGACTAGCGACAAGGTGAGGCTGGTCGGGACGCGAATCATGCTGAGCACCCCGACGACCACGATCGCGACGAGGACCGCCGTGAGCATGCCGGCCTGTGCTGCCACCCGGTTGGAGTCCACTAGTTCAACTGCCAACGTTGTCGCGACCGCAGTACCGAAGACGTACGGGGCAATAAACACACCTCCTACCATCACGACAAGACAAAGAAGAGGTGATACATAGTCGGTTCTTATCGCCATGGCGAGCAAGGCGGCGCCGGTGTTTACTCCGTTCACCAGTGCAAAGATGACGGCCGCTGATACTAATGCGATCGTCACGCTCTTCTCCCGTAGTCCTCCCGGTGTGACTCGGGATGTCGGCCTGCTGGACCTCACTTTATATTAAATCGATTTAGATCAGCAAGTTGCCTCTGTCTCATGCGTCAATGAACGATCCCGTTAGACCTCAGCGACGCCGCAGCCTATTGCATGCGCTCGTCGGCCTTGCTCCTGAGGGAGCTGAGCACGACGATGACCGCCGCGAGCACGAGCATGACGGAGACCATCGCATGGAGCGCCCCGGTGTCCACCCCCGCCGCGAAGACGATGCCCAGCACGCTGGTCGAGAAGATGCCCCCGACGTAGCGCGCCGTCTGGTACAGCCCCGCGGCCACCCCCAGCCCGTCGGAGACCGCCCAGTACATCCGCGTCTGGAGGCCGAGGTTCGTCATCGCGTTGGGCAGGCCCAGCACGGCGCAGACCAGCACGATGAACCAGGTGGGCACCCCTTCGCCGAAGAGGTAGATGGCGGCGCAGCCGATGAAGAGCAGCGAGCCGCTCAGCACCAGCGTGAACCGCACCCCGCGCCGGCGGATGAGCCACGACACGGCGGGCGTCACCACCCCGCCCATCATGGCCAGCGGGAAGATCAGCAGCCCCACTTCGGCCGGGGTGAAGCCGCGCGAAACCTCCAGCCACTGCGGCAGACCGTAGATGCCGCAGTAGAAGACCACGCTGAAGAGCACGAAATGCCCATAGACGCCCAGCAGCGAGGGGTTCGCCTTCAGCATGCGCACATTGATGAAGGGCGATGGATGACGGTACTCGTTCCAGAGGAACCCGAGGGCGGAGAGCACGATGACCGGCAGCAGCTACCACAGCGGCTCGGCGGTGACCGACATGAGGAAGATCAGCAGGGCCACGATGAACGCCGAGAAGGCGAGGATGCCCACCGCATCCGATCCGGACACCACGGCTCGCACCGTGGCCCGCTCGGCGTCGGCATCGTGCGGCACCCACAGCCAGGCCGCGACGAGGGCGATCGCCGCCAGCGGGATGTTCAGCCAGAACAGGGCCTCCCATCCGCCGAAGAGGATGACCAGACCGCCGATGAAGGGTCCCACCGCCGCGCTGAGGCTGGTCATCATCGAGATCACGCTGAGGCCGGCCTGCACATCGGTGCCGCGGGTGACCGCCATCGAGCGGATGACCGCCACCGCCGAGGGGAAGCCCGCTGAGGTCCCCAGGGCCTGGATGACGCGAGCGACGACCAGCCAGGCCACATCCGGCGAGAAGGGGCCCACCACCCCGCTGACCACCACGATCGCCATGCCGAGCATGAACACGCGTCGCGGCCCGAAGCGATCGGCGAACCTGCCCATGAGCGGCTGCCCGATCGAGGCCATCAGATAGAACGCCGAGATCAGCCAGGTGACGGTCGTCGACGTGACCTGGAAGTCGAGTGCGATCGCCACGAGGGCGACCGAGATCATCGAGGAGTTGAGCGGGTTGAGGACCGTTCCCAGAGCCACCGGGAAGATGACAGAGGCCGGGATCCTGTCTCTACGCTCCACGGTCCAACTCTCTGTCGATGACGCAGCCTCCGTCGAAAATATCAGGGCTCTGGGTCAGTTATCTAACTTAAGGAGTGGACCTCATCGCATCCTGCACATCTATAACCTATCGAGACGACCGATCCGCACGGACGCGGCCGCTCTGGGGTAGTTTGGGAACCGTCAGCGGTGCACGGCTGCACGGGCCGCACCAGCCAGAGCCGGAGAGTGGCGAGGCCGTGATCAATCGTCGAACCTTCCTGATCGGATCGGTGTCGGGCCTGTCCGTCCTGGCACTGTCGGCCTGCACGGGACCGGAGCCCCAGCCCACCCTCTCCCCGACACCCAGCCTGCCCATCTCGCCCACACCGTCCCTCGTGCCCGCACCCTCGGCCATGCGCCGAACCGCCTGGTCGAAGGATCCTTTCGCTCAGGGCTCCTTCAGCTTCCCCGCGCTGGGTTCCTCCCCCGCCCACCGGGAGACCCTCGCGGCCCCGATCTCCGGCCGGCTCTTCTTCGCCGGAGAGGCGACCTCGGGCACCTCGGCGGCGACGGTGAGCGGAGCCCACGAATCGGGTCAGCGGGCCGCGCGGCAGGTGGAGACCGCGGCGACGGCCGGCGAGCGCGTCATCGTCGTCGGGGCCGGCATGGCCGGGATCACCGCGGCGCGCATCCTCGACACCGCCGGTTTCGACGTGCTCGTCATCGAGGCCAGGGACCGCATCGGCGGCCGGATCGACACGCGCAGCGACGACGCGTGGCCCTTCCCTCTGGAGCTCGGCGCCTCGTTCGTCCGCGATGCCACCTCGGATCCGCTGACCGCTCAGCTCGCCGCCCTCGGCGTCGCCATCCTCCCCTTCGCCGAGAAGTCGGAGGCCCGCTCCCCCCAGGGAAAGCCGGTCATCGTCCCCGACACCGGGTCGAAGGCCGTGCGGCAGGCCAAGGAGTGGGCGGATGCCCAGGCGCAGGACGTCTCCGTCGCCGACGCCCTCGCCGCATCCGGAGCCGGCAAGCTCTCGCAGAGGCCGGACGGCGGCGGGGTATCGCCCGCCGCCTGGCTGCAATACCAGCTGGCGACCGGTCTGGAACCGGCGACCGGGGCGGAGCCGGACGCGGTCTCCTCGTGGTATCGGCCGGACCCGGTGGACTGGGGCGGGGAGCGGATCGTGCTCGGCGGCTACGCCAAGCTGATGGAGGAGAACGCCGAGGGCCTCGACCTGGTGAAGTCGAGCGTGGTCACCCGGATCGCCTACGACGACAAGGGGGTCAGCCTCCGCCTCGCCACGGGGGAGTCGATGTCGGCCGACCGGGTCGTCGTCACGGTGCCGCTCGGCGTGCTCAAAGGCGACTCCCTGACTTTCAGCCCCGCACTCCCCTTCGCGCACCGGACCGCGATCGCCGAGCTGGGGGTCGGGACCCTCGACAAGGCCTGGCTGCGGTTCGACAAGCCGTTCTGGAGCACCGACGCCACCTTCTGGACCCTCGCCGGCTCGGACGCGCCCTTCCCCGTCTGGGTCAACCTGGCCCCCCTCACCGGCGAACCCGTGCTCATGGGTCTGGCCGCCGCCGGGCACGCCGAGAAGCTCGCCGACCTCGACGATCAGGCGTTCACGGCAGCGGCGCTGTCAAGCCTCGAGCCTTTCGCGGACCTCGGCTAGGCCGTCGTCCCGCCAGGGCAGCCCCAGCCTCAGATGGGTCGCCCAGATCAGCAGGGCTCCGATACCGGCGATGAAGGCGATGCAGATTCCGCAATAGAGCACCATCTCGCCGATGGTCACCTGCCTGGCGTCGAGGAAGAAGTACGGGTACCAGCCGACGAGAGGGCCGCGGATGAGCGTGAAGACCCCCCAGACGATGGGATAGACCACCACCCACCCCACCAGCCGGAACGACAGCCGCGCCTTCCTCGGATCGATCAGCCAGTCGACGAGGGCGAGGGCCGGGATCCAGAAATGCAGCACCTGATCGGAGACCGGGACCTCGATGTGGTAGTTCTGCGACTGCGATTGGATGACGATGAGGGCGAAGACGATGCCGGACACGACGATATAGGTGGTGACCAGCGTCCGCAGCACATCCAGCCACGCCGGGTCCCTGTCGCGGTGGAAGTCGATCACCGCCGAGGTCACGAACATCACGATCGCGGCGAGCGCGCTCTGGATGGTGAAGTAGGCGAAGAAGTTGTTGATGGCGAATGCCGCGAAACCGAGCACATAGCTGAAGTTCGCGGCCACGGCGGCGGCCTCGATCGCGGCGAGGATCAGGCTGCCGATGCCCAGCGCCATGCGCAGCGGGCTCCCGATCATCCCCGGTCGGGTTTTCGCCTGCATATCGCCACGCTACGCCCGGGGCCTCGCATCCCAGAGATGATGCATGACGTCGTGGGCGAAGTAGCGCACCAGCGAGTCGACGGTTAAGCGGTACCCGTCGGTGCGACGGCCCGTCCGGCCCCAGGAGCCCTCCGGCACGGCGTCGACCGCCGCAGCGAAGGAGAGCAGTGCCGCCCCGACCTGATCGGCGACAGCCGAGGGGTCCTGCTCGCCATAGCGCCCCGCCACGGCTGCGGCGTCCTGGTCCCAGCTCTCGTACTCCGGGTCGTCCTCGGCGAGGCTCAGCGCCAAGCGCTCCCGGGCGAGGTCGACCGCATCCCGCACATGGGCGGCGTACTCGAGGGGCGACCAGATGGCCGGTGCAGGCCGCCGGCGGGACCACTCGGCGGATGCGATCGCGGGCCAATCCCCGGCTGCCTTCCTCAGCAGGGGGGCGAGCGCGGTCCGGGGGACGCCGGCTGCGTCGAACCCGCACTCCGGGCAGCGGCGCTCCACGACCCAGGTCCAATCCTTGCCGTCCGGCACGACGGTCTCATCGCGAGCGAGCGGGTCATCGGGGGTGCGCGGACTGGTCGACATGCCTCCATGCTGCCGCAAAGCCCGAGCGCCGGCAGGAGATTTCGTGCCACGATTGTCTCCGGGAGAATTCGCGCCCAGCCGACTCGTCGCATTGGAGGCCCGATCATGAGTGAACACACCCCCGCCGTGAGCAAATCGCCGAACCGTTCCGCGGCGATGACCTTCGGCACCGTCTACCTGATCGTCGGCGTGCTCGGCTTCTTCTTCCCGGGCTCCGGCGGCTTCTTCGCCGCGCAGGGGCAGGGGGGCATGCTCTTCGGGCTCTTCGAGGTCGACCCCTTCCAGAACGTGCTGCATCTCGTGCTCGCCGCCGCCCTGCTCATCACAGGGCAGTCGACGGTGCGGTCGTCACAGCTCGCAAACCGTGGGTGCGGAGCGCTCTTCCTCGCCCTCGGCCTCGCCGGCCTGCTCCTGACGGGCACGGATGCGGCGCTCCCGGCCACGAACCTCGCCGACGACGTGCTGCACCTGCTGAGCGGCGTGATCCTGCTGGCCACCGGGATACTCCTGGAGCGCGACGCCAAGCGCTCGGACATCTGAGACGGAACGCGGGCCAGCTGGCAGCCGCCGCCGAGGCGGTTCAACTATTATCGTTAGCTTGCAGCGGCTGATCGTGCGCTGAAGCAGCGCAGAGGAGGTGGATGCCCGATGAACGAGCTCCGCCCGCGCACCCGTCGCCGCGGACCGTCGCCGATCGCCCGCCACGGCATCCTGCGCAGCCCCAGTCCCATCGCCGCGATCCTCAAGTTCCTCGGCATCGCGGTCGCGGTCGTGAGCGTGAGCGCGCTCTCGGTGACCGCCATCGCGGTGGCCGACGTCATCTCATCCGTCAAGCCCGGGGTCGACATCGGGCACAGCGGGGAGGCGCCCCCGACGGTCGGCCCGATCGAGGGGGCCGTGAACATCCTGCTCGCCGGCAGCGACAGCGGCGACGGCGATCCCAAGTACGGCAAGCGCGAGGAGAACCTCAACGATGTGACGATCCTGCTGCACATCGCCGCCGACCACAAGAGCGCCGTCGTGGTGAGCTTCCCCCGCGACATGTTCGTGCCCATCCCGGCCTGCCCGAAGCCCGACGGCAGCGGCAACTATTCCGCGATGAGCCTGCAGAAGATCAACGTCACCCTCACCTACGGCGGCCTGCCCTGCACCGTGCTCACCGTGGAGCAGCTCACGGGGCTCGACATCGGCTACGCCGCCCAGATCGGCTTCCACGGTGTCGCGGCCATGTCGAACGCCCTCGGCGGCGTGCCGGTCTGCGTCGCGGAGCCCATCAACGACCGCTGGACGAACCTGCACCTGACCGCCGGCGAGCACGTGCTCCAGGGCGAGGACGCCCTGAAGTTCCTCCGGGTGCGGCACGGCATCGGCGACGGCAGCGACCTCGGCCGGATCAGCAACCAGCAGGTGTTCCTCTCCTCCCTCATGCGCACGGTCAAGAGCTCCGAGACGCTCACCAACCCGCTCACCCTGCTCAAGCTCGCCAAGGCCGCGGCCAGCAACATGATCCTGTCGACGAGCCTCAACCACATCGACACCATGATCTCCATCGCCATGGCGCTGAAGAACATCGACCTGAAGGACTTCGTCTTCGTGCAGTACCCGACGTCGAACGCGACGGTGGGCACCCAGTCCGGGGTGCTGCCGATCACCAGCGCGGCCGAACTGCTGATCTCCGCGATCGCGAACGACGAGCAGATCACCCTGAGCGGAGGCACCGGCATCGGAGCCGTCGAGCCGAGCAAGAGTCCGTCGCCGAGCACGACGCCCTCGCACACGCCGAGCACGACGCCTTCCCCGAGCAGCACGGGCTCGGGCACCTCCTCGCCGAGCCCCTCGTCATCGGCACCCGCCGTCGTGCTGCCCGACTACGTGACCGGGCAGACCGCGATCGAGCAGACCTGTTCGAAAGGCCGCCCGGTCAGCCGCCAATAGCGCGCGCTGGAGCTATACGCGAAGGCGATTTCTCGCCCACCGGACCTACCGAACCTACCGGGCCTCCGCCCCGACACCGCTCGCCGTCGCCATGAAGCGCTCGACGTCGCGGTCGACGCGGATGTCGCTGGGACGTAGCGGCCGGGTGAGGTACAACCCCTCCAGAGCGCTGATCCGGCTCAGGGCGACATAGGTCTGGCCGGCGCTGAACACTCCCGATCTCAGGTCGACGATCGCCTGGTCGTAGGTCTTGCCCTGGGACTTGTGGATCGTCACCGCCCAGGCGAGGCGCAGCGGGAACTGCGTGAACTCCGCCACGACCTCCTTGCGGAGCTGCTTCGTCGCCGGCGAGTAGCTGTATCTGAACTTCTCCCAGACGGCGGGCCGCACCTCGTGCACCTCCCCGTCGACCTCGACGAACACGGTCGAGTCGATGCGGGTCACCGTGCCGACGCTGCCGTTCACCCACCGCTGATCGGGGTCGTTGCGCAGGAACATGACCCGCGACCCGGTCTTGAGCTGCAGCGTCTCGTCGGCGGGGAAGGTGCGGCCGCCGAAGTCCCCCTCGATCTGCGCTCTCGCGGTGAGGGTCCGGCCGGGCAGCCGCCCGAGGGCCGCCGTGTTGATCCTGTTCACCGTGTCGTTGCGGGTCGCCAGGGTGATCGCCTCGTCGAGAGGCGCCGGCCGCGCCCCGACGGCGTTCAGCCGCGCGGCGATCTCGGCGGTGACCGTGCCGTGCCGCACCGCATTCAGCATGGCCTTGAACTCCTCCTCGTGCTGCCGGTGGATGGTGCCGAGCTCCACGATGCGCAGCGCGGCCTCCTGCCACACCTTCGCGTCGAAGAACCACATCGACCGGTACTGGTCGGCGAAGTAGGCCCGCTCATCCGCATCCCCCGGCACCGGGGCCAGCTGGTAGGGGTCGCCGAACAGCACGAGCTGCACGCCCCCGAACGCCTCGTCTTTGCGCTGCCTGGCCTGGCGGAGGCTGCGGTCGACGGCGTCGAGCAGGTCGGCGTTCACCATGGAGACCTCGTCGATCACGAGAGTGTCGATAGCCCCCAGCAGCTTGCGCAGCTCCGCTGTCTGCTCGATGTCGTGGTCGGCGATCAGGCCGATGGGCAGCCGGAACAGCGAATGGATCGTCTGCCCGCCCACATTCAGCGCCGCCACCCCGGTCGGGGCGCAGACCACCAGCTGCTTCGAGGTGTGCCAGGAGAGATGGTTCAGCAGCGTCGACTTGCCGGTGCCGGCCCGACCGGTGACGAAGACGTTCTCGCGGGTGCTCTCGATCAACTCGAACACTGCGGCCTGCTCGGCCGAGAGCTCCAGCTCGCTCACATGCATCCTCCGGCCCGATCGGTCCTTCCAATCTAGCGGCTGCGCGTGCTGCCTCCGGCAGCGGGAGCGTCCCGCTTAGGATTGTGGGATGGCGGCAGCGGCGGTGAAGGACTCCTCCCGCCTGACACGCCGCGTCGCGATCGTCTGGGCCGTCGTCTTCGCGGCGCTGATCGCCGCGTTCTTCGTCACGGTCGCCGTGCTGAACGGCAGCCTCTACAGCGCCCACGGATTCGTGAGCTCCTATCTGCACGCCCTGGAGCGCCATGACGTGACCGAGGCGCTCGCGACGCCGGGAGTGGTGGTCGATGCGGATGCGGACCGCATCCTGCTCAGCGGGGCGGCGCTGGGCGAGCTCAGCGACATCCGCCTGGTCAGCGACACCGCCCAGGGTCAGGACCGCCAGGTGGTGTTCAGCTACCGCCTGGGTGCCACCGCGGAGGGCACCTCGACGTTCCTGGTCGAGAGCACCGGCAAGCGCTTCGGCCTGTTCTCCTCGTGGAGCTTCGCCGAGAGCCCGGTGAGCACCCTCGCGGTCACGCCGCTGCACGACCCGCGCTTCGAGATCAACGGTATCTCGGTCGTGTCGTCCGCCGCGGCCGGAGATCCGTCGTCCTATCCGGTGCTCACCCCCGGGATCTTCGAGGTGACGCACCACTCGACCTTCCTGACCGCGAAGAAGGTGGTGGTGCCCGTCACGGTCGTGGGCGACGTGGCGGAGGCGAGGGTGGATGTGGAGGCCAACGACTCCTTCGTCAGCCAGGTCGACAAGGAGCTGCGCAGCTATCTCGACGAGTGCGCCACGCAGCAGGTGCTCCAGCCGACGGGCTGCCCTTTCGGCTATCAGACCGGCAACCGGATCGAGGACCTCCCCCAGTGGTCGATGTCGGAGTACCCCCGGGTCAAGATCGTGCCCGGGGACGAGCCGGGCACCTGGCGGGTGCCGGCGAGCAAGGCGGCGGCGCATCTGAAGGTGCACATCCGGTCGCTCTTCGACGGCTCGGTGTCCCTCTACGACAAGGATGTGCCTTTCACGGTCGGCTATCTGATCACTTTCGACGGCAATGGAGACGTCAAGATCACCGCTCAATACTGATCGGCGGCGCGCCGGGAGCGGCTAAGGCCGCGGGTTCCGCTCGTTCAGCCGGGCCAGCATGGCGTTGTACTCGGCGAGATCGGCGTTGCCCGAGCGGTCGGATGCCCGGTCGAGCCTGCGCGACTCCCGCTCGTCGCTGCGGGCCCACATGATAGCCACCACGATGGCGAGGAAGGCCGTGGGGATCTCCCCGATGCCCCAGGCGATGCCGCCGCCCGCCTGCTGATCCGCGAGGGCGTCGAAGCCGCCGGGCCAGCCCATCGCCCCGTACCAATCCGAGAGCAGCAGGCCCGTGCCGGTCATCAGCGCGACCCCGAAGAAGGCGTGGAACCCCATCGTCGCCAGCAGGATGATCAGCTTCATCGGATGGCTCGGCCGGTTCGGCATGGGGTCGACGCCGATGAGCACCTGCACGAAGAGATAACCGCTCAGCAGGAAGTGCACGATCATCCAGATGTGGCCGAGGTGGTCGGTGATGGCCCAGCTGAAGATGGGCGTGTAGTAGAAGATCCAGAGCGAGCCGGCGAAGATGGCGGCGGCGACAACCGGATTCGTCAGGATGGCGGCCGGCTTGGAGTGCACGCCGAGCATGAGCCATTCCCGCACGCCGCGGCTGCCGTCGGTCCGCCGGTGGATGGCCCGCATGGCGAGGGTGATCGGCGCCCCCGGCACCAGCAGGATGGGCACCAGCATCATCAGGATCATGTGCCCGAGCATGTGCGCGCTGAAGAGGTACTTCTCGTAGGCGTTGACGCCGCCGTTGGTCACGTAGAACAGCGCCGCGAGCCCCAGCAGCCAGAGCAGCGTGCGATAGAAGGGCCAGGAGTCGCCACGGCGGTGCAGACGCCAGACCCCGGCGAGATAGAAGAACGCCAGGAAGCCGATCACGAGGATCCACAGCAGGTCGAAGCGCCACTCGGTGAAGTACCGGGCGAAGCTGACCGGCGGCGGCAGGGGCTCCCCGGTCAGGATGTAGGCCGGCGTGGTGGTGATCTGCACCTCCTGCACCAGCGGGTTCGTCTTGGCCAGCGCTGCGGCGACGCCGGAGGCCAGCCCCATGAAGCCCAGCTCGGCGGTGACCATCCACCAGAAGAACTTGTTCGTCCCGCCGCCGGGGCGCTGCATGCGCTCGATCAGGAAGCGGCGCTGCGCCATCCCGAAGATCCCGAGGGAGAGCAGGGCGGCGGCCTTGACCAGGATCAGGATGCCGTACGGCTTGAGCAGCCCCGAGAACGATCCGACGCGGATGGCCGCGTTCACCACCCCGGAAGAGGCGACGGCGATGAAGCAGATGAGCGCCAGCGTGGAGTACCGGCTGATCACCGGGCCGATACGGCCGCCCACGAGCGTGCCACGGATGATCACGATGGTGAGGAGGCCGCCCAGCCAGATCGCGGCGAAGATGAGGTGCAGCCCCAGCGAGGTGACGGCGGCGTCGTGGTTGGCCGTGCCGGCCGCATGCCCCTGCTGCGCCATGGGGATGAGTCCGGCGATCGCGATCACCGTGACGCCCAGGAGCACCACCGGGCTGCGCACCGCGAAGCAGAGCACGGTCACGAGCGCGGCGATCAGGGTGACGCCGAGCCAGGCCTGGCCGAGCGGGATCGTGCCGAAGAAGGTGGCCAGGAGGTCTCCATAGGCCGGCTCGAGCGAGAGGGGACGCTGATAGACGCTGAGGAAGGTCAGGAATCCGGTGACGAGCGAGGCGACCGCCCAGAGAGCTGCCGAACCGGCGGCGAAGTCGAGGGCGCTGCCGAACTCGCGCTCCTGCTTGCTCAGCGCGAAGCAGGCCAGCACGAGGGCTCCGATCGCCCCGGCGGCGCTGAGGTTGACGATCATGGTCACCAGCGGCAGACCCCATCGCACGACGGGTCCGGGGTCGGAGAGCAGCGGCGCGGCCGCAGCACCGCCGAACTGGAGGGCTGCGATCAGCGATACCAGCGCGACGAGGAGCAGCAGGGCGGGACCTGCGATCCGGAGAAGCCGTGGCACCTTAACAACCCTAGGCGCTCCCGCGCCGCCTCGCGCACTCGCTATGGCGCCTGCCCGGGGGCGCGGCATCGCCGAGGGCGGGCGAAGACGACGGAGGGGATGCCGGCACGGGGCCGGGCATCCCCTCCGCAGAGGCTATGGGCTACTTGGCGGCAGCCTTGAGCTTGCTTCCGGCGCTCACCTTCACGCCGTAGCCGGCGGCGATCTGGATGGCCTCGCCGGTGGAGGGGTTGCGGCCGGCACGAGCGGCGCGGTGCGTGCGCTCCACGGAGAGCCAGCCGGGGATCGTGACCTTGGTCCCATTGCCGACCGAGGTGGCGAGGGTGTTGAAGAGAGCGTCTAGAACGCCGTTCACAGCCGCCTGGCTCTGGCCAGTGGCAGCGGCAACAGCCGCGACGAGCTCGGTACGGTTGAGCGACTTGTCAGCCATTAGTTGTCCTCCTGGACGTTGTTCAATTACCTATACGCCTGCTCGTGAGAACAGTGTTGTGGGTCTTGCTCTGAAACTTCAGCCACGAGCCGCTAAGCCGGTGACCGCCTGTAATTTACCAGCTTGACTTGGTTATGCCCGGTAATTCTCCCCGGTGTGCCATTTCACGGAATCTCACGCGGGAGATGCCGAATTGCTTCAGGAATCCGCGGGGCCGGCCGTCGATCGCATCGCGACCGCGGAGACGAACGGGGGAGGCGTCGCGGGGCAGCTTCTGCAGCCCGACGCGCGCGGCCTCGCGCTGCTCGTCGGTCGAGGCGGGATCGACCAGGGCCTTCTTCAACTCCAGCCGCTTCGCCGCATAGCGCTCCACGACCGCCTTGCGCTGCTCGTTGCGCGCGATCTTGCTCTTCTTAGCCATATGCTCTACCGCTCCTCGCGGAATTCCACGTGCTTGCGCACAATCGGGTCGTACTTCTTCAGCACGAGTCTGTCGGGGTCGTTGCGACGGTTCTTCCGGGTCACGTAGGTGTACCCGGTGCCCGCCGTCGAACGGAGCTTGATGATGGGGCGGATGTCCTGCTGCTTGGCCATCAGATCTTCTCCCCACGGGCGAGCAGGTCCTTGACGACCGCCTCGATGCCGCGCGCGTCGATCACCTTGATGCCCCTGGCAGACACGGTGAGCGTCACATTGCGGCGCAGCGAAGGCACGTAATACGTCTTCTTCTGCACATTCGGATCGAACCGCCGCTTGGTGCGGCGATGCGAGTGCGAGATGTTGTGCCCGAAGCCGGGAACGGCTCCGGTCACCTGGCAGACTGCTGCCATATCTTCCTCCATCGATACCGTAGGGCGATCGCCCTACCCAAGGTCACTTGTCGGCACGCGCGACCCATCGAAAGGATTCGGGATGGATCGGCATACGATTCGAGCGGATGAGGGCCCGCCCGACCAGCGTTAAACACTATGCGGTGGAGGGGGTCGGATGCAACTCCAGAGGAACCGCAGGAACCCCGGCAGCCGAGACGGCTACCGGCGCTGGCGTCGCAGCGAAGGCCAGAGATGGCCTTCGCTCATAGCTCCAGCGCGCAGTCCGCACACAGCCCGAACACGTCGATGACGTGGTGGGACTGCGTGAAGCCGTGCGCCGCCGTCACCGAGGCCACCCAGGACTCGACGCTGTCCGCTTCGATCTCCACCGTGCTGCCGCACTGCCGGCAGACGAGATGGTGGTGATGCTGCCCGGGAGTGCAGGCGCGATAGAGGCTCTCGCCCTCGGCCGATTGCATCACGTCGGCGGCCCCGTCGTCCGCCAAGCCCGCCAGGGTCCGATAGACGGTCGCCAGGCCGATCGAGGATCCGACGTCCCGCAGCCGGGAGTGCAGGGTCTGAGCGCTCACGAAGCCCTCGGCGCTCTCGAGCGCCGCTCTGACGGCCTTCCGCTGCCAGGTGTTGCGCTTCATGAGGCGAGTCTAACCTCCGGTCGCGAGCGGGCTCCGGGCCGGTGCCGCCCCACGATGCGGCAGACGGCATAGATCAGGAAGGAGACGGTGGTGACGTAGGGGCTGATCGGCAGACTCCCGCCGACCGCCAGCACGATCCCGCCGACCGCCGAGACCAGTGCGAACCCCACGCTCAGCAGCGGGGTGAGCACGGGAGAGGAGGTGAGCCGCATGGCCGCGGCCGCCGGCGTCACCAGCAGGGAGAGCACCAGCAGCGCGCCCACGATCTGCACCGAGATGGCGGTCGCCAGCCCGAGCAGCACCATGAACGCGATCGAGAGGCCCGCCACCGGAACGCCCCGGGCACCGGCGACGTCGGCGTCGATGCTCGCGAAACTGAGCGGGCGCCACATGAGCAGCAGCCCGAGCACCACGATCGCGGCCACGACCAGCAGCAGGCCCAATTGGGGGTCGTCGACGGCCACGATCTGCCCGGTCAGCAGACCGAACTTGTTGGCGCTGCGCCCCTTGTACAGAGCCAGGAACAGGATGCCCAGCCCCAGGCCGAACGGCATCAGCACCGCGATGATGGAGTTGCGGCCCCGAGCCCGCACGCCGAGGACGCCGATCAGGAACGCCGCCAGCAGCGAGCCGCCGATCGAGCCGGCGACCACATTCGCCCCGAGCAGCAACGCCGCCGCCGCTCCGGCGAAGGAGAGCTCGCTGATTCCGTGCACGGCGAAGGCCAGGTCCCGGGTCATCACGAAGGGCCCGATCAGCCCGCCGACGATCCCGAGCACCGCCCCCGCGACGATGGAGTTGCGCACCAGGTACAGCAGCTCCCCGTAGTCCTGGAAGTTGAAGATCTGGGACCACAGGCCGGGGTCGGCGCCGTGCCAGACGAGCAGGCCCTGGACGATCACGACGCGTCCCGCCCGTCGGTCTCGTCGGCGCCGTGCTCGTGGCCGTCGTGCTCTTCGGGAGCCCCGACGACGACGATCCGGCCGCGGCTGCGGAACACGTCCACGGGGGTGCCGTAGAGCCGGCCGAGCACCTCGGAACGGAACACCTCATCGGGCGTGCCCACGAGGAATCGGCCTCCGGCCAGGTAGAGCACCCTGTCGACCATCCCCAGGATCGGGTTGACGTCGTGCGTGACGAAGACCACCGCCATGTCGCGCCGACGCCGCTCCCGGTCGATCAGCTCGCTGACGGCGCGCTGATGGTTCAGGTCGAGGGAGATCAGCGGCTCGTCGCAGAGCAGCAGCCTCGGGTTGCCGACGACCGCCTGGGCGATGCGGATGCGCTGCTGCTCTCCCCCGGAGAGGGAGGCGACCGGCGCGCTCGCGTAGTCCCTCGCGCCGACGGCCGCGATCGCGGCATCGACCCGCCGCCGATCGCGTGCGGAGGAGAAGGGCAGCCCCCAGCGATGGCCGTTGAGCCCGAAGGCGACCAGGTCGCGGGCCCGGAGCGGGGTGTCCTGGTCGGCGAGCTTCTGCTGGGGGATGTAGCCGATGCGCCGGTTCCCCCGCACGACCGGGCCGCCGAGGAACTCGATGCTGCCCGAGGAGAGCCGCTGCTGCCCGAGGACGGTCCGCAGCAGGCTCGTCTTGCCGGTGCCGTTCGGCCCGAGCACGGCGACGAACTCGCCGGCGCGGATGTCGAGGTCGAGTCCGTGCCAGAGGCAGCGCGTCCCGTACTCGAGGGTGGCCGATCGCAGGCTCAGGACCGGCCCCGTGGCGGTGGCCGCCGCGTTCACGACAGTGCCGCGACGATGGCGTCGATGTTCGATGACATCCATTCGAGGTAGTCCTCGCCCGCGGGGAGGGTCTCGCTGACGGGCACGACGGGGGTGCCCCCGGCCTTCGCCGCGTCCAGCACCCGCTGCGTCTCCGGCCCGGTCGTCTGCTCGTTGTAGACGAGCAGGGCGACGGCATCGGAACGGAACAGCTCGAGCGTCTCGTTCAGGGCGGCGGGAGAGGCATCGGTGCCCTCCTCGATCGCCTCGCTGAACTCATCCGGGGTCTTGTTGACCAGCCCCATCGCCTCGAGCAGGTACAGCGGCACCGGCTCCGTGATGGCGACCCCCGCGCCGCCGTGCTCGGCTTTCGCCGCGGCGACGCGATCTTCGAGGGAGCTGAGCCCCCCGGTGAACTCGGCCGCGTTCGCCCGGTAGGCGGATGCCGCGGCCGGGTCGCGATCCGACAGCGCGTCGGCGATCGCCTCGCCCAGCTTCCGCATGGCGCCGAAGTCGTACCAGACGTGCTCGTTCCCCCCGCCGAGCCCGGACAGCTCGACCGCGTCGAGGACCGTTGCCGTCGTGTCGGATCCCGCCCGCAGCAGCTGCGTCATGAAGTCGTCGTACCCGCCGCCGTTCTCGATCACGAGGTCGGCCCTGCCGAGAGCGAGCCGTATCCGGGCATTCGCCTCGAAGGAGTGGGGATCCTGGCTGGGATCGCTGATGACCGAGGTCACCTCGACGCGGTCCCCGCCGATGGCGGAGGCGATCGAGCCGTAGACGTCCGTCGAGGCGACGATCTGGATGAGCGACGATCCTTCGCCGGCGGCGGGGGCGCATCCGGCGAGCGCGAGGGCCGTCGCGGCGGCGAGGAGCCCGGAGATTGCGCGTGTTCTCATGTGTGTGCTCTCTAGCGAGGAGGGTCCCGCGATCTGTGTATCGATAACAGTAATGAGATTCGTTATCAACTGCAACTCAGGGGTCGCGATCGCGGTCTACAGCTCCAGCGCGTCAGTCGAGCAGGAGGGCGGGCTCCTCGATCACGCTCGCGACGTCCGCGAGGAACCGGCTGGCGACATCCCCGTCCACCACCCGGTGGTCGAAGCTCGCGCCGAGCGTGGTCACGAACCGCGCCCGCACCTCGCCGTCGACCACCCAGGGCTTCTGCTTGATCGTGCCGAGGGCGACGATGCCGACCTCCCCGGGGTTCAGGATCGGCGTGCCGGTGTCCATGCCGAACACCCCGATGTTGGTGACGGTGATGGTGCCCTCCGCCATGTCCGCCGGAGACGTCTTGCCCTCCCGCGCGGTCAGCGTGAGCCGCTCGATCGCCGTGGCCAGCTCCAGCAGCGAGAGCGATTGCGCCTCCTTGATGTTCGGCACGATGAGGCCGCGCGGGGTGGCGGCGGCGATGCCCAGGTTCACGTAGTGCTTGACGATGATCTCGGCGTCCGTCCATTGCGCGTTCACCGTCGGGTTGCGTCGGACCGCCCAGATCATCGCCTTGGCCATGATCAGCAGCGGCGACACCTTCACGCCCGCGAAATCGGTCGAGCCCTTGAGGCGCTTGACGAACTCCATGGTGCGGGTCGCGTCGACGTCGACGAAGACGCTGACGTGCGGCGCCGTGAACGCGCTCGACACCATGGCCGCGGCGATCGACTTGCGCACGCCCTTGACCGGGATGCGCTGCTCCCGCTCGGGCGCCCACTCCGGCGTCTCGATGTTCCGGAAGACGCTGGCCTGCGAGGCCTCGCGCACCACGTCCTCCCGCAGCACCTCCCCGGCGGGGCCGGTGCCCGTCACCGTCGTCAGGTCGACGCCGAGATCCTTCGCGAGGCGACGGATGGGCGGCTTGGCGATCACGCCCGCCGCCGAGGCCGCGGCGATCGACGACTCCTGCGCCGGCGCGACCGGCTTGCGGCGGCGCGAGCGCACCTGCTCCTTCACGCCGTACCCGACCAGCACGGTGCCCGGCTCCTCGTCGGCCGGTGCGATGCTGGCCGCGGTGTCGGCCGCGGGATCGCCCTCGCCATCCGAGGAGACGGCGATGATGGGCGTGCCGACGCCGACCGTCTGGCCCTCCGCAACGAGCAGGGCGGACACCACCCCCTCGAAGGGGGAGGGCAGCTCGACCAGGGATTTCGCGGTCTCGATCTCGACCAGCACCTGGTTGATCCCGACGGTGTCGCCGGGTGCGACCCGCCAGGCGACGATCTCGGCCTCGGTGAGACCCTCGCCGACGTCCGGCAGCCTGAACTCTGAGATAGTCACAAGCTCATCCTCGCTCTCGGTTCTGAAAGTCTGGCCGGGGCGACCGGCCCCTCCCGGCCATCAATAGGCCAGGGCCCGGTCGACGGCCTCGAGCACACGGTCGACATCGGGCAGGTAGACGGACTCCAGTCTCGCCGGAGGGAACGGCACATCGAAACCGGTCACGCGCAACACCGGGGCCTCGAGCGAGTAGAACGCCTTCTCGGCCACCGTCGCGGCGATCTCGGATGAGATGCTCACGAAGCCGGGCGCCTCCGACACCACCACGAGCCGTCCGGTCTTCTGCACGGAACCGATCACCGGGCCGTAGTCGATGGGCGAGAGCGATCGCAGGTCGACCACCTCCGCGCTCGTGCCCTCCGTCGCGGCCAGCTCGGCCGCCTGCATGAGCAGGCTGACGACGGCCCCGTGGCCGGCGAGCGTCACCTGGGTGCCGGTGCGCACCACCCGGCTCGCGTGCAGCGGCGCCGCGCTGCCCCCGAAGTCGACCGGGCCCTTGTGCCAATAGCGGCTCTTCGGCTCCAGGAAGACGACCGGGTCCTCGGAGCGGATCGCCTCCTGGATCATCCAATAGGCGTCATTGGGCGTGCTCGGGCTGACCAGCCGGAGCCCTGCCGTGTGGGCGAAATACGCCTCGGGGCTCTCCTGGTGATGCTCGACCGCTCCGATGTGCCCGCCGTAGGGGATCCGGATGACCACCGGCATGCCGATCGAGCCCTCGTGCCGGCTGGTGAGCTTGGCCAGCTGGGTGGTGATCTGGTCGAAGGCGGGGAACACGAAGCCGTCGAACTGGATCTCGCAGACCGGCCGGTAGCCGCGCATGGCCAGCCCGATCGCGGTGCCGACGATGCCGGACTCAGCCAGCGGCGTGTCGAAGACCCTCCGGTCGCCGAACTCCTCCTGCAGCCCCTCCGTCACGCGGAACACCCCGCCGAGCGGGCCGATGTCCTCGCCCATCAGCAGCACTTTGGGGTCGTCGCGCAGCGCCTGCCGCAGGCCGGCGTTCAGCGCCTTGGCCATGGGCAGCTCGGTGCTCTCCGCGTTCACTCCTCGCCCCCCAATGCGGCCTCGTGGGCCAGGAGCCACTTCTTCTGCGCGACCATCACCGGATGCGGCTCCGAGTACACATGGTCGAACATGATGTCGATGCCCGGATCCTCGATCGCGTAGGTGCGCGCCCGGATGTCCGCGGCGTAGTCTTCGGCCTCCTCCGCGACCTCGGCGAAGAACGCGTCCCCCTCGCCGCGCGAGCGCAGGAAGGCCTCGAAGCGCACGATCGGGTCGCGCTCCGCCCACGCCGCCAGCTCATCGGGGTCCCGGTACTTGCCCGGGTCGTCGCTGGTGGTGTGCGCACCCATCCGGTAGGTCAGCGCCTCGATCCATCGAGGGCCCTCCCCCGCCCGGGCCTGCTCCAGGTTGCTGGCCGTCACGGCGTAGCTGGCCAGCACATCGTTGCCGTCGACCTGCACTCCGGGCATGCCGAAGCCGCTCGCCCGGCGGTAGAGGGGTGCGCGCGATTGCACCGCGACCGGCACGGAGATCGCCCAGTGGTTGTTCTGCACGAAGAAGACCTGCGGGGTGCGGAAGCTGGACGCGAAGACCAGCGCCTCGCTGACATCCCCCTGGCTGGTCGCTCCGTCGCCGAAGTAGACGATGACGGCCTGGTCGGTCTCCGGGCTGCCCGTGGCGCAGGCTCCGTCGAACACGATGCCCATCGCGTAGCCGGTGGCGTGCAGCGCCTGGGAGCCGAGCACCAGCGTGTAGAGGTGGAAGTTGTTGTGGGCGGCGGGGTCCCAGCCGCCATGGCTGACCCCGCGCATCACCCGGACGATGTCGAGCAGATCCACGCCGCGGATCATGGCGATCACATGCTCCCGGTACGAGGGGAAGATGTGGTCCTGGGCGCGGGTGGCCCGGGCGGAGCCCACCTGGGCCGCCTCCTGGCCCTGGCTCGGAGGCCAGAGGGCGAGCTGGCCCTGCCGCTGCAGATTGGTGGCCTCGATGTCGAACCGGCGGATGATCGCCATGTCCCGGTGCAGCTGCCGCAACTGCTCGTCGCTGAGCCGCTCGACATAGGGCAGGTATTCCGCCGCACGGTCATCGCTGAGCAGGGTGCCGTCAGTGGACAGCAATCGAACCGTTTGCGCGGTTTCTGCCACGGTGACCTCAGTCCTGTCTCTCGCGTCCGGGCGTGCCTGCCAGCGGGCTCGGCTTGGGCTAGGTGCCGCGGGTACTAATCTACCGGGACGAGGAAGCCCCCAGTGGTAGGTTCTGCATAATCTCGTCCGCGGCGCTTAGGAGACTCTCCACAGCCTCCGCCTCGCCGATGGTCACCCGGATGCCGTCCTCGCCGAGCACGCGGCCGACGACCCCGTGCCGCAGGAAGACCTCGTTCGCGGCGGCGGTGCTGCTCCCGGTCGCGAACCAGACGAAGTTGCCCTGGGGCTGCGGCACCCGCCAGCTCCGTCCCGCCAGGGCCGCCCAGACCCGGTCCCGGCGCTCGCAGAGCTCCCGCACCCGCTCCAGCAGCACCGGCTCGTGCTCCAGGGCCGCCAGGGCCGCCCGCTGCGCCGGCTCGGTCACCGACAGCGGTATGGCCGTGGCCCGGGCGGCGTTCAGCAGCGGCTCCGGTCCCAGCGCGTAACCCACACGCAGGCCCGCGAGACCGTAAGCCTTCGAGAAGGTGCGCAGCACCACGAGGTTCGGATGGCGCCCGAGCAACGCCGTCCCGTGCACCGAGCGCGGGTCCGTCACGAACTCGGTGTAGGCCTCGTCGAGAAGAACGAGCACGGTGTCCGGCACCGCAGCCATGAACCGGTCGAACTCCTCGGCCGTCACGATGGTGCTGGTGGGGTTGTTGGGTGTGCAGACGATCACCGCCCGCGTGCGATCCGTGATCGCCGCGGCCAGGGCATCCAGGTCGTGACGATGATCCGGCAGGTTCGGCACCATCGTGCTCGTCGCGCCCGACACCGTCACGAGCCCCGGATATGCCTCGAACGACCGCCAGGCGTAGACGACCTCGTCTCCCGGACCGGCGACCGCCTGGATGAGCTGGGCGAGCAGCGAGACGGAACCTGCGCCGATGTGCACCTCAGCGGGGGTCACGCCGTGCCTCGCGGCGAGGCGGGCGCGCAGCTCCGTCGCCGCGCCGTCGGGGTATCGGTTGACCGCCGCCCCGGCGATCGCCTCGATCACCGGCAGGATCGGCGGGAACGGGTTCTCGTTCGAGGAGAGCTTGAAGGCGTCCGCCGGCGCGGCCTTGCCCTGCGTGTAGAAGCCGAGGGCCGCGATCTCGGGGCGGATCCTCACGGGGGAGTCCATGCTCACCAGCCAAGCATATTCAGCAGAACCCGGTGCCCGGGACGGGCACCGGCGCTGGCGTCGCACGACGGTCAGAAATGACCGTCGTCTAAAGCTCCAGCGCGCTGCGTCGCGGCAAGAGTCCGAAAGGACTCTTGCTTATAGCTCCAGCGCGCAGGCATAGTTGACGCATGAGCAGATTCCTGGTCCGTTTGGCCATCAACGCCGTAGCCCTCTGGCTGACGACCCTCATCGTGGCGGGTGTGACGGTGACGCCCTTCGAGCCGGGGGACACGCTCGCCGTCGTGCTGACCTACCTCCTGGTCGCCCTGATCTTCGGCATCGTCAACGGCGTGATCGGCAACTTCATCCGCATCATCGCCTTCCCGCTCTACATCCTCACCCTGGGGCTGATCGCCCTGGTCGTCAACGGGCTGCTCCTGCTGCTGGTGAGCTGGATCAGCGGCCTGCTGGGCTTCGGCCTCACGGTGTCCGGCTTCTGGTGGGGGGTCTGGGGCGCGCTCGTGCTGGCGATCATCAGCTGGCTGATCGGCATCGCGATCCGCCCGATCGTGGGCCGGGGACGCTGAGGGCCTCCCGGTCATCCCGTGACCCGATCCGCCCGGTAGTAGGTCGTCTCGACGCGCAGGGCGTCGCGCCCGAACCCGTTCAACGCCGCCGTGACCCGGCCTAGCCGGGTCTCCCCGGCGCGGTCGATCAGCGCCGCCGTCTCCCGATAGCCCTCCAGCCGGTGCGCCGGAAGGGCGGCGGTGACGTCGACCGGCCGGCCGGCATAGACCTGCCGCTCCACGAGCACGGCTCCGTCGTGGTCCCAGCGCCCTCCGAGGGCGGGGACCAGATCGTCGGCGTGCTGGACCGCGAGCCAGGGGATGTCCGCCGGCACCGGGACCTGGCCGGCGGGCGCGCCGAGGGTCAGGACCCCCTGCACGTGGAACTCGCCGCTGCCGGCGAGCTCCGCCGCGACGAGGCCGCCCAGGGAGTACCCGTTGAGCACGACCTCGCTCGACGGGCCGATCCCCGCCCGGTGCATCGCCTCCCGAGCGGCGCGGAAGGCGGCCGACTCCCGGCCGGCCACTCCGGCGAGGTCGCTGGTGAGGTCGAAGGGCTCCCCGGCCGTGACCGGCGAGAAGTCGATGGTGCCGCCCAGATACACCTCGAAGCGATCGGGGCGGCCGTCGCGCACGATCCTGTCGATGCGGATCTGGGCATCCCCCGGGTCCGAGCCGGGGATCCTGGCGACCCGATCCGCGATGTCCCGGGGCGCCGATCCTCCCCGGCTCCGCACGGCCCGCACCGACACCCCCGTCTCGGCGAGCAGTCCACCCAGACCCGCGGTCATCATGAGCAGAGTGGTGGCGGTGTCCAGCCCGGTCAGACCGAGGCCCCTGTCTCCGACCGCGGCGGCGAGCACGGGGTCCAGGCCGGCGAGCCCGAGCACGGCGTCGTCACTGCTCATCACCAGGAGCCGGATCAGCTCGACGGCGAGCGGATCCGTCAAAACCGCACGATTCTGCGTCAACCAGTCGCCCAGCCGCTCCCGGGCCTCGCCGAACCGCACCGGAGCCAGCAGAGAGCCGAGGAGGCCGCCGAGCAGCGCAAGCCCGCCGACGGCGATGAGGCCGGGCACCAGGGCCATCGCCGCCCACGACACGAACGGCGCCGCCGTGCCGAGCCCGTGTGCCGCGACACCGGCGAGCAGACCGGCCCACTCCCGTGCCCGGCTCTCCGTCTCGCCGTAGCGCTCGGCCGCCCCGTGCAGGGCACGCGCCAGTCGATGGCACTCCTCCGCGCAGTGGCGGATGCCGGCGATCGCCTCCTCGGTGCGGTGCCGAGCCCGTGCCGCAGGCCAGGCCGCCGGTGCCTCTTCCGCCTCGGCGAGCAGAGCGGTCCGCAGGGCGACCGCGCAGTCGCCCAGCTCGTATCCGAGGCGGTCCAGCCCCGCGGCGAAGGCGAAGAGCGCCTCGGTGGCGACGGCGACCGACCCGCCACCGGAGACGACCAGCTCATCCGACACGGCCCACGGTCGCCTCGACAGCGGCCATCAGGTCCTGAGCGGCCTCGTCGAGCGTCCATCGGCTGCTCTCCAGCCTTCCCACCAGCTCGTCGAGTGCCTCGTCGAAGGCTCGCTGCGAGACGCCGTGCCACTGCGCCGGAGAGAGCCGACGGCGCAGGATGAGGCGCGCGTCCCCGAGCCGGTACATCGTCGCGAGCACGGCAGCCCGCTGCCTCTCCAGGCGGGAGACGTCGGCGAGCGCAGCGGCCGGGGTCACCGCGCGACATGCCGGCCCGTCGCGCCCGCCCGGCAGCATCCGCTCACAGCCCCGGCCCTCCCCTCGGCCCCCATTCTCGGACTCGCCCGCCCGCCGTGCTCCCTCCCTTCGCGGGGCCGGAGGGAACACCGGAGAGCCGCCGGGTGTGCGGGAGGGGCCGCAGGCGGCGGACTGCGAGAGAATGGGCCCATGAGCGCATTCCCGGAACAGCCGCTGAGCCCCCTGGATGGCCGGTACCGCCACGCGGTCGCCGCACTGGGCGACCACCTCTCCGAGGCGGCGCTGAACCGCGCCCGGCTCCGGGTCGAGGTCGAGTGGCTGGTCTACCTGACCGACCACGGCTTCGCCGGGGCGTCGTCGCTGTCCGCCGAGCAGAAGAGAGCGCTGCGCGGCATCGTCGACGACTTCGGTCAGGCCGAGATCGACGAACTCGGCCGGCTCGAAGCGACCACGCGCCACGACGTGAAGGCGGTCGAGTACTTTCTGCGCGCCCGTCTCTCGGAGCTCGGCCTCGAGGGCATCGCCGAGCTGACCCACTTCGGCTGCACGAGCGAGGACGTCAACAACCTCTCCTATGCGCTCACCGTGAAGTCCGCGGTCGAGCAGGTGTGGCTGCCGAAGCTCCGGGCGGTGATGGATGCGCTGGCCGAGCGGGCACGCACCCACCGCTCCGATGCCATGCTGGCCCGCACCCACGGTCAGCCCGCCACGCCCACGACCATGGGCAAGGAGCTCGCGGTCTTCGTGCACCGCCTCCAGCGGCTGGCCGGCCAGATCGCCTCGACGGAGTACCTGGGCAAGTTCAGCGGTGCCACCGGAACCTTCGCCGCGCAGCGGGCCGCCGACCCCCATCGCGACTGGCCGGCGATCTCCCGCGAGTTCGTGACCTCGCTGGGTCTGGAGTGGAATCCGCTGACCACCCAGATCGAGTCGCACGATTGGCAGGCCGAGCTCTACCAGCGGATCAGCCACGCGAACCGCGTCCTGCACAACCTCTGCACGGATGTGTGGACCTACATCTCGCTGGGCTATTTCATCCAGATCCCCCAGGAGGGGGCCACCGGCTCCTCGACCATGCCGCACAAGATCAACCCGATCCGCTTCGAGAACGCCGAGGCGAACCTCGAACTGTCGTCCGCGCTGCTCGACTCGCTGTCGGCGACCCTCGTCACCTCCCGGCTGCAGCGGGACCTCACCGACTCGACCACGCAGCGCAACATCGGGGTCGCCCTCGGGCACTCGCTGCTCGCCCTCGACAACATCCAGCGCGGGCTGGGGGAGCTCGACGTCGACCGCACGCGGCTGGCCGCCGACCTCGACTCCAATTGGGAGGTGCTGGGCGAGGCCATCCAGACCGTCATCCGTGCCGAGGTGGTGGCCGGCCGCAGCTCCATCGCCGACCCCTACGATCTGCTGAAGAGGCTGACCCGCGGCAAGCAGGTCACCCGGACCGATCTGGTCGAGTTCGTGCGGGGCCTGGACGTCGGCGAGGAGGCCAGGGCCCGGTTGATCGCGCTGACCCCGGCCGGCTACACCGGGCTGGCCAGCGAGCTCGTCGACTTCCTCGACTGACCGGAGGCGGACGCTACTCGGGCTTCTCCGAGCCCTTCCGTGAGCCCTTCTTGGCGCCCTTGGGAGCCTTCGGGTCCCGCATGAGCACGGGGCGATCGTCCTGGTCGTCGTCGGGGTCGACGTACATGGCGAGCATGGCGAGCACCACCAGGGTCACGATGAAGGCCACGCCGAGGAAGATGACGCCGAGGATGGGCTCCCGGGTGGTCAGCAGGACCACCAGGCCGGTGAAGAGCGCCACGGCTCCGGCGAGCACCAGCAGCTCGACCGGGCGCAGGCGGTCTCGCCGGCTCGGCTGCGCAGTGTTCACGACCCGCTCCCGGAGGACGGCGATCCGGCCGCTGCCGCGGCAGACCGCGACGCCTGCGACCAGCGCAGCGAGAGCCCCCCGATCGCCAGATACACCCCGAGGATGACCGCGTAGGCGCCGAGGACCCCCACGGCGAAGACGGAGTCGAGCGGACCGAGCACGAAGACGAGCGCCGCGATCGCGGTCAGCGCACCGGCGGCGACCCACTCGCGGGCCTCGGGCAGACGGCCCCGCATCCGCAGCCCGTTGTACAGCTCGAGGAAGCCGGTCAGCGCGGCGAAGACGCTGAGCAGATAGAGCAGGAAGGCGACGCCGCTCTGGTTGAGCACGAGGGCGAGCACGCCGGCGGCGATGGCGACCAGCCCCTGGATGACGAAGACGGTGCCGACGCGGCGATCGATCATCCTCAGCAGGCCGAAGAGGACGACGGCGGCCCCCGTCAGCACGGCGAAGGCCCCGAAGGCGAACAGCCCGAGCCGCACGGAATGGTCTTGGGAGAAGGTGACGAAGACCCCCAGGGCCAGGGCGAGCACGGCCCTGACGATCGGGACGGGCCAATAGGGGAGGCGCTGCGCTGCGCTGTCCTGAGGGACGGGGCTGTCCTGAGGGACGGACACGAAGGCGACCTCTTTCTCACGGACGGCGGACGCCAGCCAGTCTACTCTGCGCGCTGGAGCTATGAGCGTGGCCCGATCAGCGGCCGACGAGCTTGAAGAAGGTGCTCCCCTCGCCGTCCGCCTTCCGATCCTGATAGAGGAACGCCAACCCCGCCTCGTCGAACTTGGCGAACCAGTCGTCCCAGCCGATGTGCTCGAGCTGCGCCTCGGACGCCCCGCCGGGGAAGTCGATGCGCAGCACCCCCGCCTCGTCGCCGCCCTCCGTGCCCCGGACGCTCGCGGGCTTGCCGTCGTTGCTCTCGACCCAACGGCGGATCTCGTCGTGGTCGGTCGTCGTCTTGCTTTCCGAAGCCATCTCGGCCCCCTTCTCCCGGCTCGGATGCCCGGCTCGGTCGAGCGCGGGAATCGGTTGAGCGCCCCACCGCGAGGGTATGCGCGGAGGCACCGGCGGGCAAGGGCGGAGGTGCCGGCCGCCCTTGCCCGCCGACAGGGCTCGGGCGAGACTGTGTGCAGGCACACGGAGGGGACGGTGAGGGAGTTGATCCGCAGACCCTATGCCGACCGCCGCGACGCCGGGCGGCAGCTCGCTGCGGAGTTGAGCAGACGCGGCGGCCTCGAGGGCGCCCTGGTGCTCGCCCTGCCGCGGGGCGGCGTTCCCGTCGCCCACGAGGTCGCCGCAGCCCTGGGGGCCGACCTCGACATCGTGGTCGTGCGGAAGCTCGGCCTCCCGATGCAGCCCGAGGTCGCCATGGGGGCCATCGCCTCGATCGCCGGCACTGTCGAGGTCGTCAGGAACGAGGATGTCCTGAGCCGCTTGGGCCCGCGCGCCGCCGCCGCGATGGAGGAGGTGCGAGCCCGGGAAGAAGCCGAGCTGCGCCGCCGCGAGCGCGCCTATCGCGGCGATCGGGCTGCGCTCTCCCTGCGCGGCCGCGTGGTCGTGCTGGTGGACGACGGCCTGGCGACCGGAGCGACCATGCGGGCCGCCGCCGCGGCCGTCCAGCGGGAGGAGCCCGCCCGGTTGGTCGTCGCCGTTCCCGTCGCCCTCAGCGGCAGCTTCGAGGGGTTGGGCGGTCTTGCCGACGAGGTCGTCTCGATCTGGAGCCCGCGCGAGCTCTATGCCGTCGGTCAGGCCTACGCGATCTTCGACCAGACCACCGATGACGAGGTGCACGAGCTGCTGGCATCGCATCGCCACGACTGAGTCCGACCCGGCCGAACCCCACGAACGCGGTGCCGCTAGACCTTCGGCATGTCGACGAAGCGGGAGAAGTGCCCCTGGAACGCGACGGTCACGGTGCGGGTCGGTCCGTTCCGGTGCTTCGCGACGATGAAGTCCGCCTCGCCCGCGCGCGGGTTGTCCTTCTCGTAGGCGCTCTCCCGGTGCAGCAGGATGACGACATCCGCATCCTGCTCCAGCGAGCCGCTCTCCCGGAGGTCGGAGAGGGCGGGCATCTTGTCCGACCGCTGCTCCGGTCCGCGGTTCAGCTGCGACAGCGCGATGACCGGCACCTGGAGCTCCTTGGCCAGCAGCTTGAGGGCGCGTGAGAACTCGCTCACCTCCTGCTGACGCGACTCGACCCGCTTGCCGGAGGTCATCAGCTGCAGATAGTCGATGATGACCATCTTCAGCCCCACCCGCTGCTTCAGCCGGCGGCATTTGGCCCGGATCTCGACCAGGGTCATGTTCGGACTGTCGTCGATGAACAGGGGCGCATCGTTGATGCGGCCGCGGGTGCTGGCGATCGTGGTCCAATCGCGGGTGTCGATGGTGCCTTTGCGCATGTTCTGCAGCGGGATGGCGGTCTCGGCGGAGAGCAGGCGCATCGCGATCTCGCTCCGGCCCATCTCCAGCGAGAAGATGATCGACGGCAGATCGTGCTTGATCGACGCGGCGCGGGCGAAGTCGAGGGCGAGCGTCGACTTGCCCAGGGCCGGGCGGGCGGCGACGATGATCAGCTGTCCCGGATGCAGGCCGTTCGTGAGCTCGTCGAGCTCGGCGAACCCGGTCGGCACGCCGGTCATCATGCCGTCCCGGCCCTTGGCCGCCTCGATCTCGTCGATCGCGGTGGTCACCGCCGCGGTGAGCGGCACGAAGTCCTCCGCCTCCGCCCCGCCGGTGACCGCATAGACCTCGGCCTGGGCGTTGTTGACCAGGTCGAGCACCTCGCCCTCGCTGGCGTAGCCCATCTGCACGATGCGGGTGCCTGCCTCGACGAGGCGGCGGAGGACCGCCTTCTCGGCGACGATGCCCGCGTAGAACCCCGCATTCGCTGCGGTGGGAACCAGCGAGGTGAGGGTGTGCAGGTACTCGGCGCCGCCGGCGCGGCTCAGCTCGCCGGTCTTGGTCAGCTCATCGGTGACCGCGATGACGTCCGTCGGCTCGCCGTGCGAGTACAGCGAGAGGATCGCCTCGAAGATGATCTCGTGCTTGGGGATGTAGAAGTCCGCCGAGCGCACGGTCTCGATGACGTCGGCCGTCGCGTCCTTGCTGAGCATCATGCCGCCGATGGCGCTCTGCTCGGCGAGGAGATCGTGGGGCGGCGTGCGTTCCGCCTGACCCGGACGTTGCTCCGCGAGACCGAGATGGGCGATGGACACGTCGGCTTCCCCTCCTGAATGCGATCGTTGCGATCGAGCGCTGCACCTGGGGTGCATCGCACCCAGTAATAGAGCACGCCACCGACATCCCGTCCGGATCTCGGGGGGGACGAGCGCCGGGCGGCGGCTATCGGTGACGTTGCTGCTAAAGACTAGGAAGGCCGGCGCCGGGCCACAAGGTGCCCTTGTGGATAACCATGTGGAGTGTTTGCGCGAAACGCCGAGGGCCATGTGAAAAAGCTGTTGGCCAAGCTGTGGAGAACTCGCCGTATATTTTCAATATATGGCCTCTGACCAGGGCTTTCTATCTCCACATGGTGTGTGAAGAAACTTGTTTAGAGTGACGGTTGAAGCTTGGGAGATTTCCTGCGGGGGTGTGCACAAATCGCTTGACAGACCCCTTTAAAAGGGATAACGGCGGGCCTGCCGGCCCGCCGTCATCCCGGTGCTCACCTGGAGGCGACCGCCCGGATCCGGATGACCGCGACCACGTCGTCCCTGAGGCGCACGGTGGCCTCGTGATCGCCGACGGACTTGATGGGCGAAGAGATCTCGATCTTGCGCTTGTCGACCGTGCCGAGACCGGCGGCGGCCACCGCATCCGCGATGTCGCCGGTCTTCACCGAGCCGAAGAGGCGACCACCGGAGCCCGCCTTGACCGGCAGCGTCACCTGGGTGGCCTCCAGCTTGTCCCGGAGATCCTTGGCCTCCTCGATGGTGGCATGCTCCCGGGCGGCCCGGGCGGCCTTGATGGACTCGATCTGCTTCTCGCCGCCGCGGCTCCACGAGACTGCGAAGCCCTTGGGGATGAGGTAGTTGCGGGCGTAGCCGTTCTTGACCTCGACGACATCCCCCGGCGCCCCGAGGCCGCTGACCTCATGGGTGAGGATCAATTTCGACATGGTGCTGTCTCCTAACGGCCGGAGCCGGCGTAGGGGAGCAGGGCCATCTCCCGGGCGTTCTTGACCGCACGGGCGATGAGCCTCTGCTCCTGGACGGACACGCCGGTGATGCGGCGGGCGCGGATCTTGCCGCGCTCAGAGATGAACTTGCGAAGAGTGGCGACGTCCTTGTAGTCGATGACGCCGACACGGATGGACTTCGCCGGTGCGGCGTTCTTGCCGTCCTTGCCTTTGCGGACCGGCTTGCGGCGATCGCCGCTGCTCTTTCCAGCCATGGTTTCCTGCTTTCGTTGTCGATGATGGTGCCGGTCGAGTGCCCGCGGAGCCGGGCTCCGTGCCCGGTCCGCTCCTGTGCCTCACCCGGCAGGGTCTGTCAGAAGGGCGTCTCGTCGTTGTAGCTGCCGGGGGTGTTCCAGACATCCCCGCCCGACTCGGCCGGGGCGGAAGCGGCCCACGGCTCGTCGTTGCCGAACTGTCCCCGTCCGCCCTCGCGCGAGGACGAGGCACGGGTCACCTGCGCCGTCGCATAGCGCAGGCTCGGCCCGATCTCGTCGATCTCGAGCTCGATGGTGGTGCGCTTCTCGCCCTCCCGGGTCTCGTAGGACCGCTGCTTGAGCCTGCCGGTCGCCACCACCCGCGAGCCCTTGGTCAGGGATCCGGCGACGTGCTCCGCGAACTCCCGCCAGACGCTCGCCCTGAGGAAGAGCGCCTCGCCGTCCTTCCACTCGTTGGCGGCACGGTCGAAGGTTCGCGGAGTGGACGCGATGGTGAAGTTCGCGACCGCCAGCCCGTTCTGCGTGTAGCGCAGCTCGGGGTCGGCGGTCAGATTCCCGACGACGGTGATGATCGTCTCCCCGGCCATGGCTACTCGGCCGCCTTCGCTTTGGCGGGCTCGCCCGCAGGAGCGGTGCGACGGCCTCGCGCGGCCTTCTCCTCCGAGAGCCGGGCCGCCGCCGCCACCTGGGCGATGGCCTCCTCGGCGCGGAGCACCTTCGTGCGCATCACGGCTTCGCTGAGCCGGAGCTGCCGGTCGAGCTCCTTGGTGGCCTCCCCATTGGCCGTGAGGTTGACGACGGCGTAGATGCCCTCGCTCTTCTTGTTGATCTCATAGGCCAGACGGCGCCGTCCCCAGATGTCGACCTTGTCGACGGTTCCTCCGTCATTGCGAATGACGTTGAGGAATTTGTCTAAACTGGGAGCTACGGTGCGCTCGTCGATCTCCGGATCGAGGATCACCATTAGTTCGTACTGATGCATGACTAACCCACCTCCTCTGGACTAAGCGGTCACAGACGTTCTGTGACAGGAGGGTCTGGCATCGACGTCCCACGGGCCGGAAGACCCGGGGACAACCTGCCTAGTGTAGTCAGAGAACGACTGATCTATCAAGGAGCACTACATCCCATGTCCCTCAGGGTGGCCATCGCCGGTGTCGGAAATTGCGCGAACTCGCTGATCCAGGGGGTCTCCTTCTACCGAGACGCCCGTGACGACGAGACCATCCCGGGCCTGATGCACACCCGGTTCGGCCCCTACCACGTCGGAGACCTCGAGTTCGTGGCCGCCTTCGACGTGGATGCCGCCAAGGTCGGGAGCGATCTGTCGGAGGCGATGTGGGCGGGCGAGAACAACACCCTCCGGTTCGCCGACGTGGCCTCGACCGGCGTGACGGTGCAGCGCGGGCCGACCCTCGACGGCCTCGGACTGTACTACCGGGAGACCGTCACCGAATCGGATGCACCGGTCGTGGATGTCGCACAGGCACTGCGCGACAGCGGTGCGAAGGTGCTGGTGTGCTACCTGCCGGTGGGCTCGGACCAGGCCGTCAAGCACTATGCGCAGGCGGCGCTGGATGCCGGGGTCGCGCTGGTCAACGCCCTGCCGGTCTTCATCGCCAGCGACCCGGAGTGGGCCGCCCGGTTCCGCGAAGCCGGCCTCCCCATCGTGGGGGACGACATCAAGAGCCAGCTCGGCGCGACCATCACGCACCGGGTCCTCGCCCGCCTCTTCGAGGAGCGCGGCCTGGTGCTCGACCGCACCTATCAGCTGAACGTCGGCGGGAACATGGACTTCATGAACATGCTCGAGCGCGACCGGCTGCGGTCCAAGAGGATCTCCAAGACGCAATCCGTCACGAGCAACATCGCCGCCCGGCTCGACCCGCACGACATCCATGTCGGCCCCAGCGATCACGTCCCCTGGCTCGACGATCGCAAGATCGCCTTCGTGCGGCTCGAGGGCCACGGCTTCGGGAACGCGCCGACCTCCCTCGAGTACAAGCTGGAGGTCTGGGACTCGCCCAACTCCGCCGGTGTGGTCATCGATGCGATCCGCGCCGCGAAGCTGGCGCTGGATGCCGGCATCTCCGGTCCGCTGGAGGCGGCGTCCGCCTACTTCATGAAGTCGCCGCCCGTGCAGTACCCCGACCCGGTGAGCCGGGAGATGCTGGAGCATTTCATCCGCGACCACTCCTCCTAGCAGCGGTCGCCCGGCAGCGATCACTGCGGCTGGGAGGCCCACCACTCCTCGAGACGCCGCCTCGCCTCATCCTCGCCGAGCGGTCCCTCGTCGAGACGCAGCTCCAGCAGATAGCGGTACGCCCGACCGACCGAGGGCCCCGGCTTCAGCCCGAGCACGGCCATGATCTGCTCGCCGTCGAGATCGGGCCGGATGGCGGCACGACCCTCCTCCTCGGCCAGCGTCTCGATGCGCTGCTCCAGGTCGTCGTAGGCGAAGGCGAGACGATCCGACTTGCGGCGATTGCGCGTGGTGACATCGGCCCGGGTGAGGATGTGCAGGCGCTCCAGCTGATCGCCGGCGTCGCGGACGTAGCGCCGCACCGCCGAGTCGGTCCAGGCGCCCTCCGAGTACCCGAAGAAGCGCAGGTGCAGCTCGATCAGCCGGCTGACCGCCGCGATGGTCTCCTTGTCGTAGCGCAGCTCGCGCAGGCGCTTGGCGGCGAGCTTCGCCCCGACCACATCGTGATGGTGGAAGGTCACCACCCCGCCCGGCTCGGTGCGCTTGGTAGCCGGCTTGCCGATGTCGTGCAGCAGCGCTGCCAGGCGCAGCACCAGATCGGGGGGGCCTCCCGGATGCCGCTCCCGTTCCAGCTCGATCGCCTGGTCGAGCACGGTCAGGCTGTGCTCGTAGACGTCCTTGTGCGGGTGATGCTCGTCGACCTCCAGCCGCAGCGCCGGGAACTCCGGAAGGACCCGGGCGGCCAGGCCCGTGTCGGTGAGCAGTTCGAGACCGGTACGGGGAGCATCCGTGCACAGCAGCTTCGAGAGCTCGTCGCGCACCCGCTCCGCCGAGACGATGGAGATCCGGGAGGCCAGGGCGGCCATGGCCTTTCTCGTCGGAGCGTCCACCGCGAAGCCGAGCTGGGAGGCGAAGCGGGCAGCCCGCATCATCCGCAGCGGGTCGTCGCCGAAAGAGCTCTCCGGCGGCCCCGGTGTGGTCAGCCGCCCGGCCAGCAGATCGTCCATGCCGTTCGAGGGATCGACCAGCACGAGCGCCGGCAACCGGAGCGCGAGGGAGTTGACCGTGAAATCCCGGCGCACGAGATCGCCTTCGAGCGTGCTGCCGAATGCGACGGCGGGCTTGCGGGTCTGGCCGTCGTAGGTGTCGGAACGGTACGTCGTGATCTCCACGACGTGGCCCTCGATCCTCGCCCCGATCGTGCCGAACGCCCGGCCCACATCCCAATGGGCCTCCGCGACGGGATGCACCAGCTCGACGATCTCGTCGGGTGTGGCGTTCGTGGTGAAGTCCAGATCGCTCACGTCCCGGCCGAGGAACGCGTCGCGGACAGGGCCGCCGACGAGGGCGAGCTCGTAGCCGGCCCCGGAGAACGCCTCGGCCAGCCGGGAGACATGCGGGGTGTCCGCGAGCCTCTTCAGCCGGGCGATGGCGGCGGCGATTCCCTCCATAGTCGTCAAGACTAGCGATCGCCCACGGGAGGCTCCCGAGCCAACGGCCCACGGCTACAATCGGTTCATGCTGGCCGAACCGAATCGCGCGCTCGGCTGATCCTATGAGACTCGTCAACGCCTTCGCCGCCATCGTTCTCGCCTTCGCCGGCGGGGTGCTCCCGGCTCCCGGCGTGGGAATCGCCGATGCCGGCCTCCTCGTCAACGCCACCCCCGCCGACCATGGGCTGCTCTCGCCCGGCGAAGACCTCTCCATCACCGTCACCGTCACGAACGAGAGCACCGAGGACCTCGCCGCCGGTGAGGCCAGCCTCTACCTCGACCGCACCGTGCTCTCGACCCAGAAGCAGGTGCAGGATTGGTTCACGGAGCCGGAGGCCGCCGCGGCGACGCCCCCGGGTCGCAAGGTCGGCACGGCGGAGTTCCCCGCCATCGACGTGGGCGAGACGCGCAGCGTCACCATAGACGCCCCCGCCGATCGTCTCGGCCTCGGCGTCTACTCCTCCTGGGGCCCCCGCGGGGTGACGGTCGACCTGAGCGTGGACGGCGAGTCCCTCAGCCGGGTGCGCGGCGCGATCGTCTGGCATCCGGACGGCACCGACCTGACCGCCAAGATCACCGTGGTCGCCCCGATCACGGCACCCGCCGACCCGAGCGGGCTCATCCCCGCGGATCTCCTCGCGGAGTACACCTCGCCCACCGGGCTGCTCACCGACCAGCTCGACGCCCTCGCGGACCAGCCGGTCGCCCTCGGCATCGACCCGATGATCATCGCCTCGATCCGCGTTCTCGGCGACGCCGCCCCGGCATCCGCCGTCCAGTGGCTGGACCGGCTCTCACGGGTCGCCAACGAGACCTTCCCCCTGGCCTACGCGGACGCCGACATCGCCGCAGCGAGCCAGGCGGGTCAGGCCTCCCCGCCGGCGCCGATCGGCTTCCCCATCGACTCGACGCTCTTCCCTCCCCCGCCCACGAGCACGGCCTCCCCTTCCGGCGAGCCGGTGCCGTCGCCGAGCGCCTCGTCGCCGGCACCGGGGCTGGCCGCTCCCGAGAGCATCCTGGACTGGTCCTACACCCTGCAGGGGGTGGCCTGGCCGCGACCGGACACCGTGCGCACGGCGGATCTGGAGGTCTTCGCGAAGAACGGAGTGACGAACACCATCGTCAGCGACTCCAATGTGACGGCCGGCTCCACCGCCGATGCCCGGGGGGCGGCGGACGGACACGACATCCTCGTCGCCAACACGCTCACCTCGACACTGCTGAACACGGCGGCATCCGCGCCGACCGACTCCGCCTGGCAGCAGGCGACCACCCAGCTGCTGAGCATGCTGGCCGTGATGACCGCCCAGCCGGGCCAGCAGCGACAGCAGGACGTGCTGATGGTCCTCGACCGCTCGGCGGCGCCCTCGGAGGCCCGGCTGGCCCAGACCCTCGACGCGCTGCACGATGTCCCCTGGGTCGAGGGGTCCCCTCTGGACGAGCTGGTGTCGCAGCCGGGCAGCGTCATGAAGCTGACCGACCAGCCGGAGGACCCCCAGCGCATCGAGACGGTCAAGGAGCTCTTCGCCTCGGAGGCCGAGGTCGCGGAGTTCGCCTCGGCTCTGAACGATCCCGAGCTGATAACCTCGCGCAGGCGCCTGGCCCTGCTCGCCCTGCTCTCGCAGTCCTCGGATTCCACCGGCCCGCTCTGGACGGAGGACACGGCCGGATTCCTCGACCAGTCCAAGACGATCATGTCCTCGGTCGGCATCGCCGACAGCAGCAGCATCAGTCTGTGGGCGGACCACACCTCCCTGCCCGTCCTGGTGAGCAACGAGCTGGCCTACCCCGTGACCGTCTATGTCCACGTCCGGGCCATGAGCCCCATCCTCAACATCGAGGACCACAACGTGAAGCTCACGATCGAGCCCGCGAGTCAGAAACGTGCCCTGGTGCCGGTGCAATCCGTCGCCAACGGCCAAGTCACCCTGGAGGTCACGCTCACCAGTGGCACCGGGGTGAAGATCGGCACGACGACGAGGGTCGACATCAATGTGCAGGCGGGCTGGGAGACCGCCTTCACCGTCGTGGTGGCCTCGCTCCTGGTGCTGATCTTCGGCTTCGGCTTCTGGCGGAACATCAGCCGGGGCCGCCGGGCGAAACGCGCCCTCGCCGAGGAGGGATCCGCCCCCGGGCCCTCCGACGAAGCCACGACCTCGGGCGGCAGCGATGAGTAGCACCCCTGGCACTCCCGGATTGCCGGGGGCCACGACCGGCCTCGGCCGGGCCAGCGCGCTCCTGGCATCGGGAACCTTCGTCTCCCGCATCCTCGGCTTCGTCAAGGCCATCGTCGTCACCGCCACCATCGGCCAGACGGGCAGCGCCGCGGCCGACGCCTTCGGCGTGGCCAACCAGCTGCCCAACAACATCTACGCGCTGGTCGCCGGGGGTGTGCTCAGCGCGGTGCTGGTGCCCCAGATCGTCCGCGCCGGACTGCACGAGGACGGCGGGCAGAAGTTCATCAACCGGGTGCTGACCCTCGGCCTGGTCATCTTCATCGGCGTCGCGGCGGTCGCCACCGTCGCCGCCCCCCTCCTCGTGGGTCTCTACGCCCAGCAGGCGCCGGCGAGCGGCGGACGCGGCTTCTCTCCGGAGGCGTTCGCCCTGGCCACGGCCTTCGCCTATTGGTGCCTGCCCCAGGTGCTGTTCTACGCGCTCTACAGCCTGCTGGGGGAGGTGCTCAACGCCCGCGGCCTGTTCGGGCCGTTCACCTGGGCTCCCGTGCTCAACAACGTGGTCGCCATCGGCGGGCTCGTCGCGTTCATGCTGATGTTCGGCGGCGCCGCCCAGAACCACTCCGCCGAGGTCTGGGACGCCGGCAAGATCGCCCTGCTCGCCGGAAGCGCCACCCTCGGCGTCGCGGCGCAGGCACTCATCCTCGGCGCCTTCTGGCGTCGGATCGGCCTGCGGTACCGTCCGGAGTTCCGCTGGCGCGGCGTCGGCCTCGGCCGAACCGGGAAGGCCGCCGGCTGGGTCTTCGCCATGATCCTCGTCACGCAATCGGCGGGCATCGTGCAGACGAATGTGGCGTCCCTGGCGTCGAGCCACGGCGCATCCGTCTTCACCGTCCAGAACGCCTGGCTGGTCTTCATGCTCCCCCACTCGATCGCCGCCGTGTCGATCGCCACCCCCTACTTCACCCGGATGGCCGGCCACGCCACCCGGGGCGACCTCGCCGCCGTGCGCGCCGACCTCTCCTCCTCGCTCCGGGCCATCGGCATGATCATCGTCTTCAGCGCCGTGGCCCTCATCGTGCTGGCCTATCCCTTCAGCCGCTTCTTCGAGCCGGAGTTCGTGCACGTGGAGGCGATGGCGAACGTGATCATGGCCTATCTGGCCGGCCTGGTGCCGTTCAGCATCCTCTTCGTGCTGCAGCGCGCCTTCTACGCCCTGGAAGACACCCGTACGCCCTTCTTCGTCACCTGCTTCCAGGCGGCGCTCTTCGTCGTCGGAGCCGTGCTCTGCACGGGCCTCCCCGTCGAGTGGATCGGCGTGGGCATCGCCACCGTCACCACGCTCGCGGGCACCGCGCAGACGCTGCTGGCGTTCTTCCTGCTCCGCCGCCGGCTGAAGGGGATCGACGGCCGCCGCATCCTGCTCCGGCTCGCGCAGTACCTCGGCTGCGCCCTGGTCGCCGGGCTCGCCGGCCTGCTCGTCGTCTGGGCCCTGGGCGGCTACGTCTCCGGAGGCTTCGCCCTCGACAGCCGCCTCTCCGCGGGTCTGACCATGGTGGTGGGCGGGCTGGGGATGGCCGCGGTCTACTTCGCCCTGCTGCTGCTCATCCGCAATCCCGAGCTGGCGTCCACCGCCCGTCTCCTCCTCGAGCGCTTCCGCCGCTCCCGCTGACCTCCCCCCCTCGCAAAACTCAGGAAAACCGCCTCAGGATCGGGCGATTCGGCGGGTTTTCGGGTGTCTTCGTCCGTTCATCCTGAGTTTCGACGGGAGTGGAGGGGGGCGGGGGGCGCGGAATAGTTCGCGAATAGGATGGGTTGTACGGGGATGAAAGAGGTATTCGACGTGCGTCAAGTGATCATCATCGGCTCCGGACCCGCCGGATACACCGCTGCCATCTACGCTGCCCGGGCGGACCTGAAGCCCCTGGTGATAGCCAGTTCCGTGGAGGCCGGCGGGGAGCTCATGAAGACCACCGAGGTGGAGAACTTCCCCGGGTTCCCGGAAGGGATCATGGGCCCCGACCTGATGGCGCGGCTCCAGGCCCAGGCCGAGCGCTTCGGCGCGGAGATCGTCTTCGACGACGTCGTCTCGCTGGATCTCACCGGCGAGACCAAGTCCGTGACCCTGGGCTCCGGGACCACGCACGAGGCGCTCGCCGTCATCTACGCGACCGGTTCCGCCTACCGGCGCCTCGGCCTTCCCGACGAGGACCGGCTGAGCGGGCACGGCGTCTCCTGGTGCGCCACCTGCGACGGATTCTTCTTCCAGCACAAGACGATCGCCGTGGTGGGGGGCGGGGACTCCGCGATGGAGGAGGCGACCTTCCTCACCCGGTTCGCCGACAAGGTCTACGTCATTCATCGCCGGGATACGCTGCGGGCCTCCAAGATCATGCAGGAGCGCGCCTTCACGAACCCCAAGATCGAGTTCCTCTGGAACAAGGGCGTCGAGCGCATCGACGGCGAGGACCAGGTGACCGGATTGCTCCTGCGCGACACCGTCGACGGCAGCGAGTCGACCCTCCCCGTCGAGGGTCTCTTCGTCGCGATCGGCAACGACCCGCGGACCGCTCTGGTCCACGGTCAGCTCGAGCTGACCCCGGAGGGGACCGTGTGGGTCGACGGTCGCAGCTCCAGGACGAGCGTGCGCGGGGTCTTCGCCGCCGGCGACGTGATCGACGCCACCTATCGCCAGGCGGTGACCGCTGCCGGTTCGGGCACGGCCGCCGCCCTGGACGCGGAACACTACCTCGCCTCGCTGCCCGCCGAGACGATAGCCCAGGCGACGGATGAGGGCCGAGCCGTCACGATCTCCGCGTGACCGGCCGACAACAATCGAAAGAGAGAAAGACGATGTCAGCAGCAGTCGATGTGACGGACGCCACCTTCGATCGGGAGGTGCTCGAGTCCGACCAGACGATCCTGGTGGACTTCTGGGCCGAATGGTGCGGTCCCTGCCGCGCCGTCGCGCCGATCCTCGACCAGATCGCGACCGAGAACTCGGGCAAGATCAAGCTGGTCAAGCTCAACGTCGACGAGAACCCGCAGACGGCCGCCAAGTATCAGATCACCTCGATCCCAGCCATGAAGGTCTATCGCGGCGGGGAAGTGGTCAAGACGGTGATCGGCGCGAAGCCGAAGCCCGTGCTCGAAGCCGATCTCGCCGAGTTCCTCGCCTGATCTCCCGCCGGGCTCCCGGAGCCGTTCGGCGCCGCTATCGGCCCGGCCCCGCGATCCGGCCCGGGCCACGCGGCTTTGCGCCTATCCTTGAAGCCTGCATGACATCCGTCTTGCCGCCGATCCGATGGGGACGCCAGTGACAGCCCAGAACGACTCACGAGGCGGAACGGGAACCAATCTCGATCCGTGGTACCACCACTATGCCGAGCGGACCTCCGGTCTGAGCGCATCGGAGGTCCGTGCGCTGTTCGCCGTGGCATCGCGTCCCGAGGTGGTCTCGCTGGCCGGCGGCATGCCGTATGTATCCGCCCTGCCCACCGAGCTGATCGCCGGGGCGCTCGAGCGGGTGCTGCACGAGCAGGGTCCGGTCGCCCTGCAGTACGGCTCGGGGCAGGGCACACCAGCCCTCCGCGAGCATATCCTCGAGGTGATGGCCCTGGAGGGGATCCGCGCCAGCGTCGACGACGTGGTCGTCACGACGGGATCCCAGCAGGCCCTCGAGCTCATGGCGAAGCTCTTCCTCGACCCCGGAGACGTGGTGCTCGCCGAGGGCCCCAGCTATGTCACGGCCCTGGTCGTCTTCCGCTCATACCAGGCCGAGGTCTGCCATGTGACGATGGATGAGGATGGGATGGTCCCCGAGTCGCTGCGGGAGGCGATCGCCGCCCTCAAGGCCGCGGGCAGGCGCATCAAGCTCCTCTACACCGTGCCGACGTTCAACAATCCCGCCGGCGTCACCCTCAACTGGGAGCGACGTCTGGAGATCCTCGACATCGCCCGGCAGAACGACATCCTGGTGCTGGAGGACAATCCCTACGGCCTGCTCTACTTCGATGCTCCCCCGCCCCAGGCGATGCGATCCGTAGCGGAGGAGGGCGTCGTCTACCTCGGCACCTTCTCCAAGACCCTGGCCCCCGGGCTGCGCGTGGGCTGGGCTCTGGCTCCGCACGCTATTCGAGAAAAGCTCATTCTCGCCAATGAGGCGGCGACGCTCTGCCCGAGCTCCTTCAGCCAATCGGTGGTCGCGGAGTATCTCAAGACGGCGGATTGGCGCGGACAGATCGACGCCTTCCGCGGCGTCTACCGCGAGCGCCGGGACGCCATGCTCTCCGCCCTGGCGGAATATCTGCCCGAGCTGAGCTGGACGAAGCCGAACGGCGGCTTCTACATCTGGCTCACCATGCCGCCCCAGCTCGACTCGAAGGCGATGCTGCCCCGCGCCGTCAAGGAGCTCGTCGCCTACACCCCGGGAACGGCCTTCTACGCCTCGGACGACGGCCGCCGGAACATGCGCCTCTCGTTCTGCTATCCGACGCCCGACAACATCAAAGTGGGCATCCGCCGGCTCGCGACCGTGATCAACGGCGAGATCGAGCTCCTCGACACGTTCACCGGGACCGGCCAGCTGAGTGCCGCCCGCCGGGAGAGCCGCATCGTCAGTCCCCCGCCGAACATCGACTAGTTGGAGGTCTGGTAACCATGAGCGACGCGACATCGCGGACCGTCGTCGTATTGGCCGGCGGCATCTCGCATGAGCGGGATGTCTCCCTGCGCTCCGGACGCCGGGTGGCGGACAGCCTGGCCCAGCACGGCATCCGCGTCGTGCTGCGGGATCCTGACGCCTCCCTCCTCTCCTTCCTCGCCGAGAACCGACCGGATGTCGTCTGGCCGGCCCTGCACGGCGCCAGCGGCGAGGATGGCGCGCTTCGCGGCCTGCTCGACTTCATCGGCATCCCCTACGTCGGCTCCCGCGCGGATTCCGCGCATCTCGCCTGGGACAAGCCCACGGCGAAGACGATCGTCGGCCGCAGCGGCGTCTCGACCCCGCGCTCCATCACCCTGTCCCGCGACTCGTTCCGCGAGCTGGGGGCCAATAGCGTGCTGGCGGCGATCACCGAGGAGCTCTCCACCCCGGTGGTGGTCAAGCCTGCGAAGGGCGGATCGGCTCAGGGCGTCACCATGGTGGACACCGCGGCGGACCTGCCGCGGGCCATGGTCGACGCCTACACCTACAGCGATGTGGCGCTCGTCGAGCAGCGGATCGTCGGTACCGAGATCGCGATCGGCATCATCGACACCGGCGATGGACCGGTCGCGCTGCCGGCCGTCGAGATCGAGCCCCTCTCCGGGGTGTACAGTTTCGAAGCGCGATACAACGCCGGGGAGACGCTCTTCTATACCCCGGCGCGCATCTCTCCCGAACTGGCGGCGACGGCGGCCGACGTGGCGCTTCGCGCGCACAGCGCCCTCGGACTGCGCCACATATCCCGAGTAGATCTCATTATCGATCGAGCCGGCTCGGTCTGGTTCCTCGAGGCGAACGTGCTGCCGGGACTGACCGAGACCTCGCTCCTGCCGCAGGCGCTGGAGGCTGCGGGCCACGACCTGGGGTGGGTGTATTCGGCTCTGGCCGAGGCGGCCATCCGGGAGAGTCTCCTCTGATCGTCGCTTCGCTCAGGAGAAGCCCGGCTCTCCCAGCTCCCCGAGGATCCGGTTCAGGTCCCCGATGGTGGCGAAGTCGATGACGACGCTCCCCTTCGACGCGCCCAGGCTGATCCGCACCCTGGTGTTGAGCCGGTCGCCGAGCCGGGCCGCGATCTCGTCGAGCTGTCCCTGCTTCTTGCCGGCGCTGGGCCGGCTCGGACGGCGGCTCCTTCCCCCGGCCTGGGCGGCGGCCTCCGCCGCCCTGACCGAAAGGTCCTCCCTGACGATGCGCTCGCTGAGGGAGACCATCGCGGCCTCGTCGCCGGCGGAGAGCACCGCCCGGGCGTGACCCGCACTCAGCACTCCGGCGGCCACCTTCTTCTGCACCGGCGCGGGCAGGCGCAGCAGGCGCAGGGTGTTGGTGATCTGGGGACGGGAGCGCCCGATCCGAGTGCTCAGCTCCTCCTGCGTGATCCCGAAGTCAGCCAGCAGCTGCTGATAGGCCGAGGCCTCCTCCAAGGGGTTCAGATCCGCGCGATGGAGGTTCTCCAGCAGGGCGTCGCGCAGCATCTCGTCGTCTCCGGTGTTCTTGATCACCGCCGGGATCGACTCCAGCCCCAATTGCTTGCTGGCACGCAGGCGCCGCTCCCCCATCACCAGCTCGTAGCGGGCCTCTCCACCCGCCGCTCCCGAGATGGGCCGGACCACGATCGGCTGCAGGACGCCCACCTCGCGGATGGACGCGACGAGCTCGTCCAGCTGCTCCTGGTCGAAGACGGTCCGTGGCTGGGCCGCGTTCGGCACGATGGAATCGGGAGAGAGCTGCGCCAGCCGGGCGCCGGGCACCGCGACGAGGCCCTCGGCGGCCTCCGCGGGGAAGAAGACATCCACCGGACGGTCGGGGGAGGCGTTGGTGGGGATGAGCGCGCCGATCCCTCGGCCCAGACCGGTCCTCTTCTGTGCGGCCATTATTGCGGTGCTCCTCGTCGTGCGATTTCGGCGGCCGCTTCCAGATAGGAGAGCGACCCGGGGGAGTTGAGATCGTAGCTCACGACGCTCTGCCCGTAGCTCGGAGCCTCCGAGATCCGCACGGAGCGGGGGATGAGCGCGGAGAGCACCTTGTCGGGGAAGTGCTCGCGCACATCCTGGACGACCTGGTTCGCCAGATTCGTCCTCGAGTCGTACATGGTCATCAGGATGGTCGACACCTTCAGTTCGGGATTCAAGTGCCGTTCGATGAGCTGGATGTTGTTCAGGAGCTGGCTCAGCCCCTCGAGAGCGTAGTACTCGCATTGGATCGGGATGAGGACCTCTCCCGCGGCGACGAAGGCGTTGATGGTGAGCAGGCCCAGCGAGGGCGGGCAGTCGATGAAGACGTAGTGGAAGGGATCCGGGGAGACCTCGAGGAAGTGCTGGACAGCCGTCCGCAGCCGCTGCTCGCGCGCCACCAGGGACACCAGCTCGATCTCCGCCCCGGCGAGGTCGATCGTCGCCGGGAGGCAGTAGAGCGAGTCCCCCTCCGGGCTCTTCTGCACGATCTCGGCGATCGGCTGCTCGTCGATGATCACGTCGTAGGCGCTGGGGGTATCCGCCCGATGGTCCACGCCGAGGGCCGTGGACGCATTGCCTTGGGGGTCGAGGTCGATCACCATGACGCGCGCTCCCCCGCGGGCGAGAGCCGCGGCCAGATTCACGGTCGTGGTCGTCTTGCCGACGCCGCCCTTCTGGTTGGCCACGGTGAAGACCCGGGTACGCGGCGGCAGCGGAAAGGACTCCGCCGCTATCGCCCGCCTGCGTCGCGTCAACTCCGCCAGTTCCCGGGCGAGCGGCGTGGTGTCGTCGTAGCCGGCCAGTGAACTCACCTCGGTGGTCTCCTCGTCACAATGTTTCACGTGAAACCTGTCGGAACCGGCTCCCTGCACGCTATGCCGCCGGTCCATCAACTCTAGCCGCGAATACCCGGGTCTCCTCGTGGACGATCCCGTGTCCCAGCGATACGACGCGGACGTCTTGGAGGCGGAACCTCCGGATCTCCTTGGCAGCGGCGTCGACCTCGGCCTCCACTCCCGACCCCTTCAGGAACAGCATCTCCCCGCCGGGACGCAGCAGCCGCGCGGTCGCAGGGATCAGGGTGCGCAAGGCGCTGACCGCTCGAGCCGTGACCTGGTCGAGGGGCTCCTCGAGGTCGGCGTCCTGGGCTCGAGCGCGGAGGACCGAGACGTTGTCCAGCCGCAGCCGTGCGGACTCCGCCCTCAGCCAATCGGATCGCCGCTCCATCGGCTCGATCAGGACGAAGCGGACATCGGGACGAAGGATCGCCAGCACGAGCCCGGGCAGGCCGGCCCCGCTGCCGACGTCGCCGACGGTGCCCGGACGCAGGAGAGGAGCGAGCAGCCCGCAGTTCAGCAGATGGCGGGACCACAGCCGCGGCAGTTCCTTCGGGCCGATGAGACCCAGCTCGTCACCGTAGAGCTCGAGGTGGCGCGCATATTCCCGAGCCACGGGCAACTGCTCTCCGAAGATCGCCTCCGCCGCGGCGGGTTCGGGTTCGAGCTTCTCGGGAAGTGATTCGCTCAATGTTTCACGTGAAACTCAGGGGCGGGAGATCACGGTGTGACGGTCACGGCCCTCGCCGTGGGATTCCGAGACGAAACCGTGCTCCGCGACGATATCGTGCACGAGCTTGCGCTCGTACGAGGACATCGGCGGCAGCGCGGCGGTCGCCGCACCCCCCTCGATGCGCTGGATGGCCCTCTCGACCAGAGCCGCGAGCTCGGCCTGCCGCGCGGCCCGAGAGCCGCCGATGTCGAGGATCAACCGCGAGAACGAGCCGGTCTTCGTCTGGACTGCGATGCGAGTCAGCTCCTGCAGCGCATTGACGGTGTCGGGCTTGGAGATGACCCGCAGGTTGCTCTCCTCCTCGGAGTGGACCGAGAGGTAAACCCGGTCTCCGCGGACCTCGATGTCGATGTCGCCGTCGAGGTCCGCGATGTCCAGGAGCTCCTCGATGTAGTCCGCGGCGATGTCGCCCTCCTCATCGAGCCGAGAGAGGTCTGCTGTGTCGCCCTGCCCGGATCCGACGCCGGAGGTCGCCTCTTCTTCGGGCGAATCGGCCTGAGTCGTCTGAGTCATCGCTTCTTCTTTTTCTTTCCACCGGACTTCTTCTTCGCCCGGTTCTTGCCCATCGGCTGCTGCCGCTGGGGGGTCTTCGGCTCCTCGAAGATCTCCTCGACCGCCGCCTCCAACTCGGTGTCCGGCTGGGCCCGTCGCTTCTTCGCCAGCCGCGCCTCACGAGCGAGGGCCGCTTCGCTTCCCGGCGTGGGCATATTGCGGATCACCACGAACTGCTGCCCCATCGTCCAGATGTTCGAGACCAGCCAGTAGAACATGACCCCGATCGGGAAGGTGAAGCCGGAGAAGGCGAAGACCAGAGGAAGGATGTAGAGAAGCACGCGCTGCTGCTTGAACATGGGGCTGTTCTTGGCCTCGGGCGACTGGTTCTTCGACATGATCTGCAGCTGCGTGATGAACTGCGATGCCGTCATGATGACCACCATCGCCGCGGCGATGATCATCACCGAGACGACCGGTCCTCCGGGGTCGCTGGCCGCGGTCGAGAAGCTGTCGTGCAGGGGGGCCACCCCGAAGAGGCTGGACTGGCCGAACTCCGTGGCCAGCTGCTGGTTCAGCAGTCCGACACCCGGCTGCTTCTTGTTCGCCTCGTTGAGCACGGAGAAGAGGCTGAAGAACACCGGCATCTGCAGCAGCAGCGGCAGGCAGGAGCTCAGCGGGTTGGTGCCGGTCTTCTTGTACAGCTCCATGGTCTCACGCGACATCGCTTCGCGAGAGAACTGATCTTTCTTCCCTTTATATTTATCCTGAATCTTCTTCAACTGAGGTGCGACCTCGAGCATCCTCCGCTGGCTCTTGATCTGTCGGACGAAGATGGGGATCAGCGCCGCGCGCACCACCAGCACCAGGCCCACGATCGCCAGGACCCAGGTCAGCCCGTCGGCGGAGGGCATCCCCAGGGCGGTGAAGAGGGAATGGAACGCCACGAGGATGAGCTCGATCACCCACTTGATGGGCCAGAGTACGGTGCCGATGATGTCCATGTGTTCGGGTCAGCCCTTTCCGTGGCTACTTGCGACGACGAAGCCGAAATGCGTGATCGCATACCGGCCCTCCGGGCCCGCTGGCACGTCGTCCACCCCACCCGCCGCCCAGGGGTGGCAGCGGAGGATGCGCCGGCTCCCCATCCAGACGCCCCTCACCACACCGAACCTCTGGATCGCCTCCAAGGCGTAGCGGGAGCACGAAGGATAGTACCGGCACACCTCGCCGTAGAGCGGCGAGATCGCGAATCGGTAGCCGCGCAGCACGAGCACGCAGAGGTTGCGCGGAGCGAGCAAGACGAAAGCCATCGCCATCCTCATGCCCTCACCGTCCCTCTTCCCATGGCCCTCGAGACCTCCCCTTGCAGAGTAGCCCAGCTCGCTTCACGCGAGGACGGCAGGGCGCGGACGACCACGTCGAAGCCGGTCGCGGTCGACGACACGAGCTCGAAGCAGACGGCTCTCAGCCGGCGGCGGATCGTGTTCCGGATCACCGCGTTGCCCACGGAACGACCGACGATGAAGCCGAAGCGCGACGGTCCGCGGTCGCGACGGTCCGCGATGTAGACGATCGTGTTCGTCGAGACCAGCCGGCGTCCGCGCACCGTCCTCCGGTAATCGTCGGCTCTGGTGAGCCGGTTCGCCCGCGCCAGCACGCCCGAGGGTCAGGCAGAGATCTCGGTGCGGCCCTTGCGGCGACGGGCGGACAGGATCGCCCGGCCCGCTCGAGTGCGCATGCGGGCCCGGAAGCCGTGGACCTTGGCACGGCGGCGATTGTTGGGCTGGAACGTTCTCTTGCTCATGGTTTCTCCACAGTGTTGGAATAAGTGTCGGAACTCCACAGGCCAGCACTGAAAAGTGACCCCTGACGGCCAGGGAAGTACGGGGCGTGCCCGAAGGCTGAAGTCAACTGATTAAAAGTACGGGCTAATCCTGCCGGGGTCAAACCTGCCCTTGGCGGAATTGTTCATTATCCACATAATCGAATGGGAAGTTGCGAACGACACGCCTTCTCGAACTAAGGTTGGGTATCCAATCCTGGTGTCAGCTCGATGCAGGGCCGGCCTACGGGGCGATCACCAATCGGGGGATGGATAGACCGAATCATCAGATGTGGGGAACAATGACCGACCGCCAGGATCCAGTCCAGGACATCTGGCAATCGGTACTCGCATCGCTGCAGCTCGACGAACGCGTCACCGACCAGCTCAAGGGTTTCCTCTCCCTGGTCGAGCCGAAGGGGGTGATGACCGGCACCCTCTATCTGGAGGTTCCCAACGACCTGACCCGGGGGATGCTCGAGCAGCGCATCCGCATCCCCCTGCTCAACGCCATCGCATCGCTCGACGACAAGGACACCACCGGAGTCAACAACTTCGCCGTCGTCGTCAACCCCGACATCTCCCCCGCTGAATTGCAGCATCCCATGGAGACGACCGCGCCCTCCTACATGGACCAGCCCGGGGTCAGCCGGATTCCGACGGAGAAGAGATCGGACTCCCGGCTCAATCCGAAGTACAGCTTCGACAACTTCGTCACCGGCGGATCGAACCGATTCGCCCACGCCGCAGCACTGGCAGTGGCCGAGGCTCCGGCCAAGGCGTACAACCCGCTCTTCATCTATGGAGAGTCCGGACTGGGCAAGACCCACCTCCTGCACGCCATCGGCCACTATGCCGAGAGCCTCTTCCCCGGCATCCGGATCCGGTACGTCAGCTCCGAGGAGTTCACGAACGACTTCATCAACGCGATCGCGAACAACCGCGCCTCGCTCTTCCAATCCCGCTATCGCGACATCGACATCCTGCTCATCGACGACATCCAGTTCCTGCAGGGCAAGGACTCCACCCAGGAAGCCTTCTTCCACACCTTCAACACCCTGCACGACCACAACAAACAGGTGGTCATCACCAGCGATCTGCCGCCCAAGCACCTGACCGGCTTCGAGGACCGGATGCGCTCCCGCTTCGAGTGGGGGCTCATCACCGATGTGCAGGCTCCCGAGCTGGAGACCCGCATCGCCATCCTCCGCAAGAAGGCGCAGAACGACCGTCTCAAGGTGCCCGACGACATCCTCGAGTACATCGCCTCGAAGGTCTCATCCAACATCCGAGAGCTGGAGGGTACCCTCATCCGGGTCACGGCCTTCGCCAACCTCAATCGCACCCCGGTGGACCTCGCGCTGGTCCAGACGGTGCTCAAAGACCTGATCACCCTCGACGACGACAACGTCGTCTCACCGGTCGACATCATCAATCACACCGCCACCTACTTCAAGCTCACCATCGACGATCTCTACGGGACCTCGAGGTCCCAGGGGATCGCCACCGCCCGGCAGATCGCGATGTATCTCTGCCGGGAGCTGACCAACCTCTCTCTGCCGAAGATCGGTCAGCTCTTCGGCAATAGGGACCACACCACGGTCATGTACGCGAACAAGAAGATCAGCGAGCTCATGAAGGAGCGGCGCTCCATCTACAACCAGGTGACCGAGCTCACCAGCCGCATCAAGCAGAATCACCGTTACAAGCAGCTCTGAGCAGCGCCGGCGGATCGCATCGGACGATCGTCGGGTCTGGCAATCGTCGGGTCTGGCGAGGGTCTGCGATGGTGCATCCTACACATGTGTATAACTTGTGAATAACTACGCGTATCCCGTGTTCTACCTGTGCATTCGGGCGTCCGTCCTGTGGATTGCCGCCGGCGCATGATCCGGCTCCCACACCCGGGACAGGGATTCTCCCCGGACCATCAACAACTCACAGGCATGTAGTTCCCCGCGTTATCAAGGATGCGAAGCGCTTGTCCACACTGTGCACAGGAGTTAATGTGATTAGCCGATTAATTAATGACTTATATAGAGAGATAACCTTCACGCAGCGCTCCATCCCGCCTATGGGAGGATTGAGTCGCCCATATCCACAGACAGGGGTACCTCATGAAGTTCCAAGTCAACCGCGACATCTTCAGTGAGGCTGTCTCGTTCACCGTGAAGCTTCTGCCGCAGCGGACCACCTTGCCCATCCTCAGCGGCGTGCTCATCGAGGCCGGCTCCGACGGATTGACGCTGTCGTCGTTCGACTACGAGGTATCGGCGCGCACCGAGGTCGCGGCCGAAGTCGAGGAGCCCGGCAAAGTGCTCGTGTCGGGACGCCTGCTCGCCGACATCGCCGGCCGTCTGCCGAACTCGCCGGTGGAGTTCTCCACGGACGACACCCGCATCAGCGTCGTCTGCGGTGCGGCGCGCTTCACCCTGCTGAGCATGCCGGTGGAGGAGTACCCGACGCTTCCGGTGGTGTCGGAGGATTCCGGGCTGATCCCGGCCAGCGACTTCTCGGATGCGGTCCTGCAGGTCGCGGTCGCCGCCTCCCGGGACGACGTCACTCCGGTCATCACCGGGGTTCAGCTGGAGATCTCCGATACGACGCTCAGCCTGATCGCCACGGACCGGTACCGGGTCGCGGTGCGGGAGATCGACTGGGATCCCGGTCAGACCGCTGCACAGGATGCGGTGAGCGCCCTGGTCCCCGCCCGGACCCTGCAGGAGGTCGGCAAGACCTTCGGCCACAGCGGAACGGTGGCCGTGGCGATCACCAGCACCGACGATCGGGAGCTGATCGCGTTCCGGTCCGAGAAGCGGACGGTCACCTCGTTGCTGATAAAGGGCAACTTCCCGCCGGTCAAGAGGCTCTTCCCCGAGTCGGTCGAGGACTACGCGGTCATGAACACCGCCGAGCTGATCGAAGCGGTGCGGCGCGTCTCCCTGGTCCTGGAACGGGAGTCGGCATTGAGGTTCACATTCACGGGCGACGGATTGACGCTCGAGGCGATCGGGTCGGAGCACGCGCAGGCGTCGGAGTCGGTCGATGCCTTCCTGACCGGGCAGGACACCGTCGTCTCCCTGAAGCCGCAATTCCTCTTGGACGGATTGGGCGCGGTGCACTCCGAGTACGTGCGGATCTCCTTCACCAAGACGGACAATCCCAACAAGCCCGGGCCCGTGCTGATCACCAGTCAGTCGTCGAAGGACCAGCCGGGTGCGGACAACTACCGCTACCTGCTTCAGCCGAACCTGCTCCTGCGTTAGGCCGGAAAGGCGGATCCCATGCACATCGGATTGATCGGGCTTGGACGGATGGGCGGCAATATGCGTGCGCGCCTGATCCAGGGCGGCATCGAGGTGACGGGATACGACCGGAATCCCGAGGTGACGGATGTGGCGGACCTGGCTGCGCTCGTGGCCGCTCTGCCAGCTCCGCGGATCGTCTGGGTGATGGTCCCCGCGGGGGCCGCCACGACAGCGGTGATCACGGAGCTGGCCGGGCTCCTCGAAGCGGGAGATCTTGTGATAGACGGAGGGAACTCGAGGTTCACCGAGGACTCCAAGCATGCCGCCCTGCTCGGGGAGAAGGGCATCGAGTTCCTGGACGCCGGCGTCTCCGGGGGCATCTGGGGCTTGAAGAACGGGTACGGACTCATGGTCGGGGGCGACGCTGAGGTGGTCGGACGAGCCATGCCGATCTTCGATGCGCTGCGTCCGGAGGGGCCTCGGGAGGAGGGGTTCGTCCATGCCGGGGAGACCGGTGCGGGGCACTACGCGAAGATGGTCCACAACGGCATCGAGTATGCGCTCATGCAGGCCTTCGCCGAGGGATACGAGCTGCTGGACACCCGCGACGACATCATCAAGGATGTGACCGGTACGTTCAAGGCCTGGCAGCGGGGCACGGTCGTCCGCTCCTGGCTGCTCGAGCTCCTCGTCCGCGCGCTGGAGGAGGATCCGGAGTTCGAGGAGATCGAGGGATACGTCGAGGACTCCGGCGAGGGGCGCTGGACGATCGAGGAGGCGATCGCCAACGCGGTCCCGGTCCCCACCATCAGCGCCTCCATATTCGCCAGATTCGTGTCGAGGCAGAAAGAGGGGTCGCCGGCCATGAAGGCCGTCGCAGCCCTCCGGCACCAATTCGGCGGGCACGCTGTGAAGAAAGCCGACTGACTCGGGTCAGCGTGATCGTCACCCATGTGAGTCTTCGGGACTACCGCAATTATGCCGAGGCGGAGCTGTCGCTCTCGCCCGGCCCCACCCTCTTCGTCGGCAGCAACGGCCAGGGGAAGACCAATCTGGTCGAGGCGATCGGCTACCTCAGTTCACTGAGATCGCACCGGGTCTCCTCCGATGCGGCCCTGATCCGGCAGGGAGCCGATTTCGCGGTGATCCGCGCCCGGATCGAGCACGCCGGGCGGCAGATCTCGGCAGAGGTGCAGCTCAACCGGAGCGGCGCCAATCGTGCGCAGCTGAACCGCTCCCCCGTCAAGATGCGCGAGCTCCCGCGGTATTTCTCCAGCGTGCTCTTCGCCCCCGAGGATCTCGCATTGGTCCGGGGAGAACCGGCGGGCCGGCGCCGATATCTCGACGAGCTGCTGGCCCTGCTCTCCCCGCGCCTGCTCGGTGTCATCGCCGACTACGACCGGGTGCTGCGGCAGCGGAACACCCTTCTGAAGTCGGCACGCGCGTCCCGGGTCAGGGGGACGGGGCTGAGCACCTTGGAGGTCTGGGACGAGCGACTCGTCGAGATCGGATCGGATCTCATCGCCGCACGCAGCGAGCTGGTCGCGGAACTGCTGCCGCGGGTGCAGGGCGCCTACCGGCTGATCGCCGGAGAGGACCACGCCGTGGGCCTGACCGAGTATCGCAGCATCCTCTCCCGTCATCCGGACGACGACGACAGCTTGGATGGGATCCCCTCCGACCAGGCGATGATCTCGGCCGCCGAGGCCCGGGCGGTTTTCCAGCGCACCCTGGATGCCGTCCGGGGCAAAGAGCTCGAACGTGGCGTCAGCCTGGTCGGTCCGCATCGCGACGATCTGGTCATGGCGCTCAACGGTCTGCCGGCGCGGGGCTACGCCAGCCACGGCGAGTCCTGGTCGTTGGCCCTCGCGCTGAAGCTGGCGGCCGCGGAGACCCTGCGCAACGGTTCCGGTGGAGGGGACCCGGTGCTCATCCTCGACGATGTGTTCGCCGAGCTCGACGAACGGCGCCGGGGCCGGCTCTCCACCGCGATGGACGGCTTCGAGCAGGTGCTGGTCACCGCAGCGGTCCCCGGGGATGTCCCGGAGGGGCTGCGGCAGCATATGGTGGCGATCGAGGCGGGGAGGATCCTTGACTGAGACGCCGTCGGAGAGGCCGGAGCAGGCATCGGCGGATGCGCTCGCCGGGGCCGAGGAGGACTCGGAGCCGCGTCGGGTCTATCTCCGGTTCCGCAGGGTCTTCGGCTCCTACGACTCCCGGCCCCGGACGTCGCGGAAGACCGGGAAGGCCGCGGCCGCGGGCAGCGTCCCCTTCGGCGAGGGCCGGGACCCGCTCGCGCTCGGGGAGGCCGTGGAGTCGCTGACCGAGCAGCTGGGCTGGGCTTCGCAGCTCGATCGCTCGGAGCTGCTCGCCTCGTGGGCCGAGATCGCCGGGGCCGAGATCGCGGCGCACTCGCATCCGGTCGGCATCCACGAGGGGATCCTCACCGTACGCTGCGGGTCGACGGCATGGGCCACCCAATTGCGGATGATGCGTGAGCAGGTGCTCTCCCGGATCGCCGAGAGGTTCCCCGAAGCCGGAATCGACGCTGTGCGTTTCCAGGGCCCGGACGCCCCTTCATGGAAAAGAGGCCCCAGAGCAATTCCAGGGCGGGGTCCGCGCGATACTTATGGCTGACGAGGCAAAAGAGGTGCCCCAGCCAAAATAAAGTCCTCAGATCGCCGTTCATGACTCCAGCTCCTCCCCCTCTTTGGTAGAATGGAGGCAATGTCAATCCACGCCCAGAACGCCGAGTCTGAAGAAAGCTACGGTGCCGACCAGATTCAGGTTCTGGAAGGCCTCGATGCGGTCCGCAAACGTCCCGGGATGTACATCGGGTCCACCGGTCCCCGAGGGTTGCACCACCTCGTCTATGAGGTGGTCGACAACTCGGTCGACGAGGCACTCGCCGGATACTGCGACGAGATCGTGGTCGCGATCCTCGCCGACGGCGGCATCCGGGTCGTCGACAACGGCCGGGGCATCCCGGTCGGCATGAACACGCACGAGCAGAAGTCGGCCGTCGAGGTCGTGATGACCATCCTGCACGCCGGCGGAAAGTTCGGCGGCGGCGGATACTCGGTGTCCGGCGGATTGCATGGTGTCGGGGTCTCCGTCGTCAACGCCCTCTCGGAGCGGCTCGACGTGGAGGTGGGGCGCGAGGGGCATATCTGGCGCCAGAGCTACCGGGACGGCGTTCCCCAGGCGCCGCTGGCCCGGGGGGAGGAGTCGGACGAGTCCGGCACCACGGTCACCTTCTGGCCCAGCGCGGAGACCTTCGAGACGGTCGATTTCGACTACGAGACGCTCCGTGCCCGGTTCCAGCAGGTGGCCTTCCTCAACAAGGGGCTCAAGATCACCCTCCGCGACGAGCGTCCCGACCGGGAGACGGAGGTCGCCTATCTCTACGAACGCGGGCTCGTCGACTACGTCCAGTACTTGAACTCGGCCAAGAAGGTCGAGGTCATCCACCCCGAGATCATCTCCTTCGAATCGGAGGACACGGAGCGCAAGATCTCCGTCGAGGTGGCCATGCAGTGGACCAACGCCTATCAGGAGAGCGTGCACACCTACGCCAACACCATCAACACGCACGAGGGCGGAACCCACGAGGAGGGGTTCCGCGCCGCCCTGACGACCCTGGTCAACAAGTATGCGCGGGACAAGGGATTGCTCAAGGAGAAGGACGAGAACCTCACGGGCGACGATGTGCGGGAGGGGCTGACCGCCGTGATCTCGGTCAAGCTGGCCGAACCGCAGTTCGAAGGCCAGACCAAGACCAAGCTCGGCAACACCGAGGCCAAGTCGTTCGTCCAGCGGGTGACCGGCGAGCAGCTCAACGACTGGCTCGATCGCAACCCCACCCAGGCGCGGGATGTCGTCCGCAAGTCCATCCAGGCGGCCGCGGCCCGCATGGCCGCCCGCAAGGCCCGCGATCAGACCCGGCGCAAGGGGCTGCTGGAGTCCGGCGGCATGCCGGGCAAGCTCCGCGACTGCTCCAGCCGTGACCCCGCCGTCTGCGAGATCTTCATCGTGGAGGGCGACTCGGCCGGCGGCTCGGCCGTGCAGGGCCGCAATCCGGCGACGCAGGCCATCCTCCCGCTGCGGGGCAAGATCCTGAACGTCGAGAAGGCGCGCCTCGACCGCGCGCTGACGAACATGGAGATCCAGTCGATGATCACCGCCTTCGGCGCGGGCATCGGCGAGGACTTCGACCCCGACAAGGCGCGGTACCACAAGATCGTGCTGATGGCGGATGCGGATGTCGACGGCCAGCACATCACGACGCTGCTGCTGACCCTGCTCTTCCGCTACATGCGCCCCCTCATCGAGCTCGGCTACGTGTACCTGGCCCAGCCGCCGCTGTACCGGCTCAAGTGGAGCAACTCCCCCCACGAGTACGTCTACAGCGACCAGGAGCGCGACGGCCTGCTCGAGGCGGGCCTGGCGGCGGGCAAGAAGATCCCGAAGGACAACGGCATCCAGCGCTACAAGGGTCTGGGCGAGATGGACTACAAGGAGCTGTGGGAGACCACGATGAACCCCGAGACCCGCACGCTCCTGCAGGTCACGCTCGACGACGCCCTGGCCGCGGACGAGATCTTCACGACGCTGATGGGGGAGGACGTCGACTCCCGGCGCAGCTTCATCCAGCGCAACGCCAAAGACGTCCGGTTCTTGGACATCTGACACGGGGACGAGATGGCAGACGAAGACGAATCCTCGGTGACGCCGGAGCAGATCCCCGGCACCGCCGGCACCGCGCCCGACAGGATCGAGCAGGTCGACCTCCAGCTGGAGATGCAGCGCTCCTACCTCGACTACGCGATGAGCGTGATCGTCGGGCGCGCGCTCCCGGAGGTCCGCGACGGGTTGAAGCCGGTGCACCGGCGGGTCATCTACGCCATGTACGACGGCGGCTACCGCCCCGACAAGGCCTTCTCCAAGAGTGCCCGCGTCGTCGGCGAGGTGATGGGGCAGTTCCACCCGCATGGCGACTCCTCGATCTACGATGCGCTCGTGCGCCTGGTGCAGCCGTGGAGCCTGCGGTATCCGCTGGCCCTGGGGCAGGGCAACTTCGGCTCCTCGGGCAACGACGGTGCGGCGGCGCCCCGGTACACCGAGACCAAGATGGCCCCGCTCGCCCTCGAGATGGTGCGGGACATCGAAGAGGACACCGTCGACTTCGGCGACAACTACGACGGCCGCACCCAGGAGCCGACGGTGCTGCCGAGCCGCTTCCCGAACCTGCTGGTCAACGGATCGGTCGGCATCGCCGTCGGGATGGCGACGAACATCCCGCCGCACAATCTGCGCGAGGTCGGCGAGGCCGCGCTCTGGTGCCTGGCCAATCCGGATGCCGACCCCGAGGAGCGGCTCGAGGCCATCCTGCAGCGGGTGAAAGGCCCCGACTTCCCCACCGGGGCGCAGATCCTCGGCATCAAAGGCATCCAGGACGCCTATCGCACCGGACGCGGCGCCATCACCATGCGCGCCGTCATCAATGTCGAGGAGCTGCAGGGACGCACCTGCCTGGTCGTGACCGAGCTCCCGTATCAGGTGAACCCCGACAACCTGGCGCTCAAGATCGCGGATCTGGTCAAGGACGGCAAGATCGTGGGCATCGCGGACATCCGCGACGAGACCTCCGGGCGCACGGGACAGCGGCTGGTGATCGTGCTCAAGCGCGACGCCGTCGCCAAGGTGGTGCTCAACAACCTCTACAAGCACACGCAGCTCCAGGAGAACTTCGGCGCCAATATGCTGGCGATCGTCGACGGGATCCCGCGCACGCTGTCCCTCGACGGGTTCGTCACCGCCTGGATCTCCCACCAGATCGACGTGATCGTCCGCCGCACCCGGTTCCGCCTCGCCAAGGCAGAGGCCGATGCGCACATCCTGCGCGGCTATCTCAAGGCGCTCGACGCCCTCGACGAGGTGATCGCGCTCATCCGCCGCTCCTCGACGGTGGAGGTCGCCCGCGACGGGCTGATGGAGCTGCTCGGCGTCGACGAGCTGCAGGCCACCGCCATCCTGAACATGCAGCTGCGCCGCCTGGCCGCCCTGGAGCGCCAGAAGATCATCGAGCAGGCGGCGGAGCTCGAGCGGCTGATCGCCGAGTACCAGGACATCCTGGCCAAGCCGGAGCGCCAGCGCCAGATCGTCAGCGACGAGCTCGGCGAGATCGTCGCCAAGTTCGGCGACGACCGGAGGACGCAGATCCTGCCCGGCTACGACGGCGATATGGACATCGAGGATCTGATCCCCGAAGAGGAGATGGTGGTCACCGTCACCCGCGGCGGATACATCAAGCGCACGCGCAGCGACAACTACCGCAGCCAGCACCGCGGCGGCAAGGGGGTGCGCGGGGCCCAATTGCGGGCGGATGACGTGGTCGAGCACTTCTTCGTGACCACGACGCACCACTGGCTGCTCTTCTTCACGAACAAGGGCCGGGTCTACCGGGCGAAGGCGTATGAAGTTCAGGAGGCCGGCCGTGACGCGAAGGGCCAGCATGTGGCCAACCTGCTCGCCCTGCAGCCGGAGGAGGAGATCGCGCAGATCCTGGACATCCGGGACTACGAGGCGGCCGACTACCTGGTGCTGGCGACCCGTACCGGCCTGGTGAAGAAGACGGCGCTCGCCGAGTACGACACGAACCGCTCCGGCGGCATCATCGCGATCAACCTGCGCGAGGGCGACGAGCTGGTCTCGGCGATGCTCGTCGATGCGGGGATGGACCTGCTGCTGGTCTCCCGCAAGGGGATGTCGATCAGGTTCACCGCATCCGACGAGGCGCTGCGGCCGATGGGGCGGGCGACCTCCGGGGTGATCGGCATGAGCTTCCGCGAGGGCGATCAGCTGCTGGGCGCCTCCGTGATCTCGGAGAACGGCCATGTCTTCGCCGTCACCGAGGGCGGCTACGCCAAGCGCACGGAGGTCGACCAGTACCGCGTGCAGAACCGCGGTGGCCTGGGGATCAAAGTGGCCAAGCTCGCCGACTCCCGAGGCGATCTCGCCGGATGCCTGATCGTCGATGCCGAAGACGAGGTCCTTGTGGTTCTTGCCAGCGGCAAGGTGGTACGCTCCTCGGTGGCCGAGGTTCCTGCCAAAGGCCGCGACACCATGGGTGTGGTCTTCGCCAGATTCGCCGAGGATGACAGGATCATCGCCATAGCGAAGAACAGCGAGCGGCACCTCGAAGAGCAGATCGACGATGCCTCTGACGATGAGGAGCGAGTCGAAGGCTCCCCGGCCGGGAAGGACGACACAGCTGATGAGTAGCGTTGCCGAGAGGCTGCAGCAGAAGTCGAAACGCAAATCCCCGGCAAAACAGGTACGGCTCAAGCTCGTCTACATCGACTTCTGGTCCGCGGTAAAGCTCTCGTTCCTGCTCGCCGTCTGCCTGGGAGTGGTGCTGATCGTGGCCACCTTCCTGGTCTGGATCGTGCTGGACTCCACGGGCATCTTCAAGTCGATGGACGAGCTGCTCTCCTCGATCCTCACCCAGCCGGACTTCCACATCACCGACTCCTTCGGGCTCGGCCCGGTGACCATGTTCGCGGCCATCGTGGCGATCCTGAACATCATCGTCGGGACGGCGCTCGGGGCCGTGGTGGCGATGCTCTACAACTTCTCGGTCCGGGTCACCGGCGGCCTGCTCATCGGCTTCAGCAACAACTAGGCCCTGCCGATTACGCCGAACCCCGGCGGGTGCGATACTCTCGTATCTGCCGTTCGAGGGGCTATAGCTCAGGCGGTTAGAGCGCTTCGCTGATAACGAAGAGGTCCCAGGTTCAAGTCCTGGTAGCCCCACCATCCATCGGCCGCGTGGCTATTCTTCCGGCGCCAATCCAGCGAGGATGGGGGCGAGGTCGAGGCCCTTGGCCCGCGCCGTGAACAGGCCGGTGATGGTGCCGGCGACCGCGACGGTTCCGTGGTCGGGGAGCCCGGTGACCGTGCCGTTGCTCACGGAGCCGCATCCTTCGAGCTGGATGACGACCAGGGCCTGCTGCCCGGTGGCCGACTGGAAGAAGACGTCGATGACCGATCCGGTGTCGAGCGGGCAGTAGCGGATGTGTGGGTCGAAGTCGAGCGGGACCGTGTCGAGCCAGCCGGCCAGCTCCCTCGCCTGCTTCTGGTCGGTCAGCAGGATCGGCCCCTGACCGAGGGCGTAGCCCTGAGGGTAGGAATGGAAGACGTACGGGCAGAGCAGGGCGATCTCCGGAACGATCTCGACGAGTCCCGTTCCCGGGCTGGGTGGCCACCACCCCATCCCGGCCGGTTTCACCGGGCTCGCCGGGCACTCCCCGGATCCGAGGTCCGCAGGCACCGTGCCCGTCCATGAGGGTGGCAGGGACAGGGAGCTCGTGGGCGTCGGGACCGGCGCGGGCGACACCGTACCCGCCGGCGCACCGCCGAGCGGTGTCAGCGTCGCCCAATAGGGCGGCCCGGCGATCCCGAGCACGGCGACCAGTGCGACCACCCCGAGTGCGATCGTGCCGCGCACCAGCCAGAGACGCTGCCGCTCCTGCGCCACCCGGCTGGCGGCACGGGGGCGGAGCTCCTTCTCGTTCCAGCGCGCCGGGTCGGCCAGCCGGCGCAGCCTCTCCTCAGGACCCATGACCCTCTCCCATCGCTTTCTTCAATGAGGCGAGAGCGCGAGCGGCCTGGCTGCGCACCGTGCTGGCCGTGCAGCCGAGGATGCGTCCGATCGTCCGGTCGTCGAGGTCCTGCTGATAGCGCAGCACCAGCACCGCTCGCTGCCGAGACGGCAACCCGGCGAGTCGGGCCAGGAAGGCAGCATCCTCCTCGAGTCGCAGATATCCGCCGTCCTCGACCGCGCTCTCCGGGACCACTCCGACGACCGGGCGCCTCCGCCGGGCCAGGTCGATGGCCCTCCGGGCGACCGCTTTGCGCAGATAGGCGTACGGCGCGGTCTTGGGGATGCCGCTCCAGCGGGCGGCCACGGCGATGATGGCGTCGTGCACGATGTCCTCGGCATCGAAGCGGTTCCCGGTCAGCAGGAGGGCGAACCGCACGAGCGAAGCACCGTGCTCCCTCAGCAGCGACTCGTACTCGGAGTCACCGGTCCACCCTGACGCCATCCGCTCACCTCCTCGTGCTCTCACTCATCTGAACGCGCGTGACGGTCCGATCTGCTGCATCCGTGCGGGATCGCTTCGGCCGGTCGCGAGCGTAGCAGCCGTTTCGGCCTGATGCGCTCTCCCCGTAGGATGTACGAGGGCGATCCGGAATCACCGGTCGCCCCGTGACGTCAGGGGACGTAGCTCAATTGGCAGAGCACCGCCTTTGCAAGGCGGGGGTTAGGGGTTCGATTCCCCTCGTCTCCACATCGCGAGGCCTCAGGGCGTCGTGGATCTCGAAGCAGGCGATTCGCGCGTGCGCTGCCGTCGGTCCGGGGCCCGGAGATACCGTAGGACGGTGGTGTGCAAGGAGACCGGATGACCCTCGTCGGCGAGCCGGTCGCTGCCAGACCCGTCTCACGGGGCCGGGCGATCGCGACTCAGCCGGCGGGGGCCTGGATCGTCGCCGCGCTGACGACTGCGGCGTACATCCTGTTCTCGTTCACGCAGTGGATCAGGCTCGAGTCGCCCTCCTGGGACCTCGGGATATTCACGCAGCTGGCCAAGGACTACGCGAGCTTCCAGGCTCCGATCGTCCCGATCAAGGGCGACGGGTTCAACCTGCTCGGCGACCACTTCCACCCCCTGCTCGTCGTGCTCGGACCGGTCTATGCGCTCTTCCCCTCGGCGTTCACGCTGCTGGTCGTGCAGGACGTCCTGATCGGGGTCTCGGCGTTCGTGGTCGCCCGGGCCTCGATCCGGATGCTCGGCACTCCGAGCGGCGTGTGCCTCGGACTCGCCTACGGGCTCAGCTGGGGCCTGCAGAATGCGGCTGCCGCCCAGTTCCACGAGATCGCGTTCGCCCTGCCGCTGCTCGCCCTGAGCCTGGAGGCGGTGCTCTGGCGGAGATGGACGGCAGCGGCGCTCTGGGCCGCGCCGCTGGTCTTCGTCAAGGAGGATCTGGGCGTCACCGTGGCAGCCATCGGGGCCTATGCGGCCTGGAAGGGCGGCAGCCGCATCGGGGCGTGGCTCGCCGTCTGGGGCCTGGGCTGGGTGCTCCTGGCCGTGCTCGTCATCCTTCCCCTGCTGAACCCCGGAAGCGCGTATGCGTACGGACTCGCCCGGCCGGGCGAATGGGCGGACCCCTGGAGCGCCCTCATCGCGCTGTTCACCCCCGAGCAGAAATACCAGACGCTGGCGCTGATGCTCCTCTGCACCGGCGCTCTCGCGCTGCGCTCGCCGCTGGTGCTGCTCGTCGTCCCGACGCTGGCCTGGCGCTTCGTGTCGACCAACCAGCACTATTGGGGTCCGGGATGGCACTACAGCGCGGTGCTCATGCCGATCCTCTTCATGGCCCTTCTCGACGCGATTCGCAGCACCCGTGCCAGCGCCCGGTCCTGGCTGCGCTCGTATGGCAGAGCGGTCGTGCCCGTGGCGGGCACGGTCGCCGCCATGCTCTTGCCGGGGCTGCCACTGGGGTCTCTCGCCACCCCGTCGGCCTATGCGGCGCCGGCCCGGGCCGGACAGGCGCACGAGGCGATGGCGACCATCCCGGACGGGTCGATCGTCGAATCGGACATCGCGCTCATGCACTACCTCGTCCCCCGGACGACCGTCTACTGGCTCGGGAACCCGGGCAACCCGCCCCCGGACTATCTCATCCTCGACCGGTCGAACGGCACCTGGGGCGGATCTCCGCCGGACGACGTCGCGGCCTACGCCGAGGAACGGCATCCGGGCGCCCGCTACGAACTCGTCTACGACGAGGCGGGGTATCAGGTCGCCAGACGGGAGTGAGCCGGGCGACTCACATCGCCGGAGTGGGCTCCTCATCGTCGTCGAGCACCTCGTCGGCGACCCAGAGCTCGTCGTCGGCGCGGAGCGTCTGCCAGGCGGCATAGGCGGCTCCGGCGAAGGCGACCACGCCGATGCCGATCAAGATGTACCGCCCCGGTCCTGCGGACTTCGCCGTGGTGACACCGACCTTGGCGCCGGCCTTGCTCACGGTCTTGCCCACCCTGCCGGCCACGGCCCGCACCCGGGGGTCCTTGGCGGTCTCCAGCACCGCCACGGCCGACCCGATCGCCGAGGCCACAGCCGGCAGCACCTCGCCGACGACCCGGTCGCGTGCCGTGCCCGCGGCGGATCTGGTAGCCGATATGCCGCTGGCGACCGCCGGGCGGATCCGATTGTCCACGGCATCCTTCACCCGGGGCACGACATCCTCGCGACCCACCTGGGCGGCTTGACGGCTCGCTTGCCGCAGCACCTCGCTGGCCTGGTCGAGCACCGCCTTCTGCTGTTCCCAGACCTCTGAAGCATTGCTTCGCAACCGCTTCAGAGCGCGCTTCCGCTTGCTGGACAACCCCATTTCCGGCCTCCTCGTTGTACGCGGTTACCCTACATCCAACCACGCGTCAGCCGTGTGTGTGCTGCGAGCCGGCTGAACAGGGCGACGTTCCCGCCGGTCCCCTGGCGGAAAACTCCGGCCCGGAACGGTCATCGCCATCGCGACCAGGACGGCCTCGTGGGCAGGAGTCTCCACGGGAGATCGGGCTTGGGGGGCGGGAGGCGCGAACATCCGGGCGATCGTGAAAGAATGTTCCCCATGCCTTCGCACACCGCTGTCGCCACTCTGCACACCTCCCTCGGCCCGATCCGGGTCAACCTCTATGGGAACCACGCGCCCAAGACCGTCGCCAACTTCGTCGGCCTGGCCACGGGGACCATCGAATGGACCCACCCGGGCACGGGCAAGGTCAGCAAGGACCCGCTCTACGACGGAGTCGTCTTCCACCGCATCATCCCGAACTTCATGATCCAGGGCGGCGACCCGCTGGGCCAGGGCATCGGCGGTCCCGGGTATCAATTCGACGACGAGATCCACCCCGAGCTCGACTTCACCCAGCCCTATGTGCTCGCGATGGCCAACGCCGGAAAGGTCGCGGGCCGCGGGACCAACGGATCCCAGTTCTTCATCACGACCGACCCGACCACCTGGCTGCAGGGCAAGCACACCATCTTCGGCAAGGTCGCGGATGAGGAGTCCAAGAGGGTCGTGGACGCGATCTCCGCCGTGCCGACGGACGGCCGCGATCGCCCGCTCGACGACGTGGTCATCCAGAGCGTCACCGTCGAAGAAGCGTGACCGGCGGGAGCCGCGTGACCGAAGCGCCCCGCGATCCGGCGAACTACTGCTATCGGCATCCGAATAGGCAGAGCTTCGTGCTCTGCCAGCGCTGCGCGCGCACCATCTGCCCGCAATGCCAGACCCAGGCCGCCGTGGGGGTGCACTGCCCGGAATGCACCAAGGAGGCCCGGCAGAGCGCCCCGCGCCGCAAGCCGGCCGTGGTTACGGCGTTGCGGACGAGCGATCGGCCCCTCGTCACCTATGCGCTCGTGGCGATCTGCGTGGTCGTCTACCTGCTCCAGCTCCTGCCCGGCGGCGCGGTGACCAACGCCGTGGTCTACTATCCGCCGCTGACCAAGCTCGAGCCGTGGCGGATGCTCACCTCGCTCTTCGCGCACTCCCCCACGTCGTTCCTGCACATCCTCTTCAATATGTACTCGCTGCTGATCCTCGGCCCGCTGCTGGAGCGGATGGTGGGCCGAGGCCGGTTCCTGGCGCTCTACCTGCTCAGCGGCTTCGCGGGCTGTGTGGCGGTGCTGTTCTTCGCACCCACCACGGTCGTGCTCGGCGCCTCCGGGGCGATCTTCGGATTGCTGGGAGCCTTCTTCGTCATCCAGCGTCGGCTGGGCGGGAACAACCTGCAGCTGATGCTCGTGATCGTGATCAACCTCGTGATCGGCTTCGTGATCCCGAACATCGCCTGGCAGGCCCACGTCGGCGGCCTGGTCGCCGGCGGGATCGTCGCGCTCATCTACCTGAACACGAGGATGGCCTCGGAGCGGCGGCGCCAGGTCATGATGGTCTCGGGGGTCGCGGTGGCATTGATCCTGCTCACCGTCATCGGATGGGCGATCCTGAGCGCCCGCTACGGCCTCTAGCTTCGCGGCCGGAAGTTATCCACAGGGTATTCCACAGTGGGGACAATTACATCGGTGTAATTGCGGTCAGCGCCACCGGGTCGTCATGAGGAAGCCGACGAACATGATGCCGAAGCCGACCAGGATGTTCCAGTTGCCGAGGGCGGCCACCGGCAACTGCTGCTGACTCACGTAGAACACGATGATCCAGATCAGGCCCAGCAGCATGAAGCCGAACATGACCGGCTTGAACCATACCGGGTTCGGACCCTCCCCGGCGGCAGGGGTCTCGCGGTCTTCGGACTGGGACGTCTTCGTTCTGGCCATGCGGGAATTCTAGCGTGAATGCGGCAGGGGGCGGCGGGCGGGCCTTCCGTCGCCCCGGTCGCCCCGAAGGCCACGGCGGGAAGCCCTAGAATCGTAGGCATGGACGAGATCGGCGCGAGGGCCTCTGCAGTCCGGACGCCGGGCCGGGCCTCAGGAAGGCGGGCGGCCGGCTGATGTACGGGGCTCTGTGGCGCGCGCTGCCGGGGCCGGTCTGGGTGCGCATCCTGATCCTGGCCGTCCTGGCTGCCGGCGTGCTGGTCGCGCTCGACCTCTGGGTGTTCCCCTGGCTGCAGCCCTTCATCTCGCCCCAGGACGTTACGGTGGACCGATGACCCGGATCCTGGTGATCGACAACTACGACAGCTTCGTCTACACCCTCAACGGCTACCTCCTGCAGCTCGGGGCGGAGACCTCCGTGGTGCGCAACGACGTCTATGCCGCCGACGAGGTCGCGGAGCGGATCGCCCAGTTCGACGGGGTGCTGCTCTCCCCCGGGCCCGGAACGCCGGCGGCTGCCGGGGTGTCGGTGCCGATCGTCACCGCCGCGCTCGCCGCGGGCCAGCCCCTGCTGGGCGTCTGCCTCGGCCATCAGGCCATCGCCGAGGCGCTCGGTGCGACCGTCACCACCGCCGAGGAGCTCATGCATGGCAAGACCTCGGTGATCGTGCATGACGAGAGCGAATTCTACGAGGGGGTCCCCCAGCCGTTCCGGGCCACGCGCTACCACTCGCTCGCCGTGGTCGACGCCACCGTTCCGGCCGAGCTGCTCGTCACCTCCAGGACCGATGGGGGTGTCATCATGGGCTTCCGTCACGAGTCCGCTCCGGTGTACGGCGTGCAGTTCCACCCCGAGTCGGTCTTGACCGAGGGGGGCTACCGGATGCTCGGCAACTGGCTCGCGGTCGCCGGGCTGCCCTCCGCGCGCGAGACGGCGAAGCGGCTCAATCCGATGGTGACGGCGACGACGACGGCTCCGGCTGTTCGGTAGCCGAGCAATAGGTCAGCGTGATGTGCGACTTCTGCGGCTGGTCGCCGGGCGCCAGCGACTGGCTCGTGACCAGGTCGCCGCTGCAGCTGGCATCGGGCTCCAGGGTGACATCCAGCTGCAGGTCCTTGCCGGTGAGCGTCGCATTGGCCTCGGCGACCGCGTCGCCCACCACCTTGGGCACGGTGACCAGTCCGTCTGAGACGTAGAGGTTGACCGTGTCGCCCTGGTAGACGCTCGTGCCGCCCGAGGGATCGGTGCGGGTCACCACGCCCTTCGGGATGTTGGGCGAATGCTCGGTCCAGGTCTGCCCCAGCTTGAGGTTCGCCTGGGACAGCACGCCCTCGGCGTCGGCGGCCTTGGTGTAGGCCAGCTGCGGCACGGTGGCCTCGACCTTGCCGGTGGAGACGTAGACCTTGATCGGCGTGCGGGGGATGACCTTCACCCCGCTGGCGGGATCCGTCCTGATGATCTCGCCGCTGGGCACGTTCGGGTTCGGCTCGCTCACCAGCTGGGGGGCCAGCTTCGCATCGGTGAGCACCTTGCTGCCGTCGTCGTAGGTGGAGCCGACCACGTTCGGAACCAGCACGGAGACATCGCTGCTGAGCGTGGCCGGGGCGAGGTTGAGCACGAAGAAGACCACGGCCACCAGCACCGCGGCCATGATGGCGACCCCGCCCCAGATCCAGGCGACGGGCGGACGGCTCTGGGTCGGCACGTCATGGTCGTCCAGCTCGTCGGCCTGCTCCTCGGTGAGCAGCTCCCGGAAGGCGGTCTCCACCCCGGCGGCGGCGACCGTGGGACTGACCCCGAAGAGCAGCGTGTTGTAGTCGCCGGAGGGGACGATCCGCGTGGGGGCGGTGCCCATGGCGGCGGCCTGGACCGCGTTGCGGAACTCCGTGGCGCTCTGGAAACGGTCGAGGCGTTCCTTGGCCAGCGCCCGGAGCACGACGGCGTCCATGGCGGGCGAGACGGAGGGGTTGAAGGCGCTCGGCGGCGGCGGCGTCTCGCTGACGTGCTGGTAGGCGACCGTGACCGCGGTGGTCCCGACGAACGGCGGGCGGCCGGCGAGCATCTCGTAGAACACGATGCCGGTGGAGTATAGGTCGGTCCGGGCATCCAGGTCCTCGCCGCGGGCCTGCTCGGGCGAGAAGTATTTGGCCGTGCCGAGGATGGCGCTGGTCTGGGCCACCGTGGCGGAGACATCGGAGATCGCGCGGGCGATCCCGAAGTCCATCACCTTCACCTGGCCGTTGTGCGTCAGCATGATGTTGCCGGGCTTGATGTCACGATGCACCACGCCCGCCCGGTGACTGTACTCGAGAGCGGTCAGGATGCTCTCGACGATGCGGACCGCCTCCTGCTCCGGCAGCGGCCCGTCGGCGAGGATGTCTTTGAGCAGGCGCCCGTCGACGAGCTCCATGACGATGAACGGCAGCTGCCGCTCGTGCCCGCTCTCGTCGGTCACGGTCTCCTCGCCGGCGTCGAACACCCGCACGATGGTGGGGTGGGCCATCCTGGCCGCCGCTTGAGCCTCCTGCCGGAATCGCACCCGGAACGAGGGATCGGTGGCCAGGGAGGGCTTCAGGAGCTTGATCGCCACCTGCCGTCCGAGGCGCGTGTCGACCCCGACGTGCACATCGGCCATCCCGCCCCGGCCCAGCCGCTCGCCGATCTGGTATCTGCCGGCCAGCAGGCGGGGGCCATCACTCACGAGTCATCTCCAGTTGGTGCGGGATTCCTAGTCAGTGTACTTGGTCGCCGGACGGGTCTAGGGCGTGGGTTCCGCCACCGGGATGTCGAGCGTGGGGGAGGGATCGGACTGCAGAGAGCCGCAGTTCGCGATGTAGCTGACGGTGGCCTTGTCCGTCGCCGAGTCGTTGATCGTGACGGGGGCGGAGGTCGCGCTGGCGCTGAGCACCGGGTTCGAGTCGCCGCCGATGGTGGCGTTCGTCAGCGTGAAGCTGAACCCGGTCAGCTTCGTGCCCGCGGGGCATCCGCTATAGGCCGGCCATTGGATGGTGACGGTGTCGCCGGGCGCGTAGCCGCCGGGTGGCGGGCTCGCGGAGTCGCTCGGAGCGGCCGGCTTCTCGGGCTGCGGCTGCGCCGTGTAGAGCGTCACATGGATCGTGGCGCCCTTGTGCACATTCCCGGTCGGGTTGATGGTCGCGACCGTGCCCACCACCTCGTCGGGGTCGTCGGCGACCGGGCCCTGCGGGTCGACGTCGGCGCTGAGACCGAGCTGCGACATGGCGGCGCGGAACTGCGCCTCGGTCATGCCCAGATAGTCGCTGCCGTCGCCCAGGGGAACGAGGTCGCTGCTCGGGCTCGGGGAGGGGGTCTCCGAGGGCGTCGGACTGGTCGTCTGCGTGATCGAGGGGCTGTCGGTGGGCTGGTTCCCCTGGTCGCGGGAGGAGAAAAGGGCCACGATGGTCCCCGCCAGCACCAGGATGAGGATGAGGATGAGCGCGAGCAGCGGCCAGGTCCACGGGTTGCGGCCCTTCTTCTGCCCGCCGCCGTCGCCGTCGCCGCCACCGCGACCCCCGGATGCGGCACCCGCAGCGCCGGCCCCGGCGAGGACCGTCGTGCCGGCGGTCGGCAGCACGCGCGTCGCATCGTCCATCATCAGCGGAGAGGTGAGCGTCGCCATCGAGGTCGTTCCCGCCCCCGCCACGAAGGGCACGGCGGCGGCGGCGCTGCCGACATCCCCCCGGCGCAGGGCCTGGGCGGCCCTCGCCAGGTGGGCGGCCGTGGCCGGCCGGTCAGCCGGGTTCTTGGCGATGCAGGAGTACACCAGGTTGCGCACGGGCTCGGGAACGGTGCCGGGCAGCTCGGCGGCCGTGTCGTTGATCTGCGCCATGGCGATCGCCACCTGGGACTCGCCGGTGAACGGCCGTCGACCCGCTAGGCACTCGTAGGCGACGATGCCGAGCGAGTAGATGTCGGTGGTCGGCGAGGCAGGGTGTCCGCTGGCCTGCTCCGGGGAGAGGTATTGCACCGTGCCCATCACCTGGCCGGTCGCGGTGAGCGGCACTTGGTCGGCGATCCGGGCGATGCCGAAGTCGGTGATCTTGACCCGGCCATCCGGGGTGATCAGCAGGTTGCCGGGCTTGATGTCGCGATGCACCAGACCGGCGGCGTGCGCGGCCTGCAGGGCCGAGGCCGTCTGCGCGACGATGTCGAGCACCCGGTCGGTGGAGAGCACCCGCTCGCGCTGCAGGATGGTGGAGAGCGCCTCCCCCGGCACCAGCTCCATCACCAGATAGGCGCTGCCGTCCTCCTCGCCGTAGTCGAAGACGTTCGCGATGCCCTCGTGGTTGACCAGGGCGGCATGACGGGCTTCGGCGCGGAAGCGCTCGAGGAAGCCGGGATCCCCCAGGTACTCGTCCTTGAGTATCTTGATGGCGACCGTCCGGCCGATGACGAGGTCCGTCGCCTGCCAGACCTCGCCCATCCCGCCGATGGCGATCCGGCTGACGAGTTGATACCTTCCCCCGAAGGTGAGCCCGCTCGTGGGTCTCATTTTTTCAGCACCGCCTCTAGTACTTTTTTCCCGATCGGAGCCGCAAGCGTGTTGCCGACGGCCGATTGACCGCGACCGCCGCCGTTCTCCAAGACGACCGCGACCGCGACTTGGGGGTTCTCCGCGGGGGCGAAACCGGTGAACCACAGGGTGAAGGGCTGCCCTGTACCGTTCTGAGCGGTTCCCGTTTTCCCGGCCACATCGACTCCACTTATTCTTGCATTACTCGCCACGCCATCGCTCACACCGCTGACCATGATCTGCGTCAGCTCGGCGCTGGTCGCCCGGCTCATGGGCCGGCTGTAGACGCTGGGCTGGAACGGCTGGAGCACCGTCAGATCCGGGGCGATGACCCGCTTCACCAGGGTCGGCTGCATCAGGGTCCCGCCGTTGGCGATCGCGGCGGAGACCATCGCCACCTGCAGCGGAGTCACCCGGTCGTCGTACTGCCCGAACGCCGACATCGCCAGGTGGGGCAGGTCCATGCCGGTCGGGTAGAGGCTCGGCGTCACGGGCATCGGGATCGCGATGCGGTCGCCGAAGCCGAACTCCTGCGCGGTCTCGGCGATCGCATCCTCCCCCAGCTCCATTCCCAGCTCCGCGAAGGGGATGTTGCAGGAGAGGCGGATGGCCGTGGCGATCGTCGCCTTCGGCGTGCCCCCGCAGGAACGCCCCCCCGAGTTGGTGATCACGGTGGTCGTCTGCGGGAGCTGCAGCCGGTCGGGGCTGTCGAACTCGCTGTCCGGCGTGTACTTGCCGCTCTCGAAGGCCGCGGCGGCCACCACCAGCTTGAAGACGGACCCGGGGTGGTAGAGATCCCCGGCGATCGCCCGGTTGATCAGCGGGTTCGGCTTCTCGCCGTTGAGCTTCTGGTACTCGTCGAGGACCGACGCCGTGTCGTGCGAGGCGAGCGTGTTCGGGTCGAATCCGGGCTTCGAGACCATCGCGAGGATCGCGCCGGTCTTCGGCTCGAGGGCGACGATGGCCCCGACCTGGTCGCCCAGGGCGTCCCAGGCGGCCTTCTGGATGTCCGGATCGATGGTCAGCTCGACCGCTGCTCCCTTGGGGTTCTGCCCCGTCAGCAGCGCGTTCAGCTGGTCGAGGAACTGGTCGTTCGCGGTGCCGCTGAGCTTGTCGTTGAGGGCACCCTCGATCCCGGTCATCCCCTGGTTCAGGGTGAAATACCCCGTGACGGCCGAGTACATCTCGGGGTCGTCGTACTTCCTCAGGAACTTGTACTGGTCGTCGACGGGCACGGATTGGGCGATCGGCTGACCGCCGACGAGAATGGGCCCCCGCTCGGTGGAGTAGCTCTGGTAGAGGGTGCGCGCGTTCCGCTTGTCGACCCGGAGGTTGTCCACCTGGAAGACCCCGATCACCGTGGTGGAGCAGAACAGCGACAGGAACATCAGCAGCACCACCGTGCTGACCCGCCGCAGCTGCCGGTTCATCCGTCCACCCCCGCCCGGGGCTGGTTGCGGATGGTGTCGGAGAGCCGCAGCAGCAGAGCCGCGATGATCCAGTTGGCGGTCAGGGACGAGCCCCCCGCCGCCAGGAAGGGCGTCGTGAGCCCGGTGAGCGGGATCACCCGGGTCACCCCGCCGATGACGATGAAGACCTGCAGGGCGACGACGAAGGAGAGGCCGACGCTCAGCAGGCGCCCGAAGTCGTCGGTCCCCTCGAACCCGATGCGGAACCCGCGGGAGACGAAGAGGAGGTAGAGGGCCAGGATGGCGAAGAGGCCGGCGAGGCCGAGCTCCTCGCCGAGGCTCGCGATGATGTAGTCGCTCTCGGCCAGGGGGACGATGCCCGGGCGGCCCTCGCCGAGCCCCGTGCCGATCAGCCCGCCGTTGGCGATGCCGAACAGTCCCTGGACCAGCTGATAGCTGCCGCCCTGGGCACCGTAGACCGCAGGGTCGAAGGAGTCGAGCCAGGCGTCGAACCGCCCGGTGACATAGCTCAGGGTGCGGCTGGCGATCAATGCGCCCGCGGCGAAGAGCCCCAGCCCCAGCACGACCCAGCTCAGTCTCCCGGTCGCCACGTAGATCATCACCAGGAAGAGGCCGAAGTACAGCAGGGAGGTCCCGAGGTCGCGCTGGAAGATGAGCACCGCCATGGCCGCCACCCAGATCACCAGGATCGGGCCGAGGTCCCGCGCCCGGGGGAACCGCAGGCCGAGGACCTTCTTGCCGACGACCGCGAGGCTGTCGCGGCTGGTCACCAGGTACCCGGCGAAGAAAATGGCCAGGGCGATCTTGGCCAGCTCCCCGGGCTGGAACGAGAAGCCGCCGATGTGGATCCAGAGACGGGCGCCGTTGATGGTCTGGCCGATGCCCGGGAGCATGGGCAGCAGCAAGAGCACGAGGCCGGCGAACATGGCGATGTACTGATAGCGCTGCAGCAGGCGGTGGTTGCGGATGACCAGCAGCACGCCCATGGCGATCACCATGGCCAGCGCCGTCCAGGCGATCTGGGGGATCGCCGCGCTGGCCCAGCCGCTGCGGTGATGGTAGATGTCGATGCGGTAGATCTCCGCGATCCCGATCCCGTTCAATGCGGTGACGATGGGCAGGATGAACGGATCGGCCTGCGGAGCGGTGAACCGCAGCACGAGGTGCATCGCGATCGCCAGCCCGGCCACGATGGCCCCGAGGGTGATCAGATCCGTGTCGATCGCGCCCAGGGCGCCCAGCTGCACGAGGACGATCGCCGAGCCGTTGATGATGAAGGCGATCAGGAGGAGGGCCAGCTCGAGGTTGCGGAGCTTGGCCGGCACGCGCAGCTTGAGCCGGACCGCCCCTCCGGCGGTCGGTGTCGGCGTGCTCAGGTCAGCCTTCGGCATCGGCCAGCCGTTCCACGATGGCCTGCGCATCGGCGAGATCTTTCGCGCTGATCGTCCGCTCGACGCTCTCCCTGGTGTACTCGGGCAGGTCGGCCAGGTCGATGCCGGTCTCCTGGTACACATGCGAGAGCTTGAGGGGGCCCAGATCCTGTTGCACGCCCTGGTAGATGGCGACCATGCCGTCGTCGTCGGCCCCGACGAAGTAGTGGTCCTGCGTCCAGCGATAGCCCAGTACCGCCGCGACGGCGACGGCGGCGATCACCAGCACAATGCCGATGGCCCAGGAGATGCGACGGCGGATCGCCCGGCGGCGATCCTCGAGGATGAGCTCGTCGAGGTATTCGTCGGACTCCGGCTCGAAGTGGCTCGGATCGGGCTGCGTCGCCTTGAGCGGATGCAGCAGCAGGGTCGGCAGCCGGAGGGACGGCCGGTCGGTGTCGACCTCGAAGCTCAGCGGGGTCGCCGCGGACCCGACCGTGATCGGCTGGTCCCCGGCCGGATCGTAGCCGTCTTCGACGTCGAGGACGGCCACGGTCACATTGTCGGGGGCGCCCTGGTCGAGGCTCTCCTTGACCAGGCGCTGGGCCGCGGTGCCCGTGTCGTGGACGGTGCGCAGGATCGCCTCGATCTTCTCCTCGGGGACATAGCTGCTCAGGCCGTCGGAGCAGATGAGCCAGCGGTCCCCCGGCCGAGCGTCGAGGATGGCCGTGTCGATCTCGGGAGCGGCGTCGACATCGCCGAGCACGCGCATGAGCACGGAGCGGCGCGGGTGCACGGCGGCCTCCTCGGCGGTGATCCGTCCGCTGTCGACGAGCCGCTGCACGAAGGTGTGGTCGGAGCTGATCTGCTCCAGCCGGGCGTCGCTGAAGCGGTAGATGCGGGAGTCCCCGATGTGGGCGAGCACCACCCGGTCGCCCACCCGCAGCAGCGAGCTGACGGTGGTTCCCATGCCGGTGAGCTCACGGTGATCGAGCACCGTCTCGGCGAGCAGGTTGTTGGCCTCCAGCAGCGCGGACTTCAGAGCGCGCTCGGCCTCCTCGGCCGTGTCGTACTCGCGATCGGCCTCGAGGACGCGGCCCAGGGCTATCGCGGAGGCGATATCGCCGCCGGCGTGACCGCCCATCCCGTCCGCGACGATGAAGAGCCATCGGCCCGCATAGCCGGAGTCCTGGTTGTTGGCGCGGATCTTTCCGACATGCGACACCGCTGCGCTCTTGCGTGGGGCCACGGGCTACCGCCGGAGCTCGAAGCTGGTCGTGCCTATCCGCACCGGCGTGTTCAACGGGACCTGGGTCGGGACGTTCAGGCGCTCATCGTCGAGGAACGTCCCGTTGGTCGAGTCCAGGTCCTGGATCATCCACACGTCATCCCACAGCATGAGCTTGGCGTGATGCGTCGAGGTGTAGTCGTCGCGGATGACCAGACCGCTGTCGCTGGCCCGGCCTATGGTCAGCGTCTCCCCGGAGAGGGGGAGCTCCAGCCCCTCCTTCGCGCCGGAGACGATGACGAGCCGGCTCGCCGTCTGGGAGGTCGCGACGGGGCGGTCGGCCGGTGCGGGCGGGGGGCCGGGCACGGTCTTCGCCCTCCCGGCACCGCCTGCCGCCGGGGCGGCCGCCGGTGCAGCGGCCGGGGCCACGAACGGCGCCGGCGCCTCGGCGCCGGGGGGCTGGCGCCGCAGTCGCCGGCCGAAGAGGTCGGAGCGCAGGGCATAGACGATGGCGAAGACGAAGAGCCAGAGCAGGGCGAGGAAGCCCAGACGCAGGATGAGCAGGGTGAGTTCGCTCATGGGCGGCTCCCTGGCAGCCCCGGCGACTGGGCTGCGCTGCCTGGCGACGATTGTGCGAGCACACGGAACACGATACGGGTCTTGCCGATGTCGATGACGGAGTCCGGCTCCAGCAGGGCGGTCGACAAGGGCTGGCCGTTGAGCCGCGAGCCGTTGGTCGAGCCCAGATCCCGCGCCTGCCCGCGGCTGCCGTCCCAGAGGATCTCGAGGTGCTTCCGTGAGATCCCGCTGTCGTTGATCACGACATCCGCTTCGTGCCCGCGGCCGATCACGGTGCGGGGGGCGCTGAGCGTCTGCTGGACGCCCCCGATCTCGATGACCGGGACCCAGCTGACCGAGCCGGCGACGTTCTGCGAGTCCACCTGGATCATGCCCGGGGACAGCGCGGGGTCCTCCATCAGCGCGATGGCGATGGCACCGGCGAATTGGTAGCGCTGCGCCGCGGCGTGCTGCTGCACCATGCGGGTCAGCTCGTCGATGAGGGTCGGCCCCAGGCCGGTCATCCTCGAGAAGTCGGTCGGGGCCAGGCGGATCGCGAACTCGTTCGGCACCAGGATGCGGTCCCGGGAGACGATCGCGGCCTTGGTGTCGAGCTCCCGGCGGAGGGCCGAGGTGATCTCGATCGGCTGGAGGCCCGACTTGAAGGCCTTGGCGAAGGCGCCGTTGACCGCCCGCTCAAGACCCCGTTCGAAGCTGTCCAGTAGGCCCAAGGCTCTCCCATCCGACTTGCGTCTGACTTACACGATGTTAGCCGGTGACATTGCGGGGCGCCTCAGGCTTCTTTCGGCATCCGTACGCAAGAGAGCTCGATCGGCCGACCACCCAGCAGCCTTGGGGCTCGGGCGGCCTCGGCGTTGCGCCCACTGTGGTAATCTCGCCTAGTCTGCGCGAGTGGCGAAATTGGCAGACGCGCACGGTTCAGGTCCGTGTGCCCGTGAGGGCATGGGGGTTCAAGTCCCCCCTCGCGCACAGTTGTGATGAGTCGGGTCATCGTTCATATTGGAGAGGGGCCTGGCCGTTGGTCGGGTTCTTCTTTTTGTTTGGGCCAGTAGTTTTTGTCGGGGTTGATGCGGTAGGTGCCGAAGATCTCGCCGGTGTTGTTGTGGGTGACGGTGGCTTCGATGCCGGCGATGAGGATGAGAACTGGTGTTCCGCCGAGTCAATCCGTGTCGTGGCCCATCGCTAGGATGTGGCCATGCTGTGAATCGACCGAATGAGGAGATGAACACGGAGCCGACCCGGACGGTCCAAGACGGTGAAGATGATCGTGTCTTCGCTCGGGATGAAGATGCCTTGCTTCTGTCAAGGAACCCGGTTGAGCGCCAGTTGGCTGCCGCTTGCAAGGATCTCCTGGATATGTCCTTGCGAAATAAGATGCTCAATTACCGGGAGACCAAAGCGACGTCTCTGCGGATTCACAACCGGGATTCCGCGCGCGTCTGGCAGTCGCTCTATGAAGAGGGCGAGGATCTGCCGTTCCTGGCGACGATGAAGCAAGCTGCTGCCGCTGCCGAAGGCTCCGACGTTGACAACCCTCTCGATCTCAGCGACGACTTGGGTGGCGCGTTCGACGCCTCCGACCCGGAAGAAGTGCATAGTCGAGCGCTGGTAACTCGCCTGGACAGCGAAGCGCTGTTCCGTCGCCTGCTCCGTATCAGTGGTACAGCTCACACACTCCTAGAGGAACAAGGCGTCAATTCGCTGTTCTTAGCAATCGGGTTCCTTGTTTGGTACGAGAGCGACGTTGCCGATACCCCGAGACGAGCGCCGCTGGTGCTGCTGCCCGTCCAGTTAGTACGCGCTCGACGTGGCGAGAGTTTTTCGCTGGAACACGACGGCAACGAGGTTACGGAGAACCTCTCGCTGCGCGAAAAGTTGCGCCTGGAATTCGGGATCGAGTTGCCAGACTTTCCTTTTGAGGGAGATAGCGACAGCTTCCCTGGCCTGGAGGACTACTTCACCGACGTTGAGGCTGCAGTCTCAGCGCAGCCGCGTTGGTCCGTTGATACCGAGGCCGTCCAGCTTGGTTTCTTCTCCTTCACTCGTTTCCTCATGTATAAGGACTTGGACCCGAAATCCTGGCCCGAGAACGAGAGCCCAGCCCTCCATCCGGTGCTCCGCAAGCTCCTATCGCCGGGTGGTGGCTTCGCTAACGACCCGTCATCGGACATCGACCTTGAGGCGTTCGATGAGGAGTTCGATGTGACGACCTCGGGTTTTGTCATGGATGCTGATGGCAGTCAGGCACGTGCCGTGTTGGAGGTGGCTGCGGGGGTGAATCTCGTCATCCAGGGACCGCCGGGTACGGGTAAGTCACAGACCATCACCAACGTCATCGGCAACGCGCTCGCTCAGGGTAAGCGTGTCCTCTTTGTCGCGGAGAAGCTGGCGGCTCTGAACGTCGTGAAGCAGCGCCTGGACGAGGCTGGCATCGGTGCAGCTGCTCTGGAGCTCCACAGCAGCCGCGCGACAAAAGCTGGTGTGATCGCAGAGATCGAACGCACGCTGGCAGGTGCCCGGATCGCTGGCGACTCAACCCCGTCGAGCCCGGCCGCGGGACTGGCTCGAACGAAGTCCCTCCTTAACGCCTATGAAACGGTGGTCAACGAGCGCCGAGGGCCGACGGCATCCACGTTTGTCGAGGCCCTCGGTCAGCAGTTGGCACTCGATGACAAGGTCGGCACCGACTACGAGTTCGAAGACAGCTCTCTTGTCGGAATGTCCAAAGACGACCACGAGCTTGCACTGACGACGCTCGCCGAGGCGGACCAAGCGATTACCTCTTTAGGCGATCCGTCGCGTTCGGTGTTCCGTCACACTGCTCTGGAGGCGGTGCCTGTGTTCTTCGAGGACACAGCACCGAAGATGGTCGACGAAATTCTCGACGCGCTGATGACGCTGGATGAGCGCGGGGTGGCACTAGCCACAACGCTCGGTCTTGAGTGGGACGGCCGATGGAACACGGTGCAGCCTCTGGCGCGAACAGCCGAACTGCTTGCCCGGCGGCCAGAGTTCACAGGGCTGGTACTGGACAGGCAGGTCTGGGAGGCGCGGTCAGGAGAATTGGTCGAAAGCTTCAAGACAGGGCTCGACGGTGAGGAGGTTCGAGAAAGACGAGGTGGTCAACTGAACAAGCTCGCCTGGTCCGTTCCTGACGCCTTCTCCCACATCCAGAACTTGCGAGACGGTCAGCGTGGCTGGTTCACTCGCCTAGGGCGACGCTATCAGGAGAGTCGGCGCTGGGCACAGGCGCTCTATCGGGAAGCCCCGCCGAAGGACGCCAAGTCCCTCGCTGATCTGGCACAAGACATCCTGCGAGCGCAGGAGTGCGACGAAGTCCTCCGTCAGCAAGCTGACTTGCTGGGCACTGCGTTCAGCGGCGACCTGCCGAGAACAGTCCAAGCCTGGCGACAGGCAGTGCAGGCTGGCGAGTATCTGGCTGCATTTTTCGAAGCCGTCCGATCTGGCACCCTCGTGCCGGGTGCCGACTTGTCGCTCGGACTCGACTTCGATACCAATACGTTGCCGAGCAACACGGTCAACCTGGTCGCCGCTGATACCGACGCTAGGCGACTGCTCGTGGACCTATGGGCCTTTCTCGGCTTTACCGAAGCCGATCGGATCGCAGAGACGCCCGAGATTCGACAGACGGCCTACTTGGTCGAGCGTGTGCGCAAGGAGCTCGCTTCGCTGCGATTCGCACCGCGACTTACTAAGGCGTCCAACGCCCTGCGGAAACTCGGACTGACGCGCTATGCCGACATGCTTTGGGATTGGGAGCCCAAGCCCTACGGCACCGTCGATGTATTCCGTCGTACCTACTACCGTGCGTTGACGACTCAGACGTTCGAGTCGAATTGGGACTTGCTCGCGGACCTCGACTCCGACACCCATGATCGTATCGCTGAAGAATTCCGCGCCCTGGATAAGGGATCCTGGCAAGAGCATGCTCGGCGCGAGTTAGCCGCTGCCCTGCGTGAACAGATGCCCGCCCAGACTGGCGTAGGAGAGATGCGGATCATTGCCCGCGAGATAGCTAAAAAGAAGCGGCACCTACCGATTAGGAAGCTGCTTGAGCAGGCTGGAGTGGCCCTGCAGCGCATCAAGCCGGTGTTCATGATGAGCCCGCTTTCCATCGCGCAGTTCCTGCCTCGCGGTGCGGTTCGCTTTGACCTCGTAGTATTCGATGAGGCATCCCAGGTTCGAGTTGCTGATGCTCTGGGTGCGATCGTTCGCGGCCGCCAGGTCGTCGTCGTGGGTGACACCAAGCAGATGCCTCCGACCAACTTCTTCAACAAGATGGTCGAGTCAGATGACGAGGACATTGAGGCCGCCGACATCGAGAGCGTGCTCAGCATGTTTCAGCTCGCCGGCGCCCGCGAAGCCTCGCTCCAATGGCACTACAGAAGCAAGGACCCGACACTTATCTCGGTGTCGAATCAGGAGTTCTACAATCGCAGCCTGATCCTGTTCCCCTCCACGCAACACGGTTCGGAGAAAACGACGGGTCTGCATTTCCACTACGACCCGACAGCCCTCTACGATCGCGGCCGTACCCAAACCAATCCACAGGAAGCAGAAATTGTGGCGGCCGCGGTCATCGCCCACGCCCGTGACAACCTCCAGGTGGCCAGTCCCAAGTCCCTCGGTGTCGTGGCGCTGAGCCTGAAGCAGCGGGAAGCCATTGAGTTCGCCGTCGAGCGACAGCGTCGCCTCAACCCCGATGTCGAGGGCTTCTTCGCTGGAGGTAAGCTCGATTCGTTCTTCATCAAGAACCTCGAAAGTGTCCAGGGGGACGAGCGCGACGTGATCTTCATCAGCGTCGGGTACGGGCGCTGGGAGGGTGGGCGCGTCGCTCAGGAGTTTGGCCCGATCAACCGGGACGGGGGTGAGAAGCGACTCAACGTCCTCATCACACGAGCCAAGGAGCGCATCGACGTATTCAGCAATTTCCGCAGCGGCGACCTACAACTGGCGGCAGGAACAAGCAAGGGTCTGACCGTTCTCAAGCGATTCCTCGCCTATGCAGAGACCGGCGAGCTGGAGACCTTCGGTGAGACCGGCCGAGCCACCGACTCTCCCTTCGAAGATCAGGTGCGTTCGGCCGTCGAAGCGCTCGGCTACAACGTCGAGCCACAGGTCGGAGAGGCTGGCTACTTCATCGACCTCGCGGTGCGGCACCCCGAGCTACCCGGGAAATACATCCTGGCGATCGAGTGCGACGGTGCTGCTTACCACAGCTCCCTCTGGGCTCGGGATCGTGATCGGCTACGCCAAGAAGTGCTGGAGAGTCTGGGCTGGCGATTCCACCGCATCTGGAGCACCGACTGGTTCCGGGATGCCTCCCGCAAACGTGAGATCGAGAAAATTCGCTTGGCCATCGAATCAGCCATTGATGCCGATGCCGCGAAGCAATCGACGGACCACCTCAGAATGGTCCCATCCGCAACGGAACCCCAAGATCCTGCTCTAGTTGAAGTCATGGAGGATGCCCCTGCCTCAGTTGCTCAGTCCTATGTTGTGAAGGATATCGTGCGCAGTAACGGTTACCGCGATCTCCACGAAATGCAATATCAACCCCTGATAGATCGCACCGTTGAAGTCTTGACGGTCGAGACGCCGATGCATTTCGATCAGCTCGTCAATCGATTCAAGGATGCCTGGGGGATGGGGCGCGCGGGGAATCGAAGCCGGAACCACCTGAGGCGCATGGCTCAATTCGGACACAAGGCTGACCGCTTCATTGTGGACGGCGATTTCTTGTACCTCGACGAATCGCGTTCCGCTACAGTCCGGGACCGTACAGGACTCACAACGGCCGAACGTCGGATTGAGTACGTGGCACCGGAAGAGCTCGATGCGGCTATTAAGCAAGTTGTGAGGGATGGCGTCAGTGTGACCGAGGATGAGATCTGCGTACTCGTCACTCGTCTACTGGGGTTTGCGCGCACAACCCAAGACATGCGTGACGTGCTGGTTCGGCGCCTCGGAGTTCTCGCACGTGAGGCGGCCCTGTCCGAGATCGGCGATCGATACTCATCTCCCCGATGAGATGAATGAAGCGTTAGAACATGGGGAGGGATAAGAGTCGCTCCCACACACTGGAGCAGAGTCGAGGAGTAGTGATGAATCGCGCGGAAGCTTTCGATTATCTGACTCTGGCGTCTGATCAGATCGGGTATGAATGGTCGAAACAGCGAGTCTCATGGATTCCCAATGAGGTGGCGCAAGACATTGAACATGCCGTTGAGGTTGTCCTTAAGAGCATAGATTTCACCCACGAGGAGTGGGACGAGGTCAACTATCAGTACGGGTGGCGCCGTGGTCGTTCACAGGATGAGATTCAGGAACTTCTCCTCGAGTTCACGCGGAACGCTGCGAGGGATCGGAGAAACCAGGTGAGCGTGACAGTCACACCGGAGCGCCTGAGGAGGCGCGTGAAGCTGGAGAGCGCGTTGCGGCGGCGACTCGTGCGGAGCATGCAACGCCATGTGGAGGTTCGTGCGGAGCGTGAGCGTGTTGAGGCGGAGGTTCGTGCGGAGCGTGAGCGTGTTGAGGCGGAGGTTCGTGCGGAGCGTGAGCGTGTTGAGACGGAGGTTCGTGCGGAGCGTGCAAGGGAGGAAGCCGAGCGGCGTGAGCGCCGGCTAAGTCGTCCGGCGCCACCGCCGGCGCCACAGCCGTATGGTGTTTCGCATGAAGGTGCAGAGCACTTAGTATGTGCATGGATACGCCATCTTGGTGTGCTCGATGCCGAAGTTACCCGCCTGGTTGGTGACGGAGGCATTGATGTGGATTCCGAGCACTATGTAGCTCAAGTGAAGAACCTAGCCGGAAGCGTTCCCGTAGGCGAAGTTCGCGCTCTCCTCGGGTCCGCCGTGTCTGAGGGTAAGAAGCCGCTCCTGTTCACCAGTGGTTCGCTGACGGTCGAAGGTAAGGCATTCGCAGAGCGAGTGAGGATGGCGGTATTCCGTTACGATGCCGTGGGCGGCACGATCCAAGGCTTGAACGAGCTGGGCGACGTAGCCGTCGAGCGCGGCATTCCCGAAGCATTCGCGTAAACCGGTAGGACGAGATCTGCACAGAATGGGTCATCCTCGATAGTGTTCACTGGCATGGTGTCAGTCGGGGTGATCGAATGGCGCGGCATCATCGCTCGCCCATTCCATGCGTTCGGCCCGATTCACAACGACGGCAAGTTGACCGCCCTTTCGACCGCGTCTCCGCTCGCTCGGGCGTGGGTGGAGCCGGTCTCCTTCACCATGGCCTCTCCGAAGCGCGATTGGTCGTGGTCTTTTGAGAGCGAGGATGCGCCGAAGCCGTACTTCGCGGCATCCATCACTGAGCTCTACACCGCGGCGATCGTCATGCAGCTGCAGGGACCTGCTGTCTCTCGACGACAGGGCATCCGGCCATCTCGGTCCTGGCACCCTCTAGGGGGTGCATGCTCTGGATGGCCAGGATCTCGTCGATTCGATCACCATCCGGCACTTGCTCGCGCACACTTCGGGTCTGGCCGGCTATTTTGATCAGAAGAGACGCGATGGTGGTACCTTCGTTGTGGATGTCCTCACCCGGGACCGTGCTTGGAGCCTCGAAGACGCTCTTGAGTCGAGCCGGGCGACACGGACTGGTCTCCTCAGCGTCCGACGGCATTGTCTTTCTCGAGGCATTCCTCGGTGGGTGGCTGTTCTCGAGGCCTATCTCGATGACATGCTCGGCGAATGGCGGCGGCTCTTCTTATCGCTCCGTTACGGCACAGGTGTCATGAGCTACCGCATGCCTGCCGTCCTCTCCACCGTCCCGCGCCCCGGAAGTCCATCGGGCATTCTGGGTCATCGGGCTCCGTGCTGTTCTACGCGCCGTCGCATGACCTCTACATCTCGGGAATGATCAATCAGCTGCGGAATCGCTCACTCGTCTACCGGTTGATGAGGCCGTGCTGAGGCGATGGCCACCGGACGGGAATAAAGCCGAGGTCCATGCGATTGCATAGAGTTATGACCATCACGACTGAACTGCACCCCGACTACCTCACCGGCACCTGGAAGGCCGATCCGGCCCATTCGGAGGTGTCATTCACGGTCAAGCACATGATGATCACGAAGGTGCGCGGTACCTTCGAGAGCTTCGACGTGACGATCGTGACCGTCGACGACCCGGCGGACAGCACCATCGAGGCCGTCATCGACGTCGCCTCTGTGAACACGGGCCAGCCCGCCCGGGACGATCACCTGCGCACGAGCGACTTCTTCCTGGTCGAGGAGCACCCGACCATGACCTTCCGGTCGACGTCCTTCCAGGTCGACGGAGACGACTTCGTCGTGACCGGCGACCTCACGCTGCGCGGCGTGACCAGGCCCGTCACCCTCAAGGGGGAGTACGGCGGAATCATCGTCGACCCCTATGGCAACACCCGGGCCGGTGCCACCGCCACGACCACGATCGACCGCCACGACTTCGGCGTGAGCTGGAACGCGGCCATCGAGGCCGGTGGAATGACGCTCGGCGATGACGTGAAGATCGAGCTCGACCTCCAGGTGGTGCTGCAGAAGTAGGGAGCAGCTCGCCGTGCTCTAGTCCGCGTTGCGGCTCACGGGGGGCAGGGTCGACGACGCCAGGGCGATGTTCTGTTCTATCTGCCGTGCGGTCGCCTGGATCTTCTGGAGGATCGTCGTCCTCAACTCGGCGATGGTCACCCGTGAAACGGGTGCACCCACGTTGAGAGCGGCCACGACCTCTCCGTTCTTGTCATGGAGGGGGACTGCCAGACCGCGCCCACCGGTCTCCAATCCCTGGTCGTCGATCGCCCAGCCGCGCTTGCGCGACTCCAGGACGATCCGGCGCAGCTTCTCGGCATCGACGACGGTGCGCGCTGTGAGCTTTTCCCGGGGGGCGTTTGCAAGATAGTCGTCCAGCTGATCCTGGTCGATGTGCCCGAGCAGGATGTTCCCGGCAGCCGTGGCATAGGCGGGCAGCCGGGAGCCCACACGCAGGCTGAGCGCCGCGACCTGGGGTCCTGCAGCCCGGCCGATGATGACCGCATCGTTCCCTTCGAATACGAACAACGAGACCGGCTCGCCGACCTCGGCACTGAGCGCCACCATCGCCGGGCGGGCCAGAGAGGGCAGGTCCAGGGAGGCCATATAGGCGTATCCGAGCTCCATCACCTGAGGCGTCAGGGAGAACTTCCCGTCTTCGTAGGAGATGTAGCCCAGGCAGTGGAGCGTCAGCAGGAACCGCCGAGCGCTGGCACGATTCAGCCCGGCCTTCTCCGCCACCTCGGCGAGCGTGAGCCGTGGTTCCGCGTGGGAGAAGCTCTTGATCACGGCGAGCCCTCGCTCCAAGGCCCGGATGTAGTCACCGGCCCGCTTCAGCTCCTCCGTGGAGGGCAGACCGTCGATCCCGCCAGCATCCTGTCTCATCTCAAAGATCCTCTCATCTCCGAGCCACATCGTGATGTGGTTCAGCGGCCGGCTGGCCGCCCTAGGGATCTCCTGCCCTCTGGAAGGCTCCAGGGCGCCATCTTGACACATCGAAAACCGCATGCGATCATCTAGTCTAATCATTTCCGTACAAAATGTACGGTGACCGTACATAAGACATCGAGGTTCGAATGGTCCTTCAGCACAGTCCGCTGGGGACGGTCGCCGACATCTCGCAGGAGTTCCGCTCCGCGTTTCGTCTTCAGGCCTCGACGGTGGCGCTCATCACCTATTGGAATGAAGTGGGCCAGGCCAGCGGGATGACCGTCACGTCGTTGACGTCATTGTCGTCGGACCCTCCTTCGCTGCTGGTCTGCTTGCATCGGGAGACGCGGACATTTGTCTCCGTATGCGAGTCGGGGAGCTTCGGAGTGGATCTGCTGCAGCTCGGTCAGAAGCAGATCGCCCAGCACTGCAGCAGACCCGGGGGGAGCAAGGTCCTGGCGGAGGAGTGGTTGGCCGAGAGCGATGGGAGCTTCTCGCCCGTGCTCGCCGGATCGCTGGCCCATTTCGACTGCAGCGTCGTGCGCTGGCATGAGGAGTTCACTCACGGCCTCGTGGTCGGCCGCATCGATCACGTCGTTCTTGGAGGAGAAGGCAAGAGCCCTCTCATCTACTCCGGAGGCTTCTACAATCGCGTCGCCTCCGAACTGGATGAGCTCGATCGTCAGCATTGGCAGTTAGGAATCGGATGAGCATGCGAAGCGGAAGCGAATACCTGGAGAGCCTGAAGGACGGCAGAGCCGTCTACCTCGATGGCGAACTCGTGAGCGACGTCACCGAGCATTGGGCCTTCGCCCCCCAGGCTCGACGGATGGCCCGAATGTACGATGCCATGGCCGACGATGACGGAGTGCTGACGCACACGGACTCGGACTCGGGCGAGAGGTACTCGAACATGTGGCTCATTCCGCGGAGTCACGAGGATCTCGCAGCTCGGCGGAGAGGGCACAGTGCTTGGGCGGAGGCGAGCTACGGGCTCATGGGGCGCTCTCCGGATCACGTCGCCTCCGTATTGACGGCAATGGCCGGTGCCGCCGATATATTCGACGACGCTCATAGCGGATTCGGCGGGAACCTCCGTGCGTTCTACGAGAAGGCGCGTCGCGAAGGGCTCTTCTGCTCCTACGTCATCGTGCCCCCTCAGATCGACCGTTCCCAGCCGGCCCATCGACAGCCGGAGCCTTTCCTGTATGCGGGCGCGAGCGAGGAGCGGGACGGCGGGATCGTCGTCTCGGGGGCGCAGATGGTGGGGACCGCGGCGATCTTCTCGGACTATATCTTTCTGACGCAGATCCGGCCGCTGGAACCGGGCGACGAAGACTATGCGATCAGCGTCGTCATCCCCACGGCCGCCCCCGGCGTCACGCTCTACCCGCGGGTCCCCTACGCCAGCCCGCAACCGAGGCCCTTCGACTATCCGCTGTCGTCGCAATTGGATGAGACGGATGCCTTCGTCGTGTTCAAGGACGTCTTCGTCCCCTGGGAGAACGTGTTCGTCTATCGCGATCGCGAGATGGTCATGCGGCAGTGGTCCGAGACCGGAGCCAATGTCCTGAGCAATTGGCAGGCACTCGTCCGATTCAACGTCAAGATGCGTTTCGCCGCCGGGCTGGTGCGTCGTCTCACCGAGATCCATCGGATAGATCGGGTACGACCGGTGCAGGCTCAGCTCGGGGGTTCGATAGCCGTCGATGCCATCAGCATGGAGGCGGTCGTCAGCGCGGCCATGAACGAGGCCCAGGAGAAGAAGGGCATGCTCATCCCGCACGCGCAGTACGTCAATGCGGGAGTGAACATCCAGCGGAGGATCGGCTATGACGCCATCCGGACCCTGCGGGAGATGGCGGGCGGGGCCTTCATGGCGCTTCCCTCTTCGGAGGCGAGCATCCACTCCCCGCAGACCTCGGCCGATGTGGCGAAGTACTACCAATCCGTGGGTATCGATACCGCGGATCGCATCCACTTCCTCAAGCTCATGTGGGACTTCATCGGCACGGAATTCGCCGGACGCCAGCAGCAGTACGAGCTCTTCTACGCCGGACAGCCGCAGATCAACGATGTGAGGATCTTCGACACCTATGAATGGGATCACGGGTTGAAGATGGTCGACAGGGCGCTCACCGATCTGCACGGGGCGGGTGTGTAGCCCATGCGACGTCTGGTCAAAGAAGCCCGGCGTTCCGGTTCCAAGATCCTGCCACCGCTGCTGACCTTTGCGGTGCTCTGCCTGATCGTGGAAGCGCTGGCCCGGTTCGCGGGGTTGCCCTCCTACATAGCTCCCGCACCATCCGATGTCGTCGCCACCTTCTTCGCAGCGCTTCCTCGGCTGCTGGTGAACGGCTGGGTCACCACGTATGTCACGGTCATAGGCTTCGTCATCGCCCTGGTGGTCGGCTTGCTGTTGGCGATCGGGATCGTGTGGTGGAAGCCGTTCGACCGAGCAGTATCCCCTCTGCTGGTCATCGCCCAGGTCATCCCGAAAGTGGCGGTGGCTCCGCTGCTGATCGTCTATCTGGGCTTCGGGTACGAGCCCAGGATCGCTCTGGCGTTCCTCATCGCCTTCTTCCCCATAGTGATCAACACGGTCCTCGGCATGCGGACCGTCGATCCCAAACTCATCGACCTGTTGACCTCGCTGAGGGCGACCCGCATGCAGGTGATGTCGAAGATCCGCCTTCCGAACTCGATCCCGTTCGTAGTCGAGGGGGCGAAGATCGCCATCACCCTTGCCCTGATCGGGACCATCGTCGGTGAGTTCATGGCCGGTGACCGGGGTCTCGGTGTGCTGATCCAACTGTCCTCGGCGCAATTGGACACCCGGATGACCTTTGCCTCTCTCGTGGCTCTGAGCGTCATCGGCCTCGTGACCTATTGGGGCGTCGGAGCCCTGGGGGCGCTCATCCAGCGTTGGCAACGGAGGAGAGCATGAACACAGAAGCGATCGCGTCCGATGTCATTCTCCGCTTCGACAATGTGACCAAACGATACGGTGCCCGGCAGAACGAGGTGCTGGCGCTCACCGAGACGTCGTTCTCAGTGGCGCGAAGCTCGTTCGTGTCCTTGGTCGGTCCGAGCGGGTGCGGCAAGACGACTCTTCTCAACATGGTCGCCGGTCTGATCCCTCCGACGAGCGGGCACATCACGCTCGACGGGAAGCCCATCGAGGGCCCGCCTGAGGGTCTCGGGATGGTCCTTCAGCAGCCCACTCTGCTTGCTTGGCGCAATGTCGTTTCCAACATCCGGCTCACTGCGGAGATCGTCGGGCAGAAGGGCGAAGAGGTCGAGTCGAGGATCGATCGGCTGATCGAGATGATCGGCTTGCAGGATTTCCGGCACAGCATGCCCTCCGAGCTGTCGGGGGGGATGCAGCAGCGGGTCGCGCTGGGGCGGGCTTTGGCGCACTCGCCCTCGCTTCTGCTGATGGACGAACCGTTCGCGGCGCTGGACGCCTTCACCCGTGAAGAGATGTCGCTGGAACTCCTGCGCATCTGGCAGGCGACCGGGAAGACCATCCTCTTCATCACGCACGACATCGGGGAAGCCGTGTTCCTGAGCGATCGCATCGTCGTGCTCGCCCCGCGGCCCGGCAGGGTCCGGGAGGTCATCGATGTCGAGCTGCCTCGTCCACGTACGGATGACGTGCGATTCACCCCCGAATTCGCTGAGTACCACCACCATGTTCGTTCGCTCATCCAGAACGACAAAGAGACGGAAAGGAGGAGCCATGGCCTCGCTTGACTATGACGAGGGGACTGCTCCAGAGATCTTCATCCCCAAGGAAGGCGGCGCCTGGGAGGAATCAGGAGTCGAGGGGCTGACGATCAAGACCCTATGGGTCGATCGTCGCACCGGAGCCTCGGTCTGCCTGCTCAAATATGCCGCCGGAACCCGTATGCCCCGCAGGCATGTCCATGCCTCGAACCAGATGATGTATTGCCTGGAGGGCCGATACGTCTATGAGGGGGGCTTCGAGCTCAACCCGGGAGATTTCTACCTCAACAAGAAGGACAACCCGCACGGTCCGACGATCGCAGAGGAAGACACGATCCTGTTGGAGATCTATGACGGCCCGCACTACTACGACTCACCAGAGTTCCTCGTGCCGGCCATGGGAGGTACCAAGAAATGAGCGACGGCATCACGGTTTTCACTCCCTCGCGGGGCTGCCGACCGGAGACGATCGGCGGAGTGTGGAGCCCGGTCATCAGCGTCCCGGCGCGAGGCCGCTTCATCTTCGTCTCGGGACTCACCTCCCGGGCCGATGACTGCTCCGTGGCGCACATCGGCGATATCACCGGCCAGACCCAGCAGGTCTGCGAGAACCTCAAAGCTCACCTGGAGGCCGCCGGGGCGACGCTGGAGGATGTCGTCAAGCTCGTGGTGTACATCCGGGATGTGAACGACTTCGACGCCATTCATGCGGTGCGGAAGAAGTTCTGGCCTGGTCGTTCACCGGTATCCACCATGGTCCAGATCTCGAGCCTGGTGGACTCTCGCAGCCTGATCGAGATCGAGGCGACGGCATGGGTCGACGACGAGGGGCCGCAGGAGTCCTCATGACCTTCTCACCGCTGCTCGCCGGGACGACCGACCTCCATGTCCACGCCGGTCCCAGCATCATGCCCCGCCGCTTCGATGCCCTCGAAGTGGTCCGGACGGCGCAAGCGGCAGGGATGTCGGGCGTTCTCCTGAAGGATCATTATGTCCCGACACAGGACATCGCTCGCCTGGCACAGAACGAGCTCGAACGGCAACACGGCCCCGGCGCCATGACCGTGGCCGGTGCCGTCTGCCTCAACGCGTCGATCGGCGGGTTCAACCCGGCCGCCGTCGAAGTAGGCCTCAAGGCGGGTGCGCGCATGGTCTTCCTGCCCACGGTCAACGCCCAGCATCACGAGGAGATGATCGAGGGCAAAGAGCGGGGCAAGCTCATGCCCACCCCGCTTCTGAAGCGCAGAGAGAACATAGCCCCTCCCGATGGAGTGGATGGGTGGGAGTCGTGGCTGGAGATCGCGGATCTCATCGCCGAGCACGATGCGGTTCTGAGTACGGGGCACATGGACCGGGATTCGTCCCTCGCCTTCATCGCCAGCGCCTACAAGCGAGGAGCGCGGAGATTCCTGGTCACGCACGCATCTCTCTTCGAGCCGCTCGACCGCCCATTCGTCGAGGCGATCGAACCCTTCGGCGCATTCTTCGAGGTCACCGCGCTGCCCACGCTCTTCCCCGGGTTCACCCTGCCGGAGTTCGGCCAGCCGATCCAGGCCGTGGTCAGACTCCTCGGAGAGCTGGGGCCGGCGCAGACCGTCCTGAGCAGCGATTGCGGGCATCCCGAGGGCCCGCACACGGTCGAGGCGTTCGGCGACTATCTCGAGCTGCTGTCACGGTCCGGGATCCCAGCACGGGACCTGACCACGATGGCAGCGACCAATCCGACCGGCCTTCTCAGGCCCTGAGCTCTATTCCCTTCCCCTGGAGCAACACAAGAGAAAGAGGTAGACATGAATATCTTCACCAAGAAGAGGACGCACCGACGCGCCTCGCTGGCGATAGTGACGGCCGGCCTGCTCCTGGCGACGGCCGCCTGCAGCGCCGACACCGGCGATACCGGCGGCCCGAGCCCCGATGCGAAGCTCGACAAGGTCACGATCCTCAGCAACTACAAGATCGTCTTCGCCCATTACGCTGACCTCTACGGCGGGATCAAGGCCGGCCTCTTCGAGGACGAGGGCATCGACATGACGATCCAAGCCGGTCAGACCTCGTCGGAGACGGTCACGCAGGTCGCTGCCGGCACAGCCCAATTCGGCATCGTCGATCCGGTCGTCGGAATGGTTGCCATGGCCAAGGGGGCGGGAGTCACCTTCGTGGCCTCGCGCTTCCAGAGCTACACCGGATCGGTCTGCTGGACCGACCCCGACAAGGCGATCAAGACCTGGGGAGACCTCGTCGGCAAGACGATCGGCGGGGCGGCTGGCGACGCCTTCATCACCGCTCTTCCGCTGCTCATGGAGCAGAACGGCGTGAAGCCTGACATCAACGTCGTCACCATGGATCAGAACGCCCAACAGGGGGCGCTGATCTCCGGGCAGATCGACCTGGTCCCCACCAATGCCGTGGGAGTCGCGGACAAGCAGATCGGGCTCAAGGCGCACGGCAAGGATCTCGACTGCTTCCGCTTCGGTGAGCACGGAGCCAAGCAGCCCGGGTTCGCCCTGCTCGTGAACAACAAGGTCATGCAGGATGACCCAGACCTCGTCCAGCGCGTCGTTGACGGCTATGCGGCATCGGTGCTCTGGGGCCTGAAGAACAAGGACGCGGCCATCGACGCCTTCATGGCCGCTTATCCGGACCGTGACCGCGAAGCCGTCGAGATCGACTTCGAGAACAGCATCGCCTTCCTCGGAGACGCGTCGGCCGACAAGGAGCTCGGTGTCTTCGCCCTCGTGCCCCAGAACATGGAGGGTGCCGCGAAGCTCGCGGAACTGAGCTACGACAGCGTGATCGATTACAAGTCGACCTACACGAACGAGTTCGTCGAGGCACTCCCGAAGGAGCTGCGCAACCCATGACCGATGGGGGTGCTGTGGCGATCCGTGCGCCACAGCACCCCCTGTTCGGCGCAGTGGCTGCCTGAGCGGCGAACCGGCGCTGTCGAACGACCGAGCCGATGACCAGGAGGGTGAACGGAATGGCATTCAAGGATTTCCGCGATTATCTCGAGCAGCTCGAGCAGCACGGAGAACTCCATCGCGTGACAGCGGAGGTCGACTGGGACCTCGAGCTCGGAGCGATCAGCCGTCGTGCTCTCGACACGCGGGCTCCGGCGTTGCTCTTCGAGAACATCCGCGGCTATGCGCCGGGGCACAGGGTCGCAGCCAACTTCCTGGGACCGAGTTCTCCTCACCGGCATGCCCGAATGGCATTGACCATGGGAGAGTCGAAAGAGACCCCGGTCCTCGACCTGATCTCCTCATTCCGCCGTCGGGTCCGCACGAGCATCCCGCCGAGGGTGGTCGACACCGCCCCCTGCAAAGAGGTGATCGTCACCGGCGAAGACATCGACATCCTCGCCTTGCCTGTGCCGCTCATCCACGGCACCGACGGTGGACGGTACATCGGGACATGGCATGTCGATGTGACGCGTGACCCCGATAGCGGATGGACGAATTGGGGCATGTACCGGCACATGGTCATCGACAAGAGCTCGATCGGCTGGATGTCCAGCCCTGCACAGCACGGCATGGGGCACTATCTGCGGAAGTACGAGAACCGCGGGGTCCCGATGCCGATAGCGATAGCGCTGGGGACCGAGCCGATGGCGAGCATCGTGGCGGGCAGCCAGATGCCCGCCTTCGCCGACGATGCGGCGATCGCCGGCGGGCTCCGAGGCGAGGCGGTGGACCTGGTTCGATGCGAGACCGTCGACCTCGAGGTCCCGGCCAGCGCCGAGATCGTCTTGGAGGGGCTCGTCTACCCGGATGAGCGCGCGTTGGAAGGCGACTTCGGTGAATTCACCGGCTATGCGACCGGGAGCCGGGATCTCCGCCCTGTGGTGAGACTGACCTGTGTCACGCATCGCCGGGACCCGATCCTACCCATCCACAACGGGGGGAAGCCCTGGGACGATTACGGGGTGATGGCCTCGGTGACCATGAGCGCGCTTCTGGCGAACGACCTGGAAGACCGAGCCATTCCCTTCACCTCGCTGTTCGTGCCGCCGCCCATCATGTCCGTCGTGGTCGGAGTTCCCCGGCAATATCCGGGCATCGCCCATACGGTCGCCGATGCCATCTGGTCGAGCAAGTCAGGCATCTACCGTCCTTTCGTCATCGCCGTCGGCGATGACGTCGACGTCACCGATGCGGACGAGGTGATGTGGTGCCTGACGACCCGCCTCCACCCGGAGAACGGAGTCCACGTCCATCGTCGGACGCCGGCACTGCAGCTGTGGCCGTTCCTCACTGAGATCGAGCGGGAGCAGAGGATCGGGTCGAAGCTTCTTCTCGATGCCACCTTCCCGGCGAGTTGGGACACTGTTCCCACGGTCATCGACTTCGCTCATGGGTGGCCCGCGGATGTCCAGCAGCGGGTTGTCGATCGCTGGGGAGAGTACGGTCTCGGCTGAGGCGGGCTACCCGATGGACCGCTGCCGATCCATACTGCAGCCGACCATGATCGGCCCGCCTAGACGATCGTCCCGGCCCGGTCGAGCACGACCGCCGATCGCTTCGGCAGCGTCGTGCTCTCGGCCGTCGCGGTGGCCTCCGCGCTCGCGAGCAGGATCCGGCCTCCGAAGCCGAGCCTCCGCTCCGTCTCGCCGAGATTCGCCAGCACGGTCAGCCGGCCACGGTGCACGGCCAGCCACCGCGCTTCCTCATCCGGGTCCACCGATATCCGCTCGAGCCGCGGGTCGGTGAGCTCCGGCCACTCCCGGCGGAGGCGGACCAGGGCGCGGTAGAGCTTGAGCAGGGTCGCGTGCTCGCCGCGAGCGAGCTCCGACCAGTCCAGCTTCGAGCGGGCGAAGGTCTCCGGCGACTGCGGGTCGGGCACGACCGTCGGGTCCCAGCCCATCCGCTCGAACTCGGCGATGCGACCCTCGGCGGTGATCCGGCCGAGCTCGGGCTCCGGGTGGGAGGTGAAGAACTGCCAGGGCGTCGAGGCTCCCCACTCCTCCCCCATGAAGAGCATGGGGGTGAACGGGCTGGTCAGGGTGAGCACCGCGGCGATGGCGAGCCCGCCGTAGTCGAGGCTCGCCGAGAGCCGGTCGCCGGCCGCCCGGTTGCCGATCTGATCGTGGTTCTGGTCGGACACGACGAGCCGCCAGGCGGGGAAGCTTCCGGTGTCGATCGGCTTGCCATGCTTCCTGCCTCGGAAGGATGAGAAGGTGCCGTCGTGGAAGAACCCGCGGCTGAGCACCTTCTGCAGGGAGCCCAGGGGTGCGAAGTCGGCGTAGTACCCGCTCGTCTCGCCCGTGACGGCGACGTGCACGGCGTGGTGGAAGTCGTCGCTCCATTGCGCTGTGAGGCCGTATCCCCCGGCGTCTCGAGGCGTGACCATGACCGGGTCGTTCAGATCGGACTCGGCGATCAGGCTCAGCGGGCGGCCGAGATGCGCCGAGAGCGCATCCACCTCCTCTGCCAGCTCCTGCAGCAGGTGCTTCGGACTCTCGTCCCTCAGGGCGTGCACCGCATCGAGACGCAGGCCGTCGACATGGTAGTCGCGGAGCCACATGGCGGCGTTGCCGATGATGTGGTCGCGCACCGCGCGCTCCGTCAGGTCGACGGACTCGCCCCAGGTGTTGCTGTGCCCGGAATGCAGATAGGGCCCGAAGCGCGGCAGATAGTTGCCGCTCGGGCCGAGATGGTTGTACACCACGTCTTGGATCACGGCCAGACCGCGGGCATGGCAGGCGTCGACGAAGCGCAGATAGTCGGCGGGTCCGCCGTAGTCCTCCTGCACCGCGTACCAGAGCACGCCGTCGTACCCCCAATTGCAGGTGCCGTTGAAGGCATTGACCGGCAACAGCTCCACGAAGTCGACGCCGAGGTCGACGAGGTGGTCGAGACGGCCGATCGCGGCGGCCAGGGTGCCCTCCGGAGTGAAGGTGCCGATGTGCAGCTCGTAGACGATCGATCCGGCGAGCTGCCGCCCCGTCCAGTCCGCATCGTTCCAGGGGAAGGTGCCCGGGTCGAAGACGCGCGACAGGCCGTGCACGGTGCCGGGCTGCCGACGCGACCGCGGATCGGGCAGGGGCGTCGGATCGTCGTCGAGCAGGAAACCGTAGTCGGCGCCGTCCGGAGCCTGCACCGGAGCCGCCCACCAGCCGCCGCCGATTCGGGACATCGGATGCCGCACGCCGTCCAGGGTCAAGACCACGCGGGACGCGCGCGGCGCCCAGACCTCAACGCCCATGCCCTCCCCCATGCGGTTCGTCATCGCCGCGAACGCGTCGAGCCCTCCGGCGCGAGCAGCGCCACGGGATAGCGTTCGAACAGCTCGGTCAGCGGCACCGGACCGCCGGCGAAGCGACGGCCCGTGAGCACATCCTGCATCGGCCGGCACCCCAGGGGCAGCACCGTGTCGCGCCAGCCGCCCGAGGCCGTCAAGCCGAGAGGCAGGCGCGTCGTCGCCGTCACCGCGCCGCCGCGGTGGAAGGCGAGGAGATGCGCGGAGGCGGGACCATATGCCCGGAGCGGTACATAGCGGGTGAAGAGCTCCGGGTGGTCGCGACGCAGTCGCAGCGCTCGCGAGGTGACGAGCAGTTTCGCGGCGCCGCTCTCGTCGACGTCGGGCAGTTCACCGGCATCGAGGACGGCGAGCATCCGCCGGCGCTGCCCGAAGTCGACCGGGCGACGGTTGTCGGGGTCGACGAGCGATTGCTCCCAGAGCTCGCTGCCCTGATACACATCGGGGATGCCGGGCGCCGTGAGCTGGATGAGCTTGGCGGCCAGGGAGTTGCTCCATCCCGCACTCCGGATGCGATCCAGCAGGCGATCGATGATCGCGACGGCCTCGGGGCGGTCGAAGGCCGAATCCACCAGCGCGTGCATCCTTCGCTCGAAGTCCTGGTCGGGGTCGCTCCAGCTCGTGGAGGACCCGGCCTCCCGGGCCGCCTTCTCGGCGTAGGCGTGCAGCCTCTCCCGGCTCGCGGGCCAGGCGCCGACGATCGCCTGCCAGAGCAGGGACTCCAGAGCGCGATCGCCCAGCGGCGCGCCCGCCCGCAACCCCTCCAGAGCCCGCCCCCACTCCTCCGGTATCTCCGAGAGCACGTCGAGCCGAGCCCGAACATCCTCCCCCCGCTTCGTGTCGTGCGTCGTCAGCGTGGTCAGGGAGTCCGGGAGCGCGGCCAGGCGCCGCTGCTGGCGGCTATGGAACTCGGCTACCGGGATCGAGAACTCGGCGGGATCCGCCCCGACCTCGGTCAGCGAGCCCAGCCGGGTGAAGCGGTAGAAGGCGGTGTCCTCCACCCCCTTGGCCATGACCATGCCGGAGATCTGCTGGAACCGGATCGCGGCCGGGTGGCTCGGATCCGCCAGCATCGGGAGCAGGGCGTCGATCTCCGCCGCCAGCTCCGGACGGTGACGCCTTGCCTGCCCGGCCGCCTCCTGCAGGTGCTCGGCCCCGAGCGGTAGATAGGAGCGGTACACCGGGAACCAGGATAGCAGCTCGGCGAGCGCATCCGCCGTCGGGTTGTCGTCGGCGCCGGCCGAGCCGGCCGGCCCACGCAGCTCCCGCTCCAGCCGTAGCACCTCGCAACGCAGCATGCCATCGGCCACGCCTCGCTTGGTGTCGTGGATGAGTCGTGGCCACGATGCGACGGCGGGAGCGGTTCGCTCGGCCAGCGCGTCGAGCGCGTCTCCACCGCGCGGATCGACCAGGACGCGATCGATGTCGCCCAGAGCGTCGTAGCCGGTCGTCCCCGCGACCGGCCACGTTGGCGGCAGCTGCTCGCCTCCCTCGAGGATCTTCTCGACGACGAGATAGCAGCCCTCGCCCGCGAGCCGCTCGAGATAGCCGCCCGGGTCGGCGAGCCCGTCGGGGTGGTCGATGCGCAACCCGTCGGCCAGCCCTTCCCGGAGCCAGCGGAGGATCTCGCGATGGGACTCCTCGTAGACCCAGTCGAGCTCGACCCGGATCGCGGCGAGCCCGTTGACCGCGAAGAATCTGCGGTAGTTGAGGCGCTGGTCGGCGTCGCGCCACGGGATGAGCTCGTAATGCTGCCGGGCGTGGACGGTCACGGGGTCCGCCCCGTCGTCGGTCCTGTCCGCGAGCGGATAGCGGTTGCCGCGATACTCCAGCACGCCGTCGGCCAGCCGGAGCTCCGTCACGTCCTCCGGGCTGTCGAGCACGGGGATCCGCAGCCTGCCGCGGCCGTGCTCCCAGTCGATGTCGAAGGCCTCCGCATAGCGCGACCCCCGGCCTCCGGCCAGCACATCCCACCACCAGGGGTTCTCGGCGGGCACCGCGACCCCCATGTGGTTCGGCACGACGTCGATCAGCACCCCCAGACCCAATGCATGCGCTGTGCGGCATGCGACGTCCAGCGCCCTGGCCCCGCCGCGAGCCGGATCCACCATGCCGTGGTCGACCACGTCGTAACCGTGATCGGATCCGGCGGCTGCTTTCAGCAGCGGCGAGAGGTAGAGCCAATCGGCTCCCAGGTCCCGGATGTAGTCGGCGACCTCGGCGATGTCGTCGAGAGTGAACCCCTCCCGCACCTGCAGTCGGTAGGTGGAGAGCGGAGTCCTCATGGCAGATGCCCGGTGTCGGGTGAAGGAGCCGTCACCCCGTTCGCAGCCAGGAGCGAGGCGGCGACGGAGTGCTCGAGCTCGGGCTCCGCCGGACTCAGGGCGCGCAGCACCATGAGCGATCTGTCCTGCACGGCGAGGGTCTCGCCCGGACCTCGGGTCCGATCGCCGACCCCGGTCGCTGAGGTGTCTATCACCGCTTCCCAGGCGTCGGAGTACTCCGCGGGAGGCAGGGTGAACTCGACGTCCTCGTCGTGAGCGTTGAAGAGGAGGAGGAAGTTCACGTCGACGATCTCCCCGCCCCGAGCATCCCGTCCCCGGATTCCATGTCCGTTCAGGAATACACCGATGGCGCGACCGAATCCAGCCCCCCAGTCCTCGGGGTCCATGGCCTCGCCGGTGGGTTTCAGCCAGACGATGTCGGCGAGAGGCTCGCCCTCGCCGCGGTGCACCGGATGCCCGTCGAAGAACCGCTTCCTGCGGAAGGTGGGGTGTTCGCGGCGCAGCCGCGACACCGCAGCCGTGAACTCGATCAGGGCGAGGTCGGCCTCCTCCCAGTGCATCCAGGTCAGCTCCGAGTCCTGTGCATAGCCGTTGTTGTTGCCCTGCTGGCTGCGGCCGAGCTCGTCGCCGTGCGAGATCATGGGCACGCCCTGGGAGAGCAGCAGGGTGGTCAGGAGGTTGCGCTGCATCCTGCCTCGCAGCGTGAGGATGCCCGGATCGTCGGTCGGCCCCTCGGCTCCGCAGTTCCAGGAGCGGTTGTCGTCGGCGCCGTCCTCGTTCCCCTCGCCGTTGGCCTCGTTGTGCTTCTCGTTGTAGGAGACCAGGTCGGCGAGGGTGAAGCCGTCATGGGCGGTCACGAAGTTGACGGAGGCGACCGGCCGGCGGCCATCCTGCTCGTAGAGGTCGGCGGAGCCGGTCAGCCGCGATGCGAACTCGTCGAGGGTGGCGGGTTCGCCGCGCCAGAAGTCGCGCACGGTGTCGCGGTATTTGCCGTTCCACTCGGTCCACTGCGGCGGGAAGTTGCCGACCTGATAGCCGCCGGGGCCGACGTCCCAGGGCTCGGCGATGAGCTTCACCTGGGAGACCACGGGATCCTGCTGCACGAGCTCGAAGAAGGTCGCGAGCTTCTCCACGTCGTAGAACTCGCGGGCGAGGGTCGAGGCCAGGTCGAAGCGGAAGCCGTCGACATGCATCTCGGTGACCCAGTACCGCAGCGAGTCCATGATCAATTGCAGGGAGTGCGGGTGACGCACATTGAAGGAGTTGCCGGTGCCGGTGTAGTCCATGTAGTACTGCCGGTCATCCTCGACCAGCTGGTAGTAGGCGCCGTTGTCGATGCCTCGGAACGAGAGGGTCGGGCCGAGGTGGTTCCCCTCCGCGGTGTGGTTGTAGACCACATCGAGGATCACTTCGATCCCCGCCTCATGCAGATTGCGGACCATGCCCTTGAACTCCTGGACCTGCTGCCCCAGGTCGCCGGTCGAGCTGTAGCTGCTGTGCGGGGCGAAGAAGCCGATGGTGTTGTATCCCCAATAGTTGCTCAGGCCCCGGTCGAGGAGCGCCGCGTCCTGCACGAATTGGTGCACGGGCATGAGCTCGATCGCCGTGATCCCGAGTCTCTGCAGATGTTCGACGATCGCGGGATGGGAGACGCCGGAGAAGGTGCCCCGCTGGTCTTCCGGCACATTCGGATGGAGCCGGGTGAGGCCCTTGACGTGGGCCTCGTAGATCACGGTGTCGTTGTAGGGGGTGTTCGGATGCCTGTCTCCGGCCCAATCGAAGAAGGGGTTGACGACGACGCCGAGCATCATGTGCGGGGCCGAGTCCTCGGCGTTCAGCGAGAGCGGATCGCCGAAGTCGTAGGAGAACAGCGCCTGGTCCCAGTCGATGACTCCGCAGCTCGCCTTCGCATAGGGGTCGAGCAGCAGCTTGGCGGGATTGCAGCGCAGCCCCGCTCGGGGGTCGTAGGGACCGTGCACGCGATAGCCGTAGCGCTGGCCGGGTTGGATCTGCGGCAGGTAGGCGTGCCACACATGGGCATCCACCTCGCGAAGAGGGACGCGGGTCTCGGTGCGGGCTTCGTCGAAGAGGCATAGCTCGACCCTCTCGGCGATCTCGCTGAACAGGGCGAAGTTGGTGCCGCTGCCATCGTAGGTGGCGCCGAGAGGATAGGCGGTTCCGGGCCAGGTCTGCATGGGCTCCCCTCCTCTGCTTCAACCTAACCCTGGAATGCTCGGGGCAGCAGGGAGGGGCGTCTCCTGCACTCCGCGAGATGACCATCTCCTCAATCACGGCGTGTCCGCTGGAGATCACGGAATCTTTCAAAATCAATCCCCTGCCGTCTCCCAGTCTTCGGGCGTTTACTCGGGATACCAGGTCGGGGGAAGCAAGATGTCTGTCGTCGTTCAAAGACACGAGGTCCAGAGCCTTGAGCCGTCGCCGGGTCGGGCGGCCAAGCGGGGAGAGCTGCTGGTATACCGCCCGCGACGAGAGGATGCCGTCGGTGGCCCGGCCGCCGAGGCCGCCGACATTCCGGAGAAGCCTCCCGCAGTCGAGCCGCTGGTGCTGATCCGCTGCTGCGGGCGGGACTTCCTCGCCCGGGAGAGCATGGCCACGATCTTCCTGCGCCGAGCGCAGGAACTGATCGAGGCCGGGGCGACGGGACTGGTCCCCCTGCTGCACTCCGGGGGCGTCGACCTCCTGTCGATGTCGCCCTCGACGCCCTTCGCCGTCGTCAGCGAGTAGCGGGGATGATGTGTGCGTGTGATGTCACACACGCGGCTCTGCTCCCACAGGTCTGCGCCCAGCCGTTGCTCCGGCCGCGGGGCTCGGACGCTCAGAGGACGGTCAGAGGTCGGGCGCACCGATCCGCCCTGAGTCGCAGAGGCTAACTCGCTGCAGTGGCTCACTCCTCGTCGCGGTACTCGTCTTCTCCGTCCTCCTCGTCCCACACCTCGGCGTCCTCGCGGTTCCCGACGAGATCCGGGTTCGAGGGGTTGTCGGCGGGGTCGATCTGCTCCGGGTCGATCTGCTCGGGGTCTATCTGCTCCGAGCCGGTGAGGTCGGGGTCGATGCGTCCCTCGTCCAGGGGGTTGCTCATCGTCTTCTCCTTGGATGGCCATGGCGGGTCGAGCGCCCGCGGTGAAGACACCGTAGGCCTGCCCCATCCGCGCATCAAGGGGCTTGACTTCCCAGCCGGCTCACCCGTCGATCAAGGAGCGGAGAGCCGCCTCGGGGGAGCGGCCCGCCCCGGACTCCAGAACCTGTCCGGCCCGATAGCGATCGAAGACCCGCGGGTCGATGTAGCTGTTCCGGGCCACGGCTCTCGTGTTGCCGAGGATCTCGGCCGTCTCCTGCACCGCCGCGGCGATCGCCCTCTTCTTCGCGCTCTCCGTCGTCGCGACACCGGCGCGGGCGAGTGCGCTCGCGGCCGCGATGGTCCCTTTGAGCGTGCGGAAGTCCTTGGCGGTGAAGTCTCCGTGGGTGCGCTCGCGGATATAGGCGTTCAGCTCGACGGGGTGGATGCCATGCCATCGATCGTCGTGCCAGCTCAGCAGGCGGGAGCGCGGCCCCCGAGCCGCGGTCAGGGATCGCATCAGCGCAGCCAGATCGTCGTCCTCGATGGCCGACGACCACCGCTGCCCGCTCTTGGCGGGGAAGGTCAACGTCGTGCGCGATCCCTCGACGGCGGCATGGCGGCAGAGCAGTGTGGTGAGTCCCCGGCTCCCGTTCGCGTGCAGGTATTCCTCGCTCCCGACGCGGAGCGAGCCGAGGTCGATGATCCGAAAGCCCGCAGCGAGGAGACGCCTCTTCGGGAAGCCGGGCAGGCGCAGCTCCCGTGTCACGGTCCTCCGCGCCGCCGGAAGCGAGGCGGCCAGAGCCAGCGAGCGCTCGAACTTGGCCTGATCGCGGCGCTGCCTCCAGGCCGGATGGTAGATGTACTGCCGGCGGCCGGCCTGATCGGTGCCGATCGCCTGGATGTGACCGGCGGCGTCCGCGCAGACCCAGACATCCGTCCACGCCGGGGGGATGACCAGCTCCGCGACCCGTCGGAGCTCCTGCGGGTCGCGGAGCCGCCGTCCGTCCCGGCCGAGCAGGGCCGCGCTGCCGTCGACACGGGTGTAGCCGGGCTTCGCGGGATCGCTGCGGCGAAGCCTCACCATGGACTGGGCGCTACGAGCTCATACCCCGCGCCGGCCGCTGATGACCCGGAGCAGGAACACGATCACGGCGATCACAGCCAGCACGATGCCGATCCAGATCAGGAAGTTCAAGGACTGCACGAACCCGCCGGTGAACAGCAGGATGATGGCGATGATGGCGATGATGACGAGAAGGATGTTCATGGCTGGCTTCCTTTCTGAAGTCAACTCCGGATGTGTTGCCAGTGTGCCCAAAGATGCGCGCTCACCGGGTGCTTCCCCAGCCAAGACTCAGGAAGCGCAGCCTAACCCGCCCTCTTCGACGAGGACCGAGAGCGTTTCGGCTTGCGCTCGCTCCGGGCCTTGTCGATGCTCTTGCGCAGAGCCTCCATGAGGTCGATCACCTCGCCGCCGGTCTCCTCCTCCTCGCCCTCGCCGAAGGCTGCAGCGGTGTCCACGGCGTCGCCCTGCTCGAGTTTCGCCTCGATGAGCTGGCGCAGCTCAGCCTGGTACTCGTCGTGGAAGCTCTCGGGGCTGAAGTCCGAGGCGAAGCTCTCCATCAGCGCGTCGGAGAGTTCGAGCTCCTTCTCCGTGATCTTCACCTTCTCCCGGAGTGCCGGGAAATCGGCCGTGCGCACCTCGTCGGCCCAGAGCAGCGATTGCAGCATGAGCACGTCATCGTGCACGCGCAGGGCACCCAGCCGGGTCTTCTGGCGCAGCGCGAAGTTCACGATCGCCGTGCGATCCGTCTCCTCCAAGGTGCGGCGCAGCAGCACATACGCCTTGGGGGACTTCGAGTCCGGCTCGAGGAAGTAGCTCCGGTCGAACATGATCGGGTCCAACTGCTCCGACGGCACGAACTCGACCACCGCGATCTCCCGGCTTCGCTCCTGGGGCAGGGACGCGAGATCCTCGTCCGTCAGCACGACCGTCCGGTCCCCCTCCTGATAGGCCTTGGCGATGTGGTCGTAGGGGATGACCCTCCCGCAGACCTCGCAGCGCCGCTGGTAGTGGATGCGGCCGCCATCCGCGTCGTGCACCTGATGCAGTGCGACGTCGTGGTCCTCCGTAGCGGAGTACACCTTGACCGGCACATTCACCAGCCCGAACGTGATGGCACCCGTCCAGATCGCTCTCATATGACCATGAGACACCTTCCCAACCGCGGATGACGGGGGTTGACTGGGGGCAGAATCGGTGTACGGCCCTCGGGCGTCGTACAGCGGCTCCATTGGCGTGGGGGGATTCGTTGGCGGCGGAAGCGAAGTCGGAGACGGTGTCGGTCGACGGGCACCGGCTCACCCTGACCAACCTCGGCAAGGTGCTCTACCCGGTGACCGGCACCACCAAGGGGGATGTCCTGGCCTACTACGCGGGGATCGCCGATGTGCTGATCCCCCATGCCGCCGATCGCCCCGTCACCCGCAAGCGGTGGGTGAACGGGGTGGGCACTCCGGAGCGGCCCGGGGAGATGTTCTTCCAGAAGAACCTCGACGAGTCCACCCCCGAGTGGGTGAAGCGCCAGAGCATCGAGCACAAATCGCACGTCAACGTCTACCCGCTGCTGAACGACCGCGCCACGCTGACCTGGCTCGCGCAGATCGCGACCCTGGAGATCCACGTGCCGCAGTGGCGCTTCGACCCGGAGGGAGCGAGGCTGAACCCCGATCGGATGGTGCTCGACCTGGACCCGGGCGAGGGGGCGGGCCTCGCCGAATGCGTCGCGGTCGCCAAGCTGGCGCGGAGCATCCTCCAGGGGATGGGGCTGGAGGCCATGCCGGTGACCAGCGGGAGCAAGGGCATCCATCTCTATGCCGCCCTGGACGGCCGGCAGACCTCCGAGCAGGTCTCCGCCGTCGCGCACGAGCTGGCCAGGGCGTTGGAGGCCGACCATCCGGATCTCGTGGTCAGCGACATGAAGAAGGCTAAGCGGGTCGGCAAGGTGCTGGTCGATTGGAGCCAGAACCACTGGGCGAAGACGACGATCACCCCGTACTCGCTGCGAGGCCGGTTCGAGCCCACGGTCGCGGCGCCTCGCACCTGGCGCGAGCTCTCGTCCAAGACCCTGAAGCAGCTCGACTATCGCGAGGTGCTCCGGCGGGTCGAGCAGCGCGGCGACCCGCTCACCGGGCTGCAGCCGCGGGCGGCTCGGGGACCGTCGAGGATCGTCATCGGCGACGAAGACCCGGAGGGCGACCCTCTGCGGAGATACCGGAGCATGCGGGACGCCGCGAGGACTCCCGAGCCGGTGCCCGCGGACCGGCCGCCGGCGAGCGAAGGACGCTCCTTCGTCATCCAGGAGCACCATGCCCGGCGCCTGCACTACGACTTCCGGCTCGAGCGCAACGGCGTGCTCGTCAGCTGGGCTCTGCCGAAGGGCGTCCCGACGGATGTCAGACGCAATCATCTCGCGGTGCACACCGAGGACCACCCCCTGGAGTACGGCGGCTTCGAGGGGACCATCCCCGCGGGAGAGTACGGCGCGGGGGAGGTGACCATCTGGGACAGCGGCTATTACGACCTCGAGAAGTGGCGGGACGACGAGGTCATCGTGACCCTGCATGGCCGCAAGGGCGGAGGCCTGAAGGGCCCCCGCCGTCTGGCGCTGATCCACACCGGCGGGGGGAAGGACGATCAGAACTGGCTCATCCACCTCATGAAGCCGAAGGCGGAGGCTTCGAGCACGCCATCAGCCCGGTCCGGCGGCGAGCGGCCGATCCGCGCTCGCGGCGAGGCCCGCCCGGTGCCGCCGATGCTCGCCAGCACCGGGGACGGGCATGGCGACTTCGACTCCGGCGACTGGTCATATGAGATGAAGTGGGACGGCATCCGGGCGATCGCCGTGCTGAACGCCGGGGAGACGCGGCTGTACACCCGGAACGGCAACGATGTGACCGAGGTGTATCCGGAGCTCGCGGAGCTGGGGGAGGCGGTGCACGCCCCCTCCGCCGTGCTCGACGGTGAGATCGTCGCGCTCGACGCGCGGGGGCGGCCGAGCTTCGGTCTGCTGCAGAAGCGGATGAAGCTGACGAGGCCGGCGGAGATCGAGGCGGCGATGAAGCGGGTGCCGGTGCAGCTCATGCTCTTCGACCTCGTGCATGTGGGCGGCAGATCCCTGCTGCGCTCCCCGTACAGCCGGCGCCGGGATGAGCTGGCGGGGATCGTCGAGACCCGTCCCGCGGGCAGAGTCCAATTGCCGCCGGCCTTCGAGGGTGAGCTGGATGCGGCGCTGGAGGCCAGCCGCCGGCTCGGGCTCGAGGGCGTGGTCGCCAAACGGCTCGACAGCGGCTATCAGGCGGGGCGGCGGTCCCCCGCCTGGGTGAAGCTCAAGCTGCACCGGACCCAGGAGGTGGTGGTCGGCGGCTGGACCACGGGACGCGGCCGCAGGGCCGACACCATCGGGTCCCTGTTGCTCGGCGTGCCCGAGGACGGGGAGCTGCGCTATGTGGGGCGCGTCGGCACGGGCTTCGACGACGCGGAGCTCGTCGAGCTCCGCAGATCCCTGGACGGGCACCGGCGCAAGACCTCGCCTCTGGTGGGGGTGCCTCGCGTCGAGGCCCGGGAGGCTCACTGGGTCGATCCCGTGCTGGTCGGCGAGGTCGAGTTCTCGGAGTGGACGCCGTCGCGGCATCTGCGGCAGCCCTCGTGGCGGGGCTGGCGCATCGACAAGTCGCCGGAGGACGTGCACCCGGAGTGAGCTCCGGCATCGATGGCACGGGGATGAGGAGGCCGGGAGCAATGGGGAAGCTGATCTATGCCGCGTCGACCGAGATCGTGTTCGACGACCGGGTCCTGGCGCATCTGCAGCTCGTCATCGGGTTGAAGCTGCGCCGGGGCGAGAGCTTCTTCTTCTCCTGGCGCGACGAGCAGGGCATCGGCGACGGCCGCAGCACCATCTGGCTGCATCCGGCCATCCCCCTCGTGTTCCGGTACAACGGCGGGCGGATGCCGAAGATCAACCGCGAATGGCTGGATGCTCTGACGAACTCGTCGAACAGCTCGCAGGGCCTGCAGCTGGTGGACGAGGACGAGATCCGGGCGGCCTCGGAGGAGTAGCGGCGAGGCGGCCGGCGCGGAGCGCACACCTCAGACGAGGTACTCCTGCAGATCCGGGGAGCGAAGACGCTTCAGGCTGCGCGTCTCGAGCTGGCGCACGCGTTCCCGGGTGATGCCGTAGAGCTCACCCACCTCTTCGAGAGTGAGCGGGTGCCGGCCGTCCAGGCCGAAGCGCAGCCGGACCACGGTGGCGTCCCGCAGCGGGATCGTGCGGAGCCGGCGATGGATGTCCTCCGTGCGGAGGGTGCTGATGATCGCCTCGAGGGGGCCCGGATTGTCGGTGTCCTCGATGACGTCCCCGAGCTGGGCGCTGCCGTCGCTGCCGACGGGCACGGCGAGGGACACGGTCTCGTGATCCGTCCCCTCGAGCTTGAGCAGCTCGGCCGGGGCGAGGCCGGTGGCGCTGGCCAGCTCCCGCGCCGTCGGCGGCCGGCCCAGGTCGGTGCTGAGCTCCCGGCGCATCCGCTTGATCTTGTCGACCTTCTCGGCGGTGTGCACCGGGATGCGGATGAGCCTGCCGCAATCGGCGATCCCGCGGAGGATCGCCTGGCGGATCCACCAGGTGGCGTAGGTGGAGAACTTGTTCCCCGTCGTGTAGTCGAACTTCTCGACGGCCCGCACCAGTCCGAGGTTGCCCTCCTGGATCACGTCCATCAGGGGCAGCCCCCGGCCCGCATAGCGCTTGGCTATGCTCACCACGAGACGCAGATTGGAACGGATGAACAGATCGTAGGCGTGCCTGCCGTCGCGGATCAGCCGGAGCAGGTCGCTCTGCGTGGCCTCGTCCAGCGGTCCGGGTCCGGCCAGCCGGGCCGTGGCGAGCACTCCCACCTCGATGCGCCGAGCGACCTCGACCTCCTGTTCCGCGCTGAGCAGCGGGATGCGGCCGATCCGCTGCAGATAGTCGCGCACCGCATCCGTGGAGACCGGCGACGCGCCACGACCGGCTCGATCGAGCCGATCCTCTTTTCCGATTCCCCTGTTCCCCTCCATACGTAGCCCCCCGTCATGCACGTATGCACTCAGCGTAAGCGGTGCGGACTATGTGGACGGAAACTCCGGTCAGACTCTCAGTAACGCACTCTTGACATCCGGATGCGGCCACGATCCATGCCCGCCCGGCTCAGGGGCCGCAGTACTCAGCGGGCCGTAGTGCTCAGGGACACAGTGCTCAGGGGACACAGTGCTCAGCGGACCCGGTACTCCGCGATGTCGGCCTCTCGCACTGTCAGACCGTTGCCAGGAGTGCGCGGGTCGGGATGGACAGCCCCGCCACGGGGGTCGAGGACTCCGTCGAAGAAGAGCGACTCGATCCGCACGTGGTCGTGGAACCATTCGATGTGCCGGAGGTTGGGCGTGGCCGCCGCGGCGTGCGCGTGCAGATGCGGCGCGCAATGCGCCGACACCTCGAGGCCGAACGAGGCCGCGACGGCCGCGGCCCGCATCCACTCCGTGACACCCCCGCACCGGGAGGCGTCCACCTGCAGGCAGTCGACGGCGCCCGCGGCGCAGAGCCGCCGGAAGTAGTGGAGGTCCGAGCCGTACTCCCCGGCCGCCACATCGGCATCCACCGCATCGCGCACCTCGCGCAGGCCGTCGAGGTCGTCGGAGCTCACCGGCTCCTCGAACCAGTTCATCCCCAGCTCGGCGGAGGCGTGGGCGATGCGGATCGCCTGTTTGCGGGAGTAGCCCCCGTTGGCGTCTGCGAAGAGCTCGGCCGAGGGGCCGATGACCTCTCTCGCCTCTGCCAGGCGTTGCAGATCGCGCTCCGGCGCCGTGCCCGCCCCCTGGCCGATCTTGATCTTCACGCGCGGGATGCCCTGCCCGTGCACCCAGCCCCCCAGCTGCTCCGTCAGCCGGCTGCTCGAGTAGGTGGTGAAGCCGCCGCTGCCGTACACGGGGACCGCGATGCGGACTGCGCCCAGCAGATGGTGCAGCGGGAGGCCGAGGAGCCGGGCCTTGAGATCCCAGAGGGCGACGTCCACCGCGGAGATCGCATACCCTGCGATGCCCGGCCGCCCGCTGTTGCGCACCGCCCGCACCATGGCGTCGAAGCAGCCGGCCACATCCATCGTCTCCCGGCCGAGGAGCAGCGGGGCGAGGGTGCCGGCGACCACGGATGCGCATTCCGCCGCCCCGTAGGTCCAGCCGGTGCCGACGAGGCCGCCGCCGCCGATCTGCACCAGCGTCGTGGTCGTCGAATCCCAATGCGCTGTGCCGTCCGCCTCCGGCTCGTCGGTCGGGATCGTGAAGACCCGAGCCGCCACCGAGTCGATGAGCGGCAGATCGGTCCGATCAGCCATCGGCGCCCGCCCTGTGCGCATGCGCCCCGCCGGCCGAGTCGACCAGCTGCCCCTGGATGTCCTCGAGCGACTGGCCCCTGGTCTCGGGGACCTTCCGGAGGAAGAAGAGGAAGGCCAGCACGCCGAGTGCGCCGTAGAGATAGAAGGTGCCCTGCCGCGTCATCAGCGAGCCCAGGCTGAGGAAGGTGCCTGCGACGATGAAGTTCGCGGCCCAATTGGCCACCGTCGCGAGGGACATCGACTTGCTACGGATGCCCGTGGGGTAGATCTCGGAGATCATGAGCCAGAACACCGGCCCCAGGCCGACCGCGAAGGAGGCGATGTACACGAGCAGGCCCAGCAGGGCGAGGTAGCTCGCGTGCTGCTGCAGCGCGGGAGAGGTGAAGTACGCCGCGAGCACGATCAGCGAGACCGTCAAGCCGGCCGTGCCGATGAGGAGCAGCTTCCTCCTGCCGACCCGGTCGAGCAGCAGCACCGCGACGATGGTGAACACCACATTCGTCACCCCGACGAAGACCGTCTGGGTGATCGAGGCGCTCTTCGTCAGGCCGGTGTCCGAGAGGATCGTCGGCGCATAGTAGATCACCGTGTTCACGCCGACGAATTGCTGGAACACGGCGAGGCCGAGGCCGATCCAGATCAGAGGGCGGATGTTCGCCTTGAAGAGGTCGCGGACCCGGGTGGACCGCTCCCTGCGATTCGCGGTCTTGATGTCGTCGATCTCGGCGTCGATGTCGGCATCCGGGTCGGTGCCGCGCAGCCGCCTCAGCACCTCGCGTGCATCGTCCTCGCGGCCCTGCTGCATCAGCCACCGGGGCGTGTGCGGCACGGTCAGCATGCCGATCGCCAGCACAGCCCCGGGGACGATGGCCAGGCCGAGCATCCATCGCCAATTGCCGGGGACGTCCTGGAAGGCGAAGTTGACCAGATAGGAGAGGAGTATCCCCGATGTGATGGCGAGCTGATTGAAGGAGACCAGGCCGCCCCGCACCCGGGGCGGCGACACCTCCGAGATGTAGAGCGGCGCGACGAAGGAGGCCGTGCCGACCGAGAGCCCCAGCAGAAAGCGGAAGCCGATGAGCATGGGGATCGAGACGGAGAAGGCGCAGCCCAGGGCGCCGACGACGTAGATGCAGCCGGAGAACACCTTCGTCCATTTGCGGCTGATCCTGTCTGCGAAGTAACCGGAGAGGATCGCGCCGAGGATGGCGCCCAGCAGCAGGACCGAGACGATCCACTCCTGGGCGACGTCGTCCGCATGCAGGTCCTTCCGGATGAACAGCAGGGCACCGGAGATGACGCCGGTGTCATAGCCGAACAGCAGGCCGCCGATCGCGGCGATGACGCAGATGCGTACCAGCAGCCCGTTGCCGCTGGCGCGCATCCCCCCGATGAACCCGCTCATGGCCTCAGCCGTTCCGGTGCGGCAGGAACTCCTGGACCTTCGTCTTCACGCCCTCGACGACGATCCCCCAGGCGTCCTCGTCCCCTTTGGCCAGCGCCTCCAGCAGGTCCTTGGCCTGCTCGAAGGTGGCGTGCGGCGGGATCGGCGGGACGTCCGGGTCGGTGTGCACATCGAGCACGGCGGGCCGGTCGGCGGCGAGGGCCTGCTCCCAGGCCGCACCCACCTCATCCGGATCCTCCACGGTCACCCCCAGCAGGCCCAGGCTCGTCGCGAAGGCGGCGTAGTCGACATCCGGCAGGGATTGCGATCCGCCGAACCTCGGTGCACCGCCCATGGCCCGCATCTCCCAGGTCACCTGGTTCAGATCGCCGTTGTGCAGCACCGCGACGACGGCCCGCGGGTCGCTCCATTCCTGCCAATAGCGCTTGACGGTGATCAGCTCCGCCATGCCGTTCATCTGCATGGCGCCATCGCCGACCAGGGCGATGGCCGGCCGGTCGGGGTGGGCGAACTTCGCTCCGATCGCGTAGGGCACCCCGGGGCCCATCGTCGCCAGGGTGCCGGAGAGCGAGCCGCGGACCTCGCCGCGGAAACGCAGCTGCCGCGCATACCAATTCGCCGCGGAGCCGGAGTCGGCGCTCAGCATGGCGTTCGAGGGCAGGCGCTCCGAGAGCTCCGAGAACAGTCGCATGGGGTTGATCGGGTCGGCGTCGACCATGGCCTCGGCTCCCATGGTCTCCCACCAGCGCTGCACCTTGTCCTCGATCGACTCCCGCCAGCCGCGGTCCTCCTTGCGGATGATCTGCGGGATGAGCGCTCGCAGCGATTTCGCCGCGTCGCCCACCACGTTCACCTCGTAGGGATAGCGCATGCCGATGAACTTCGGGTCGATGTCGATCTGCACGCCGCGCGCCTGGCCGAACTCCGGCATGAACTGGGTGTAGGGAAAGCTCGACCCGATGGTGAGCAGGGTGTCGCAGTCCATCATCATCTCGTAGCTCGGCCGGGTGCCCAGCAGGCCGATCGATCCGGTCACATAGGGCAGTTCGTCGGAGAGCACGTCCTTGCCCAGCAGTGCCTTGGCGACGCCGGCCCCCAGCAGCTCGGCGATCTCCATGACCTCGTTCCGGGCCCCTCTCGCCCCGTCGCCGATGAGCATGGCGACCTTCTTGCCGCTGTTGAGAACCTCCGCGGCCTGACGGATGCCGTCCCCGTCAGGAGAGACGTCCGGCCATTCGACCCCGACGCTCGAGGGGACCATCTTGAAGTCGTGGGTCGGGGCGGCGTAGTCGAGCTCCTGCACGTCGGAGTGCACGATGAGGGCGGTCACGGTGCGCTCCGCCACCGCGATGCGGATCGCGCGATCGAGCACATTGGGCAGCTGCTCCGGCACGGTGACGGTCTGCACGTAGCAGGCGACATCCTTGAACAGCGTCTTCAGGTCGACCTCCTGCTGGTAGGAGCCGCCCATGGCGCTGCGGCTGGTCTGCCCGACGATGGCCACCACGGGCACGTGATCGAGCTTGGCGTCGTAGAGCCCGTTGAGCAGGTGGATCGCGCCGGGTCCGGAGGTGGCCATGCACACGCCGAGCCTGCCGCTGAACTTCGCATAGCCCACGGCCTCGAAGGCGCTCATCTCCTCGTGACGGGACTGGATGAACCTCGGCTCGTCGTCGGCCCGCCCGAAGGCGGCGAGCATGCCGTTGATCCCGTCGCCGGGATAGGCGAACACCGTGTCCACTCCCCATTCGCGCAAGCGCGAGAGGATGAGGTCGGCTACCGTCTGTGATGCCATGAGACTGTCCTTCCCTTGTTCCGTGTTCAGTGGTGCCCGGCGACGAGCCGGTCCGCCGCCCGGGCGGCCAGGGCCATGATGGTCAGGGCGGGGTTCGCGCTGCCCTGAGTGGGCAGCACGCTGCCGTCGGTCACCAGGAGGTTCGGCACCGCGAAACTCCGGCAGTCCGCATCCACGACCCCCACGGTCTCGTCCCGTCCCATGCGGGCACCGCCCACCAGATGCGCATAGCGATCGATGGTGATCACCTCGCCGGCCCCCGCCGCCCGGAGCAGCTGCTCCATGACGCGCGTGGCGGCCTGGACCAGGGCCCGGTCGTTGTCGCATTGGCTGTACTCGAAGCGGGCGATCGGCATGCCGTTGCGGTCCTTCTCGTCGGCGAGGGTGACCCGGTTGCCGGGCTGGGGGAGGAACTCGCAGAGGGCTCCGAAGCAGGCCCAGTGCACGTAGTCGGTCATGTAGTGCCGCAGCTCCGCCCCCCAATGGCCCTGCGCCATGACGTGCTCGGCCCAGGTGATCGGCAGCGGCGAGACCGTCTGGATGGAGAAGCCGCGTTTGTAGGGCTTGCTCGGGTCCGTCTCGTAGAACGCCTCGGTGCTCACCTCGGGCGGCGGCCCCTTCCACATGCGGATCTCGCGCTCGAAGCGACCCGCCGTCTGCGGGGCGCCCTGCACCATGAGGTATCGCCCGACCAGGTCGAAGTCGTTGCAGAGGCCGTCGGGGAAGCGCTTCGAGGCGGAGTTCAGCAGCAGGCGAGGCGTCTCGATCGAGTATCCGGCCACGGCGACCATCCGCGCCCGCTGGAAGCGCTGTCTGCCGCGCTTGACGTAGTGCACGCCCGTCGCCAGCCCCGTGCGGTCGTCCGTCTCGACTCGGGTCACCATGGAGTCGGCCCGCACCTCGGCGCCGTGGGCGAGGGCGTCGGGGATGTGCGTGATGAGCGGCGAGGCCTTGGCGTTCACCTTGCAGCCCTGCAGGCAGAAGCCGCGGTAGATGCAGTGCGGCCGGTTGCCGAAGCGGCCGTTGGCGATCGCCACGGGCCCGACCTTGGCCGTGACGCCCAGGGCGAGGGCGCCGCGCTGGAAGACCTGGCCGTTGCCGGAGACCGGATGCGGGCGGTGCGGATACGAGTGCGGCTCGCCCCAGGGCCAGTCCTCGCCGGCCACCGGCAGCTCGTTCTCGATGTCGGAGTAGTAGGGGCTCAGCTCGGCGTACTCCATCGGCCAGTCATAGCCCACGCCGTCGAGGGTCCGCGTGCGGAAGTCGCTCGGGTGGAAGCGCGGGGTGTAGCCGGCGTAGTGGACCATCGAGCCGCCGACCCCGCGACCGGAGTTGTTGGAGCCCAGCGGTACCGGATCGTGTCCGCCGATCTCCCGCGGCTCGGTCCAGTAGAGGTGGTGGGAGCCGGCCTCGTCGCTCACCCAATCCGTCTCGGGGTCCCAGAACGGGCCGGCGTCGATGGCGACGACCTTCCAGCCGTACCTCGCCAGTCGCTGCAGCAGCGTCGACCCGCCAGCCCCGCAGCCGACGATCACGAGGTCGACCTCCTCGTCGTCGTCGAAGAGCCGCATCTCGTCGATCAGCTGCGGCTGGATGCTCGAGCCGTCCCGGCTCAGCAGCCACGGCGACTCGTTGCGCTCCCGGAGATCGCGGGAGGTCGTGCCGAGCAGGGTCATCGCCCCCACCCGGCTACCGGGTCGTCGTCCGATTTCCGATCGCGCACCTCGAAGGGCTCTCGCCGGTCCACTCCGAGATTCTTGTAGCCCCGGGGGTAGGCCGGCCCGGCGAAGCCGATCTCGTTCCAGGCCAGCGGATGCGAGTAGAAGGCGGTGCAGGCGTAGCGGGTCCAGAGGCTCCAGACATGCTGGCCCAGCATGCCCCGCCAGGGCTCATAGCCCCTGTCACGGATCCGGAGGAGGATGCCGCTCTGCTGCTCCCAGCCGCAATCGGCGAAGTCTCCCCCGCAGGCCGCCGTCGCATCGGCGTTCAGGCCCGCCAGGGACTCCCGCCAGGCGATGTCGTCGGTGGGCATGCCGTCGTAGTGCCAGCCGTCCGTCTGCTTCTCGGCGAGCCGGGTGTCGACCATCTGCGTGATGGGCACCCGCGGATCGGAGCGCTGATAGAGCAGCTGGTCGAAGAGGGCGTCGGCCGTGGCCTCCTCGAGCGGGGTGAAGAACCGGATGGCCGGAAGCATCCCCAGGCGCGCGCCGACGATCGACTGGGTCGCCCGGTCCCAATGCCTGGTCTGGGCGAGCACGTCGAAGCCGGGGAAGCGTCCGCCGCCCTGACCCGGATCCAGTGAGAGCTCCCTCATCTCAGAGCTCCCGTCTCAGGATGGCGGCGAGCAGTCCCATCCCGCCCACGAGGGTCACCAGCAGCGGCGCGAGCAGCGGCGGCCCCATCTCCATGTTGTAGCGGGTGTTGCGCCATCCCCCGGGCTTCTGCCCGATGCCCTGTGCGTGCAGCAGCGTGCCCTGCAACCCGTTGGCCACGATGGTGGCGGAGGCCAGGGGCAGCAGGGTCTTGGCCAGGCGCTTGCTGCAGACCCCGGCGACCCCGGCCACCGCCCCGACCGGTCCGAGCACCACCGGTGCCCACATCCATCTATTGCCGAAGCTGGCCTTGTCGTGCTCGAAGAAGATCTCGGCGGCCGTCACCACCGCGCCGGCGGCCGTCAGGGCGGAGAGGCTGCGCTCGAAGCGGCCGGTCTCGATGTTGCGGACCATCCGGTCGATGCCGTGCAGCGTCTCCGCGGCCCTCTTCCTCGTACGGCGTCTCGCCATTCGCTCCTCCTCGCTCGGGTGGCTGCGGCCTCTCCGAAGGGGGCCGCCCGGGGCACACCCCAGCATGCGCCCGGCCCCATGACCCGGCAAGGGAATCGTCAGGGACGCCGACGCGTCAATGCGAGAGCCCCGACGAGGGCCGCGGATCCCGCTGCCGCAGCAGCCAGCAGACCGCGGTTGGTGGTGGCCCAGAGCTGCAGGCTGCGGTCGATGGAGCGGTCGTCGAAGGCGCCGTGCGAGCCGAAGTCGCGTTCCCGGTCGGCGGGCTCCCAGAGGTTGACGGGCTGCTCCGGATCGCGCGGCTGCCCGGTCTGCTGCGCCGCGTAACCTTTGCGGCCCAGATACCTGTCGAGCAGGCCGGGTGCGATCTTGTTGGCCGTGAGGCTGTAGACGGTGCTGCGGCCCACCCAGTACTGCCGGCGCTGCGGATGCCGGGCGGCATACAGGACCGCACGGGCGGCGACTTCCGGATCGTAGATCGGCGGGACCGGCTGGGCCTGGTGGGGCAGGCGGGAGAGCACCCAGGAGAACTGCGGGGTGTTGACCGCCGGCATCTGCACCATGGTGATGCGCACCTTCGACCGGTCGTGGATCAGCTCGCAGCGCACCGACTCGGTGAAGCCCTGGATGGCGTGCTTCGCGCCGCAGTAGGCGCTCTGCAGGGGGATGCCCCGGTAGGCCAGGGCCGAGCCCACCTGCACCACGGTGCCTCGGCCTCGGCCGCGCATCCGCTTCAACGCCGCCATCGTGCCGTAGACGAAGCCGAGATAGGAGACCTCCGTGGTGCGCTTGAACTCGGCAGGGCTGATCTCGGCGAGCGGTGCGAAGACCGAGGAGAAGGCCGCGTTGACCCAGACGTCGATCGGGCCCGCCTCGCGCTCGATCCGTTCCGCCGCCGCCTCGACCTGGTCGGGGTCGGCCACATCGGTCTCGACGGGGAGAGGTCGGCCACCGGCGGCCTCCACGTCCCGGGCCGCCGCGGCCAGACCCGCCGTGCCCCGCGCGATCAGCGCGACCGTCGCCCCTTCGCGGGCGAAGGCGACCGCCGTCGCACGGCCGATCCCGCCGCTCGCCCCCGTCACGACCGTCACCCGGTTCGCCCATCCTGCGCTCATCGCCGTCCCCCTCGCTTCGCCCTCACGGTACGCCGGGGCGGGGCGCCGAGTAAGGGTCGGTGTGAGAGCGGGAGTCAGGGCGCGTGGACGCCCGGACCGGCTGCCGTCTTGCCGCTCCCCGGGTGGGCGGGTTCACTGTTCAGCATGAGCAGCGCGTGGATCCGCCGGGCAGAGGCCCTCCCATGACCGTGACCTCCGGCGGCATCGACCTCCGAGGACTGGACGCCGCTCTGCGGGAGGCCGTCGACGGCGAGGTGCGCTTCGACGCCGGATCACGGGCCGCCTACTCGACCGACGCCTCCAACTACCGGCAGACGCCGATCGCGGTGGTCGTGCCGCGCACCGTCGACGCCGGGGCCCGTGCCGTCGACGCCTGCCGGCGCTACTCGGTGCCGGTGCTGAGCCGGGGCGGGGGGACCAGCCTCGCCGGCGAATGCTGCAATGCGGCGGTGGTCATCGACTGGTCGAAGCACTGCGACCGCCTGGTGTCGCTCGACCCGGAGTCGCGTCTCGCCGTGGTCGAGCCCGGGATGGTGCTCGACCGGCTGAACCGGCTCGCGGGCGAGCACGGCCTCATGTTCGGTCCGCTGCCGGCGACCCACTCGCGGTGCACCATCGGCGGCATGGTCGGCAACGACTCCTGCGGCTCGACCGCTCAGGCCTTCGGCAAGACCTCCGACAATGTGCACCGATTGGAGGTCCTGACCTACGACGGCACGAGGATGTGGGTGGGCAGGACCAGCGACGACGAGTACGCGCGGATCCTGCGCGAGGGCGGTCGCCGCGCGGAGCTCTATCGCGGGATGAAGGAGCTGGCCCGGGAGTACCGCGACGACATCCTCGAGCGCTTTCCGGACATCCCGCGTCGTGTCTCCGGCTACAGCCTCGACGCCCTCCTCGACGAGAGGGGCTTCGATGTCGCTGCGGTGCTGACCGGTTCCGAGTCCACCCTGGTGACGGTCCTGCACGCGGAGCTATCCCTCGTGCCGGTGGTCCGCGCGCGGACCATGGTGGTGTTCGGCTTCCCGAGCATCGAGGAGGCGGCCGACGCCGTGCCGCCGGTCGCGGAGCACCGCCCGCTCACCCTCGAGGGCATGGACGACCGCGTGGCGGGCTCCGGGGGCTCGCTCCTGCCGGAGGGCCGGGGGTGGCTCCTCGTCGAGCTGCCGGGCGACGATCCCGGGCAGGCGGACTCGCGTGCCGCTGAGCTCGTCGACGATATGGCGGGCCGGGGCGTGAGCGGTCGAATCGTCGACGAGGACGCCCGCCGTCGCATCCTGGAGGTGCGGGAGGCTGCTCTCGGCACCGCGGCCAAACCGGAGCACGGTCCGGATGCCTGGGCCGGCTGGGAGGACGCGGCCGTTCCGCCCGCCCGGCTCGGCGACTACCTGCGGGACTTCGGAGCACTGCTCGACGAGTTCGGCTACCGGGACGTCTCCCGGTACGGCCACTTCGGGCACGGCTGCCTGCATTGCCGCATCCCCTTCGATCTGGTCTCGGCGGCCGGGATCGACGCCTTCGACCGCTTCGTGCACCGGGCGGCCGAGCTCGTCGTCTCCTATGGCGGGTCACTCTCCGGCGAGCACGGCGACGGACAGGCTCGGGGCTCCCTGCTGCCCATCATGTTCGGCGAGCGCGTCATGCGGGCCTTCGCCGAGCTCAAGCGGCTCTTCGACCCCGCCGATCGGATGAACCCCGGCAAGGCGGCGGGCGGCGCGGCGCCGCTACGGGATGGGCTGCGTCTCGGCACCGGCTATCCGGTGCGGAGCACCAGGAACATGCACTTCAGCTATCCGCAGGACGGCTCCTTCGGGAGGGCGACCCTGCGCTGCGTGGGGATCGGCGCCTGCCGCAGCCACGAGGGCGCCGTGATGTGCCCCTCCTACCGGGCGACGGGCGAGGAGGAGCACTCGACGCGGGGCCGGGCGCGGCTGCTCTTCGAGATGGTGAACGGCCGCTATCGCGAGGGCCCGATCCGGGACGGCTGGCGGTCGACCGCGGTCCGCGACGCCCTCGACCTCTGCCTCTCCTGCAAGGGCTGCAAGAGCGATTGCCCGGTCGGCGTCGACATGGCCACCTATAAGGCGGAGTTCCTCTCCCACCACTACGCCGGGCGGATCAGGCCGGCCTCGCACTACACCATGGGCTGGCTGCCGCTCTGGGCCCGGCTGGCGCATCTGCTGCCCCGCACGGTCAACCGCCTGAGCCACCTCGAGTGGCTGGCGAGACCGCTCAAGGGCCTCGGCGGCATCGAGCCGGAGCGCACGATCCCGCGCTTCGCTCCGGAGCGCTTCACCGATTGGTTCTCCCGCCGTCCGGCCGCCGAGACCGCCGGGCGAGGCGATGTCGTGCTGTGGCCGGACACCTTCACGAACAACTTCCATCCCGGCATCGGCCGGGCCGCGGTCGCGGTGCTGGAGGACGCCGGCTACCGGGTCGTGGTCCCGGAGCAGTCGCTGTGCTGCGCCCTCACCTGGATCTCCACGGGACAGCTGGCGACGGCGAAGCGCATCCTGCGCCGGACGGCCGGCACGCTGGCCCCGCTGCTGCGCGATGGCACCCCGCTCGTGGGGCTCGAGCCCAGTTGCACGGCGGTGTTCCGCTCGGATGCGCCGGAGCTGTGCCCGGAGGATCCGGACATCCTGCTGCTGCGCGAGCGGACCCGCACCCTCGCGGAGCTGCTCGACGGAACGGAGGGCTGGTCGCCGCCGGTGGTCGACGCTGCAGCCGTGGTCCAGCCGCATTGCCACCAGCATGCGGTGCTGGGCTTCGAGGCCGATGGGAGGATCATGCGGCAGGCCGGGATCGACGCGACGACGATCGGCGGATGCTGCGGGCTGGCCGGCAACTTCGGCTTCGAGCGGGGCCACCTCGACGTGTCGATCGCCTGCGCCGAGCACGAACTCCTGCCCGCCGTCCGGGCGGCGGACGGGCAGAGCGTCATGCTCGCCGACGGGTTCAGCTGCCGGACCCAGTTCGAGCAGCTGGGCGACGGCCGGCCCGCCCTGCACCTGGCCGAACTGCTCGCCGGGGCTCTGCCGCCACATCGATGAGGGGGGCGCTGCAGAGGGTGTGGCACTGACGAGGGGACGTCAGTGCCACATCTTTCGCGCAGCCGCCGTTCAGCCGGCCGGCTGCTGCAGTTCGGCGTCTTCCGCCTGGCTGTAGACGATCGGCAGGGGCTGCGTGTCCACCAATGCCGGGTCCCATTCCCCCGATTCGTTCATCATCCGATCCCCCTTTGCCTCGTGTCCCGTTCACTGCGAAAGCGTGCGGGGCAGGCCGGCCTTGGCCTGCTCCAGACTGGGGAAGAAGCCCCGGGTCCGCCCGAGATGGTCGATCACCTCGAAGTCCGAGCGCCCGCGCTTCTCAATGAACCCGGCGAACTCGCCGTCCGGCTCGGCCACCCACAGGCCCGCCTGCACGGTGCGCCACACGGTCTTCGCGTTCTCGTCGCGGTCGCGGCGGCGACCCGTGTCGCCTCGAAGCCTCTCGTCGAGCGCCATGGCCCCGCCTCCATATGCATATCTCATGAGGCCGCTGGAGCAAGGAGCGCCAGCACCGATCCGATGCGGCGCTGGCGCTCCTGACAGGAGCCATGGGCCTCAGCACCCGGTTCCCGTCCCCCGTTGTGCCCCTCTGGGTTCAGCATGCGCGTGGCCGAGGGACCGGTCAAGGGGCTCCCAGCCGACGCTCAGGCAACGGGTCCGCGCCCCGGCGCTCAGGCCAGGGAGGCGCCCCACGACGAGACGGTCTCGGCACCGGGCTCCAGCCTGATCACGCCCTCGCCGGAGGCGAACGCGTTCGGCGGACAGGTCATGGGCTCGGCGCCCAGCCCGCTGCGCCGGCGTTCCGGAGCCAGGGTGTCCGCGGTGTACAGCTCGACCAGGGGGTAGCTCTCGTCCACCCAGAGCTGGGCCGTGCGCCCGTCTCCGCCCCGGAGCCGCACCCAGGCGCGGCCGCTCTCGTCGCGGGAGAGGTCGGTGAAGGCGAAGTCGATCGCGAGACGGCCCAGTCGCCGGCCCGTGCGGAAGTCGTAGGGGGTTCCGGCGACGGCTTCCCTTCCGTCGGGGAGCTGCCGCTCCTCATCCGTGGTGATGCGTGTGGCGGCGGCCAGGGTCAGCTCGCAATCGTCGATGCGCCCGGTCCCCGGCGAGAGGTAGGGGTGCTGGCCTGAGCCGTAGGGGAGGGCGCGGTCTCCCACGTTCGTCGCCTTCGTCGTCACGACCAGGCCTGTCTCGCCCAGGGAGTACCGGATCTCCACCGCGAGGGCGAAGGGGTAGCCGCTGAGGGGATGCAGCGTGGTCGCCATGGTCACGCTGGACGCGGTGTGCTCGACGGCCTGCCAGGAGCGCCAGCGGAGGAAGCCGTGGATGGCGTTCCCCTTGGTCGGCTCGGTGAGGGCCACCTGGAACGAGCTCCCGTCGAAGTCGTATCTGCCGTCCGCCAGCCGATTGGGCCATGGGATGAGCGGGGATCCGTGCGCGCCATCGCAGATCGCATCCTCCGGGTACGGGTTCAGCACCTCGCGGCCCGAGCGGCTGTACTGCCGGATGCCCCCGCCGACCTCCACGACGGTGGCGTGCTGGTCGGCGTGGGAGATCTCGTATTGCGCTCCCGAGGGTGCGATGCTCATGACTTCGAGTATGCGCGCCTCACTCCCGCTCGCCAACTCGCGCGGGCCGGCCGTTGGTCTGGTTGTCGAGATCCCTCGAGTCCTCGAGACTGTAGCTGCGCGGGGTGCCGATGCTGTGCTGATGGATGAGCCACTTCGCCATCCGCCGGGCCTGGAGGGCGGCATCCCGGTCTCCCTCCGCGGCGGCGATGATGGCCCCTTTCATGAGGATGTGCCAGGACCAGACGAACTCGTCGAGGTCTTCGAGTTCCGCCTCGATGGCGAAGCGCCGGGTCAGGTCGCGGATGCGGGCGAGATAGTCGATGCTCGCCCGGCCGAGCGGGTGGTTCGCCCCCATCTCCAGGAGCACGTTGACGAACGAGCACGCCTCGTAGTCGTCGCGGCGGAACCACTCGTCGAAGACGTCGAAGATCGCCAGGAGACGCCCCTTGGCGGTCGAGCCCCGCTTGCGCGCCTCGGCCTCGAGCACCCCGAAGGTCCACACCTGGTCGCGGCGCTCCATGAAGGCGACCACCAGATCGTTCTTCGAGGGGAAGTGGCGATAGAAGGTGGCGTTGGCGACGCCGGAGTGCCGGATGAGCTCGTCGACCCCGACGTCGCGGATCGCCCGATGCGAGAAGAGCTCATAGGCACTGTCCACGATCCGTTCCCGTGCCGAGCTTCGGGTCGAAGGGGGTTTCGGGCGGAGTTGTGAATCGGCTGACAATGCGACCATGGGTCCACGATACTCCTTGACAGAGTGATCGTTCTCTGCCTATAAGTGATTAAACGCTAAGAACAGAACGGTCGTTCTCTCTTACCCGAAGGGCTACATCGTTCGGATCCAACCGCAGGAGGGGAAGCAGTATGGAGACAAGGACGGGGACGGGGATGACATCGACGCTCGAGAGGCCGGGGGGACCGGCCGTGAGCGGCCCGGCGATGCACGGGCATCATGAGCCACTGTCAGCGCATACGAGCTGGGGGAGTTCGGTGGCGGATCAGACGATAGAGGAGTTGCGCAACTGGCTGGACGGGCTGCCTGCCAGACGCCTGAGGCGCCGCTGACTTCGCGCGCCCTCGCCTTGCCCGCATGAGAAGCGGGCCGATTCCCACCATCGCTTTTTTCGACGCCCCCATGGGCGCATGCCTTAGGAGACAGAGCAATGCCACGCACGAATGCACAAGACGCCTCGCCCCGATCGGCTTCGCCCCGATCGGCGGAGGCCATCCGCGGAGCGTCGATCGACGGGGTCCGCGACTATCTGGAGCAGATCGGGGCCATCCCCCTGCTCGCTCCGGAAGACGAGGCGCCCCTCGCCAAGAAGATCGAGGTCGGCCTCTTCGCCCGGGAACGTCTGGAGACGGTGAGGGGATTGAACCCCCAGGAGGTCCGCGATCTCCGCCGCCTCGTCCACGAGGGCATGGAGGCGAAGAACCGCTTCGTCTCCGCCAACCTGCGGCTGGTGGTGAGCGTGGCGAAACACTATTCCGGGCACGGGGTTCCGATGATGGACCTCATCCAGGAGGGCAATCTCGGACTGTCCCGGGCGGTCGACAAGTTCGACCACACCTATGGATACAAGTTCTCCACCTACGCCATGTGGTGGATCCGCCAGGCGATCATCCGGGCGGTGGCGGACGGCTCGAGGCTGATCCGGGTTCCGGTGCATACCGTGGAGAAGATCAACATGCTGCGGCGGCTCAGCCGCGACCTCGAGACCGAACTGGGCCGGACCCCCTCGGAGCAGGAGCTCGCCGACGAGTCCGGGATGCCCGTCGAGGAGGTGTGCCGCCTGATCGCCGCCGATCAGCAGCCGACCTCCCTGCACCTGCCGGTCGGCGATGACACCAACTCGGAGCTCGGCGAGCTGATCGAGGACGATGACAGTCTCCCGGTCGTCGACATCGTCGACACCGAGATGCGGCACGCCGAGCTGCGCAGACGGGTGGCGGAGCTGCCCCAGCGCGAGGCGCAGATCCTCCAGCTGATCTACGGCCTGGGGCACACCCGCTCCATGACGCAGGCGGAGGTCGGCCAGGTGCTGGGAGTCTCCCGGCAGCGCATCCGGCAGATAGAGAAGAGGGCCCTCGATCGCCTGAAGTGCCCGCAGCTGGCGAGCTGAGGAATCCGTCCCTCTCGCGCGGCGCGGCGCGTTCGACCTCGGCCGGGCGCATGCTGGGACCGTGGCGCGAATCCTGAGCGTGGTGGGACGGCTGGGCGACCACGCCTATCCGCAGGCGGAGATCACCGCCGCCATCGCGCCGCTGATCAGCCCGGAGCCCGCCACGCAGGCGATCGTCTCCCGGCTCCACGAGGCCTGCGGGGTGCGGCAGCGCCACCTGGTCATGCCGCTGGAGTGGTATGACGACGACCGGACCTTCGGGCAGTCGAACGGGCTCTTCATCGAGCGGGCGGCCGAGCTCGCCCGATCGGCGCTGGAGGATGCTCTGGCCCGCGCCGGAGCGGATGTCGGGGACGTCGATTGCCTGCACTTCACCTCGGTCACCGGCATCTCCGCCCCCTCGATCGACGCGCTGCTCGTGCCGCGGATGGGGCTGCGCCGAGACCTCAAGCGCGTGCCCATGTACGGCCTCGGCTGCGTGGGGGGAGCGGCCGGCATCGCCAGGGTCGCCGACTACCTCGCCGGGCACCCCGACGACATCGCCGTCCTGGTATCCGTGGAGCTGTGCTCGCTGACGTTCCAGCGGGGGGACGACTCGATGGGCAACATCGTCGCCAGCGGGCTCTTCGGCGACGGCGCGGCCGCGATCGTGATGGCGGGCGAGCGGAGGGCGAGGCGGCTCGGTCTCGCCGGGCCGGAGGTCGTCGCGACGCGCAGCAGCCTCTATCCCGACAGCGAGGGGGTGATCGGCTTCACCGTCGGGGCGGCGGGGTTCAGCGTGGTGCTGACGGCGCAGGTGGCGGGACTGATCGAACGGCATCTCGGAGAGGACGTCAGGCGCTTCCTCGGGGACAACGGCCTGAGCATCGCGGAGCTCGACGAGTGGATCGCCCACCCGGGCGGCCCCCGGGTGTTGCAGGCCTTCCAGCACAGTCTCGAGCTGCCCGAGGGTGCGCTCGCCGCCAGCTGGCGCTCGCTCGCCGACCGGGGCAACCTCTCCTCGGCGTCCGTGCTGCACATCCTCGCCGAGACGATGGAGCGGCCGGCGGGCACCACGGGGCTCCTGTTCGCTCTGGGCCCCGGGGTGGCGGCCGAGCTCGTGCTGTTACGCTGGCCCGGAGAGCAGGGCGGCTCCCCGGGAGGGAACGGATGGCCTGGTATATCGCGCTGATCGCGGCCACGGGCGCCGAGCGGATCGTCGAGCTCGTCATCTCCGCCCGCAACGCCCGGCGAGCCCTCGCCCGCGGCGGCCGCGAGCACGGTGCACGGCACTTCCCCTGGATGGTCGCCCTGCACAGCGCGCTGCTCCTGGCCTGCCTCGCAGAGGCGATCGCGGCGGGCCGGCCCTTCATCCCGGTGCTCGGCTGGAGCATGCTCGGCCTCGTGGTGGCGAGCCAGGCGCTGCGGTATTGGTGCATCGCCGTCCTCGGCGAGCAGTGGAACACCCGGGTCATCGTGGTGCCCGGGCGGGGGCTCGTCTCGCGGGGCCCCTATCGCTGGCTGCGGCATCCCAACTACCTGGCCGTGGCGGTCGAGGGCTTCGCCCTCCCCCTGGTGCACACCGCATGGATCACCGCCATCGCGTTCACCGTGCTCAACGCCGTGCTGCTGCTGGCCTTCCGCATCCCGGTCGAGGAGCGGGCGCTGCGGCTGGCGGCCTCGTGACGGCGGATGCCGACCTCCTCGTCGCCGGCGGAGGCCCGGTCGGCCTGGCGGTCGCCATCCACGCGCGGCTGAGGGGGTTGACCGTGCTGCTCGCCGAGCCCCGGGAGGGGCCCATCGACAAGGCCTGCGGGGAGGGGCTCATGCCCGGGGCGCTCGCCGAGCTGGCGCTGCTGGGGGCGGAGCCGCCCGGCTGGGCGCTGCATGGCGTGAGCTACCTCGACGGTCGGCGCCGCGCGGACCATCTCTTCGGCGGCTCCCCCGGGCGCGGGGTCCGGCGCACGACCCTCTCGGCGGCGCTGATCGCCCGGGCGGAGAGCCTCGGCGTCGTCCGGATCCCGGCGCGGGTGGAGGGCATCCGCCAGGACGGTGAGTCGGTGGTGGCGGCGGGGGTGTCCGCCCGCTATCTGGTCGGCGCCGACGGACTGCACAGCACGGTCCGGCGGCTGGCCGGACTCGAGCGATCCCGCGGTCGCGGCCGGCGCTACGGTCTCCGGCGGCACTTCCGGGTGGCACCGTGGAGCCACCTCATCGAGGTGCATTGGAGCGCGGGTCTCGAGGCCTATGTGACGCCGGTCGCCGACGACACGGTCGGCGTCGCGCTGCTCGGCCGGCAGGGCACCGGCTTCGACGAGGCCATCGCCGAGCTGCCCGCACTCGCCGACCGGCTGGCCGATGCTCCGCCGGCCAGCGCGCTCCGCGGGGCCGGCCCCTTCGCGCAGCGGACCTCGCGTCGCGTCGCCGGGCGGGTGCTGCTGGCCGGCGACGCCTCCGGTTACGTCGATGCGATCACCGGGGAGGGGCTCCGCGTCGGCTGGGCGCAGGCGCGAGCCCTGGCCGAGTGCCTCGCCGACGACGACCCGGGGCGCTACGAGCGGCGGTGGCGCGAGGGGACCCGTTCCTTCCGCCTCCTCACCGGGGGGCTGGTCGTGCTGGCGTCCTCACCGCTGCGGAGGACGATCGTCCCCCTGGCCGGCGCCCTGCCCGGAGTGTACGGCGGCATCGTCGAGCGACTCGCCCGCTGAGCGGGGCAGCAGCAGGGTGCGCAGCTCCTCCACGCCGCTCACCGCCGCGATGGAGCCGCTCTCCTCGGCTTCCGAGCCGTACCCCCAGCGGACGAAGACCGTCGGGATGCCGTGCTCCGCAGCGCCGGCGATGTCGTGCATCCGGTCGCCGACCATCACGGGGCGGGAGACGTCCGTGCCCACGGCCGCCAGACGGCGGATCGCCTCGGCCACCACATCCGCTTTCGCGCTGCGGGTCTCGTCGGCCGAGGCGCCGGTGAGCACGGTGAAGAACTCGCTCAGACCGTAGTGGTCGAGCATCTGGCGGGCCGGTCGCTCCGGTTTGGAGGTGGCCAGCGAGATCGGCATGCCGGCGGTGTGCAGCTCGCGCAGCAGCTCCGGCATCCCCTGGTAGACGGCGGTGCCGTTCACGCCGTTCAGCGCGTACTCCTTGCGGTAGATCGCCAGGGCACGGGCGGAGCGCTCGGGGGAGAACCCCGCGAAGTCCCGGAAGGCGTCGAGGATGGGCGGCCCGACGTAGCTGAGCAGCTCGGCGGGCGACGGGACGGGCATGCCGAGCTCCTCGAACATGTGCGCGAGCGTCGCGGTTATGCCGGGGGCCGAGTCGGCGATGGTGCCGTCCAGGTCGAAGAGGACGCAGGACCAATCGGGTTTCATCCCCACCAGCCTACGGGCTTCCCGCCGCCGCCCCGCCGCCGGCCGGCGTCACACCGTCGGACCGGTGCCGTTGGCGGCCCGGCCGCCGCGGGGGGCGACCGTCATGGCGACCGTCACCTCGTCGCCGTCGCCGATCCGCTCTCGGGTGCGGACGTCCTTCTTCACCGGCAGCGCGTATCCGCCGTCGCGCGGCAGCAGCGAAGTCTCCCACTCGGTGTCGCCGATCCGTACCGACACCGGGATGGCGCCCCAGCCGTAGCTGGCCATCGCCGACTCCGCCTGCACGTAGTCCCGCGCATCCGCGGGCAGCGTCAACCAGTAGAACGGCGCCGGCCCGCGCCATTCGAACAGCTCCGCGCTGAAGGTCATCTCCACTGAACGCAACCCTAGTACCGTTCCGGGTGCAGATCGGGGACGGCTCAGGGGGAGTACATGCCGCCGTTCACGTTGAGCGTCTCCCCGCTGACATAGCTCGACTCGCTCGAGGCGAGGAAGACGTAGGCCGGAGCCAGCTCGGTCGGCTGGCCGGCCCGGCCGAGGGGCGAGGAGTCTCCGAACTTCGGCAGCTTGCCCTTGGGCTGGCCCTCCGAGACCTGCAGCGGCGTCCAGATGGGGCCGGGGGCCACGGCGTTCACCCGGATGCCGCGCGGTGCCAATTGCGCGGCCAGCCCCTTCGAGAAGGCGTTGATCGCCGCCTTCGTCGTCGCGTAGTCGAGCAGGATCGGCGACGGCTTGTACGCCTCGATCGACGAGGTGTTGATGATCGAGGAGCCCGGAGGCAGCGACGGCAGCGCCGCCTTCGTGATCCAGAACAGGGCGTAGACGTTCACGGTGAAGGTCTCGTCGAACTGCTCGTCGCCGAGGTCCTCGAGCCGCTCGCAGTAGACCTGCTTGCCGGCGTTGTTCACCAGGACGTCCAGCCCGCCCAGCCCCTCGAGAGCGTCCGCGACGAGCTTTCGGCAGCTTTCAGCGCTGCTGAGATCGCAGGGCAGCGGCACGGCCTTGCGGCCGGCGCTCTCGATGACGGATGCCACATGGCGGGCATCCGTCTCCTCCGAGGGCAGGTAGGCGAAGGCGACGTCCGCGCCCTCCCGGGCGAAGGCGATGGCGACCGCGGAGCCGATGCCCGAGTCGCCTCCGGTGATGAGCGCTCTGCGCCCCTCGAGCCGGCCGGTGCCCCGGTAGCTCTCCTCGCCGCGATCCGCCTTCGGGGTGAGCTCGGCGTCGAGTCCGGGTTCCGGCTGGTCCTGCTCCGGCGGCGAGATCTGCGGATACCGCTTGGCCGGATCCTGGAAAGCGAGCTGGTCCTGCGTCATGATCGAATCCCCCGCCTCGCACCGTACGCCCGCACTCCGCACGCGGCAAGGGATCGCCTCCCGGGTTGCGACTCACTCGGCGAGGTTGTCGCTCGTGCTCTCGCGCTGTTCCAAGCCGACCGCCTCGCGCAGCTCACGCGCGTCGTCGCGGAGGCCGCTCTGCTCCATCACATCGGCCAGCGATCCGGCGATCGCGTTCAGCTTGTGCTGCACCGCCTGATCCGCCCGGGTCTGGCTGTTCTGCAGCAGCGCGACCATCAGGAAGGTCACGATGGTCGTCAGGGTGTTGATGATCAGCTGCCAGGTGTCGATGTTCCGAAAGACGAGGATCGACGGTGCCCAGAGGATCACCAGGAGCACGCAGAAGCAGAAGAACCAGGCGCGGCTGGCGAAGCGCGCGGCGGTCTCGGCGAACCGGTCGAAGGCGCCGACCCGGTACGTGACCTCGCTGGGCATGAGCGGAAGCTTGGACATGGGACCCCCGCTATCGATCCTCCCCCGGGGAGCGGCTCTCGGGCAGCCTAGAACAGCCGGGCGTGCGCGTCGTCGAGGCCGCGCATGGCGTCGTAGTCGAGCACGAGACAGCGGATGCCCCGGTCCGTCGCCAGCGTCCGCGCCTGCGGTTTGATCTCCTGGGCTGCGAACACGCCGCTGACCGGCGCGAGCAGCGGGTCGCGGTTCATCAGCTCGAGGTAGCGGCTGAGCTGCTCGACCCCGTCGATCTCGCCCCGCCGCTTGATCTCGACGGCCACCGAGCGCCCCTCCGCGTCCTGGGCGAGGATGTCGACCGGCCCGATGGCTGTCATATACTCGCGCCGCACCAGGCGGTGGCCTTCGCCGAGGAGCTCGATCTGCTCGGCGAGCAGCCGCTGCAGATCCGCCTCGACCCCGTCCTTCTGCAGCCCGGGATCGACGCCGAGCTCGTGGGAGCTGTCGTGCAGGACCTCGTGCACCGAGATCACGAGCAGATCCGCCGTCTTGGCCTGGGTGACCTTCCAGATCTCCGTGACGCCGGCCTCCGTCTGATCCGCGTCGGGCTCGATCACGCTCAGCGTGCAGGGCGGGCTCATCCAGTTCAGCGGCTTGTAGCTGAGCGAGTCGCTGTGGACGAGCACCGAGCCGTCGGCCTTCAGCACCAGGAGTCTCGTGGCCAGGGGCAGATGCGCGCTCAGCCGGCCGGCGTAGTCGACCGAGCAGCGGGCGATGACGAGTCTCACCTCTCCAGGGTACGGGCTCGCCGAGACGGCCGGCTCAGGGTGCGGGTCGAGCCTAGGGGAGCCGGGGTTTCCGGGCCGCCGGAGCGGTCGCGCCCGCCGTCACGATGAGCGCGAGCACGACGAGCAGCGCGTTCAGCAGGCCGACATGCTCGCCGAGCAGGCCGATGCCCGGAGGACCGACGAGGAAGGCGCAATAGGCGATCGTCGCCACGGCGCTCACCCGTGCGGCGGCCGTGCGCGGGTCGTCGGCCGCCGCCGACATGCCGACGGGGAACCCCAGGGACGAGCCCAGCCCCCAGAGCACCGTGCCGATCACCGCTATCCAGGCGACGGGTACCGCGATCACCAGCAGCAGGCCGGCGGCAGCCAGGGCCGCGGATGCCCGCAGCACGGGGACCCGCCCGTAGCGATCCAGCAGCGCCCCGCCGCTCACCCGGCCGAGGGTCATCGCGGCGACGAAGACGCCGAAGACCACCGCGCCGGTCGCATTGCCGACGTGGTGCCCGTCGACCATGGCCAGGGCCAGCCAGTCGTTCGCCGAGCCCTCGGAGAAGGCCATGCCGAGCACGATCAGCCCGAGCAGGATGGTCCGCCCGTCCCGCCACACCCGGAGCCGGCTCCGCCAGGTCTCGGCCGGCGTGCCGGAGGGCACGGACCCGGTGTCCGCCACCGTCTCGGATTGGATTCGCCGCCCGGCGGCCAGCGCCACCGCGATGGCGACCGCGGCGACGGCTCCGGTGTGCAGGGCGATCGGGAGCCGTACGACCTCGGCGAGGGCCCCGACCCCGGCTCCCACCATGGTGCCGAAGCTGAAGAAGGCGTGATACAGCGACATGGTCGACCGGCCCAGCACCCGTTCGCTGACCGCTCCCGAGAGGTTCATCGCCACATCGCAGACCCCGGCCCCCGCGCCGAAGACCGCGAGCCCGGCGAAGGCCCCCGCGAAGCTCGGTCCGGCGGTGATCGCCAGCCCGGCGCCGGCGAGACCCAGAGACCCGGCGATGAGCGCCCAGACGATGGTGCTCCGCGTGCCGTAGCGGGCGATCAGGTGGCTGGAGAACAGGAGTCCCACGATCGATCCGGCAGCGAGCCCGAAGATCAGCAGGCCCATCTCCAGGGTGTTCGCCTGCAGGACGTCCCGCACTCGCGGCACGCGGGCGACCCAGCTGGCCAGGTTCACGCCGGAGAGGCCGAAGACGGCGAAGATCGCGTTCCGCCAGGCGACGACATCGCGACGGGTGAGCCCCGAGGGATAGTGCGGCGCGGGAGGCTTCGGCATGGGCTCCCCACATCGTATCGAGGGCGGACGGATGCGGGCGCCACCCCGACGACCCGGCGAAGGAGTCCTATCCTAGGGCCGTGACTTCTCAACGCATGGAGCATGCCCGGCCGCGCCGAGTGGTGCGGGATCTGCCGCCGGGCTCATTCGCCTTCGTCATGGCGACCGGCATCGTCTCCACGGCGTTCGAGCTCCGGGGCTGGCATCTCCTCTCGGTCATCCTCCTCGGCATCGCCGTCGCCGGCGGGGTCGCGCTCGCGGCCGGGACCCTGTGGCGGCTGGTCTCCTATCGCACCGAGCTCCTCCGCGACGCCGACGACCCCGCCCGCTCGTTCGGCTTCTTCACCGTCGTCGCCGGCATCAACGTGATCGGGATCCGGCTGCACCAGGAGGCTCCGGTCGCCACCATCGCGCTCGCGGTGCTCAGCGTTCCGATCTGGCTCGTGCTCACCTACGGCCTGCCGGCGGGCCTCATGCTGCGCCGGCATGCGGTGCCCGTGTCCTCGCAGGCCGACGGCAGCTGGTTCCTCTGGGTGGTGGGGACGCAATCGCTGGCGACGGCGGCCGCGACGATCGCCATGGGCGATGCGTCGGGGGTGCTCGCCGAGCTCGCGGTGGCGCTCTGGGGCGTGGGGGTCATGCTCTACCTCATGCTCACCACCGTGGTGACCCTCCGCCTGCTGACCTCATCCGCCGATCCGCGCTCGCTGAGCCCCTCCTATTGGATCTACATGGGGGCGACGGCCATCACGGTGCTCGCCGGATCCCGCATCCTCGTGCTGCCGCAGGATCTGCCGATCTTCGCGGCGACCGCCGCCGTGATCTCGGGACTCACCTATCTGCTGTGGGCTTTCGGGGTCTGGTGGATCCCGCTGCTCATCGTCTTCGGCGTCTGGCGACACGCGGTGCACCGGGAGGCCCTGCGCTACGAGTCCGGCCTCTGGAGCATCGTCTTCCCGCTGGGGATGTACTCGGTGGCCAGCATGCACTACGGCGCCGAGGTCCGGCTGCCGGCCATGGTGCTGATCGGGCAGGCGGGGGCCTGGGTCGCCGGCCTGGCCTGGCTGGGTGCTGCGGTCGCCATGGTCGTCGCGTGGGCGGGCTCATCGAGGAGGGCGGCGAGTAGCCTGGAGGCGTGACCGCTCATGCGCATGACCAGTACGGCACGGCCGGGCAGCACGGCCCAGGGCAGCATCACGCAGGGCAGCACGATCCAGGGCAGCACGGCGCTGCCGAGCAGCGCGGCGCCGTGCCGGCTGCCGTGATCACCGTCTCCGATCGGAGCGCGGCCGGGACGCGCGAGGACCGCTCCGGACCCCGCCTGGTCGGGCTGCTCGGCGAAGCGGGCTACGCCGTGGCCGAGGCGCGGATCGTCCCCGACGGCGAGGAGAGCGTGCGGGCCGCCGTCGCGGAGGCGATCGGGTCCGGCGCACGCCTCGTCGTCACCACCGGAGGGACGGGCGTCGCCCCCCGCGACCTGACGCCGGAAGGCACCCGGCCGCTGCTGACGCGGGAGATCCCGGGCATCGCCGAGGCCCTGCGCCGGGAGGGTGCGGCCCACAGTCCGCATGCCGTGATCTCGCGCGGCCTGGCCGGTGTCGCGGGGCGCTCGCTCGTGGTGAACCTGCCGGGCTCGGTGAAGGCCGTGGAGCAGGGGCTGGACGTGCTGCTGCCGCTGGTGCCGCACATCCTCGACCAGCTCGACGGCCGCGACCACTAGCCGCCTCTCCGCCCCCCCCGGCGCGAACCGTCAAGACTTGCGCCTGGCAGCGCTGTTTTAGGGCAACTTCTGACGGTTCGCGAGCGTGGGTGCGGGTTTCAGCGCACCTGGATCGTCATGGAAACGGTGAGCACGAGCACCGAGTCCTCGACGGCTTCGATGCTGTGCTGCCCGGCGGGCACCACCAGCAGGTCTCCCGGGGAGCCGTTCCAGGTCGCCTGACCGACGATGAGACGGATCCGTCCGCTCTGCACCTGCACCGTGGCCTCGTCGGGGCCGTCCTGGATCTTCAATACGGTCCCGGCGGCCAAGGCGATGAGCGTCTGCCGCAGGGCGCGCTCGTGCCCGCCGTAGAACGTCTCGGCGCTGCGGCCGTTGGCCGCCTGCTTCGCGAGCTTGAGATGCTGCCGGCCCAAGGCGATCAGCGAGAGTTTCTGCACGGTCGCACCACCTTCGTACCCGATGGATGCGGCGGTCCCCGTCGGTCGCCGCATCGCCTATCAGGCAATCTACTCCCGTCGGCGCCGTGCGGCCCGCCGCCCCTCGCGCAGAGCGGGCGGATGGCGGACGAGCGCGCGGGATGTCAGCTCGAGGCGGTGCGCCCGATCCTCACGCGCCACGCCTCGGGGCCCTCCTCGATGGGGTCCCAGCTGAACTCGCCGGCGTGCTCGGCCGCGAACTGGTAGTACAGCGGCTTGGGGTCGTGGTCGTTGACGAGCACGAAGCCGGTCCCCGGCTCCAGGGCGTCGAAGGTCTCGAAGATGAGCTCGTGCCGTCGCTTCGGCACCTCCTCGCGCACATCCAGCTCCCGATCCTCTGCAGGCATCCTCTCTCCCTTCGCTTGCTCCTGCTCCAGCTTCTGCTCCAGACGGGCGGTGTAGTGCATGGCGCCGTTCAGGCGTTCGGCCTCCGCCGGATGGCCCTTCCGCAGCAGCACCCAGCCGTCGGCGGCGAGGCGGCCCGCCTCGTGCGGCCGGCCGGCATCCGCGAGGCTCCGGCAGGCCCGGGTGAGCACCCGGGTGAGTCTGCCGATCAGCTCGCCGTCCGGGAGACCGCCGTCAGGCTCCACGGCTGATCGCGACTCGCCAGGTCTCTGGGCCCGATTCCAGATAGCTCCAGGAGAAGCGATCGGGCCACATCGCCTCGAGCTGGTAGTGCAGCGGCTTGGGGTCGTGGTCGTTGACGATGACGAGCCGTCCGCCGCTCTCGAGCGCCTCGAGGCGGCCGAAGATCTGCTCATGGCGGCCGGCGTGGGGCAGCGCCCGCACATCCAATTCGATCGTTCCTGCGGGCTGCTCGTCGCTCTCGGCCGGCATGCTCTCCTCCTCTGGCTTTAAAATGACTCTAATCCTGTTTATTGCATCCCGGCAACGTCGGCCGGGTGGATTCCCCGCCGGAAGCGACCCTGTTCAAGCGCGTGGAGCAGGGGCTAGTCTGCAGATATGAGCACTTCGCAGAGCCCTTCGACCGATCTGCCGAGTCCAGCATCCTCCCCGATCTCCCCGGATGTGGTGCACAGCTTCCGCACCCAGCTCACCCAGGGCGAGGACGTCATCGACCCGCTCACCTTCGCCGGCTCCATCCCCCAGGTCCGCGGCATCGCCCCCCGGGTGCGGATCGGGCGGAGCAAGTGGTTCAACCTGCTCTGGCTGCTGCCCATCGGCTTCGTGCTGCTGATCGCGGCCGTGGCCGTGGCCAAGGGCATCCGGGAGCTGCCCGCCGTGCAGTCGTTCATGCAGCAGTACCCCGGGACCTCGGAACTGCCCTCCGACGCCCCGGTCGGGTTCCCCGCCTGGCTGGGCTGGCAGCACTTCCTCAACATGTTCTTCATGCTGTTCATCATCCGCTCGGGCTGGCAGATCCTCACCGACCATCCCCGCCTGTACTGGACCCGGCACAGCACGCCGGGCAAGGACTGGTTCCGCGTGCAGAAGCCCGTGCCCGAGGACCCGCTGTGGACGGCGAAGCAGGACTCGATCAGCCTGCCGCGCCAGATCGGCCTGCCGGGGATCCGGCACTCGATCGGGCTCGCGCGCTGGTGGCATCTGGGCATCGACACGCTCTGGCTGCTCAACGGCGTCGTCTTCTACATCCTGATCTTCAGCACCGGCCAGTGGATGCGCCTGGTCCCGCTGCACTGGGACGTCATCCCGAACGCGATCTCGGTGGGCATCCAGTACCTCTCGCTGGACTGGCCGGCCGAGACCGGCTGGGTCAACTACAACAGCCTCCAGCTGATCGCGTACTTCGTGACCGTCTTCATCGCCGCACCGCTCGCGCTCATCACCGGCCTCGGGATGTCGCCGGCCCTGTCGACGAGGTTCCGCTGGGTGAGCTCGATCTTCAGCATCCAGACGGCGCGCTCCCTGCACTTCCTGGTGATGGCCTGGTTCCTGCTCTTCATCGTCGTGCACGTCACGCTGGTGCTCACCACCGGCGCCCTGCGGAACCTCAACCACATGTACGCCAGCCGCGACGACGAGACCTGGGTCGGCTTCTGGATCTTCGCGGCATCCATGGTCGTCGTCATCGTGGGCTGGGTGCTGGCCACGCCGCTCACACTGCGCTATCCGCGGGTCGTGCAGCGCGTCGGCTACGCCCTGATCGGGCCGGCGCAGCGGCTGTTCGAGCATCTCGACTCGAAGCCGGGCCAGTACTCCGAGGACGACATCTCGCCCTACCTCTGGCACAACGGCCACTATCCGGACTCCGAGGAGTACAAGGCGCTCTTCGACGGCAACTTCGCCGACTACCGCCTGGTCGTGAACGGGCTCGTCGAGAATCCGGTGCAGCTGAGCATGAAGGAGCTGCGGGCCATGCCGTATCACGAGCAGATCACCCAGCACTTCTGCATCCAGGGCTGGTCGGGTGTGGCCAAGTGGGGTGGCGTGTCCATGCAGCAGATCCTCGAGCTGGTGAAGCCGAAGCCCGAGGCCAAATGGGTGGTGTTCTACTCGCTCGGCGACGGGCCGGAGAAGGGCCTCTACTACGACGCCCACCCGATCGAGCAGATGAGCTACCAGCTGACCATGCTCGCCTACGACATGAACGGGGAGCCGCTCTCCTTCGGCCACGGGGCGCCGCTGCGCCTGCGCAACGAGGTGCAGCTCGGCTTCAAGCAGGTCAAGTGGCTGCGGGGCATCGAGTTCGTCGAGCACTTCTCGGAGATCGGCGGCGGTTACGGCGGCTACAACCAGGATCACGAGTTCTTCGGCTACCGCCAGCCCATCTGACCCCCCGCCCCGCCTTTGCGAAACTCAGGAAAACCGGCGCGAGTGCGTGCGATACGGGCTGTTTCGCACCGGTTCCCCGCGTCTTTCCTGAGTTTCGCGAAGACGGGGAGAGGGATGGGTCGAGGCCCGGCTCCGGGCGGCGTAGTGTCGAAGAGTGACAACGGCTGACACGGGCCGTACGCGGGCCCGCTACTTCAGGAAGCTCTCCGACATCCCGGCGGAGCTCGAGGAGCCGGCCGGCATCGTCACCGACCGGCTCGACCGCCCGCTGCGCGATCTGAGGATCTCCGTCACCGATCGGTGCAACTTCCGCTGCGTCTACTGCATGCCCAAGGAGATCTTCGGGCGGGACTTCGCGTTCCTGCCGAAGGAGGCGCTGCTGACCTTCGAGGAGATCACCCGGGTGGCCCGCATCGCGGTCGCTCACGGGGTCGAGAAGATCCGGCTCACCGGCGGCGAGCCGCTGCTGCGCAAGGGCATCGAAGACCTCATCCGGATGCTCGGCGAGCTGCGGACCCCGCAGGGGCATCCCCTCGACCTGGCGCTCACGACGAACGGCTCGGCCCTGGCCTACAAGGCGCAGGCGCTGAAGGATGCCGGACTGCAGCGGGTGACCGTCTCCCTGGATTCGCTCGACGACGCCACCTTCCGCGCCATGAACGACGTCGACTTCCCCGTCGACAAGGTGCTGCACGCCATCGACGTGGCCGCGGCGGCGGGCCTGGGGCCCATCAAGATCAACATGGTGGTCAAGCGGGGGCTGAACGACGACCACGTCGTCGACATGGCGCGGCACTTCAAGGGGACGCCGTTCATCCTGAGGTTCATCGAGTTCATGGACGTCGGGTCGACCAACGGCTGGGAACTGGGCCAGGTCGTCCCCTCGTCGGAGGTGATCCGCCGCATCGACGCGGAGCTGCCGCTGGAGGAGATCGCCCCCAACTACCCCGGCGAGACCTCGGAGCGCTGGCGCTACCGCGACGGCAGCGGCGAGATCGGCGTGATCTCCAGCGTGACCCGGGCCTTCTGCCGCTCCTGCACGCGGGCGCGCATCTCCACCGAGGGCAAGCTCTTCACCTGCCTCTTCGCGACCGCCGGCCACGACCTCCGGGCCCTCATGCGCGGAGGATGCACCGACGAGCAGCTGGCGACGGTCTTGGCGGCGATCTGGCGGAGCCGCGACGACCGCTACTCGGAGCTGCGCAGCTCCAGCACGCCGGGGCTGCACCGCACCGGCAAGCGGATCGAGATGTCGTACATCGGCGGCTGAGCACCGCGATCGCCGCGTGGCCGCCCCGGCGGCCCGCTGGCAGCAGCGATCACTCGGTGCGCACCTCGGCGCCTCGCGTCAGACGTTCCGCCGGATGAAGCGCATCAACCCCACGATGATCCCGATGATCAGCAGGATGATGCCGATCCAGAGCAGGAACTCCACCGCTTTGACGAAGATCCCGAAGAAAAGCCCGATCAGGCCGATGATGATCAGTATTACGGCTAGAGATGTCATGCCGCCAGGATAAGCGTCCGCCCTCGGGGTGGGAAGTGCTATAGCTATGGATTCTCAGCTAAGGGTAGGCTTGTGCGCCACGATGGCCACCGCGATGATCGACTTCTGGTGCTTCTGGAAGGTGCGCCACATCCCGGTGACCCGCTTGCGGGCCTCGGCGTCGCGCAGGTAGTTCACCCCGATCTTGAGAGTGCCCAGGATGCCTTCGTCGGCGATGACGCGCCGGACCTTGAGCAGCGACATCGGTGCGGTCTCGACCGTCTCGACCACGAGCCCGGCCTCCTCCAGCAGGGCGCGCCACTCCGCGATGGTCAGCGGTCGCGCATTGACCTTGATCGAGCGGGCCAGCGAGAGCCGCACCTCCGTCGCGATCTCCTCGGCGATGTCGTCGGGCATCAGGGCGAGCTCGTGGATGGCGTAGCGGCCGCCGGGGCGCAGGATGCGCACGACCTCGGCGATGATCTGACCTTTGGCGCGATCGGTGTTCATGGTCAGCATCGCCTCGTTGATGACCATATCGGCGCAGCCGTCGTGCAGGCCCGTCGCCTTGGCGTCGCCCACCACGACCGTCCCGCGCTCGCCGACCGCTCCGGCCGCGATGGCGGATGCCGCCTCGTCCGCCTCGACCCCGGTGTAGGAGCGCGGCGCGCTGTCGAGGATGAGCCGGGCGGTCAGACCCAGGCCCGGCGCCAGCTCCACCACGTCGGAACCCTTCGGCTGGGCCGCCGCGACGAGCTTCTCGGTGAGGGCGCGGCCGCCGGGGCGCAGCACCTTCTTGCCGAGCCGGGCGAGCAGCCAGTGCCCGGGGACGTCCTCGGCCTTGCGTCCGGCGAAGGGGAGCGGTGTGTTCGTGTCTGCGTTCGTGGTGGTGTCCGTGTCCGTGCTCATGCAAGTAAGGTTACGCTTGCCTAAGAGAAATTCAAGGGCGAGATGCTGTTCCTCCCCATCGCGAGCCCATGGTTACGATGGGGGCAGGATGGACGTGACGGTGAGGTACTTCGCTGCGGCGGCTGAGGCGGCCGGCCGCGAGCAGGAGACGCTGACCCTCGACGAGGGCGCCACTCTCGGGGTGCTCAAGGGGTTGCTGGAGCAGCGTTACGGCCCCGAGATGGCCAGGGTCGTGCGAAGCGGGTCGTTCCTGATCGACGCGGTGGTGCGGCGCGATCCCGCCCATCCGCTGGCCGCGACGGTCGACGTGCTGCCGCCGTTCTCGGGGGGTTGAGCCCCGGCGAGCCAGCTCCGGCGCGCAGCGCTATAGGCCGACCCACTCCGAGATGCCGTCGTCGAAGTACTGGCGCTTCCAGATCGGCAGGCTGTGCTTGATGCGCTCGACCAGCTCCTCGCAGGCATCGAAGGCCTCTCGCCGGTGAGCGGCGGCCACGGCGGCGCAGAGTGCGACATCCCCGATCTCCAGCGAGCCGATGCGGTGCACGGCCGCGACGCGCAGGCCCGAGCTCTCGGCGACCTCGGCGCAGCACTCGGCCAGCAGCCGGTCGGCGTCGGGATGCGCCTGATAGTCCAGGCGCCGGATGCCCCGGCCGCGATCGTGGTCGCGCACGATCCCGCAGAAGAGCACCACCGCGCCACTCCGGGGAGTCTCGACGCTCCCTCGCACGACGGCCTCGTCGATCGGTTCGGCTGTTATCGTCGCGAGCATCACGCTCATGAGGCCGCCCCCTCCCCGGGATGCGTCCAGTGACCGTGCTTGCCGCCGTCCTTGCTCAGCAGGCGGATGCCCGTCGTCGTCGCGGCCGGGTCCTTGGCCTTGACCATGTCGTGCAGGGTCAGGCACGCCACCGACACCGCGGTCAGCGCCTCCATCTCCACGCCGGTCTGGGCGGTGGTCCGCGCCGTCGCCCGGACGAGGATCGAGGCCTCCCCGAGCTCGAACTCGACGATCACCGAGGAGAGCGGGATCTGGTGGCACAGCGGGATCAGCTCCCAGGTGCGCTTGGCAGCCAGGATGCCCGCGATCCGCGCCGTCGGCAGCACATCGGCCTTGGGCATCCCCTCGGCCCGCACGAGCGCGATCACCTCCGCTGTGGTGACGAGCTCCCCGACCGCGGTGGCGCTCCGGGCCGTCACCGCCTTGGCGCCCACATCGACCATGCGCGCCCTGCCGTCGTTGTCGAGGTGACTGAGTCCCGTCATCGCTTCCTCCCGGTCAATAGCGTGCCATCGAAGGCTCGATGAGCGCCGCATAGGCGTCGATCCCGCCGGCGAGCACCGCGACCTCGCCGAGGCCGTGCTCCCTCATGATGTCCCTCGCCCGCTCCGCGCGGGGTCCGTGATGGCAGTAGACCACGATCGGCACATCGCGGCGCAGCCGGCCGACCGACTGCGGCAGCAGGCGCAGCGGGATCGGCTCCGACCCGTCGATGCTGGCGATGGCGGCCTCGAAGGGCTCGCGCACGTCGACCAGCTGCAGGGGCTCCCCCGCCCGGCGTCGGCGCGCGAGCTCGTGCACGTCGATGCTGGCAGGATTCCCCGCTGCCTCGGGCCGGGCGGCGACACCGCAGAACGCTTCGTAGTCGATCAGCTCCGTGACCGGCGGAGCGTCCGGGATGGACCGGTACGGGATCTCGCGGAAGGAGCCGCTCAGGGCGTCGTAGGAGATCACCCGCCCGATCAGAGGGCGGCCGATGCCGGTGATGAGCTTGATCGTCTCGGTGACCATGATGGAGCCGATGGCCGCGCAGAGGCTGGGCAGCACGCCGCCCGCGGCGCAGGAGAGCACTTCGCCGGGCTCGGGCGGCACCGGGAAGAGGTCCCGGTAGGTCGGCCCGTGTCCCGCGTACGACACCGAGGCCTGACCGGCGTAGCGGAAGATCGCCCCCCAGACCAGCGGCTTGCTGGCGATCGCCGCGGCGTCGCTGGTCAGATAGCGCGTCGCGAAGTTGTCGCTGCCGTCCAAGACGAGGTCGTAGCCGGCGAGGATGTCCATGACGTTCGTCGAGTCCAGCCTCAGGTCGTGCCGCTCGACCCTGGTCCCGGGGTCGATGGCCGCCACCGCGGCGGCGAGCGAGCCGGTCTTCTCCCGGCCGACATCCGCCAGGGCATGCGCGACCTGGCGGTGCAGATTGGACAGCTCCACCGCATCCTCGTCGACGATGCCGATCGTGCCGACGCCGGCGGCGGCCAGGTAGGGCACGGTCGCGCTCCCCAGCCCGCCGGCGCCGACCACGAGCACTCGCGCGGCGGCGAGCCGGCGCTGAGCGCTCTCGCCGAATCCGGGCAGCAGCAGCTGCCGGCTGTACCGGGTGAGCCGCTCCGGCGAGAGGGCTGGCCCCGGCTCGACCAGGGGAGTCCCCTGGGTCTGCTCCGACCCGGTCGACCCTGCCACTGCCACCTCCAGACACGGTCCCGCGTCTGGCAAGTCTACGTCGATCGCCTCTCACCGGGGCGGGTCGTTCCCGGCCGGCAGACCCCCGAGAGCGGGCGATCTCCGATGTTGCAGTGTCGGCAAGAATCCTGCCGGCATCGCTTGTGCGCCCCCGCCCGGAGTGCTAGACCGGAAAGGTGAGCAGGATCACGGCTCAGCGGAGAGTCACCCGGATAACTCTGGGCGAGGGCCGTTCCCTGCGCGGAGACGTGCTGGCCGTCGAGGAGCCCCTGGAGCTCCGGGTCGGCGGGCGTCCGCTCGTGGTGACGATGCGCACGCCGGGCAATGACTTCGATCTGGCTGCGGGGTTCCTGGTCTCCGAGGGCGTGATCAGCCGGGCGGACGAGTTCAGCTCCGCTCGGTATTGCGCGGGCGCCACCGAGGAGGGGCTCAACACCTACAACGTCGTCGATGTGACCCTCGCCCCGGGGGTCGCCCCTCCCGATCCGAGCCTCGAGCGCTCGTTCTACACGACCAGTTCCTGCGGGCTCTGCGGCAAGGCGAGCATCGAGGCGGTGGCGACGCGCTCCTCGTTCGAGGTGCGGGACGATCCGCTGCGCCTCGATCAGGCGGTGCTCGCGACCTTCCCCGACAGGCTGCGCGCCCAGCAGGCCGCCTTCGACAAGACGGGCGGCCTCCACGCGGCGGCCCTCTTCGACGGCGGGAGCGGCGAGCTGCTGGTGCTCAGGGAGGACGTCGGACGGCACAACGCCGTGGACAAGGTGGTGGGCTGGGCGCTCAAGGAGGGCCGTCTGCCGCTGCGGTCGACGGTGCTGATGGTCTCGGGCCGGGCGAGCTTCGAGCTGACCCAGAAGGCCCTGATGGCGGGCATCCCCATGCTGGCGGCGGTTTCGGCGCCGTCATCGCTGGCCGCCGAGCTGGCGACGGATGCCGGGATGACCCTGGTGGGCTTCCTGCGGGGCAGCTCCATGGTCGTCTACTCCGGCGAGGAGCGTCTCGCGGAGAAGAGGCAAGCAAGAGAAGGTGATGCAGCATGACCAGGAAGCCTTTGGTGGAGGACATCGCTGAGAACGATCCCATCGTCTCCCCGCCCAAGGACTCCGCGGCGGGTATACCGAGCCTGACGGAATCGATCCCGCGCGCCTACCGCGAGATGGGCGTGACCCGCTCGTTGAAGACGCTGCTGGCGATGAACCAGAAGGACGGCTTCGACTGCATGAGCTGCGCGTGGCCGGACCCGCCCGACCGGAAGGTCGCCGAGTTCTGCGAGAACGGGGCTAAGGCGGTCAGCTGGGAGGCCGACCCCCTCACGATCCCCACCTCGTTCTGGCGCGAGCACTCGATCGACGACCTCCTGCTCAAGTCGGAGTACTGGCTCGGGCAGCAGGGCCGGCTCGTCGAGCCGGTGTACAAGGCGGCCGGCGACACGCACTACCGTCCGATCGGCTGGGATGAGGCGTTCGACATCGTCGCCCGGGAGCTGAAGGCGCTGGACTCGCCGAACGAGGCCGCCTTCTACACCAGCGGCAGGACGAGCAACGAGACGGCGTACATCTACCAGCTCTTCGCCCGCGCCTTCGGCACGAACAACCTCCCGGACTGCTCGAACATGTGTCATGAGTCAACGGGCGCCGCGATGGCGGAGAGCATCGGCATCGGCAAGAACACGATCGAGTACACGGATTTCGCCAAGGCCGATCTGATCATCATCATGGGGCAGAACCCGGGCACCAACCATCCGCGCATGCTGACCGCGCTGGAGGAGGCCAAGCGGGCGGGGGCGAAGATCGTCGCGATCAATCCGCTGCCGGAGGCCGGGCTCATCAACTTCAAGAACCCGCAGAAAGCCCGCGGCCTGATCGGGCACGGCACCCCCCTGGCCGACCAATACCTGCAGATCCGGCTCGGCGGCGATATGGCGCTCATGCAGGCGGTCTCCAAGCGCGTGCTCGACGCCGAGGCGGCCGCCCCCGGATCGGTGCTCGACCATGCCTTCATCGACGAGTACTGCCAAGGCTTCGAGGAGTTCGCCCAGCATCTGCAATCGCTCGACGAGCAGGCGGTGCTGGAGGCGACGGGGTTGCGCAGGGAGGAGATCGACGAGCTGGCGGCACGCTACATCGGCGCCGACAAGGTCATCATCACCTGGGCGATGGGGCTCACGCAGCACAAGAAGGCGGTCCCCACCATCAAGGAGATCATGAACCTGCTGCTGCTGCGCGGCAACATCGGCAAGCCCGGGGCGGGCGCCTCGCCCATCCGCGGGCACAGCAATGTGCAGGGCGACCGCACCATGGGCATCTGGGAGAAGATGCCGCAATCGTTCCTCGACGCCCTGCAGCGGGAGCACGGCTTCGATCCGCCCCGGGAGGACGGGGTCGACTCGGTCGGCGCCATCCGGGCGATGCGCGACGGCACGGTCAAGGTCTTCTTCGCGATGGGCGGCAACCTCGTCGCCGCCGTCTCCGACACGGCCGTCGCGGAGGCGGCGCTGCAGAACACCCGGCTCTCGGTGCAGGTGTCGACCAAGCTGAACCGCTCGCATGCGGTGGTCGGTGAGCAGGCCATCATCCTGCCGACCATGGGGCGCAGCGAGATCGACATGCAGGCCTCGGGCCCGCAATTCGTCACCGTCGAGGACACCATGTGCGTCGTGCATCCCTCCGCCGGGCGGGTGCAACCGGTGTCGCCGAAGCTGCTCTCCGAAGTGGCCATCGTCAGCCGACTGGCCCGGGCGGTGCTCGGAGAGGGGGGCACGATCGACTGGGCCGGCTTCGAGGGGGACTACGACCTCATCCGCGAGCACATCGGGCACGTCTGCAAGGGCTGCGAGGACTACAACGCGAAGGTGCGGCAGCCGGGAGGGTTCGTGCTGCCGCACGGTCCGCGCGACTCGCGCACCTTCCCCACCGCCACCGGCAAGGCGATGATCACCGTCAACGAGCTCGAGGCGATCGACCGGCCCGCGGGTCGGCTCCTGCTGCAGACCGTCCGCGCCCACGACCAGTTCAACACCACGATCTACAGTCTCAACGACAGATATCGCGGGGTGAAGCGCGGCCGCCAGGTCGTCTTCGTGAACCCCGACGATCTCGCGGAGCTCGGCATCGCCGACGGCGATCTCGTGGATGTCCACAGCGAGTGGAAGGACGGGGTCGACCGGGTGGTGCGGAACTTCCGCGTGATCTCCTATCCCACGGCCCGGGGCTGCGCCGCCGCCTACTTCCCCGAGGCGAACCCCCTGGTTCCCCTGGACTACACCGCCGAGGTGAGCAACACCCCGGTGTCGAAGTCCATCGTGGTGCGACTCGAACGCGCGGAGGCGCCTGTGCCGGCTGTCTCCTGACTTTCAGACGCCACGTCCCCTGACGGACGTGCGGCACGTCCCCTGACGGACGCGCATGGCTAGAAGAAAGGCAAGGCGAAATGAGCGATCCGATGCTGATGACATGCTTGCGAGAGGGGCGCGAGCCATGACATTCGAGCCTTCAGTTTTCTTTCCGATAACGCTCGGCTTCTTCGGTCTGGGAACCGGCTACCTCATCTACGGTCCGCAGGAGCTGTTCAAGTGGCCCCTGCGCGATCCGGCCGTCGATCGGGCGACCGGGATCTGGGGCATCTGGCTCCCCGGGTTCTGCCAGTTCGTCACCGGCGTCTACCTCTTCGTGGGGATGACGTGGTTCGAGGTGTTCAAGTCGCCGCCGCTCTACATGGCTGCCCTCGCGTTCTCCGCATACGGCATCCATTGGTTCGCGATCGGCTACAACCGCTACCAGGGCAACGACCCCCGACCCAACCTGGGCATGACCGTGGCGTTCACGATCATCTCGGTGCTGGGCCTGGTCGTGTTCTTCATGGCGGGCTCGTGGACCGTCGGACTGCTGTTCGTCGGACTGACCCTGATCTACATCAGCGACTTCTTCGCCGTGCTCGGCATGTCGTTCGGTGAGAGGTCGCTCGGCTTCTGGCACCTGGCCACGGGGCTGTGGCTGATGTACCTGACCTTCGCGACGACGCTGAACATCGCGTCGGGCACGCATCTGCCGGCCGGATAGATTCAGAGTCGAATCGTGGGTGGGCCGGTGCGCCGGTCCACCCACCGGCATGTCGAGGAGGATGCGATGACAGCAGGTGGCAGGGCGGGGTCCGCCGCACCCGGGGCCGAGGCCGACGCGATCGTCCTCGCCGGGGGCAGATCCGCGCGGCTCGGCGGCGTGCCGAAGGCCGCGCTCCGCTACGACGGGACCACGCTGCTGCGGCGGACGGTCGATGCGGTCGGCTGGGCCCGCCGCATCGTCGTGGTCGGCGATGCCGGCGGGCAGGAGCTGCCGGATGGCGTGCTGCTGACCCGCGAGGAGCCGGCCTTCGCCGGTCCGGCGGCGGCGATCGCCGCGGGGATGCGGCTGCTGGCCGATCCGGCCCCCTTCGTGCTGGTGCTGGCCTGCGATCTGCCCCGGGTGGATCTGCTCGTGCCGGTGCTGCGCTCGGCCCTCGAGGGGGAGGGCTTCCCGGGCCATGACGGCGCGGTCGCCGTGGACGAGGGTCGACTGCAGCCGTTGACAGCCGTCTACCGCTCGGAGAGCCTGTTGGCGGCTGTCGAGTCGAAGAGCCGCGAGCTCGTCGGGTGCTCGGTGTTCGGCCTGATCTCCGAGCTGCGGCTGCTGGCCGTCGACCCCCCCGAGGGGGCCGCCCGCGATGTGGACACCTGGACCGACGCCGCGGCCTTCGGGATCGTCCGGCCGACGGAATGAGGAAGGGAAATAGGGATGAAGGATGACAACGACGAGCTCCTCGAGCAATGGGCGAGGCGGCTGATCGCGGGTCTCGAGGCCGAGGGGTTCGGCACCGGGGGCCTCGCGCCGGACATCGGCGCCGTGCTGGGTCTGGCCGGCCGAGCGGCCCACGCTGTCGTGCGCCCGGCCGCACCGCTGACCACCTTCCTTGTCGGCTACGCTGCCGGGCTCGCTGCCGCCCGCGGAGAACCCGACGCCGTCGCCTCCGTCGCCTCCACTGCTGCTCGCATCATTCAGGAGTATGCGGTGCCGGAGTGACGGGTGTGGCAGATGTGACTGGCCGGGGTCTCAACCGCATCTTCCGCCGCAGCAACTCCTGAATGATGGAAGGGGTCAGAGGGAGCCGAGGAGCCAGCCGAGGGAGGCGGCCGCGACCGAGAGCACGAGCATGCCGAGCCCGTTGGCGAGGGCGAGGGTGTGGCGGCGATCCTGCACGAGGCGCACCGTCTCGAAGCTGGCCGTGCTGAACGTCGTGTAGCCGCCGAGGAGGCCGGTGCCGATCGCGCTCGTCCACGGCTCCGCCAGGCCGTGGAGGGCGGCGAGCGCCGTGACGAGCCCGAGCAGCAGGGAGCCGCTGACGTTGATGGCGGTCGTTCCCCAGGGGAACCCCGAGCCGGCACGGGAGCGGATCAGCCCGTCCAGAACTAGGCGGGCGGCGGCCCCCGCCCCGCCGGCCCCGGCGATCAGCAGCATCTCCGCGGGGCTCATGCCGGACCCTTCGCTCTCCTGCGCCGGCGGTGGGCGGCCGCGATGCCGAGCACCGTCGCCGCCGCTCCGGCGAGCACGGTCCCGCCGCCGTAGAGCAGGGCGCCCCAGGGATCGCCGCCGCGGAGGAGCCCTTCCACGCCGGCGGCCAGCGAGCTGTAGGTGGTGAACCCGCCCAGGAAGCCGGTCCCGACCAGGAGGCGGAGCGTTCTGCGGCTGCCGCTATCGCCGCCGGGTCGCACGAGCGACTCCAGCACCAGGCCGAGGGCGAAGGCTCCGGCGAGGTTGACGGCGGCGACGCCGAGGGGGATGCCGTTCCAGTCGGGGAGCAGCCCCTCGGCATAGCAGCGGCAGACGGTGCCGAGCGCACCGCCCAGGAACACGAGGCCGATGAAGCGCCAATTCAGGTGGACGGGCCGGGGCGAGCCGTCCGCGGACTCCGACACCTCGATGTCGCTGTCGAACGGGAGCGGCCGGTCGGCCTCTGCGTCTCCCTCGCTCATCCGTCGAGCAGCATGATCGGCAGCTCGTCGCCGCTCTGCACCGCGGTCACATCCTCGGGAACGACGGCCAGCGCATCCGCACCCGCCAGCCCCGTGACGAGGTGCGATCCCGACCCGCCCGCGCTGGCCGGACGCACCAGGATGCGTCCGGTGCTGTCCTCGGCCTCGACCCGCACCGGCATGTACTGCCGGCGCCCGGCCGGGGACCGCCACCCCTCCGCCGCGGGCCGGGCGATCGTCGGCCTCAGCACATCCTGCAGGCCGCGCATGCGCCGGATCGCCGGCCGCACGAACACCTCGAAGGAGACGAACGAGCTCACGGGGTTGCCCGGCAGGCAGAACACCGGGATGCCGTTCCAGAGCCCGAAGCCCTGGGGCTTGCCCGGCTGCATCCTCACCGACGTGAAGCCGACGCCGAGCGGGGCGAGCAGGGCTTTGACGACGTCGTAGGCGCCCACGCTCGCCCCTCCCGAGAGCACATAGGCGTCGACTTCCGGAGCGTGTCGACGCAGGGTCTCCTCCAGCAGGGCCGCATCGTCGGCGACCGCGCCGATCCGCAGCGGGATGCCCCCCGCCTCGGTCACGGCGGCGGCCAGAAGATGCGAGTTCGAGTCGTGGATCTTCCCCCGGCCGAGCGGCTCGCCGAGCGGGACCAGCTCGCTGCCGGTGGAGACGACGCCCACCCGTGGCCTCCTGATCGCCGTGAGCGTGGCGGCTCCCGTGGCGGCAGCGGCGGCGAGGTGTCTGGCCCCCAGCAGCTGTCCGGCCGAGAGCACGATCGTGCCGGCCCGCACATCGCTCCCGGCGAGGCGGATGTGCGCTCCGGGCTCCGGCTCCTGCCGCACGGTCACGGTTCCGGTGCCGGCGTCCGTCGCCTCTACCGGCACGATGGCGTCCGCTCCCGCGGGGATCGGCGCTCCCGTCATGATGCGGGCCGCCGTCCCGGCGAGCACCGTGACCTCTTCCGCGCTGCCGGCGGGCAGGTCGGCGATGACCCTCAGGCGCACGGGCGCTTCCTCGGCGGCGCCGAGCAGGTCCTCCCGCCGGACGGCGTAGCCGTCCATGGCCGAGTTGGGGAAGTCCGGTACATCGGCTCGGGCGTCGAGGCTCTCGGCGAGCGCGAGGCCGAGAGCGGAGTCGAGCTCCGTGGCGAGCGGGGGCATCGCCTGCACCGTCGAGAGGATGCGCTCGAGGTGCTCCTCCACCGATTCCGTTCTCTGAGGCGCTGCGAGCTCAGCCATGGCTCAACTCTAATCGTGTCTGCGCCGGCCGATCCGGCTCCGGCGGCAGGCCGTAGCGGAGCTCGCCGAGGTGCTCGATCTCCAGCAGCCGGTTGTACTTCGCCACCCGCTCGCCTCGCGCAGGCGCGCCCGATTTCAGCTGGCCGACCCCGGACCCCACGGCCAGGTCGGAGACGAAGGTGTCGTTGGTCTCCCCCGAGCGGTGCGAGATCATCGCGCCCAGCCCCAGTTCTCGCGCGGTGGTCAGTGCACTGAACGTCTCGCTCACCGTGCCGATCTGGTTCGGCTTGATGAGCGCCGCGGTCACCGTGCCGGCCTCTGCCGCCCTCCGGATGCGCTCGGATGAGGTCACCAGCAGGTCGTCCCCCACGAGCTGGACTCGCGGCGAGAGGCGGCGCCCGAGCTCGCGCCAGCCCTCCTCGTCTCCTTCCGCCATGCCGTCCTCGATGCTGCGGATGGGGTAGCGGTCCAGGAGGGCCTCGTACCGGGCGATCAGCTCCGGGCCGGTGCAGCTGCCGCCCGCGATCCGGTAGCGGCTCCCGTCGTAGAAGCCGTTGGCGGCGGGGTCGATCGCGATGGCGACGTCCCGGTCCAGGCCGGCCGTGTACCCGGCGGCGGCGATCGCGGTGAGCAGGAGGTCCAGCGCCTCCTCCGGCTGGGAGAGCGCGGGGGCGAAGCCGCCCTCGTCGCCGAGCCCCGTCGACAGTCCGAGACCGCGCAGCTCCCGGGCCAGTGCCTGGTAGACCTCCGTTCCGCAGCGGATGGCGTCGCTCATCGTCGGGGCTCCCACCGGCGCGATCATGAACTCCTGGAAGTCCAGCGCGTTCGCCGCATGCGCCCCGCCGTTGATCACATTGAAGTGGGGGACGGGCAGCCGCTCCCCGGTGCCGAGCCGTGCTGCGATCCACTCGTGCAGCGCCATCCGCCGGGTGCGGGCGAAGGCACGGGCGGCCGCCATGGAGACCGCGACGAGGGCGTTGGCGCCGAGCCCGGACTTGTCGGGGGTCCCGTCGAGCTCGATGAGACCGTGGTCGAGCTCGTCGAGCGAGTCCCAGGGCCGGGAGATGAGCAGGGCGGCGATCGGTCCGGTGATGCCCGCGATCGCCTCGCTGACCCCCTTTCCGCTGTAGCGGCTCCCGCCGTCGCGGCGCTCCACAGCCTCATGCGCCGCCGTCGACGCACCGGAGGGGGCGGAGGCGATGATCCGGGCGCCGCCCTTGAGCAGGAGGGTGACCTGGAGGGTCGGATATCCCCGGGAGTCGAAGATCTGCAGGGCGTCGATGGCGGCGATGACGATACCGGGCATGGCAATGGTCCTCTCGTGGGGAGTAGGAACCATCGGCCGTCGTGGCGGTTCAGGGTCGTCACACCCGGGCGGGATCCATCGCCTGCGATCACCCTACCCTGCGGCGGGCCGCTGAGGCGAATTCGCGGACGTCTGCGGGTCTGAGAGTCCAGACCTCCGCACTTGCGCTGGTTTGGCCGGTGATTCTCCGCAGACACGGTGCTATCGTCAAGAATATGGCGCAATTCCGGATCAGTGAGGCTGCCCGACTGCTCGGGGTCAGCGATGACACCGTGCGCCGGTGGATCGGCCTCGGGGCGCTCCGCTCGGCCAAGGACGAGGCGGGGCGGCAGGTCGTCGACGGCGCGGATCTCGCCGCCAAGGCCAAGGACATCGCCGTGACCCCGGATGACCCCTCCGGCGTCGAGAGCAGCGCGCGCAACCGCTTCGTCGGCCTGGTCACCGGCATCGTCCAGGACAGCGTGATGGCCCAGGTGGACATCCAATGCGGCCCGCATCGCGTGGTGTCCCTCATGTCCAGCGAGGCGGTGCGGGAGCTGGGTCTGGAGATCGGCTCGCTCGCCGTGGCGGTCGTGAAGGCCACGACCGTCATCGTGGAGAGACCGCGAGGGGGACGATGAGGAGAGCACGCTCCCGGGCACTGGCGGCGACGACCGCCGTGCTCGTCACCCTGCTGGCGGCGGGATGCTCCCCCGCCGATCAGGCTCCGGGGAGCAGCGCAGCGCCCGGCGGCACCTCGTCGGGGCTGAGCGGTGAGCTCACCATCTTCGCCGCCGCCTCCCTCACGGCGTCGTTCGACGAGCTGGCCGCCGAGTTCGGCGAGGAGAACCCGGGCGTCATGGTGAAGCCGATCGACTTCGACGGCTCCTCGACTCTGGTCACCCAGCTCGAAGAGGGCGCGAGCGCCGACGTGTTCGCCTCCGCCGACGAAGCCAATATGCAGAAGCTCGCCGATGCCGGCCTGCTCGCCGGGGATTCGAGCATCTTCGCCAGCAACACCCTGGAGATCGCGGTGGCGCCCGGCAATCCGAAGGGCATCGACTCCCTATCCGATCTGGCCGATCCCGGTCTGCTGGTCGTGCTCTGCGCACCGCAGGTGCCGTGCGGCGCCGCCTCGCAGAAGCTGCTCTCGTTGGACGGGGTGACGGTGACGCCGGCGAGCGAGGAGCAGAACGTGACCGCCGTGCTGACCAAGGTCAAGACGGGGGAGGCGGATGCCGGCCTGGTGTACAAGACGGATGTGTTGGCCGCCGGGTCGAGCGTCTCCGGCGTCGACGCGGAGAACGCGGATCAGGTGGTCAACGACTATACGATCGGCGTTCCGAAGAGCGCCAAGGATCCGGCGCTGGCTACCGCGTTCATCCAGTGGGTGCTCTCCGACCGGGGTCAGGCGGTTCTGGATCGATACGGGTTCACCAGACCGTGAGCCGCGCTGCGAGCCAGATCGTGGATCGAGCCGGAGCCGGGTCGGTCCCCCGGCTGCTCTACATCCCCGCCGTCATCGGCCTGGCCGTGCTCATCCTCCCGATCGTCGGCCTGATCAGCCGGGTCGACTGGACCACGCTTCCGCGCGCGATCACCTCCCCCGACGCCGTCGATGCGCTGTCGCTCTCCCTGCGCACCGGGCTCGCCGCGACGGTGGTCTGCCTCATCGTCGGCATCCCGCTCGCCACGGTGATCGCGCGCTCCGGGCCCCGGCTCGCCGGGGTGCTGCGCGTGCTCGCCACCCTCCCGCTGGTGCTGCCGCCCATGGTCGGCGGCATCGCCCTGCTGTTCCTGCTCGGCCGCAACGGCCTGCTCGGCAGCTATCTGGCGCTGGGCGGCATCCAGATCCCCTTCACCACAGCCGCCGTGGTGATCGCACAGTCCTTCGTCGCCCTGCCCTTCCTGGTGATCTCGCTCGAGGGCGCCCTGCGCACAGCGGGAACCCGATACGAGACCGTGGCGACGACCCTCGGCGCCGGCCGTTGGACCGTGTTCCGGAGGATCACCCTGCCGCTGGTGCTGCCCGGCCTGGTCGCCGGCACGGTGCTCTGCTTCGCGCGGGCCCTCGGCGAGTTCGGGGCGACCGCGCTGTTCGCCGGTAATGCCGCCGGCACGACGCGGACCATGCCGCTGGCCATCTACACCGCGTTCAACGGCTCCGGGGTGACCCAGGACTCGGCCATCGCCCTCTCGGTGCTGCTGATCGCCGTGGCCCTGATCATCCTCCTGCTGATGCGCAGCTGGCGGAGGGAGCCGGCGCTATGAACGCGGTCCTCCAGACCTCGCTGGTGGTGCGCCGCGGCTCCTTCGTCTTGGACGCGGCATTGCGGCTCGAGCAGGGCGAGGTGCTGGCGCTGCTCGGACCCAATGGCGCGGGCAAGTCGACGCTGCTCGGGGCGCTGGCCGGGCTCATCCGCCCGGAGTCGGGAAGCGTCACCGTCTCGGGGCATGTGCTCACCAGCCGCTCGATGAGCGGGTCCCGCGAGGTGCGGGTGCCACCGGAGCGCCGGGGCATCGGCATGCTCGGCCAGCATGCCCTGCTGTTCCCGCATCTCAGCGCGATCGAGAATGTCGCCTTCGGTCGGGAGGCGCAAGGGGTGCGGCGCAAGGATGCGCTGCGCGACGCCGCCGGATGGCTGGAGTCGGTCGGTCTCGCCGGTTACGAGCGGCGCAAGCCGGCCGCGCTCTCCGGCGGCCAGCAGCAGCGGGTGGCGATCGCCCGTGCCCTGGCGGCGCGGCCGCGGGTGCTCCTGCTCGACGAGCCGATGGCCGCCCTGGATGTGCAGACGGCATCGCTGATCCGCGAGCTCCTCCGCGAGAGGCTGGCGGACAGCGGCGTAGCGACCATCGTGGTCACGCACGATGTGCTGGATGCCGTCGTGCTCGCCGACCGGGTCGCGATACTGCAGGACGGCCGGGTCGTCGACGACGGCCCGACGCGCCGCGTGCTCGGCGAGCCGCGCACCCCGTTCATCGCCGCCCTCGCCGGGCTCAACCTGTTGAGCGGCCGCATCGAAGGGGAGCAGCTGCTGCTGCCCGACGGCCGACGATTGAGCGGCACGATCCGCCGGGGTCGGCACACCGGCCCGGGCTCGGCGACCTTCCGTCCCTCCGCCGTCCGGGTGCATGCGACGCGACCGGATGCCGCGATCGCGAACGGGTGGACGACCGCGGTGGCGGCGCTGGAGCCCACGCTCGGCGGCATCCGGATGCGCACCGAGGACGGGGTCGCCGCCGATATCCCCGCCTCGGATGTGGTCGCGCTGGAGTTACGGCCGGGCCGGCCGGTCTGGCTGAGCGTCGAACCGGCCGAGGTGACGATCCACGAGTGATGTGCTGGGCCTGCCCTCGCGCGGGATCGCACGACGGTTCACGATGCAGGCGGATCTGCATAGGCTGAGGTCATGAGCGAGATCCCCGCAGACCACCTCGACCTGCTCGAACGGCCCATCGTCGGGCACCTGGGCACCGTCCGGCCGGATGGCGCAGTCCAGGTGAACCCCATGTGGTTCCTCTTCGACGGCCGCCGCCTGCGGTTCACGCACAACACCCGGCGGGCCAAGTACCGCAATCTGCAGCTCGATCCCGCCATGACGATCTCCATCAACGACCCGGAGCAGCCCTACCGCTACATCGAGTTGCGCGGGCACCTCGAAGAGGCGATCCCCGACCCGACCGGGGCGTTCTACCAGGAGCTGGCACGGCGATACGGCAACGAGAAGCCCGAGCCGCCCGCGGATGCCGCCGATCGCGTCATCCTGGTCATGGCCGTCGACCGGGTCGGCGGCACCCAATAGCGCTCCCCCCTCGAACCGTCAGTTGTTGCTGCTCACCTGCGGTCGGGAGGACAACGAGTGACGGCTCGCGGCGGGCGTTTAGGCTGGACGCATGACTATTGACGCTGTCGCGACCTCCGGCATCGCCGTCGACGAGCTCGACCCCGCCGTCCGACCCCAGGACGACCTCTTCCGCCATGTGAACGGCAAGTGGATCGCGCGCACCGAGATCCCGGCCGACAAGGCCCGCTACGGCTCCTTCTATCTGCTCGCCGAGGAGGCGGAGCAGGCGGTGCGCGACATCATCGTCGAGGCGCAGGCCGCCGCACCCGGCACCGAGGAGCGCACCTTCGGCGACCTCTATGCGAGCTTCATGGACGAGGACCGCATCGAGGCGCTCGGGGCGACCCCGATCGCGGCGCAGCTGGCGGAGGTCGACGCGATCAGCGACATCCCCTCCCTGCTGGAGGCGATCGGCCGGCTGGAGCGACAGGGTGTCGGCGGCTTCTACCAGCTCTTCGTCGACAACGATCCCGGCTCCCCCGAGAGGTACCTGGTCTTCTTCGAGCAGGGCGGCATCGGCCTCCCCGACGAGAGCTACTATCGCGAGGAGAAGTTCGCCGGGGTCCGCGAGGCCTACCGCGCCTTCCTGGAGACCATGTTCCGGCTGGCCGGCCTGAAGGATGCCGCCGAGCGAGCCGAGCGCGTCTTCCGGCTCGAGACCGCCCTCGCCTCGCATCACTGGGACAACGTCCGCTCCCGCGACAGCGAGAAGACCTACAACCTCGCCGGCTGGGCCGAGGTCGTCGCCCGAGCCGCGTCGGTGGCGGACGGCCCCGACCTGAACCACTGGCTGAACGCCCTCGACGCCCCCGAGGGCGCCTTCGACGAGCTCGTGCTGCGGCAGCCGGACTACCTCGACGGGCTGGCCATGGCATTGACGGCAGGCCATCTCGAGGGCTGGCGGGACTGGCTGCGCTGGCAGGTCGTCCGCTCATCCGCCCCCTACCTCTCGAGCGAGTTCGTGGACGCCAACTTCGACTTCTACGGCAGGACCCTCACGGGCACGCCGGAGCTGCGCGCCCGCTGGAAGCGCGGGGTCTCCTTCGTCGAGGGCGCCATGGGCGAGGCCGTCGGCCGCACCTATGTCGCCCGGCACTTCCCGCCGGCGGCGAAGGAGAGCATGGACGAGCTGGTCGCGAACCTGATCGAGGCCTACCGCCAGAGCATCGCCTCCCTGAGCTGGATGACCGAGCCGACCCGGCAGCGCGCGCTGGAGAAGCTGGAGAAGTTCACCCCCAAGATCGGCTATCCGGTCAAATGGCGGGACTACTCCTCGCTGCAGGCCGACCCTGCCGACCTGATCGGCAATGTGCGAGCCGCCAGCGAGTACGAGTTCCACCGGGAGCTCGGCAAGGTCGGCAAGCCGATCGACCGAGACGAGTGGTTCATGACGCCCCAGACGATCAACGCCTATTACAACTCGGGCTTCAACGAGATCGTCTTCCCGGCGGCCATCCTGCAGTATCCCTTCTTCGACCCCGACCGCGACGCGGCCGCGAACTACGGCGCGATCGGCGCGGTGATCGGCCACGAGATCGGCCACGGCTTCGACGACCAGGGCTCGAAGTACGACGGCGACGGCCGTCTGATCGATTGGTGGACGGCCGAGGACCGGGCCGCCTTCGAGCGGCTCACGGGGTCGCTGATCGAGCAGTACAACGCCCTCGCTCCGCGGCAGGTGCCCGACCACCACGTGAACGGCGCGCTCACCATCGGCGAGAACATCGGCGACCTCGGCGGCCTGGGCATCGCCTGGAAGGCCTACCTCGTCTCGCTGGGCGGCGAGGAGCCGCCGGTGATCGACGGCATGACGGCGGCCCAGCGCTTCTTCCTGTCGTGGGCGCAGGCGTGGCAGCTGAAGGCCCGCGACGAGGAGGTCATCCGGCTGCTCGCCGTCGACCCGCATTCGCCGAACGAGTTCCGCTGCAACCAGATCGTGCGGAACATCGACGAGTTCTACCGCGCCTTCGGTGTGACCGAGTCGGATGCCCTCTGGCTGGCCCCGGAGGAGCGCGTCACCATCTGGTAGCGCCATGGGGGATCCGGCGCGGGGGCGACGACGGGGCACGAGTGCGAAACCGCTCGGGCGGCACCGCTCGGCGGATGAGGCGGCGAGCTTCTCGGCGACCTTCCGGGCGCTCGGCGAGCTCGGCTATGCCGGCGCCCGTGTCGCGGCGCACATCGTCGACCTCGATTCGGGCACGGTGCTCAGCTCCATCGACGACCAGGTCGCCCTGCCGGCCGCCGGTCTCGGCAAGCTGCTGCTGCTCATCGACGTCTCGGCCCGGATGACCGCCCGGGAGTCGTCGGGCCTCGGCATCGTCGACAAGCCGGCGGCGGATGCGGTGCTCGGCCCCGGCCTGTGGCAGCGGCTGCAGGTGCCGGCCCTCCCCGTCGCCGATCTGGCGCTGCTCGTGGCCTCCGTCGACGACAGCCTGGCGACCAACGAGCTCCTGCGGCGCGTCGGCCTGGATGCCGTGCGCGAGCGGGCGGAGTCGCTGGGCCTGAGCCGCACGGCACTGCTCGACATCGAGCGGGACCATCGGGGTCCGGACGATGCGCCGCAGCTCTCGGTCGGCTCGGCCGCCGAGCTGGCGGGGCTGATGCGCTCCCTCGGCAGGGTGGCGGTGGTCGACGAGGTGAGCAGCCGGCGCGTGCTCGACTGGCTCTCCCGCAACGCCGACCTCTCCCTGGTCGCGAGCGCCTTCGGGCTGGACCCGCTGTCGCATCCGGATGCCGACCACGGCATCCTCCTCGCCAACAAGACCGGTTCGGCGCCGGGGGTGCGGGCCGAGGCCGGCATCGTGCGGGGCCCGCGGGCTGCGGTCGCCTACGCCGTGCTCATCGAGTTCGACGACAGCGCACTCGGCACGCGGATGGCCGCGCTCGAAGGCATGCGCGCGGTGGGATACGACATCGTCGATTACATCCATTGACCCGCATCCGGGACGGATTCTGGGAGTTCTCTGGGAGCGGGCCGGGGCATCCGGACTACGCTGGAGGGGGTCCGACATGTGCCGGGCGGTACGACCGAGGGGAGACACATCGTGCGAGGCAAGATCCTTTTCGCCACCGGGATCGCTATCGGATACGTGCTGGGCGCCCGCGCGGGGCGCCAACGCTATGAGGAGATCAAGGCCCAGGCCAGCAAGCTCTGGAACGACCCGCGCGTGCAGCATCAGGTCAAGCAGGTGGAGGAGTTCGCCAAGGACAAGGGCCCCGAGGTCGTGGACATGCTCGCCGACGGCGCGAAGAAGGTGGCCTCGACGGTCAGCGGAGCTCGCAAGCAGTCCGGTGGCTCAGCGCGCCCCGCGAACAGGTCCCCGAAGCCGAGCGGCGACGAATCGTCCAGCCAGTGATCCTCGGCTGAGGTGAGACGCATGTCCGATCCACAGAATGGGATTCCGCCGAGGCGCTCGCTCTTCGCGCTGCTGGCCGACCTGCCCCGGCTGCTCGTCGAGCTGCTCAAGAGCGAGCTCGAGCAGCTCAAGCGCGAGGTCGTGGGCAAGCTGACCAAGGGGGCCATCGGCATCGGCCTCTTCGTCGTCGCGGCGTTTTTCGGCTTCTTCGCCTTCAGCGTGCTCGTCGCCACCGCGGTCATCGCCCTGGCCCTGGTGTGGCCGCTATGGCTGGCGGCGCTGGTGATCGGCGTCGCCCTGCTGGTGCTGGCGGCGGTCGCGGCCCTCGTCGGCGTGAACTGGCTGAAGCGGGCGATGCCGCCCATGCCGAGCGAGACGATCGGCAGCATCAAGGCGGACCTCCGGGTCATCAAGGGCGTCGGGAAACGGGGGATGGGATGAACACGCCGCTGCAGGCCAGGATCGCCGACACGCGCACCGAGCTGGGTGCGACGCTCGACGCGATCGAGGACAGGGTGAACCCCCGCAAGCAGCTGCTCCGCCTGGGACGGAAGGCGCAGCTGGCCTATGACGCGAACCCCGTCCCCTTCATCCTGGCGGCGGCGGGGGCGGTCGCCGTCGTCGGCGGCCTCATCGCCTGGGCGGTCCTCGGCGACGACTGATCGGCCCCGCCCATCCGCGTCGGTGGCGGGGGGCGCTTTTTGACCTTCCCCGAGAGCGGGGCAGGATAGAGGGCATGAACAGCAGCCGACCACCCGAGTCGAAGATGCTGGCGGGCTGGCGCGTCCTGGTCCCCCGCGGAGGCAAGTGGGGCGACGCCGCGGCCGTCGCGCTGCGCGCCTTCGGGGCCACGGCCGTCATCGCCCCGATGATCAACTTCGCCAGCACCGAGCAGCCGGAGCAGCTGGCGGATGCCCTGCGCCGCCTCGGCAGCGGCACCTTCGACTGGGTCGTGATCACGAGTGCGACCACGGTCGACGTGATGACGAGCCAGCAGGCCGTCGTCCCCGACACCACCCGCATCGCCGTCATCGGGGAGACCACGGCCCCCGCCCTGGCGATGGCGGGCTACCGGACCCCGGACTTCGTGCCGGAGGGCGACAACTCGGTCCGCGGACTGCTCAAGGAATGGGCGGCGACCGGGGATCGGGGGAGGGTGCTCGTGCTGCAATCCGATGTCGCCGAGCCCGCCCTGGTCTCCGGGCTGGCCGGACTCGACACCGAGTTCGTCTCCGCCTATCGCACGGTGGGCGTGCCGGTCTCCCCCCAGGTCGCCGAGGATGTCTCCTCCGGGCGGATCCAGGCGATCCTCATCCCCTCCGGCAGCGTCGCTCGGCAGGTGCGGGATCAGCTCGCCCCCCTGCCCGCCGAGACGATCGTGGCCTGCATCGGCCCGAGGACGGCGTTCGACGCCCGGGCCGCCGGCCTGACCGTGCACCTCATCGCGGAGTCGCGGTCCATCCCGTCTCTCGCCGAAGCGGTCGCGGAGCACGCCCGCGCCCACCCCCTCTCCGGCGAGGGCTGAGACCCGCTCGATAAGTCAGGGTCGGATCAGGGCAGTCCCCCATATCGGCCGAGCCTTCGCCGTCAATAGCGTGAAGAGTCATGAGGGACTCGAGACGGGCGACGCTCATCCTGGTGCTGCTGGGGATGTGGCTGGCCATGATCGCCGCCGCGGCGAGCGCCTTCCTCGTCGACCCCGGTGTGCGCTCCTCCCCCGCCGCGGTGCAGCTCGTGCTGCTCCTCAACGCCTGCTGTTTCACCTTCTTCTGGCTGGCCGGCCTCAAAGATCTCGTCTACGTCGCCTTCTACTACCTGCGGCGGGAACGGCTGATCGCGCAGATCGTGCCCCCCGAGGCGTCGGCGGGACGGGAGCGGCGGGAGCGGGTCGTGCTGCTCTACTGCACGGCGGACGACTTCGATGCGGACAGCCTGGCGGCGAGCCTGCGGCAGGACCATCCGGGCTGCCGGGCGGTCATCCTCGACGACTCGAAGCGGCCGGAGTCGCGCCGGAGCATCGACGGCTTCGCGGCCGAGCACGGCGTCGAGGTGGTGCGGCGGCCGGAGCGCACGGGGTTCAAGGCGGGGAACCTCAACCACTATCTGCGCGGACGCGAGGACTACGACTATCTCGTGCTGCTCGACAGCGATGAGATCGTCCCCCGCGACTTCGCCAGCGCCGCGCTGCGCTACTTCGACCGCTATCCGGATGCCGGCGTCGTGCAGGGCAACCACGCGGCGACCCGTGGCCGCAACGGCTTCATGCGCCTGCTCGGGCCGGGGGTGCAGCCGCAGGTCCAGACCTTCCAGACCGTCAAGCATCGCTACGGCTTCCCGCACCTCATGGGGCACGGGGCGATGGTGAGCCGCGAGTGCTACACGGCCTGCGGCGGCTTCCCCGAGGTGGTGATGGAGGATCTCGCCTTCACCGTCGAGACCCGCGAGCGCGGATACCGCACCGTCTTCGCCCCGGACATCCTCTGCGAGGAGGAGTACCCCGTCGACTATCTCGCCTTCAAGAAGCGCCACTCGAAGTGGACCGAGGGCACCATGGAGTTCATCCGCCGCTACGGGATGCGCGTGCTGCGCTCGCGGCTCGCCTGGTTCGAGAAGGTCGATCTCGCGCTCTCGGTCGGCATCCTGCCGCTGGCGGCGCTGCTGGGCTTGGTGCTCATCCTCACGAACGTCGTCGTGCTACCGCTGCTGGGTCATGCGCCGGGCTATCCGCTGTGGTTCTCGGCCCCCTCGGCGGTCTTCATGCTCGCCCCCTTCGTCAACGACCTCGTGCATCGCATCGGCCGGCCGGGCCGCCGCGACCTCGTCGCCTACACGGCCGTGAGCTTCCTGCTCTACGGCTCCACCTTCTACCTGACCCTTTCCATGACCCTGCGCGGCATCTTCGGCGGGCGGGCGCGCTTCGTCGTCACGCCGAAGAGGGGCGCCCGCACGAGTCTGGCGGCGGCGATCCGCGCCAATCATCGCGAGCTGCTCTTCAGCCTCGCGCTCGTCGTGCTGGCCCTGGTCACGGTGGGCACGCCGCTGCCGGTGCTCATGATCATCGTGCCGAGCTACCTGACCGTCTACCTCAGCCTGCTCGGGAACCGCCGCCCCGCCCCCGTCCCCGCCCCGACGACTTTGCAAAACTCAGGAAATTCCTGACCTCCCGCGAGGGCGGCCCCGTGTTCGCCGGCGAGTAGCCCGAGCCTGAGCAGCTTTTCCTGAGTTTTGCAAAGGGGGGAGGGGGATCAGGCGCGGACGTCGACCACGGTGCGGCCGCGTACCCGGCCGGCGAGGATGCGCTCGGCCACGCCGACCGCCTCCGCCAGCGGCACCACCGTGGTGACCGTCTCGAGCAGCCCCGGGTCGAGCAGGGCCGCGAGCCGGCCCCAGGCGCGCAATCGCAGCGGGCGCGGCGCCTGCACCGAATTGACCCCGGCCAGGGTGACCCCGCGCAGGATGAACGGCATCACCGTCGTGTCCAGGCGTGCGCTCTGCGCCAGGCCGCAGCTGGCCGCCGCTCCCCCGTAGCGCAGCTGGGAGAGCACGCTGGCGAGGGTGTCGCCGCCCACCGAGTCGACGGCGGCGTGCCAGCGTTGGCTCTGCAGCGGCTTCGCCGGCCGGCTCAGCTCCGAGCGGTCGATGACCTCCTCCGCGCCGAGGGAGCGCAGGTAGCCGGCCTCCTCGCTCCTGCCGGTGGAGGCCACCACCCGATGGCCGAGCCGCGAGAGCAGCGCTGTGGCGATGCTGCCGACGCCGCCGGCCGCCCCGGTGACGAGCACATCCCGCGCGCCGGCGTCCGGCTCGTCCGGCAGCGCCCCGGCGTGCTCGAGCGCAAGCACGGCGAGCATGGCCGTGAACCCCGCCGTGCCGATCGCCGCGGCCTGCAGGGTGCTGAACGTCTCGGGGATCGGCACCAGCCAGGAGCCGTCGACGCGGGCCCGCTCGGCCAGACCGCCGTGATGGGTCTCGCCGATGCCCCAGCCGTTGAGCACCACCCGATCGCCCACCCGGTACCCGGGGTCGTCGGAGTGCGCCACGGTGCCGGTGAGGTCGATACCGGGGATCAGCGGGTAGTCCCTGATCACGCCCGGCCGGCCCATCAGGGCGAGGCCGTCCTTGTAGTTGACGCCGGAGTACTCGACGTCGACGGTGACGTCCCCCGGCCCGAGCTCCTCATCGCGGAGCTCGGCGATCCGCGCCGAGACCGTCTCCCCCGACCTCTCCACCCTGATGGCACGGAACATCCCGGCCTCCCTCGCGCTCTCACTACAGGCTAACCACTGCCCTGGCTGCACTCGGACCACGGGTCTAGCATGGCAAGAGGGGGAGGAACGAGGAGAGTCATGTCTGGTGGGCAACGGTTGAGCGTGGGTCAGATCGACCCGGCCGCGCAGGGCGCGGTGCTGGGGATGGAGAAGTACGTCAGGTCGTCGGGCCTGGAACCGAAGCTCCGCGAGCTGATCAAGATCCGGGCCTCGCAGATCAACGGCTGCGCCTTCTGTCTCGACATGCATACCCGCGATGCGGCCAAGGGCGGCGAGACGCTGCGCCGGATGAGCATCCTGCCCGGCTGGCGGGAGGCCTCCTCCCTATTCGATGAGCGCGAGCAGGCGGCGCTGGCCCTGACGGAGCAGATGACGCTGATCAGCCAGGGCGGGGTGTCCGAAGAGGTCTGGCAGCAGGTCCGCACCCACTTCGACGACAAGGAGATCGTCGCCCTGCTGATGGCGATCTCGACGATCAACGTGTGGAACCGGCTCGCGGTGACCACGCACCAGGACCTGCCCGAGGAGGAGCAGTAGCGCGCGGCGCAAGAGGGGTGGAGGGATGTCGCCATGGCGAACAGTTTCGGTGCACGCAATGCCCTGACGGTCGGGGATGACCGCTACGAGATCTATCGCCTGGATGCCGTCCCCGGCTCCGAGCGGCTGCCGTTCAGCCTGAAGGTGCTGCTGGAGAACCTGCTGCGCCGCGAGGACGGCCGGCTGGTCACGGCCGATCAGGTGCGGGCGCTGGCGGGCTGGGACCCGGATGCGGAGCAGGGGTCGGAGATCCAGTTCAACCCGGCCCGCGTGCTGCTTCAGGACTTCACGGGGGTGCCCTGCGTGGTGGACCTCGTGGCGATGCGGGACGCCATGGTGGCGCTCGGCGGGGATCCGCAGAAGATCAATCCGCTCATCCCCTCGGAGCTCGTCATCGACCACTCGGTGATCGCGGACTCCTTCGGCGGCCCCGAGGCGTTCGGCATCAACGCCGAGCTGGAGTTCCAGCGGAACAGCGAGCGCTATCAGCTGCTGCGCTGGGCCCAGCAGGCCTTCGACGACTTCCTGGTGGTGCCGCCAGACACCGGCATCTGCCACCAGGTGAACCTCGAGTATCTGGCGCGGGTGGTGTTCACTCGCGAGTCGGGCGACGGCGTGGTGCAGGCCTACCCCGACACGCTCGTCGGCACCGACTCGCACACGCCCATGGTCAACGGCCTCGGCGTGCTCGGCTGGGGGGTCGGCGGCATCGAGGCGGAGGCGGCCATGCTCGGCCAGCCCATGAGCATGCTCATCCCCCGGGTGCTCGGCTTCAAGCTGACCGGGGCGCTGCAGGAGGGCGTGACCGCCACCGACCTCGTGCTCACCGTCGCCCAGCGGCTGCGACAGATCGGCGTGGTCGGCAAGTTCGTGGAGTTCTTCGGCCCCGGCGTCGCCAATATCCCGCTCGCCAACCGGGCGACGCTGGGCAATATGAGCCCCGAGTACGGCGCCACCTGCGCCATCTTCCCGATCGACGACGAGACGCTGCGCTATCTGCGCCTCACCGGCCGCAGCGAGCAGCAGGTGAAGCTCGTCGAGGCCTACACCAAGGAGCAGGGTCTCTGGCACGATCCGGCGCGGGAGGCGGACTACACGCAGGTCATCGAGCTCGACCTCGCCGAGGTGGAGCCCTCCATCGCCGGCCCGAAGCGTCCGCAGGATCGCATCCCGCTCGCCCTCGCCCGGCAGACCGTCAACGCGATCCTCAACGACGAGCGGAGCGCTCCGGATGCGATGAGCCGGCTCGATGAGGCATCGGCCGACTCCTTCCCGGCGAGCGACCCGATCGCGGTGAAGCGCGGCGCCAACGACGGGCCGGAGCCCGAGCCGGCCCAGTACAGCGGCGAGCGCTGGCCCTCGCATCCCTTCGAGGTCGCGATCGACGGCCAGGAGGTCGCCGTCGACAACGGGCATGTCGTGATCGCGGCGATCACCAGCTGCACCAACACCTCCAACCCCTCCGTCATGATCGGCGCCGGGCTGCTGGCGAAGAAGGCGGTCGAGCGCGGCCTGAGCAGCAAGCCCTGGGTGAAGACCTCGCTGGCTCCCGGCTCGCGCGTGGTCACCGACTACTTCGAGAAGGCCGGGCTGACCCCCTATCTGAACACTCTCGGCTTCGATCTGGTCGGCTACGGCTGCACGACCTGCATCGGCAACTCCGGCCCGCTGATCCCGGAGGTGAGCCAGGCGGTCACCGCGAACGACCTCTCGGTCAGCGCGGTGCTCAGCGGCAACCGCAACTTCGAGGGCCGCATCCATGCCGAGACGAAGATGAACTTCCTGGCATCGCCGCCGCTGGTCGTGGCCTATGCGCTCGCCGGCACCATGAACATCGACCTGCTGAAGGATCCCCTCGGCGAGGGCACCGACGGCGAGCCGGTGTACCTCCGCGACATCTGGCCGAGCAGCCAGGAGATCGAGAGCCTGATCGGCGAGTCGATCCAGGCGGAGATGTTCGCGGAAGGGTACGCGAACGTCTTCGACGGCGACGACAACTGGAAGAGCCTGGAGATCGCCACCGGCGACATCTTCGCCTGGGACGAGGACTCCACGTACATCCGCCGCGCCCCCTACTTCGAGGGCATGACCCGCGATCCGGAGCCGCTGCAGGATGTGTCCGGCGCGCGGGTGCTGGCGCTGCTGGGCGACTCCGTCACCACCGACCACATCTCTCCCGCCGGCTCGATCAAGCGCGACTCGCCCGCCGGCCGCTACCTCCAGGAGCACGGGGTGGAGCCGCGCGACTTCAACTCCTACGGCTCACGGCGCGGCAACCACGAGGTGATGATCCGCGGGACCTTCGCGAACATCCGCCTGCGCAACCAGCTGGTGCCGGGCGTCGAGGGCGGCTTCACCCGTCACCTGCCGTCCGGCGAGCAGCTGAGCATCTTCGAAGCATCGGAGAGGTATCTGGCCGAGGGGGTGCCGCTGCTCGTGATCGCGGGCGCCGAGTACGGTTCCGGCTCGTCGCGCGACTGGGCCGCGAAGGGAACACTGCTGCTCGGGGTGCGGGCGGTCGTCGCGGTCTCGTTCGAGCGCATCCACCGCTCCAACCTGATCGGCATGGGCGTGCTGCCGCTGCAGTTCATGGAGGGGGAGAGCGCTCAGACGCTCGGGCTCACCGGGGAGGAGGTCTTCTCGATCGCGGGGCTCCAGGACGTCGAGGACATCCCTCGCGAGGTGACGGTCAGCTATGAGCGGGATGGCCGGACGTCGTCGTTCCAGGCGCTGGTGCGCATCGACACCCCGGCCGAGGAGGCCTACTTCAAGCACGGCGGCATCCTGCAGTACGTGCTGCGGCAGCTGCTGGCGGCTTGAGCTTCTGCCGGAGCGCGCTCACCCGGCGGCAGGGCTCTACTCGACCAGCTTGCCGACCACCGAGTCCTCGCCGGGCAGCTCCAGGGCGGCGATCTCCGCGGGCGTGTCCGGCACGGGCTGCTGCTCGATGCCGCCGTCCAGGGACCACACCATGTTCACCTTGAGGGCCGGGTCGAGCTCCGGGTAGTCGGAGCGGTTCTGAGCGCCGCGGGTCTCGCGGCGGGCCAGGGCGGACTCCAGGGTGGCGCGGGCGGCGATCAGGGAGCCCTTGAGGTCGAGGGCGTGGGCCAGGTCGTCGAAGCCCGCGATGTCGGGATGCACCGCGAGGTCCGGCAGCCGCGCCTCGACGGCGGCCAGCTTCTCGAGGCCCCGGCCCAGGCCCTGCTCGCTGCGGATGACGCCCGCGTGCTCGGTCATCAGGTCGCGGATGGCCCGCTGCATGCTGCGCACATTGTCGTAGCCGCGCCCGGCGAGCAGCTCGTCGAGCTCCTGACGCGCCTCGTTGACGGCCGCCCTGTTTCTGAGCTGCGCGGCCAGCCCCTGGGAGTAGGCCGCGGCGGCCTGCCCGACGATCCTGCCGTAGACGAGCAGCTCGGCCAGCGAGTTGCCGCCGAGGCGATTGGCGCCGTGGGTGCCGGAGCTGGCCTCGCCGATCGCGTAGAGCCCGGCGACATCCGTTCCGTGGTCCTCCGCGCGCACCCAGACCCCGCCCATCGAGTAGTGGGCGGTCGGCGCGATCTCGATCGGGTCCTTGGTGATGTCGAGCATCTGCACATCGAGCATGTTCCGGTAGACCCGGGGCAGCCGGGTGAGGATGACGTCCCGATCCAGGTGGGTCAGGTCCAGCAGCACCCCGCCCTTCGCCGTGCCGCGACCCTCGCTGATCTCCGTCGAGATGGCCAGTGCGACGCGATCGCGGGTGGACAGCTCCATGCGCTCCGGGTCGTAGCGCGACATGAACCGCTCGCCGGCGGCATTGCGGAGGATGCCGCCCTCCCCGCGCGCCGCCTCCGAGATGAGCAGGCCCGCCGCATCCGCCGGCTCCAGGATGCCGGAGGGATGGAATTGCACGAGCTCGGCGTCCCGGATGCGGGCGCCCGCGAGCACGGCGAGGCGGAAGGAGTCCCCGGTGTTCTCGTCCCGGCGCGAGGAGGTCTGCCGCCAGATGCGGGTGTGACCGCCGGTCGCGAGGATCACGGCATCCGCGTGGATGACCACCCGGGTGCCGTCCACCACGTCGAAGCCGTAGGCGCCGAAGACCTGGCCCTCGGCGACGAGCAGGCGGGAGATGTAGACGGTGTCGACGATGGGCACCCGCACCTCGCTCGCGCGGCGCAGCAGCGTCCGCTGGATCTCCAGCCCCGTGTAGTCGCCGGCGAAGCAGGTGCGGCGGTACTTGTGCGCGCCGAAGAAGCGCTGGGAGATCCGGCCGTCCGCCTCGCGGGCGAAGGGCATGCCCCACTCCTCGAGCTCGCGGATGCCCTGGGGCGCGTTGCGGGCGACGGTCTCCACGATCGCCGGGTCGGCCAGCTGGTACGACTCCTTGATCGTGTCGGCGGCGTGCTGCTGCCAGGAGTCCTCCGGGTCCATGGTGCCGAGCGCGGCATTGATGCCGCCGGCGGCCAGGGTGGTGTGGGCGTCGTACTTGCGCCGCTTCCCGACGGCCAGCACGTCGATGCCCTGCTGGCGGAGCTCGATCGCGGCCCGGAGACCGGCACCTCCCGTCCCGATCACGAGCACGGATGCGGACAGCTTGCGTTCGGTGTTCACGATGACTTTCCCGGTTTCATGATCGGCTCGCCGGCCGGGTCGATCTCGTGTCCTATTTTAGCGGAATCTCATCCGTTTAAATCGGTCGTCTGAGGATTCGCATCGCTCAGACGAGCAGGCGCAGCGGCTCCTCGAGCACGGCCTTGAGGTCGCGCATGAAGGCGGCGGCCACCGCGCCGTCGAGCACGCGGTGGTCGACGGTGAGCGTGATCTTCATCCGGGAGACGTTCACGAGCCGCTCCTCGCGGAGTGCCGGCTCCTGGGTGACCGCGCCGACCGCGAGGATGGCCGCCTCGGGCGGGTTGATCACGGCCGTGAACTCGTCGATGCCGAACATGCCCAGGTTGCTGATCGTGAAGGTGCCGCCGCTGAACTCCTGCGGCTTGAGCTTGCCCGCCCGCGCGCGCTCGGCCAGCTCGCGCGTCTCGGCCGAGATCTCGCCGAGGCGCTTGCTGCCGGCGTCGGCGATCACCGGGACGATGAGGCCGTCATCCAGCGAGACGGCGAAGCCGATGTTGATCCGCCGGTGCCGCAGGATCTTGTCCTCGCCCCAGGAGGCGTTCACCTCGGGGTGGCTCTGCAGCGTGACGACGCAGGCGCGCACGATCAGATCGTTGAGACTGAACTTCACGCCCTGATCGGCGAGCTGCTCGTTGAGCTCGGCGCGCAGGGCCACCAGCCGGTCGGCCTCGATCACGCTGGTGAGGAAGAAGTGCGGCACCGCCTGGCTCTGGGTGAGCCGGCGCGCCGTGACCCGGCGGATGTTGTTGAGCGGCACCTCCTCCGGGGCCGCCTCCGCAGCGGCGCTGGCGGGCTGCCGCACCCCTTTGATGGCGTCCTCGACATCCGCCCGGACGACGCGGCCGTCGGGGCCGCTGCCCTCGATGGTCGCCGGGTCCAGACCGTGCTCCCGGGCGATCCGCCGGGCCAGCGGCGACATCCGCAGCTCGCCGGCGGCGGGCCGGGGCGCACCGGGGGCCGCGGCCCCGCCGGTATCGGAGTGCGGCGGTGCTTCCGGGGCGGGGGTGGCATCCGTGCCGCCCCCCTCCGGCTCCGGCTCCTCGGTCGACGCGGCCTGCTCGGGCTCGGCCTGCTCGGTCTGCTCGGCCTGCTCCGGCTGGTCGGTCTGCTCCGGCTGGGCGGCCGGCTCGGCCTCCGCGGGCTGCGCTGCGGTCTCGTCATGGGCCGGGCCGGGAGAGGATGCGCCCGAGCCGTCGCCGATGCGGGCGAGCGGTTGGCCGATGGGGACCACGGTGCCCTCGGCCACCAGGATCTCCTCGAGCACGCCCTCGTCGAAGGCCTCCAGGTCCATGGTCGCCTTGTCGGTCTCGATCTCGGCGATGACATCGCCCTTCGCGACGGGATCGCCCACCTTCTTGAGCCAGCGGCTGAGCTCGCCCTCCTCCATGGTGTCGGACAAGCGCGGCATGACGATGTCGGGCATGATCGCTCCTAACCCTCGAATCTGGTGGCCTCGAGCACCTCGCGGACCACCCGGATGAGGTCGTCCACGGTCGGCATCGCGGCCCGCTCCAGCGGCTTGGCATAGGGCAGCGGCACCTCGGCCGCCGCGACCCGACGGACCGGCGCGTCGAGGAAGTCGAAGGCGCCCTCGCCAATGGTGGCGGCCACCTCCGCCCCGATGCCGTAGCTGAGCCAGTCGTCCTCGATCACCACCGCCCGGCTGGTCTTGCGCACCGAGTCGCAGATCGTCGCCCGGTCGAGCGGGCGCAGGCTCCGCAGGTCGACGACCTCGACCGAGATGCCATCCTGCTGCAGGCGCTCGGCCGCCTCCATCGCGACGACGGTGCCGCGGGAGTAGCTCACCACCGTGACGTCGGTGCCGGGCCGTGCCACCGCGGCCCGCCCGATCTCCCCCACCAGCTCGCCCTCCGGCACCTCGCCCTTGGTGTTGTAGAGCGCCAGGTTCTCCAGGAAGATCACCGGATCGTCGTCCCGGATCGCCGCCGTCAGCAGCGCCTTGGCGTCGGCCGGGGTCGCGGGCGCGACGACCTTGAGGCCGGGGACGTGCGCGTACCAGACCTCCAGATTCTGGGAGTGGGTCGCGGCGAGCTGCTGCCCGCCGCCCCCGGGAGTGCGGATGACCATCGGCACCGAGGCCTGCCCGCCGAACATGCTGCGGATCTTCGCGGCGTGGTTCACGATCTGGTCGATCGCCAGCAGGCTGAAGTTGATGGTCATGATCTCGACCACCGGTCGCCGGCCGAGCATGGCCGCCCCGATCGCCGCCCCCACGAAGCCCTCCTCCGCGATGGGCGTGTCGCGCACGCGTTCGGGGCCGAACTCGGCGAGCAGGCCGGCGGTGATCTTGTAGGAGCCCTCGAAGATCCCGATCTCCTCCCCCATGAGGAAGACGTTCTCGTCGCGCTGGAGCTCCGATCGCAGGGTGTCGTGCAGCGCCTGGCGGTAGGTGATCACCGGGCCGGCATCCGTCCCGCTCATGACGCCGCCAGCAGGGGCTCGCCGGGCAGGGCATGCGCGGCATTGGCCACGGGGGTCGCGTAGACGAAGTCGAACAGGCGCGCGGGGTCGGGGTCGGGGCTCTCATCGGCGAACGCGACCGCCTGCCTGATGCGCTCATCCGCCTCGTCCTCGATGGCCTTGGCCTGCTTCTCGTCGAGCACGCCGGCCTCGATCAGCCGCTGCCGGTAGGCGGGTACCGGGTCGGCCCGCTTCGCCTCCTCGACGTCCTCCGCGGAGCGGTAGCGGGCCGGGTCGACCACCGAGTGGCCGCGGAGCCGGTAGACCATGACCTCGAGCAGTGCGGGTCTGCGCTGCACCCGGGCCTGCTCCAGGGCCGCGGCGGCGGCGTCCCGTACCGCGACGACGTCGTCGCCGTCGACACGGACGCCGGGGATGCGGTAGGAGCAGCCGCGCTTGTGGAGCTCGGGCTCCGCCGAGGCGGCCTCGACGGTGGTCCCCATGCCCAGGCGGTTGTTGACGATCACGTAGACGATCGGCAGGTTCCAGATGCCGGCGAGGTTGAGGGACTCGTGGAAGGCGCCGATGTTGGTGGTGCCGTCGCCGAGCTGGCACATCACCGCCTCGGAGTCCGGTCCCGGCTTCTGGCTGCTCAGCGCGAGAGCGGCCCCGGTCGCCGGCGGGAGCTGGCCGCCGACGATGCCGTAGCCCCCGAGCATCCGCAACTCCGTGTCGAAGAGGTGCATGGAGCCGCCGCGGCCGCCCGAGACCCCGGTGGTCTTGCCGAAGAGCTCCGCCATCACCGCATCCGGGGACATGCCCCGCGCGAGCGCGTAGCCGTGGTCGCGGTAGCCGGTGAAGAGATAGTCCCGCGGCGAGAGCGCGGCGGTCAGCCCGACGACCGCGGCCTCCTCGCCGAGGTTGAGGTGGCAGTAGCCGCCGATCTTCGCCCGTGCGTACATCTCCGACGCCGTCAGCTCGAAGGAGCGGATCAGGGTCATCTGCCGGTAGAACCCGGTGAGGGTCTTCGGGTCGTCGCCCCCGCCGGCCGTTCGTGATGGCCCGCGTCTTTGCTGGGACTTGTTCGCCAACCGTTCCTCCCTGTCGAGATTCCGTCCTGTCGAGACTCCGCGACCGGGGCGCTTCGTGAGCGGGCCCCGGGGCATCGTGGACGCAATGCCAGCTTACGCCGACGGGATGACCGGCAAGGGGGCACGATGGAGGGAGACGAGTGGAGAGGAGCACGCCATGCTGGTCGCGTTCTCAGTGGCCCCCAGCGGTGGGGGCGATCCCGACGGGTCGGTGCACGATGCCGTCGCGGCGGCGGTGAGGGTGGTGCGGGAGTCCGGGCTGCCGAATCGGACCGACGCCATGTTCACCACGATCGAGGGCGAGTGGGACGAGGTCTTCGCGGTCGTGAAGCGGGCGACGGAGGCTGTCGGGGAGTTCGGGTCGCGCGTATCGCTGGTGCTGAAGGCCGACATCCGCCCCGGCCGCACCGGTGAGCTCGACGGCAAGGTGGAGCGCCTCGAGCGCGCGGTCGGAGAGCTCGCGAGGCGCGACGTCTCCCCGAATTGAGCGGCGCGGTCAGGCGGCTCCGTAGGCGAAGAGCCCGGCCGGATCGTAGTGCTGCCGGGCCGCGGTGAGCCGCTCGCGGATCCCGGGCGGCCAGGCGTTCAGGATCGCCTCGTCGGCGTCATGGCAGCCGAGGAAGTTCACGTAGCTGTGCTCCGAGACCCAGGGCTCGACGGCGGCGAACAGCTCCGCCGCGACGGCGGGCAGCACGGTCTCGAAGAGCTGCGGGGCGGGAGCCCCGACGATGTAGAAGGTGAAGTCGCAGAGGCGCCCGCCGGTCGCGGAGCCGCCGGCCACATCCGTCTTCAGCGCACCGCCCCAATGCCGGATCTCGGTCAGCAGCAGCGGCAGGCGGCTGCCCGGCCCGACCCGGTCGAGCACCGCGGTGGCGAAGTCCTGATCGACGGAGTGCAGCAGCCGGCCCGTGTCCCACACCGGCAGCGGACCAGGGGGGTCGCTGTGGATCGCGCCCACGGCCGCGGTCGGCAGGGTGTCGATCGAGTCCAGGAGGGCGGGTGCCAGCGCCCGCAGCGGCTCCGCCAGGCGGGCGCCCTCCGCGGCATCGCCGGGGTAGGCGAAGCGCAGGCAGATGGTGTGCCGGCCCCGCAGGGGCGGGGGCAGCATCTCCATGTCCGGGAGGTTCATGATGGCCACGGAGGTGGTGACCTCGGCCGGGGCGGTGGCCGTCCAGTCGATCCAGCCCCGCAGCACCTGCTCGATGTACGGGGTGTCGAAGTAGAGCGCTCCGGCGCAGACGCTCGCCAGCGGCACGAGCTCGAGCGTCATCCGGGTGACCACGCCCAGGCCCACCTTGCCGCCGCGGAGCGCCCAGAAGAGCTCGGAGTGCTCCCCGGCGTTCGCCTCGACCCGTTCGCCATCGGCGGTGACGACCGTGAAGCCGCGGACGTAGTCGGAGCTGTACCCGTGGCTGCGGCCGAGCGGTCCGATGCCGCCGCCCAGGCACAGACCGACGGCCCCCACGGTCGGGGAGGAGCCGGTGATCGCGGTCAGGCCGTGCTCGGCTGCCCGGTCGAGGACCTCCTGCCAGCAGACGCCGGCCCCGATCGTGGCCAGACGCGACTCCGGATCGATGGACAGCTCGCGCAGGCGCGTGGTCGAGATCAGCATGCCGCCCAGGATCGGGCGCAGCGACCCGTGGCCGGTGGACTGGATGCGCACGGGGAGGCCGTGCTCCGCGGCGAAGCGGACCGCCTCTTGCACGTCGCCGTCCGAGGTCACGGCGATGGCGACATCCGGTGCATGCTGGTGGGCGGCATTGAACCCGGAGACCTCGTCGGCGAAGCCCTCGTCTCCGGGAAGCAGCACGGGGCCGGCGACGCGGGCGCGCAACTCGGCGATCCCGTGAGCGGTGAGTGTCATGCAAGAACGCTAGTACTGCGACCCCGGCCCGTCCAGGGCGGGCTCAGTCGTAGCTGCGGTGGATGAGCCTCGACAGCACGATCGCGCTCCGGGTGTGGTCCACGTTCGGGGCGATGCGCACCCGCTCGAGGGCGTGCTCGAGACTGGCGATGTCGCGCGAGCGCATGTGCACGATCGCGTCGGCGCTCCCCGTGACGGTGCCCGCGTCCACGACCTCGGGCACTCCCGACAGGATGCGGCGCAACTCCTCGGGGGCGACGGTCCCCCGGCAGAACAGCTCCACATAGGCCTCCGTGCCCAAGCCGTCGACGTTCGGGTCGACCTGGATCGTGAAGCCGCGGATCACCTTGTCGGCGACCAGCCGGTCGACACGGCGCTTCACCGCTGAGGCGGAGAGCCCGACCACCTCGCCGATGTCGCCGTAGCCGGCCCGGGCGTTCTGGCGCAGCAGGTCGATGATGCCGTAGTCCAGTTTGTCCATGGGCTCACTGTACGCCGGTATCTTGTGTCAGGCAGCACATTCACGATGTTTTACTGCGCCGGAGGGCAGGAAACCCCGGATGCCTGCGTGTGAGACTGGGAGGACGAGCGGACGAAGGGGTTGGGATGCGGTCGGATGACGTGATGGCTCCGAAGCGGACGGCCGGGCGGTCCGGGCGGTCCGTCCAGAGCACCTCGCCGGCCGGGCTCCGGGCCCCGTCCGCCGAGCCGCGGACGCCGCCGACCGTGCTGATGTGCCGGCCCGACCACTTCACCGTGAGCTACCGGATCAACCCCTGGATGCATCCGGTAGTGCCGACCGACACCGGGCTCGCCGTGCGGCAGTGGCAGACGCTCTACGACGTCTATCGGGAGCTCGGCCACACCGTGGAGCTGATCGATCCCGTTCCGGGCCTGCCCGATATGGTCTACGCGGCCAACGGCGGTTTCGTCCTCGGCGGCATCGCCTACGGAGCCAGCTTCCGTCACCCCCAGCGCCGCGCCGAGGCACCCGCCTACCTCGACTGGTTCCGCGCCCACGGCTTCGAGGTGCGGATGCCCCGCGCGGTCAACGAGGGCGAAGGCGACTTCCTGCTCGCGGGGGACGTCATCCTGGCCGGCACCGGATTCCGCAGCACGCCCGCGAGCCACCGGGAGCTCGCCGAGGTCTACGAGCGCGAGGTGCTGACGCTGCGGCTGGTCGACCCGCGCTACTACCACCTGGACACCGCCCTGGCGGTGCTCGATCCGGCGGGGTCGAACGGCAGGCCGGGCATCGCCTACCTCGAGGAGGCCTTCGACGCCCCATCGCTCGAGCTGCTCCGGGAGCGGTTCCCGGATGCGATCCTCGCCGGCGTGGACGATGCGGCCGTGCTCGGCCTCAATTGCTACTCGGACGGCGAGAACGTCGTCATCGCCTCCCGGGCGACGGGCCTCGAGCGCCGGCTCCGGGATTGCGGCTACACCCCGATCGGCGTGGACCTCTCCGAGCTGCTGCTGGGCGGCGGCGGGGTCAAGTGCTGCACCCTGGAGCTGCGGCGATGAGCGGGGGAGCTCGGGCCGGGGCGATGCGCTCCGGGGTGTCGGCGGCGATCGCGCTCGAGGACGAGCACCTGGCGCACAACTATGAGCCGCTGCCCGTCGTCCTCTCGCGGGGCGAGGGCGTCTGGGTGACCGATGTCGCCGGTCGGAGGTATCTGGACTTCCTGGCCGGGTATTCGGCGCTCAACTTCGGGCACCGGCATCCGGCTCTCGTCGCTGCGGCGAAGGAGCAGCTCGACCGTCTCACCCTCACCAGCCGGGCCTTCCGCAACGACCGGCTCGGGGAGTTCGCCGCCGCGCTAGCGGCGCTCGCCGGGAAGGAGCTCGTGCTGCCCATGAACACGGGAGCCGAGGCCGTCGAGTCGGGCATCAAGGTGGCGCGGGCCTGGGGCTACCGCGTGAAGGGGGTCGCGCCGGGCCGGGCGAACATCGTGGTGGCCGACGACAACTTCCACGGCCGCACCATCACGATCGTCGGCTTCTCCTCCGACCCGCTGGCGCGCGACGACTTCGGGCCGTTCACGCCGGGGTTCCGCTCGGTGCCCTACGGCGATGCGGATGCGGCTGCCGCGGCGGTCGACGACGACACCGTCGCGGTGCTCATCGAGCCCATCCAGGGCGAGGCCGGCGTGATCGTGCCGCCCCCGGACTATCTGCCCCGTCTCCGCAGGCTCTGCACCGAGCGGAACGTGCTGCTGGTCGCCGACGAGATCCAGTCGGGCCTCGGCCGGACGGGGACGACCTTCGCCTGCGACCTCTCCGGGGTCGTGCCCGACCTCTACCTGCTCGGCAAGGCGCTCGGCGGCGGGGTCGTGCCCGTCTCGGCCGTGGTCGGCGACCGGGAGGTGCTCGGCGTGCTGCGGCCGGGCGAGCACGGCTCGACCTTCGGCGGCAATCCGCTGGCCGCGGCGGTCGGCCTGGCGGTGGTGGAGCTCCTGCGCGGCGGCGAGTTCCAGGAGCGGGCGCGGAGGCTGGGCGAGCGGCTGCACGCGGGGCTCCGCAGCCTCGGCTCCTATGGGGTGCGCGAGGTGCGCGGCGCGGGGCTCTGGGCGGGCATCGACATCGACCCGGCGCTGGGCACGGGGCGTGAGGTGTGCGAGCTGCTCATGGAGCGGGGCGTGCTGGCGAAGGACACGCACGGCTCCAGCATCCGCCTGGCTCCCCCGCTGGTCGTGGAGGCGGAGCAGATCGACGTCGCGGTCGAGCAGCTGCGCGATGCGCTCGGCGCCCTCGCCGCCTAGCACGCCGGGCAGCGGAGCGGATGGCGGGGCGGAGTGTCATCAGAGGCGCCGGCCGAGCACATAGCGCTGGATCGCGATCACCGCGGCACCGCGGCACCACTCCGTGTTGTCGCCGGGGGTGCTCACCAGCTGCACGGCGTGCGCCCGCTCGTCCCGGTCGGCGGCGATGCCCTCCTGGATCGCCTCCGCGGCCACGTCGACCAGCCGCACCCCTTCGCCGCCCAGGATCACCCGCTCGGGCGCCGTGAGGTTGGCGACCGCGGCGATCAGCCGGCCCAGGCCCCGGCCCGCATCGTCCACCACCCGCCGTGCCGCGGGCTCGCCGTCCTCCGCGAGAGCGAGCGCCTCGGCGTAGTCGACCGGGCGGTCGAGCGCGGAGGAGACGGCCTGGCTCACCGCCGAGACGGTGAGCACGCTCCGGGCGCAGCCCCGATGCCCGGCGGGGCAGAGCGGGCCGAAAGGGTCCACCGGCCAATGCCCGACGAGCCCCAGCCCCGAGTCGGCATCCACCACGATGTGGTCGTGGACCACGAGCCCGTAGCCGATGCCGGCGCCGAGGGTGATCACGGCGAAGCGCTCCAGGCCCCGGCCCGCGCCGAACCAGTGCTCCGCCTCCGTGAAGGCGACGACATCGTTCTCGATCACCGTCGGGATGCCCGTCGCCGCCTCGAGCATGGAGCCGAAGGCCACGCGGGGCCAGCCGAGGAACGGGGCGCTCGTCACGACGGTGTGGTCCTCGACCAGCCCGCCGATCCCCACCCCGAGCGCGGTGACGGAGGGGACCCGTTCCGCCAGCTGGGTGGCCAGACGGCCGACCGTCTCGGCGACGGCCCCGGGGTCGCGTGAGGCGAGCTCGGCCTGGGCGCACGCGATGACGTTCGCCCGGAGGTCCGTCGTCACCCCGAGCACCTCATCCCCGGTCAGCTTCATGCCGATGAAGTGGTGGGAGTCGGGGATGATGTCGAGGGGTTTCGAGGGGCGGCCCGCCCGGCCGCCGGTGCGCTCCTCCACCTCGACCAGGAGGCCGCTGTCGATCAGCGGGGTGCTCAGCCGGGTGAGGGAGCCCGGGGAGAGATCGAGGCGGCGAGCGATCTCGCTGCGCGAGATGGGGCCGTTGATGAGCACCTCGAGGGCGACCGCCTGGGATGCCCCGGTATCCGGCGTCCAGGGCGGAGTCGCTATGCGCATGGGTCACCTCGTCCCGAGTTATTTCCTAATACAAATAACAATGCCATACATCGGGAGAATCTAGGGGTGATTGACGTGGAATTATTTTTGTAGTAAAACTATTCCAGCACATCCCCGGGACAGCGGACACGCTCCCTCGACGACAGGAGAACTGCAATGAAGCACCCCGCCAAGTGGGGGTCGGCGGTGGCCCTAGCGGCATCCCTAGCGATGCTGGCCACCGGCTGCTCCTCCAGCAACGCGACCGGCAACCCGACAGGGGATGGCGGCACCGCGGAGAACCCGATCACCCTCACCTTCTGGGGCTCCTACGGCAACGGAGGCAACTCCACCCAGCAGGACGCCCTGAACAAGACCCTGATCCCCGCCTTCGAGGACGCCAACCCCGGGATCAGGGTCAAGTACGTCGACGTCGCCTACGACGACCTCCTCAAGAAGCTGACGACGAGCGCCGCCGGCGGCGAGCTGCCGGATCTCGTGCGCGCCGACCTGGGGTGGGTCCCGCAATTCGCCGACCTCGGCGTGCTGGTCCCCCTCTCGGACACGATGGACGACTTCGACACGCTCGCGCAGGCCGTCTACCCTGGCAGCCTCGCGACGAACCTCTACGAGGGCAAGTACTACGGCCTGCCCCTCGACACCAACACCCGGGTGCTGATCACCAGCCAGAAGGCGCTGGACGCGGCCGGGATGTCCGCCCCGCCCAAGACCTTCGACGAGTTCAAGGCCATGGGCGAGAAGCTCAAGGGGACCAAGATCTCGCTCTTCGCCGACAGCGGCCTGGGCGCCTGGAACATCTCGCCCTGGATCTGGTCGGGCGGTGGAGACCTGACCAACGCCGACAGGACCAAGGCGAGCGGCTACCTCGACAGCGACACCAACGTCGCCACGATCCAGATGCTGGTCGACCTCTACAAGGAGGGCCTCATCCCCAACCTGATCACCGGGAACAGCGGGGCGACGGGGACCTCGGATGGACTGCCCACGGGCAAGTACGCGACCATCTTCGACGGACCGTGGATGCAGGGGATCTGGACCGGCCAGTACCCGGACTTCACGCCCATCTACGCCCCCATCCCCGCCGGGGCCGGCGGCTCGATCAGCGTGGTCGGGGGCGAGGACATCGTGCTCACCTCCAGCTCGAAGCACCAGGAGGCGGCGATGAAGTTCATCCGCTTCACCCAGAGCGACGAATTCCAGCTGGCGATGGTCAAGACTGGGCAGATGACGGTCATCCCCGCGCTCGCCGACCAGGAGACCGGGATCGAGGCCTACTACTCGACCTTCTCCGCCCAGTTGAAGACCGCGAACAACCGGCTCGCGATCCCGCAGGCGTCGAAGGTCGACACCATCCTCTCCACGGAGCTGACCCCGGCGTTCCTGGGCAAGGTCAGCGTGAAGGACGCGCTCAGCAAGGCGGCGGCCCAGATCGATCCGCTGCTCGCCGGCGGGAAGTAGCCTCCTTTGGCCCTGACGGCGACGACCTCGGCGGACCGTGCGGTGGAGCGTGAGCCCATCGCCCGGTCCGCCGGGCGCGGCCAGCCGCCTCGCAAGCGGACCATGACCCTCGCCCGGATCCGGGGCGGGGCCGTCCCCTATCTCTTCCTCGCACCGGGCGTCGTCCTCTTCGTCTGGGCGATCGTCTACCCGGCGCTGCGGGCGCTCAATATGAGCTTCTTCGATTGGAAGATCGTCGCGGGCGCGATCAGCCGCTTCGTCGGGCTCGACAACTACATCAGGGCCATCGACGACGGTCACTTCTGGCTGAGCCTGGTGAACAGCGGCGTCTACATGCTCTTCACGGTGCCGCCGCAGATCGTGCTCGGACTGCTCGTGGCGATGCTGCTGAGACGCAAGAGCCCCAGCGGCCCGCTCTTCCGGGTGCTCTACTATCTGCCGGTGATCACGAGCTGGGTCGTGGCCTCCCTGCTCTTCAAGTACCTCTTCGCCGACCAGGGCCTGATCAACTTCACCCTCCACGACTTCCTGCACCTCATGAACAGCGACGTCTCCTGGCTCTCCGAACGGTGGACGGCGCTCATCGCCATCTGCGCGCTCGGCGTCTGGAAGGGCGTCGGCTGGTCGATGATGATCTATCTCGCCGCCCTGCAGGGGGTGCCCCGGGAGCTCGAGGAGGCGGCGCTGGTCGACGGCGCGAACCGCTGGCAGCGCTTCAAGGCGGTGACGATCCCCGCCATCTCCCCGGCCACCGTCTTCCTGGTCGTCATGCTCGTCATGGGCGGCTTCAACGTCTTCACCTCGGTGCTGCTCATCACCGATGGGGGCCCGGTCGGGCAGACGGATGTGGTGCTCACCTATATGTACCAGCAGGCATTCACGAACCTGGACTTCGGCTACGCCTCGGCGATGGCGACCATCCTGGCCATCATCGTCTTCGTGCTCTCCATGCTGCAGCTGCGGCTGTTCCGGGGACGGATGGGGGAGGACCTGTCATGAGCGCGACCGGCCTGGGCATCAGACGCGGTCGCAGCCTCGCCACGACCTTCCGCTACACCACGCTGATCGTCGGCGCCATGGTGATGGTCGTGCCCTTCATCTACATGGTCTCGACCAGCTTCAAGGCGCAGGCCTATGTGCTCACCTTCCCGCCGCAGTTCATCCCGAACCCGGCGACGACCGCCAACTACACGCAGGCGCTGACCAGCGAGAACTTCCTGCTCTACTTCCTCAACTCGATCATCGTCGCCGTGATCGCGACGGCGCTGTCGCTGCTGGTCAGCTCGATGATGGCCTACGCCTTCGCCCGGTTCAGCTTCCCCGGCCGGGAGGCGATCTTCCGCGTGCTGCTGGCCGGTCTGGTGGTTCCGGCCGTCATGCTGCTGATCCCGCAATTCGTGCTGGCCAAGTACTTCGGGCTGCTCGACTCCCTCCTCGGGCTGATCGTGTTCTACGTCGCCGGCTCGCTGGCGCTCAACACCTTCCTGCTCCGCAGCTTCTTCGCCTCGATCCCGAACGAGCTCGATAACGCCATGCAGGTCGACGGCGCCAATGCGTGGACGCGCTACTGGCGGCTTGCCCTCCCGCTGTCGAAGCCCGCGCTGGCGACAGCGACCATCTTCACCTTCCTGGCCTGCTGGGACGAGTTCCCGATGGCGCTGACCATGATCAACACGCCGGAGCGGCGCACGCTGCCGCTCGCGATCGCCGCGTTCCAGGGGCAGAACGCGACGCAGTGGGGGCTGGTCTTCGCGGCATCCCTGATCGCGGTCATCCCGGTGATCATCGTGTTCCTGGTCTTCCAGCGCTACTTCGTGCAGGGGCTGACCGCCGGGGCGGTGAAGGGATGAGCGTGCAAGACGCGGGCGCCGTGGAGCTGCTGCCCGAGCGGTCCGTCTTCGGGCCGGACGATGGGGTCGGCATCGAGGTGCGCGGCGCGGCCGCTCCCGGCCGGCTGACGGTCTGGCGCCTGGGAGAGCTCGTCGCCGAGCAGGAGCATTCCGGTGCGGGCATGGTCCGGCTCGGCACTCTGCCCGAAGGCGGCTACGGCATCGAATACGAGAGCGCCGGGGGAACGGCCCGTACCGCCGTCGAGGTCGCCGCCGATCGCCGTCGACGGCTCCGCTATGGCTTCGTCGTCGACTACGCACCCGGCCGGGACGTCGCCCCGATCGCCGATGCCGTTCGGCGGCTGCACCTGACCGGCGTGCAGTTCTACGACTGGGCGTACCGGCATGCCGAACTGCTCGGCGGGGGCGAGGAGTACGAGGATGCTCTCGGCCAGCCGGTCTCGCTGGCCACGGTGCGGGCGCTGGTGCGGGCGGTGCAGGCGGCGGGGGCCGGCGCGATCGGCTATGCGGCCGTGTACGGGGTCGGCAACGAGGAGTGGCCGGAATGGCGGCACCGCGCACTGCTCACCGCGGAGGGGGAGGCGTACGGGCTCGGCGACTTCCTGCACCTGGTCGATCCGGCATCCGAGGATTGGCTCGCTCACTTCACCGGCCAGTTGCGGGATGCCGTGAGCCGGCTGGGCTTCGACGGGTTCCACCTCGACCAGTACGGCTATCCCAAGCGCGCCCGCCGAGCCGACGGTCGGATCGTCGACCTCGCCGAGTCCTTCGTGCGCACCATCGAGGGCGTGCGGACGGCGCTGCCGGCCGCGCAGCTCGTCTTCAACAATGTCAACGACTTCCCGACCTGGGCGACCGCCCCGGCCGCGCAGGACGCGGTCTACATCGAGGTCTGGCCGCCGCATGTGACGCTGGGGTCGCTCGCGCGCGTCGTGGATCGGGCCCGCTCGGTCGCCGGGGGCAAGCCGGTGGTCGTCGCCGCCTACCAGAGCGTCTACGACCGCGCGCCGGCCGCGTCCGCCGATCTGGCGACGGCGTTCACCATGGCGACCCTGTACTCGCACGGTGCCACCCAGCTGCTCGCCGGCGAGGCCGACCGCATCCTCGTCGACCCCTACTATGTGCGCAACCATGCGGCCGAGGGGTCGACCGCCGGGATGCTCCGGCGCTGGTACGACTTCCTGGTCGAGCACGACGAGCTGTTGCTCGACCCGGAGATCGTCGACGTGACCGGGGCTTTCGCGGGAGAGTACAACGGCGATTGCGACACGGCCTTCGCGGGCGTGGCGGTCACCGAGACCCCGGCTGCCGGCGCGGTGTGGCGCCGCATCGTCCGGACCCGCCACGGGCTGGTCGTGCATCTGATCAACCTGGTGGGGCAGGGCGACACGCTATGGGACGAGGCCCGGGAGCCGGTCGGCGACGCGGGTGCCGGCACTCTGCGGATTCGCCGCATCGGCGGGAGGATGCCCCGCATCCGCGTCGCGGACCCGGATGGCGCGGGCCGCCTGCTCGAGGTGGAGGTGCGCCGGGATGGCGAGCACGCTGTCGCCGAGCTGCCCCGTCTGGGGCTGTGGCAGCTCGTGCTGATCGACGACGGACCGGCCGATCGCGGGATCGATGACTGAGCGGGCACTCGCCGGCCGCATGATCCCGACTCCTGCCGCCGAATGGTGGAAGCGGGCGGTCGTCTATCAGATCTATCCGCGCAGCTTCGCGGACTCGGATGGGGACGGCATCGGCGACCTGCGCGGCATCCTGAGCCGCCTCGACCACCTGCAGCAGCTGGGGGTCGACGTGGTCTGGCTGTCGCCCATCTACCGATCCCCCCACGACGACAACGGCTACGACGTGAGCGACTACCGGGAGATCGACCCTGTGTTCGGCACGCTCGACGACTTCGACGAGCTCGTCGAGGACATCCATCGTCGCGGCATGAGGATCGTGATGGATCTGGTGGTGAACCACACCTCGGACGAGCACCCCTGGTTCGTGGAGTCGGCCACGGGGCGGGGCAGCGCCAAGCGCGATTGGTATTGGTGGCGGCCGCCGCGACCCGGTTTCTCCGGTGGCGAGCCGGGTGCCGAGCCCAACAATTGGGGCTCCTTCTTCTCCGGCTCGGCCTGGGAGTACGACGAGGGGTCGGGCGAGTACTACCTGCACCTCTTCTCCCGCAAGCAGCCGGACCTGAACTGGGAGAACCCGGAGGTGCGCGCCGCCATCCACGAGATGATGCGCTGGTGGCTCGACCGGGGGGTCGACGGGTTCCGCATGGACGTCATCAACCTGATCTCCAAGGATCCGGCGCTGCCGGACGGGGTAGTCGCTCCCGGCGGCCTGCACGGCGACGGATTCCCCCACTACAGCTGCGGTCCCCGCATCCACGAGTTCCTGCGGGAGCTCGACGACCGCGTCTTCGCCGGCCGGGGCGACCGCTACCTGACGGTCGGCGAGATGCCGGGGGTCACGGTCGATCAGGCGCGGCTCTTCACGGACCCGGCCCGGCACGAGCTCACCATGGTATTCCAATTCGAGCATGTGGACCTGGACCACGGCCCCCGAGGCAAATGGGACCACCGGCCTCTCGATCTGGTCGCGCTGAAGCAGTCCTTCCGACGCTGGCAGGAAGGCCTGGAGGAGGTCGGCTGGAACAGCCTCTACTGGAACAACCACGACCAGCCGCGAGCGGTCTCCCGCTTCGGGGACGACGGCCGGTACCGGGTCGAGTCGGCGAAGCTGCTCGCCGCCGTGCTGCATCTGCAGCGCGGCACGCCCTTCGTCTATCAGGGTGAGGAGCTGGGGATGACGAATGTGCCGTTCAACGAGATCGGCGAGTTCCGAGACATCGAGACCCTCAACCACTTCGCCGAGGCGACGATGCTCCGGGGGGACCCCGAGGAGGAGGTGCTGAGCGCTCTGCGGCGGAGCAGCCGGGACAACGCCCGGACGCCCATGCAATGGGATGCGGGCCATGCGGCGGGTTTCACCGAGGGGGAGCCCTGGATCGGGGTGAATGCGAACCACGCGACGGTGAACGCGGCGGCCCAGCGGGGCGTCGAAGGGTCGGTGTTCGAGTTCTACCGGGCGCTCATCCGGCTGCGCCAGACGGATCCCGTGGTCGCCGAGGGCGACTTCGAGATGATCGCTCCGGAGCATCCATCGCTGTTCGCCTACGCCCGCTCCCTCGGCGATGCGCGGCTGCTGGTGCTGGCGAACTTCTCCGGCGAGCAGCTGCACCTGAGCGGAGCGGAGGGGTACCGCTCCGCCGATTGGCAGGGCGCCGTGCTGCTCCTGGGCAACCACCCCGCGGCGGTCTCCCCGGCGGCGGAACCCTTGCGGCCCTGGGAGGTGCGGGTCCTTCGCCTCGGCGGCTGAGCTCCGCCAGGGCACCAGTTTCAGCCCTGAGCTACCACGTTCTCCGGCGGCAGCCCGCGCAGCAGCCGGTCGACCTGGCTGCGGATCACCCGGTCGACCCTGCCCGCCATCGCCCCGGTGTGTCCGCCGGTGTGCGGGGTGATGAGCGCACCCGGCAGCTGCCAGAGCGGATGCCCGGCCGGCAGCGGCTCCGGATCGGTCACGTCGAGAGCCGCCGTGACCGCACCCGCGGCGAGCCGGTCCACCAGGGCCTCCGTGTCGACGACGGAGCCGCGGGAGACGTTCACCAGCAGCGCCCCGGGCCTCATCCGCTCGAGGAAGCTCCGGGAGGCGAGGTGCCGCGTCTCCTCGGAGAGCGGTACGGCGAGCACGACGATCTCCGCATCCGGCAGCAGTCGCGGCAGCTCATCGGCGCCGTGCACCGTGCCCCGCTCGTCCTCGCGGGCGGTGCGCCCGACCCGGGTCAGCCGGACGTCGAAGGGCTCGAGCCGCCGCTCGATCTCGCGGCCCACTCCCCCGACGCCGATCAGCAGGACCGTGCGGCCGGCGAGCCCGGGCGAGGGTGTGTGCCGCCATTCGCCGGCCCGCTGCGCGGCGAGGTGCTCGGGGATGCGGCGGACGCTGGCGAGGATGAGCGCGAGCGCCAGCTCCGCGGTGGAGGCCTCGTGCACCTCCGGGGCGTTGCAGTACACCAGACCCTCCGGCAGGCTCTCCGCGACCCCGTCGAAGCCCAGCGACTGTCCCTGCACGACGCCGATGTCCAGTCCCTCGAGTCGGCGCAGCAGTGCCGGTCGCGCCATGTAGCGGAATACGAGCAGGTCGATCCGGCGGTCCAGGGGCGGGTCCTCGACGTCCCAGACGATCAGCTCGACGTCGCCGAGGGTCGGGCCCAGGCGTCTGCGGGTGGCCTCGTCGGGTACGGCCACGGCGATCCGTTTCTCGCTCATGCCATCCTCTCTCCTCACCTCTTCAAAACTCAGGAAAACTGCACGCACCTCCGTCGCCTGCCCCCAGAATCTCAGGCTTCTGCCGCTCGCTGGGTTCAGTCTTCCTGAGTTTCGGCGGGGGACGGGTCCGGGGGGCGGCAGAACACGACCTCGGCGTGGCCGGTCAGGGTGAGCGGTCCGGCGGCGAAGGGCACGAGCACCGTGTCGCCGCGGCTCAATTGCAGGGAGCCGCTGTCGGAGTCGAGCCGGGCCGCACCCTCGGTGACGATGAGGATGCCGAACCCCGCGGCCATATCGACTTGCCCCTGCACGCCGTACCGTCCGAGCCGGAAGAACTCCTCCGCCCCGGCAGGCAGCACCGACGGCCCGCGCGCACCGCTCGTGATCAGCGCATCGATCTCGGCGTCCGTCCGCGCCCGCGTCTCCACGGCGGCGAGTGCCGTCGCGAAGCCGAGCCCGAGATGGCCGTCCACCGCACCGTCGAGCTCGAACCCCTGCCACTCCAGCACGATCGACAGATCCTCCGGCTCCTGCACCTCGATGAGGAAGACGTCCTCTCCGATCGAGTGGAGCAGCCCCGGCGGAACGTACACCGCGTCGCCGGGGCGGACCTCGCGCCGATGGAGCAGGGCGAGCAGCTCCTCGGTGCGCTGGCCCTCGACCAGGGCGAGCAGCTCATCCACCGTCACCTCGCGCCGTAGACCCAGATGGATCGCGCCGCCGTTCAGGATGTACCAGGCCTCGGCCTTGCCGTGCGCCCGGCCCAGATGCATGCCCGCGAAGGCGCCGGAGGGATGAGCGTGCACCAGCAGGCGCTGCGCGGTGTGCAGCAGCTTGACCAGGATCCTGGTGTCGCCGCCGAAGCGCCGCGCGTGCTCGGGGCCGAACCAGTGCTCCGGGTCGCGCGCGATCGCATCCCGCAGCAGCAGGCCGTCCGGCAGCACCGTCAGCCCGAGCCGCTCCTCGCCGGCGAGCGCGGTGGTCGAGCCGACCCAGTCCTCGGGGCAGCGCTCTGCAGCGGACGCCGCGACGCCGGCGCTGCCGCGGAAAGCGGCGATCCGCGCACCGCCCCGGTAGAAGCGCCCGGGCGGCTGGTTGGCCTCGAGCCGGATCGGGCCCGGCGGCGATGCGATGCGGCGCTCACTCATAGCCTCAGTCTGGCCTGCACCGGCCATCCGGGGCTACGTGCGATGGCAATACACTGAAAGAGGATTCCCTCAACGGCTGGAGGCACCATGGCTGGGTTGACCGCCATTCGGCAGGATCGCACCTTCATGGACTCCTACGGAATCGCCATCCACTTCTATCAATGGAAGGCCGAGACGCCCCGGGCGGTGGTGCAGCTCGCGCACGGTCTCGGCGAGTACGCCTGCCGCCACGAGGATGTCGTCGAGCGGCTGGTGCAGGCCGGATACACCGTCTACGCCGACGACCACCGCGGGCACGGCCGCACCGGTCTCGAGCAGTGGGGCGGCGACGCGAAGCGCCTCGGCCGTCTCGGCCCCGGCGGCCTGGGGGCGACAGTGGACGAGGTGCGGCAGCTGACCATGATCGTCCGATCCGAGAACCCGGGACTGCCGCTCGCGCTGCTCGGACACAGCTGGGGATCGCTCATGGCGCAGCAGATCCTCGACGAGCACGGCGGCGACCTCGATGCCGTCGTGCTCACCGGCAGCGCCTATCGCACCCTGCGCCATATGAACGGCGGCGATCTGAACAAGCGGCACTACCGGCCCGGAGGCACCGGCTACGAGTGGCTCAGCCGCGACGAGAGCGTCGGCGCGGCCTTCGCCGCCGACCCGCTCGCCTTCTCCGCCCGGGCCGTGAAGCTCTTCGGCATCGCCGACTCGCTGCGGCTGCTCGGCAGACCGACCCGCAATCCGGTCGCGGATGTCCCGGTGCTGATCCAATCCGGCAGCGACGACCCCTTCGGCGGCGCCCGCAGCGTCGAACTGCTCGCCCGGGCGTATCGCGAGCGCAGCAGGCTGAGCGATGTCGAGCTCATCGTCTACCCGGATGCGCGTCACGAAATATTCAAGGAGCTCGACGGCGAGCAGGCCATGATGGACACGATCGGATGGTTGGACTCCCGCCTGGCGGCGGGAAGCTAGAGGAGCGGATGGTGCACGGCGAGTACAAGGTGCCGGGCGGCAAGCTGGTGGTCGTCGACCTGGATGTGGTGGACGGCACGATCTCGAACTTCCGGCTCGCCGGGGACTTCTTCCTCGAACCGGACAGCGCGCTCGAGGCGATCGACGCCGCGGTGAACGGCCTGGCCGCCGACACGGAGGCCTCGCGCATCGCCTCGGCGATCCAGCGGGCGCTGCCGCCGGATGCGCTCATGCTCGGCTTCACCCCCGAGGCCGTCGCCGTGGCCATCCGGCGTGCGCTCGCGAAGGCGACCGCCTGGACGGACTACGATTGGCGGCTGATCCACGGCGAGGCGTTCTCGCCGAATATGCAGCTCGCCCTCGACCAGGTGCTCACCGAGGAGGTGGGGGCCGGCCGGCGGGGGCCGACGCTGCGCATCTGGGAGTGGAACGAGCCGGCCGTCGTGATCGGCAGCTTCCAGTCGTACCGCAACGAGGTGGACCCGGAGAACGCGGCGAGGCACGGGTTCTCGGTGGTGCGGCGGATCAGCGGCGGCGGCGCCATGTTCATGGATGCCGGGGCGATCATCACCTACTCCCTCTACGCGCCGGCGGAGCTGGTCGGCGGCATGTCGTTCGCCGACTCCTATGCCTTCCTCGACGAGTGGGTGATCGTGGCGCTCAAGTCGCTCGGCATCGACGCCTTCTACCAGCCGCTGAACGACATCACCTCGGCGAAGGGCAAGATCGGCGGGGCCGCGCAGAAGCGGCTCGGCAACGGCGCCGTGCTGCATCACGCGACCATGAGCTACGACATGGACGGCGAGAAGATGGTGCAGGTGCTGCGCATCGGCCGCGAGAAGATGAGCGACAAGGGCACCAAGAGCGCCGCGAAGCGGGTCGACCCGCTGCGGAGCCAGACCGGCCTGCCGCGGGAGGAGATCATCGAACGGCTCAAGTCGACGTTCACGGGGCTCTACGGGTCGACCCCCGACGAGATCACCGCCGATGAGCTGGCGAGGGCCGAGCGGCTGGTCGCCGAGAAGTTCGCGACCGAGGCCTGGATCAAGCGAGTGCCGTGACCGAATCCGCGGCGTCGTCCAGGCTCCAGTGTTGGTCCGCCGGCCGGGACGGCCGTCGGCGCTGCCTATAGCTCCAGCGGAACCCGCCGGCCGAGACGGCCGTCGGCGCTGGCGTCGCACGACGATCAGAAATGATCGTCGTCTATAGCTCCAGCGCGCTCGGTGAGGTCCTGGTATTCGGGATGCTGGCCGATCCACTCGTCGACGAAGGGGCAGAGCGCGACGACGCGGTAGTCGGTGCTGCTGCGCACATCGTCGAGGGCCCCGCGCACCAGCTCCGACCCCAGCCCGTGCTCGCGCAGGGCCGGCTCGATCTCGGTGTGCACGAAATGGATGGCGCTGCCGTGCACCTCGTAGTCGGCCACGCCGATGCGCGTGTCGTCGCGCATCAGCGCGTAGCGGCTCTGCTCCCGCTCGTGCACCACCCGGTCGGCCATGTCTCCAGGGTACGAGCGGATGCCGTCCCCGGCAACGGACGCGGCCGGCGGCGCGCTCGCGGCCACGCCGATGATGGGAAGATGGGTCCATGTGCGAGCCGGGGTCCGAGTCGCCGAACCGCGTGATCCTCGGCGACAACCTCGAGGCGGTGCGGGAGCTGCCCGACGGCGGCTTCACTGTGATCTATCTGGACCCGCCGTTCAACACCGGTCGCAGCCAGGTGCGGCAGTCCACCACCAGCGTTCGCAGCCCATCCGGCTCGGTCGTCGGGTTCAAGGGGCAGCAATACGACCGCATCCGCGGCGACATCATGAGCTATGACGACAGCTTCGAGGACTATTGGCTGTTCCTGGAGCCTCGGCTCGCCGAGGCGTGGCGGCTGCTCGCCGACGACGGCACGCTCTACCTGCACCTGGACTACCGGGAGGCGCACTACGCCAAGGTGCTGCTCGACGCGATGTTCGGCCGGGAGTGCTTCCTGAACGAGATCATCTGGGCGTACGACTACGGGGGCAAGTCCAAGAACCGCTGGCCGACCAAGCACGACACGATCCTGGTGTACGTGAAGGATCCGCGACGGTACTTCTTCGACTCGGATGCGGTGGACCGCGAGCCGTACATGGCCCCGGGTCTGGTGACCCCGGAGAAGGCGGCGCGGGGCAAGCTGCCCACGGATGTCTGGTGGCACACGATCGTCTCGCCCACCGGCAGGGAGAAGACCGGCTACCCCACGCAGAAGCCGGAGGGCATCCTGCGGCGGATCGTCCAGGCGTCCAGCCGCGAGGGGGATTGGGTGCTCGACTTCTTCGCCGGGAGCGGCACCACCGGGGCGGTCGCGGCCGTGCTCGGGCGCCGCTTCGTGCTCGTCGACGAGAGCCCGGACGCGATCGCGGTCATCCGCAAGCGTCTCGCCGGGGTGCCGGACGTCGTCTTCCTCTCCCCCTCGTGAGGTCTGGCAAATGGCTCTTCCTGGCCGCTCTGAAGAGCCATTTGCCAGACCTCAGCGAGGGGGGGTCAGACCGAGTCGCCCTCGATCAGCTCGGTGGGCATGATGGTGAGCTTGGGCACCCGGTGGCCCTCGATGAGCCGCACCAGCACCCGCGCCATCGTGGCGCCCTGCTCGACCGTCGGCTGCGCCATGGTGGTCAGCCTCGGGGTGGCGTGGGTGGCGTAGTAGTCGTTGTCGATCGTGACGATGCCCAGATCCTCCGGCACCCGCAGGCCGTGCTCGCGGAAGACGCCGAGCGCCCCGGAGGCCATCTGGGCACTGGCGATGAAGATGCCGTCGAAGGCGGCGTCCCGGGCGAGCAGCCGCTCGGCGGCCGCCGTTCCGCCCGCGGGCGTGAAGTCGCCGACCTCCATCGCACCGGGCTCGAGACCGGCGGCCTCGACGGTGCGGCGCCATCCCTCGACCCGGTCGAGGCCGGCGGCCATGTTCTGCGGGCCGGCGATGGTGGCGATGCGCCTCTTGCCGTGGTCGATCAGGTACTGCACGGCGGTGGCGGCCGCGTCGACGTTGTCCACATCGACGACGTAGCTGCCGGAGCTGCCCTGGCTGGTCGGCCGTCCGCCGAACACGACCGGCAGCGATCGGCCCAGCTCCACATAGGAGCGGTCGTCGCTGTGGTGGGAGAGGATGAGCGCTCCGTCGACGTTCCCGCCTCGTAGATAGCGCCGCGTCTTCATCGGGTCGGTCTCGGAGGCGATCAGCAGCGTGAGCGTGTAGTCGGTGCCGGCGAGGTAGACCGCAGCACCCTGGATGACGGAGGCGAAGAAGGGGTCGGCGAAGAACTTGGCGGTGTTCTCCGGGATGACCAGGGCGATCGACTGCGTCCTCCTGCTCGCCAGCGAGCGCGCTGCACGGTTCGGCACGTAGTTGAGCTCGGCGATCGCCCGGTTCACGGCGGCGAGCGCCTCGGGGGTGACCTTCGGCGACTCGTTGATCACCCGGGACACCGTCGACCGCGAGACGCCCGCGAGGGCGGCGACCGCCTCCAGGGTGGGTGCCGGAGGCGGCGTCCTCTTATCGCTCGGCACGGCGGCTCACTTCGTTCGTCATCGGATCAGAGTCAGTCTAGAGCGCACGGCTCGCCGCTCCCGTGGTGGTCTCGGCGGCCGCTCGCGCCTTGGCGGCTCGGATCGTGGCGGCGTACTCGAGCCCGCTGTCCTTCACCGTGCGCTCCAGCGTGCGGTAGTCGACGTGCACGATGCCGAAGCGCTTGCCGTAGCCCCAGGCCCACTCGAAGTTGTCGAGCAGCGTCCAGACGAAGTAGCCGCGCACATCGGCGCCCTCCGCGATCGCCTGCCCGACCGCGGCGATGTGGTCGCGGATGTAGGCGGCCCGCTCATGGTCGTGCACGGCCGCGTCGGGGCCCACCGCATCCTCGTAGGCGGCGCCGTTCTCCGTCACGTAGAGCGGCGGCGCCGTGGGGTACTCCCGGCCGAGCCGCACGAGCAGCGTCCGCAACCCGGCGGGATTGACCTCCCAGCCCATGGCGGTGCGCGGCAGCCCGCGATCCGGGAAGGTCACATGCTCCGAGCCGACGAAGGGCGACGACTTGGGCCGGGGCGTCGGCTCCAGGGCCGGCGGGGCGCCCGGCGGCAGCGGATGCCCGCTGACGTTGTCGTCGTGGTAGTGGTTGACGCCCAGGAAGTCGATCGGCACGCCGATCGCGGCGAGGTCGCCGTCGTGGATCGCTTCCTCCAGGCCGTGGCCGCGGACATCCCGCAGCAGATCGTCCGGGTAGCGGCCGAGCAGGATCGGCTCCAGGAACATCCGGTTCCAGAGCGCGTCGACCCGCCGCGCGGCCTCGATGTCGACCGGATCGGCGGGGTCGGCCGGGATGGCGTTGGTGAGGTTGAGGGTGATGCCGAGCCGCTCCGCGCCGAGCGAGCGCAGCGCCTCGACGGCGAGACCGTGGCCCAGATGCTGGTGGTGCACGGCGGCGAGCGCGGCTCTCGGATTCCGCAGTCCGGGAGCGTGCTCCCCGGCGGCGTAGCCGATCAGCGAGGAGCACAGCGGCTCGTTGAAGGTCGTCCAATGCGTCACCCGGTCGCCGAGCGCCTCGTAGACGGCGACGGCGTAGTCCCGGAACCGGTAGGCGGTGTCGCGGATCGCCCAGCCGCCGCGGTCCTGCACGCTCTGCGGCAGATCCCAGTGGTACAGCGTCAGCCAGGGGAGGATGCCGGCACCCAGCAGCTCGTCGACCAGACGGCTGTAGAAGTCCAGCCCCGCGCGATTGAGGGCGCCGTCGCCCGGCTTCACGCGGGCCCAGCTCGTGGAGAAGCGGTAGGAGTCGAGGCCGAGGCGTCGCATCAGGCGCACGTCCTGCGGCATCCGGTGGTAGTGGTCGACCGCCGTCTCCGGGGTGTCGCCGCCGGCGACGGCCCCGGGCACACGGGCGAAGGCGTCCCAGATCGAGTCCTCCTTGCCGTCCTCGTGCGCCGCGCCCTCGACCTGGGCGGCGGCGGTGGCGGCTCCCCAGATGAATCCCTGCGGGAACATCCGCGCCGTCATCCCTTCACCGCGCCGGCCATGATGCCGGCGACGAGCTGGCGTCCGGCGGCGATGAAGAGGATGAGCAGGGGGATGGTGGCCATCACCGCGCCGGCGAGCACGATGGAGTAGTCCACATAGCGGGCCGATTGCAGCTGCGCGAGCGCGACCTGGAGGGTCGGGTTCTGCGGGACGACCAGCAGCGGCCAGAGGTAGTCGGTCCAGGCGGTCATGAAGGTGAAGAGGCCCAGGATCGCCATGGCCGGTCGTGCGGCGGGCACCGCCACATGCCAGAAGGTGCCGATCATGCTGGCGCCGTCGACCCGCGCGGCCTCGATGAGCTCGTCGGGGATCACGTCGACCAGGTACTGCCGCATGAAGAACACGCCGAAGGCGGTCACGAGCGTCGGGATGATGACGGCCCCGAGGGTGCCGGTCCAGCCGAACTGCTTCATGAGGATGAACATGGGGATGATGCCCAGCTGCGTGGGCACCGCCAGGGTCGCGATCACGAAGACCATGAACCCCTCCCGCCCGCGGAAGCGCAGCTTGGCGAAGGAGTAGCCGGCCAGCGTCGAGAAGGTCACGACGGAGAGCGTGATCACGCCGGAGACGATGAGGCTGTTGCCGAGGGCGAGCCAGAACGGCACGGTCGTGAAGACCTCGGAGACGTTGGCCCAGAACTGCCCGCCCGGCAGCAGCGGCGGCCAGAGCTCGGTGAGGGCGGTGCTGTCACGGCTCCCGACCACGAAGGACCACCACAGCGGATAGGCGCCGCCGACGAAGACGGCCAGCAGCAGTCCGTAGACGAGGAAGCCCGGCCGGCGGTCGATGCCCGCCCCGTGCTGGCGGATCGCGCTCATGGCTGCTCCTCTCCGTGATGGTTGCCGCCGTGTCGGCTGTCGCTGTGCGGGTCGTCGCTGCGCTGGTTGTCGCTGTGTTGGCTGCCACTGCGCTGGCCGCTGTGCCGGCTCGCGCGGTCGAGCCGGGCCTCGCTGTGCGCCCGGCTGCGCGCCAGCGCTCGTCGCGAGCGGCGGTCGACGACCCTCGCCTCGGCGGTGGCGATGCGCCGGGCGATGAGGAAGTTCAGCAGCCCGACGAGCACGATGATGACGAAGAGTATCCAGGCGACCGCGGCGGCCCGGCCGAAGTCCTGCCGGTTGAACGCCAGATCCCAGAGGTAGAGCACCGTCGTCTGGTACTGCCGCTGCGGTCCGCCCGGGGTGGCGCTCGAGGCGTTGAGCAGCTTCGGCTCGGTGAAGATCTGCAGTCCGCCGATGGTCGCGGTGATGACGACGAAGATGATGGTCGGCCGGATGCCGGGCACGGTGATCGAGAAGAACCTGCGCACGGGCCCGGCGCCGTCCAGTGCCGCGGACTCGTAGGTGTCGCGGGGCACCGCCTGCATGGCGGCCAGCAGGATAAGCGCGTTGTAGCCGGTCCAGCGCCAGTTCACCATGGTCGCGATCGCCAGGTGCGAGGGGAGCACATCGGTCTTCCACATCACGGGGTCGAGTCCGAGGCCCTGGAGCAGGTTGTTGATCAGCCCGTACTTCTCGCCGAACATATTGCTGAAGATGAGCGCCACGGCGACCGGGGTGACGACATAGGGCAGCAGCACGCTCATGCGCCAGAAGGTCTTGGCCCGGATGTTCTGGTCGAGCACGGCCGCGATCAGCACGGCGGCGACGAGCTGCGGCACCGCCGAGAGCAGGAAGATGCTGAAGGTGTTGAAGATCGAGTTCCAGAAGAGGGGATCGCCCAGCTCTGTGACGAAGTTGCCGAGGCCGACCCACTCGCCGGGGCCGGAGAGCAGGTTCCAATCGTTCAGGGACACCACGAAGGTGTAGACGAGGGGGAAGAGGCCGACGAGGCCGAAGAGCACGAAGAACGGCGCGATGTAGAGGTAGGGGGATGCCTTGACGTCGAGGCGGCTCAGGCTGTGGCGTCGCCACGCACCGGCAGGCCCCGGCATGCGGCGTGTGCCGCTCCCCGATTCCCGGGAGGCCGTCCCGTCCCCTGGCGCTCGCGTGGGAGACCGGTCCTCAGCTCCCTGGTGAGCCGGCCGATCCTCTGGCGGGTGGGGCCGGGTGGTGGTCGTCGTCATCTCGTTTCCGTCGTGATCGTCTCTGGCTCTCGGGCGGGTCCCGGGGCCCTCCGGTCGGAGAGGGCCCCGGGCTGCTCGCGCTGCGGCTACTTGTTCACCACCAGCTGGTCGAGCAGGGCCATGGCGTCGGACCAACCCTTCGCGCCATCCACCTTGCCGCCGTCGAGGGCGATGATGGAGGGACCGAACACCTGGGACTGGATGATCGAGTCATCCGGACCCTTGTACTGGGCGACGACGCCGGCGGCGCGCTTGGCGAGGATCTCCCCGATCGGTGCGTCGTTGAAGAACTTCGTCATGTCGCTGGCCGCGGTCACGCCCGGGTCCTTCTGCGCCTCGATGTTGCTCGGGAACGGCCCGGCCGCCTTGAAGGCCGCGATCTGCTGCGGTCCGGCGCTCAGCCACTGGGCGAGCTCGGCCGCCTCCTTTGGGTGCTTCGACTGCTTGGGGACGGTCAGCCACGATCCGCCCCAGTTGGCTGCGCCGCCGGGGAAGACGTTGGCGAAGTCCCAGCCGGTGCTGGAGTCGCCGCCGCCGGCCTCGACCTGCCCCTTGACCACGCCGAGCATCCAGCTCGGGCAGACGAAGGTCGCGAAGCTGCCGTCGGTGAAGGCCTTGCCGCCACCCCAATCCCATTGGGTCTGGTTGTCGGAGAGCCCGGATGCCGCGGCATCGGCCAGCAGATCCCACAGCGCCTTCAACTGGGCGTTGTCCTTCACGTTCAGCTTGCCGTCCTTGGTGTAGTAGCCCTCGGGCAGCTCGTTGACCATGGCGTTCCAGACGAAGCCGGACTGGTCGTAGAAGGCCTTGCCGGTCGCCTGGTGGTACTGCTTGCCGATCTCGAAGAACTTCTGCCAGGTGGCGTCGTCGCCGCCGAAGAGCTCGGCGACGGCGTCGCGGTCGCTCGGCAGCCCGGCGGCGGCGAAGAGCTTGCCGTTGTAGCAGAGCCCCTCCGGCCCGACGTCGAGGCCGTAGCCGAAGACCCGGCCGTCGTCATCGGTGGCCTCCGCGGCCTTCCAGGGCAGCCACTGGTCGATGATGTCCTCGGCTCCGTAGTCGCGCAGGTCGACGAATTGGTCGGAGACCTGCCGGATCGCGCCGACCCAGCCCTCCTCGATCGCCTGCACATCGGGCAGGCCGGTGCCGGCCCCGATCTTGGTGAAGGCGTCGGTTCTGGCGTTGTCGCCGGTGTCGATGTTGGTGGCCTTGATGGTGATGCCGGGGTGCGTGTCCTCGTACTGCTGGTAGAGACCGTCGAGCCCCATGGTGCCGAAGGTGGTGATGGTCAGGGTGATGGGGTTCGCGGTGCTGGGCGGATTGCCGTCGTCGGCGCCGGATGTCGAGCATCCGCTGACGACCATGGCGATGGCGGCTCCGCTCGCCAGAGCGGCGGCCGCGGTGGTGCGTCGTGATGTGATCACGGTCACTCCTTTGTGTGCGTTGGATTGAGGCTACCGTGGTAGCGCTCCCATGACCAGCGTGGGAGCGCTCCCACGCGATTGCGGCCCACACTAATCGCTGCCCGGCGAGGTGTCAAGGGATGCCGGCGTCCATCCGCCGACCGCCCCCGACCGAGGCGCCGGCCGCCCCGGGTGGGGGTGGTGCGGGATGACGGACCACATGAGGGTCAGGGTGAGGGTCAGGCCCTATCATCGGATGGTGATGTCGAAGGCCCGCCGCTCCGTGATGCTCGTTCTCGCCGCGACGCTGGTCGCGACGCTGGCGGGATGCGCGGGAGAGCCGCCGGCATCGCCCTCCCCCTCCGGCCCGTCGCCATCCGTGCTACCGGGCCCGAGCCAGCTGCCCACGACTCCGTCCAGCACCCCGTCGGCCTCGCCGAGCGCCACGCCCGGCACATCCACCACACCGGGCACACCGACCGGAGAGCCCACCACGCCGGCGACCCGGCCGAGCAATCCGCCGCACAGCATGCCGGATCGCGGAGGCTTCGACATGTACGCGCACTCCATCGACGACGCATCCAGCATCTGGGTGGTCGCCAACAAGCTCCGTCCGCTCCAGCCGCTCAAGTACGTGCCGAGCGATCTCGTGACCGTGCCGATCCGGCACGTCAACAACCAGCCGCTGCGCAAGGTCGCCTCCGATGCGGTCGTCGCCATGCTGAAGGCCGCGAAGGCGGAGGGCGCCGGAGAGATGCAGGAGCAGAGCGGCTACCGCTCCTACAGCACCCAGGTGCGCGTCTACAACGGCTGGGTCGCGCAGAACGGCCAGGCCTGGGCCGACCGGCAGAGCGCCCGGCCGGGGACCAGCGAACACCAGACGGGCCTGGCCATCGACCTGAGCGCCTACCCGGCCAAGTGCTCGCTCCAGGCCTGTTTCGGGAACACCCCGCAGGGCAAGTGGCTGGCCGCGAACGCGTACCGCTTCGGCTTCATCCTGCGCTACCCCCAGGGCAAGACCTCGATCACGGGCTACGACTACGAGCCGTGGCACTTCCGCTACGTCGGCGTGGAGCTGGCCACCGAGATGCACGACACGGGGTACCAGACGCTGGAGGAGTTCTTCGGCCTGCCCGCGGCGCCCGACTACCGCTGAGCGGTCGTGCCGTTGTTCGACGGTGTTCGGTTGCCGCTGAGCGGGTCGTGCGCTGTTCGACGGTGTCGACGCCGCTGAGCGGGTCGTGCCACTGTTCTACGGTGTCGACGCCGAGCGGGTTCCACGCCGTGCGCGGCACGGGATCATCGCTGAGGGCGCCATCCGGATGTCCTGATTCCGGACACCAAATAGACTCTCTCCCATGCCAGACCGCATGCCAGACCCCGCGCCGGACACGGGCCCGCAGCCCAGCTACAGCTATCTGGGGCCCGCCGGCACCTTCACCGAGGCGGCGCTCGCGCAGGTGCCCGAGGCGGCCGGCAAGCCGTGGCGGGCGGTCAACAACGTCGGGGAGGCGCTCAACGACGTGGTGACCGGGCGCAGCGTGGCCGCCATGATCGCGATCGAGAACTCGATCGAGGGCGGAGTCTCGGCCGCTCAGGACGCGCTGGCCAGCATCCCGGGGCTGCGCATCATCGGCGAGTACCTGGTGCCGGTGAGCTTCGTGCTGGTGGCGGTGCCCGGCAAGACGCTGGCGGATGTGCGGGTCGTCGGCGCGCATCCGGTCGCCTACGCCCAGTGCCATCGCTGGCTCGGAGCGAATCTGCCCGAGCACGGCCACCTGCCCGCGACCTCGAACGTCGCGGCGGCGGCCGCCCTCTTCGAGCCGCACCCCGCCGATGCGGCGATCGCGCCGCCGGGCATCACCGCGCACCATGACGTCACGGTGCTCGCGGAGGGCATCGGCGACAACCCGAACGCGGTCACCCGCTTCGTGCTGGTCAGCCGCACCACGACGCTGCCTGCCCCTACCGGTGCCGACAAGACGAGCATCATCGCCGAGCTGGCGGATGACCGCGCCGGCGCGCTGCTGGAGATGCTGGAGCAGTTCGCGACCCGGAGCGTCAACCTCAGCCTCATCGAGTCGCGGCCCATCGGCGACGCCCTCGGCCGCTATCGCTTCGTCATCGACCTCGACGGCCACGTGCTGGACGAGCGAGTCGCCGACGCGCTGCTGGGCCTGAAGCGCACCAGCCCCAAGGTGATCTTCCTCGGCTCGTACCCCCGTGCCGACAAGGTCCGCACCCAGGTGAACGAGCGCTACGGGGACGAGGTGTTCATCGAGGCCCGGGACTGGCTGCGCGGGATCGTCTCGGGCGAGCCCGCCCCCAACAGCTGACTCTTTCGGCAAAACTCAGGAAAACCCGGCTCAAGTCGGGATCGTGGCCCGTGTTGGCGGGCCTGCTCCTGCGCGGGCGCCGGGTTTTCCTGAGTTTCGCCGAGAACGGTGCTACTCGGCGGGGACGCGCACCTGCAGGCTGTGGTGGTCCACCCAAGCGCGGATGCCGACCGCCTCGCCGAACTCGTCGCCGTCCAGCTGGAACGACTGCGGCTCATCCACCGCCACCACGATCTGCGCGCCCCGGAAGTAGGTGACATCCTTCACGTCCTTGGTCAGGTCGATGATGGCCCGGCCGGCGGCGCTCTTGCGCAGCACGCCGTTCTCCCAGGTGAGCTTGTTCCAGATCTTGATCCAGCCGAAGGGGCCGCGCGGGCGCAGGGCCGCGATGTCGAGGATGCCGTCGTCGGGTTCCGCATCCGGCATGAGCAGGATGCCGCCCGGCAGCGAGCCGCAATTGCCGATGATCAGTGAGTGGGCGGTCAGCGATCGCTCCGGGGACTCGTCGAGCCGGTAGCGGAGCCGGAGCGGCTTCAGGTCGGGCAGGGCGCGCACGCCGGCGTCGACGTAGGCGAGCCAGCCCACGGCCCGCTTCAGCTTCGAGTTCGTCTTGGCGATCATCTTGGCATCGATGCCGAGCCCGGCCATCACCAGGAAGACGTGCTCCTCCGTCGAGCCGTCGGCCGTCGTGATCTCGACGATGCCGGTGTCGATGCTCCGGTTGCGCCCGGTGAACGCGGTGCGCACCGACTCCTCCAGGTTGCCGAGCGCGTGGCTCAGGTTCCGGGCGAGCAGGTTCCCCGTGCCCGCGGGCAGCAGGGCCATCGGCACGTCGCTGTCGCGCAGCCCCTCGGCGACCGCGCGCACCGTGCCGTCGCCGCCCGCGGCCATCACCACGGCGGCGCCCTCGGCGACGGCCTGCCGGGCCGCGCTCTGCCCGGCCTCCTCGGCGGTGGTGGGGAACCAGGAGGTCTCGAGCCAGCTCTCCGACTGCTCCGTCTCTGCCACGATCCTCTTGAGGCGGTCGAGGTCGACCTTGCCGGGATGGTAGACGACGGCCGCACGCTGCTTGCTCGATGCGGAACGAGTGGCCACGAGACAAAGCTACGGCATCCGGCCTCGGTAGGCTGTATGGGTGATCGATGCGCAAGTCCTCCGAGACGACCCGGATGCCGTCCGCCGCTCGCAGCAGGCCCGCGGTGCATCCGTCGAGCTCGTCGACCGGGCGCTCGAGGCCGAGGCCCGCCGCCGCGCCGCCATCGCCGAGTTCGAGGCGCTCAGGGCATCCCAGAACGCTTTCGGCAAGCAGGTCGCCGCGGCGCCCGCCGAGCAGAAGAAGCAGCTGGTCGAGGAGGCGCAGTCCCTCGCCGCCCAGGTGAAGGCGGCCTCGCAGGCGGTGACGGATGCCGAGGGCGAGTTCGCCTCGACCGTCGGCTCGATCGCGAACATCGTCGTTCCCGGCGTGCCCTCCGGCGGCGAGGAGGACTTCGTCACGCTGCGCGAGGTCGGCAGCCCGTCGGCGTTCGGCTTCGAGCCGCGGGACCACGTCGAGCTCGGCGAGCTGCTCGGTGCGATCGACATCGCGCGCGGCACCAAGGTGTCGGGCAGCCGCTTCTACTTCCTGCGCGGCGTCGGCGCCCGGCTCGAGCTCGCGCTGATGAACATGGCCCTCGACAAGGCGCTCGCCGAGGGCTTCACCCCGCTGATCACGCCGACCCTGGTGCGGCCCGAGATCATGGCGGGCACCGGCTTCCTCGGGGAGCACGCCGACGAGGTCTACCACCTCCCGGCCGACGAGCTCTACCTCACCGGTACCAGCGAGGTGGCGCTGGCCGGCTACCACGCGGACGAGATCCTCGACCTCTCGACCGGCCCGCTGCGCTACGCCGGCTGGTCGACCTGCTACCGGCGGGAGGCGGGGGCCGCGGGCAAGGACAATCGCGGCATCCTGCGCGTGCACCAGTTCAACAAGCTCGAGATGTTCAGCTACGCGCTGCCGGAGGATGCCGAGGCCGAGCACGAGCGCCTGCTCGGCTTCCAGGAGTCGATGCTCTCCGCCTGCGAGCTCAGCTACCGGGTGATCGACGTCGCGGCGGGCGACCTCGGCCAGAGCGCGGCCCGCAAGTACGACATCGAGGCGTGGGTGCCGACCCAGGGGACGTACCGGGAGCTCACCTCGACCAGCAATTGCACGACCTACCAGGCCAGGCGGCTGAACATCCGCTACCGCACCGAGAGCGGCAGGACCGCGCCGGTTGCGACGCTGAACGGCACCCTGGCGACGACCCGGTGGCTGGTGGCGATCCTCGAGACCCACCAGCAGGAGGACGGCTCCGTGCGGGTCCCGCCGGCGCTGAGCCCCTACCTCGGCGGCCTCGACACCCTGGTGCCGGTGGACTGAATGGTCGTGGGGCAGGCTGAGCGCTGGCTGATCGCGCTCGACATCGATGGCACCGTGCTGCAGGAGGACGGCACGATCACGGATGCCGTCACCGGCCAGGTTGCGCGGGTGCGCGACCTGGGGCACGAGGTGACGCTCGCGACCGGCCGCTCCGTCGCGATGACGTTGCCCGTGCTCGACCGCCTCGACCTCACGCCCGACTACGTCGTCTGCTCGAACGGGGCGATCGTGCTCGGCCGCGACCCCGACTCGCCGGTCGGCTACCGCCGGGTGCACGTCGAGACCTTCGACCCGAGCGAGGTGCTGCAGACGATCAGGGGAAGCCTGAAGGATGCGAACTTCGCCGTCGAGGACGAGACCGGCTTCTACCGGTACACGGGCTTCTTCCGCGACTCGACGGTCGGCGCCGACAGCGAGATGGTGGAGTTCGACGAGCTGCTGGGCCACCTGGCGACCCGGGTCGTGGTGGTCTCGCCCGAGCACGACACCGAGGAGTTCCTGAACATCGTCGAGAGCATGGGGCTGCACAAGGTGAGCTACAACATCGGCTGGACCGCCTGGCTCGACATCGCGCCGCACGGCGTGAACAAGGCGACCGCCCTGGAGCGCGTGCGCGACTGGCTGGGGATCCCGCTCTCGCGCGTGATGGTGATCGGCGACGGGCGCAACGACATCGACATGTTCAAGTGGGCGTCCCGTGGCGGCCGGGCGGTGGCGATGGCGCAGGCCCCCGACGAGGTGAAGGATGTCGCCACCGAGTTCACCGCATCCGATCTGGACGACGGCGTGGCCCTGGTGCTCTCGGGGTTCTGACCTCCCCCCGCTCCAATACGCCCTCTCGGCTAGACTCGCATCTTGTATCCGGGAGGGCTGTCCGAGCGGCCGATGGAGCTGGTCTTGAAAACCAGTGGGCAGAAATGTCTCGTGGGTTCGAATCCCACGCCCTCCGCTCTTGCGCTCGTGAGGACTAGCGCTCAGCACCCCCGCAGGTGGCCAGTTCGGGATGCAGTGTGAGCCGGTCCTCGTGGGGCAGCTCGAAGGGCGTCTTGCCGCAGCATGTCGTGAGCGCCAGATGCCCCAGGGGGCACAGATGCACCACCGGCCGCTCCTCGAGCCGGTCGATCAGCGGCAGCAGCTCGTCCAGGGCGATGACGGGCGTGGTGGGCTGATACTGGGCCGCCTCGTGCCGCGCGCCCTGCACGGCGAACCGCAACTGCTCCAGCCTGTCCCCGTCTGGGATCACGATGCCCCCTGCCATCCGCTTCTCGCAGTATGCGCCGCGATCGGGTCGCCGTCCAGTGCCCGCGCGAAGGTCGGAGGCAGAGCGGCTAGTGCGCGATCTCCCAGATGTGCCCGGCGGGGTCGACGAAGCTGGCGGTCCGGATGCCCCAGGGGCGGTCCATCGGGCCGTTCAGCAGCCGCACTCCTCGCGCTGCCAGCTCCTTGCATATGGCGTCGACGTCGTCCACCTCGATGCTGAGTTGGATGCGGTGGCCGGCATCCCGGTCGCCGACGGCTGCGGGGCCGATCAGCTCATCCGCCGCCGTTGTCTTCAGCAGGTTGACGATGGTGTTGCCGAAGTCGAACACCGCCGAGTGCTCGTCCTCGAAGCTGATCGGCAGGCCGAAGACGTCCTGGTAGAACCGCTTGCAGGCCTCGAGGTCCTCCGTGAAGAGGGTGATGGCGCCGATGGGGCCGGGCCAGGTGCTCATATCGCTCCCCCTTTTTCCTCCGCGCAGAGTAGCAGCACTGCCTGATCGGCGACAGCCTGGAGGCGACATTGGGCTGTGCGGCGATGCCCGCTATGATTGCTGGAGCAATCGGGCCACGCCGGGCGACCGGATGAGCCGATTCGGGAGACGTCGCATAGTCCGGCCTAGTGCACCACCCTGCTAAGGTGGAGTCCCCTTTATGGGGACCGAGGGTTCAAATCCCTCCGTCTCCGCCAAAATCCCTGGTCTTGGCGGGCGCCCCAGCGATGCCGGCACCGTGACTATTGGTACGTGACCAGGTCCGGCTCGGGCTTCACCTGGCTCATGGTCTGCTCCGGGGTGAGCATGGGAGAGTCCTCGTCGTAGAAGTTCTTCCAGCCCCAGGCCACGCCCTCGGGCGCGTCGCGATGCAGCACCCGCCAGGTCTCCTGCTTGGCCGGCTGCGATCCCTGGCCGTCCACGTGGATGAGGGTGGCCAGCTCCGGATGCGTCGTCACGACATCCTGCCGGTCCTTGATCATCCGCAGCTGGAACTGGTGCAGCACGAACATCTTCGGCGGCAGGCCCTTCTCGTTCACCAGCTCGGCGAGCCATGACGAGACGCTGTTGATCTCCTTCGCGGTCACCGAGCCGATCTGCACGAGGTGCACCTGATGCGGCAGCAGCCGCCACTCCGGGTCGAGGGCGAGCCCGACGTTGGGCAGCTCGAGAAGCTCCTGGTACTCCTTCGCCTGGGTGAGGAAGTCGGTGCGACCCGGCTGCAGGTCCAGCAGCACGTAGATCCCCTCATCCGCCGCCTTGTCGATCCACGGTCGCAGCTTCTCGGGCGGGATCTCGGTCGAGTAGTTGCCGTCGCGCCCCGCCGTGGCCGAGGCCACTGTCGCGATGATCTCGAACATCGGCACGACCGTCTTGTCGGTGAGCTTGCGGTAGTCGTCCGCCATCGCCTCGGCGCGCTTCACCGCCCCATCGGCGTCCTGTTCGCCGAGCACGCCCATCACCGGTGCCCCCGGCGTGCCGTAGAGCGCTACGAAGAGGTGCGAGGGGAACAGCAGCTGGCCGCCGCCCGGCAGCTCGTATCCGGTCCTCGCCGAGCGGATCTTCCAGTCGAGATCGTCCTGCTCGCCGAACGCCGGTCCGATCGCCATGATCTTCGCGGCCTTCGACTCGTGCAGCGTCTTGATCACGGATGACGACGCCTGCGGGTTCGCATCCTCCGCCGCGATCAGATGCACTGCCACGCCCGCGGCCCGGGCGGTCGCGATGGCGGCGAGCTGCCCGGGCGCGTCCACGACCAGGGCCAGGGTGTCGTCCAGTGGCTTGGCGCGCTCGACGATGGGCACGGCGCTGTCGGCGGGGGCCGAGGGGGCGGGGCTGCCCGACTCATCCTGCTCTCCGCTGAGACCGTTGCCCGGTGTCAGCGCGGCGATCTCGGCCGCGAAGTCCGCGGTGCCGAGGGTCGAGGGAGCGCTCACCGGCTTGCCGATCGCGGAGCCCAGGGCCGAGGGGGTCGCCTCGACCCAGATCACTTTCGGCGACCCCTTCAGGTCGGACGGCAGGCGGGCCACCCCGCCGACCAGGATCACCGCCTTCGCATCCAGCCGTGCCAGCTCCGCGACCAGGTCGGCGTTCTGGCCGGGGCTCGGCGCCGCGCTGGCCTCGGGGTCCCCGGCGGCGCCCAGCAGCAGCGGCACCCCGAGGGCGACGGCACCGCGGGCGGCGAGATCCTGGGTGGTCGGATCGTCCTCCGGCGCCACGACGACGACGGGCGCTCGGGCGAAGAGCTCCTGGCTGGCCTTCAGCGCCATACCGGCCTGGTCGCCGTCGGCGATGACGGTCACCGGCGCGGCCGGGCTCGTGGTCTTCGTCGGCAGCTTCTCCGAGTGCGCGGGGGCGCCGGTGCAGCCGGCGAGCAGCAGCACACCGGCCGTCGCCACGGCGAGCAGAGACCTCCGACCGAACCCCATCCGTCCACCGTAGGCCATCCGGGCCGGGAACGGGCTGCGCAGCGCGGGGTGGCACGGGCCTCCCCGGCCGGGGCGGCGCCGGCGAGCGTCCCGGCTAAACTTGGGGATCAGCAGGGAGCCGCCGGGTGACGGCGGCGACCGTGATCGCCGAGCGAACGGGAGTCGCATGACGGACAGCACCGGAACGCCCGCTCCGGCCCCCGGCTGGTACGACGATCCGGCCGGCACGACCCGGCTGCGGTGGTGGGACGGCGCGCAGTGGACGGACGACTTCCACGAGCCCGTGCAATACGGCCAGCCGGCCGCGCCCGGCTATGTGCCCGCGCCCGGGGAGCTGCCGTTCGCCGGTGTCCGCAGCCAGCCGCGCTTGGCGGCGGACGTCCCGGTCGTCAACGTCCATATCTGGCTGATCGTGCTGCTGCCCATCCTCCCCCTGATCGCCATCGCGACCATGGACATGCGCGGCTATGCCTCGCTGCTGTTGGCGGGCGATCCGAGCGGGGCCGACGAGTCGATGCTGCCGGTGAGCATGATCAGCTGGGTGGTCACGATCGCGACGATCGTGCTGGCGTATTTCGACCACCGCGAGCTGCGGAAGGCCGGCCTGGCGCGTCCGTTCCACTGGGCCTGGACGATCCTGGCCAGCGCCATCTACGTGATCGGCCGCAGCGTGGTGGTGCGGCGGCATTCGGGCCGCGGCCTCTCGCCGCTGCTGGCCTGGGTGGTGGTCACCGTGGCCTATGTGGTGGTCTTCAGCGTGAAGGCGGATGAGCTGATGACGCTCATGACGGCGATCCCGGTCGTGCCGAGCGGGGCGTAGCGCTCGCGGCACGGCGGATCGGGCATGAACCGCTAGGCCGGTCCATGCCCGACCGGCGCCCCGGGAGCCCTTGCACATGCGGCTCAGCCGCCGGCTCCCGGCCTGCCGCCGTTCGCGCCGGGCGCGCCGCCGAAGCCCGGGAAGGCGCCGCTCCTGCCCTCGGTGATGGTGTTCGCCGAGATGCTGCCGTCGCTTTCCGTCTCGCCGATGGCGGTCACCTCGTCTCCCGCCTTCAGGTCGCCGACGCTGCCGTCCTTCGTGATGGTCACCGTGGTGCCGTCGTCGGCCTTCACGGTGACCTGCTTGCCGTCCGAGGTCTCGATCACGACGGTGTCCCCGGAGACCGAGACGACCTTCCCGCTGGTGAAGCCGCCCGCCCCGTTCGCGCCGAAGCCGCGCTGGCCCAGGCCATCCGGGAGGTTCTGACCCTGGCCGCCGCCCGGTGCGCCGCCTCCGAAGGCGACCCGGCTGGTCTGGGCGGTGTTCTGCCCCACGAGCACCCCGCCGAGGAAGCCGATCGCCAGAGCAGCGACGAGCGCTAGGGCGGGGACCAGCCAGCGCTGGATCCGGGAGCCTTTGGAGGGGGCGGGCACCTCGACGGCTGGGGCAGGTGCGGTGGGCTGGGGTTGGGGCGATCCGTCGTTCGTCATGGGGGTTCCTTTCGTGTGCTTCCCGGCTTCGGGAGTGCGGGTGGTCAGATGGCTCTCAGAGCCTGGATGGGGCGCATGGCGGCCGCCTTCGCCGCCGGGTAGACGCCGAAGAACATCCCGATCGCGACCGACACCCCGAGGGCGAGCGGGATCGAGTAGTCGAGCACGACCGGCTGGGTTCCGTTGATCGGGTACTGCGCACCGATCAGGGCGGCGATCACCCCGAGAGCGCCGCCGAGCAGCGTGAGGGTCGCCGCCTCGGCGAGGAACTGGCCGAGGATGGCGCCCCGGGTCGCCCCGAGCGCCTTGCGGATGCCGATCTCCCGGGTGCGCTCGGTGACGGTCACCAGCATGACGTTGGTCACGCCGATGCCGCCGACGAGCAGGCTGATCGCGGCGACCGCGCCGAGGAGCACCGTGAAGCTCTGCGCGCTCGCCGCCGCGGTGTCGAGCAGGGAGCTCTGATCGGTGATGGTGAAGGGCTCGTTCGCGGTGTCGCTCACCCGCAGCAGCTGGTTGAGCATGATGGTGATCTCGGCCTGCGCCGCGGCGACCGAGCCGGAGTCGATGGCCGCGACCGTGAGCGAGCTCACCTGGCCGAAGCCGGTGTAGGAGCGCTGGATCCGGGTGATGGGTGCGATCACCGTCGAGTTCGGATCGTTCAGCGCTGTGCTGCTCTGCTGGGCGAGGATGCCGACCACGGTGAACGAGGTCCCGTCGATGTAGAGCTGCTGCCCGAGTGCCGATCCGGTGGGGTAGAGCTGCGATGCCAGTGTCTGCCCGATCACCGCGACCTTCGACGCGGCGGTGACGTCCGCATCCGTGAAGGACTGACCCGTGGCCACCGCGGCCGTGGTGACGTCGAAGTACTCGGGTGTCGTGCCGATGATGGAGATGCTGCTCTGCGATGAGCTGCTGGACGACACCGTCTGGTTCGTGGTCACCTCCGGAACGATCGCGCTGACGTGGCCCAGCTCGGCCTGGGTCAGCTCCTCGCTGACCGCGACCGTGATCGGCCGGGTCGAGGCCGTGCCGCCGGCGCGCTCCGCGCCGAAGCGGACTGCGCCGCCCCCCGGCGCACCGCCGAAGCCGCCACCACCGCCGGTGGGGCGCACGGTCAGCGTGTTCGTGCCGAGCTGGTCGATGAGCCCCTGCACCTGCTGGGCGGAGCCGTTGCCGACGGCGAGCAGCAGCACCACCGCACCCACGCCGATCATCACGCCGAGCAGGGTCAGCACCGAGCGCAGCTTGTTCCCGAGGATGCCGCGGAGCGCGGAGCGCATCATCTCCGTGAAGCTCATGGGATGACCGCCGTCCCCACCGGGACGGGGGACCCCGGCGTGCCGCCCCGGTCGCCGGGGCGACCGCCGGAGCCGCTGGGGAGGTCGGAGACGATGACGCCGTCACGGACGGCGATCATCCGATGGCTCCGCTCTGCGACGTTCTCCTCGTGGGTGATCACCACGATGGTGCGGCGATCCTCGGCCAGGGCGTCGAGGAGCTGCAGCACCTCCTCGGTCGACTCGCTGTCGAGGTTGCCGGTCGGCTCGTCGGCGAGCAGGAGGGTCGGCGCGGTGACGAGCGCCCGCGCGATCGCGACCCTCTGCTGCTGGCCGCCGGAGAGCTGCTGCGGCCGGTGCCCGGCCCGATCCGCCAATCCGACCCGGTCGAGCATGTCGAGCGCTCGCCGATGCCGATCGCTGTGGCCGACCCGACCGTAGACCAGCGGGAGCTCCACATTGGCCAGCGCCGACATCTGGGGGACGAGGTTGAACGATTGGAAGACGAACCCGATCTCGCGATTGCGCACCCGGGCGAGCTGGCGTTCGTCGAGCCGCCGCACATCGTGCCCGGCGAGCAGATAGCGGCCGCTGTCGGCGACATCGAGGCAGCCGAGGATGTTCATCAGCGTCGACTTGCCGGAGCCTGACGGGCCCATGATCGCCACGTACTCGCCGGCGGCGATGCGGAGATCTATGCCGCGCAGGGCATGCACGGTGGCGTCGCCGCTGCCGTAGGAGTGATGGATGTCGATGAGCTGCACCGCTGGCACGGCGGCCTCTCCCGACCATCCGTCCTCCGCGCGCACTGCTCGCGACTCGCGCGGGGAGCGCTCCGGGCCGAGGCGTTGCGCCTGGCGGGCGCTCATCGGTTCCCGCCGGGGAAGGTGAAGCCCGCGCCACCGCCGCCGAAGCCGCCGCCGAAGCTGCCGGCGGGTCCTGAGAAGCGGCCCCCCTGTTGCTGATCGCCGGTCGTGGTGCTGCTGCTGACCGTGCCGAGCACGACCGTCTCCCCGGCCTCGAGCCCGGAGGTGATCTCGGTGCCCTGGTCTCCGACCACGCCGAGGGTCACCGGCACGGTCGTCGTGCTGCCGTCGTTGCCGACGACCTTCACCGTGGAGGTGCCGTCATTCCCGGTGGTGATCGCAGCGCTCGGCACATAGAGGGCGTCGTCCGCGGAGCTCTCCGTGGTGATGGTGACATCGGCGGTCTGCCCGAGACGCAGGCCGTCAGGGATGCTGTCGAGGGTCACGGTAGTGGCATAGCTGACGACGGAGTTGCTGGAGGTCGCGGTCGGCGCGATCGTGGTCACCTTCGCGGCGGCGGTCACCCCGCTGAGCGCCGGAAAGCTGATCTCCGCCTTCTGGCCGGTCTTCACCGAGGCGATGTCGGCTTCGGCGATGTTCGCGGTGACGATCATCGACGATACGTCGGCGATGGTGACGAAGCCGCTGGTTCCGCTGCCGCTGCTGCCGCCGCCTCCGGTGCCGCTGCCGCTGTCCCCCACCTCGCCGACGGCGATGACCAGGCCGGCGATCGGGGCCGTCAGGGTCGCTTCGGCGAGGTTGCTCTCGGCCTGGCTGGCGGCATCCGTCGCCGAGCTGACCTTCTCTTTGGCCGCGGTGACCTGGGCGGTGGCGCTGCTGACGGATTGAGCGTTCGAGCCGCCACCCGAGGAGTCGCCCGGCCCGCCCGTGGAGGAGTCCGACCCGCCCGAGGCCGCAGCGGCCTTCGCCTCGGAGAGCGCGGTCTGGGCCGCCGCGAGGTCGGCTTTCGCGTCGGAGAGGTTGTTGTACGCGCTGGTCACAGCTTTGCGGAGGTCCGTGGTGTCGAGCGTGCCGAGCTTCTGCCCGGCCGTGACGGTCTCGCCGAGCTCGACGTCGACGGTCGCAACGGTTCCGGAGACTCCGAACGATGCGTCGACCGTGCGCACGGGCTGGATCGAGCCGCTCGCGGTGACCGTGCTGCTCACGGTCCCCTGCCTCACGACGGTGGTCAACTGCTGGGCCGAGGAGTCCTGGGATGCAGTGGCGGGCCGCACGATGAAGTAGACGCCGATGCCGGTCGCCACGATCACGGCCGCAAGCACGACGACGACCAGGGTGGTTCGCATTCTCATGGCCGAAAGCCTGGCCATGGTGTGTTGGAGCGCTCTATGGCGATTCTATGAAACGACTGTGAGCTCTGCGGCGGCTCTCTCGGGGCTCCACAGGCGGATGCCTGCCGGGGTGCCGGGAATCCCCCGCCATGCCCGTGGCTGCGGTTAGGCTCTGTGCATGGAGCATCCGCTCGTCGTCGACCCCGACGATCCGCTGGTCCGCCGCATCCGCGGGATCTGCCTGGCGTTCCCGGAGGCCGCGGAGGTGCGAGCCTGGGGACGACCGACGTTCCGGGCCGGCAAGAAGATCTTCGCCCTGGTCGGCGCGGGCATGGAACGGCCGCACGACCTCGTGTTCAAGCCCGACCCCGAGGAGCGGCTCGCGCTCGTGCAGGACTCGCGATTCTATCTCCCGCCCTATTGGGGGCCGAGCGGCTGGTTGGCCATCGGACTCGACCGAGACGACCTCGATTGGACGGAGCTCGCCGAGCTGATCGACACCTCGTACCGGCAGGTGGCGTTGAAGCGGCAGATCAGGGAGCTGGACGGCAGCGAATCGCGCCGAGGCGCGGGCCTGCCGTCCTCCCCCGGGGCCGGGACGGGTTGAGCTCATGGACGAATTGGATGGGTTCGCCGATGCCGCGCCGGAGGGGCTGCCGGGGCCCAATGTCGGCTGGCTGTCGGATCTCGAGCTCGCGGACGTCCGCCGCCGCCTGCCGCTGCTCTACGTCGAGGCGGTGCCGGTGCGGGTGGATGGGCTGGGCCAGGTGACCGAGGTCGGCCTGCTGCTGCGTGTGTCGGAGAGCGGCGAGATGACGCGCATGCTCGTCTCGGGGCGGGTGATGTACGGCGAGACGCTGCGCGAGGCGCTGTTCCGGCACCTGGAGAAGGATCTCGGGCCGATGGCCTTCCCGCAGCTGCCGGCGAGCCCGCTGCCCTTCACGGTCGCGGAGTACTTTCCGATGCCCGGCATCAGCCCGTACACGGATGGCCGCCAGCACGCGGTCTCGCTGGCCTACGTCGTGCCGGTGACCGGCACCTGCGACCCGCGGCAGGATGCGCTCGAGCTCACCTGGCTCTCGCCGGAGGCCGCCGCGAGCGACGAGGTGCTGGCGGATATGGAGGGCGGCCGCGGTGCGCTGCTCAAAGCGGCGCTCGCCTCGGTCGGGCGGCTGCCCTGAGCCGCCTAGTCTGAGCCGTCTGTCCTGGGGGCTGCCTGTCCTGGGGGCTGTCTGTCCTGGGGGCTGCCTGCCTTGGGGGCTGCCTGCCTTGGGGGCTGTCTGCCTTGGGGGCTGTCTGCACTGGGCTATCTGCCTTGGGCTGCACATCCTGAACTGCTGGTCCACGCACCGGCCGCGCGCCCGGCCTGAGCACCGGCCGCGCGTCCGGCCTGAGCATCGGCCTGCGCGCCCGGCCTGAGCACCGGCCCGCGCGCCCGACCCTAGGACGCTCGTCTTCGTCGTTCGTCTGTCCATCGTTCGGCGGACGGGTTCTTGCTCTGCAGTGGGATCAGCGTCCGCTTGGGGTCGTGACTTCGCGGCGGCCTGAGCCAGTATCTGCTGCCCTCTCGCGAGATGCGCCAATGGTTGTTGTGGACGAGCATGTGATGGTGCCGGCATAGGAGCACGCCGTCGGCGGTATCGGTTCGCCCGCCCTCCTCCCAGGGCGTGATGTGATGCGCTTCGCACCAGGAGGGTGGCCGATCGCAGCCCGGGAAGACGCATCCGCCGTCGCGGATGCCGAGCGCTATGCGTTGCCGATGAGTGAAGAGCCGCTGCCGCCGTCCCACGTCGAGGGGCTGGCCGGCCGGGTCGATGAGCACGGGGATGATGCCGGTGTCGCAGATCGCGCGGTGGACGCTGTGGATGCTGATGTCATCCGGCTGCCCTTCGATCCGGCCGATTCCGGGCACCGGTGCTGCGCCGTTGCCTTCGACCCCTTGCATGCTCTTGCGGAGGTCGTCGGCGGTCACGATGACCCGGACTCCGGGGCGGTTCCGGCCGAATACGGTTCCCGGGTCGGCGTCGACGGCGATGCGCACCATGTCGACAAAGGCGTCGAGGGTGAGCTGTTCGGTGGTGCGGGGGTCGGAGAGAATCGCCTCGGCGCGGTCCTTCTCGACGGGATCCGTGAATCGTGGTCCACCGCGGCGCGGCGAGGTCACGGCGTCGAAGGCACCGACGATGATCGCAGCCGATTCGGGGTCGAGCAGGCCATGGATGCGGCGCATGCCGTCGATCTCGGGACCGATCTTCAAGTATCGCTGTCGCCGGCGATCCTCTTCGCGCTCGGCGACGCGGCTCGAATCGAGCTGGTCGCGCAGTTGGCGTGCCCGGCGGTAGAGATCGTCGAGTGCGACGCGGTGGGCTTCGGCGACCAGGACGTCGGCGGCCGCGCCGAGCGCCTGCTCGCTGATCCCTTCGCTCGGCCCGCCCAGCCCACGGAGAATCGCGTCGGCGGCCGCGACCGACAGGCTTCCGGAGGCGACGGCGGTGGCGATCGCCGCGGGCCAGCTCGGCGACGGCGCGGTCAGCTCGCCGGATGCAGGGGCGGCATCCACATCCACACCGGAACAGGGAGGTGCCGTCTCACGGGCATCCGCTTCGGCGACGATCGTCCCGACGGAGACCAGTCGCGCCGCTTCGCGGTAGGAGGAGCCGGTGAGGCTCTGCACCATGAGCTCCGGAGTGCGATGCCCGCTGGACTGGGCAAGACCGCCATAGCCGATCTCTGGACGCGAGCGACGGGTGATCTCGCTGGCCAGCACGGCGGTCACCGACTGCGCCAAGCGCGACAGCTCCGTCGCCTCCCGAAGGGCGGCGACCAACCCGGCATCGTCCAGTCGGGACAAGCGGTGGGTCGCGGTGCCGGGAGCTGACGTCTCGGCCGATTCGCCTGAGGGCGATCCATCTGGGGCAGGGTCTTCGCCCAAGCCGAGAGCGGCGACACGAGCCGCTGTCGGTACGAGGCGGGCGAAGAGTTCCATGGAGCAATTGTCTCAGTTCGAACAGACATTCGAAAGTCAAAACACTGAATTGGGATAAGTATTTTTCGACTTCTCTGTGAGGGAGAGGAGCATGGGGGGTCGCCGGAAAGAATGGGGGTGGGCTCACCGGAGAAAAGCACGGAGCTCACCGGAGAGAAGCACGAGGCCCCCGGAGAGAATCACGGCGGCGAGCTCGCCAGCGACGCGACCTGTGCGGGGGAGAGCCTCAGCCCGCCGCGGCGCGGATCGGCGTGAAGCCCTCCGCAAGCATCGCCAGCTCCTGCAGCTGCTTGCGCAGCATGGCCGACTCCCTCTCGCTCGGCTGGAACACCCCATCCGTGATCTGGGCGCCGACGCCGGTCATCTCGAGGTTCGAGGGGACCCGGTAGAGGCCCAGGCTCACCAGCACCGGCATCAGCGCTGCGGCCCCCCGCGTGCCGGAGGAGGCGCCGCCGTAGCTGACGAAGCCGACCGGCTTGAGCCACCATTCTCGGCTGAGGTAGTCGAGCGCGTTCTTGAGCGCCGGCGAGTAGCTGTAGTTGTACTCGGGCGTGACGAAGACGAACGCCTCGGCGGCCTCGACCCGCTCGCTCCAGGCGAGAGTGTGCTGCTGGGCGTACTCGTGGAGTCGCGGATGCTTCGGCTCGTCCATGAAGGGCAGGCCCAGCTCGGCGAGGTCCACGAAGTCGATCTCGTAGCCGCCGTGCCGCTCGGCCTCGCCGCGCACCCACTCCGCGACCGGGAGTCCGACCCGTCCGGGCCGTACGCTGCCGACGATGATCATCAGTTTCGTCATTGTTCCTCTTTCTGTGTCCGCGGCTGCTCCGCTCATCGGCTCTGCTCGCGCGGGCACGAGGCTGGCGCGAGCACGAAGCCGGCGGGCGGGAACAGGCGCTGTTCGGGGATCGAGGGCGGTGCCGTCGATCAGTTGGGCTCCTCGAGGATGTCCGCGACCTTGCCCAGCAGCTCGATCAGGGCCGCCGTGTCCTCGCTCCCCAGCGCGCTGGCGACCTTCCACTGCGCCTCCACGAACCGGGGGATGGTCTCGTCGATGAGCTCGAGGCCTGCCGGCGTGAGCTCGATCTGGAGGCTGCGGCGGTCGGTCTTGTCGGGGTGGCGCGAGATGAGGGACATCGCCTCGAGCCGATCGAGGCGGCTGGTCATGCCCGCGCCGCTGAGCATGAGCGACTCCGTCAGCTGCTTGGGGGTCAACCGGAACGGCCGTCCCGAGCGGCGCAGGGCGGACAGCACGTCGAAGGTGCCGCGGGTGAGGCCGTGCCCGGCGAGCAGCTCGTTCAGGTAGGAGGTCGTGAGGGCGTAGCCGCGCACCAGGAGCCCGAAGAGCCGCATCGGCGCGGGGTCGAGGTCGGGCCTCTCCCGCTCCCACTGCGTGACGATGAGGTCCAGAGCTTCGGCATCCAGCGATGGAGGCACTGAGCGAGCCATGCTAACTCCTCGTCGGGCTCTGGCGGGCGAATCCTGGCCGGATGTGCTCGCGAGCATTCTTCTCCGATTTTCTTCGACTCAGTATCTTACGTCGAACTCTTCGCGGGCCGATGAAGCCGCCGAGCTATTGACACCGCGGTTCCACGATCCTAAAGTACTTCGTACTCGAACTATTCTATAGCGAAATGTTAGTCAGCGAAGACAGGATGCAATGGACGCCATCGACATTCACGCCCACTACGTCTCGCCGGCCCTGATCGATGAGGCCCGGCGAGCCGGCGAGGACTACGGCGTCGAGGTGCTGTCCGAGCCCGAGGGCGATGTCCTGGTTTTCCGCCACAATGGGGTGAGGATACGGCCGATCTTCTCCGAGCTGCGTGACCTGCCGGCCCGCAGGCGGTACATGTCCGACAGGGGTGTCGCGATGCAGGTCGTCTCCACCTGGACGGACATCGTCGGCGACGACCTTCCGCTGCATCAATCGGTGCGCTGGGTGCGGCTCCAGAATGAGACCCTGGTGAGCGACGTTCGAGAGGCGGGTGAGGGCTTCAGCCCCATGGGTGCGCTGCCCATGCAGGATGCGGACGCCGCGATCGCGGAGCTCCGCCATCTGGTCGACACCCTGGGCGTGCGGGCCGTGGAGATCGTCACCAGCGTGAACGGCCGTGACCTCGACCGGCCGGAGTACCGTCCGCTCTGGCAGGAGCTGGAGAGCCTCGAGGTGTTCGTGCTCCTGCACCCCCCGCTGTGCCCCGTGGGCCAGGAGCGCTCCGACGACTTCTTCCTGAACAACCTGGTGTTCTTTCCGGCGGACACCACGGTCGCTGCGGCGAAGCTCATCTTCAGCGGCGTGATGGACGATCATCCCGGACTGCACGTCTGCCTGGCCCACGGCGGCGGGTTCCTCCCCTACCAGGTCGGCCGGCTGGACAAGGGGTTCCAGGTGCATCCCGCCTGCCAGCGGGTGCTGACCGAACTGCCGTCCCAGTACCTGGATCGGTTCTACTACGACACGCTGACACACGATGACGCCGCGCTGTCGTATCTGGTGAGCCGGGTCGGCGCCGAACGGATCATGTTCGGCAGCGACTACCCCTTCGAGATGACGGATGACTTCGGCGCGAGCCGCGTGCTGAACCTGCCCGGCATCTCGACGGAGCAGGCCGAGGCGATCCTGAGCGGCAACGCTTTGCCCGTGTTCGACCCGCCCGTGCGAGCGGGCTCATGAGGATGCGGTTGGGATAGGAGAGGAAACTGATGAAGAAGGATGAGCGGATCGCCGTCGTCGGGGCGGGCCTGGGCGGGCTGACCGCTGCCGCCATGCTCCAGCAGGCGGGATTCCACGTCGACGTGTACGAGCAGGCACCCTCGTTCATCCGCATCGGGGCGGGCATCCACCTCAGCGCGAACGTCATGAAGGTGATGCGCGCGGTCGGCGTGGAGAAGTCCCTCGCCGCCGTGGGACTGCACCCCGACGCCTTCGTCAGCCGGGATTGGAGCACGGGTGAGACGCTCTTCGAGCTGCCGCTGGCCGAGGCCGGGGAGGCCGCCTATGGCGCCGAGTACATCAATGTGCACCGCGGCGACCTGCACGAGATCCTGGCCTCTGCCCTGAAGCCGGGCACCATCCAGTTCGGCAAGCACTTGGCCTCGCTGAGCGAGCAGGGCGATCGTGCGACACTGCACTTCTCGGACGGCTCCGAGGCGCAGGCGGGCCTCGTGATCGGGGCTGACGGCATCAACTCGGCGGTGCGCACCCACCTCTTCGGGCCGGAGGAGCCCTACTTCACCGAGCACATCGCCCACCGTGCCGTCTTCTCGGCGGAGCTGCTCAAGGGCGCCCGCATCCGGGACTGCACCAAGTGGTGGGGCGATGGCTACCACATCCTCGTCTACTACACGACGAATGCGCGGAACGAGGTCTACTTCGTCAGCAGCATGGCGCAGGCCGAGTGGAACACCTCGGCATCGTTCGTGCCCTGCCCGCGCGACGAGTTCCTGGCCGCCTTCGACGGCGCCCACCCTGAGCTGAGGGCTGCGGTCGAGGGAGCACCCGAGATCACCAAGTGGCCGATCTTCGAGCGCCGGGTCTACCCCGACACGTGGAGCGCGGGCCGGGTGGTGATCCTCGGCGATGCCAGCCATGCCATGCGGCCCTATATGGCCTCGGGCGCGGCGATGGCCATCGAGGATGCGGCCGTGCTGGCCCGGTGCATCGCCGAGCTCGACACCGTCGACGACGCCTTCGCCTGGTACGAGAGCAACCGGATGCCCCGCGTGCGGAAGGTGCAGCAGATCTCCGCGACCAACACCTGGTTCCGGCAGCCGACCGATCCGGCATGGCTCTTCGACTATGACGCATCCAGCATCCCGCTGGAAGCCCCACAGCCAGCATGAGAAGCACCGAGATCCGAGGAAGGGACAGATGAACGCCCCCGAGAAAATCCGGCTGGACAGCATCGAATTGCAGTACAAGAACACTGCCTCGCCGGCGGTCACGAACATCAGCCTGTCGGTGCCGGCGAACTCGTTCGTCACGGTCATCGGGCCGTCGGGCTGCGGCAAGAGCACCCTGCTCAAGCTCATCTCCAAGGTCATGACGCCCAGCCGAGGGCAGCTGAGCATCGACGGCAGGCCCGCGAGCGAGGTCGATCTGACCGGGCGGCTGAGCTTCATGTTCCAGCAGCCGCTCCTCCTGCCCTGGCGCACGGCGCTGGAGAACGTGATGCTCCCGCTGCAGGTGAACCGGTCGTCGTCGAAGGCCGAGAACATCGAGAAGGCGAGGGCCGCGCTCACGCTCGTCGGACTGTCGCACGCCATAGAGCTGCGGCCGCACGAGATGTCGGGCGGGATGCGGCAGCGGGCCGCCCTCGCCCGGGCGCTGGTGAGCACCCCGGAGATCCTGCTGATGGACGAGCCCTTCGGCGCCGTCGACGAGATCAACCGCGCGAAGCTGCAGGAGGAGCTCCTCACCATCTGGCAGCAGTCGAAGCCCACCATCCTCTTCGTGACCCACCAGATCGAGGAGGCGGTGCTGCTCTCGGACTCCATCGTGGTGATGAGCGACTCCCCCGGCACCGTCGCCGAGATCGTGGATGTGGAGCTCGCCCGGCCCCGCGGGCCGGAGGTGCGCAGCAGCGCCGAGTTCCACCACCTCGTCGACTATCTCCGCGGCAAGCTGCAGCCGCTGGACCGAAGCGGAAACACGACTCAGAAAGGTGTCGCGTGATGGCCACTGCCTGGAAGCCAACACTGCTCTTCGTCGGGGTCATCGTCGCCATCGAGGCCCTGGTGCGACTGCTATCCATCCCCAACTATCTGATCCCCGCGCCCTCGGACGTGATCGTCGAGATGGTGACCGAGTGGGGCTACTACGCCAAGAACATCCCCGTGACCGTGATCGAGGTCGTGCTCGGCTTCATCATCGCCGTCATCGTGGGGGTCTTCCTGGCCATCCCGATCGCGCTGACGAAGTTCGGCGAGCAGGCGCTGATGCCGCTGATCGTCGCGACCCAGTCGATCCCGAAGGTCGCCCTGGCGCCGATCTTCGTGGTCTGGTTCGGCTTCGACCTGCAGCCGAAGATCGTCGTGGCGATGCTGCTGGCCTTCTTCCCGATCGTCGTGAACATGGCGCGGGGCCTGAGGGCGGTCGAGCCCGAGCTCGTGCAGTACATGGCGACGCTCGGCGCCTCGAGCTGGTTCGTCTTCTTCCGGCTGCGGCTGCCGCAGTCCGGCCCGTACCTCTTCGCCGCGATGAAGGTCGGGGTCTCGCTGGCCACCGTCGGCGCGATCGTCGGCGAGTTCATCGGCGCCGACACCGGGCTCGGCTATGTGATCACCAACGCCATGAACAACTTCGACACCACCACCATGTTCGCCGCCCTGGTGCTGGCGAGCGCGATCGGGGTGATCCTCTACGGGGTGATCGCCCTCGCCGAGCGGCAGTTCATGTCGTGGCAGCCCGATGTGGAGGCTGCAGCAGCGTGACGCCGACTGCCCCGCCCATCCAGAACCATCCCATCCACCACCAGAGAGAAAGGTTAACAATGCAATCAACGCTCAAGAAATTGGCCGCGATCACCACCGTCGGTATCGCAGCGATAGCACTGGCCGGCTGCTCAGCGCAGGCGCCGGCCGACACCGACCCGTCGGGCACGCCGACGGCGACGAAGCCGGCCACGATGACGGACATCAACTTCCGTCTGGACTTCACCACCGGATCCGAGCACCTGGGCTACCTCATGGCCCAGGAGCTGGGCTACTACAAGGACGCCGGCCTCAACGTGGAGATCTCGGAGGGGCAGGGCTCGGCGATCGGGGCGACCCTGCTCGCCAGCGGCAAGAACGACATCGGCATCATCGCCGCCGGCGAGGTGCTCGCGGGCGTCTCCCGCGGGCTGCCGATCCATGCCGTCGCCACGGTGCTCCGCAGCAGCCCGGAGGCCATCATCTACAACACCGCCAAGGTCAAGGTCGACAAGGTCAAGGATCTCGAAGGCCACTCGATCGGCGTCGACAAGGCGACCTCGAACGGCAAGATCTGGCTCGCGATCGCCGCGGCGAACGACGTCGACTTGAACAAGGTGAACCAGGTCAACGCCGGGAAGGCCGTCGTGCAGGCGCTGTTGAACGGCGATGTGGACTCCATCATGGGCTACAGCTTCAACCAGGGGCTGCAGGCCCGGGCGGGAGGCGTGGATGCCCAATTCCTCTCCGTCAAGGAGCTCGGCATGGACATCCCCAACCACACGATCGCGGTGAACGACTCCTGGGCGGCCGACCACAAGGAGGCCATCTCGGCGTTCCTCGACGCGACCAAGAAGGGCTGGCAGGCGGTCATCGACGACAAGGAGAAGGCGCTCGACGTGCTGATCCGGGACTACCCGAAGCTCGACCGCACGATGATGGCCGAGAAGCTGGACATCTTCCTCGACCTCATGGGCCCGATCGACGAGTTCGGCACCTATGACGCCGCGAACTGGAAGACCCTCAACGACGTCTACAGCGCGCAGGGTCTGCTCGAGAAGGACGTCACGGTCGAGGGCCAGGTCTACGACACCAGCTTCGTGAAATAGCCGGTCGTCGGATGGTGGCGGCGGATGCTGTGCCACGATCTGACATAGGCCGGCAGTCGGCCGGACAACGAGTGTGCAGCGGCAACCCGAGGCCGCTGCACACTCGTGTCCGGGCTGCTGCCCGTAGTGCGCCGCATCCATCAGAGTCGAGAGATCCTTCATGCCGTCACCATCCACCGCCTCGAACGGCGCCCTGTTCCGGCTGATCGCAATCACCCTCAACCTCCGGGTCTCCATCGTCTGCGTCGGCCCGATCCTCTTGGACGTCTCCGCCGACCTCGATCTCAGCAGCGCCATGGCCGGCCTGCTCCTCGGCCTGCCGCTGCTCGCCTTCGCCGTGTTCTCCCCGGTCGCGCCCGCGCTGGCGGCGCGATGGGGGCTGGACTCGACGATCCGGCTCGCGCTGGTCGTGCTCGCTGTGGCGATCGTCGTCCGCTCCCTGCCGGTCGGCTCGTTCATCTGGATCGGGACCATCGTGCTGGGTCTGGCGATCGCGACGCTCAACGTGCTGATCCCCGCGCAGGTCAGCCGGGACTTCCCGACGAGGATGAGCCCGATGACGGGCGTCTACACCGCGACCCAGGGGTCGGCTGCCGCTGTGGGTGCGGTCCTCGCGGTGCCGCTGGCCGCGACGCTGCCCGGCGGCTGGCGGTCGGCACTGGCCGTCTGGGCCGTGTTCGCCGTGTTCGCCGCGGCGGTTCCTCCCCGGCGGCAGGGCCTCGCCGTGGACACTCCGCATGTCGTCGGCAGCACTCCGCGCGGCCGGTCGCCGTGGCGCACCGCGCTGGGCTGGCAGGTGACGCTCTTCATGGGGCTGCAGTCGATGGCCTTCTACGTCTACATGGCCTGGGTGCCGACCTTCGAGCGCGCGCACGGGGTGCCGGAGGCGGTCGCGGGCGTGCACCTCGGGATCTTCTACGTGGTCAGCGTGTGCTCGAGCATCACGACCGGGCGATTGCTGCACCGTCTCGCGGACCAGAAGTTGGCGGCGCTGGTGGTCAGCGGGCTCATCCTGTGCACCTTCCTCGGTCTGGTGGTGGCGCCCGGCCTCTCCGCGATCTGGTCGGTGATCGGCGGCGCGGCCTGCGGCAGCATGATGGTCGTTGCCCTGTCGCTCTTCGGCTACCGGACCTCCAGCCACGAGGAGGCGGCCCGGCTCTCGGGCATGGCGCAGTCGGTCGGCTATGCCATCGCCGGCGTCGGGCCGGTCGTGTTCGGCGCGATCTTCGACTGGAGTGCCAGCTGGACGCTTCCCCTGCTGCTCACGGCGGCGGCCATGGTCGCGATGGCGGTGATCGGGGTGCTGGCGGGGCGCGATCGCGTGCTGGGCTGATCGGTCCCGGACGGCTGTCTTCCAGTCGGCCCGCGTCCTCGGAGCGCCTCGGGCTCTTGACACCCTTCTAGGCCGCAATCATATAATTAGCTATAGAACTATTCGTTGTCGAATGGGTTGCTCGCGATTGGGGTTCGCTGTAGGGCCATCGCTTCAGGACCGTCGTTCAAAGGAGAAAAACATGATCCGGCACATCTTCATGTGGCAAGTCGCCGACCCGGCCGACAAGCAGAGGGTCGTCGAGCTGCTCGAGACGCTCTCAGACAAGATGCCCACCCTGCGCAGCTGGGAGCTGGGCAGCCACCAGGGCGAGCCGAACGAGAACGGCGACCCGTGGGACGGCGTGCTGATCTCGGACTTCGACGATTGGGACGGCCTCAACGAGTACTCCGAGGACCCCTTCCACGGCGAGGTGGTCGCCCAGCTGCTTCCGCTCGTGAAGTCCCGGGCCGTCGTCGACTTCGTGCGGGAGGGCTGAGATGGCTCGCGACGGCATCACGGTGACCCGGAGCCCCTACGGCCCGGATGACCAGCTCGGCGCCCTGAACAAGGTGACGCCGGAGTCCCAGGCCGCGATCCTCTCGCGGGCCGACGCATCCCGCGTCTACGACCTGAGCGTCGACTACTTCGTCGGCATGCCGAGCTTCCAGGCCGCCGGGGACCCGGCGTATCAGATCTTCATGAGCCATACGCCGGACGGCACCGTGGTCGACAACCTGAACGGCGTCGGCCAGGCCATCAACGAGCGGGTCTGCTACTCCGGCGACGTCGTCTTCATGTACACGCACACCGGCACGCACATCGACTCGCTGAACCACTTCGGGGTCGACGGGGAGATCTACAACGGGTACACCGCGGCGGAGCACCTCGGCAGCCGGCACTGGATGAAGAACGGCGCCGAGCAGATCCCGCCGATCGTCGCCCGGGGGCTGATGCTCGACATCGCGGCGCTGAAGGGCGTCGAGTGCCTGCCGGACTCGTACGCGATCACGGTGCAGGACTGCCAGGACGAGCTCGCCCGCACGGGCCTCGCCATCGAGGACGGCGATGTCGTGCTGGTGCGCACCGGACGGATGCAGTACTGGCCCGACGGCAGCAAGACGCTGGGGAGCCCTCCCGGCCTGAGCCTGGACGCGGCCCGGTGGATCACCTCCCAGGGCGCGATCATCGTCGGTGCGGACCAGGAGTGCGTCGAGGTCGGGCCGTCCCAGCACGAGGACAACTGGCTGCCCGGGCACTGCCACTTCCTGGCCGAGGCCGGCACCCCGATGCTGGAGCTGGTCGACCTCGAGGAGCTCTCCGCCGACAAGGTGGCGGAGTTCTGCATCATCGTCAACCCGATCCGCCTGCGCGGGGCATCCGGTGCCCCGGTGCGACCGATCGCGATGCCGCTGCGGTAGGCGGAGCTGCTGCTCGGCTTCGCCGGGCTGGGTGCTTCTGTCGGCTGAGTGCGCGCGCAGCGCGTGTGTCGAAGCCTCTGTGCGGGCGTAGTGAGCTCAGCGCGTTCCGGAAAGGTCGTATGGTCGCCAGGGCGCGTCCCGGATGAGCAGTTCCGGATCGCCTGTCCACAGCGGAGCGTCGAATCGCGTGGCGGTCGCGGCGGCGAAGGCATCCGCGTACGACATCCGCCATTCAGATTTGATACGCGCGGCTTCGAGCACGAGTGCTGAGTCGGGCAACACCGCTTGCAGGCTCGCTTCGAGATCTTTGATCGTGCGTCTCGCCTCCGCTTCGCCATGGGCACGACGGAGCACATAGAACACCTCGCCGAGATTGATCCAGCTCATGATGGCTGTGCCCGTGCCGAGTTGTTCGTCGACCCGGGTCGCGGTCGGTTCGACGCCATCGAGCAGACGCATGACGGCCCAGGAGTCGAGGACGACGGTCATGGCCTTGTCGCTCGGTGGAGCGTCTCGTCGCCGAGCTCCAGAGCGCGATCCTCACTGCGTGCGTGCATCAATGCATTCGTGAGGTCGGACTTCGCGTAGCGCCCCTTGAGCGATCGAGCCCCTGCTCTGCGGATCAGGACTCCATCATCCTGCTGTTCGAATGCCACCTCGTGTCCTGGACGCAATTGCAAGGCGTCACGAAGCTCTTTGGGGATCACAACCTGACCCTTTGCGCCGATCCGATGAGTCATACCATCAAGTATAACTTGCATCTGTCCAGCCTAGCGGGTGAGAGGAGACGGCACTCGCCGCGGCCTCATCCTGTGGAGAAAGGCTCCTCGAAGCTCTACCGCCGCGTCATCCGCAGCTCCGGGAGCTTCTCCCCGCGCAGCTGCTCGATGCGGGAGCCGTCGGCTGTGAAGCCGTTCCGCCGGTAGAAGGCCTGCGCTCGCAGGTTCTCGGCCGCGACCCAGAGGTAGGCCGGTCGCTCGCCGATGGCAGCATCCAGCAGTGCCTGCCCCGCGCCGCTGCCATGGTGGCTGGCGAGCAGATAGATCGAGTACAGCTCGAGCGGGCAGGGTGCGTCGTCATCGCGCGCCGGACCGGTTCCTACGAAGCCGACGATGATGCCGCCTGCCTCGGCGACGAATTGCTGACCCTCGGCTTGGCGCAGGATGCGCTGCCACCGCCGCGTCCTGTCCTCAACAGTGACGCTGGCTAGCAACTCTGCCGACAGAATGTGCGGATACGTCTCATTCCACGCCTGCACATGCACCCGCGCGATCGCCTCCGCGTCGCTCGGGACGGCGGGGCGGATGAGCGGTGTGCTCATAGCGGCACTGCCTCGGCACGGATACGTTCCATCTCAGACCCGTGACTACGATCGGAGACCACATCGACATCGACGCCGAGCAACTCCTGGACCTCGTCCATGAACCCTGCCAGATCGAATACCGATGCCTCTGGACCGGGGTGGACGAGCAGATCGATGTCGGATGTCGCATCGGCTTCTCCGCGAGCGACCGACCCGAATACCCGAACGCCACTGAGTCGGCGACGTTCGGCGATTCGGATGATCGCCTCCCTCTCGGAGCGGAGGCGTTCGAGTGTCGGGCCGGGCAAGGCGGCGACTACCCCTGCGCCCGGCGGCCGGTGCGGCGCTCGCCGCCGACCGGGGTGGAGGTGCTGTAGTAGCTGCGGGAGCTGCGCGTCGGGGAGGCCGAGCGGGTCGAAGGGGTGCTGCGTCCCCGCGACTGGCCGCCGCGAGCTGAAGAGCCGCGTGCTGAGGAACTGCCGGTCGAAGCGCCCCGAGCGGGAGTGCTGTGCGCGGAAGTGCTGTGCGCCGAGGAGCCACGAGCTGTGTCGGATGAGCCGGATGCCGCCGGACGCCCTGACCGGTCCCGCCGCTGCCCGCCGCGAGCCGAGGAATCGCCGCCCTCGCGGAGGGCGCGCTTGCGCTGGGCGTTGGCTCCCTGGGAGCGGCCGGCAGAAGTACGGCCCGAGCCGGCAGTGGAGCCCGAGCGACCGGACCCCGAGCCACCCGAGCCATGAGAGGCCGCGGTCGCGGTCGCAGTGGGGGCGACGTAAGGGGCGACCTCGCCGATCAGGCGGCTCACCGCATCCGATGATGCCGTGACCTGCTGCGGGGTGGCGGTGATATTGGCCTTGCGCAACAGCGCGGCCACATCGCGCCGCTGCTCGGGCAGCACGATGGTGACGACGTCGCCGGAGCTGCCGGCGCGGGCGGTGCGTCCGGAGCGGTGCAGGTACGCCTTGTGCTCGGCGGGCGGGTCGACGTGCACGACGAGTTCGACGTGGCCGATGTCGATGCCGCGCGCGGCGACATCCGTGGCCACCATCACGCGCGAGGTGCCGGCGCTGAAGGCGGCGAGGTTGCGGTCGCGCTGCACCTGCGAGAGGTTGCCGTGCAGGTCGACGGAGGGGATGCCGGCCGCGGTGAGCTGCTTGGCGAGCTTCTTGGCGTGGTGCTTGGTGCGCATGAAGAGGATGCGGCGACCGGTGCCCGAGGCGAGCGCGGTGACGAGCGCGCGCTTGGCCTCGACCCCGTCGACCTCGTACACGTGGTGGGTCATCGCCTCGACGTGCGAGTCGGCCTCGTCGACCGAGTGCATGACCTCGTTGTGCAGGTACTTCTTCACCAGGCGGTCGACCCCGTTGTCGAGAGTGGCGGAGAAGAGCATCCGCTGGCCGGTGTTCGGGGTCTTGTCCATGATGCGGGTGACGACGGGCAGGAAGCCGAGGTCGGCCATGTGGTCCGCCTCGTCGAGCACGGTGATCTCGACCGCGTCGAGGGTGATGTAGCCCTGCTTCATGAGGTCCTCGAGCCGGCCGGGGCAGGCCACGACGATGTCGATGCCGGCCTTGAGGGCGGCGACCTGCCACTGCTGCGAGACGCCGCCGTAGATGGTGGTCGCCTTCAGCCCGTAGACGGATGCCATGGGCTCGATCACCGCGGAGATCTGCGTCGCGAGTTCCCGCGTCGGCGCCAGCACCAGACCCAGCGGACGCCCGGGCCCGCGCTGGCCTGTGCCCTGTTGGTTGGGGCCGAGCTTGCCGCCCAGACGCGCGACCATCGGGATGGAGAAGGCGAGCGTCTTGCCGGACCCGGTCTTGCCCCGCCCGAGCACGTCGCGGCCCTTGAGGGTGTCGGGCAGCGTGTCCTCCTGGATGGGGAACGGCTCCGTGATGCCTTGCTTGTTCAGGGCGGCGACGATAGGTTGCGGCACGCCAAGCGCGCCGAAGTTCGTTTCAGACATAGATAAGGATTTGCCTTTCAGGCCTGCTGATAGCCCGCTTCTGCCGGTTGAGCAGCCTGCGCAAGCAGGCGTATCGAAACTGCACCATGGGCGTCGTACAGCAGGGTTATAGGAGTTGGCGAACATGGCAACAACCACATCCGTTCGCCGAAGAAAGTTTCTACGAGCCCGGCATTCGGGCGAGAAGAGTAAGCGTTCAACGACGCAGGGAACCCGACCTCGGATTCGCAAGTGGCTTTAGCTTAGCAGACGGGTCTGATTGGGTTTTCGAGGATGATCCAACTGGTAGAAGAGATGTTAGATCGCAGGTCATAGCTGAGGGCTGCGGTGCTCGATCGGCTGGCCGCTCTTTGTTCCCGGGAGCGCACCGCGCATAAGTCGAAGCGCGCCGTCCACCTTGTGTTGTGCGTCGATAGCCCAGCTCACGCGGCGGGTTGCCCTTCGATGTGGGAACTCACCACGAGACTTGAGATGTGGGAGGAACGGCATGGCAAAGAACGAACTCGTAGTCGGCGAACCGCGTTTCGGCTGGTTCATCGACGGCGATCCGGACACAGAACAGATCGCAGTCATGCTTCGGGACACAGGTACGGCCATCGAACTGACGATTCCGCTCCAGGGGATGTTCGCCGACAGCGACCCCTACGTTCGCTGGTGGTCGTACGGTATACAGTTCGGTGACGACCCGGGCCGTACCAAGTACAGCTACAAGCCACCTCGCGTACTTCTTATGCACGATAACAACGGGTCAGTCGTTCTCGTCGGATGCCGAGCTACCGGTTCAAACATGAGTTTTCGCGTCGGGCAGGGGCGGATCGTAGCGAACTTCGCCGTTCTCGGTGGAGAGAGCCTCAACTACGAGAGGATTCATGGTCTGCGCACTGAGATTCCGGCGCTCGCTGCATGGACGCGTCTGAGCAGCATGGATGTAAAGATGACAACCGACGAGATACAACACATGCAGTCCGTGCAGATGGCGCTCAAAGACGCTCCAGAAGTTTCCTTGTCGCGGACGTTGAATCTAAAGATGAAGTCAAGTTGGCGCTGGGAAAATCCGCGAGGCCGTTTCCTGGCATATGAAGGTGTCAAGCTAGATACGACTGTTTCGAAGCCGCGCACCTGGGATGAGCATCTGAAGCTGCACGCCGCGGTCCTCGATCTCGTTTCCCTCTCCGCCTGGCGATCGTTCGGCTTTTCCGCAGTGGAGGTCAATCGGGCAGACGATCCCGTGCGTAACTTGGCGCAGGAGGGCATAGGAGACAAATGGTCGCCAGTCGCCACTCACAGGCTTCCGAAACACGAGGAGTGGTCGAAGGACCCGCAGTTCCTGTTCCCCTACGCCGAGATTGGACCCCAAGGTATCGCAAAGTGGTTGATTCTCCGGAAGGAGTATGGCCAAGCAATCGGTCCACTGCTCGGGATACTCCGTAGCGATGACCGCTGGAGCCACTCAAGCGTGGTGCAGAGCGGAATCGCCCTGGAAGCGCTCGGCTACCTCGTCGACGTCAAGAAGAACGGCGGTGCGCACCTAAATGGTCGAAAACAGATGAACCTCAAGCCGGGTTTGCAGGTGATCCTTGACGACATGAAGACCAAGCCGTTTACGGATACCTCTGGCTGGATCGACCGTGCCGCTAATGCCTACATGAGTATGAAGCATCCTGACCGTTCCGAACAGGATTCGTTAGTAATGCTCAACACGCTTCGCGAGAACGTATTGATTCTGCGTTACTGGGTCGCGCTCCAGCTCGGGGTCACTGCCAAGTCACTCAACGACCGGATCCGTACCGACCCGCTAGCGCATGAGTTCACGCTGATCGACTGACACTAAGTCGCGCCGTTAGAGAATGTCCGGCCTCGTCACTACGCTGGAAGCGGACGATTTGAGGGAGGCAGAGTGGCGATCGACCGTTCCTCTGTGTCCTTGGTCAAGTCGAAGCAGCGGGTCACCGACCATGGTGAGGTATTCACCCCTGGCTGGATGGTCGACGACATGCTTGACCTCGTAAAGGCTGAGTCCGAGCGCATCGACTCGCGAGTGCTGGAGCCGGCCTGCGGGTCGGGAAACTTTCTTGTTCCGGTGCTCCGGCGCAAGCTCGCCACTGTGGAAGTCCGCTATGGCAAATCGGATTTCGAGCGTCGGCACCACGCGCTCCTCGCCCTCATGTGCATCTACGGGATTGAGCTGCTCGCAGACAACGCCGCCGAGTGCCGGGAGAACCTCATCGAGGTATTCGGCGATTATCTTGCCGCGAACCCAGCCGACGCCTGGCACCGGGCCGCAGAGCGGGTTCTCGCCGCAAACATCGTCCAGGGCGACGCTCTCAACATGACGACGGCTGAGAGCAAGCCAATCATTTTTCCCGAGTGGAGCTACCTTGGCAAGGGCAAGTTCCAGCGCCGCGACTTCCGCTACGACAATTTGACCCAGCGGGCCTCCTTCCAGGGCACGCTCTGGGACCACCTAGAAGAACACGAGATTTTCACGCCGACGAAGGCCTATCCGGTGATGACCGTTGAGGAACTGGCGGTATGACTCAGGTGACTTCTCTGCTCCGTGGCCGGAATCCGGACGTACTCACCTGCATCGCGAACCTGTCGAACGACGAAGTCTTCACGCCACCAGAGTTCGCGAATCAGATGCTTGACACGCTTGAGACCGCGTGGGCGGAGGCCAACGACGGGAAGAGCATATGGGCCGATCCGACGGTGACTTTCCTCGACCCATTTACGAAGTCGGGTGTGTTCCTCCGAGAGATCACCTCGCGGCTGACCCATGGACTGGCGACAACGATCCCGGACTTGAAGGCGCGGGTCGACCACATCCTTACCGAGCAGGTCTTCGGCATTGGGATCACGCAGCTCACCGCGATGCTTGCCCGCCGTAGCCTCTACTGCTCGAAGTGGGCAAACGGCAAGCACTCCATCGCTTCATCGTTTACCACCGAGGACGGCAACATCTGGTTCGAGCGCATCGAGCACACCTGGGTCGGCCGCAAGAAAGATACGCAAGTCCATCCGACCAAGGGCGGCGAGATCTCTGTCGAGATCGTCGGCACTGGGCGTTGCCGGTACTGCGGCGCGAACGAGGCAGAGTATGCCCGCGGTGACGAACTCGAGTCCCATGCGTATGCCTTCATCCATACCGACGACGTGAAGACGCTCGTCGCCAACCTGTTCGGAGCTGACATGCACTTCGATGTCATCATCGGAAACCCGCCGTACCAACTCGACGATGGCGGAAATAGCAACTCTGCTACGCCGATTTACCAATTTTTCGTCGAGAATGCGATGGCGCTCGATCCCAAGTGGCTGGTGATGGTCACCCCTTCACGATGGTTTTCTGGCGGACGCGGACTCGATAAGTTTCGGGAGCGAATGCTGACCTCACATCAGCTCAAGCATCTGGTGGACTTTCCGAAGCTCTACGACGGTTTCCCTGGAGTGAAGATTCGGGGCGGTATCTCCTACTTCCTGTGGGAGCGTGACTATTGCGGCCCGTGCATGATCCAGACGATGTGGGACAACAAACCGCTCGGGGAACCGGTTTCTCGACCCTTGGATGCATATGACGTACTAGTTCGCCGCAATGAGGCGGTGTCGATTCTTGACAAAGTACGGGCACGGAAAGAGCGGACCCTCGATGCTGTGGTCTCCAGCCAAAAACCGTTTGGTCTTCGCACTTTTTTCCATGGGAAGTCGTCCCCTGTCGGCATCAAGAATCCTGTCCAGCTTTTCGGCTCACAGAAGATCAGTTGGGTGGACCGGAGTGAAGTTCCCAAGAACTCCGAATGGGTAGATGACTGGAAGGTGCTGATGACCCGCGTGCAGGGTACGAGCGCCGCGGTCGAAACGAAGTTCTTGAGCAAGCCGATTGTGGCGGGTCCTGGTACGGCCTGTACCGAGAGCTACCTCGTCGCTGGGCGCTTTAAAACGGAGGAGGAAGCGAATCGCTATGCGCTTTACCTGCGCTCTCGGTTCACCCGGTTCATGGTGTCGTTACGCAAGTCGACGCAGGATGCGGCAAAGCACGTCTACTCGTTTGTCCCGCAGGTTCCGCTCACCGAGGACTGGACCGACACGAAGCTATATAAGCGTTATGGTTTGACCGCCGACGAGATCGCATTCGTCGAGTCACAGGTGGCCGAGCATGACGACAAGTCCCCTGACGACGTTCCCGACGAGACCGATGAATGACCGCGACAGGGTCGACTATTCGGCGCTACCGAACAGTTGCAGAATGAATATCAGGTGTTGGGGCTAATGACGGGAACGAAGTCAATCGATGAGTTGATACCCGAACGCCCCGAGGGGCAGCTCCGCATCTATGCGTACGCGATCCATGACGAGGCCCACCCGGGCTGGCTGAAGGTCGGGCAGACCACGCAGGACGTGAAGTTGCGAGTAGCGCAGCAGGTGAAGACCGCGGCGGTAACTAACTACACGATCGAGATCGACGAGTCGGCGCTCCGCGACGACGGAACCTTCTTCCGCGACTTCGACGTGCGGGAGCGGCTGAAGGCAAAGGGCTTCGCGAATCCGACCTTGGAGTGGATGGAGTGCACGGTCGCCGACGTGCTGACGGCGATCACGGAGCTGCGCACTGGCCTGGCGGTCAGCGGCACGCACCATGAGACATTCCCGATGCGCCCGGAGCAGAAGCGCGCGGTGGAGAAGACGCACAACTACTTCCACTCGATCTGGAAGGAGGACATGCACGCGGTTCCACGGTTTCTCTGGAACGCAAAGATGCGCTTTGGCAAGACCTTCGCGAGCTACCAGCTCGCGAAGTCCCTTGGCGCGACTCGCGTCCTCGTCCTCACGTTTAAGCCGGCTGTCGAGGACGCCTGGGCGACCGACCTGCTCTCGCACAAGGACTTCGACGGGTGGCAGTACGTCTCCAAGTCCTCTGGAATAGACCCCTCTACCGTCGATAAGAAGAAGCCGCTCGTCTACTTCGGCTCGTTCCAGGATCTGCTCGGCCGCGACAAGGCGACCGGATTCATGAAACCGAAGAACGAGTGGATCCACGCGATCAATTGGGATCTCGTGATCTTCGACGAGTACCACTACGGCGCCTGGCGCGACAGTGCGAAGGAGCTCTTCGAGGGCGAGGACGAAAAGGAAGCGAAGAAGGAACTCGCCGGGGAGTACGGTGAGGCGCTGGAGACCTTCGACGAAGAGCTCGACGAGCTTGGCAGCGACGAGAAGGACTTCCTGCCGATCACGACCCGCGCCTACCTCTACCTCTCTGGCACACCGTTCAAAGCGCTGGCGACCGGCGAGTTCATCGAGGAACAGATTTTCAACTGGACCTATACCGACGAGCAGCGTGCGAAGGCCGAGTATGCCAAGAAGCACCCGGACAAGCTGAACCCTTACGGTGCGCTTCCGGAGATGCGGCTACTGACGTACCAGATGCCGGATGAGCTGCTGAAGGTTGCCAGCGCGGGCGAGTTCGACGAGTTCGATCTGAACGCCTTCTTCGCCGCGACCGGCGTCGGCTCGAATGCGGCGTTCAAGCACAAGGACGATGTGCAGAAATGGCTCGACATCATTCGCGGCCAGCACCTGCACACCCAGGTTGACACGCTGAAGAGCGGCACGCGACCGCCGTTCCCATACTCCGACGTGCGACTGCTGCCGTACCTCCAGCATTCCTTCTGGTTCCTGCCGAACGTCGCCGCCTGCCACGCGATGGCGAACCTGCTGGCCGAGATGCAGAACGTGCCCTATTGGAGTCAGTACCAAGTGCTCAACGTCGCTGGCCCCGGCGCGGGGATCGGACTCGAGGCGCTGCCGCCGGTGCGTAAAGCAATCGGCAACGGGGTCGACACGAAGACAATCACTCTGTCCTGCGGCAAGCTGACGACGGGAGTCACTGTCCCGCAGTGGGCGTCGATCCTCATGCTCCGCAACCTCAAGTCACCAGAGACCTACTTTCAGTCCGCATTCCGAGTTCAGTCGCCGTGGTCCATCAAGAATCCAAACGGTAACGACCCGAACGCCGAGGAAGTGCTCAAGCCAGTCTGCTTCGTCTTCGACTTTGCGCCGACGCGCGCACTACAGCAGCTCTCCGAATATGGCATCGGCCTCTCGCCGGATGAGCCGAACCCGGAGCGCGCTATCGAGGAGTTGGTCTCGTTCCTCCCGGTGCTCGCCTATGACGGTGCAAACATGACGCAGGTCGACGCCGGTGGCATCCTTGACATCGCCATGGCTGGCACCTCTGCCACCCTCCTCGCCCGCAAGTGGGAGTCAGCGATCCTCGTCAACGTCGACAACGACACGCTCAAGAAGATCATGGGTAGCGAGCGCGCGATGGCAGCCGTGATGAACATCGAGGGCTTCCGTGCTCTCGGAAGCGACGTCTTCGAAACCATTGTCAACAAGTCCGAACTGGTCAAGGGCACCAAGAGGTCGAAGGGCGAGGACCTCACCCCGAAGGAGAAGAAGGAGCTCTCCGATGAGGAGAAGGAGTACAAGTCCAAGCGAAAGCAAATCCAGGAAAAGCTGATCAAGTTCGCGACGCGCATCCCTGCGTTTATGTACCTGACCGACTACCGGGAGAACACCCTCAAGGACGTCGTCACTAAGCTGGAGCCCGGGCTCTTCAAAGCTGTTACAGGTCTCACTGTCGAGGACTTCGATTTGTTGGTTTCGCTCGGCGTGTTCAATTCCGCCCAAATGAACCAAGCGGTGTTCGCGTTCCGTCGGTACGAGGATGCTTCCCTCTCTTACACGGGTATTCCCTCGCACGAGGGGCTCAGGAGGATCGGGTTGTACGACACTGTTGTCGCGGTGGACAGCTGATTTCCAGCCCGATTCGAGTGCGGCGATGGATTCGAAGGATCGGGTGGACAGCCTCACGTAGCCCTAATTTTGCGGTGGCTACAACCAACGGGGAAGGGCTACCTCATGACCGCTTAGAGAGTCATATTTCGAGACACGGTCTGCAGGTGATGGATTAGTCGCTGACGCTTGCTCGTTGCGAGATTCATGTAGTTTCCGGTCGCATATTGCGAGCGGTACGCGGCACGAGACCGATTACCGGGTCGCCATTCAGTCGAAGAAATCTGTGTCGATGTCGATTACGGTGTAGGTCTGCTTTATCTGAACCCCAACGCCATATTTGATCATGAGTGTGACGAGACGTTTTGAATCGACCAAGATGATGCTAGACGGCACATTCGCTGCATATTTCACTGCGGCATCAGTAAATCCGCTGGTAGTGATGAAGATACCGCGTGAAGCGCCGAACCCGTGGAGGGCTCCAACAAAAGCTTGAATGGTTTCGCGGCCTACATTGTTGCCTTCCTTGTAGCGCTTGGCCTGGAGGTAGATGCGGTCAAGACCGAGGGCGTCTTGATCGATAATTCCGTCGATCCCTCCGTCGCTGGTGCCTCCGATCCTTCTACCGCGCTGCTCAGCACCGCCATAGCCCATCTTCAAGAGCAAGTCCACGACTGCTTGTTCGAAAAAGTCAGGATGACTTTCTCGGAGACGCTGGAGCAGCTCCTCGGCAACCTCTGCCTGAATACGCTTGACGCCGTCTTCGATTTGCTCAACTGGGTCGAATACATCGCTCACCTGCGTTTCGGGATCTTCAATTTGATCCACGGCCTTGGCTGAGGGGTGGGGCCAAAAGGGAGCGAAAACTTCGTGAGCCTGTGAGTAATCGAGGCCCTCAGGGTTCGCCCGCAGCCAGGCCCGACCTTTCTCGTTGATCGCATAGTGCCCACGGCTGGGACGGTTTACCCAGCCTGCCTTCGAGGCGTTGCTCAGAACCCAGCCCATGCGATGCTCATAACGGAGACGACCAGAGCTGAGCGTCTCCGCACGGGCGGCAAGAGAAAGCTGTGCCTCATCTGCTGCTCGATCGAAGAGATCTTTGCGGTGAAGCGTTTCACCACGGTCAAGCACCCGCAGCACCGGAACGATCAATGCCGGCCAGATCGGAACCACAGACACGTCAGAGTCCTCGTTCAGTAAAGTCATAGCTCTACTTTGTCTCATTTGTCGTGCTCCGTGTCAGGTTTTGGCGGAGCACTTTTATGGGCCGGGAGAGCACTTAACCTTCCTGGTGGGAGATTACGTATCGCTGCAGCACCTCAGCTTCCGCTCGCAGGCGACCGGCATGATCGTCGCGGCCGAGTCGCTCGTACTCGGTTGCGGCGGTCGATCGTTCCTGGATCTCGGCTTCGATGACCGACTGGAGATCGGCATCCGTCAGTTGGCGCCGTTCGATCTCTGCTGCGCCGAGGCCGACAGCCGATCCGGCGATGTGTTCGTTCTGCGCGACTTCAGGTGAGTGGCTGTCGGCGGGAGGCGCCTCGACGTTGTCTATCGCCGCCAGCAGGGAGCGGATCGCGGTGGTGGCGACCGCATCCTTGGCCTTGAGCGCTGTCATCAGGTCGCGGCGCATGAGGGTGCGGAGCTGCTCTGTCACGGGGATCCTCCTGGAGGTGCCGGCGTTGCGCTGTCCGGTGGCTGGCCAATCAGTGTATGCGGCATTGGAGAAGTGTGACGATGGCACGGCATGATGCTGCCTTCGATCAATGCAGCACGAAACTCATCCAGTCCGCTGCGGCCAGCGAGAATGTCGGCGGCTGCACATATCGTCGGAGAAGCGAGCAAGACATGCTCGCTTTTCTCGAAGGAGAACCTAGTGAAAGTTAGCCCGTATTACTCATCTAATCCCTCTGATCCCGACGTTTACCACACACATAGTGACTGCCCTACTGGTAAGCAGATCCCCGATCGCAACAAGAGGCCGGGAACAAATGGATACCGACACTGTAAGCAGTGTGCTGACAAGGGATAGCTGATAGCAGGCGTGCGCTATATGAGGCGCACGCCTGCTATCACAGTCGATTTAGGGAGTGGCCTCTTGGCAGGTCATTCCGTGAAGGTCAGGCCATGGGTAGTTGTGACGAAACGCCAATCGATCGCAGGTACGCTCCCGGCGTCTGCCCGACCGCTAGACGGAAGTCCTTTATGAGGTGCGCCTGGTCGGCGTAGCCGAGTTCGGCGGCGAGGGTCGCCATGTCATAGTTGGGGGCGAATGAGAGGGTTCGCACCACCTCCTGGAGACGGGTCCAGCGGCTGATCCATTTTGGGCCGCGGCCAACGGTGCGGTTGAGCACGCGCTGCACGGTGCGCTCATTGATCCCGAAGCGTTCGGCGAGGCCCGGGCCGGTACGAAGGCGGAGGTTCGCGACCAACTCGTCAACGATCGCGTTGGCGAGCAACGCATCCCGATCCGGCTCGGGCGCGATCGCGGCAAGTTCGGCATCCGCGATCAGGGCGCGTTGTTCCACCCTGCCCTCCGCAGCGATCCGCTCCAGTACAGAATGGAGCGCTGCCGGAGCTCTCGCTGGCACCGGAAGGGTCGTATCGAGGAAGTCCCGCGGGTTCAGTCCGGTCAGGAGGCGGAAGCCGGCGGGACGAAAGCGGATGCCGAACGCTGAGCCCTTCCCCGACAGGGCGCGGAGCCAGGCACGTCGGTACAGTCCCGTCACCATGAAGCGGCGACCCTGCGCATCCTCTTCGATAGTGATGTTGATGCAGGGCGACTGCAAGATTCGCTGATCGTACGAAATTCCCGGCCGAAATGACCAACTCACCGACCAGAAGTGTTCGACCACGTGGGCCAAGGCCGGGGATGCCGGGTATCGCTGGGCGCCGTAGCGGGGGAGATTCTCCGGGTTCAGCACGCCCGAGCGCTCAGCAAAGAATGACGGGTGCGGTTGCTCGATGTGGTCGGCCACACGCCCTCCGTCCCGTGCCGCCTCGGGCATCTGTCGCATTCTTACAATCCTCGCATCGCGTCGTGCGGCATGGTGGAAGCTTCGATGAGAGAGGAGCCGACGATGACCGAGAACGTGAAAGGCAAACTTGCGCAGGCCACCGCCGTGGTCCCAGCGACGCCGGAGCAGGTGTGGCGGGCGCTCATCGATCCGGCGCTGGTGAAGGAGTACTTCTTCGGCACGACGGTGACCACCGACTGGCAGCAGGGCAGCACGATCACCTACAGCGGCGAGTGGGAGGGGAAGCCGTACCAGGACAAGGGCATCGTGCTCGAGGTCGACGAGCCGCGGCTGCTGGTGACCAGCTTCTACAGCCCGATGAGCGGCCTGCCGGATGTTACCGAGAACTACCAGACCGTCAGCTATGCGATCGAGCCGGTCGAGGGCGGATCGCGCGTGGACGGTCACACAGGACAACAACGCCAGCGACGAGGCGGCCGCGCAGTCGTCCAGCAATTGGCAGATGATCTTGGACGGGCTGGCGGGGGTGGCGCCGCGGGCGTGAGGGGATGCGGCTCTCGTGGCTTCTAGGTGGTTGGCAAATGATCGACGGCGCACAGCGACATGCGTCGTATGGCGTCCATTATCCGCTGGCCGCTCTTGTTCACGTATGATTTTCGTAATACATTATTTACATGACTTCGCGCGAGACGATCAACGGCAATCCGGTCACGGAGGAACAGATCGCTGCCTGGGCTGCCGAAGCCGAGGCGGGGTACGACGTCGAGGCGCTGAAGAAGCGAGGTCGTGGGCGACCAGGTCGTGGCGCGGAGCCCACACAGGTCGTCGCATTGCGCCTCACGCCAGCGGAGATCGCGGCGCTCGATGCGCGTGCCGAACGTGAGGGGAAAAGCCGCTCTGAGGTCATCCGTGAGGCGCTCGCGGCGTCGGCTGCGTGAAAGTCCACGCAGCGGCGCTCAAACACGGAGTGCTGCCCGAGGACGCGATCCAAGCGGCGATGTGGCCGCTGTGGATCGAAGACCTCGATGACGACAGCCCCGCTCGACAACTGCGACTCGGATTCGACACACAAGGACGCCTGTTGGAGACCGTGGTGCTTGTCTTCGACAGTGGCAACGAACTCGTGATCCACGCCATGAAGGTTCGACCGCAGATGCTCGACCTCCTGCCCTAGCCTGCCGTGCCTCGGGCGTGCTACCGTTTTTGCGGTCGTGATCTATCTCAGGAGGTGAGACCCATGAACGCAGTATCCGCAGTGGGTGCTCCCCTGCAATCCACGATCGCGCGACTGAGATAGTCGTCGCCGGGAGCGCCCGTTAAGGCAAATCGCGAAAGGCGACTCCCATGAAAACAAACACAACATCTTCTTCAACCCTGCACTCCACCCCGACGACGTTCCCCAAGCATCCGAGGTCCGAGCAGGAACAGCCGCAGGTCGATGCTTCACCGCGGGTGCCCGCAGCGGGCGGCCGAGCGCTGGTTCTCGGCGGCGGCGGATCGACGGGCAATGCGTGGCTGATCGGCGTCGTCGCCGGCCTGTTCGAGGCCGGGCTGGATGCGACCCAGGCCGAGCTGATCATCGGGACCTCGGCGGGATCCACCGCCGCTGCCCAGATCACCGGCGCGAGCCCATCCCAGCTGTATGCCGACATCCTCGCCGCCGAGCATCGATCACCGGCGGCCGGCCCCGATCGCCGGCCTGCGCCGCTCCGGCCCACGACGGAGCATCTGGAGAGGCTGCAGGCGATCATCGCCGCCTCCGCCGATGCTGCTGATCTGCGCCGCAGGAAGGGCGCGGCGGCGCTCGAGCTGGCGGCGGCATCCGACGATTCCACGCGGACGCGATGGCGCGCCACCGTCGCCGCGCGATTGCCCCACCAGCACTGGCCAGAACAGGCGGTGCTGATCACAGCGGTCGACGCCGATACCGGTGAACCGGTCGTGTTCGATCGCCACAGCGGGGTCGAGCTGGTGGATGCCGTGGCCGCCAGCTGCGCCGGCACCGTCGCCTACCGCATCGGCGACAGCCGCTACATCGATGGCGGCTACCGGACCAACGCCGAGAACGCCGACCTGGCGGCCGGATGTGCGCGGGTGCTGGTGCTATCGCCATTCGGAGGCAGATCGCTGACTCCTGTGAGCTGGGGCACGCATCTGGCCACCCAGCTCGACGAGCTACGCGCGGGCGGCAGCAGGGTCGAGACGATCTTCCCCGAGGGCGACTCCGAGCACATGTTCGGTGCGAATGCGATGGATCTCTCGATGCGTCCAGCCGCTGCCCGAACGGGTCACCGCCAGGGCGTGGCCCTTGCCGAGCAGCTCACCGAGTTCTGGCGTTGATGCAACGTGGAATTAGCACATATGAAGGGTTGACGGCCCGCCTTGATGATGAGGAGGGGGCGCCTGAGCGTCATTCTGCCCCCCAGGGGCATGAACTCGAGCTGGCCCCCCGCTCTCGCATTCGCGCCGGCAGGCACGGCATCGACCCTCCTATGAATCAATTTCATTACGCCTAAGATATGCTAGGTGTTATGAAATCATCGGCACCGTTGCTTTCGCCCATTCTGAGGTCGGATACTCAAGGGCGCATGTTGGCCGAGTTGATGGCTCAACCGGACGCCGAGTTGTCCCTCACAGAGCTAGCTCGGCGTTCCGGGGTCACAGTTCCGACCATTCTTAGGGATGTGGATCGCTTGGTTGCGGGAGGCTATGTGATCGATCGGCGGGTCGGTCGAACACGACTCGTCAGGATCAATATCGAGCATCCGATCTATGCGCCATTGTGGAAGGTCGTCATGTATGGATACGGGCCGACTGCCGTCATCCCGAGGTTGTTGGCTCCCGCCTCCGGCGTAGAGAGCGCTTACCTCTACGGGTCGTGGGCGGCGCGCTATCTCGGAGAGTCGGGGGAAGACCCCAACGACGTCGATGTGCTGGTTATCGGTGACCCGGATGTGGCTGCCTTGTATGACATTGCCCGCGAAGCCACCGCGACGATCGGGCGCGAAGTCGCCATCAACTCGATGAGTCCGACACGGTGGGCCGCTAGCGATGATGGCTTTGTGCGGACCGTTCGTTCACTTCCGCTCATTGAGCTTAACCTTGTGTCGCGATGATCAGTCGCTGGGATCGGGGTCGAGGCGAGGTGGATGCTCTCCTTGCTGATGGGCAATTGCAGAAGGTGAAGCCAGACCGCAACCTTGCGGATCTCTTGATTAGACAGGCTAAGCAGCACCTGGATGCATCCCACCACACGGTGGAGCTTGATCCGATCGGAAGCTTCCAGCTCGCCTACGAGGCCAGCCGGAAGGCACTTGCTGCTGTGCTAGAAAATGAGGGTCTGCGAGCAACCTCAAGGGGTGGTCATCGGGCGATCGAAGATGCCTTGCGAGCTCAACTGGTACCCCCGTTGGGGAAGCAGATCAGTAACTTCGGCTGGATGAGATCATTGCGCAATGCCTCCGCCTATCCCAGTTTCGACCGCCCGACAGCGGATGCTGACGGCACCCGAAAAGCCGCAACTCATGGCGGGCGAACTCATCACCCTCGTCGAAAAGCTGCTCGACGAGATGCCGGTGTATTAGGGCGCTCGTCTGCCATCCTGGGCGGATGTTATCCTTCCCCGCCGTTGGTCCGCTCATCGTTTCATCAAGACAAGTACTGGTGGAGCACCTCGGCCTCCGATCGGAGGCGGCCGGCATGGTCGTCGCGGCCAAGCTGCTCGTACTCGGTCGCGGCATCCGCTCGCTCTTGGATCTCGGCTTTGATGACCGCATGCAGCTCGGCATCCGTCAGCTGGTGCCGCTCGACCTCCGCCGCGCCGAGGCCGACGGCCGACCCGGCGATGTGCTCGCCCGCAGTCGTCTGCGCTAGGTGCTCAGCAGGAGGCACCTCGGCGTTGTCGATCGCCGCCAGCAGGGAGCGGATCGCGGCGGTGGCGATCGCTTCTTTGGCCTTGAGCGCTGCTATCAGATCGCGGCGTATGAGGGCGCGAAGCTGCTCCGGCTGTTCAGACACGCGTCAATCCTCTCATTGACCGGTACCCTAACTGGACGCCATAAGCGGCATCCGGAATCACTCCTCGTACCTTGGCTCGCATTCGCAGTCGCATCCGCACCTATTCCGCTGAGGAGATCGCACGAAAGGTGGCGTCCCGGACAATCGCCCATCGTTATGCAGCCGACTCGATATCCTCTGTGGCCCGCGAGCTGGTGCTCACGGGACGCAGTGCGGCGAATGCCATCGACTCCGATCTCGCACCTCAGCACCGCATCGTCGAGGGGTACCTGCGTAGGGGCACACTGGATGCATTCGTGCGAAGCCACCTGCTCATAGCGGCCGACGACGGCGACGTGACGATCTACGATCACCCTGAAGGAATCGACATCGGCCGCGAACACGCGCCTGCGGCAGTGGTGGCAGCGGACCTCGCAAGAAGCACGATCACGCGAGAGCGATCGGCGGGCCTGACGGCGCTCGAAAGGTTGAGGCAGCAGTGGCTGGCCAAGAACACCATGTGAGTATCGGGGGCGACGACCTGCTCCCGCCGTGGGCGACACTCTTCGAGATCACCGCTGCGCTCCTGCGGATTCGAGCCGATCGTTCCCGATGCGAAGCGCTCTCCGCTCCATCGGTTCACGCGAGACAAAGAGCATGTGGACGTCATGGTGGCCGACCACCTACCGTCCCACATCGTGCCGCGACTCATGATGCGACCAGCGCTATCCGTTCCGGCCGGGGAGCAGGCGCTTCGATGGCGGGACACCTAGAACCTCGCCCGTCTGGCCATCGCTGCGGGTCTGACGACCTGATCCCCAGTGAACATCACCTACTGAATCGATGTTGCCTCTTGCGTATCCCGCAAGACTGTGGCTACACTCTCCGTAATCGATTACTGTAATCGATTGCATAAAAAGTAGGCGACCGAGCAGCGCAGCAGCGCGGCTCGAGAAGCCCAGCGACAGAACCAGCGACCAGAACACAGCGACCAGGCGAAGAGGCCCCATGGCGACGATGAAAGAGATAGCGCAAGCCGCTGGCGTGTCCACGGCGACCGTCTCCCGGGTGCTGAACGGCGCCCCGCTCATCTCGGCGGAGACCGCCGCGCGCGTCACCGCCGTCATGCAGGAGCTCAACTACCGGCCCAACCACGTCGCCCGCTCGCTGCGCACCGTCTCCACCCGCACCCTCGGCGTGCTCGTGTCGAATGTGGCCAACCCCTTCTTCGCCGGCCTCGTCCACTCGATCGAGGACAGCGCATCCGACCGAGGCCTCGGACTCATCCTCGGCAACGCGAGCGAGCAGCCCGACCGGCAGCTGGCCTACCTGCACTCCTTCCTCGAGAAGCAGGTCGACGGCATCATCATCACGCCGACCGGCTCCGACCCCGGCTGGGCCGAGGAGGTGCTCGCCCGCAAGCTCCCCCTCGTCTTCGTCGACCGCACGCTGACCGGCGTCGACGTGCCCTCCGTCACCATCGACGACGCGGCGGCCCTCCGTCAGCTCATCGAGCACCTTAAGAGCGAGGGCCATCGCTCCGCGGCCCTCATCACCGGCCCCACCGCCAATATGCCGATCCGGCACCGCATCGCCGGGTTCGTCGCCGCCGCCGAAGCCCTCGACTTCGCCGTCCGCCCCGAGCACATCATCGAGGGCGGCGTCTCGCGCGAGGACGGCAGCCGCGCCGTGCAGAAGCTGCTCGCCCTGCCCGGCGAGCGGCCCGACGTCATCTTCACCCTCAACAACACCATGGCCCTCGGCGCGCTCGCCGAGCTGCAGGCCGCCGGTCTCAGCATCCCCCGCGACATCGCCTTCGCCAGCTACGACGACTCCCCCTGGTTCGACGTGCTCACGCCGACCGTGACCGCTATCGCCCAGCCGGTCAGCGAGATGGGCCGCGCCGCCGTCGAACTCGTCTCGAAGATCATCGCCGGCGAGGAGGCCGGCCCGGTCGCCCTGCCGGCGACCCTGATCATCCGCCGGTCGAGCGAGAGGGCCTCCTCATGAACTGGACGATCGCCGGTCACACGCTCGGCACCCCGCAGCAGAGCGTCCCCGGGGCCATGCGGCTCTTCGCGGCCGCGGGCCTCGACGCGGCCGAGCTGATCTGGGTCGACGACTATCGCAGCGGCATCCCCGAGACCGGCAACGAGCGTCTGCTCGCCGAGATCCAGAGACTCAGCGCCGGGCTCGGCCTGCCCGTCATCGGCCTCACCCCCTATATGTCCGGCATCAACTCGCTCGACGAGGCGACCCGGCAGCGCGACCTCGACCGGTTCCGCCGCTGCATCGCGGATGCCGCCACCCTCGGCGCCCGCATCGTGCGCGTGTACGCGGGCGAGTACACCCCAGACCGCGTGGCCGAGCACGACCCGCTCTGGGCGAGGCTCGTCGAGAGCCTGCAGGAGCTCGCCCCCGTCGCTCAGGACGCCGGCGTCACGCTCGCCATCGAGAACCACTTCAACACCATGACCATGACGGCGGCCGAGACCGTGCAGCTGGTGACGGATGTCGCCCACCCGGCCGTCGGCATCCTCTACGACCAGGCGAACCTGACCTTCACCCACTCCGAGAACTACCCGGAGGCCCTCAAGCTCCAGGCCGGACGCATCCGCCATGTTCACGCCAAGGATCTCGTCTTCGTCGACCGCGACCGCCCGTTCACCGCCTCCGCGGTCGCGAACGTGACGGGCGAGCAGCGGGCCGTGCGCTCCCGGGTGCTCGGCGACGGCGAGCTGGACTGGGCGGGCATCCTCAGAGGGCTTGCCGCCACCGGCTACGAGGGCACCATCTCCCTCGAATACGAGTACCGCTGGCACCCGCAGGACCTGCCGGAACCCCTCGAAGGCTTCCGGCGCGGAGCGGAGACGCTTCGCACCCACCTCGAATCGATCGCAACCGGAGAAGGCGCAGCATCGTGACCACCGAACTGATCCCGCCGAAGGACACCGAGTATCCGAGCGCACCGCAGCGCACCCTCCTGCACGACCGCAAGCCGATCCGCTGGGGGCTGCCGACCCTCGCCTTCGTGGCGACGATCGTGCTCTGGCAGGCCGCGGTCGAGCTCTTCGACATCAAGCCGTACATCCTGCCGGCGCCGAGCGCCATGTTCGAGCGGCTCTTCGCCAATGTCGGCATCCTCTGGGACGCCACCCTCGTCACCGGCACCGAGGTGATCCTCGGCTTCCTGCTCGCGGCCGTCATCAGCATCCCGCTCGCCTACGCGATCGCCTCGGTGCGCCTGGTCGAGATCGCCTTCTACCCGCTCATCGTGGTGCTGCAGACCATCCCGAAGATCGCCGTCGCCCCGCTGTTCATCGTCTGGTTCGGCTTCGACATGCTGCCGAAGGTGCTGCTGACCTTTCTGCTCTGCTTCTTCCCGATCCTCGTCGACACCATGACCGGCTTCAAGTCCCTCGACCCGCGCCTGCTCTACATCACCAAGTCCATGGGGGCGAACGGGCTGCAGACCTTCCGATACGTGCGCGTGCCCGCCGCGATCCCGTTCATCTTCTCCGGGCTCAAGGTCGCCGTGGTCATGGCGGTCACCGGCGCGATCGTCGCCGAGTTCATCGGCTCGAACGGCGGGCTCGGCTATGTGCTGCTGCGGGCATCCTCACTGCTCGACACGGCCCTCATCTTCGCGGTGCTCGTCGCCCTGAGCATCCTCGGACTCGTCTTCTCGACTGCAGTGGAGCTGCTCGAGAAACTCGTGGCTCCCTGGCAACGGAGACACACCAAGTAACGCACCAAGAAAGGAAGATCGCATGAACAACGCAAAGTACGCGCACAAGCGTCGCTTTGGGCTGGCAGCACTCGGTCTCGCCGCAGCGACCGCACTCGTCCTGACCGGCTGCTCCTCCTCCGGAGGCGGAGGCGACACCAACCCGAGCGGCAGCAGCACGCCCAAGGAGCTCACCAAGGTCACCCTGACCCTGAACTACCTCGCCGGCGGCCCGAACTCGGGCTTCATGCTCGCCAAGGAGAAGGGCTACTACGAGGCGGAAGGCCTGGATGTGAAGATCCAGGAGGGGCAGGGATCGGCGACCACCGCATCCGTCGTCGACCAGGGCAACTCCGAGCTGGGATACGCCGACGGCCCCGCCGCCATGCAGGTCACCTCGCAGGGCGGCGATGTGCTCATCGTGGCGCCGGTGCTGCAGACCAACGGCTTCTCCATCATGTCGCTGAAGAAGACCGGCATCACGAAGGTCTCCGACCTGGTGGGCAAGAGCGTCGGCGTGCAGCCGGGCACCGCCCAGTCCAACCTGTTCAACGCGGTGCTCGCGGCGAACGACGTCGACCCGAAGAGCGTGAACATCGTCAACATCGACCCCGCCGCGCTCGTCGGATCGCTGCTCCAGGGCAAGGTCGACGCGATCACGGCCGGTGCCGACAGCCAGGGCGTGCAGCTGCGCGACCAGGGTGCCGACATCAACGAGATCCTGTACAAGGATGCCGGGGTGCCGACAGTCGGTCTGTCCATGATCGTGCAGGGCACGTGGGCCAAGGCGCATCCCGAGCTGGTGAAGGCCTTCGTGAAGGCCTCGCTGAAGGGCTGGGATGACGCCCGCAAAGACCCGGATGCCGCTGCCGCCGCGGCGGTGAAGGAGTTCCCCGCCGCCGGCACCAAGGAGGCGTTCATCAAGCAGCTGAACGTCGACCTGCCGCTGCTGTGCTCGCCGGGTGCCGAGTCGATGGGCAAGTTCCCGCAGAAGAACTGGGACGCCACCTACGACCTGCTCACCCAGTACCTCGACCTGCCCACGAGCAAGCCGATCACCGATTACTACACGGAGGACTACCTCCCAGAGGATCTGCCATCGTGCTAGGCGAAGCCGGCTCCTCGGCCTCCGAGGTGGTCACCCCGCAAGGGGTGGCCATCTCGGCCCGCGGGGTCTCGAAGCAGTTCATCACCAAGGGTGGCGTCAACCAGGCGCTCGTCCCGACCGACTTCGACATCGCGCCGGGCGAGTTCGTCAGCATCGTCGGCCCCAGCGGCTGCGGCAAGAGCACCATCATGCTCATGGTCGCCGGCCTCCTGGAGACCACCTCCGGCACCATCACCGTCAACGGCGCGGAGCTCAAGGAGCCGCTCACCGATGTGGGTATCGTCTTCCAAGACGACCTGCTGCTCGACTTCCGCAGCGCCCGGGACAACATCCTGCTCCAGGGCAAGATCCGGGGGCTGCCCCGGGCCCAGCAGGAGCAGCGCACCGACGAGCTGCTCACCCAGCTCGGCGTGCAGGCGGCCGCCGACCGCTACCCCAACCAGCTCTCCGGCGGCATGCGCCAGCGCGTCGCCATCGCCCGCGCTCTCGTGCACGACCCCTCGGTGCTGCTCATGGACGAGCCCTTCGGCGCCCTCGACGCCCTGACCCGCACACAGATCCGCCTCGACCTCGAAGCCCTCTGGATGGAACGCCCCAAGTCGGTGCTCTTCATCACGCACAGCGTGGAGGAGGCCGTCGGGCTCTCCGACCGCGTCATCGTCATGGGTCCGTCGCCCGGCCGCATCGTCAAGGAGATCGTCATCGACCTGCCCCGGCCCCGTCCGGTGCAGATCGGCGACGAGGCGGCGTTCGCGGGCTACGCGGCCGAGATCTACGACATCTTCAAGGAGCTGGGCGTCATCCACGCTCAGTCATAGCCATGCCGATCGTCAGGGTGGGCCTCGTCGGGGCCGGGGTCATCGCACAGCTCGCCGAGCTGCCGTCGCTGGCGGCCGCCGAGGGCGTGACGATCGCCGGATTGGTGACCCAGGATGCGCGGGAGACCGCCGACAACCTCGCCCGCTGGCCGATCGAGCGGGGCTACGACACCGTCGAGAGCATGATCGCCGACGCCGGTCTCGACGCGCTCATCGTGCTCACACCCAAGCAGCTGCACACCCCCTATGTGCGGGCCGGCCTGCACGCGGGGCTCGACGTCTTCTGCGAGAAGCCGCTCACCACATCCCTCAGCGAAGCGGAGGAACTGGCCGGGCTCGCCGAGCGCTCCGAGGGCCTGCTCATGGTCGGCTTCAACCGGCGCTACGCCGAGGTGTACCAGGCGGCGCACGAGGAGTTCCGACAGCGACGGCTGCGGTTCGTGGTCGCCCAGAAGAACCGGGTCGGCAGCGAGTACCGCGCCACCCTGGAGAACGGCATCCACCTGCTCGACCTGCTGCGCTGGTTCTGCGGCGAGGCGGTCAGCGTCACCGCGACGGCTCAGGCCGACGACCCCTACCGGGAGCAGGGGGTCACCGCGCTGATCGAGTTCGACACCGGGGTGTCGGCGGCGGTCGCCATGCTGCGCTGCACCGGCGAGTGGGATGAGCGCCTCGAGCTCTACGGCGACGGGACGACCGTGCGGGTGGTCGCCCCCGATCGGGTGACCGTGACGCGCGACGGCGTCTCGACCGTTCGCGATCTGCGCGCCCGCGCCAACGGCTGGAACGACGTGAAGGTCTCTGCCGGCTTCGCCCCGGCCATGGAGCACTTCTTGCACTGCATCCGCACCCGGGAGCAGCCGCTGACGGATGCCCGCGAGGCGCTCAGATCCCAGCAGCTGATGCACCGCGTGCTCGAGGCCGCCGGACTGCCGACCATCGACGATGATCGGGCCGCCTCGGCCGACCCGGCGGTGCACCCATGACCGCGCTCGCCGCCATCGCCGTCACCGGGGGCGCCGGGTTCCTCGGGGCCGCCGTGGCCCGGGCCGCCCGCGACGGCGGGCACCGCGTGGTGACCATCGACGTCGCCGGCGGGCCGGATGTCGTCGCCGATGTGCGCGATCGCGAGGCCGTCACCGCGGCGTTCGAGGGCATCGACGCCGTCGTGCATGCGGCCGCCGTCGTCGGTGTCGAGGCGGTCGATCGCGACCTGCCCGCCGCCGCATCCGTCAACGTCGTCGGAGCGGTCACTGTCTTCGAGAGCGCGAAGGATGCCGGGGTGCGGCGGGTCGTCGACGTCTCGTCGGAGGAGGTCTACGGCACGCCGCCCGGCAGCGACCCGCTCACTGAGGACGCCCCGCTCGCCCCGGTCAGCAGCTACGGCGTGCTCAAGGCGGCCGTCGAACGGCTGGGCCGGCGCTACCCCGGCTGCGTCGCCGTGAGGCTGCCCTGGGTGTACGGGGCGGGGTATCCGCGATCGCGGCCGCCGCAGCGGTGGATCGACGACGCGGCGCAGGGCCGGCCGTCAGCCCCATCCGCCGGTGCCGACCACGCCGTGGACCTGCTGCACGTCGACGACGCCGCGCGCGCCCTGCTCGGCGTCGCTGTCGCGCCGACGCTGCGGCACGCCGTCTACAACGCCGGCTCCGGCGCGGCCACCACCCTCGGGGATGCCGCCGCGGTGCTCCGACGCCTGGCCCCCGCGTGGCATGTCGAGCTGCGGGCGGGGAGCCTGCCCGGCATCGCCGCGCGCGGCGCGCTCTCGACCGCCCGCATCCGCGACGAGCTCTCCTGGCGACCGGATCTGAGCCTCGAGGAGGGGCTCCGGCGGACCCTGCACGGGCGGTAGCGTCGCCCCGAGCCCCCAGACCGAACCACGACGACTTGAGGAAGAAAGAGAGTATGCCCCGATGAGCACACTCAAAGTAGGGATCTATCTGCCCAGCTTCGGCTACGGAGCCGACGGCATCGACCACGCCGAGCGCATGCGCCGCTGGTGCATCCGCGCCGAGGAGCTCGGCTTCGACTCGCTCTGGGTCACCGACCATCTGCTCCGCGCCCGGAACATGTACGCGTACACCTGGATCGAGCCGCTCAGCACGCTCGCCTTCGCCGCCGCGGTCACGAGGAAGGTGGCGCTGGGGACCGGCGTTCTGCTGCTGCCGCTGCGGCATCCGGTGCTCCTCGCCAAGACCCTGGCGAGCCTGCAGCAGCTCTCGAACGACCGCTTCATCCTCGGTGCGGGCACCGGCTGGTACCCGCCGGAGATGTACGCCATGGGCACGCAGCCGAAGGAGCGCGGCAAGCGCACGGATGAGGTGCTCGACATCGCCCGGCGCCTGATGGCCGGCGAGGAGCTGAGCTATCGCGGTCAGTTCTACCGGCTCGACGAGGTGCTCATCGAGCCGTCCCCGGCGCCGCTGCCGCTCTGGGTCGGCGGGGGGAGCCAGGTGAGCGGCGAGCAGTCGGTGGAGAAGCCGGTGCTCAACCCCCGGGTCAAGGCGCGCATCGCTGGCGCCGACGGCTGGTTCACCCGGCCCTCCGCCCAGCCGCAGCAGGTGGCCGAGGACTGGAAGCTCGTCGCCGAGGCGATGACCGAGGCCGGCCGCGATCCCGACGATATGATCATCGCCCATGGGCAATGGGTGCACGTCACCGAGGAGAGCTCGCCGGAGGCCGCTCGCAGGATCCAGCACGGGATGTCCCGGGAGGTGCTCGGCGACGGCCGCGACGAGGAGCTGCTGGAGCGCTCCTACCTCTTCGGCACGGTGGAGGAGATCCTCGCCGCCTGCCAGGAGCGCGTCGACGTCGGAATCGAGCATCTCATTCTGCACCCCTACACCGACGACCCGGCCCAGCTCGAGCTCTGGGGGAGCGAATTGCTGCCCGCGCTGAAGAGCATGCAGACGAGGAGGCCGGCCGCATGACAGCCGGGCTCCCGGGACTCCGCCACCTCGACCACGTGGCGCTCACCGTGCCCGACCTCGACGAGGCGGTCGCCTTCTTCGTCGACGTGCTCGGCGCCGAGGAGCTCTACCGATCGCAGCGCGGCCCCGACGCCGAGTTCATGACCCGCAACTTCGAGGTGCCGGCCGATGCCGCCCTCACGCTCTCGATGCTGCGCATGCCCCCCAACCTCAACATCGAGCTCTTCGAGTGGAGCGGCGCCGACCGGCGCACCGAGAGGCCGAGGGCCTCGGATGCCGGGGGCCACCACCTCGCCTTCGTGGTCGACGACGTCGACGCGGCCTGCGAATGGCTCTCCCGGGTCCCCGGCGTGCGGCTGCTCGGCGAGGTGAAGCAGGTCGCCGGGGACAGCCCCCGGGTGGCCGGCAACCGCTGGACCTACTTCACCACGCCGTGGGGTCTCATGGTCGAGCTCGTCGACCGCTCCCGGGTGCAGAGCCCGCCCCGCTTCGTGGGCCCGGCCGATTGGGGCGCCACGCCGGCTTCTATGCCAGATCAGGAATGTGAAGGACAATGATGAGTGACATGCTTCGACCGACCGGGGTCATCGTTCCCGTCGCCACCCCGCTGAGCGCCGACGGCGGCCTGAACGAGCCGGTGTTCCGAGACCTCTTGCGCGCCCAGCTGCCTCTGGTCGACGGCATCTTCGTGCTCGGCTCCTCCGGCGAGCTGAGCTGGCTCACCGAAGCGGTGGCCGCCGAGGTGCGCCGGGTCGCCCGGGAGGAGACCGCCGGCCGGGTTCCGCTCTATGTCGGCGTCGGCGACACGAGCCTGCCGCGCACCCTGGCCCGGGTGGCGGCGCTCACGGCCGGCGATGCCGAGTTCGTCGTCGTCACCTCGCCGTACTACTACCCGGTCGAGCAGCCGGCGCTCGCGGAGTACTTCACGGCCGTCGCGGACCGCTCGCCGATCCCGGTGGTGCTCTACAACATCCCGCAGAACACCGGCGTGGCCTTGTCGACCGAGACGCTGCTGACGCTCGCGGCGCATCCCAACATCGTCGGGGTTAAGGACTCCTCCGGCGACACCTTCGGGTTCCTGCGGATGCTCGACGCGCGAGGGCCCGGCTTCTCGGTGCTGCAGGGGCGGGAGCAGCTGCTCGCCGCATCCTTCTTCTCCGGCGCCGACGGCATCGTCTCCTCGCTCGGGAATGTGGCTCCGGCACTGCTGCGTGCGGCGATCGACGCCGTCGCCGCAGGCGATCGCGACCATGCCCTGGGGCTGCAGGCGGAGATCACGGCGCTGGCGACCCTCTTCGATCACGGCTATTGGGTCGCGGCGCTGAAGTCCGCGCTCGCCGCCCTCGGCTTCGAGGTGGGGGCGCCGGTCGCCCCCATGCCGGCCTGCACGCCCGGCGAGGCCGCCGAGGTGGCCGCCGCCCTGAACGCGGCGAACGCCGAGTGGCTGCTGGGGAGGGCGGATGCCCGTGGCTGAGAGACTCAGAGTCGGCATCGTCGGCGTCGGCAACATCGCCGCGATCGCCCAGCTGCCCACCCTCGCCGACCGCGACGACATCGAGCTCGCGGCCGTCGTCACCCGCAAGCCCGACCCCTCGCCCCTGCTGAAGCGCTGGCCTTTCGAGGCGGCGTACGGCACGGTCGAGCAGATGGTGGAGAGCACTCCGCTCGACGCGGTGTTCGTGCTCACCCCGAGGCACCAGCACGTCGCGGCCGTCGAGCACTGCCTGAACGCCGGCCTCGACGTGTTCTGCGAGAAGCCGCTGGCCACCAAGGCGGAGGATGCGGTGCGGCTGGCCGATCTCGCGGAGGCGCGCAGCCGCATCCTGATGGTGGGCCTCAACCGCCGGTTCGCACCGGTCTACGAGGAGGGCAAGGCCGCATTCGGGAGAGAGGGTGCCGCCTTCTGCGTCGCCCAGAAGAACCGGGACGGCTCCGAGTTCCGGGCGACCTTCGAGAACTCGATCCACATGGTCGATCTGCTGCGCTGGTACTGCGGGGGATCGCCGGTCGCGGTCACGGCCAGTGCGATCGCGCCGGACCAGTGGCAGGAGGACGGCGTCAGCGCGCTCGTGCAGTTCGACAACGGTCACAGCGGGATGCTGGTCGCGGCCCGGAACGCCGGTCGCTGGGAGGAGAAGCTCGACGCCTACGGCTCCGGCGCCTCCGTGTACATCGAGGCGCCCGACCGGCTCATGATCTCCCGGGAAGGCGGAACGAGCCTACGCGAGATGCGCAACGAGGCCTACGGCTGGAGCACCGCCACCAAGTCATTCGGCTTCGCCCGCGCCGTCGAGCACTTCATCGACCGGGTGCGCGACCGGGCCGAGCCTCTCACCTCGGGGCGGGAGGCGGCGCTGACCCAGCTGCTGCTCGACCAGATCCTGAGGGCCGCCGGCCTGCCGACCGAGGAGGACCCGGGCCGGGAGTGGGTGAGCCACTCGCAGCAGTGAGGCGGCCCGCGCCGGAGCCGTCGCCTACAGCTAGTGCCCGCTCAACCCCGCGAAGCGCTCCCCGACCGGGATCTCCACGGTCACCGCGTTCCCGGCCGGCGCGAGCGGGCACGCCCAGGAGGGGTCGTAGGCGCAGGACGGGTTGTAGGCGAAGTTGAAGTCGAGCACGAGGGAGCCGGGCGCGGAGCCCGGGCCCAGATCGGCGCCCTTCACGGTGTCGAGCAGGTAGCGTCCCCCGCCGTAGGTGCCGTGCGGCTCGCCGGCCAGGGCATCCTTCACCGGGAGGAAGATGCCGCCGCCGTACGACTCCAGCCGCCAGACATCGAGGCTGCCGACATCCGGGATGTCCGCGACGCCGATCCGCTCGAAGGTCACGACCCCGTCGGTGCCGGTCGCGACCTCGATGCGCTCGGCCGGGGCATCCCGCAGCTCCACCTCGAAGCGCCACGCCGGGTCGTACGGCTCGACCGGCAGGCCGGTGAACTCGAGCAGGTCGGCGGGCAGCAACGGGGATGCCGGGTGCTTCGCGAACAGCGTGTCGCGTTCCCGGCACCACAGCTCGTGCCCGGCCGCGGGGTCCGGCTCGGCGCGCACCGCCGCGTACAGCGCGAAGACGCGCCGGCGCCAATCGGCGACCTCGAGGGCGTTCATTACTCCACGCTAAGCCCGCCGCCCGCCGCCGGGCAGACGCGCGCTAGCGTGGACGGGTGACCACGCCGCACGCTCAGCAGCAGTACCAGGTGCGCTTCGGCTGGGGGCTGCGCGGGGCGGCGGCGATCTCGCCCGGCGCGCACATCGTCGTCTGGGTGGATGCCCTGGCGAGCGACGACGCCCCGGATCCTCTGTCGATCGCCGGCCCGGCCGCGATCGTCGCCGGCACGCCCGGGAATGCGGCGGCGGTCGCCCGCTACGTGCTCGACCGCCAGGCCGAGCTGGGCGACCGGGCCGTCGTCGCCGTCGTGGCTGCGGGCACGGATGACGGCCGCTACTGCGTCGAGGACCAGCTCGCCGCCGGCGCCGTGATCGATGCGCTCGGCGAGGCGGGGATCGACTACACCTCCCCGGAGGCCGCCGCCGCGAGCGCGGCCTATCTCTCGCTGTGCGGGGCGATGCGGCATCTGCTCTCGGCATCCGTCGCCGGCCAGGCGCTCATCGCCGCTCGCGGCCGCGAGCCCATCGACGCGGCGATCGAGGCGAGCTCCCGCCCCGAGCTCCGCGTGCTGCGGGAATTCAGCCCGCCGGCGTAGCGTTCGATAGAGAGCCTCGACCACGGAGGAGCCATGTCGATCGACGCAACCCCGAATCCAGCCACCGCCATCCCGGGCTACGACTACGGCAGCGAGACGCTGCACTCGCCGGTCGACCTGCACGAGCTCGCCCGGCTCAAAGCGGCCGTCGGCATGACCGAGGAGGACGAGCGATATCTGCGGATGGCCGGGGCGGTCCTGGCCGACCAGGCCGGCGACATGGTCGACGAGTGGCGAGCGCATCTCGGCGCCCACCCGCACCTGGCCGCCTACTCGAAGAGGCGGGACGGCAGCCCCAACCCCGAGTACGCGGCCGCGACCAGGCCCCGCTTCGTGCAATGGGTCATCGACGCCTGCCTGCGCGGCTACGACCAGCAGTGGCTCGACTATCAGCACGAGATCGGGCTGCGGCACATGCGCGAGAGGAAGAACCTGACCGATCACGCCGACTCGCCCGACCATGTCCCGATGCGCTACCTGGTCGCGTTCTCGGCCGTCGTGATCGTGACCGCGCGCACCCGTCTCGCGGCCGCCGGGCGCCCCGACTCCGAGGTGCAGCGCATGCACGACGCCTGGACGAAGGCCGTCATGCTCGCCGTCACGCTGTGGACGCGACCGTATGTCAGCGCAACCGATTGGTAGTGAGGAGCAACACATGAAGGCAATGCTGGGCGATACGGTGATCGCCGAGGCCCCGAAGGATGAGCTGATCCAGATCGAGGGGAACTGGTACTTCCCGCCGGCGAGCGTCGATCGCGGCCTCCTGGTCGAGAGCCCGACCCCCTACACCTGCCCCTGGAAGGGCGAGTGCCAGTACTTCAGCGTGAAGTCGGATGACGGCGTGCTGCAGGACCGCGCCTGGAGCTATCCGGACCCCTACCCCACGGCCTTCGACCGCGTCGGCAAGGACTTCAGCGGCTACGTCGCCTTCTGGAAAGAGGTCCAGGTCGTCGAGTGAGGGCTGGTCTTGACCCACTTCAGCAAGTATCGATGAATATCCGATTGAGATAGTGCCGCGCGGCGTTCGGCTTCATGCCGGACGAAGATGCGCCGCTCCCAGGCGGCACCGTTCGGCCTGTACTGAAATGCTTGACTGTGTCAGTGGTCTGCTGTTTACTGTTAACAATATTTACGCAGCGGTGACGCCCTTGTCATGCATGGTGCGCGGCTGAGAGGAGAGAGGGTGCCCAGTACGAGGGGCTCGACGCACGACCTGCGCCTTACCGGAGGCCAAGCGGTGCTTCCGGGGGTCGGGTTGAGAGAAGTCGATATCTGCGTCAGCGAAGGTCGTATCGCTGCCATTGTCGAACCGAGCCATCCGACGGTTGCTGAGGAAACGGTCGATATTGCGGGGCGTGTTGTGCTTCCTGGCGCCATAGACGCGCATGTTCATCTCGGTGACAACCTCGCCGCCCCCGAGAAGCCAACGGATGCATCCGCGGAGACCGCATCGGCGGTCGCCGGTGGGGTGACATCGGTGCTCGCCTACCTCATGGTCGCGCGGGACTATGAGGAGGTGTTCCCGACTGCGCGGCGTGTGATGGAGGAGAACTCCTATGCCGACTTCGGCTTCCATTTCTGCATCGTGAATCAGGCGCAGATAGCGTCAGTGCCTTCATACGCCAGCAAGCTCGGAGTATCGAGTTACAAGTTCTTCATGAACTTCAGAGGAGACGAGGGCGCTTACCTCGGTATTCCGGGTACCGATGACTCGTTCATGTATGACCTGCTCCGTGTCGCCCAGTCATGCGGAGCCATGGTGAACGCGCATGCTGAGAATATCGAGCTCATCTGGAGACTGCGTGAGGATGTGCCGAAGACGCCCGACGCGGGCCTGTCGAGTTGGGATGAGACCCGGCCCGGCTTCGTTGAGGCTGAGGCCTCGCAGCGGGTCGCCTATCTTGCGAGCGTTCTCAATGCGTCCTACTACGGAGTGCACGTCTCATCCGCGGATGCGCTGGCGGCCCTCTTGGCGCAGAAGGCTCGCTATCCGAACATCTTTCTGGAGACGTGCCCGCACTACTTGACCTTGGACACATCGACGAGCATGGGCTCACGGGCAAAGGTCAATCCACCGCTGCGTCCCCCCGGGCACGGGGAGGCCCTCTGGGAGGCGATTCGGGATGGTTCCATCGACACGGTCGGTTCCGACCATGTACCACGACATTTCTCCGCGAAGGACAAGGATATCTGGTCGGCATCAGCGGGCTTCCCTGGAACCGGGACAATGCTTCCCCTCATGATCAGCGAGGGTATGCGAAGGGGGGTTTCGCTCGAACGGATCGTTGAGGTCACGTCTACTCGCCCCGCGCAGCTTTTCGGGCTCGCGCCCCGTAAAGGCCAGATAGCGGTCGGATCGGATGCGGATCTCGCGATCATCGACCTGAACTCGCAGTCGACGGTCGAGGCCAAGACACAACACACCATGGCCGGGTATTCGGTGTGGGAGGGGGCTGTCCTCGATTGCCGGATAACCGACACGATCATCCGGGGACGGTTCGCTGTGCGTGATGGCGTGCTGCAGCCGCCGGTGGGAGCCGAATATCTTGCCCGGCCTCGCTCGGGGAGGGCGGCTCTCGAGGCTACAGGTGTTCGGTACTGAGTGGTTCGATCCAAGGAAAGAGCGTAAGTGATGAAAGAGGACCGTACCCGCCCCTGGGCAGGCGTGATAACCGAAGAGGATGAACGTCGCTACGACGCGGCGGGGTTCGGCAGGTCGAGCGGGTTCGGCATTCGTCCCGCTCTACTGATCATCGACGTGCAAAACCGTACCATTGGCAACTCTCGCAAGCCCTTCTTCGAATCGCTCGAGGACTATCCAACAAGTTGCGGTGAGGCCGGCTGGGATGCTGTGGATCGTATAGCTGAAATCCTCGAACTCTTCAGGGGCAAGGGCTGGCCAGTGATCTATCCCCACGTGGCACCGAAGGAGTCCTTCGACTCTGGCAGGCTCGGGGCCAAGGTTCCAAAGCTCATGGGTGTTCCCCGTCATGGTTACGAGTTCGTTGAGGCCGTTGCGCCCAGGGAGGGCGACATTCTCCTCCCCAAGCGGCATCCGAGCGCGTTCTTCGGCACGCCGCTGACGAGCTATCTGGTGGATCTAGCGGTTGACACCCTCGTTGTCACGGGCTGCACGACGAGCGGCTGTGTTCGCGGGAGTGCGGTCGACGCGTTCTCGTACAACTTCAGAGTGGCGGTGCCTCACGATGCGGTCTTCGACCGTTCGGAAACCGCGCACAAGGCGAACCTCTTCGATCTAGGCCAGAAGTATGCGGATGTGCTCTCGACGCGGGAGCTGCTCTCTCGCATGGGGAGTATCCCTCCTCGCGAATAATCGAGAAAAAGATTACTGCTTGGTGCCGCTGGGATATTGTTGCGGAAGGGTGTCGACTCGGTGCCCGCGGACATCTCGGGTATAGGCGGTCCTGGCTCTGGCGGTGTCGATCGCTGTGTGGGATGGAAGAATTGACGATACAACAGGTTCGCTTTGCGAGGCTCTCGGGGTGCTCTCAAGCGCGATCGAGCCGACCTCTCTCATCAGGGAACACAATTGACTGAGCTGACCATCAACTTCGATAGCACGATCACGTCACAGGCTGAGCGGATGCTGCGCGGCATGATCATGGATGGCACGATCCCGAGCGGCGCACACCTCAACGAGGCGAAACTGGCGACGTCTCTCGGCATCAGTCGTGGCCCGATCCGCGAGGCGATCCAGCGCCTCACCCGCGACGGGCTCTTGGTCTCGATAAGTCACAGGGGCACATTCGTGCGCAAGTTCGACCGGCAGGAGGTGGAGGAGCTCTACGAGCTGCGGAGAGGTCTGGAAACCTTTGCCATAGGTCTCGCGGCGGAAAGGGCGACCGTGAAGGGCATCGCCGAGGTAGAGGCCGCTCTTGCGCGAACCGAGGCGAGCACCGACGGGCCGATCGTCCGATACTCGCTCGAGCTCGACTTCCATCTCGCGCTCATCCGTCTTGCCCAGAATGAGGCGCTCACCCGAGTCGCCGCCGATGCGCACCGGCAGCTCTCACTCGCTCGCCTGATGACACATTCGAGCCAGAGGGCCGAGCTCGCCTTTCACGAGCATCGTGCGCTCCTCGATGCGGTTGCGTCCCACGATCCCGAGCTCGCCATCGATCTGACGGTCAAGCATCTTGAGCGTTCGAAGACTAATGCCCTGATGCTCCTCGATCAGGCGCGCTTGACCGCCGCTGAAGCCGAGCGATCCCAGTGACGTGGCCCCCGGGCCTCGCCCGCCCTCCCTCTTCGCCAAGCGGCGCCCGGTCATTCGGCCGGGCGCCGCTTTCATATGGGATTGTCGAAAAATTGACGACAGTAAACACTTGACGATTCACAGTGTAAGCTGTTAACTGTAGACAGTCACAGAGAGGGATTGCCGATGGCGACAAACCCAATGGCTTCAGCCAACCCTGTAGCGGCCCCGGCGGCGCGCAACGACGGGTTCCTTGTACTTGACGGCATCACCAAGTCGTACGGCGACGGCATAGTCCTCGACAAGCTGTCTCTGACGATTGCGAAGGGCGAGTGCCTGAGCCTTCTCGGCCCGTCCGGTTGCGGGAAAAGCACATGCTTGAACATCATCGCAGGCCTGCTCGACCCGGACGAAGGCGAGATTTATCTCGACGGCAAGAAGCTGACCTCAGTTCCGGTAGAGAAACGCAATCTTGGCGTCGTTTTTCAGAGTTATGCGTTATTCCCGCACTTGACGGTCTCGGAGAACATTGATTTCGGACTCCGGATCCGTCACCTGAGCAACGGGATCCGTCGTGAGCGCATCAGCCGTACGCTTGAGGCGGTAGGCCTCGCCGAGTTCAGTGATCGTTACCCGAGACAGCTCTCTGGAGGGCAGCAGCAGAGGGTTGCGCTAGCGCGTGCCCTCGCCATCGAGCCACCTGTGCTGCTGCTGGACGAACCGCTCAGCAACCTGGACGCCAAGCTGCGTACGGAGACGGCGCTGGAGCTTCTCACGATCCGCAAGCGGCTGGGCACCACCACGGTCTTCGTCACGCATGACCAGAAGGAGGCGATGCTGCTCGGAGATCGAGTTGCGATCCTCAACAAGGGGCGGGTCGAACAGATCGGTCCGCCGCGCGACATCTACGAGTCACCCGCCTCGCTATTCGTGGCCAACTTCATCGGCGAGAACAACGCGATCGACTGTGTGGCTGGAGAGGATCCGAGCGGGCCGCTGTTGGCGGTGGGCAACGCGGGCGAACTCGTCGATCCAGGGCATACGATCGCGCCTGCACCGGTCCCCGGTAGTGCATATCTGGCGCTGGTCCGACCCGAGGCGGTCCGCCTGAGCCGACAGCCGCTTTCCGAGGTGAACAGCCTCAAGGCAGCGGTGCGCCAAGTCCTCTACCTCGGTGAGACGACCGTCGTGGAGTTGCAGAGAGGCGATGGTGTCATCAGAGCGTCCTTCCGCTCTCTCGACCGCCTGGCCGATTGGGAGCTCGGCGAGGAGGTTTTCGTCTCATGGGAGCCGGAGAAGACGATCCTCATCCCGGGAGTACGGGCATGACTGCCTTCGGCTCCACGCGGCAGCAGTCTCTATTCCGACGGCGGGGGATCACCTGGCTCCTGCTTGGCGTCCCCACGCTGTTCATGGTCGTGTTCCTCCTCGTACCGATCGGCGGACTGTTCGTCACAAGCCTGCAGGAGCGCACGGCTGATGGAACGGCCTGGACCGTCGACAACTATGTGGTGCTCTTCACCGACTCGATCTACGTCGGTCCGCTCATGCGCACCCTGAGGGTCAGCCTGCTCGCAACGTTCGTGTGCATGGCACTCGCGTACCCTACCGCGATCCTGCTCAATCGATGTTCGCCGCGTGCTCGCGCCTATGGCACGCTCATCCTTTTCGCACCGCTTCTCTCCAGTGTGGTCGTGAGGAGCTTCGGCTGGATGATCATCCTGGGCCCGAGCGGCGCGATCGATGAGTTCATCGAATGGTTGGGGATAGGGGGCATCAAACCGATTCTTTATAGCGAGACCGCGATCGTCATCGGTCTCGTCCATGTGTTCGTCGCCTTCATGGTCGTGACCATTCTCGCGTCGATCGACGACATCGATCCCGCTGTCTATTCGGCAGCGAAGACGCTCGGCTCGGGCCCCCTGCGTACGTTCTGGCGTGTGACGGTGCCGTTGACAGGTCCCGGCCTTCTCGGCGGCTCCGTCATCGTATTCGCGCTGAGCGCGAGTTCGTTCATAACCCCGCGACTCCTCGGCGGGGCGCGGAACCAGACACTCGCCGGCGTGGTCTACGACCAGGCCATGGTCACGCTCAACTGGCCGATCGCTGCTGCCGCCGCCTTCATACTGCTAGCCGCCATCGCAGTCCTGTACTACGGCGCGGGCAGGCTGTTCCCGTCGTCGACTGGAGGTCGGACACTATGAATCGCGGAACCTCTCTGCCCCTACGGATTTTTGCTGGGGTCTTCTTCTTCTTTCTGCTGGCGCCGATCGGCGTCGTCGTCATCGCGTCGTTCACGAACGCCCACTTTGTGAGCTTTCCACCGCAGGGCTTTTCCTTCCGCTGGTACCTCGACATCCTCCGGCACCCGGAGTTCATCTCCGCGTTTCAGGTGAGCATCATCATCGCAAGCATCGTGGCGCCGGTCTCTACGATCCTCAGCATCTGTGTCGGCTATGCGCTCACGCAGAGAGGAATCCGCCGCTCCGAGGCTTGGGTGGCGTTCTTCTCGTCGCCTCTCATGCTCCCCGGGGTGTTGCTCGGCCTCGGGACGCTGCAGTTCTTTGCCGCGGCGGGCCTCGCGGGCGGGCCTGCCGGACTGGTTATCGGACATGTCGTTGTCACGGTCCCCTACGCGCTTCGCCTCGTGCTGATCGGCTTCGCGGGACTCGACCCTGCTCTGCCCAAGGCAGCGCGCACTCTTGGAGCAGGTGAGTTTCTCACCTTCGTGCGCATCATATTTCCACGCATCAGATCGGCGGCACTCGCTGGCACGGCCTTCGCCTTCATCATGTCATTCGACGATGTGGCCATCTCTCTCTTCCTTTCAAGACCGAATCTTGTGCCCATCCCGATCGCTGTCTTCAACTATCTCGACCAGAGCTTCGGGCCGGTCGTCACCGCTGTGAGCTCGGTTCTCGTTCTCGCGACCGCCCTCGTCGTCGTCGTGATCGAGCGCTTCTACGGTGTTGGTCGGTTGTTCGGGGCAGGGGAGAAGCGATGAGTCTCGTCAAGGTGGTCGTGCTGGACGATCTTCACGATGTGGTGAGAAGCAACCTCACAGCCGAACTAGGCAAAGGCCTCGATATAACTGTCCACCGCCTACGGGCGGGTAATGAAGAGGCGCTTATTGACAGGGTTGCCGATGCCGAGGTCGTCGCCACAATTCGTGCGAGGAGCACCCTCACCCGCACTGTCATCGAGTCTCTGACGCGCTGCAGGCTCATCTCGCAGCTGGGGGGCAAGACCGATCACATCGATCTCGATGCAGCCACCGCCAGGGGTATCCCTGTCGTATATACACCGAACTGCGGCGATCAGGCCGTCGCCGAGTTCGTGATGGCATCGATCTACGCCCATCTGAGAAGTATCCCCGGCCATGCCGCCGAGATGAGGGCGGGTCGTTGGTTGCCCAGTGTAGGAAGGGAGGCTCGAGGGCGCACGTTGGGCCTCGTGGGCTTCGGCCCTATCGCTCGACGCCTCAGCGAGATCGCCACAGCCTGCGGAATGAGAGTTATCGCATGGTCGCCGACTCTGCATCGGGAACGGGCAGCCTCCGCGGGTGCTGAGGCGGTATCGTTCGCCCACTGCCTGGAGTCGAGCGACGTGGTCTCCTTGCATGTCCCCGGAGGCGCATCCACGCGAGCCTTGATCGGTGAGGCGGAACTTGCTGCGATGAAGCCCTCGGCCGTGCTCGTGAACACGTCCCGTGGCAGTGTCGTCGACGAAGAAGCTCTGCTGAATGCGCTACGCGGACAGCGTCTGGGCGGAGCCGTTCTCGACGTGTTCGACGACGAGCCCGTCCATCCAGACAATCCCCTCTTGAAGCTCCCCTCGGTGATCGCTGCGCCACACGTGGCCTGGTCGACGGAGGAGACCTATGCGGCATTCGTTCACGAGGGATTCACCAATATCCAAGAGTTCCTGCGGGGTTCCGCGAGACACATCGTCAACTCGGAGGTCCTTGGACCCTCGTAGTCGACCGTTTTACACCATGCACGTTACGACTAGGAAAGGAAGACCAATGAAAATTTTCGGTTTGTCACTGGTGGCGCTCCTGCTGCTCAGCGGCTGCGCAGCGACAGGAGGGGCGCAGCAGAGCGAAGACAAGCCCTATGCGGGCCGACAGCTTGTCTTCGGCGGCTTCGGGGGCTCTTTCGAGCAGGTGATGCGGGATGAGATGCTCGTCGAGTTCGAGAAAGAGACAGGCATTAAGGTCGAATACGTCAGCGGCACCGCGGGTGGCAACTACGCGAAGATCGCCGCGAGCGGAGCGAGCTCAGGCATCGACGTCGTGTGGGGCAACGACATCACGCACCTCAGAGGCAAGCGTGACGGGCTATGGGCGAGCCTCGACACCTCGGTCGTCGACAACCTGAAGGATGTGCACGAGCTCGCCCTCGATCCTGACGGAATCGGGGTGGGGCAGGGAATCAACGCGTTCGTGCTTGAGTACAACACCGAGCAGTTCGCCGCGAACGGCATCGAGGCGCCAGACTCCTGGCTCGACCTCTGGTCGCCCGAGCTCGCGGGCCATGTGCTGCTCTTCGATATCGGTGTCTCACAGAGCCAGTTCTTCATCCCCGTCCTTGCGGAGATCATCGGGAGTGGTCAGTCGGATGTCGATGCGGCATTTGCGAAGCTAAGCGAACTCAACGACGTGGTTGCGTCCTACCCGGCGAATGCCGCCGAGGCGGACCAGCTATTCCTACAGGATGCCGGTTGGATCGTGCTCAACAACCTCGCTCGGGTGCAGGAGCTCAAGAAGACAGGTTTCCCTGTCGAAGGCGTATACCCGAAGGAAGGGGGCATTCTCTTCGTCAACTACATCGACATCGTCAAGGGCAGCCCCGATGAGGACATCGCACAGGTGTTCGTCAACTTCATGATCAGCAAGTACGCCCAAGAGCTCAATGCCAGCCAGATGTCGCAGGGGCCTGTGAACGTCAAGGCCGAGCTGACGTCTGACGTCAAGGCGCTCGTGCCGGCATCCGATGAGGTGCTCGACGCACTTATCCGCCCGGATGTGGAGCTCGTGCTCGACAACGTGGAGGACTGGACGGCGCGTTGGCAACGAGAGGTGGTCAAGTAGTGAATAGCGTCCCGGATCAGGGCATCATCGACTATCGGCTCAGACCACCGCTCTATAGCTACCTTGAGACAGGGATGTGGGGCGAAGGAAGCGTGCGGAAGTTCTCGGCGCTTCAGGGCATCGAGCCGAGCGAGTCGGCGTTGCGGCAGTCCTTCGAGATGATGCTCGAGGAGATGGATGCCAACAACATAACCATCGGCGTCATGAATGGTCGGCAGTGCGAAGACTATCGCGGCGAGGTGAGCAACCACGATCTCGCGCGCATTGTCTCCGAGACGAACGGCAGATTCCTGGCAATTGCCGGTGCGAACCCGTTCCGGGGTGAGGAGAATGTCGCCGAAGCGGAGGAGTACCTGAAGAACTACGGGTTCAAGGGCATCTCGCTCGATCCAGGGCTATATGAGAGGCACATCCTCAGCGACGACCCCATCCTCGACCCCTACTACAGGCTCTGCTTGGAGTACGACCTCCCGGCTGTGCTCACCATCGGGCCGACGGTGGGCGCAGACATCAGCCATGCGAGTGCTGTGCCAGTTGATCGTCTCGCCGCGAAGTATCCTGATCTGAAGGTCGTCGTCTCCCACGGGTGCTGGCCCTATGCCCAGGAGCTCGCGGGGGTGTGCGCTCGGCGACCCAACGTCTACATGATGCCCGATATGTATTACCTCGGGCTGCCCGGCGAAGATGCGTATACGAAGTCGATCACATCGTTTGGCGCCGATCGCTTCCTCTTCGCGACCGCTTATCCGAGCAGGCCGATAGGCATGACCGTCGAGGGCTTTCTTGACCTGCCGCTCACGCAGGAGCAGCTACAGAAGGTCATGTGGGATAACGCGGCGCGGCTTCTGCGCTTGGAGGGCTAATGGTGTCGAGCGATGGCATCCAATCGATCGTCACGGGGAGGATGACGCGAATCGTCTACGCGCAGTTCTCCGCGGGCACGGATCTCTACAACGGCATCGTCGAGGTCATCAAGCGCGAGCGCATGCACACGGGCGTCATTCTCAATATCACGGGCACGATGACCCGGACGAGACTGAGTGGTCCGACGAGCACGACCAAGGTGACGGAATCACCGGGATACTTCGAGATCGAGGGGCTCAGCGAAGCGACGGGGAGCGGCTATTTCGGTCACACCGTGGACACGTGGAAATCGGAGCCGTCTCAGGTCGAGCATCTCGCCGGCGATCCGTTTCTTCATGTGCACCTCGTGGTCAATGTGAAGGGCGAGACACACTGTGGGCACCTCATCGAGGGGTGCACTGTGCGGTCTCTTCATGACAAGTCCCACTTCCTCGTCGTACTCGGCGAAGTGGAAGGGGTCGACCTTAGCCTGCGGAGGGAGGCGGAAAGCGGGTTGGACACCTATCCGGTGGGTCTGCCCTATTACGAGTTGGCACCTGCTGAGGTTTAGAACGAAGAAGAAGGGCCCCGGCGAAGAGCCGGGGCCCTTCGCGTCCTTCTACACACGCTGATCAGGCCAGCGTTACGACGCCCAGCAGTGCGGTGAGCGCGGCGATGAGTGTAGAACAGGTGCCGAGCAGCATGGGTTTCCAGCCGGTCGCAATGAGTTTGCGACCATCGACACCGAAGCCGAGTCCAAGCATGGCGGCAGCCAGCAGTAGTGTCGCAGTGAAATCGAGAGCGTCGAGCAGTCGGACATCGAGCGGAAGGAACGAGCGCAGAAGCACGGCGGCGAGAAACCCGGCGACGAATAGAGGCAGAAGGGGCGGACGTTTTCCAGCGTCTCCATGACCACGGTGCTGCAAAGCGCCCACTGTCGCGATGAGCGGTGCGAGCAGGACGACCCGGCCGAGCTTGGCGACGGTCGCGATGGTGAGGGCCGCCACTGAAACCAGGCCGCCCGCCGCGACGACTTGCGCGACTTCGTGGACACTCGCTCCGATCCACAGTCCTGCTTGCACGTGACTGAGGCCGAGGAGTGGAACGAGTGCGGGCAGAGTCAGCATGGTGATCGTGCCGAAGATGGTGACGAGTGCCACGGCATGGGCTACGTCCTCCTCCGCCTCGCCCTCCGGGTCGACAATGCTGCTCATCGCGGCGACCGCTGACGCGCCACAGATCGAGAAGCCTGTCGCCACCAGCATCCGCATGCTTCGTGAGGTGCCGAGAAGCTGGCCGATCATGAGGGTTCCTACAAAAGTCACGACGACCGTGCTGACGAGTATGGCGATGCCGCTCGGTCCGATCTCGAGCAAGGAGAACAGGGAGAGCTTGAAGCCCAGGAGCACGATGCCGAGCCGCAACAATTTCTTCGATGACCAGGATATCTCTCGGTCAGCCAGAACCGGCAGTAGTCGGAGGTTGCGGACGACCGCACCGACGATGATCGCTACCAGCAACGCGGAGACGCCCGGGACGAGCCGAGTTGCGCCGACAATGGCGAGGGCAACAACCAGGGTCGCGCCGACGACAAACCAGCGGCCCTTGCGGGAAATAAGAGATGAGATGGTCACGAAGCCAAGCTGCCGTATTCGGATTCTCGCCAGAAGCGCCTGGCTCCTGCAAGGTCATAGAATTGCTCTATGAGTTTGTCCTTGGATGGCCGTGTCCTTCGCGATGGGCGCTTCGATGCGCGCATCACTCTCGCGGTGTTAAGGCAACTAGTCGAGTTCGAGGATCACGGCTCATTCGGGGCAGTCGCCCGCCATCTCGGGCTCAGTCAGCCGACTGTCTCCTCGAATATGGCACGGCTCGAACAGGAACTCGGACTGCCCCTCTTCGCGAGAAGTTTTCGCGGCACGCGTCTGACACTCGATGGCGAGCGGGTGGCCGCTGCGGCACGTCGCGTACTGGATGCGGCAGATGAGTTCGTGCTTGAGGTCGGTCGTCGCGGACCAGACGAGCCGGAGCCGCTGCGCCTGGCGGCGAGTCTTACGATCGCCGAGCAGCTGGTGCCCCGCTGGCTGGCTCGTCCCGGGGGCACGAGCTCACGCGCGTCGGTCTCGGTCGGCAACTCAGATGAGGTCATGGAATGGGTCCTCTCCGACAAGGTCCACCTGGGCTTCGTCGAGGGCAATAGCGTCCGCCGCGGGCTGATGTGGGCGGAGGTGGGACGGGACGAGCTGGTTGCGGTAGTTGGAGTCGGCCACCCCTGGGCGCGTGCGGGCCAGGAGATTGTCCCCACCGAACTGGTCGCGGGGGGCCTGGTCGTGCGTGAGCACGGCTCAGGCACGCGCGAGGTGCTCTTCGATGCGCTTCTGCGAGCGGGCGTGGCGCCCCCGCCCGAACTCGTCAGCTACGGCTCCACCGCAGCGATCCTGACAGCGGTGCGACACACTGGGGCCGTGGGGGTGGTGTCGCGGCTGGCCGCGGACGCCGCTCTGCGTGAGGGAACGCTTGTCAGGGTCGCCGTCGCTGGTCTGGAGATGGGCAGGGCGCTGCGGGCGGTCTGGAACCCGGCCACGCCCCAGAGGCGCGATGCGGCAGAACTCGTGGGGGCGTTGTCTCGGCAAGCGGCTGTAGCAGGTGCGCGCGTCTGAAAAGGGGCTTCACCGGCTGGGCCTACTCTGGCAGTGTGCCGAGGTCATCGAGCGGGCCGGCGCACCCGCCGCTCCCGCCAGGTGATCGCATTCGCCGGATCGAAGCGCCGGGAACAGGCGCCGCAGCTGAGCGGCTTCACCGGCTTGCGATAGCGGTAATGCGTGTGACCGGCGGGGCAGGTGCCGACCCAGGGGGCGTACTCGTGGGCGATCGCGCCGTCGTGCAGCCGCTTGCCCTCATAGCCGAGGTCCTCGGCGATCGCCTTCCAGCGCGGGCCATGCCCCGCTTTCGGCCCGGCGAGAGCGTGGGCGACCTCGTGCAGCAGCACCTGATGGATCTCATCGTCCTCGTACCGGCTGGCCAGGTGACGTGAGACGGTGATGCGCTTCCCGGTGTAGTCGCACAGGCCGGCGCGCGTCTTCGCGTTGTCGAAGCCGAACGACCACACGGCTGGGTCCAGATGCAGCGCGATCAGGGCATCAGCCCACCTCCGTACCCGCTGAAGATCCGCCACGCATCGAGGCTATCCCGTGCTTCCCTCGTTGCCGCCCCACCCCGCGCACTCGTGCAAAACGTCCCGCCCCGACCACCCCTGTGCGGGAGCTTTCATTATTCAGGAGTTGGTGTGACGGGTGTAATGAAAGTGGCTGTCGAGGTCAGTCCTGCTCCAGAAACTCACTCTGGCAACCGCAAATCCTGAATAATGGAACAGGGGCGGCACGCAGGGCGGTGCGGCTCAGCCCTCAGCGCGGAGCGAGCTCGATCTGCAGCAGCTTGTCGTCGCCGGCACGGGGCTGGCCGCGGCCATCCGTGTTGTTGGTGAGCACCCAGAGGGTGCCGTCCGGCCCGGGCACGGCATCGCGGAGTCGGCCGTAGTCCCCCTCGAACCAGGCGGTGGCATCGCCGGAGTCGGAAGCCGCGCCGGAACTCGAGCCCGTGCCCGGCTGGATCGCCCAGAGCCGCTGCCCGCGCAGCGCCGCGAGAAAGAAGGTGCCGTCCACGTAGGCCAGTCCGCTTGGGCTCGCCTCCGAGGTCGGCCACTGGAACATCGGATCGATGTAGTCCTCGCGGTGCCCGATCCCCTCCACGACCGGCCAGCCGTAGTTGCCGCCCGGCTCGATGCGATTGAGCTCGTCCCAGGTGTTCTGGCCGAACTCGGCCGCCCAGAGCCGGCCATCCGCATCCCAGGCCAGCCCCTGCGGGTTCCGGTGGCCCATCGAATAGACCAGCGAGCCGGGGAACGGGTTGTCGCCGGGCACCCCGCCGTCGGGCGTCATCCGCAGGATCTTGCCGTTCAGCGACTCGCGGTCCTGCGCCCGGCTGGGCTGCCCCGCATCGCCCACCGTCGCGTAGAGCATGCCGTCCGGCCCGAAGGCGATCCGTCCGCCGTCGTGGTTCGCCGCCTTCGCCAGGCCGGTGAGGATGCTCTCCGCCCCGCCCAGCGAGTAGCCGCCCGGGGCGCCCTCGAGCCTCATCCGCACGATGCGGTTGTCGGATGCGGTGGTCAGGTACGCGTATATAAAGGTCGCGCCCTCGGCGTGCCGGGCCGCGATCCCGAGCAGCCCGCCCTCGCCCGCATGCACCACGCCGGGGACCGTGCCGGCCACCCGCACCTCGCCCTCCGGCGTGACCTCTTTGATGCGGCCGGTGTCGCGCTCGCTGATGAGCGTCGAGCCGCCCGCCGAGCCCTCCTGTCCGGCCAGCCGCAGGATCGACCACGGCGAGGTGAGGCCGCTCGCGATCACGGTCGGCGTTCCCGTGGGCTGCACGCCGCTCGGCGGTGCCGCCGTGGACGGGGCTGACGGCGGCACCGTCCCGCTCGGCGCCGGCCCAGTCGTCTGGCTCGGCGTCGGCTCGGATGAGGTGCAGCCTGCCGCGAGGAGCGCGGCCGCTGCGACGAGCAGCGCCCCGATCGCGGCTCGCGGTTGCCGCTGCCCCCGCCGCCTCATCGCCCTCCCCTCACCCGCCCCTTGCAAAACTCAGGATGGGCTGTGACCAGAGTTCCAGAACATGCTTGTTGTGCACGGTCTCGGGCCCAGTCTTGCGCCGCATCCTGAGTTTTGCCAAGTGGTGCGGCTAGGAGCGGCGCTCGAAGACGCTGCGGGATGGCGGGGGCGACGGGGTCGCGGTCGTATCGGTGACGACCGGCTGGCCCGCGATCCAGTCCTCGAGCTCGGAGCCCTCGATGAGCTTCGAGGGGTGCGGTCCGCCGGCCAGCACCCGCGGCATCCAGTCCAGCGGCAGGGGACGCGGGGATCCGACCAGCACAATGTTCCCGAACCGCCGGCCTTTCAGGATCTGCGTCTCGGCGATCGCCACGACATGCCCCACGGCGGCGCGCAGGGTCGCCGCCTGTCCGCGCGCGAACCCCAGCCCCGGCCCGTCGGCGACGTTGACGGTGATCACGCCCTCCCGCTTCAGGTAGCGCATGGCCGAGCTGTAGAACTCGAGGCTGGTGACATGCGCGGGGGTGTGGGCGCCGCTGAACACATCCACCACCAGCAGGTCGGCAGTGCCGCGCAGACCCGCCGGCAGCCGGTCGAGCACTTCGCGCGCATCGCCGTAGCGGATGCGGATGGAGGCCTCCCGAGACCAGGGCAGGTGGGTGCGCACCAGCTCCACCAGATCGCTCTCGAGCTCGATCACCTGCTGCCGCGATCCCGGCCGTGTCGCCGCGATGTAGCGGGGCAGCGTCAGGGCACCGGCCCCCAGATGCAGCGCGGTGATCGGCTCGCCCGGCATGCCGATCCGGTCGATCACGTGGCCCATCCGCTGCACGTACTCGAAGAAGAGCTGGGTCGGGTCGTCCGGGTTCACATGCGATTGCGGGGTGCCGTCGACGACGAGCTGGTACGTCCCGGGCATGAAGCGGTCGGGTTCGATGACCGCGCGCAGGCCGCTCTGGCGCAGGATCGCGGACGGGCTCTCGCTCATCCTTCGATCATCCCCCACCGGACGCCCGACTTCGCAAAACTCAGGATGGGCGGGGCCGACAGGGCGAAACCGCGGCGTGTCGCGGCCCATTTGCGCGCCCATCCTGAGTTTTGCGGAAAGAGACCTGGGCGCCTGCGCGGGGTTATACCGGAGAAACCCAGACGGGTCAAGAATCAGGTGGACAAATGGGCAAAGTCGGGCCTATGATTGTTCTTTGCGCTCCCAGATTTCCTATGCCTTCATATTGCGGTCGGCTTCGCATGTCTCGGTTCTGTGCCGTGGTGGCACATTGCCAGGGGCATCGCCATGTTCTAGGGCCCGGGGGCGTCATTCGACAATACCGACTGTAACCGACTCTTAGAGTCACCGGAGGTTATTCCTTGGCTGCTGCGCGCAACGCATCCACCACAAGCTCATCGAACAAGGGGAAACTCAGGAACGGCCGCTCCGCACAACGGCTCTCGTTCGCCAAGATCACTGACACATTGACGGTTCCCGATCTGCTGGCGCTGCAGACCGAGAGCTTCGACTGGCTGGTCGGCAACGACGAGTGGAAGGCGAGGCTCGCCGAGGCGCAGGCCCAGGGGCGCCAGGACATCGCCCTTCGCAGCGGCCTCGAGGAGATCTTCGAGGAGATCTCCCCCATCGAGGACCTCGGCGAGACCATGCAGCTCTCCTTCGCCAACCCGGAGCTCGAGCCCGAGAAGTACTCGATCGAGGAGTGCAAGGAGCGGGGCAAGACCTACTCCGCCCCGCTCTACGTCGAGGCGGAGTTCATGAACCACCTCACGGGCGAGATCAAGACCCAGACGGTGTTCATGGGCGACTTCCCGCTGATGACCGAGAAGGGCACCTTCATCATCAACGGCACCGAGCGCGTCGTGGTGTCCCAGCTCGTCCGCTCCCCCGGCGTCTACTTCGACCGCGCCCAGGAGAAGACCAGCGACAAGGACATCTACTCGGCCCGCATCATCCCGAGCCGCGGCGCTTGGCTCGAGTTCGAGATCGACAAGCGCGACCAGGTCGGCGTGCGCATCGACCGCAAGCGCAAGCAGTCGGTCACGGTCTTCCTCAAGGCGCTCGGTCTCACCTCCGAGCAGATCCTCGAGGAGTTCGCGGGCTTCTCCTCCATCGAGCTGACCCTGGAGAAGGACGGCATCCTCACCAAGGAGGAGGCGCTCAAGGACATCTACCGCAAGCTCCGCCCCGGTGAGCAGGTCGCCGCCGAGGCCGCTCGCGCCCTGCTCGACAACTTCTACTTCAACCCGAAGCGCTACGACCTGGCCAAGGTCGGCCGCTACAAGATCAACCGCAAGCTCGGCCTCGACGAGCCGCTGACCGACTCGGTGCTCACCGTTCAGGACATCCTGGCCACCATCAAGTACCTGGTGTCCCTGCACGAGGAGCGCAAGACCATGCCCGGGGTGCGCGACGGCAAGCCGGTCGAGATCCGCCTGGATGTGGATGACATCGACCACTTCGGCAACCGCCGCATCCGCGCGGTGGGCGAGCTGATCCAGAACCAGGTGCGCACCGGACTCTCCCGCATGGAGCGCGTCGTCCGCGAGCGCATGACCACGCAGGACATCGAAGCGATCACCCCGCAGACCCTGATCAACGTGCGCCCGGTCGTGGCCGCGATCAAGGAGTTCTTCGGCACCTCGCAGCTGTCCCAGTTCATGGACCAGAACAACCCGCTGGCGGGCCTCACCCACAAGCGCCGCCTCTCGGCGCTCGGCCCCGGCGGCCTGAGCCGCGAGCGCGCCGGCGTCGAGGTCCGCGACGTGCACCCGAGCCACTACGGCCGCATGTGCCCGATCGAGACCCCGGAAGGCCCGAACATCGGCCTGATCGGATCGCTCGCCTCCTTCGCGCGCATCAACTCCTTCGGATTCATCGAGACCCCGTACCGCCGCGTCGTCGACGGCAAGGTCACCGACCAGATCGACTACCTCACCGCCAGCGAGGAGGACGAGTACGTGGTCGCCCAGGCCAACGCCCCGCTGACCAAAGACAACCGCTTCGCCGAGGAGCGCGTGCTGGCCCGGTCGAAGGGCGGCGAGGTCGACCTCTTCGTGGTCGATGAGATCGGGTACATGGATGTCTCGCCGCGCCAGATGGTGTCGGTGGCGACCTCGCTCATCCCCTTCCTCGAGCACGACGACGCCAACCGCGCCCTGATGGGGGCGAACATGCAGCGCCAGGCGGTTCCTCTGCTGCGCAGCGAGAGCCCGCTGGTGGGCACCGGCATGGAGGGCTATGCGGCGATCGACGCCGGCGACGTGCTGATCGCCGACAAGTCGGGCGTCGTCTCCGAGGTCTCGGCCGATGTGGTCACGCTCCAGCTCGACGAGGGCGGAACTCAGGACTACTACCTGCGCAAGTTCGACCGCTCCAACCAGGGCACGAGCTACAACCACCGGGTCATCGTCGAGGTGGGCGACCGCGTCGAGGCCGGCGAGGTGCTGGCCGACGGGCCGGCCACCGAGAACGGCGAGCTGGCGCTGGGCAAGAACCTGCTGGTCGCCTTCATGCCGTGGGAGGGCCACAACTTCGAGGACGCCATCATCCTCAGCCAGAACCTGGTGAAGGATGACGTGCTCTCCTCGATCCACATCGAGGAGTACGAGGTGGATGCCCGCGACACCAAGCTGGGCAAGGAGGAGATCACCCGCGACCTGCCCAATGTCAGCCCCGACCTGCTGGCCGACCTGGACGAGCGCGGCATCATCCGCATCGGCGCCGAGGTCCGCCCCGGCGACATCCTGGTCGGCAAGGTCACCCCGAAGGGCGAGACCGAGCTCTCGGCCGAGGAGCGTCTGCTGCGCGCCATCTTCAACGAGAAGAGCCGCGAGGTGCGCGACACCAGTCTGAAGGTCCCGCACGGCGAGCGCGGCACCGTGATCGGCGTCAAGGTCTTCGACGCGGTCGACGGCGACGACGAGCTCGGCTCCGGTGTGAACCAGCGCGTCGTGGTGTTCATCGCCCAGAAGCGCAAGATCACCGAGGGCGACAAGCTCGCCGGACGCCACGGCAACAAGGGCGTCATCGCCAAGATCCTGCCCGTCGAGGACATGCCGTTCCTCGCGGACGGCACGCCGGTCGACGTCGTGCTCAACCCGCTCGGCATCCCCGGCCGGATGAACTTCGGCCAGGTGCTGGAGACGCATCTGGGCTGGATCGCCAAGCAGGGCTGGGAGATCCAGGGCAAGCCGGAATGGGCGGCGAAGATCGCACCGGAGGCCCACAAGGCCGCGCCCGGCACCAAGGTGGCCACGCCCGTGTTCGACGGCGCCGACGAGGAGGAGATCGTCGGCCTGCTCGACTCGACGCTGCCGACCCCGGACGGCGAGCGGCTGATCGACTCCACCGGCAAGACGGTGCTGTTCGACGGCCGCAGCGGCGAGCCCTTCCCGGCACCGGTCTCGGTCGGCTACATGTACATCCTGAAGCTGCACCACCTGGTCGACGACAAGATCCACGCCCGGTCCACCGGCCCGTACTCGATGATCACCCAGCAGCCGCTGGGCGGCAAGGCGCAGTTCGGCGGCCAGCGCTTCGGCGAGATGGAGGTGTGGGCCCTGGAGGCCTACGGTGCGGCCTACGCGCTGCAGGAGCTGCTCACGATCAAGTCCGACGACATCCTCGGCCGCGTGAAGGTCTACGAGGCGATCGTGAAGGGCGAGAACATCCAGGAGCCCGGCATCCCCGAGTCGTTCAAGGTGCTCATCAAGGAGATGCAATCGCTCTGCCTGAACGTCGAGGTGCTCGCCGCCGACGGCATGGCGGTCAGCCTCAAGGACACGGATGACGAGGTCTTCCGTGCCGCCGAGGAGCTCGGCATCAACATCTCCACCCGGTTCGAGTCGTCGTCCATCGACGACATCTGATCCGGCCGCTGACACGACTTCGACCACTGCAAGAGAGAAGAACATTGCTCGACGTAACTACATTCGATGAGTTGAGGATCGGCCTGGCCACCGCTGACGACATCCGTCGCTGGTCGCACGGCGAGGTCAAGAAGCCGGAGACGATCAACTACCGCACGCTCAAGCCCGAGAAGGACGGCCTCTTCGGCGAGCAGATCTTCGGTCCCTCGCGCGACTGGGAGTGCTCCTGCGGCAAGTACAAGCGCGTGCGCTTCAAGGGCATCGTGTGCGAGCGCTGCGGCGTGGAGGTCACCAAGTCCTCGGTGCGCCGCGAGCGGATGGGCCACATCGAGCTCGCCGCCCCGGTGACGCACATCTGGTACTTCAAGGGCGTGCCGAGCCGTCTGGGCTACCTGCTCGACATGGCGCCGAAGGACTTGGAGAAGGTCATCTACTTCGCCGCCTACATGATCATCTCGGTGGACGAGGAGGGCCGCCACGCGGACCTGCCCGGCCTCGAGAACGAGCTGCGTCTCGAGATCAAGGGCCTGGAGAACCAGCGCGACGCCAAGATCGCCGAGCGGCTGCAGAAGCTGGAGGCCGATCTGGCCGCGCTCGAGGCCGAAGGGGCCAAGAGCGACCAGAAGCGCCGCACCAAGGACGCCGCCGAGAAGGAGATGGGCCAGACCCGTAAGTCCTTCGACGAGCAGATCGCCCACCTCGAGCGGGTCTGGGAGGACTTCCGCGGCCTCAAGGTCGGCGATCTGAAGGCCGAGGACGCCGTCTTCCACGAGCTGCAGGACCGCTACGGCATCTACTTCGAGGGCTACATGGGCGCCGAGGCGATCCAGCGCCGCCTGGCGACCTTCGACCTCCAGGCCGAGTCCGACGACCTGCACCAGCAGATCGCCGAGGGCAAGGGCCAGAAGAAGATCCGGGCGATCAAGCGTCTCCGGGTCGTGAACTCGTTCCTGCAGACCGGCAACTCGCCCACCGCCATGGTGCTCGAGGTGGTCCCGGTCATCCCGCCGGAGCTGCGCCCGATGGTGCAGCTCGACGGCGGCCGCTTCGCCACCAGCGACCTGAACGACCTGTACCGCCGCGTCATCAACCGCAACAACCGCCTCCGCCGCCTGCTCGACCTCGGCGCCCCCGAGATCATCGTGAACAACGAGAAGCGGATGCTGCAGGAGGCCGTCGACGCCCTGTTCGACAACGGCCGGCGCGGCCGGCCGGTCACCGGCACCGGCAATCGCGCCCTGAAGTCCCTCAGCGACATGCTCAAGGGCAAGCAGGGCCGATTCCGCCAGAACCTGCTGGGCAAGCGCGTGGACTACTCGGGCCGCTCGGTCATCGTGGTCGGTCCGCAGCTCAAGCTGCACCAATGCGGTCTGCCCAAGGAGATGGCCCTCGAGCTGTTCAAGCCGTTCGTCATCAAGCGTCTGATCGACCTGAGCCACGCGCAGAACATCAAGAGCGCCAAGCGCATGGTGGAGCGTGCCCGGCCGCAGGTCTGGGACGTGCTCGAGGAGATCATCCGCGAGCGCCCGGTGCTGCTCAACCGCGCTCCCACGCTGCACCGCCTGGGCATCCAGGCCTTCGAGCCGCAGCTGGTCGAGGGCAAGGCTATCCAGCTCCACCCGCTGGTCTGCGCCGCCTTCAACGCCGACTTCGACGGCGACCAGATGGCCGTGCACCTGCCGCTCTCGGTGGAGGCGCAGGCGGAGGCGCGCATCCTGATGCTCGCCTCGAACAACATCCTGAAGCCGTCGGACGGCCGCCCGGTGACCCTGCCCACGCAGGACATGATCATCGGTCTGCACCACCTCACCACCGTGAAGGAGGGCGCCCTCGGCGAGGGCCGTGCCTTCTCCTCGGTGGCCGAGGCGATCATGGCCTTCGACCAGAAGACGCTCGACCTGAACGCCACGGTGCGCATCCGCATGTCGGATGTCGTCTTCGAGCCGGGCAAGGAGCCGGAGGGGCACGAGCCGGGCTCGGCCGTGCTGCTGGAGACCACCCTCGGCCGCGCGCTGTTCAACGAGACCCTGCCGGACGACTACCCCTATGTCGAGGCCGTCGCCGACAAGCCCCAGCTGTCGGCGATCGTGAACGACCTCGCCGAGCGGTACCCGAAGGTCGAGGTCGCCGCGACGCTCGACCGGGTGAAGGATGCCGGGTTCCACTGGGCCACGAGGTCCGGTGTCACGGTCGCGCTCTCCGACGTGCTGACCCCGCCGAACAAGCGCGAGATCATCGCCGGCTACGAGAAGCAGGCCGCGAAGGTGCAGGACCAGTTCGAGAAGGGCCTCACCACCGACGCCGAGCGCCGGCAGGAGCTCATCGAGATCTGGAACCGGGCCACCACCGAGGTCGCCAAGGCGATGGAGGAGAACCTCCCGGAGGACAACAACATCAACCGCATGGTCACCTCCGGTGCCCGAGGCAACTGGATGCAGGTGCGCCAGATCGCCGGTATGCGCGGCCTGGTGTCGAACCCGAAGGGCGAGATCATCCCGCGCCCGATCATCTCGAGCTACCGCGAGGGGCTCTCCGTCGCCGAGTACTTCATCGCGACGCACGGCGCGCGCAAGGGCCTCGCCGACACCGCCCTGCGCACGGCGGACTCCGGATACCTGACCCGCCGGCTGGTGGATGTGGCCCAGGACGTGATCATCCGCGACGACGACTGCGGCACCTCGAAGGGTCTGGAGCTGGTCGTGGCCGCCCCCGGCCCGGACGGCGCGCTGGTCCGCGACGTCAACGTCGAGAACTCGCTCTACGCCCGCAGCCTCGCCGAGGACGCGGTGGACGAGAACGGCACCGTCATCGCCCAGGCCGGCGACGACGTGGGCGATGTGCTGATCAACAAGCTGATCCGCGCCGGCATCACCCATGCCAAGGTCCGCTCGGTGCTCACCTGCGAGTCCGCCGTCGGCGTCTGCGCGGCCTGCTACGGTCGTTCGCTCGCCACCGGCAAGCTCGTGGACATCGGCGAAGCCGTCGGCATCATCGCGGCCCAGTCGATCGGCGAGCCCGGCACGCAGCTGACGATGCGCACCTTCCACACCGGTGGCGTCGCATCCGCCGATGACATCACCCAGGGCCTGCCCCGGGTCACCGAGCTGTTCGAGGCGCGCAGCCCCAAGGGCTCGTCCCCGATCGCGGAGGCCGCCGGCCGCATCACGATCGAGGACACCGAGCGCAGCCGCAAGGTCATCCTGACCCCCGACAGCGGGGACGAGCCGATCGTCTACCCGGTGCTCAAGCGGGCGACCCTGCTGGTGGAGGACGGCGAGCACGTCGAGCTCGGCCAGCAGCTGCACGTCGGCACGGTGGACCCCAAGGAGGTCCTCCGGGTCCGGGGCGTGCGCGCCGTGCAGGAGCACCTGGTCGGCGGCGTCCAGGGCGTCTACCGCTCGCAGGGCGTGCCGATCCACGACAAGCACATCGAGGTCATCGTCCGCCAGATGCTCCGCAAGGTCACCGTGGTCGACCACGGCGACACCGGCCTGCTGCCGGGCGAGCTCGTCGACCGCTTGAAGTACAACGAGCTGAACCGCAAGATTCTCACGGAGGGCGGCAAGACGGCGTCCGCCCGTCAGGAGGTCATGGGCATCACCAAGGCCTCCCTGGCGACCGAGTCGTGGCTGTCGGCGGCGTCGTTCCAGGAGACCACCCGGGTGCTCACCCAGGCGGCGATGGAGGGCAAGTCCGACCCGCTGATGGGCCTGAAGGAGAACGTGATCATCGGCAAGCTGATCCCCGCGGGGACCGGCCTGGCGAAGTACCGCAACGTCACGGTCGAGGCGACGGAGGAGGCGAAGGCCGAGCGCTACCCGAACCGCATCTTCGCGGACGAGTCGGTCTTCAACGAGTCCGACCTGAGCTTCGTCGATTTCGACAGCTTCAGCTCCGACGACTACACGCCGGGAACGTACAGCTGATACGCATCCTCCGAGGGCGTGCTGCGGCTTCATCGCCCAGCACGCCCTCGGGCATTTAAGAGAGGGCCGGGGGCGCTCGATGTGCCCGGGCCCAGACCGGCTTCGCTCTTCGCTTTCCGCGCAGGCGCGCACGAGTAGATTGGGAACGGCCATGATGGCCGATGAGGAGACGCCATGACCGACGAGACCGCGCGCGCCCCCGAGCCCGAGACTGCCCGGGAGCCCGCCGAGAGGTCCGCCGCCGGCCCCGCGCGATCCGCCGAGCAGCCTGCTGAGGCATCCGCCGTGGAGACCGCCCCGGTGCCGCCCGCCGAGGAGTCGGCCGATGAGCCCGTCGAGGTGGAACCGGTGATCCTGGACGAGGTGCACCCCGATGGCGTCCCCGAGCCGGTCGAGGTCGAGCCGGCGGATGTCGAGCCGGTGGATGTCGAGCCAGTTCCGGGGGCCGGGCCCGCGGATGACCGCCCGGCAGCCCCGCGCTCCAGCGATGACTCCGATGCCGATGCCGATGACGCCGACGCCGACACGAAGGCCTATGACGCCCCTCTCGTGCAGACGGTCTACGTGCAGGCGCCCCGGGAGCCGAAGAAGCGCGGCAACCGGCTGGTCGGGCTGATCACCGCTCTCGTGACCACGATCGTCTATGCCGCGGCATATGCGTTCCTCGCCTGGCTCGTCATGCCGCTGCTCGCCCCCGAGGGGGCCACCGGGTTCCGCTTCGACGACTTCGTGCAGAACGGCGCGTTCTGGGTGCCGGTCGCCGTGTTCCTCGTCGCCTTCGTGCTGCTGGCCGTGCTGTCCAACCGCGCATCGTGGTGGGTCTACATCGTCGGCAGCCTCGTGGTCGCCCTCGTCGTCTACTTCGCGACCATCGGCATCCTGCTGCTCATGAACGGCGTGGTCACCCTGACCCCGGCACAGGCCGCCGAGCAGTTCCGCCTGGCCGCGGCCAAGCCCCTCGTGGTGCTGGCTGCCGTCGTGGCCCGGGAGGCGGCGGTGTGGGGCGGGGCGGTCGTCGCCGCGAGCGCCCGCCGTGTGCGGCAGCGCAACGTCGAGACGATGGCCGAGTACCAGCGCGCCGCGGCCGACCACCGGGCCCGGATGAACGGGGTGACGGCGGTCGATGGCTGAACGGCGGGCCGCCGGGGTCCGCCGCCCGGCGCTGCTCGCGCTCATGATCACCGTGCTCTACGGCGCCCTGGTCACCGCCGTCGACGGCTTCATCGCCCTGCTCGGCGATCAGGATCCGGTGCCCTACGCCGACGCCGGTCCCCTCGTGGGCCCCGGCATGGGCCTCGTCGCCTGCGCGATCGTGTTCTGGGCGGCGCTGCGCGGCCTGCGCCGCCCCGCCCGGGCGATCGTCCGGGCGCTCCTGGCGGCCCTCGCCGTCTACGTGCTCGGCCCGCTCGCGGGGGCGCTGCTGTACCTGCTCGGGTCGGCGGATGCCTTCCGTCCGGTGCTCTTCCTGGCCCACTTCCTGCTCAGCCCCTTCACGATCGCGGCGGCCCTGATCGCGCTGCTGGCGGTCGCCCTCGTCCCCGCCCTGGCCGCCTCATCCGCCCTGCGGGAGCTCTAGCCGGCAGGCTCGGGTTCATTTGACCAGACCGGCCCGAGAGACTATTCTTTACCGGGTGTGCGCTTTGCCGCGCGCCGATTCTTTCGGTCCGTCAAGCACGTCGTGAGACAAGCATCGTCTCGCACAAGCACAGCGCGAAGCCGGATCCGCCAGCGGGTCTCCACAGCGACACCGACCAGCGTTACCGTCACCATCTCGTACCGCCGGTGGGATCAGACGAACTCGCCCGTCCTGTGGGTGCGGGCGAGGGACCAAACCATAGAGCGGTACGAATACCAAGGAGCAGTTAGTGCCAACGATCCAGCAGTTGGTCCGGAAGGGGCGCAACCCCAAGGTGATCACCACCAAGGCGCCGGCCCTGAAGGGCAATCCTCAGCAGCGCGGGGTGTGCACCCGCGTCTACACCACGACTCCCAAGAAGCCGAACTCGGCTCTGCGCAAGGTGGCTCGTGTCAAGCTGAGCAACGGCACCGAGGTCACGGCCTACATCCCCGGCGAGGGCCACAACCTGCAGGAGCACTCGATGGTGCTCGTCCGCGGCGGCCGGGTCAAGGACCTCCCCGGCGTCCGCTACAAGATCGTCCGCGGCGCCTTGGACACCCAGGCCGTGAAGAACCGCAAGCAGGCTCGCAGCCGCTACGGCGCGAAGATGGAGAAGAAGTAATGCCGCGCAAGGGTCCGGCCACGAAGCGTCCGGTCGTCGCCGATCCGGTCTACGGCGCCCCGGTCGTCAGCCAGCTCGTCAACAAGATCCTGGTCGACGGCAAGAAGGGCCTGGCCGAGCGGATCGTCTACGACGCGCTGGCCAATGTCGCGGCGAAGAACGGCGCGGATGCGGTGGCCACCCTGAAGAAGGCCCTCGACAATGTGCGCCCCACCCTCGAGGTCAAGAGCCGCCGCGTCGGCGGTTCGACCTACCAGGTGCCGGTCGAGGTCAAGCCGCATCGTGCGAACACCCTCGCCCTGCGCTGGCTCACGACCTATGCGAAGGCGCGTCGCGAGAAGACCATGACCGAGCGTCTCACCAACGAGATCCTGGACGCGTCGAACGGTCTGGGCGCCGCGGTGAAGCGCCGGGAGGACACGCACAAGATGGCCGATGCGAACAAGGCCTTCGCGCACTACCGCTGGTAGGCCTGCGGCCCGCCGGCGGTGCAGGGCGCGCTGGAGCTATAGCGAAGGCCATCTCCGGCCCTCGCCGTGACGCCGGCGCCGAAGCCCGTCCCGGGCTTCGGACCCAAACTTGATAGTGACGGGCTCGCCCCGAGAAACACGAACTTAGAACCCCGACAGTAAGGAACACACCGTGGCACAGGACGTGCTCACCGACCTGACCAAGGTCCGCAACATCGGCATCATGGCGCATATCGACGCCGGCAAGACGACGACGACCGAGCGCATCCTCTTCTACACCGGGGTCAACCACAAGATCGGCGAGACCCACGACGGCGCCTCGACCACCGACTGGATGGAGCAGGAGCAGGAGCGCGGCATCACCATCACCTCCGCTGCTGTGACCTGTTTCTGGAACAAGAACCAGATCAACATCATCGACACCCCGGGCCACGTCGACTTCACCGTCGAGGTGGAGCGCAGCCTGCGCGTGCTCGACGGCGCCGTCGCCGTCTTCGACGGCAAGGAGGGCGTGGAGCCCCAATCCGAGACGGTGTGGCGCCAGGCCGACAAGTACAACGTCCCGCGCATCTGCTTCGTCAACAAGATGGACAAGCTGGGCGCCGACTTCTACTTCACGGTGAGCACCATCGTGAGCCGTCTGGGCGCCAAGCCGCTCGTGCTGCAGCTGCCGATCGGCTCCGAGAGCGATTTCGTCGGCGTGGTGGACCTCGTCGAGATGCGCGCGCTCGTGTGGCCCAGCGATGCCAAGGGCGATGTGACCATGGGCGCCAAGTACGAGGTCCGCGAGATCCCGGACGAGCTCAAGGCCAAGGCCGACGAGTACCATCAGCAGCTGCTGGAGGCGGTGGCCGAGACCGACGACGCCCTGCTCGAGAAGTTCTTCGGCGGCGAGGAGATCACCGTCGCGGAGATCAAGGCCGCGGTCCGCAAGCTCACGGTGAGCAGCGAGGTCTACCCGGTGCTCTGCGGATCGGCCTTCAAGAACCGCGGGGTCCAGCCCATGCTCGACGCCGTCATCGACTACCTGCCGGGCCCGCTCGACGTCCCCGCCATCCAAGGCCGTGACCCGCGCGACGAGGAGAAGGTCATCGAGCGCCACCCCGACGCGAAGGAGCCGTTCGCGGCGCTCGCGTTCAAGGTCGCCGTGCATCCCTTCTTCGGCCGTCTGACGTACATCCGCGTCTACTCCGGTCACCTGGAGGGCGGCTCCGCGGTCGCCAACTCGACCAAGGGCAGGAAAGAGCGCATCGGCAAGATCTTCCAGATGCACGCCAACAAGGAGAACCCGGTCGACAGCGTGACCGCCGGACACATCTACGCGGTGATCGGGCTCAAGGACACCACCACCGGCGACACGCTCTGCGATCTGAACCAGCAGGTCATCCTCGAGTCGATGTCGTTCCCCGAGCCGGTCATCCACGTCGCCATCGAGCCGAAGACGAAGGCCGACCAGGAGAAGCTGGGCATGGCCATCCAGAAGCTGGCCGAGGAGGACCCGACCTTCCGCACCCACCAGGACGAGGACACCGGCCAGACGGTCATCTCCGGCATGGGCGAGCTGCACCTGGACATCCTGGTCGACCGGATGAAGCGGGAGTTCCACGTCGAGGCCAACGTCGGCAAGCCCCAGGTCGCCTATCGCGAGACGATCCGCAAGGCGGTGGAGAAGCACGACTACACGCACAAGAAGCAGACCGGTGGTTCCGGGCAGTTCGCGAAGGTGCAGATCGGGCTGGAGCCGCTGGAGGTGTCGGCCGACACGTTCTACGAGTTCGAGAGCAAGGTGACCGGCGGCCGGGTGCCGAAGGAGTACATCCCCTCGGTCGACCAGGGCATCCAGTCCGCACTGGCCGTCGGCGTCCTGGCCGGCTACCCCATGGTCGGGGTCAAGGCGATCCTGCTGGACGGCCAGGCCCACGAGGTCGACTCGTCCGAGATGGCGTTCAAGATCGCCGGTTCGATGGCCTTCAAGGAGGCCGCCCGCAAAGCGAGCCCCGTGCTCCTCGAGCCGCTCATGGCGGTGGAGGTCCGCACCCCCGAGGAGTACATGGGCGACGTGATCGGCGATCTGAACTCTCGCCGGGGCCAGATCCAGTCCATGGAGGACGCCACCGGGGTGAAGGTCATCCGGGCCACTGTTCCTCTGTCGGAGATGTTCGGGTATGTGGGCGATCTGAGGTCGAAGACCTCGGGGCGCGCCGTCTACTCGATGAGCTTCGACAGCTACTCTGAAGTGCCGCGTGCGGTCGCCGATGAGATCATCCAGAAGAGCAAGGGGGAGTGACGACGCGCCTGTCGCGTCGCCGCTCGAGGGGTGCCGAGGACCCGTCCGAGACGCGCCAACCCTACGAGTAACATAGCTACACGAAACCGCAAAGAGTCCGGTCGAAATCCGTCGGTCGGAAAAACTATACGAGTCCTGAGGAGGACCCATTGGCGAAGGCAAAGTTCGAGCGGACTAAGCCGCACGTCAACATCGGTACCATTGGTCACGTCGACCACGGTAAGACCACGTTGACGGCTGCGATCACCAAGGTGCTGCATGACAAGTACCCCACGCTCAATGCTGCATCGGCGTACGACCAGATCGACAACTCGCCGGAAGAGAAGCAGCGCGGCATCACGATCAACATCTCGCACGTCGAGTACCAGACCGAGAAGCGCCACTACGCGCACGTCGACGCTCCCGGCCACGCCGATTACATCAAGAACATGATCACCGGCGCCGCTCAGATGGACGGGGCGATCCTCGTGGTCTCCGCCACCGACGGTCCCATGCCGCAGACCCGCGAGCACGTGCTGCTCGCCCGTCAGGTCGGCGTGCCCTACATCGTGGTCGCGCTCAACAAGACCGACATGGTCGACGACGAGGAGATCCTCGAGCTCGTCGAGATCGAGGTCCGCGAGCTGCTCTCCAGCCAGGAGTTCGACGGCGACAACGCCCCCGTCGTGCGCGTCTCGGCCCTGAAGGCCCTCGAGGGCGACGAGAAGTGGGCCGCCGCCGTCGCCGACCTCATGGACAAGGTCGACGAGTTCGTGCCGGAGCCGGTCCGTGCTCTCGACAAGCCGTTCCTCATGCCGGTCGAGGACGTCTTCACCATCACCGGTCGCGGCACCGTCGTCACCGGCCGGGTCGAGCGCGGTCTGCTCAAGCCGAACGAGGAGATCGAGATCGTCGGCATCAAGGAGAAGTCCTCGAAGACCACCGTCACCGCCATCGAGATGTTCCGCAAGACGCTCGACGACGCCCGTGCGGGTGAGAACGTCGGTCTGCTGCTCCGCGGCACCAAGCGCGAGGAGGTGGAGCGCGGCCAGGTCATCGTCAAGCCCGGCTCGATCACCCCGCACACGGTGTTCGAGGCGACCGCCTACATCCTCTCCAAGGACGAGGGCGGCCGTCACAACCCGTTCTATGCGAACTACCGTCCGCAGTTCTACTTCCGCACCACGGACGTCACCGGGGTCATCGCGCTGCCCGAGGGCACCGAGATGGTCATGCCGGGCGACACCACCGAGATGACCGTCACGCTGATCCAGCCGATCGCCATGGAGGAGGGTCTGCGCTTCGCCATCCGCGAGGGCGGCCGCACCGTCGGCGCCGGCACGGTGACGAAGATCATCAAGTAGCGCTCTGTCGTGAGGGGGTCGGGCATGCGCCCGGTCCCCTCACGCATGTCTGTGCCCGATTCCTCGCGCGCGGGGGGATAGTCTTCTTGTCCGTGACTTCACTCGCGCCACCGAGAGGCTACACGCTGGGACTGCTGCTCCTGACCGCCTCGACCGGGGCGGTGGATGCGGTGAGCTATCTCGCCCTCGACCGCGTGTTCACCGGGAACATGACCGGGAACGTGCTCTTCATCGGCTTCGCCCTGGTCGGGGTGGCCGGCATCCCCCTGCTGAACAACGTCATCGCGCTGCTCGGCTTCGTCGCCGGATCGATCGTGGGCGGCCGCATCGTCGGACGAGGCCATCCCGCGGGGCTGCCCACCGCATCCGTCGCCACCCTGGCCGCGGGCGCCGTCGTGCTCCTCGGGCTCGCCTCGATCTGGTCGGCGGGAGCCGGGCTGCCCTCCTGGGCGATGCTGGCGATCACCGCCCTGCTGGCCGCCGTGATGGGCGCCCAGGTCAGCGCGGTCAAGCCGATCGGCAACAGCGACATCACCACCATCGTGATCACGAGCACCCTGGCGAACCTGTCGCGGGAGAGCCGCCTGGGCGGCGGGCGCGGCCAGCGCTGGTTCCACCGGCTGTCGGCGATCGTCTTCATGGGCATCGGAGCCACGCTCGGGGCGTGGTCGGTGCTGTGGCTGTCCGGGCCGATCGCCCTCTTCGTGGCGGCCGGGATCTTCACGGCGGCCAGCGCGGTGATGCTGGTGACGGCTCGGCGGCATCCGGTCGCTTAAAGCTCCAGTGCGCGGGTTGCAGCGACCCCCCCGGCTGTGGCAGACTCTTCTAGTTCAACATTCCGTGACGCTGTGCGCAGCGAGCGCGGATCACTGCCAGGCAGTGCATAGATTCTTTGCCCGGATCGTCGAGATCCAGTGTCATGAGACGAGGGCGCAGGTCTAGGCCGCGGGCAGCAGAACGCGAAACTCTTCGATCACCATCGTCCACAGCAGGATAAGCGTGTGCGGCTGGGGCGACACGCCCGAGCGCGGGGGTCGGTGCGGGGGTCGATGGACGAGCGGTCTTTGGCAGGAAAACAGCGGTGCGGGCGCAGGAGTGCTCGATGAGCGTCTTCGGATGCACGAGGTACTAAAGAGAGTGAGCAGACATGGCGGGACAGAAGATCCGCATCCGGCTTAAGTCGTACGACCACGAGGTCATCGACAGCTCGGCGCGCAAGATCGTCGACACGGTCACCCGTGCCGGTGCGACCGTCGTGGGCCCGGTCCCGCTGCCGACGGAGAAGAACGTCGTCGTCGTGATCCGTTCCCCCCACAAGTACAAGGACAGCCGCGAGCACTTCGAGAAGCGCACCCACAAGCGCCTGATCGACATCATCGACCCGACGCCGAAGGCCGTCGACTCGCTGATGCGCCTCGACCTGCCGGCCGACGTCAACATCGAGATCAAGCTCTGAGCGGCTGAAGGAGCGAACCATGGCTACAACCAGTGCTAGGGACAAGCAGGCGACCAAGGGCGTGCTGGGCACCAAGCTCGGCATGACCCAGGTCTGGGACGCCGGCAACAGGCTGATCCCGGTGACCGTCGTCGAGGTCTCCCCGAACGTGGTCACGCAGCTGCGCACCCCGGAGACCGACGGCTACTCCGCCATCCAGATCGCCTACGGCCAGATCGACCCGCGCAAGGTCAACAAGCCGGCCGCCGGGCACTTCGCCAAGGCCGGTGTGACGCCGCGCCGTCACCTCGCCGAGGTCCGCACGAGCGACGCCGCCGAGTACAGCCTCGGCCAGGAGATCGGCGTGGGCATCTTCGAGCCCGGCCAGAAGGTCGACGTGATCGGCACCAGCAAGGGCAAGGGCTTCGCCGGTGTCATGAAGCGCCACAACTTCCAGGGCGTCAGCGCCTCGCACGGCGCCCACCGCAACCACCGCAAGCCGGGCTCCATCGGTGCCTCCTCGACCCCGAGCCGGGTGTTCAAGGGCATGCGGATGGCCGGACGCATGGGCGGCGATCGCGTCTCCGTGCTGAACCTGACGGTGCACAGCATAGACCCCGAGCGCAATCTGCTGCTGGTCAAGGGGGCCGTCCCCGGCGCCCGGGGCCGCATCGTCTTCGTCCGCAACGCAGTGAAGGGGGCGTAGCCATGGCGAACACGCTCGACGTCATCGACTCGAAGGGCAAGGCCGTCGGCACCGTCGACCTGCCCGCCGAGACCTTCGACGTGCAGACCAATGTGCCGCTGATCCACCAGGTGGTCGTGGCCCAGCTGGCGGCTGCCCGGCAGGGCACCCATGACACCAAGAGTCGGGGCGAGGTCTCCGGCGCCGGACGCAAGCCGTTCAAGCAGAAGGGGACCGGCCGGGCCCGCCAGGGCTCGATCCGCGCCCCGCAGATGACCGGCGGTGGCGTGGTGCACGGCCCGCAGCCGCGCGACTACGCGCAGCGCACGCCCAAGAAGATGATCGCGGCGGCTCTGCGCGGCGCGCTCTCCGACCGGGCCCGCGGCGACCGCATCCACGTCGTCGACTCGATCGCCGGCGGCGACACCCCCTCGACGAAGGCCGCGGCCGCGCTGCTGTCGGGCATCTCCACCAGCCGGCACATCCTGGTGGTGCTCGACCGGAGCGACGAGGTCAGCCGCAAGAGCGTCCGGAACATCCCGGGCATCACGGTGCTGGCCTACGACCAGCTCAACGCCTACGACGTGCTGCTCAGCGACGACATCGTCTTCACCAAGAGCGCCTACGACTCGTTCATCGCCTCGACGACGAAGAAGCAGAAGGAAGAGGTCAGCGCATGACCGCCGCCGACAAGGACCCCCGCGACATCATCCTGTCGCCGGTCGTCTCCGAGAAGAGCTATGGCCTGATCGACCAGGGCAAGTACACCTTCCTGGTGGACCCCCGCTCGAACAAGACCGAGATCAAGCTCGCCATCGAGAAGATCTTCAACGTGGAGGTCGCCTCGATCAACACGCTGAACAAGAAGGGCAAGACGCGCCGGACCCGCTTCGGCATCGGCAAGCGCAAGGACACCAAGCGCGCCATCGTCACGCTCAAGTCCGGCTCCATCGACATCTTCACGGCAGTCGGCTAGGAAGCGCAGGGATACAGAATGTCTATTCGCAAGTACAAGCCGACGACCGCGGGACGCCGCGGCGCCTCCGTCGCCGACTTCACCGAGATCACCCGGTCGACCCCCGAGAAGTCGCTGCTGCGCCCGCTGTCCAAGACGGGCGGTCGCAACAACTCGGGCCGCATCACGACCCGGCACATCGGCGGCGGCCACAAGCGCCAGTACCGGGTGATCGACTTCCGCCGCAATGACAAGGACGGCGTCAACGCCCGCGTCGCGGAGATCGAATACGACCCGAACCGCACGGCGCGCATCGCGCTGCTGCACTTCGTGGACGGCACCAAGCGCTACATCATCGCGCCGGACAAGCTGCACCAGGGCGACATCGTCGAATCCGGTCCCTCGGCCGACATCAAGCCGGGCAACAACCTGCCGCTGCGCAACATCCCGGTCGGCACCGTCGTGCACGCGATCGAGCTCAAGCCGGGCGGCGGCGCCAAGCTCGCCCGCTCGGCCGGGGCATCCGTCCGTCTCGTGGCCAAGGAGGGCCCCTACGCGCAGCTGCGGCTGCCCTCGGGCGAGATCCGCAACGTCGACGCGCGCTGCCGCGCGACGGTGGGCGAGGTCGGCAACGCCGAGCAGTCGAACATCAGCTGGGGCAAGGCCGGGCGGATGCGCTGGAAGGGCGTGCGACCGACGGTCCGCGGCGTCGCGATGAACCCGGTCGACCACCCGCACGGCGGTGGCGAGGGCAAGACCTCCGGCGGCCGTCACCCGGTCACCCCGTGGGGCCAGCCCGAGGGCCGCACCCGCCACATGAACAAAGAGAGCGACAAGTTCATCGTTCGCCGCCGCACCGTCGGCAAGAAGCGCAAGTAGCCAGGAACCAAGGGAAGACAAAGAATGCCACGCAGTCTTAAGAAGGGCCCCTTCGTCGACGAGCACCTGTTCCGCAAGGTGGCCAAGGCGAACGAGTCCGGCAGCAAGAACGTGATCAAGACCTGGTCGCGCCGCTCCATGATCGTCCCGTCGTTCCTCGGCCACACCATCGCGGTGCACGACGGACGCAAGCACATCCCGGTGTTCATCACCGAGACGATGGTCGGGCACAAGCTGGGGGAGTTCGCCCCCACCCGCACCTTCCGCGGCCACGAGAAGGACGACAAGAAGGGTCGCCGCCGCTGACGCGGTGGTGGGAAGGAGGAAGAGATGGTGGAGTCGATCGCCCGCGTGCGACACATCCGCATTACCCCCCAGAAGGCTCGTCGCGTCGTCAACATGATCCGTGGCAAGCAGGCCAGCGAGGCTCTGGCGATCCTGAAGTTCGCCCCTCAGGACGCCAGCAACGTCGTGTACAAGCTCGTCGCATCCGCCATGGCGAACGCCCGGGTGAAGGCGGACGCCTCCAACAGCTACCTGGATGAGGACGATCTGGTGATCGCGAAGGCCTACGTCGACGACGGCGTGACCCTCAAGCGGCACCAGCCCCGCGCCCAGGGACGCGCGTTCCAGATCCTGAAGCGCACCAGCCACATCACCGTGGTGCTGGCCACCCCCGATGTGCTCGCCGGCGCGACGGACACGGCCAAGAGACCACAGCAGCGAGCCCAGAAGGCGAGGACCAACTAAATGGGCCAGAAAGTAAACCCATACGGCTTCCGTCTGGGCATCACCACGGATCACGTGTCCCGGTGGTTCTCCGACAGCACCAAGGGCGGTCAGCGCTACAGCGACTATGTCGCCGAGGACGTGAGGATCCGCAACCTGCTCAAGGACTCGCTGGACCGTGCCGGGGTCGCGCGCATCGAGATCGAGCGGACCAGGGACCGCGTGCGGGTGGACATCCACACCGCCCGCCCGGGCATCGTGATCGGCCGGCGCGGCGCCGAGGCCGAGCGCATCCGCGCCGACCTCGAGAAGCTCACCGGCAAGCAGATCCAGCTGAACATCCTCGAGGTGAAGAACCCGGAGGCCGAGGCCCAGCTGGTGGCCCAGGGGATCGCCGAGCAGCTCAGCGCCCGCGTGGCGTTCCGCCGCGCCATGCGCAAGGGGCTGCAGGGCGCCCAGCGCGCCGGGGCCAAGGGCGTGCGCATCCAGGTCTCCGGCCGGCTGGGCGGCGCCGAGATGAGCCGCTCCGAGTTCTACCGCGAGGGACGGGTGCCGCTGCACACGCTCCGCGCGAACATCGACTACGGCTTCTACGAGGCTCGGACCACCTTCGGCCGCATCGGCGTGAAGGTGTGGATCTACAAGGGCGACGTGACGAACAAGGAGCTGGCCCGCGAGCAGGCGAACGCGAAGTCCACGCGGCCGGAGCGCCGCGACGACCGCCGCCGCGGCGGTGCCGCCAAGGTGGAGTCGCCAGTGGGAGTGGAGGCCTGAGATGTTGATTCCCCGCAAGGTCAAGTACCGCAAGCAGCACCACCCCCGTCGCAGCGGCCAGGCCACCGGCGGCACGACCGTCACCTTCGGCGAGTACGGCATCCAGGCGCTGACCCCCGCCTATGTGACGAACCGCCAGATCGAGGCGGCGCGTATCGCGATGACCCGGCACATCAAGCGTGGCGGGAAGGTCTGGATCAACGTCTATCCCGACCGCCCGATCACCAAGAAGCCCGCCGAGACCCGGATGGGCTCCGGCAAGGGCTCGCCCGAGTGGTGGGTCGCCAACGTCAAGCCCGGCCGGGTGCTCTTCGAGCTCAGCGGCGTGGCGGAGCCCATCGCCCGTGAGGCGCTGAGCCGTGCCATCCACAAGCTGCCCCTGAAGGCCCGCATCATCAAGCGCGAAGAAGGTGACGCATAATGGCGATCGGATCCAAGGAGCTCACCCCGACGGAGCTCGACACCTTCGAGGACGAGCGGCTGCTCGCCGAGCTGAAGAAGGCCAAGGAGGAGCTGTTCAACCTGCGCTTCCAATCGGCCACCGGTCAGCTCGAGAGCCACGGGCGGCTGCGTGCCGTCAAGCGCGACATCGCCAGGATCTACACGATCATCCGCGAGCGCGAGCTCGGCATCCGGGCCACGCCCGTCGCGGCCGAGCCCGCGGCGGCGCCCGCGAAGCGCAGGACCAAGAAGGCGGATGAGCCGGCCGAGCAGGCCGAGGCAGCCGCCGACGACCAGACCGAGGAGGCCTGAGCATGGCAACCAAGAGCAAGACGGATGAGGCTCCCGTGCTCGAGCGCGGGTACCGCAAGGCCCGTCGCGGCTACGTGACCAGCGACAAGATGGACAAGACCATCGTCGTCGAGGTCGAGGACCGGGTGAAGCACCCGCTCTACGGCAAGGTCATCCGCCGTTCGTCGAAGGTTAAGGCCCACGACGAGGGCAACACCGCCGGCATCGGCGACCTCGTGCTCATCAGCGAGACCCGTCCGCTCAGCGCGTCAAAGCGCTGGAGGCTCGTCGAAATACTCGAAAAGGCGAAGTAGCCCTCCAGCTCGCTTCGGAAACGTTTAAGGAACAGGTAGATGCTTCAGCAGGAATCCCGGCTCAAGGTCGCCGACAACACCGGCGCCAAGGAGCTGCTGACGATTCGCGTGCTCGGCGGATCGGGCCGTCACTATGCCGGCCTGGGCGACATCATCGTCGCCACGGTCAAGGATGCGATCCCCGGCGGCAACGTGAAGAAGGGCGACATCGTCAAGGCGGTGATCGTTCGCACCAAGAAGTCGACCCGTCGTCCCGACGGCTCGTACATCAAGTTCGACGAGAACGCGGCGGTGATCTTGAAGAGCGACGGGGACCCCCGCGGTACCCGCATCTTCGGACCGGTCGGCCGCGAGCTCCGCGACAAGAGGTTCATGAAGATCATCTCGTTGGCACCGGAGGTCATCTGATCATGGAGAAGATCAAGAAGGGCGACCTGGTCCAGGTCATCAGCGGGCGCAGCCAGGACCGCGGCGGAAGCCGGGGCAAGCAGGGGCGCGTCATCGAGGTGATCCCGGGCAAGGACCGGGTCATCGTCGAGGGCGTGAACTTCGTGACCAAGCACACCCGTGTCGGCCAGAGCCAGCGCGGCACCAAGACGGGCGGCATCGAGACGATGGAGGCGCCCATCCACGTCTCCAACGTCGCGCTCGTCGACCCCGAGACGAAGAAGCCGACCCGGGTCGGCTTCCGCGCAAAGGTGGTGGAGAAGGACGGCGTGAAGAAGACCGTCCACGTCCGCTACGCCAAGAAGTCAGGTAAGGACCTGTGACAGTGACCACGACCGCACCGACGGGGCAGACCAGAGTGCTGCCCCGGCTCAAGCAGAAGTACCGCACCGAGATCGCCGCCCGGCTCCAGCAGGAGTTCGGCTACGGCAATGTGCACCAGGTGCCGACGATCGTCAAGATCGTCGTCAACACCGGTGTCGGCGAGGCCGCCCGCGACGGCAAGGTCATCGAGGGCGCCGTGCGGGATCTGGCGGCCATCACCGGCCAGAAGCCGCAGGTGACCGCCGCCCGCAAGTCGATCGCGCAGTTCAAGCTGCGCGAGGGCCAGCCGATCGGCGCGCATGTGACCCTGCGGGGAGATCGCGCCTGGGAGTTCCTGGACCGGCTGCTCTCGCTCGCGCTGCCCCGCATCCGCGACTTCCGCGGCCTGAGCGACCGGCAGTTCGACGGCCACGGCAACTACACCTTCGGCCTCACGGAGCAGTCGGTGTTCCACGAGATCGACCAGGACAAGATCGACCGGGTGCGCGGCTTCGACATCACCGTCGTGACCTCGGCGAAGACCGACGACGAGGGCCGGGCGCTGCTGCGCGCCCTGGGCTTCCCGTTCAAGACAGCAGAAAACACCCAGTGACACCGATCGGGCAGGTCGTCACCCGTGTACCGGATGCCGAAACCGCCTGAGTGAGGAAACCAACGCAATGACTATGACAGATCCGGTCGCGGACATGCTGACCAGACTGCGCAACGCCAACTCGGCGTACCACGAGACCGTCTCCATGCCGCACAGCAAGCTGAAGGCCCACATCGCCGACATCCTGAAGTCGGAGGGGTACATCGCGGATTGGAAGGTTGAGGATGCCCGGGTGGGCAAGACGCTCACCCTCAGCCTCAAGTTCGGCCCGAACCGCGAGCGCTCCATCGCCGGCATCAAGCGGGTGTCGAAGCCGGGCCTGCGCGTCTACGCCAAGTCGACCGAGCTGCCCCGCGTGCTCGGCGGCCTGGGCGTGGCCATCCTGTCCACCTCGTCCGGCCTCCTCACGGACCGTCAGGCGACCAAGAAGGGCGTGGGCGGGGAAGTCCTCGCCTACGTGTGGTGATCCGTCATGTCGCGTATCGGAAGACTTCCCATCGAGATCCCGTCCGGGGTCGCTGTCACGGTCGACGGTTCGGCCGTCACCGTCAAGGGCCCGAAGGGCGAGCTGGCGCTCACCGTGGCCGAGCCCATCGAGGTCAAGGTCGAGGAGGGCCAGATCCTGGTCACCCGGCCGGATGACGAGCGCGAGTCGCGCTCGTTGCACGGCTTGACCCGCACCCTCATCGCCAACCAGATCGTCGGCGTCACCCAGGGCTACTCCAAGGCGCTGGAGATCGTCGGCACCGGATATCGCGTGCAGGCCAAGGGGAGCGCACTCGAGTTCGCCCTGGGCTTCTCGCACCCGATCACCGTCGAGCCCCCGGCCGGCATCAGCTTCGCCGTCGAGGGCAACAACAAGGTGACCGTCCACGGCATCGACAAGCAGGCCGTCGGCGAGGTCGCCGCAAACATCCGCAAGCTTCGCAAGCCCGAGCCCTACAAGGGCAAGGGCGTCCGGTACGCCGGCGAGGTCGTCCGCCGCAAGGCCGGGAAGGCTGGTAAGTGATCATGGCTCTGGGAACGAGAGGCAAGACCAAGTCGGCGGCGAAGGGCCGCCGCCACGCCCGCATCCGCAAGAAGATCGTCGGCACGACCTCCAAGCCCCGCCTGGTCGTCACGCGCTCGGCCCGGCACGTCTTCGTGCAGCTCGTCGACGACTCGAAGGGCCACACCCTGGTGTCGGCCTCGACGCTCGAGCCGGAGCTGCGCTCCCTCGAGGGCGACAAGACGGCCAAGGCCCGCAGGGTCGGCGAGCTGATCGCCGATCGCGCCAAGAAGGCCGGGATCGACGCGGTGGTGTTCGACCGCGGTGGCCGGCAGTACGCGGGACGCGTCGCGGCCATCGCCGAGGGGGCACGAGAGGGCGGATTGAACCTGTGAGCGCAGAGAGCAAGAAGGAGCAAGACGTGACGTCTGAGGCAACCGAGGCCCGCGGGACCGCGCCGGTGGAGAACGCCGCCGGCACCGCGCCCGACCTCGACACCGAGCCGCGCGAGGCGCGACGCGGTGGCCGTGAACGCAACCCCAACCAGCAGCGGGGGAGCCGTGACTCCGACAAGAGCCAGTTCCTCGAGCGCGTGGTGACCATTAACCGCGTCTCCAAGGTCGTCAAGGGCGGCCGGCGGTTCAGCTTCACGGCGCTGGTGGTCGTCGGTGACGGCAACGGCATGGTGGGCGTCGGCTACGGCAAGGCCCGCGAGGTGCCGACGGCCATCTCGAAGGGCGTGGAGGAGGCCAAGAAGAACTTCTTCCGCGTGCCCCGGGTCGGCAAGACCATTCCGCACCCCGTCCAGGGCGAGGCCGCTGCGGGGGTCGTGCTCATGCGCCCCGCCGCCGCCGGGACCGGCGTCATCGCCGGCGGCCCCGTGCGGGCGGTGCTGGAGTGCGCCGGCATCCACGACGTCCTGAGCAAGTCGCTCGGGTCGTCGAACACCATCAACATCGTCCACGCGACGGTGAACGCGCTGCAGCAGCTCGAGGAGCCCGCCGCGGTCGCGGCCCGTCGCGGCCTGGCGGCCGACGAGGTCGTCCCCGAGCAGATCCTGCGGATCCAAGCCGCGACAGCGAAGGCAGGTGCCTGATGGCCGCACGCATCAAAGTGACCCAGATCAAATCCAGGATCAGCGAGAAGCAGAACCAGCGCGACACCCTGCGCAGTCTCGGGCTCAAGCGTATGGGCGACAGCGTCGTCCGCGAGGACACCCCCCAGACCAGGGGCTATGTGCGCGCGGTCGCCCACCTGGTCAAAGTCGAGGAGATTGACTGATGGCTGACGAGAAGAAGACGCCTGCATCCGACCCCGAGAAGAAGGGGACGACGAAGGGCACGGCGAAGGAGGGCGCCAAGGCGCCGGCCAAGCCCGCCGCCAAGAGCGCTGCCAAGAGCGCGCCGGCCAAGAGCTCCGCCGCCAAGGGCACGGAGCCGAAGGCCTCGGCTGCTCCCAAGGCCGCGGCCAAGCCTGCCGCGAAGGCACCCGCCAAGACGGCTGCCGCGACCAAGCCGGCTACTAAGACGGCTGCCGCGAAGGACGCCGAGAAGCCCGCCCAGGCGGCCAAGGCCGCGTCCAGCGACGCCGGGAAGCCCGCGGCCAAGGCGGCCGCATCCAAGCCCGCCGCTGCGAAGCCCGCTGCCGCGAAGGCCGCCGAGGCCAAGGCCGCTGACGCCAAGGAGCCGGCCGCGAAGGGCGAGGCTTCGGCCGCGAAGAAGGCCCCCGCCAAGAAGGTCGATGTGGCACCGGCGCGGCCGCAGGTGCTGAAGCTGCACCACCTCCGCCCGGCAGCCGGCTCCAAGACCGCCAAGACCCGGGTCGGCCGGGGCGAGGCATCCAAGGGCAAGACCGCCGGCCGCGGCACGAAGGGGACCAAGGCCCGCAACCAGGTGAAGATCGGCTTCGAGGGCGGCCAGATGCCGCTGCACATGCGCACTCCCAAGCTGCGCGGGTTCAAGAACCCGTTCCGCGTCGAGTACCAGGTGGTCAACCTCGAGAAGCTCGCCGAGCTCTACCCGAACGGCGGCGAGGTGACCGTGAGCGACCTCGTGGCCAAGGGTGCGGTGCGCAAGAACGAGAAGGTCAAAGTTCTCGGCTCCGGGGACATTGCCGTTAAGCTGACTGTTGCGGTTGACAAGGTCTCTGGCTCCGCTGAGCAGAAGATCGTCGCGGCGGGCGGCTCGGTCCGATGAGCCGTCCGGGACGGCATCCCACCGTCCCGGAGCTCACCGGTAGTCGCCCGGGTGGCCCGCAGTCGGCTACCCTCGCTACGTAAGCAAAACTGGAGGCCTGGTGTTCAGAGCTATCGCGCGCATCTATCGCACGCCGGATCTGCGCAAGAAGATCGGGTTCACGCTCGGCATCATCGCCCTGTTCCGCCTCGGCTCGTTCATCCCCTCCCCGTTCATCGACTTCGGCAATGTGCAGAAGTGCCTCGCGGCCAACGAGGCGGGATCGGGCGGGCTCTACGAGCTGGTCAACCTGTTCAGCGGTGGCGCGCTGCTCCAGCTCTCCGTCTTCGCGCTCGGGATCATGCCCTACATCACGGCGTCGATCATCGTGCAGCTGCTGCGGGTGGTCATCCCCCACTTCGAGGCCCTGCACAAGGAGGGCCAGGCCGGCCAGTCCACGCTGACGCAGTACACCCGCTACCTCACGGTCGCGCTCGGCGTGCTGCAGTCGACCACGCTGGTCACGGTGGCCCGCAGCGGCCAGCTCTTCCCCTCGACGACCGGCACCGCGGCCTGCAGCCAGCTGCTGAGCAACGACAGCTGGTACGCCATCGTGCTCATCGTCATCACCATGACCGCCGGCACCGGCCTGATCATGTGGATGGGCGAGCTCGTCACCGAGCGCGGCGTCGGCAACGGCATGTCGATCCTGATCTTCATCTCGATCGCGGCGCAGTTCCCCAACTCGCTCTGGAGCATCCAGGTGTCGAAGGGCTGGGAGACCTTCATCATGGTGCTCATCATGGGGCTGATCATCACCGGGCTGGTCGTGTTCGTGGAGCAGTCGCAGCGCCGGGTGCCCGTGCAATACGCCAAACGCATGGTCGGCCGGCGCACCTACGGCGGCAACAACACCTACATCCCGATCAAGGTGAACATGGCCGGCGTGATCCCGATCATCTTCGCCTCGTCGCTGCTGTACCTGCCGGCGCTGATCGCCCAGTTCAACCAGCCGACGAACGGCGAGGCGCCGGCGCCCTGGGTGACCTTCATCATCAACTACCTGCAGAAGGGCGACCACCCGCTCTACATGGCCCTGTACTTCCTCCTGATCATCGGCTTCACCTACTTCTACGTGGCCATCACCTTCAACCCCGAAGAGGTCGCCGACAACATGAAGAAGTACGGGGGCTTCATCCCCGGCATCCGCGCGGGCCGGCCGACGGCGGAGTACCTCGACTACGTGCTGACCCGGGTCACCCTGCCCGGCTCGATCTATCTGGGGCTCATCTCCCTCATCCCGCTGGTGGCGCTGGTCCTCGTCAACGCCAATATGAACTTCCCCTTCGGCGGGGCGAGCATCCTGATCGTCGTGGGCGTGGGTCTGGAGACCGTCAAGCAGATCGACGCCCAGCTGCAGCAGCGGCACTACGAGGGCCTGCTCCGGTGAGCGCGGCGAACCGCTACGACGGGCCCCGGCTGCTGCTGATCGGCCCGCCGGGATCGGGCAAGGGCACGCAGGCCGCCGGTCTGGCCGAGCTGTACCGGGTGCCTGCGATCTCCACCGGGGACATCTTCCGGGCGAACATCGAGAACGAGACGCCCCTCGGCGTGGAGGTCAAGGCGATCGTCGAGTCCGGCGAGTACGTCCCCGACACCCTCACGAACGACCTGGTGCGCCACCGGCTCGAGGAGCCGGACGCCCGGGACGGCTTCCTGCTCGACGGCTACCCCCGCACCCTGGACCAGGTCGACTATCTCGACCGGATCCTCGCCGAGCGGGAGACCGGGCTGGATGCGGTGATCCGGTTGACGGCGGACATCGACGAGCTGGTCACGCGGCTGCGCAAGCGCGCCATCGAGCGCGGACGCTCCGACGACTCGGAGGAGGCCATCCGGCACCGGCAGGATGTCTTCGTCAAGCAGACGGCCCCGCTGGTCGACGTCTACGCAGCGCGCGGCCTGCTCCTCAGGATCGACGGGCTCGGCACCGTCGAGGAGGTCAGGGGCCGCATCGTCGACGGCCTGATCGGGCGGGGCATCGTGCCGCCCGGAGCAGCGGCGGCCGTCGGTTAGGAGAGGCTGTGCGCAACCGCCGACACCTCTACAAGTCGCCCGCAGAGCTGAGGATGATGGTGCGTCCGGGCCGCGTCACGGCCGCCTCCCTCGCCGCGGTGCGGGCGGCCATCCGCCCGGGGGTCACCACCCTGGAGCTCGACACGGTCGCCGAGTCGGTCATCCGTGAGGCCGGCGGAGTGCCCAACTTCATGAAGGAGCCCGGTTACCGGCACACGCTGTGCGTCTCGGTGAACGACGAGGTCGTGCACGGCATCCCGGGCGATCGGGTGCTGGAGCCCGGCGACATCGTATCCGTCGACAGCGGCGCCGAGGTCGGCGGCTGGAACGGCGATGCCGCCTTCACCGCGGTCGTGCCCGACGAGGGCCGGCCGGAGCTGGTGGCGCGGAGGAGCCGGCTGTCCGCGGTGACCGAGCAGTCCCTCTGGCACGGCATCGCCGCGCTCGCGACCGCCCGGCATCTGAACCAGATCGGCGGGGAGATCGAGGACTACATCCGCTCGCAGGGTGACTACGGCATCCTCACCGACTATGTGGGACACGGCATCGGCCGCTCGATGCACGAGGATCCGCCCGTGTTCAACTATCGGGTGCGCCAGCAGGGCCCGGAGGTGGCCCCGGGCCTGGTCGTGGCGATCGAGCCGATGGTGACCCTGGGCGGCATCGACACCGAGCTCGGCGACGACGGCTGGACGGTCTCCACCACCGACGGCGCGGATGCGGCGCATTGGGAGCACTCCGTCGCCGTGCATCGCGGCGGCATCTGGGTGCTCACCGCCGAGGACGGCGGGGCCGCCGCCCTCGCCCCCTTCGGCCTCGCGCCCACCCCCATCCCCTGATCCCCTTCTCATCATTCAGGAGTCCGCGTGGCCAGGGTTGCTATCGGGATGAAGGTGATGCTCACCCGTCACTTCCTTCTCAGCTGTCACAGCAACTCCTGAATAATGAAAGTGGGGAGTATAGACCCGGATTGGCGTAACGGCGGGTTTTCCCATACGATTGATCCTTGGTGTCTTGGGCCGTTTGCTTTGGCATGCCGCCGTTCCTTTCCCAGGTGAGTCACCACAATCCATCCGCATGACCAGCGATCGAGTATTTCTAGCGACGAAGAGGCTATGGCCAAAAAAGACGGTGTCATCGAGATCGAGGGCGCAGTGGTCGAGGCTCTGCCCAACGCCATGTTCCGCGTTGAGCTGACCAACGGCCACAAGGTTCTTGCCCATATATCGGGCAAGATGCGACAGCACTACATCCGCATCCTCCCCGAGGATCGCGTGATCGTCGAGCTGAGCCCCTATGATCTGACCCGCGGCCGGATCGTCTATCGCTACAAGTGACGAGAGCTGGATAAGTAACGGCCCCAGGGCCCCGCGAGCCGTCGAGCGGCGAGCGGGACCGTGAGGTACGAGGACAGCGAGAGAAGAACGATGAAGGTAAACCCGAGCGTCAAGCGCATCTGCGAGAAGTGCAAGGTGATCCGCAGGAACGGCCGTGTCATGGTCATCTGCGAGAACCCGCGACACAAGCAGCGGCAAGGCTAGCCCACCGCCGGCTGAGCGGCGATCGAAGGATCGCCTACCGCAACCCCGGCCGGCACAGCACAACTGAACAACGAAGAACAGCAGCATCAAGAACTGCCGTTTCGATGCGCCGCAAGCGGCCGCTCGACCGACGGGCAGGGACACCACCGGTTGGAGGCCGGTGCACCGGTGCTGTTGCAGACCTCCACCGAGCATCAACAGGAGAAGCCGCCATGGCTCGTTTAGCAGGAGTCGACATCCCGCGCGAGAAGCGCGTCGAAGTCGCCTTGACCTATATCTACGGCATCGGCCGCACGCGGGCGCTCAAGACCCTCGCCGAGACCGGCATCAGCGGGGACGTCCGCGTCAAAGACCTCAGCGACGACCAGCTGATCGCCCTGCGCGACTACATCGAGGGCAACTTCAAGGTCGAGGGCGATCTGCGCCGCGAGGTCGCCGCCGACATCCGCCGCAAGGTCGAGATCGGGAGCTACCAGGGCATCCGCCATCGCCGGGGGCTCCCCGTGCACGGCCAGCGGACCAAGACCAACGCCCGCACCCGCAAGGGCCCCAAGCGCACCGTGGCCGGCAAGAAGAAGGCCGGCCGCAAGTAGCCGCGGCCTCGGCGCGCCGCGCAGCGCGCCGAGCGACTCAGTCGTCATAAGGAGAGAAGAAGCATGGCAACACCCAAGACCGCGGTGCGCAAGCCGCGTCGCAAAGAGAAGAAGAACGTGGCCATCGGCCAGGCGCACATCAAGAGCACCTTCAACAACACCATCGTGTCGATCACGGACCCCTCCGGAGCGGTGATCAGCTGGGCCTCGTCCGGGGCGGTCGGCTACAAGGGCTCCCGCAAGTCGACGCCCTTCGCCGCGCAGCTCGCCGCCGAGTCCGCCGCCCGCCAGGCGCAGGAGCACGGCATGAAGAAGGTCGACGTCTTCGTCAAGGGGCCCGGCTCGGGTCGGGAGACGGCCATCCGTTCGCTCCAGGCCGCGGGCCTGGAGGTGGGGTCGATCAACGACGTCACCCCGCAGGCCCACAACGGCTGCCGTCCGCCGAAGCGCCGTCGGGTCTGACCGTCAGCGGTCGAGTGCCGCGAGCGGCGCATCGAGGCCTCGGCAGGGACAGCTCCTGGCGGTTCTCGATACGGGCCCTCGGCTCTTCTCGACCGACAGGTCCGCTCGACCGGCGACCAGCACAGCTTCACCCACAACTCAAGATCACGACTGGCCGCGACCGGTCAACGCCTAAGTGTCATATAGCGGACACTTCGCCGAAAGGAATAAACAGTGCTCATTGCACAGCGCCCAACCCTGACTGAAGAGAACGTCTCCGAGTTCCGCTCCCGCTTCGTCATCGAGCCGCTCGAGCCGGGCTTCGGGTACACCCTCGGGAACTCTCTGCGTCGCACCCTGCTCTCCTCGATCCCCGGCGCCGCGGTCACCAGCATCCGCATCGACGGCGTGCTGCACGAGTTCAGCACGGTTCCCGGTGTCAAGGAGGATGTCACCGAGATCATCCTGAACATCAAGAACCTGGTCGTCTCCAGCGAGCACGACGAGCCCATCACGGCCTACCTGCGCAAGCAGGGCGCCGGTCAGGTGACGGCCGCGGACATCTCCGCGCCGGCCGGCGTCGAGATCCACAACCCCGAGCTGCTCATCGCGACCCTGAACGACAAGGCCCGGTTCGAGCTCGAGCTCACCATCGAGCGCGGTCGCGGCTACGTCTCGGCGAGCCAGAACCGCAGCGAGTTCAGCGAGGCGGGGCAGATCCCGATCGACTCCATCTATTCGCCGGTGACCAAGGTCACCTACCGGGTAGAGGCCACTCGCGCCGGCGAGCGCACCGACTTCGACCGGCTGGTGGTGGATGTCGAGACCAAGCCCGCGATCAGCCCGCGGGATGCCATCGCCTCCGCCGGCCGCACCCTCACCGAGCTGTTCGGCCTCGCGCGCGAGCTGAACACCGCCGCCGAGGGCATCGAGATCGGGCCGGCCCCCGTCGACGCGGTGCTGTCGAGCGAGCTGAGCATGCCGATCGAGGATCTCGACCTCTCGGTGCGCAGCTACAACTGCCTGAAGCGCGAAGGCATCAACACCGTGAGCGAGCTGGTGGCGCTCTCGGAGAGCCAGCTCATGAACATCCGCAACTTCGGGCAGAAGTCGGTCGACGAGGTCAGGGACAAGCTGGTCGAGCTCGGCCTCTCGCTGAAGGACACCGTGCCCGGCTTCGACGGGGCGCACTTCTACAGCGGCTACGACGACGACAACGCCTGAGCACCGCATCCATTCCTGATTCTGGAGACAAAGAGATATGCCTAAGCCAACCAAGGGTCCGCGCCTCGGCGGGGGGCCCGCCCACGAACGTCTCATGCTGGCGAATCTCGCTGCGGCGCTGTTCACTCACAAGAGCATCAAGACGACGGAGGCCAAGGCGAAGCGGTTGCGTCCGGTCGCCGAGAGGCTGATCACCTTCGCCAAGCGCGGCGATCTGCATTCCCGCCGGAGGGTGCTCGGCGTGATCGGCGACAAGAGCGTGGTGCACGAGCTGTTCACCGAGATCGCGCCCCTCGTGGCGGAGCGGGAGGGCGGGTACACCCGCATCACCAAGCTCGGCTTCCGCAAGGGCGACAACGCCCCGCTGGCTCAGATCGAGCTGGTGCTCGAGCCGGTGAAGGCCAAGCCGAAGGCCGCGGCCAAGACCTCCGCCAAGAGCGCCGAGCCCGACAAGGCGGCCGAGCCGGAGGAGCCCGCCGCAGCGGCCGAGGAGGGCGCCGTCTCCGAGGAGCCGGCCGAGGATGCCGTGACCGTCGTCGACGAGGACGCCGCCGAGAGCGAGGGCGCTGCAGACGGCGCCGAAGAGGCGACCGCGGAGACGGATGCCGTGCAGGAGGCCGACGACCAGGCCGAGGCCATCGACGCCGAGACCGCCGAGATCAGCGCCCAGGAGGGCGAGGAGCCCGCCGAGAAGTAGCGGCTGCCGTGTCCGCCCGCATCCGCCTCGACATCGCCTATGACGGCACCTCGTTCTCCGGCTGGAGCAGGCAGCCCGGTCTGAGGACCGTGCAGGGCGAGATCGAGGCGGCGCTCGGGCTCGTCTTCCGCCGCAGCGGCGGGGCGCCGGGGCTGGTGGTCGCCGGCCGCACCGACGCCGGGGTGCACGCCACCGGACAGGTCGCCCATCTCGACCTGAGCGCCGAGCAGCTGCAGCGGCTCGAGTGGCATCGGGGTGAGGCGGACGGCGGTGTCCCCGCCCTGGCACGCCGCATCAACGGCATCCTCGGAGCGGACTCCGACATCGGCATCTCCGGATCCTCCATCGCCCCAGACGGGTTCGATGCCCGGTTCTCGGCGGTCTGGCGGCGCTACGAGTACCGCATCGCCGACGGGGCCGTGCCCTGGAACCCCCTGGAGAGGCATCGTACCCTCCGGCATCCCGGCACGCTCGACCCCGCCCGGATGAACGAGGCGGCGCGCGGTCTGCTGGGCCTGCACGACTGGGCCGCCTATTGCAAGCAGCGCGAGGGGGCCACCACCATCCGCACCCTGCAGGAGTTCCACTGGGAGCGCGGCGCCGACGGGATCCTGGTCGCGCGGGTGAGGGCGGACGCCTTCTGCCACAGCATGGTCAGGTCGCTCGTCGGAGCCTGCATCGCCGTGGGTGAGGGGAGGCTGGAGCCGGGTGAGCTGGCCGGCATCCGCGATGCCATGGAGCGCACCGCGGCGTTCGCCGTCGCCGCGGCGAAAGGCCTCACCCTGACGGAGGTGGGGTACCCTCCCGACGCCGAGCTGCGGGCTCGTGCCGAGCGGACCAGGGCCCGCCGGGAGCCCGGGGAGAGTTTGACCGCCGAGCCGCGGATCGGCTAAAGTTGACCCTTGGTGCCTGCGCTGTCATGTGCTGCATCCGAAGTTGAGCCCTCCACCGGCCGCGTTCCCCGCAGGGCGCAGGGAACCGCCACGGAGCGGGATCCACGACCACCTCATCTCGATAAGTTAGGCACTGCTGTGACTCGCACATTCTCTCCCAAGCCCGGTGATGTACAGCGCGAGTGGCTCGTCATCGATGCCACCGACGTGGTGCTGGGGCGCCTCGCCACCCACACCGCCGCCCTGCTCCGCGGCAAGCACAAGCCCACCTTCGCCCCGCATATGGACATGGGCGATTTCGTCATCATCGTCAACGCCGAGAAGGTGGCGCTCACCGGCTCCAAGCTGGCGCAGAAGAAGGCGTACCGCCACTCCGGCTACCCGGGCGGCATCTCCGCCACGAGCTACGCCGAGATGCTCGAGAGGCATCCGACGCGCGCGGTCGAGAAGGCCGTGCGCGGCATGCTGCCGAAGAACTCGATCGGCCGTGCCCAATTCGGCAAGCTCAAGGTCTACGCCGGCCCGGAGCATCCTCACGCTGCCCAGCAGCCGAAGCCATACACCATCGACCAGGTCGCGCAGTAGCGTTCGATCAGAGCAACTAAGGATTCCCATGGCGAAGATCGCAGATTCAATCGACCCGGACAGCCTCGCGGCCGAGGGCTTCACGACCGAGAGCCCGGCCGCTCCGGCCCAGCAGAGCCCCCGCCCGGTGCTCAGCGTGCCCGGCTACGCCGTCGGCCGCCGCAAGCAGGCCATCGCCCGTGTGCGCCTCGTGCCGGGCAGCGGCACCATCACCGTCAACGGACGCGAGTTCGCCGACTACTTCCCGAACAAGCTGCACCAGCAGCTCATCACCGATCCGTTCAAGGTGCTCGACCTCCTCGGCAGCTATGACGTGATCGCTCGCATCACCGGTGGCGGCCCGTCCGGGCAGGCCGGCGCTCTGCGGCTGGGCATCGCCCGGTCCCTCAACCAGATCGACGCCGAGAACAACCGCCCCTCGCTCAAGAAGGCCGGCTTCCTCAGCCGCGACGCGCGCATCAAGGAGCGCAAGAAGGCCGGATTGAAGAAGGCCCGCAAGGCTCCTCAGTACTCCAAGCGCTAGCCTCTCGGCGAGGAGCTGTCATGCAGCGTCTCTTCGGCACCGACGGCGTCCGCGGTCTCGCCAACAGCGAGATCACGGTCGAGCTGGCGCTCGGCCTCGCGCAGGCGGCGGCGGTCGTGCTCGGCCAGGGGCGGATGGCCGATGGCCGTCGCGCATCCGGCCGCCGCCCGGTCGCGGTGGTGGCGCGCGATCCCCGTGTCTCCGGCGAGTTCATCGCCGCCGCGGTCTCCGCGGGCCTGGCCAGCTCCGGCGTGGATGTGCTCGACGCCGGGGTGATCCCGACCCCCGCGGCCGCCTTCCTCGTCGACGACAGCGGTGCGGACTTCGGGGTGATGATCTCGGCGTCGCACAACCCCGCCGCCGACAACGGCATCAAGTTCTTCGCCGTCGGCGGCACCAAGCTCCCCGACATCGTGGAGGACCGGATCGAGGCGGCCCTGGCCCAGGGCAAGCTGGCTCCCAGCGGGGTCGAGGTGGGCCGGATCCGGCGCTTCGCCGACGCCGAGGACCGCTATGTGGTGCACCTGCTCAGCACGCTGACGCACCGTCTCGACGGCATCCATGTCGTGCTGGACTGCGCGCACGGCGCAGCATCCGGTGTCTCGCCGGACGTCTTCACGAATGCGGGCGCCCGGGTCACCCTGATCGGCGCCGATCCCAATGGCATCAACATCAACGACGGGGTCGGCTCGACCCATCTGGGCCACCTCGCCGCGGCGGTGCTCGAGCACCACGCGGACCTGGGGATCGCCCACGACGGCGATGCGGACCGCTGCCTGGCCGTGGACCGTTTCGGCAACGTCGTCGACGGCGACCAGATCATGGCGATCCTGGCGCTGTCCATGTCGGAGCGCGGCGTCCTCGCCCAGAACACCCTCGTGACGACGGTCATGAGCAATCTCGGCCTGCGCCGGGCGATGGAGCAGCACGGGATCGGCGTGCTCGAGACCCGGGTGGGCGACCGCTATGTGCTCGAGGCGCTCGTCGAGCGCGGCCTGAACCTGGGCGGCGAGCAGTCGGGCCACGTGATCATGAGCGACCATGCCACGACCGGCGACGGCATCCTCACGGGCCTGCATCTGGCCAGCGAGCTGGCCCGCACCGGCAAGCCGCTGGACGAGCTGGCCTCGGTCATGACCGTCTATCCGCAGACGCTGATCAATGTGGGCGACGTCGACCGGAGCCGGGTGCACATCGACGAGGGCGTCACGGCGGCCGTGCGCGAGGCCGAGGCGGAGCTCGGCGAGACGGGGCGGGTGCTGCTGCGCGCATCGGGAACCGAGCCGCTGGTGCGGGTCATGGTGGAGGCGGAGGATCAGTCGACGGCGGAGCGCGTCGCGGGCCGGCTCGCCGATGCGGTGCGGGAGCGGCTCGCCCTCTGAGGGCGGCTCCTGTCCGAGCGGTCTCCCCGGCGACAGGATTCTCAGATCTTGCGGACGAGCACGCTGCTGACGGCGTGGTTGCCGCCCTTGCGCAGCACCAGGGTGGCGCGCGACCGGGTCGGCTTGATGTTCTGGATGAGGTTGGGCTCGTTGGTCCGCTTCCAGATGCCCTGGGCGGTCGCCACGGCCTCCTCCCGGCTGAGCGAGGCGTAGCGGTGGAAGTACGACTGCGGGTCGGCGAAGGCGCTCTGCTGCAGCTTGAGGAAGCGCTCGACGTACCAGGACTCGATGTCGCTGGTCTTCGCATCCACGAAGACGGTGAAGTCGAAGAGGTCGCTGACGGCCAGACCGTGCTCCCGCGTGGGCGGCTGGAGCACGTTCAGCCCCTCGACGATGAGCACATCGGGCCGGTGCACGACGGTCTGCCTCCCCGGCACGATGTCGTAGCTCAGATGCGAGTAGTAGGGCGCGGCGACCTCGTCGGCGCCGCTCTTCACGGTGCTGACGAAGCGCAGCAGCGCTTTGCGGTCGTAGGACTCCGGGAAGCCCTTGCGCTCCATCAGGCCTCGCCGCTCGAGCTCGGCGTTGGGCAGCAGGAAGCCGTCGGTCGTGACGAGCTCGACCTCCGGCGTCCCCTCCCAGCGGGAGAGCAGATCGCGCAGCAGCCGGGCGATCGTCGACTTGCCCACCGCCACCGATCCGGCGATGCCGATCACGAACGGCGTGCTCTCGGCCTGACGGCCCAGGAAGGCGCTGGTCGACCGGTGCAGCTGCTGGGCGCCGATCGCGTAGAGGCTGATCAGCTTGCTCAGCGGCAGGTAGACCTCCGCCACCTCCTTCAGGTCCAGCACATCGCCCAGACCCCGGATGCTCGCGACCTCCTCATCGGTCAGAGGCGAGCGGGTCGTCGGGGCGAGCTCCGCCCAATCGGCGCGGGCGATCGGCGAGAACGGGGAGTAGTGACCGTTGGATGTGGCTGGCTCAGGCATCGCGAAAAGCTTAGTGCTGGCGCGGCCCCGGCGCTCGCGCCCATAATGAGATCCCGGAAACGATGGAGGCCACGGTGATGCGCTCGGATGCGGCGGTGCGGGAGGGGGCGGACCGGCGGGCCGCGTCGGCCGACGCGCCGCCCGGCCGTCGCCGGCCGGCCGATTGGTACGAGCTGTTCTTCGACCTCGTCTTCGTGGTCGCCATCGCGATCTCGGCCGAGCGGATCGAGGCGGACCCGTCCCCGACGGGCGTCGTTGTCGCCATGCTGCTCTTCTTCCCCCTCTGGTGGGCCTGGGTGAACCTCATGGTCAGCAACAACCTCTTCGGCGAGCGGTTCCCGGTCGTGGGCGCTCTGGTGATCGCCGCCATGCCCGGGCCGGCCGCCATGACGGTCGCCGTCTCCAGCGGCATCGAGCAGAGCGCTTGGCTCTATGCGGCGGGCGCGGCCTGGATCCGTCTCGTGCTGCTCGCGATGTGGCTCCTGCCCTGCACCAGGCGGGAGCTCAGCGCGCCGCTGTGGCGCCCCCTCGCCTACAACCTGGGGACGGCCGCCGTCTGGCTCGGCTCGATCGGCGTGCCGGCGCCGTACCGTTATCTCTGCTGGGCGCTCGCCGTGGCCGCCGAGGTCGGGCTCCTGGTGCTCCGGCGCGGCGCCGCGCACGACGTGTATCAGCGGGCGTCGGTCTCGCATGGGCTCGAGCGCGTCGGCCTCTTCGTGGTGATCGTGGTGGGCGAGGCCGTGTATCTCGCCGTGACCGGTCTGGCGGCCCATCCGAGCGTCGGGGGCGGCGTGGCGGTGCTGGCGGGCTTCGTCGTGTGCGCGCTGCTGGCTCGCGCGTTCTTCCGCTGGGGCGCTCCGACGACGGAGGCCGGTCTGGCGAGGGCTCAGAGTGCTCGATCGTACGGCGCGATGCGGGATGTCGTCATGTATCTGCCGTACTTCCTGGTGGTCGCCCTGACGCTGGTGGCGGCGGCGATCGGCATCGCGGTCGGCCGCGACGAGGGGTCGTTGCCGGTCGATGCCCGCATCCTCCTGGCGGCGGGGATCGGCGGTTTCTATCTGGTGAACGCCGTGGCCGGTCTGCGGCTCGGGCGTCCGATCCGCGGGATAGCCTCGCTGCTCCTCCCCGGTCTCGCGCTGCCGGCGATCGCCTGCGCGCTGACCGGCAGCCTGCCCGCGTGGGCGACCGTCGCCGGTGTCGCCGTCGCCCTCGTCGCGCTCGACGTTCTCAGCATCCTGCTCGCCTCCCGGGCAGGGGCGAGCACCCAGGTCGCGTAACGTAAAATCAGGTTCCATGTGCGGAATCGTGGGATACGTCGGCGGGGGGCCGAGCGTCGGCGTGATCCTCGGCGGGCTCAAGCGCCTGGAGTATCGCGGCTACGACTCCGCGGGCGTCGCGGTGATCGGCGAGGACGGACGGCTGGGGGTGCGCAAGCGCGCCGGCAAGCTGCAGGTGCTCGCCGACGAGCTGACGGCCCGCCCCCTCGTCGACGGCGGCACGGGCATCGGGCACACCCGCTGGGCGACGCACGGCGGGCCGGTCGACGCCAACGCTCATCCGCAGCTCGGCGACGAGGGCCGGCTCGCGCTCATCCACAACGGCATCATCGAGAACTTCTCGGAGCTCCGGGAGGAGCTGCTGAGGGAGGAGCCGGGCACCGTCTTCACCAGCGAGACCGACACCGAGGTCGCCGCCCTGCTCCTCGGCCGCGAGTACCGCGCCAGCGGCGATCTCGTCGAGGCGCTGCGCCGGGTGGTGCGGCGGCTGCGGGGGGCGTTCACCCTGCTCGCGATGCATCAGGACCACCCCGGCCTCGTCGTCGGCGCCCGGCGGAACTCCCCGCTCGTCATCGGCCTCGGCGAGGGTGAGAACTTCCTCGGCTCGGATGTCGCCGCCTTCGTCGAGCACACCCGGCGGGCGGTCGCGATCGGCCAGGACCAGATCGTGAGCATCACGGCCGATGGCGCGACCGTGATCGACTTCGACGGCCGCCCCGTGCAGAGCGAGGAGTTCGAGGTGCATTGGGACGCCTCGGCCTCCGAGAAGGGCGGCTGGCCCAGCTTCATGGCCAAGGAGATCAGCGAGGAGCCCGAGGCCGTCGCCAGCACGCTGCTCGGCCGGGTGGTGGACGGGACGGTCCGGCTGCCGGAGCTGGAGGGGATGGATGCGGTGCTCGCCGGCGTGGACCGCATCGTCGTGATCGGCTGCGGCACGGCATCCTATTCCGGCATGCTGGCGAAGTATGCGATCGAGAAGTGGGCGAGGATCCCGGTGGAGGTGGACCTCTCCCACGAGTTCCGCTATCGCGATCCCGTCATCGACGAGCGCACGCTCGTGGTCTCGGTGAGCCAATCGGGCGAGACCATGGACACCCTGATGGCGGTGAAGCACGCGATCCAGCGGGGAGCCAGGACCCTCTCGATCTGCAACACCCAGGGGGCGACGATCGCCCGGGAGTCGGATGCGGTGATCTACACGCACGCCGGCCCGGAGATCGCGGTCGCCTCGACCAAGGCCTTCACGGCCCAGGTGGTCGCGCTCTACCTGCTGGGACTGCATCTGGCGGCCCTGCGCGGGACGATGGATGCCGGCGAGCTCGCGGACATCGCCGCCGAGCTGGAGCGCCTGCCCGGCCAGCTGACCGCCGTGCTGGGATCCCAGGAGCCGGTGAAGCAGCTCGCCGGCTGGATGGCGGACACGCGCACCGTGCTCTTCCTCGGCCGCCACACCGGCTATCCGGTCGCGCTGGAGGGGGCGCTGAAGCTCAAGGAGCTCGCCTACATCCACGCCGAGGGCTTCGCCGCCGGGGAGCTGAAGCACGGGCCGATCGCCCTGATCGAGCCGGGGCAGCCGGTCTTCGTGATCGTGCCGAGCCCGCGCGACGAGGCCTCGCTGCATCCCAAGGTGGTGTCGAACATCCAGGAGATCCGGGCGCGCGGGGCGCGGGTGCTCGCGATCGCGGAGCGCGGCGACGCGGCGGTGCTGCCCTATGCGGATGTGGTCATCCCCATCCCGCTGGCCTCGCCCCTGTTCGAGCCGCTGCTGGCGGTCGTCCCGCTGCAGATCTTCGCCATGGAGCTGGCGGCGGCCAAGGGACTGGACGTGGACCAGCCGAGGAACCTCGCCAAGTCCGTAACGGTCGAGTGATCCACCGATAGCCTGGTCGCGCGGACCGCGACGCGGAAGGAGGCAGCGTGATCGTCGGCATAGGCGTTGACGTGGTGGATGCGGCGCGCTTCGCACGGACGCTCGAACGGACCCCGGCGCTCGCCGGCCGGCTCTTCGCCCCGGGCGAGCTCGTCCGGCACCCGCAGGGCGGCCCCCTCCCGGTCCGCTCCCTCGCCGTCCGTTTCGCCGCCAAGGAGGCGCTCGTCAAGGCCTTCGGCGGTGCGGGAGGGATGGGCTGGCACGATATGCGGGTGCTGCAGGACGATGCGGGCAAGCCGGCCTTCGCCCTCTCGGGCGGAGCGGCCGAACTGGCCGAGAACCTCGGCGTCACCGGGCTGCACCTGAGCATGAGCCATGACGGCGATGTGGCCATCGCCTATGTCGTCGCCGAGGGGGAGTCGCATGGGCGATAGGCCCCTCCGCGAGGCGCTCGTGAGCCTGGGAGCGATCAGCGGCAATGTCGAGACGCTGCGCGGCGCCGTCGGCACCGGGCACACCATGGCGGTCGTCAAGGCCGACGGCTACGGCCACGGCGCCGTGCCCTCGGCTCGTGCGGCGCTGGAGGGCGGAGCGGATTGGCTCGGGGTCGCGGACATCGCGGAGGCCCTGGAGCTGCGGGCGGCCGGGATCGGGGCACCCATCCTGGCATGGCTGCACCACCCCGGCACCGACTTCGTAGCCGCCGTCGAGGCCGGCGTCGACATCGGCGTGAACTACCCGGCGCAATTGGAGCGCGCCGCCTCGGCGGGGAGCCCCGGCAGGCCCGCGAGGGTGCAGCTCAAAGTGGACACCGGACTCGGGAGGAACGGCGCCGGCATCGCCGATTGGAGCCGCCTCTTCGCCCAGGCGGCCGAGGCCCGGCGGAACCGCCGGATCGAGCTGACCGGCCTGTTCAGTCATCTCGCCAATGCCGGGGAGCAGGAGGACCTGGCCCAGGTGCGCCTGCTCGAGCAGGCGATCGAGGCGGCGGATGAGGCGGGACTGTCGTTCCCGCTGGTGCATCTGGCGGCGACCGCCGGCGCCCTCGGCCTGCCGAGCGCCCGCTTCGACATGGTGCGGCTGGGCATCGGCATCTACGGGCTGTCGCCGTTCGAGGAGCCGGCGGGCGTGCGCTTGCGGCCGGCCATGGAGCTGAGCGCCGAGATCGTGGCCGTCTCCACTGAGCCCGCGCGCACGATCGCGACGGTGGCCCTGGGCTCCGCCGACGGCCTGCCGCGTCGGGGCTCGGCCTCCGGGGAGGTGAGCATCGCCGGGGCCCGTCATCCGCTCGTCAGCGCCGTCGGCCTCGACAGCCTCCAGGTCGACCTGGGCGCGGACACGGCCTGGGTCGGCGACCGGGCCGTGATCTTCGGCGACCCCGCCGAGGGCGTGCCCGCGGCAGACGATTGGGCGGCCGCCGCGGGGACCATCAACTACGAGATCGTCACCCGGCTCGGGCCGAGCGTGGCGCGGAGGTACCGGCCATGAGCACCGCTCCGCTGCGGGAAGCCGTCATCGACCTCGTGGCGGTGCGGGAGAACATCGCCCGGGTCGCGGCGGGGGCCGGTCGGCCCGTGGCCGTCGACGTGGGACGCGACGCCCACGGGCACGGACTGGTCCCGGTCGCCTCTGTCGCGGTCGAGGCCGGGGCCGGCGTGCTCATCGTCGCCGATGCGGCGGAGCGGGCGCTGCTGGCGGAGGCCGGCATCCGGGCGGCGGTGGTCGTGGACGCCGTGGTGGCGGATCCGCTGGCCCGGGCCGCCTACGGCGTCGCCCTGCCGGGCCTGGTGCCGGCGATGTCCCTGCGGGCCGGCGTCGTGTCGGTCAAGCGGGTGGCGCCGGGGCAGGGGGTGTCGTATGGCCTGACCTACCGCACTCCCGCGTCGAGCACCCTGGTGCTCGTTCCCCTCGGCTATGCCGACGGCGTTCCCCGGGCCGCCGGGCCGCGGGCCGGCGTGCTGCTGCGGGGCCGGCGTCACCGGGTGGCGGGCAGGATCGCGATGGACCAATTCGTGCTCGACGTCGGCGATGCGCCGGTCGAGCTCGGCGACACCGTCACGGTCTTCGGGCCGGGCACCGACGGCGAGCCCACCGCTGCGGATTGGGCCGAGTGGGCCGGCGCGGCCCCGGACGACATCGTCGCGGGCATCGGCCGCCGGGTCGCGCGGCGCTATCGGGACGCATGATGCGCCTGACGGTCGGCACCCCGGAGGAGATGGATGCGCTGGGCCGGCGGATCGCGGCGCAGCTGCGGCCGGGCGATGTGGTCGCGCTGAACGGCGAACTCGGCGCGGGCAAGACGACGCTGACCAGGGGCATCGGCGCCGGGCTGGGGGTGCGCGGCCCGGTCACCAGCCCGACCTTCGTGCTCGCCAGGACCCACCCCGGCCGGTCCGGCGGTCCGCCGCTGGTCCACGTCGACGCGTATCGCCTCTCGGCCCCGGCCGAGCTGGACGACCTCGACATCGACTTCGAGTCGTCCATCGTCGTGGTGGAGTGGGCGGAGGGGATGCTCGACGGCCTGATCGAGTCCTGGCTGCAGGTGGACATCGAGCGGCCGGTCGGCGGGGCGGCCGAGGACGAGGCGCAGCCCCGGGTCGTCGAGGTGACCGGCGTGGGACCGCGCTGGCGCGCTGGAGCCATAGGCGACGATCGCCTCTGAGGCCCGACTCCCGGCCAGCGGGACGGTAACTAGGCTTGAGGGGTGCTCCTCGCCATCGACAGCTCAGCAGGCACGGCCGTCGCCGTCATCGATACCGGTGCCGCCGTGCTCGCCGAACGGTCGGTGGCCGACAGCCGGCGGCATGCCGAGGTGATCGGCGAGCTCATCGCGGCCTGCCTCGATGAGGCGGGCACCGCACCCCGCGATCTCGATGCCGTCGCGGTCGGCATGGGCCCCGGCCCGTTCACGGGCCTGCGGGTCGGCATCGCCGCCGCCCGGGCCTTCGCCCTGGGCATCGGCCGGCCCCTCCTGCCCGTGGTGAGCCACGACGCCATCGCCCACCGCCACTACGCCGACGGCGGCAGCGGTGCGCTCCTGGTGGTGACGGATGCCCGACGCCGCGAGATCTACTGGTCCGCCTACGAGGGGGTCGAGGCCGGCATCCCCCGGCGCTCGCGCGGGCCGGGACTGGCACGACCGCAAGAGCTCGACGAGGCGGTAGCCGGTCTGGGCGCCCTCCAGCGCATCGACTCCCCATGGGTGCCGGCGGCATCGCTCGGCCAGCTCGCCGCGCGGCTGCGCGAGCGGGGGCATGACTTCGCCCCCTTGCAGCCCCTCTATCTGCGCTCGCCGGATGTGACGGTGCCGGCGGCCCCGAAACGGGTCGGCCGATGAGCTGGGCGCTGCGCCGTGCCGTGCCGGCGGATCTCGACGGCATCATGGCCCTGGAGAGCAGCATCTTCGCCGCGGACGCCTGGTCGGCCGACACCATGCGCAAAGACCTGGTGAACGCGCGCTGCTGCTACCTGGTCGCCGTCCCCGTCGACGACGGGGACGCCGTGGTGGGCTACGCCGGCGTCTTCGCCCCGGAGGGCGCGCCGGAGGCGGAGGTGCAGACGATCGCGGTCGCCGAGACGGCGCGGCGCGCGGGCCTGGGCAGGGCGCTGATGGCGGCCCTGGTCGCCGAGGCGAGAAAGCGGGGCGCCGAGCGGGTGTTCCTCGAGGTGCGGGCCGACAACCCGGCCGCCCAGAGCCTGTACGACAGCCTCGGCTTCGAGCGGATCGCCGTGCGCGAGTCCTACTACCAGCCGGATGGTGTGGACGCCATCGTGATGCGCCTGCGCATCCCGGAGCCGCGGACCGCCCTCGCGGAGCAGGGAGGCACCCATGGCTGAGCCTCTGGTGCTCGGCATCGAGACGAGCTGCGACGAGACGGGTATCGGCATCGTCCGGGGGCGCACCCTGCTGGCCAATGTCATCGCCTCGTCGATGGAGGAGCACGCCCGGTACGGCGGCGTCGTGCCGGAGATCGCCGCCCGGGCCCATCTGGAGGCGCTGACCCCCGCACTGGAGGCCGCGCTCGCCGAGGCCGCGCGCGTCGAACCCGGGATGCGACTCGACGGACTCGACGCCATCGCGGTGACCAGCGGACCCGGCCTGGCCGGAGCCCTCATGGTCGGAGTCGGCGCGGCCAAAGCCCTGGGACTGGCGCTGGGGGTCCCCGTGTACGCGGTGAACCATCTCGTGGGCCACGTCGGCGCGGATGTGCTGCATCCGCCCGGTGAGCCGGGGGAGGGGCCGTTGGAGTACCCGACGGTGGCCCTGCTGGTCTCCGGCGGCCACACCTCCCTGCTCGTCGTGCGCGATCTGATATCCGATGTCGAGCTGCTGGGCGAGACGATCGACGACGCCGCAGGCGAGGCCTTCGACAAGGTGGCGCGCCTGCTCGGGCTGCCGTACCCGGGCGGCCCCGAGATCGACCGCGCCGCCGCGACCGGGGATGCCGCGGCCATCCGGTTCCCCCGCGGGCTGACGCTGCCGAAGGACCTCGAGCGCCACCGCCACGACTTCTCCTTCTCCGGCCTGAAGACGGCCGTCGCCCGATGGGTGGAGCAGTGCCGGGAGGCGGGCAGCGAAGTGCCGGTGGCGGATGTGGCAGCGAGCTTCCGGGAGGCGGTCGTCGACGTACTGACGGCCAAGGCGGTCGCCGCCTGCCGGGAGCGGGGCATCCCCCGGCTGCTCCTCGGCGGCGGTGTGGTCGCCAATGCGCGATTGCGGCAGCTCGCGGCGGAGCGGTGCGCGGCTGCCGGCATCGCCCTGCGCATCCCGCCGTTCTCGCTGTGCACCGACAACGGAGCGATGATCGCGGCGCTCGGCGCGCAATTGGTCGCCGCCGGTCGCCCGCCCTCGCCTCCCGGGTTCGCTGCCGACTCGACTCTGCCCGTCACGCGGATCCAGGCGTGAAGCCGCCCCGGCCTCTTGACAGGGGCGAAGGCTGAGAGCACGCTGTGCTGAAGGCATCCGAACGAGGAGAGCGTCGTGACCGACCCCACCGCCCCGCCAGATCCGAGCACGTCCCGTCCGGGGTCCGGCGTGCCCTATGCGCCGCCGGTCGCGGGAGCACCGGCCCGGACGCCGATTCTGGGGATCCTGTCCCTGATCGCCGGGATCGTCGGATTCGTGTTCGGCTGGATCGGCGTGGTCCCGATCGTCGGCCCGATCCTGGCGATGCCGGTGCCGATAGCGGCCGTCGTGCTCGGCTTCATCGCCCGGAAGAAGGAGGACGGCCCGAAGGGGTTCTGGCTGGCCGGCATCATCCTCGGCTTCGTGACGATAGCGTTCGCGCTGATCATGCTCTTCGTCTGGATCGCGCTCATCGCCACCGCCGGACTGACCTATCCGGGGTACTACAGCGGCTGATCGACGCGCTCGACCACGAGGGCCGCGTGCCTGCCCGCGATGCGGGTGAGGATCAGGGTGCCGCTGCCCTCGCCCCGCGGACGGAGCCGGCGCCGGAATGCGGCCGGGTCGATGTCGACCCCCCGCTTCTTGATCTCCACGGTGCCGATGTCTCGCGAGGCCAGCTCGCGGCCGATGGCGCGCTCGTCCAGTGGCAGGGTGGCGAGCACGCGGAAGCAGCTCGCGAAGGGGGTTGCGACGGCATCGTCGGCGGTCAGATAGGCGATGCCGGGGCTCAGCAGCCGGGCATCCATCCGCCGGGCGAGGTCTCCGATCAGGCGCGCGCGGATCACCGCGCCGTCCGGCTCGTAGACGACGGCGCCGAGCGGGCCGGTCTCGACGTCGGCGCTGTCGCCCTCCGCGGTGAGCTCCGCACTGCCGTGCTCGCCCAGCACGAGGGCGGCACGGCGGACGCCTTGCCGGGCGAGCGGCCCGGACCAGAGGCCGAGCTCCACGACCTCGCCGCCGGCCGAGACCCACTGGGCCTCCATCTCCGGGGGGATGAGCTGCCGGTCGAGCCCCGGGCCGAGTTTGATCCCGGCCGGCCGCTCCGAGGCGATCCGGAGGGCGAAGCCGAGGGTCGGCGAGAACTCGTCGGGGTCGGCGATGCGGGAGGTGCTCTGGTGGCCGGCCGTGCGCCGTGCCGGATCGAGGTAGACGCCGTCGGAGCCGGCGAGGTCGGCCGCAGCGGCGTCGCCGTGGACGACCGTGGCGGATTCCCATGGGGCCAGATTGTAGGCGGCGATGGCCGCGGTCACCTCGTCGTGTTCCACCGCGGTGACCTCCAGCCCGATCGCTGACATGGCGAGGGCGTCGCCGCCGATGCCGCAGCCCAGGTCGGCGACCCGGCTCAGCCCCGCCGTGCGATAGCGGTCGGCGTGCAGGGCGGCGACCGGCAGGCGGGTGGCCTGCTCGAGTCCCGCCTCGGTGAAGAGCATCCGCCGGGCGAACTCGCCGAACTTCGCCTCCGCGCGGGTGCGGAGCCGGGACTGGGTCAGCACGGCGGCGACCAGACCGGGGGGATGGCCGGCGTGGCGGAGATCGCTCACCATCCGGACGACGTCGGCCATGCCGTCGTAGCGGGGCAGCGAGTCGAGCAGTCGCAGCCCCTCCGGGGTGAGCAGCTCGACCAGCTCGGCGACGTCCATCCGCCTATTCTGCCCCTCCGGCCTCCTGCCCGGCGGCAGAGACCGGTTCTAGCGACCCGCAATAAATGTGCCCTATAATATCTAAGACAAAAATAATTGTTCGATTAAAGACGCCGATTGGGGATGCCTGTGACCGCCACCCGCATCATCGCGACGGGAATGGTTCCCTTTGCTCGGCGATCGGACTCGTCCGCCGATCTCCTGGCGGCCCGCGCAGTGCGCGACCTGTTCGACTCGAGCGGACTCGACCGCTCCCTCGTGCAGGAGGCCTACGTGGGCACCTCCAAGGCGGGGAGCCTGATCGGCCAGCGAGCCCTGCGCTTCGCCGGGCTCGCCACCGGGATGCCGGTCTTCAACGTCGAGAACGCCTGCGCCTCGAGCGCGGTCGCCTTCCATCTCGCGAACCGCGCGATCGAGGACGACCGTCTCGAGGCCGCGCTCGTCGTCGGCGTCGACCGGCTCTCCGAACTGGGCAAGGGCGCCCTGCCGGTGCAGGCGACCGAGTGGGACGGCCGCGCCGGCATCACCAATCCCGTGGTCTACGCGATGCGCGCGACGCGCTATCTGCACGACACCGGAGCGACGGTCGAGGACCTCGCCCGGGTGTCCGTCAAGAGCCGGCACTTCGCGGACCTCAACGCCTATGCGCAGATGTCGGGGAGCACGACCGTGGAGGAGGTGCTCGCTTCGCCGCCGATCGCCGATCCGCTGACCCTGTTCCAGTGCTCGGCCAAGAGCGACGGTGCCACCGCGGTGCTGCTCGTCTCCGACCGGCTGGCTCAGAGGCTGGGCCGCAGCGGCCCCCGGGTGCGCGCCTCAGAAGTGCGTTCGGGCTCGTTCTCGGCGGCCGCGCGCGACATCACCCATCCCGACATCACCTCCCGGGCTGCGACGGCCGCGTACGAGGCCGCCGGTCTGGCGCCCGCCGACCTCGACGTCGTGGAACTGCACGACGCCTTCAGCATCGCCGAACTGCTCTACACGGAGGAGCTGGGATTGGCCGAGCATGGCGGCGCGGCGGAGCTCCTGGCCCGCGGAGGCACCTCCGACCTGAGCAGCTCCGCCGGTGCGGTGGTCAACACCAGCGGCGGCCTGCTCGGTCGCGGACATCCGATAGGCGCGACCGGTCTCGCCCAGATCATCGAGCTCACGCTGCAGCTGACCGGCCGGGCGAAGGGGCGCCAACGGGAGGATGCCCGCGCCGCCCTCGCCCACGTCACCGGCGGCGGCGCTTCCGGCTTCGACAACGGCGCCTGCGCCGTGACCGTACTCACCAGGGACTGAGGGCACCATGACCGATCTCGCCGTCTGGCCCCGGGAGCTGCCCGCGCCGCTCGCCGCCCTCCCCGGGCACGTCGCCGCGATGCTCGGGGCGACGTCGCGCCCCGTGAGCGAATTGTCCGACGCCCCGGATGGGCCCCTCCTGGTCGTCCTCACCGGCGCCGCCCTCGGCCGTCCCGAGCTGTTCTCCGCCCTCGACCGGATCATCGACGGACGCGCTGCACCGACCGCCCTGGTCGTCGGCGACGGCTGGATCGGCACGGAGGGGCCCGACGTCCCGGCCGCTCTCACCGGCGCCGCCACGGTGGCGCTCGCGCGGTCGATCGCGGTGCGGCGCCATCCGACCGGACGGGTCAACGTCGTCTGCGTCCCGGAGGCCCTGGTCGGGGAGTCCGGATCGCAGCGCGGGCCGCTCCCCCTCGAGATCCGCAGCGCCGACGTCGCCGAGGTCGTGGCCTTCATGCTCGGCGACCAGTCCTCGTACATCGACGGGCAGGTGCTGTACGCCGACGGCGGCCGGCAGCTGTTCTCGTCCCTCACCGCCTAGGAGTCCGCGATGACCGAAGAAGCGCAGCCGATCGCACTCGTCACCGGCGGGGGGCAGGGCATCGGCGCGGGGATCTGCGCCGAACTGGCCCGGGCCGGCTACCATGTCGTGGTCAACGACCTGGACGAGTCCCGCGCGGCGGCCATGGTCGCCCGGATCGGGGCCGCCGGTGGCAGGGCCTCGTATGCCCTGGCCGATGTGAGCGACTCGCCGTCCGTCGATGCGATGTTCGACCGTGTCGAGGCCGAGCACGGCGCAGTGAGCGTGCTGGTCAACAACGCGGGAGTGAACGGCAATGCGGGCATCCGGAACGTCACGGACGCCTTCTGGCACCGCGTGACCTCGATCGATCTCGACGGCGTCCTGCATTGCACGCGCCGGGCGCTCGGTCCGATGCGCTCGGCCGGCAGAGGATCCGTGATCAACATCGCCTCGCGCGCCTGGCTGGGCTGGTGGGGCCAGAGCGCGTATGCGGCGGCCAAGGCGGGCGTCGTGGGGATGACGCGCGCTCTCGCCGTCGAGATGGCCTCCAAGGGCGTGCGGCTCAATGTGGTGGCACCCGGGCTCATCGACTCGCCCATGCTGCGGGATCGCGACGAGGAGGCCTTCCAGCGCCTGCTGACGAGCGTCCCCTCGGGCACAGTGGGGAAGCCGCAGGATGTCGCCGACGCGGTGCTCTTCCTCGCCGGGGACCGCTCGCGCACCATCACGGGGCAGGTGCTCTACGTCTGCGGCGGCAAGAGCATCTACGCCTATCCGGACTGGTCGTGAGGAGAGGAACGATATGAGCACAACCGATCTCGAGCCCGCCGTCTACGCACGCTGTCCGGTCTGCGGCCAGGCGACCTTCCCGGTGCACGCCCTGTCGCCCTGCGGCCACGACGCCGAGCCGATCCTGGCACCCCTCGAGGAGGCCGGCGAAGTGTTCTCCTGGACCCGCACGCATCGATCCGACGGTGGAGTCACCCCGATCGCGATGGCCGACTTCTTCGGTGGCGAGCTGAGGGTCGCCGCACCCGTGCTGAGGGTGGATGAGGTGGCGATCGGGGATCGTCTCGTGGTGCTGTCGAGCGCAGACGGCGCCTTCTTCCTCGCCCCGGCATCCTGATCCGGCGTCGTTCCGGCCCGACGGATTTGGCACTCGGATTGCGAGAGTGCCAATAGAGGCCGTACAGTAGTTCTGGCACTCTCACTGTGAGTGTGCTAACCCAAGTTTTCGGAGTACTGAGAAAGAAGAGGTCAACCGTGTCGGTCTCCATCAAGCCGCTCGAAGATCGCATTGTCGTCAAGCAGGTCGAGGCTGAGCAGACTACTGCTTCCGGCCTGGTCATCCCGGACACCGCGAAGGAGAAGCCCCAGGAGGGCGAGGTCGTGGCCGTGGGCCCTGGTCGCATCGACGACAACGGCAACCGCGTCCCGCTGGACATCTCGGTCGGCGACCGCGTGATCTACTCGAAGTACGGCGGAACCGAGGTCAAGTACGGCGGCGAGGAGCTTCTCGTCCTCTCCGCTCGCGACGTGCTCGCCATCGTCGTCCGCTAGCATCGCAGCGCAGGAAGGGCCCGTCGGCAGTGCGCCGGTGGGCCCTTCCGCGTGAAGCGGCCCGATGCCGTGACGGGCAGCGGCGAGACGAGTCGCGGGGACGTCGAGCATCTTCGGCCGTGAAGCGGTTAAGATTGGTTACCGGCATCCAGTGACGTGTCCCGGGCTTCTATCCGCTTCTCGAGAACAAGGGGGCACATGGACCAGGGCGATCCCTTCGGCTTCATCGGACTCACCTATGACGATGTGATGCTGCTGCCCGGGCACACCGATGTCATCCCGAGCGAGACGGACACCTCGACGCGCCTCAGCCGGCGCATCCGCGTCGCAGCCCCGCTGCTCTCCTCCGCCATGGACACCGTCACCGAGTCCCGGATGGCCATCGCCATGGCCCGTCAGGGCGGCCTCGGCGTGCTGCACCGCAACCTCTCGATCGCGGATCAGGCGGACCAGGTCGACCGCGTCAAGCGCTCGGAATCGGGCATGATCACGAACCCCGTGACCACCACCTCGGACGCGACTGTCGCCGAGGTGAACGCGCTCTGCGCCCAGTTCCGGGTCTCCGGCCTCCCTGTCGTCGAGGGCGACGGCAGGCTCGTCGGCATCATCACGAACCGCGATATGCGCTTCGTCTCGCAGTTCGAGCGCGAGAGCACCCTGGTCCGCGACGTCATGACGCCTATGCCGCTCATCACCGGCCGGGAGGGGATCGACCCCGACGACGCGGTCGCGATCTTCGCGCAGCACAAGATCGAGAAGCTGCCGCTGATCGACGCCGAGGGCCGCTTGACCGGATTGATCACCGTGAAGGACTTCGACAAGTCCGAGCAGTATCCGCTGGCCACCAAGGACGACTCGGGCCGGCTCCGCGTCGGTGCGGCCATCGGCTTCTTCGGCGACGCCTGGGAGCGGGCGGGCGCGCTCCGCGATGCCGGGGTCGATGCGATCGTGGTCGACACGGCCAATGGCGACTCGGCCGGCGTGCTCGAGATCATCCGCCGCCTCAAGTCCGACCCTGCCTTCGACCACATCGATGTGATCGGCGGGAACGTCGCGACCCGCTCGGGTGCGCAGTCCCTGGTTGAGGCGGGCGCGGATGCCGTCAAGGTCGGCGTCGGCCCCGGTTCGATCTGCACCACGCGCGTGGTGGCCGGCGTGGGGGTGCCCCAGGTCACCGCGGTCTACGAGGCGTGGCTGGCGGCGCGGGAGCAGGACGTGCCGGTGATCGCCGACGGCGGCCTGCAGTACTCCGGCGACATCGCCAAGGCGCTCGTGGCCGGGGCGGAGACCGTCATGCTCGGCTCGCTGCTGGCCGGCACCGACGAGAGCCCGGGCGACCTCATCTACGTCAACGGCAAGCAGTTCAAGTCGTATCGCGGCATGGGATCGCTCGGCGCGCTGCAGACACGCGGCAAGAAGACCTCCTATTCCCGCGACCGCTACTTCCAGTCGGATGTCCCCAGCGACGAGCAGCTGATCGCCGAGGGCATCGAGGGCAAGGTCCCCTATCGCGGGCCCGTCGGCTCCGTGGTCTACCAGCTGCTCGGCGGGTTGCGGCAGTCCATGTTCTACACGGGAGCCCGCACCATCGCCGAGCTCCGCGCCAAGGGCCGGTTCGTGCGGATCACGCCGGCCGGGCTCAAGGAGTCCCACCCCCACGACATCCAGATGGTCGTCGAGGCGCCCAACTACACGCGCTGACCTTCTCTTCTCTTTCATCATTCAGGAGTCGGTGTTGCAACTGGTGCCGGAGTGGCGGGAGTGACCTCAGAAGCCGCGTTCCACCCCATCCGGCTCTCCCCCTCCTGAATGATGAAAGAATGGAGCAGTGACCGAGGTAGAGATCGGACGCGCCAAGCGCGCTCGCAGGGCGTATTCCTTCGACGACATCGCGATCGTCCCGAACCGCCGGACTCGCGACCCCCAGGATGTGTCCGTCGGCTGGAGCATCGACGCCTACCAATTCGAGGTCCCCTTCCTGGCCGCTCCCATGGACTCGGTCGTCTCCCCGGCCACGGCCATCCTCATGGGCCACCTCGGCGGCCTCGGCGTGCTCGACCTCGAGGGGGTGTGGACGCGCTACGAGGAACCGGAGCCGCTGCTCGCCGAGATCCGCGAGCTGCCTCACGACGAGGCGGCCCGCCGTATGCAGGAGATCTACTCCGAGCCGGTCAAGCCCGAGCTGGTGACGGCCCGCCTCGCCGAGATCCGGGCGGCGGGGGTGACCGTCGCCGGCGCCCTCTCGCCGCAGCGCACCCAGGAGCTCTACAAGACCGTGGTGGCCGCCGGCGTCGACCTCTTCGTGATCCGAGGCACGACGGTGAGCGCCGAGCACGTCTCCAAGAGCCAGGAGCCGCTCAACCTCAAGAAGTTCATCTATGAGCTCGATGTGCCGGTCATCGTCGGCGGCGCCGCGGGCTACACGCCGGCGCTGCACCTGATGCGCACGGGTGCCGCGGGAGTGCTGGTCGGCTTCGGCGGCGGCGCGGCCTCGACCACCCGGGCGACCCTGGGCATCCATGCGCCGATGGCGTCCGCGGTGGCGGATGTCGCCGGGGCTCGCCGCGACTACCTGGACGAGTCCGGGGGCCGCTATGTGCACGTCATCGCCGACGGCGGGCTGGGCAGCTCCGGCGACATCGTCAAGGCGATCGCGGTCGGGGCGGATGCCGTCATGCTGGGCAGCACCCTGGCGCGCGCCACCGAGGCGCCGGGCGGCGGCTGGCACTGGGGTGCGGAGGCCCACCACAGGGAGCTGCCCCGCGGCAATCGCGTGGAGGTCGGCCAGGTGGCCTCGCTGCAGGAGATCCTCTACGGACCCTCCACGGTCGCCGACGGCACCGTCAACCTGGTGGGGGCCCTGCGGCGGTCGATGGCGACCACGGGGTACTCCGACCTCAAGGAGTTCCAGAGGGTCGAAGTCGTCGTCGCCCCCTATCGTCCACGCTAGAAGGAGAGCAATTGGCGAAGCCGAAGACGGTGTCCCGTTCCCCGAAGCTGGGGCCGGATGAGCGAGCCGCCGCCATCGAGGCGCTGAAGCGCAAAGAGCTGGACATCCTCGTCATCGGCGGCGGGATCGTCGGCACCGGCAGTGCCCTCGACGCCGTGACCCGGGGCCTGAGCGTCGGGATGCTGGAGGCGCGCGATTGGGGCAGCGGCACCTCCAGCCGCTCGTCGAAGCTCGTGCACGGCGGCATCCGCTACCTGGAGCAGCTCGACTTCCGGCTCGTGCGCGAGGCCCTGATCGAGCGCGGCCTGCTGCTGCAGCGGCTCGCCCCGCATCTGGTCAAGCCGGTGCGGTTCCTCTACCCGCTCAAGCGCCGCTTCATCGAGCGCTTCTACGTCGGCTCGGGCATGCTGCTCTACGACATCTTCTCCTACACCGGCGGGCGGCCGCCGGGAGTCCCGCACCACCGGCATCTGAGCAGGCGGCAGGTGCAGCGCGCCATACCCAGCCTGGCCGGCGACGCCTTCGTGGGCGGCATCAGCTACTACGACGCCCAGGTCGACGACGCCCGCTATGTCGCCACGCTCGCCCGCACCGCATCCTTCTACGGCGCGCATATCGCCAGCCGGGTGCGGGTCGAGGGCTTCCTCAAGGTCGGCCAGCGGGTGGTGGGCGTCGAAGCGCACGACCTCGAGACGGGTGAGCGCTTCGAGGTCAAGGCGAAGCAGATCGTCAACGCCACCGGGGTGTGGACGGACGACACCCAGTCGATGGTGGGGGAGCGCGGCCAGTTCAAGGTGCGGGCCTCGAAGGGCATCCACCTGGTGGTGCCGCGCGACCGGTTCCACTCGGCCATGGGCATCCTGCTGCGCACCGAGAAGAGCGTGCTCTTCGTCATCCCCTGGGGCCGGCACTGGCTGATCGGCACGACCGACACCGATTGGAACCTCGACAAGGCGCATCCTGCCGCCACGGCCGCCGACATCGACTATCTGCTGCGGCACGTCAACACCATCCTCTCGGTGCCGCTGACCCGCGAGGACGTCGAGGGCGTGTACGCGGGGCTGCGGCCGCTGCTGGCCGGGGAGTCGGAGGAGACCTCCAAGCTGTCGCGCGAGCACATCGTGGCGCACACCGTCCCCGGGCTCGTCGTGGTCGCCGGCGGCAAGTGGACCACGTATCGCGTGATGGCCAAGGACGCCATCGACGAGGCCGTCGCCGCCCTCGACGGCAAGGTCCCGCCGAGCACGACCGAGAACATCGCGCTGCTGGGTGCCGAAGGCTATCAGGCCGCGTGGAACAAGCGAGCCAAGATCGCCCGTGCCTTCGGGGTGCACAAGGTGCGCATCGAGCACCTGCTGAACCGCTACGGCGTGATGACGGACGAGCTGCTCGACCTCATGCGGGAGCGACCGGAGCTGAACGAGCCGCTGCCCGGCGCCGACGACTATCTCGCCGCCGAGGTCGTCTATGCGGCCAGCCACGAGGGGGCGCTGCACCTCGACGATGTGCTGGCGCGCCGTATGCGCGTCTCCATCGAGGCCTGGGATCGTGGGGTCTCCGCGGCCCCGGTCGCTGCGCGGCTGATGGCCGAGACCCTGGGCTGGGATGCCGAGCGCGAGCAGCGCGAGGTCGCGTTCTACCTGAAGCGGGTGACCGCCGAGCGCGAGAGCCAGGAGCAGCCGGACGACGAGTCCGCCGACCGGGTGCGGCTGGAGGCTCCGGACATCGTGGTCGGCTAGCCGTGTGGGAGGTCGCCCGGCGTCCGCGCTGGATCGCCATGCTCGCCCTGGCGCTCGCCGTCGCCGCCGGCTTCGCAGCGCTCGGCCAGTGGCAGCTGGCCCGTGCGGTCGCCAACGGCACCGTCGTCGAGCGGCACACCGAGACGGTCGTGCCGCTGAGCTCCGTCGCCTCGCCTCAGCAGCCGGTCACGAACGCCGCAGATGCCCAGCGGGTGTCGGTGAGCGGCACGGTCGTCCCCGGCGACTTCACGGTGCTGAGCGATCGCGTCAACGCGGGAGAGCTGGGCTTCTGGCTGGTCGGCCATGTGACGGTGGCGACCACGGAGGGCGATGCCGGGCTCGCCGTCGCCTTCGGCTGGGCTCCGACCCGGCAGGCTGCGCTCGCCGCGCAGACCGCCGTGCCCCCCGGCACGGTGGAACTGGTCGGACGCTACCTCGCCAGCGAGTCGCCGATCGAGTCCGACTTCCGCGGGGGCCGGGAGACCGCCATGGCCGTCCCCGCCCTCATCAACGAGTGGCACGACTTCGAGGGCCGGGTGTACTCGGGCTATCTCGTGGCGGCGACACCGCCGTCGGGGCTCAGCGCGATCGACTCGCCGCCCCCGGCCGCCGATGTCTCGCTGAACTGGCTCAACCTCTTCTACGCCGCCGAATGGGTCGTCTTCGCGGGCTTCGCCGTGTTCCTCTGGTACCGCCTGGTGCGGGATGCCTGGGAGCGTGAGAAGGAACTGGCGGAACCAGACCCCTACTGAGCCGCCATCACTCCGCACTGCGGCGAGCTGGACTGCTCAGCGGGGGCCCCATTCGCAGCCTTCGCCCGAGGCAATGCACCTTAGACTGGATGCATGCCGACCTCCACGTCCGCCTCAACTCCCCGGCTGCGTCCGAAGCTCTCGGCGATCCCCCAGATCCGGGGAGCGGTGAAGTTCTACCGGGTCTTCGCCTATATCACCGGGACCATGCTCCTGCTGCTGGTCGCGGAGATGATCGTGAAGTACGGCATGCACTACGAGCTGCAGCTGGGCGGCACCAGCGGGTTCTTGGGGTTCGTGCCCTGGGACCCGACGGGAACCCAGAACTGGGTCACGGGGGTGAACCTCAGCACCGGCATCCTGATCGCCCACGGCTGGCTCTACGTGGTCTACCTGTTCAGCGACTTCCGGCTCTGGAGCCTGATGCGCTGGCCGTTCATCCGTTTCGTCGCCATCGCCCTCGGCGGCGTGGTGCCCTTCCTCTCCTTCATCGTCGAGCACTTCATCACCCGCAGCGTCCACCGCGAGCTGGACGAGCTCCAGGCCGCGGAGGCCACAGATTAACGGGCACGACAGCCGTCGCCCCGTGCTCGTCGTCGACTTCGGGGCGCAGTACGCCCAGCTGATCGCCCGGCGGATCCGCGAGGCGAACGTCTACTCCGAGATCGTTCCGCACAGCATCAGCGCCGCCGAGATCGCGGCGAAGAGCCCGGCCGGCATCGTGCTCAGCGGCGGGCCGTCGAGCGTCTACGAGCCGGGATCGCCGGGCCTCGACCCGGGCATCCTCGAACTCGGCGTGCCGGTGCTGGGGATCTGCTACGGGTTCCAGGTGATGGCCAAGCAGCTCGGCGGCGAGGTGGCCGAGACCGGCCTGCGCGAGTACGGCGCGACCGAGGTCGTCGTGCAGGGCGACGGCGGCACGCTGCTGGCGGGCCAGCCGCAGCGGCAGACCGCCTGGATGAGCCACGGCGACTCGGTCTCGAAGGCGCCGGAGGGCTTCGAGGTGCTCGCCTCCAGCGGCTCCACCCCGGTGGCGGCCTTCGGCAGCGACGAGAGACGGATGTACGGGGTGCAGTGGCACCCGGAGGTCAAGCATTCCGCACACGGCCAGCGCGTGCTCGAGAACTTCCTGCACCGGGCGGCGGGCATCTCGCCGGACTGGGACAGCGGCAGCGTGATCGCGGAGCAGGTCGCCCGCATCCGCTCGCAGGTGGGCAGCGCCCGGGTGATCTGCGGCCTCTCCGGCGGGGTCGACTCGGCGGTGGCCGCCGCGATCGTGCACGAGGCGGTCGGCGACCAGCTGGTCTGCGTCTTCGTCGACCACGGCCTGCTGCGAGCGGATGAGCGCCGCCAGGTCGAGCAGGACTACGTCGCCGCCACCGGCGTCCGGCTGGTGACGGTCGATGCCGCCGACCGCTTCCTCGACGCGCTCGCCGGGGTCACCGACCCCGAGGAGAAGCGAAAGGTCATCGGCCGGGAGTTCATCCGGACCTTCGAGGCGGCGGCGGCCGAGCTCGTGCTGGAGGCCGCCTCCGATGGCGAGCCGATCCGGTTCCTGGTGCAGGGCACCCTGTACCCGGATGTGGTGGAGAGCGGCGGCGGAACCGGCACCGCCAACATCAAGAGTCACCACAACGTCGGCGGCCTGCCCGAGGACCTGCAGTTCGAGCTGGTGGAGCCGCTGCGCACCCTGTTCAAGGACGAGGTGCGGGCGATCGGGCGCGAGCTGGGGTTGCCGGAGGTCATCGTGTCGCGGCAGCCGTTCCCCGGACCGGGGCTGGGCATCCGCATCGTCGGTGAGGTCACACGCGAGCGGCTCGATCTGCTGCGCCGGGCCGACGCCATCGTCAGGGCGGAGCTGAGCGCTGCGGGTCTCGACGCCGAGATCTGGCAGTGCCCCGTCGTGCTGCTGGCGGATGTCCGCTCGGTCGGCGTGCAGGGCGACGGCCGCACCTACGGCCACCCGATCGTGCTGCGCCCGGTCAGCTCGGAGGACGCCATGACGGCGGACTGGACGCGCCTGCCCTACGACATCCTGGCCCGCATCTCGAACCGGATCACCAACGAGGTGCCCGGCGTCAACCGCGTGGTGCTCGACGTGACCTCCAAGCCGCCGGGCACCATCGAGTGGGAGTGACGGCCGTTCAGCGGTCGACGATGTGGACAGCGATGCCGGGGAGGTCGAGGTCGGCCCAGGCATGATCGGTGGTGACGGCGATGCCGTGTACCGCTCTCGTGAGAGCAAGGCATGCGCGGTCGGCCAGTGAAAGACCTTTGTGTCGCGTCAGAGGCCACAGGGCTGCACTCTCCGCGGCCATGGCCTCGTCGAAGGGGACGAAGAAGGGGCCGTCCCATGGAGAACGGCCCCTTCTAAAGAAAAGGGTGAGGGGCCTACGACTCGCGCAGGATGGCGAGCAGGCGCAGGATCTCCAGGTACAGCCAGACGACCGTGACCATGATGCCGAAGGCGGCGGTCCAGCCGTAGACGCGCGGGGCGCCCCTCTCGACGCCGGTCTTGATCGTTGTGAAGTCCAGCACGAGCGAGTAGGCGGCCATGACGATCACGAGCACGCCGATGAAGAATCCGAGCGGGATGCCGAAGATCTCGAAACTGCGCAGGCCGAACATGCCCGAGGTGGCACCCGTCATCATCAGGATCATGTTGATCACCGAGAAGACGAGGTAGCCGACCATGGCCACCATGACCACCTGGGTCGCCTTCTTCGAGGCGCGGACCTTGCCGCTGGCGAAGAGGGCGAGGGTCACGCCGACGACCCCGAGGGTGCCGAAGACCGCCTGCGGGACGATCCCCTCCCACATGGTCGCGAAGAGGCCCGAGATGGCTCCGACGAAGACGCCCTCCACAGCGGCGTAGCTGAGCACCAGCGCCGGGGATGGCTTCTTCTTGAAGATGTTCACCATCGCGAGCACGAAGCCGACGATCAGCGCCGGCAGCATCAGGACGGGCATGAACCAGCCCACGACGGCGCCGGCGATCAGGATGGCGAAGCTGACGACGATCTTGACGATGACGTCCTCGTAGCTCATCCGGTCCGTCTGGGCGGCCGTGGCCGAGGGGCGCGCGTAGAGCTCGTCGAGCTCGGCGGCTGTCATGCCGCCGGTCGCGGTCGTCGCCAGTGACGTCCCGGCCCGCGTGCTGAACGCCGGCGAGTTGGTGAACGCTGGGTTGGACGATGCCATGATGCCTCCGGTCGTGGGGGTGTTCCGCCTAATCTACCGGTATCCGGCTGAACTCTCGCCTTTAAACGGGAGGCCGGGACGGAGGCCCAGGCCGGAGCCCGAGCGGGCGATGCGGCGGCTCCTCGCGTAGCGTGGAGGCATGGGCTCCCCGCATCCACTCGTCATCGCCCACCGGGGTGCGAGCGGGTACCGGCCGGAGCACACCGAGGCCGCCTACCGGCTCGCCTTCGAGCTGGGCGCGGATGCGGTGGAACCGGACCTGGTGGCCACGCGGGACGGCATCCTGGTGCTCCGTCACGAGAACGAGATCTCCGGTACCACGGATGTCGCCGAGCACCCGGAGTTCGCCGAGCGCCGCACCACCAAGGAGATCGACGGCGCCGAGGTCACAGGCTGGTTCACCGAGGACTTCACCTTTGCAGAACTCAGGAAACTCGGCGCAAGGGAGCGGCTGCCGCGGCTGCGACCAGGCAATTCCGCGTTCGACGGGCAGCCCATCCTGAGTTTTGCTGAATTGCTGCGGATGCTGGATGAGCGCGAGCGGGCCGTGAGGCTCGTCGCCGAGATCAAGCACGCCACCCACTTCGCCTCGATCGGCCTGCCGCTGGACGAGCTCGTCGCCCGGGATCTCGCCGCCGCCGGCTGGGCGAGGGAGCCGGGCCTCATCGTGGAGAGCTTCGAGCTCACGGTGCTCGGCCAGCTCCGGCAGCGCGGCGTCGAGGCCAGCTGGGTGTTCCTGGCCGAGGCGGAGGGGGCGCCGGCGGACCAGGTCGCGGCACTCGGGTCGCGGGCGAGGACGTATGCGGAGTATCTGACGGATGAGGGGCTGGCCGGGCTGGCGGCATCCGCGCATGGGCCCGATGCCGAGGGGTTCAACACCGCCGGCATCGACATCAACGGCATCAGCATCGACGTCGCGATCCTCGAGCGGGACCCCGGCGTGGTGCAGCGCGCGCATGAGGCAGGCCTCACCGCCTTCTGCTGGACCCTGCGCGCCGAGAACCGCTTTCTGCAGGAGCGGTACCGCAGCAGCGACGACCCGGCGGAGTACGGCGACCACCTCGGGCAGTTCACCGCCATCCTGGGCACCGGGGTCGACGGCGTCTTCGCCGACCAGCCCGAGCTGGCCATCGCCGCCCGCGCGGCCCATCGAGGGCAGGGCTGACGGTCGGCGGCTCCGCCTAGAATTGGGCCAGTCATGACTTTCATCCTGGACGCCCCCGATGCCGCCCCCGACATCCTCGAGGGGCTCAACCCCCAGCAGCGGCAGGCGGTGGAGTACCGCGGACCGGCCCTGCTGATCGTCGCCGGGGCGGGCTCGGGCAAGACGAGCGTGCTCACGCGGCGGATCGCGGGGCTCATCCGCTCGCGGGAGGCGTGGCCCTCGCAGATCCTGGCGATCACCTTCACCAACAAGGCGGCCGCGGAGATGCGCGAGCGCGTCGAGGCCCTGCTCGGTCAGGCGGCCGAGGGCATGTGGATCTCGACCTTCCACTCGGCCTGCGTGCGCATCCTCCGGCGCGAGGCGGAGAGCTTCGGCTTCACCAAGAACTTCACCATCTACGACTCGGCCGACTCCCGCGCCCTGCTGAAGAGGATCATCAAAGAAGGGGATGCCGACAGCTTCGGCCTCACGGTCAGCCAGGCGGCCGGCCGGATCTCCAAGCTCAAGAACGAGCTGCAGGACATCGAGAGCTACGCCCGCGGCGTGAACTTCAACGATCCCGGCGAGGTCGTGTTCCTCGAGGTCTTCCGGGAGTACAGCCGCAGCCTCGCCCGCGCGAACGCCTTCGACTTCGACGACCTGATCGCGCAGACGGTGTACCTGTTCCGGGCCTTCCCCCAGGTCGCGGCGAAGTACCGCCGTCGGTTCCGGCACGTCCTCGTGGACGAGTACCAGGACACGAACCACGCGCAATACGCGTTGATCCGGGAGCTGACGCAGCCGGTGCCGGCGGACGGCGAGCACGGCCCCCTGGAGTCGGCATCGCTCACGGTGGTGGGGGACTCGGATCAGTCCATCTACGCGTTCCGCGGGGCGGACATCCGCAACATCACCGAGTTCGAGCGCGACTTCCCGGAGTCCACGGTCATCCTGCTGGAGCAGAACTACCGCTCGACCCAGAACATCCTCGACGCCGCCAATGCGGTGATCTCGCACAACTTCGACCGCAAGGACAAGAACCTCTTCACGACGGTGGGTCCGGGCGAGAAGATCGTGGGATTCACCGGATACAGCCAGCACGACGAGGCGCAGTTCGTCGCCGACGAGATCGCCGCGCTGCGGGAGGCTGGGCTGAGCTACAGCAAGATCGCCGTGTTCTACCGCACCAACGCCCAGACCCGTGCGCTGGAGGAGATCTTCATCCGCTCCGCGCTGCCCTACCGGGTGCTGGGCGGCACCAAGTTCTACGAGCGGGCCGAGATCAAGGATGTGCTGGCCTACCTGACCACGGTCGCCAACCCCGCCGACCCGCTCGCCCTGCGCCGGATCGTGAACGTGCCCAAGCGCGGCATCGGCCCGGCCACCGAGACGGCGCTGCAATCGCATGCCGACGAGCGGGGCATCACCCTGCGCGAGGCCCTGCGGGAGGCCGATCGGCTGGGGCTCGGCCCCAAGGTCACCGGTGCGGTGCTCGGCCTCGGGGCGGTCCTCGACGAGGCGGGGCTGCTCGCCGAGACCGAGCCGCCCTCCGAGGTGCTGGCGATGCTGCTGGAGCGCACCGGCTATCTCGAGGCGCTCCGCGCGAGCCGTGACCCCCAGGACGAGGCCCGCGCCGAGAACGTCGAGGAGCTGGTCTCGGTGACGAAGGAGTTCGAGAAGAACAATCCCGGAGGCGTGCTCATCGACTTCCTCACCGAGGTGTCGCTGGTCGCGGCGGCCGACGAGCTGGATGACACGAGCGGCACCGTCTCACTGATGACGCTGCACACCGCCAAGGGCCTGGAGTACGAAGCGGTGTTCCTGACCGGGGTGGAGGAGGACCTGCTCCCGCACCGCATGTCGGTGGGCGAGCCCGGTGGCCCGGCGGAAGAGCGGCGGCTCTTCTACGTCGGCATCACCCGGGCCCGTCGCCGGCTCTACCTCTCGCTGGCGATGACGCGCTCGCAGTTCGGCGACGTCAGCGTCGCCATGCCCAGCCGCTATCTGCAGGAGATCCCCTCCGAGCTGATCGAGTGGCGGCAGTCGCCGGGGGACGCGAACTCGCGCGGCGGCACCAGGCCCCGGGCGCTGAACGCCCGCCAGCGGCCCTACGGCGGGTCGATCGGCGGGTCGCGCTCGAGCGTGTCCGAGCTGCCGCCAGGTCCCTCGCGATCGAGGCGGGCGGATGGGGCTCCCGCGACGCAGTGGGCGAACCGCGTGACCGGCACGGTGCGCGACAACGGCGACCTCACGCTGGCGGTGGGGGACCGCATCCGCCACACCGACTTCGGGGAGGGTCGGGTGTCGGCGGTGACGGGTGCCGGGCCGAAGAGCGTCGCCGAGGTGCTCTTCGACACGGCCGGCCGCAAACGGCTGCTGATCAAGATTTCTCCGATCGAAAAACTCTGACGAGTTTTATCCCCTTGTTGGTGACCGCTTGTTCGCGGCCGCCCCGATCGAGAAGCTCTGACGAGCTTCTATCCTTGGTGACGCTCGCTCGCTAACCCGCCCGGAACCGCCGCAGATAGTGCTCCTTCGGCCAGTGCCTGAGCCGGCGCGGCAGGCGCCGGTAGATCGCGATGACGATGCGCCAGACACGGTCGTATCGACGCTGTCTGCGGCTGCTCCAGGGCAGTCCGTAGAGCTCCCGCTGCTCGGGGGTCAGGAGCCCGGTCGTGATCAACCGCATCAACGGCATGACGAGCCGCAGTCTCCGGGGCCGAGACGGATGCAGGAGCTGCCGGGCGACGCGGAGCGTGCCGGAGTCGACCCGGAGCCGGCTCAGCTCCCGCTCCCAATAGCGGCGGAACGCGGCCCGATCGGCCGGCCAGGCATCCGTGGGAACCTGCAGCGCGGTGCCCAGGATCGCGTACTCGCGGTAGACGGCCTCGGCCTCATCCGGTTCCAGCGGGCCGAAGACCCCCTCGTAGACGCCCATCGCGGTGTCGTAGAGGGTCGCGGCGACCCAGAGCTGCAGCTCCGGGTCGTAGGCGGTGTAGCCCTCGCCGTGCACCGGCTCATGCGCCTCGTCGACCATCCGGGCGATCCGCCGTGCCTCGGCGGGCTCGCCGTAGACGAGCACATACACATAGCTCAGGGTGTGGTTCAGGCGGCGCAGGGGGTCGCTGGCGAAATCGCTGTGCTCGGCCACGCCGCGACCGACGGCCGGGTTCGCGATCTGCAGCAGGATGGCGCGGGCACCGCCGGCGATCAGCACGCCTTCGGCCGCGATGTCGCGCAATCGCCGGCTCATCGATGCGGGCTAGATCCAGCGCGGGGCTGCCGGTGCCGGTGACCCGTCCGCGGTCGTCACGCCGCGGTCGGAGCGTCCCGCCGCCCACGCGGCCAGTGCCGCGGTGGTGCCGTGGAGCACGATCGCGGCGGGCCGGCCGGGGTCGAGGGCGAACGGCGGGCGGCCATCCGCTCGGTCCGTGGGCTGCAGGGAGAGGTTCGGGATGCCCTCCGCGTCGCGTTGCCGCCAGGTGCTCAGCACGTTCGCGATCAGATGGTCGAGCAGCTCTTGCGGGAAGTCGTCGAAGGAGCCGCCGTTGTCGAGGTCGACGGCGTGCAGCCAGACCTCGCGCGAACGCATCCAGACCGTGGTGGCCGCAGTGATCGGGGCTCCCGTGACGGTGCGGACCTCGGCGTTCCAGGCGTCGTCGGGCAGCTCGCGCCAGCCGGCGTCGAGGGTTGTGGCCGACTCGGAGACCAGCCGGCGCAGCTCCTCGGGGCCGAGCCGAGCACCCTCCTCGATCTCGCGCTCGCGCGCCTCCGGCGACTCGTACATGGGCGTCTCCACGCCGGTGGCCGCCCAGCGCAGCAGTCGGGTGAGGCCCAGGGCGTTGTAGCCGACATGGGAGACGACGTGCGCCCTGGTCCATCCGGGCAGCAGCGAGGCCGCCGGGAACTCCTCGTCGCGCAGCTCCCCGAGCCTTCGCAGGAAGTACGCCGTGCCCTCATGCGCCAGCTGCAGCGCCGCCCTCAGCCCGGAGTCGTCGATGGCGTTCATCGTCGCTTCCCTCCTGGCCGGCCGTCCCGAATTCAGTGCGCGGCGACCGCCCGGTTCGATTGTGTCCCCAGACCCTCGATGGTGGTCTGCAGCAGCGAGCCGTCGACCAGGTAGCGCGGCGGCTCCATGGCCCGCCCGACACCGCCGGGGGTGCCGGTGGCGATCACGTCGCCCGGCTTGAGCGTGAGGATGCGCGAGCAATAGGCGATGAGCTCGGCGGGGCCGAAGAGCAGATCGCTGGTGGGCGCTTTCTGCATCACCTCGCCGTCGACCCGTGTCTGCAGCTCGCCCCCGGGGGCGAACTCGTCGGGGGTCACCAAATACGGCCCGAAGGGCGTGGTGCGCTCGAAGGTCTTGCCCTGCAGCCACTGCAGCGTGCGGTACTGGTAGTCGCGCATGCTCACATCGTTGAGGATCGCGTAGCCGGCGATGGCGGCCTCCGCCTCGTCCACCCCGAGGTTGCGGGCCGGGCTGCCGATCACGACGGCCAGCTCGCCCTCCCAGTCGACGGCATCCGACTCCGGCGAGAGCTCGATGTCATCGAAGGCGCCGATCAGCGCCTCGGGGTACTTGGCGAAGAGGGTGGGATGCTCCGGGAAGTCCCTGCCGGTCTCCAGGATGTGGGCTCGATAGTTCAATCCCACGCAGATGATCTTGCCCGGCGCCGGGACGACCGGGGCCCACTGCGACGGGTCGATGGAGGAGAGCGGATGCGACCGGCCGTCGGCGGCGGCGGCGGCCAGTCGCCAATCCGGCCGCTGCACCAGCGCGCCGACATCCGGGACGCCGACGAGCTCTGTCGCGGTGTCGTCGGAGACGCGTACCGCGACCGTCCCCTCGCTCGTGCGCAGCGTGGCTAGTTTCATCAGGCTCTCCTTGCAGTCGATGTATCCCCAAATCTAGCCGGAACGACGATGCTCACCCGGAAAGCCAGTGACTCCAGCTGGCGCTGTTCTCGTTTACTCTGTGGCCCAGCGATGTTCTTGATCCAGATGGTATGGAGGGCATCGATGGCAATGTCGTTCGCGGTGTCGGCGTCGACCTCACGCATCGCGAATCGCAGCAGTCGTGGACGTATCGACCTGAAGAACTCTGTGAACTCGGCCTCGTTCACCCCCTGGCCCTTTCTTAGTGGGATATGGGGGCCGCCGCTGCACTGAGATGTTCCACCGGGTGCGAAGACTTGCGGTCGGTCGCGTGAGATTTCAGCCTCTTCCGGACAGCTTAGTTAAAGAGTTGAGGAAATGGAGAGTTGGTTCGTTCCATGAGGGCGAAGGGCATCGGAATCGCTCTGCGCAGTGCTGTCATCGTCAGTGCTGTCACCGTCATCGGGACTGCGGTCGTAGGAGCCACAGGGCTCATGCCCCCGGCGCCTTCGACCGCGGCCCCTCCGCTGGAATCGGTGATGACTACCATCATCGGAACAGGCAGCGCGGCCGGCAGGCTCCCATCGGTTCAAGGCACGAATATGTCTTCGGCTGACCCGTGTCAGCCCGGGCAGGTTACGACGATCAAAGACATCACGGGCAACGACACCGGAATCGCGGGCACGGACCTCTGGGGGATCACAAGGATATTTATGAACACGGGGAGCCGATGCGAGGTCACTGTCCCTCGGAGCATCCAGGTCGCGGGGGCGAGCGGGAATTGGCGCTCGGTCCCGGTTCGGAACGCCGGCCAAAGCAAGCAGTATGAGGTGGACCCCGGCCAGACCTTCGCGTTGACTGTCGCCGCATGGTGGACGCTGCCCACATCGGTCAGGTCCGCAGATAGTTGTACGATCGCCGAGGCCGACGTGACGAGCATCGCGTTCTCATTCGGCGATGGGAGTGTGACGTTCATGATCAGCCCGGCGTGGGCCCGCGTATGCTCATCGCCTGTCACGGTGTCGTTCGAGGTGCAACTGAACCCCTCGTTTGGGTAGACAACGGGTACGCCTTCACGAAGCTTCTGTGAAGGATCGGCCGTTTTTAATGTGTGCTGCGGCAGCTATTCCGGCTTCCGGCCGGGATTCAGCGGGTAGAGTGCTTGATGGCCCAAGTCTCTCGACGTCGAACGATTCCGTCCCGGAGGGACTCGGCCCCATCGGAATGACTCTCGGATTGGACGAGCAGCGTGGATTTATTCGAATACCAGGCCAGGGATCTCTTCGAAAAGTACGGGGTCCCCGTTCTGGCCGGGATCGTCGCGGACACTCCTGAGGAGGTCCGCGCGGCGGCCGCCAAGATCGGCGGCACGGTCGTGGTCAAGGCCCAGGTCAAGGTCGGCGGTCGCGGCAAGGCCGGCGGCGTGAAGGTCTCTCACAGCCCCGAGGACGCCGAGGAGCTCTCCCGCGGGATCTTCGGACTGGACATCAAGGGTCACGTCGTGAAGCGCGTCATGGTCGCGGCCGGCGCGAAGATCGCGCAGGAGTTCTACTTCTCCGTGTTGCTGGACCGGGCCAACCGCTCCTATCTCTCGCTCTCGAGCGTGGAGGGCGGCATGGAGATCGAGCAGCTCGCCGTGGAGAAGCCGGAGGCCCTCGCCCGCATCGAGGTCGACCCGCTGAGCGGGATCGACGAGGCGAAGGCCGCCGAGATCGCCCGGGCCGCGCGCTTCCCCGAGGAGCTAGTCGCCAAGATCGTCCCGGTGATGCAGAAGCTCTACGAGGTCTACGTCGGCGAGGATGCGACCCTCGTCGAGGTCAACCCGCTGGTGCTCACCGAGGGCGGCGAGGTGCTCGCCCTCGACGGCAAGGTGTCGCTGGATGCGAACGCCGACTTCCGTCATCCCGACCACGCCTACCTGGTCGACGTGGCCTCCGAGGACCCCCTCGAGGCGAAGGCGAAGGAGTCGCACCTCAACTACGTGAAGCTCGACGGCGAGGTCGGCATCATCGGCAACGGCGCGGGCCTGGTGATGTCCACCCTCGACGTGGTCAGCTACGCGGGGGAGCGGCACGGCGGCGTGAAGCCGGCCAACTTCCTCGACATCGGCGGCGGGGCATCCGCCGAGGTGATGGCTGCCGGGCTCGACGTGATCCTCGGCGATGAGCAGGTCAGGAGCGTCTTCGTGAACGTCTTCGGCGGCATCACCGCCTGCGACGCGGTCGCCAACGGCATCGTCGGGGCGCTGCGCACCCTGGGCGACTCGGCCTCGAAGCCGCTCGTGGTGCGGCTCGACGGCAACAACGTCGCCGAGGGGCGGCGCATCCTGGCGGAGGCCGCCCATCCGCTGGTCACCGTCGTCGACACCATGGACGAGGCCGCCGACAAGGCGGCCGAGCTGGCGAACGCGCGCTGAGCCCGCGAGAAAAGTAGGGATAGGGAAAAGATGTCGATTCTTCTCGACGAGAGCTCCAAGATCATCGTCCAGGGCCTGACCGGCTCCGAGGGCACCAAGCACGCCGGCCGGATGCTCCGCGGCGGCTCGGTGATCGTCGGCGGCACCAACCCGCGCAAGGCCGGCACGACCGTCGAGATCGAGGGGCACAGCCTGCCGATCTTCGGCACGGTGGCGGATGCCATGGCCGCCACCGGCGCGAACGTCTCGGTCATCTTCGTGCCGCCCGCCTTCGCGAAGGACGCCGTGATCGAGGCGGTCGACGCCGGTATCCCGCTGGCCATCGTGATCACCGAAGGCATCCCCGTGCGCGACTCGGCCGAGTTCTGGGCGCACGCCAAGCGCAAGGGCAACGTCACACGCATCATCGGCCCGAACTGCCCCGGCATCATCAGCCCCGGCAAGTCGAACGCCGGCATCATCCCCTCGACCATCACCGGGCCCGGCCCGATCGGACTCGTCTCGAAGTCGGGCACCCTGACCTACCAGATGATGTTCGAGCTGCGCGACATCGGCATGTCCTCGGCGATCGGCATCGGCGGCGACCCGATCATCGGCACCACGCACATCGACGCCCTGAAGGCCTTCGAGGCCGACCCCGAGACGAAGGCGATCGTGATGATCGGCGAGATCGGCGGCGACGCCGAGGAGCGCGCGGCCGAGTTCATCCAGGCGAACATGACCAAGCCGGTCGTCGCCTATGTCGCCGGCTTCACGGCTCCCGAGGGCAAGACCATGGGCCACGCGGGCGCGATCGTGTCGAACGGCGCCGGTACCGCGGAAGGCAAGAAGGTCGCCCTCGAGGCCGCCGGGGTGAAGGTCGGCAAGACGCCGAGCGAGACCGCCGCCCTCATGCGCGAGGTCATCGCCACGCTCTGATCGTTCCCGAATCTCGTATCGAGCGGAACGGCGACCGAGCGCCGACCGGATGCGCCGGTAGGCTCCCACGCGTATGAACCGTCCGCTGACCGTCCTCTTCGCCTCCCTGGAGGCCCTGCTCGTCGCCGGGATCGGCATCGGCATCCCGCTCGTGCCCCTCACGGTGCTCTGGGCGGTGCAATACGGGCTGACCATCGATTGGCTGGTGTTCTGGCGGGCCTCGGCAGACGTCTGGCTGCTCGGTCACGGCGCCGACGTCGCCGTCACCCTCAACGCCTCGCTCGCCGACGCTCTCGGTGTGGAGGGATCCGCGGCGTCTTTCCCCCTGACCATCGCGCCGCTCGGCTTCGCGCTGATCACGCTCGCGCTCGGCGCCCGCGCCGGCCGGCGCATCGCCGAGACCCCGAACCACCGCCTCGGCCTCGCCGCGACGACGGTCGTCTTCGCGATCATCGCCGCGGGCGTCGCTCTCACCGCGCGGCATCCGCTCGCGGAGCCGTCCGCCTGGCAGGGGGTGCTCCTGCCGGTGCTCGTCTACGCGGCCGGCCTCGCCCTCGGCGCGCTCCGCGACCGGAGACGACGAGACGACGCGATGGATGCGCTGGCTGCGCTGCCCGGCGGCACCCGGCTGCTGCTCGTCTCCGCCCTACGGGCCGGGCTCGGCGCCGTCGCCGCGGTGCTGGCCGCCGCATCCCTCGTGCTGACCGCCATGATCGTGCTCGGCTACGCCCGGATCATCGCGCTCTACGAGGAGATCCACGCCGGCGTGGTCGGGGGCATCGCGCTCACCCTGGGCCAGCTCGCCTTCGTGCCGAACCTCTCGATCTGGACGGCCTCCTGGCTGGTCGGGCCCGGCTTCGCGATCGGCACCGGCTCCTCGGTGAGCCCCCTGGGCACCCAGCTGGGGCCGCTGCCCTCGGTTCCGGTGCTCGGCGCCCTCCCGGCCGGCGACCTCTCTCTCGGCTTCCTGGGCATCATCGTGCCGGTGCTCGCCGGGTTCCTGGTCGGCATCGTCGTGCGACCCCGCCTCGATGCGGCGTCGTCGCTGCCGCGTCTGCTCGGTGCCGGCGCCCTGATCGGCGTCGTGGCCGGAGTGTCCCTCGGGCTGCTCGCCTGGTTCTCCGCGGGCTCGGCCGGGCCCGGCCGGCTGGCGGATGTGGGGCCGTCGCCGCTGCTCGTCGCCGCGTTCGCCGCGCTCGAGATCGGCCTCGCCGCCATGGCGGGCCTGGTGGCGGGCGGGCGGAGGACGCCCTCCGAACGCGGATAGGCCGCACCGGATGACCGGCCCCGGGCGCTGCGGGCAGCGTTGGGGGAGCGGTGGCGATAGGCTCGTTCCGTGCTCTCCTTGGTCGTGCTCATCTCGGGCGGCGGCTCCAACCTGCGGGCGCTCCTGGAGGCCGCGGGGCACGACGAGTTTCCGGCGCGGGTGGCGGCGGTCGGGGCCGATCGCGACGCGGAGGGGCTTCAGCACGCTGAGGATTTCGGCATCCCCAGCTTCACCGTGCCGTTCACGGCCTATCGCGACCGCGAGAGCTGGGGCGAGGCGCTCCTGGAGCAGCTGCGCGTCTGGGGTCCGGACCTGGTGGTGCTGAGCGGCCTCATGCGCCTGCTTCCTCGAGCGGTCGTGCACGCCCTCTCCCCGAGGCTCATCAACACGCATCCGGCCTACCTGCCCGAGTTCCCCGGAGCGCATGCCGTCCGCGACGCGCTCGCGGCGGGGGCGGCACAGACCGGGGCGAGCGTGATGGTCGTCGACGAGGGCGTCGACACCGGCCCGGTCATCAGCCAGCGTCGTGTCCCCGTGCACGCGGGCGACACGGAGGACCTGCTGCACGACCGCATCAAACTCGTCGAGCGCGAGCTGCTGGTGCAGACCGTGCGCGACATCGCCGAAGGAAGAATCGATCTCGAGGAGCTGGCAAGCAGATGAACGCTCGTGACATCATCCCGATCCGACGGGCCCTGGTCTCGGTCTACGACAAGACCGGCCTGCTCGATCTCGCCGGGGCGCTGAGCGCGGCGGGCGTCGAGATCGTCTCCACCGGATCGACGGCGAAGACCATGACGGATGCGGGATACGCCGTCACCGAGGTCAGCTCCGTCACCGGCTTCCCCGAGTCGCTCGACGGCCGGGTCAAGACCCTGCATCCCGCCATCCACGCGGGCATCCTGGCCGACCTGCGGCTGCCGGATCACGAGCGGCAGCTGCAGGAGCTCGGCATCCGCCCCTTCGAGCTCGTGGTGTCGAACCTCTACCCCTTCGCGCAGACCGTCGCCTCCGGGGCAGGCGAGCACGAGGTGGTGGAGCAGATCGACATCGGCGGCCCCGCCATGGTGCGGGCGGCGGCCAAGAACCACGCCAATGTCGCGATCGTCGTCTCGCCGGAGAGCTACGGCGAGATCGCCGCCGCCCTCGGTGCCGGCGGGACCACCCTGGAGCAGCGCCGCCGCTTGGCCGCCGCCGCCTTCGCGCACACGGCCGGCTATGATGCCGCGGTCGCCGGGTGGTTCGCCGATTCCGGCGCCGAGCCGGGGTCCGGGCCCTTCGCCGAGCACTTCGCCCTGCAGGCCGATCTCGCGCAGACCCTGCGCTACGGCGAGAACTCGCACCAATCCGCCGCGCTGTACCGGGTGCCGGGCGACGCCGGCATCGCCCAGGCGACCCAGCTGCACGGCAAGGAGATGTCGTACAACAACTACGTCGATGCGGATGCCGCACTGCGCGCCGCCTACGACTTCGCCGAGCCTGCGGTGGCGGTGATCAAGCACGCCAACCCCTGCGGCATCGCGGTCGGCACCGATGTCGCCGACGCCCACCGCAAGGCGCACGCCTGCGATCCGGTCTCGGCCTACGGCGGCGTCATCGCCGCGAACCGCGAGGTGAGCCCGGAGATGGCCCGCACCGTCAAGGACATCTTCACCGAGGTGATCGTCGCGCCCGGCTTCGCGCCCGAGGCCGTCGAGCTGCTCTCCACCAAGAAGAACCTGCGGCTGCTCGTGCTGCCCGCAGACTATCGTCGCAGTCCGCAGGAGTTCCGCCAGCTCTCCGGCGGGGTGCTCGTGCAGACGGCCGACGCCTTCGAGGGCTTCAGCTCCGCGGGATGGCAGCTCGTCGCAGGGGTCGACGCAGACGATGCCACCCGCGCAGACCTGGAGTTCGCGTGGCGGGCGGTCCGTGCCGTCAAGTCGAACGCCATCCTGCTCGCCTCCGATGGCGCGTCCGTCGGCGTCGGGATGGGCCAGGTCAACCGGGTCGACTCCTGCCACCTCGCGGTGACCCGGGCCGGCGATCGCGCGGCCGGTTCGGTCGCGGCCTCCGACGCCTTCTTCCCCTTCGCCGACGGACTTCAGGTGCTGCTCGAGGCGGGGATCCGCGCCGTCGTGCAGCCCGGCGGCTCGATCCGTGACGAGGAGGTCATCGCCGCGGCCCGCGAGGCGGGCGTGACCATGTACTTCACCGGCGAGCGGCACTTCTACCACTGAGACGCGGAGGCGAGGCTCGTCACTTGCGCAGCGGCCGCCGACGGGAATAAGCTACAAGGCTGTCTTGTCTGACGAGGGGAGAGGATCGACATGAAGACCGTGACGCGCGTCGACGTCGGCCTGGCTGCCACCGGCCTGGGTGCCACCGCACCTCTCCGCTTCGCCGCCTGGCTCCGATAGCGCCGAGGGGATCCGCCCCCGCGCCACCGCCTCTGGACGTCCGCACGTCCTGCCCTACAACTCTGGTTTCGTTCTCACACTCGCAAGGAGACACGTTCCGTGTCCGCACCGCGTTCCCGGCCCGCACCGCGCCCCGGCACTCTCGCCTCCATCAAGCGCGTCTACCCCTATGCCAAGCCGGCCATGCGCCGCATCTATCTGGGCATGGTGGCGGCCATGCTGGCCGCCCTCGTCTCGCTCGCCATTCCGCAGGTGCTGCGCGCCCTGGTCGACGGCCCGCTGAGCGACGGCGATGCGAGCCAGATCTGGCCGCCCGTGATCACCGTGCTCGTGCTCGGCGTGATCGAGGCGGCGATGATCTGGTTCCGCCGCTGGTTCGTGCTGCACCCCGGCACGCACATCGAGGCGCGGATGAGGAACAGCCTCTACCAGCGCCTGCAGGACCTGCCCGTGAGCTTCCACGATCGCTGGCCGAGCGGGCAGCTGCTCTCGCGGGCGATCAGCGACCTCAACCTCATCCGTCGCTGGTTCTCCTTCGGGTTGGTGCTCGGGGTGGTCAACGTCGTCACCATCCTCGTGGGCTTCGGGATCCTGGTGAGCGTCAACTGGATGCTCGGGGTGCTCTTCGTGGTCTGCTCGATCCCCCTGTGGATCTACGGCTACGTCTTCGAGAACAAGTACTCGGTGGTCGCCCGGCGCAGCCAGGACCAGGCCGGCGATCTCGCCACCTCCGTCGAGGAGGCGGTGCACGGCATCCGGGTGCTCAAGGCCTTCGGACGCGGCAAGCACGCCCTGAAGGGCTTCAGCACGCGGGCCGAGGCGCTGCGTGGCACCGAGATCGAGAAGGCCAAGGCGATCGCCGGCATCTGGCTCTGGCTGCTGCTCGTGCCGGATGTGACCTTCGCGCTGTGCCTGCTCGGCGGAGTATGGCTGGCGGCGGCCGACCAGATCACCGTGGGCGAGCTGGTGCAGTTCTTCGCGACCGCCACGGTGCTGCGGTTCCCGGTCGAGTCGATCGGGTTCCTGCTGTCCATGACCTTCGACACGCGTACGGCCGCGGACCGCTTCTTCGAGGTGATGGACACGGTCAACACCATCACGGATCCGGAGCAGCCGAAGACGATCGAGCAGGTGCGGGGCCGGCTCGTCTTCCGCGGTGTGCACTTCCGCTACCAGGACTCGCAGGAGCGCTACCCCGACCTGCTGAACGGCATCGACCTCGAGCTGCAACCGGGTGAGACGATGGCGCTCGTCGGGCTGACCGGCTCCGGCAAGTCCACCCTCACCGCGCTGCCGACTCGGCTCTACGACGTGACCGCCGGCGCGATCCTGCTCGACGGCGTCGACATCCGCGACCTCACGATCGAGGAGCTGCGCGGTCACATCGCCATGGCCTTCGAGGATGCGACGCTGTTCTCGGCGTCGGTGCGCGACAATGTGCTGCTCGGCCGGCCGGAGGCGACGGATGAGGAGCTCGACGAGGCGCTGAGCATCGCGCAGGCGCGCTTCGCCTACGACCTCCCCGACGGCCTGGACACCAAGATCGGGGAGGAGGGCATGAGCCTCTCCGGCGGCCAGCGGCAGCGGCTCGCCCTGGCCCGGGCCGTGGCGGCGCGGCCCTCGGTGCTCGTGCTCGACGATCCGCTCTCGGCCCTCGACGTGGACACCGAGGCGCTCGTCGAGGACGCACTGCGCAAGGTGCTCGCCTCGACGACCGCCCTCATCGTGGCCCACCGCCCCTCCACGGTGATGCTCGCCGACCGGGTGGCCGTGCTGCAGGAGGGCCGCATCGCCGATGTCGGCCGGCACAGCGAGCTGCTGCTGCGCAACGGGCACTACCGCTTCGTGATCTCCAGCCTGGAGGACGAGCAGAGACGCGAGCGCGAGGAGGTGGAGGCATGAGCGTGATCGGCGTCGAGGGCGAGGAGCGCGAGGACCTCACCAAGGATGAGAGCAGGCAGATCCGCCGGCGCTCCCTGCGCCTGCTGGGCAGCCTGCTGCGACCGCTCTGGGCTCGGGTCGTGCTCACGGCCGTCGTCGTGGTGGTCAGCACCGTGCTGCAGGTCGCCGGACCGGCGCTGATCGCCTACGGGATCGACAACGGCCTGCCGGCGCTGCTGGAGGAGGACTGGTTCCCGCTCGGCTTCGCGGTGGGCGCCTATCTGTTCACCGGAACGATCGGGGCCGTGCTCATCGCCTGGTACACGGTGCTGACCGCCCGCATCAGCCAGGCCATCCTGATCGATCTGCGCAAGCGCGTCTTCCTGCACACCCAGAGGCTCAGCCTCGAGTTCCACGAGCGCTACACCTCCGGCCGCATCATCGCGCGCCAGACCAGCGACCTCGACTCGATCCGTGAGCTGCTCGACTCCGGGATCAGCCAGCTGGTGCAGGGCGGTCTCTACATGGTGTTCATCGCCGGGGCGCTGCTGGCGCTGGACTGGGTGAGCGGGCTGGTGCTCCTCGTCTCGCTGGTGCCGCTGCTGGTCCTGGCGCGCTGGTTCCAGGTGCGCTCGCAGAAGATGTTCCGGCTGACCCGGGTCGCCTCGGCGAGGGTGATCGTGCAGTTCGTCGAGACCATGACCGGCATCCGGGCGGTGAAGGCGTTCCGCAAGGAGAGGCGGAACGCGAAGGAGTTCGCCGGGCTGGTCGAGGACTACCGAGATGCGAACACGAAGGTGCTGAACCTCTTCGGCACCTTCGACCCCGGGCTGGTGCTGATCGGCAATGTGACGCTCGGCGTGGTGCTGCTGGTCGGCGGCCTGCGGGTGGCGGAGCAGCAGCTGGCGATCGGCGCCCTGCTCGCCGCCCTGCTCTACGTGCGCTCCTTCTTCGCCCCGGCGCAGGAGATCGCCATGTTCTATAACTCCTATCAATCGGCCGCCGCGGCCCTGGAGAAGATCTCCGGCGTGCTGGAGGAGCTGCCGAGCGTGCCGGACCCCACGGCGCCGATCGACCTCTGGCAGGCGAAGGGCACTATCGGCTTCGAGGGGGTGGAGTTCGCCTACAAGGCGGATCGGGTCATCCTGCCCCGCTTCGACCTGACGATCCCGGCCGGCCAAGTGGTCGCCCTGGTGGGGTCGACCGGTGCCGGCAAGTCGACGCTGGCGAAGCTGATCTCCCGGTTCTACGACCCGAGCTCGGGCGTGGTCTCGCTCGACGGCGTCGATCTGCGCAGGCTGCACCCCAAGGATCTGCGGCGCGCCATCGTCATGGTGACCCAGGAGGCGTACCTGTTCTCGGGCACGGTCGGCGACAACATCGCGCTGGGCCGGCCGGAGGCGACGAGGGAGGAGATCGTCGCGGCGGCGAAGGCGGTCGGAGCGCACGATTTCATCGAGAGCCTGCCCGACGGCTACGACACGGATGTGAACAAGCGCGGCGGGCGGGTGTCCTCCGGCCAGCGCCAGCTGATCTCGTTCGCGCGGGCGTTCCTGGCCGACCCGGTGGTGCTCATCCTGGACGAGGCCACCGCCTCGCTGGACATCCCGAGCGAGCGGCTGGTGCAGGAGGGGCTGCAGACCCTGCTCGCCGATCGCACCGCGGTGATCATCGCCCACCGGCTCTCGACGGTGGCGATCGCCGACCGGGTGCTGGTGATGGAGCAGGGCAGGGTCATCGAGGACGGCACGCCGCGCGAGCTCATCGCCGGCTCGGGCCGCTTCTCCCAATTGCACGCCGCCTGGCGCGAGTCCCTCGTCTGATCGGGCACACCTCCCGCTGCTGAGCCGGCATTACTTGCTCCAAGATTGGACCCCTCTGAGCAGGCTTTGACGGTTCGCGGGATATTGTGCAGACAGGTGTAGGCGCAACAAGCGACTAGGGGCGGTGACGAGCCGCCCTCAGGTCAATCCTGTAACCGGATGCGGTGAGCAGCAGCGGGGTCCCCTCCGCCTCGTAGTGGGCGAGCGCGCTCGCATCGTGGCACTTGGGCGCCTGGCCGCTGGCCCTGATCACCCGCCACCAGGGCACCTCGCTGCCGTAGTAGGCCATGGTCTGCCCGACGGCTCTGGCCGCCCTGGACCCGATCGCGGCCGCGACGTCGCCATAGGTCATCACCTTGCCGGCGGGTATCGACTCGACCACGGCGAGGACCCGGGAGACGAAGTCGTCGCCGGGGGAGGCATCCGTCACCGCAGGTCCAGCACGCCGATGCTCTCGCCGTAGCGGGTCTGGCCGACCATCGAGAAGCCCACCCGGAGGAAGAACTGCTCCGGCCCTTGCGGCCCCGGCTCCCAGATGACGTGGAGGCGGTCGAAGCCGCGGCTGCGGGCCTCGGTGGCGACGGCCTCGACGCCGAAGCGGCCGACGCCCTGCCCCTGCGCTTCGGCGGCCACGTTGATCCGCCAGATGCAGCACCGGAACTCCTCGTCCCGGGCCTCGGGATCGAAGTTCGCCATGATGAAGCCCACGACCCGGTCGCCGTCGAGCACGACGCGCGGCCAGGTCGTGCTCTGGTTGACATAGGCCTCGGCGATCGAATGCGAGACGGGTGCGACGAACTGCTCCTGCCCGGGCTTCAGGGTCAGCGAGTTCGCCGCCACGATGTTCGCGGCGGACAGTTCTTCCAGTCTCAGATCGGCCATGCTCAAAGATTATTCCCGTTCGCCGGATGGCCGGTAGTCGGCAGGATGCGGGGAGGCAATATTATCTCGATGTCGAGATATCTGGCAGAACAGGTAAGCTGTCGACGTATCTCAGTGCGTAACCGGTGCCGGGCACTGACGGCGCGGCAGACGAAGGAGCATCGTGGGCAAGATCAAAGTCGAGGGAACCGTCGTCGAGCTCGATGGCGACGAGATGACCCGGATCATCTGGCAGAGGATCAAGGACACCCTCATCCATCCCTACCTCGACATCGACCTGGAGTACTACGACCTCGGCATCGAGCACCGCGACGCGACCGACGACCAGGTGACGATCGATGCGGCGCACGCGATCCAGAAGCACGGTGTCGGCGTGAAGTGCGCCACCATCACTCCCGACGAGGCGCGGGTCGAGGAGTTCGGCCTGAAGAAGATGTGGAAGTCGCCCAACGGCACAATCCGCAACATCCTCGGCGGCACGATCTTCCGCGAGCCGATCATCATCTCGAACATCCCGCGGCTGGTGCCCGGCTGGAACAAGCCGATCATCATCGGCCGGCACGCCTACGGCGACCAGTACCGGGCCACCGACTTCCGTTTCGAGGGCAAGGGCACGCTGACGATCAGCTTCCAGCCGGAGGACGGCTCCGAGGCGCAGTCCTTCGAGGTCTTCCAGGCGCCCGGCAGCGGGGTCGCCATGGCGATGTACAACCTCGACGACTCCATCCGCGACTTCGCCCGGGCATCCTTCAACTACGGCCTGCAGCGGAACTACCCGGTCTACCTCTCGACCAAGAACACCATCCTCAAGGCCTACGACGGCCGGTTCAAGGACCTCTTCGCCGAAGTGTTCGAGGCCGAGTTCAAGGAGAGGTTCAACGCGGCCGGGCTCACCTACGAGCACCGGCTGATCGACGACATGGTCGCCTCCTCGCTGAAGTGGGAGGGCGGCTACGTCTGGGCCTGCAAGAACTACGACGGCGATGTGCAGAGCGATACCGTCGCTCAGGGCTACGGCTCGCTCGGCCTGATGACCTCGGTGCTCAGCACCCCGGACGGCAAGGTCGTCGAGGCCGAGGCGGCGCACGGCACGGTCACGCGTCACTACCGGCAGCACCAGGCCGGCAAGCCGACCAGCACCAACCCGATCGCCTCCATCTACGCCTGGACGCGGGGGCTCGCGCACCGCGGCAAGCTCGACGGCAACCAGGCGCTGATCGACTTCAGCCACACCCTCGAGGATGTGGTGATCAAGACGGTCGAGTCCGGCAAGATGACCAAGGACCTCGCCCTGCTGATCAGCCCCGACCAGCCGTACCAGACGACGGAGGAGTTCCTGGCGACCCTGGACGCCAACCTCAAGGCCCGCATGGCCTGACCTCATTTGCAAAACTCAGGATGAGGCGGCTCAGCCGCGAAACCTCCCCCGGGATTGCAGGCCGGCTTGCAATCCCCGCGCTCGCCGTCCTGAGTTTTGCCAAAAAAGCACGCGGGGAGGCGTAGGCAGGCAAGCCTTTCCTTGCTGGCGGGGTCGCGCCGGAAAAGCTAGGACTGAAGGGTGAAACCTTTCCGTCGAGCCGTGCGCCGCTATCCGATCGTCGCGATCACGGTGATCGTCGGCCTCGTCGCGGCGGCGCTCGCCCTGGCCGGGCAGCCGACGGCCGCGCAGTGGATCGTCAGCGGCTTCGCCCTCTTCGTCGCCGCCCTGCAGGCCTGGGAGATGATCCGGGAGCTGGCCTCGGGCAGCTGGGGGATCGACGTGCTGGCGATCATGGCGATCGTCGCGACCGTCGTCGTCGGCGAGTACTGGGCGAGCCTGGTGATCGTGCTCATGCTCACCGGCGGCGAGGCGCTCGAGGATTACGCCGCTGGCCGCGCTCGTCGCGAGCTCTCCGCCCTGCTCTCGCGGATCCCCGAGCGGGCCCATCGGATGAGCGGCGAAGCGGTCGAGGACGTTCCGGCCACCGAGATCGCGGCCGGCGACACGCTGCTGGTGAAGCCCGGCGAGATGGTGCCGGTCGACGGCATCCTGCTCAGCGAGAGCGCGGGGCTCGACGAGTCGGCGCTGACGGGGGAGAGCCTTCCGGTCGAGCGGATCGAGGGCGAAGCGGTGATGAGCGGCGCCGTCAATGGCGAGCGGGCCTTCACCATGCGGGCGACCGCCCCGGCGGCGGACAGCCAGTACCAGCGCATCGTCGCCCTGGTGGCGGATGCCGCCGAGAGCCGCGCACCGATCGTGCGCCTGGCCGATCGCTATGCGGTTCCCTTCACCGCCGTCTCCCTGGCGATCGCCGGCCTCGCCTGGCTGCTGTCGGGAGACCCGGTGCGGTTCGCGGAGGTGCTCGTGGTGGCGACCCCGTGCCCGCTGCTGATCGCCGCCCCGGTCGCCTTCATGGGCGGCATGAGCCGCTCGGCGAAGCACGGGGTGATCGTCAAGGGCGGTGGGGTGCTCGAGCGGCTGGCCCGGGTGAGGAGCGTGGCCTTCGACAAGACGGGAACGCTCACGCTCGGCATGCCGGTCGTCTCGTCCGTCGATGCCATCGCCCCGATGACGGAGGATGAGCTGCTGACCCTCGCCGCCTCGGCGGAGCAGTACTCCTCGCATGTGCTGGCCCGGTCCGTGATCGACGCCGCGCACTCCCGGGGGCTGTTCCGGCGGATGGCGCAGTCCGCCCGCGAGACCGCGACGAACGGCGTCGAGGCCGAGATCGACGGCCATCGCGTCGTCGTGGGCAAGCGCTCCTTCGTCGCCGGTCAGGTGGGCGACTTCGACTCGCCGCCGGTGACGACCGGCGAGACCGCGGTCTACGTCGGTGTCGACGGCCGCTTCGCCGGGACGCTCACGCTCGCCGACCGTCTTCGCGACGACGCCCGCGAGACGCTCTCATCCCTGGCGAGGCTGGGCGTCCGGCGCACCCTCGTGCTCACCGGCGACGCCACGGCGACCGCCGAGCACATCGCCGCGGAGGCGGGCATCGCCGAGGTGCGGGCCGAGCTGCTCCCCGAGGACAAGGTCGAGGCCATCCGCTCGGTGCCCCAGCGCCCCGTCGCCATGGTCGGGGACGGCGTCAACGACGCCCCGGTACTGGCCGCGGCGGATGTGGGCATCGCGATGGGCGCGCGAGGCTCGACGGCTGCCAGCGAATCGGCGGATGTCGTCATCCTGCTCGACGACCTCTCGCGCACCGTCGATGCGGTCGCGATCGCGCAGCGGACGGTGCGGGTGGCGCTGCAGAGCATCTGGCTCGGCATCGCGCTCAGCGTGGGCCTCATGCTGCTGGGCGCGTTCGGCTTCCTGCCGGCGATCGTCGGAGCGGCCATGCAGGAGGTCGTGGACCTGGCGGCCATCCTGAACGCCCTGCGCGCCCTGAACGGCGGGATGCTGCGCGGTCCGGCGCTGCCGGGTTCAGGCGGGCGAGAGCCTGCCGTCGTGCAGCTGCATCACCCGGTCGGCCCGGTCCATCAGCAGCGGATCGTGCGTGGAGACGACCGCCGCGATCTGGCGTGAGCGCACCAGCTGGGCGATCAGGTCCATCATGACCGCCGCGGTGCGGCTGTCGAGCTGCCCGGTCGGCTCGTCGGCGAGCAGGATGTCCGGCTCGCTCACCAGCGCCCGCGCGACCCCGACCCGCTGCTGCTGGCCGCCCGAGAGCTCGTAGGGCCGCTGCCGCGCATGGTCGGCGAGCCCGACCAGCTCCAGCATCTCGGCGACCCGCCTCTCCCGCTCGGCCGGCTCCGTGCCCTTGATCCGCAGCGGGATCTCGACGTTCTCGGCCGCCGAGAGGATCGGGATGAGCCCGAAGGTCTGGAAGACGTAGCCGATGCGGTCGCGTCGCACCGCGGTGATCGCGGCCTCGCGCATCCCGGTCAACTCCTGGTCGCCGACCCAGATCTGCCCGCTGTCCGGCCGGTCGAGGCCGCCGAGCAGGTTCAGCAGTGTGGTCTTGCCGCTGCCGGACGGCCCGCGCACCACGAGCAGCTCCCCGGGCTCGACGGCGAGCGAGATGTCCCGGCAGGCGTGCACGGGGGCGGCGCCGCTCCCGAAGGTCCGGTTGACGGCCTCTGCTCTAATCATCCTGTGCCTCCGCCTGCTGTGCGTGCTTTCCGCCGCGCCTCGCCCTGTCGGGCCAGACCCCGACATGGTCGGGCTCCAGAGCGAGCCGTACCCGGTCGCGCATCTCGAGCCGCGTGGTGAACTCCTCCGGCAGCTGCAGCCGGCCGACCCGGTCGAGCACCGCGAACTCCTCGGCGATGTGCTGCTCCTGGCCATGCTCGTCGACCTCCCGGCGCCGCAGCACCTCGGTGGAGGTGCGGCCGTCCCGGATCTGGATCGTCCGGCGCACATGCTCGGAGACCGCGGGATCGTGGGTGACGATGAGGGTCGTGATGCCGAGCTGCTCGTTCACCGAGCGCATCGCCTCGAGCACCTCGACCGAGGTGGCCTCGTCGAGCTCGCCGGTGGGCTCATCCGCCAGCAGCACTTCCGGGTGGTTCGCCATGGCGACGGCGATCGCCGTGCGCTGCTGCTCCCCGCCGGAGAGCTGGCTGGGCCGCCGGTCCCGGCAGTAGCCGACCTCGAGCAGGTCGAGCAGCTCCTCGATGTGATCGCTCCGGTTCTTGACCTTGCTGCCCGCGACCGCCATGGCCATGGCCACGTTCTCGGCCGCCGTGAGGTAGGGCAGCAGGTTGCGGGAGGTCTGCTGCCAGACGAAGCCCACGCTGTGCCGCTGATAGCGCACCCGCTCGGCCCGGCTCATGGTGAGCAGATCGGAGCCGGCGCATTTCGCCACCCCGGCGGTAGGGGTGTCCAGCCCCGAGAGGATGGTGAGCAGCGTCGACTTGCCGGAGCCGGATGCGCCGACGAGGGCGACCATCTCGCCCCGCTCGACGCGCAGGTTGAGACCCTGCAGCGCCTGCACCTCGACGCCTTTGGCGGCGAAGATGCGCACCAGGTCGGCGCACCAGATGTGCGGCTCGGTGGACTCGGTGACGGTCATGGTCCTATCCTTCCTCGGACGTCCGCAGCGTCCTGGCGAGGTTGATCCTGCGCAGCGCCGCCATGGCGGCCGCCGCGGCGACGAAGACGATGAGCACGAAGCCGCCGGTGATGGCCAGCAGCAGGAGCGGGTCGATGGATGCCGCGGGCTGCGTCACCCCGCTGGTGAAGATCCGCAGATCCAGGCCGGCGAGCACGACGAAGGTCAGCCCGATGCCGAGCGCCGCCCCCACGACCACCGCGACGATCGCACTGGGGCCGATCTCCCAGCCGACGATGCCGCGGGACTGCCGAGAGTCCGACCCCATGATGCGCAGCAGGCTCAGCAGCCGCTCCCGCGCCGGCGCGCCGATCATGAGGGCGAGGATGATCGCCGTCGCGCAGAGCAGTCCGACCGCGAGCACCATGGCGAGCAGGATCGCCTGCAGCCCGGAGGCGATCGGCGACTGCCCGAGCTGGGCGGCGTATCGGGCAGGGGTCTGCACCGTGCTCCCGGGAACGCTCCTCTGGACATCGGCGGCGACCGTGGCGGCGTCTGCGCCGGGGGCCAGCCGGATGAGCACCAGCGACGGGTCCATCACGTTGAGGGTGGTGAACGCGTCGCCGAAGCCACGGTCGACGAGCACCCAATCGGCCGTGTTCGCCAGCGAGTCCGAGGTGCCGGGGTCGCCGACCGCGTGCACCGGCACGTTCGAGAGCGATACGGGCAGCCTGTCCTGGTGATCCCGGGCCGCGCGGTCGGACATGACGACGGGGATGCCGTCGTCCGTCCTCTGCGCCATGCCAGGCGGCACGACGGCGTGACCGGGAACGTCGGCCTGCACCCGGGCGAGGGACTCGGTGTCGGTGAGCAGCAGCGTGGCAGGGTATTGGTCGTCATAGGAGCGCACCGTGACGAGGGAGCTGCCGGTGGAGATCGGCGCCACGGCCTCGACCCCGGCGAGGGCGGCGAGGGCGTCGAGCTGGTCGGCGGGGATCGTCACGGCCGTCACCCGCAGATCGGCGCCGACGGTCGAGCGGGCGCTGTCGCTCACGCCGGCGCTCACGGTGCTCAGCAGCATGCCCGAGAACACGGTGACCGACACCCCGACGACGAGGGCGAGCACGGGGGCGAGCCCGGTCGCCGAGTCGCGGATGGCGCGGAGCGTGCCGAGCTGGGCGACGATGCCGCGTCGCCGCCGAAGCCAGCGGCCGAGGGCGAGGAGGGGGACCGGGTAGAGCCGGAGCACGACCAGGGCCGTGCTCAGCGCCAGCAGCAGCGGGGTCGCCGCCAGGAGAGGGTCGACCGCTCTGCCGGCGCTCGTCGTGATCACGCCGCGCTGCAGGAGCAGGCCGGTCGCCAGGACGGTGAGCGCGAGGACGATCGTCTCGAGGATCCACCGGATGCGCCGCCGAGACCTCGGCGCCAGGTCGGCGCGGGCGGTGCGGAGCGTCGGCGGCGCTGCCGCCAGCCCGGCGATGACGGCAGGCGTCAAGGCGACGATCGCCGGATAGGCCAGCGTCGGGATGCTCGCCTCCCGGGGATAGAGGAGGAATGCGATGGCGGCGCCGATGGCCGCTGCCGGCGCCGAGAAGAGCAGGGACTCCGATGCCAGCCAGAGCCGGAGCTGCCAGCCCGCGGCGCCCCGCGCCCGGATGAGGCTCAGCGCCTCCCGCCGCCGGAGCACCAGCAGCCGGGAGAGCAGCAGGAGCACGGCCACGGCCACGCCCGCCGGCCCCGCGGCGGCCATGACGACCACCACCGTGGCTGCGGCGCCCCGTGCCAGCGCGGTGCTGAGATGGTCCACCACGGGAGAACGCAGCCCGACCGCGTCGACCGTGTTTCCCTCGCCCCCCGAGCCGAGGACGTGGTCGTTCACCAGGAACTGCCGCAGTTGCGGCAGCAGCGCGGTGGCGGTGCTCGCGCTCATCCCCTCGGCGTGGAACGGGTAGCGGATGACGGTGGTCAGCTTGATCAGCGTCGTCTGGTCGAGCGCCGGCCAGGAGTCCGGGTCGATGAAGGCGTTGCCGGTGTAGATGGGCGTGTAGTCCTGCGCGAACGAGGTATGGCTGAGGGCAGGGGTCAGGGCGGTCGTCAGGGTGGTCCAGAAGTCGCTTCGCGGGTCCACGGCCTCGAAGGTGCCGGAGAGGGTCACCGGCAGCTGGGCCAATCCGACCGGTACCGTCCGCGTCTCGTCGATCCTCCACTGCATCCGTTCGGCGGCGGTCGTGGAGAGCATGATCTGCACCGGGATGTCGGGGGCCCGGTTCGCGGGGATCGCCGCCGGCGCGCGGCCCTCCGTGATCCTCACCTGGTCGAGCACGCCGGGGGCGACCGTGAGATAGACCTTGGCGATCGGGTCGTTGAAGTCGACGCCGAGGCGATAGGCCTCGAACGGGTTCGAGGCCGAGACCCATTGGGCGCTGCCGAGGGCGCCGCGCAGGGGCTGCGGGGTGTCGGCCGCCTGCTGCGCCAGCACCCCGTCCATGGTTCCGTAGGGATCGGAGGCGGGGTTGGGGCCGATGACGGGGCCGCCCGGGGCCGTACCGATGATGTCGCGTTGCACGGCCGGCAGCGTGCCGATGTCGTGTCCGATCTCCGCCGTGGTCAGGGATTGTAGGGCGAGCGGTGCGGTGCTGGCGAGTGCCGAGATGGCCAGCACCGCCCCGAAGAGGGTGAGCAGCTGGGCCAGGCTGGCCCGGGATTGGCGCAGCAGCAGACCCGGCAGGCCGGTGCGGGAGCGGTGCGGGCGTTCTGTCATCGCGTCTCCAAGCGCTCGCCGGTCGCCTCGGCCTGCCGCTTCACCCGGACCGCGTACGCGGCGGCGATGACGAGGACGGCCGCGAGCGCGACCCCGACGGCCGCTCCGCCGAGCAGCGGGTCGAAGCGCAACACCGTCGGCAGCCCGGTCGAGGTCCCGATGACCACGGAGCGCGCGAGGGTGGCGACGGTGAGCGACGCCGCTGCCGCTCCGGCGGCCGCCCCCAGCACGATGCCGAAGACGGCTACCGCTGCCAGTTCGGCGAAGCGGGCCCGGCTCTGCTGCCGGGCCGTCACCCCGACCGCGCGCAGCACCGTGACCTCGGTGCGCCGGCTCCGGCTCAGGCTGAGCGTCACGGCGGCCACCGCGATCGCCGCGAGCAGCAGGGAGCCGGCGCCGGCGAACCACAGGCTCACGGCCGCCGAGCCGCCGAGGGACTGCAGCGCGGTCGGCTGCGCCGTGCTCACCACGGCGCCGCGCCCGGCGATGGCCAGGACGGCGGCCGGGTCCGGTGCGGCCGGCGAATCCGTGCTCAGCCAGACCTGATTGGCCGCGGGCACGAAGATGCCGGCCCGCAGCAGGTACTCGCCCAGGCTGCCGAAGTCTGCCAGCATCCCCTGCTCCGTGCCCAGACCCGGGATGAGCGGAACCACGGCGGCCACCTCGCCGACGATGGTGCCGCCGGAGCCGGCGAGCCGGAAGCTCAGCTGCTTGCCGGTCGTCAGGGCCAGGTGGTCGGCGAGGGGCCGGGTCACCACGATGGGCAGCGTCGACTCCGTGCCGGCTAGGCTGAGGCCGCCGGGCGCGGGCATGATGCGCATGGACCAGGGGGCGCTCTCGTAGGGGGCGAGGCCCACCGTCAGCACGCCGTCGCTGGTGTCGTAGGCGGCGCTGCCACCGCCGACCAGGGAGGGGTTGTCCTGCGGCTGCCACCCGTGCGGGTCGAAGGGGAGCCGCACCTCGCCGGCCGCGGTCTCCGCCATGATGCCGGAGATGGTGACATCGGTCTGCATCAGGGGCAGGTTCGACTGCACCGTGACGTCGATCCCGAGCAGCTCCCAGGTGCCCCCGTCAGGCACGGGGAACGAGGTCTCCGAGGCCTCGCTCGCGTTCATCATGCCCAGGGTGACGCTCTCCTGGCCGGTGCGGAGCGTGACGAGGCCATCGGAGTCCCGCAGCCAGATCGCCAATTGCGTGTAGCCGATGGTCGTGTCCTGGGGGAACCGCGACCAGTCGATCGCCGGTCCGGCGACGGCCTCCGGTCGCACCGTGACCGGCAGCCTCAGGCTCGTCGCATCCGCCGGCAGCGCGATCCCCTCGACCTGAGAGCCCCCGAGGGCCCTGGCGAGCGGGCGGAGATCGAGTGCACCGCCGAGGTCGCTCATCACCGAGCCGAGAGCATCGGCCGGGAGGGCGATCAGCTGCGCTTTATCGGAGCTGCCGATGTCGATCGGCGCGGCGATCGCCGGCGCCGCCGCGGTCACGCCGGGAAGCCCGGCGTACGCATCGGTGCCGAGCGGGGTGGCGCCTATTCCGGAGAGGCTCCCGTCGGGGTCGAGGTCGACGCGCCCGTCGGCTCCCGAGGCGAGTTGGGCGGTCTGCGTGACGAAGGCCGACCAGGTGGCCGAGTAGCCGGAGGCGAAGACGGCTCCGCCGACGGAGAGGCTCAGCAGCAGCACGCAGACCGCATAGGCGCCGATGCGGCGGGCCGTCTGCTTGGCGGTGTACGAGGGCAGCAGCCTCCGGCCGTGGCCGGCGATCCTCTGGAGGAGCGAGGTCAACGGCCCGAAGGCCACGAGCACGATGAGGGAGGCGGCGATGAGCCCGAGGGGCGGGGCGAGCACCACGAGCGGGTTGACGCTCTGGGAGCCGTCCGCGTTCGACACCACGGGGGTGCCGTAGAGCAGGGCCTGCCAGGTGGCGAAGGCTGCCGCGACGACCGCGAGCACCGCGGCGCTGAGGGTCGCGGCCCTCATGGCACGACCCGAGTCGTCGATCCGTTCGCGGTTCGTCGGGATCCTCGTCTCGCGCCAGGTGGCGAAGCCGATGACGAGCACGGCGAAGCCGGCCACCGCTGCGGCGTAGCCGTAGGGCGCTGTCGCCGGCGCATCGCCGCCGAGGGCGGCGCCCAGCAGGAGCGCGGCGGCCAGTCCTCCGCCGGCGGCTCCGACGACGGAGACGGCGGCGGCCTCGACGAGAGCGGCCGCCGTCAGAGTGCGGACCGTCGCGCCCCGGGAGCGCAGCAGGGCGCTCTCCGCCCGGCGGTCGGCGATGAGCAGTCCGGAGAGCTGGATGAGCGCGATGGCGCCGATGAGCCCGACGACCGCGAGGCCCACCGGGATCACACCCCGGGCTGCGACGAGGCTGCGCTGGATCGAGCCGACCGTTGCCGAGAGGTCGCCGCTCACTTTGACGACATCGCCCACCGCCCTGGCGGTGGGGTCGTCCCGGATGCCGCTCGTCGCGGCCGTCACCGCTCCGGGCCCGCCGGCGAGCGCCGCAAGATCCCCCGTCTGCACGCGGGGGATCGCGGGGACGACCGTCCACTCGACCGCCGGCGTGGCACCCAGATCCGACATATTGGCCTCGGCGAGCACCAGGGGTCCGTAACCGCCGGAGCCGTTGCCCGTGGCCGGGTTCAGCCCGGTGCCCACGGCCGCGTCGCCGAACCAGAGGGCTGCTCGGGGGTCCTCGGGCAGCCAGGTCGCGGCGATCAGCACTCTCCGCGAGTTGGCCGGGGTCCCGATCGTCACCTCGTCGCCGACCGCGAGCCCGAGCTCCTGCGCCGCCGAGGCCTGCAGCGCTCCCGGTGCGGGCTGGTCGGGGCTCACCGCCTCGTCGCCGGGCCACGCCCCGTCGATGAGCTCCGCCTCGCCGGCGAGGCCCGGATAGGCGGCGACGACCACCTTGGCCGGCTGCCCGTCCGGTCCCAGCACTGCTCCGCTGTCGGTGGACACATCGCGGGGGAAGTGCTCCAGGCTCCGGTGGATCTCTATGGGGGCGTCGCCGAACGCCCGGCCGATCACCGCGATCGCGGCGTCGTCCTGCGCCTCAGCGTCGTCGGCCAGGTCGGTGGAGATGCGGATGGCGGCGTCGGTGGGGGAGGCGGAGGCGAGGGTGCTGCGCACATCCGCCGTCGCGGTCGATTCGAGGTAGCCGGATGCGCCGACGAGCACCCCGGCGAGCACGAGCACGACGGTGCCCACCGTGGCGAGGATCCCGGCCTGGGCGATGGAGCGCTTCGCCAGCAGCATCCATCGCTTCACCGCGAATTCCCTTCAACTCTGAAAAGACACTATCAGTGGGCGATCGGTCGGCGTCAACGGGCGAAACGCCCGGGAACCAGCAGATGGAAAGAGCCCCAGGGCGCCTCCAGTCGGGTTCGCTGGAGTCGCCCTGGGGCCGGCGGATGGGCTGCGGTTACTTGCCGAGCTTCTTGTAGGCGTCCTCCAGCACGGTCGTGTCGATGACCTTGTTCACGTCGGGCAGGTTGGTGATTCCGGCCAGGGTGAGTCCGGGGTAGACATTCTTCTCGATGGCGGCAGGATCGATGGCGAAGAGCCCTTTGCTCTTGGTCAACTCGGATGTCATGTATGGGATCGCCGCCTTGGCAGCCGCGGTCTGCTGCTCGAGATTGAGCCCCAGATCGGCGCCGTATTTCTCCACCGCGAGCTTCGCGCCCTTGGCCGGATCCTTGAGCTGCTCCTCCCAGCCCTGAATCGTCGCAGCCATGTAGTTGACGACGTCGTCCCGGTTGCTCTCCAGATAGGCCTTGGAGACGATGACCACATCGGAGATGAGGTGGTAGTTCAGCTCGCTGAACGGGGTGAAGAAGAAGTCGGTGCCTTCCTTGAGCCCCTGCTGCTCCAGGGTTATCGGCTGGTTGGTCGCGAAGGCGAGCATGGCGTCGCCCTGACCGGCCAGCAGCGGTCCCACATCGGCTCCACCCGGGACGAAGGTGTAGTCCTTGACCCCGTTGATCGTCATCAGGGCTCCGATCGAGGCCTTGTTCTGGGCCCCAGCGATGATCCGGGCGCCCTTCAGTTCATCAGCGGTGCGCACCGGATGCTTGGCCAGAGAGAGCAGTCCGTTGGGCGCTTCCTGGCTCTGCTGACCGATGATCACGATGTCATCCGCTTTCGCCAGATAAGAGAACAGCCGACTGGTGTTGCTCTCGTAGGAGACCACCGCCTCGCCGGAGGTGATGGACACTTCGGGCGCGGGCGCGTTCGGGCCTCCTCCCAGAAACTTCATGTCCAGGCCGGCCTTGGCGTACAGGCCGCTGTCGTCGGCTATATAGGAGCCGGCGTATTCGTAGTTCTGCAGGAATCCGAACGCCACGGTGAACGGAACTAGTTGTGCGGGCGCTTTGCTCTCATCGCCAGTCGGCGTGGGGTTCGACGCGGGATCCGTTGTGGCGCAGCCGGACAGCAAGAGCGCTGCGATTGCGACGGCTGCGCCGCCCAAAGCCATCTTCTTGCTGCGGTGCTTATGCTTCATCATTGCCTCCATTGGGTTTGTGATTGTGTACAGGGTCGGGTCCGGCGTCAACGCCATCGGATGATGGTCCGTCTCTCAAGCTGGTTGGCGAGGAGGTATGCGGCGATCGAGACGACGATGGCGAGGGATGAGGCCCCCCAGAGCATCGTCATATCGAGCTCTGAGAGCGATGTCACGAGCACGAAGGCGAGACCGTTCGTGCCCATCAGGAACTCCGCGATCAGCGCCGCAGCGATGGATGACGATGCCGCGATCCTGATGGAGGTCGCCAGCCCCACCAGAGAGGCCGGAACCGCGAGCAGCCGGTAGCGATCCAGTCGCGAAGCACCGGCTGCGGAGAACAGGTCGTCTCCGTTCGCGGGGATGTCGCGCAATCCGCTGCTCACGAGCACGAAGGTGGGGAAGAAGCACACGAGAGCGCAGATGATCCACGCCGTCTGGTCCGTGTAGCCCATGATCCTGGTCAGCACGGGGATGAGGGCGACGAAGGGCACCGAGCGGATGATCAGAGCCAGCGGGGTCAGCGTCCCCCCGAAGAAGGGCCAGAGCCAGGAGAGGGATGCGACCAGATAGCCGATGCCGACGCCGAGCGTGAACCCGATGACGGCCGTCCGCATCGTCAGTGCCAGCGGGACCAGGAAGCTGAGAGGATCCTTGGCGACCTCGACCCCGATGGAGATGGGGCCGGGAATCAGGAACGGATTGATCCGGAAGACCGTCACGATCAGCTGCCAAGCGATCAGGATGGCCAGCACGGCCCACCAGCGGGCGAAGAAGCTCCTTATCGACGTCATGCGAACCGCCTAGCCGCGGCCCTCTGGACCATTGTGAAGAACCCGAAGCCGATCATGGCCATCAGGGTGGCCAGCACCGCGGACGCCCAGAGCACCGGTATGTCGAAGTTCTGCGATGAGCTGAGGATGATCAGGCCGATGCCTCGTGGAGCGCCGAACCATTCGCCCAGCACCGCTCCGAGAACGGCACCGGGAGCGGCGAGCCGCAGGGCGTCGAAAAGCCCTGGCAGTGCCGCAGGAAGTTCGAGTCGCAGCAATCGGTCCATACGATTGCTGCCCAGAGCGGTGAACAGGTCCTGATGAGCCGCTGCGGCTGCCGAGAAGGCCAGGGTCGCGGCTGCGTACGCGGGGAAGAATGTGGCGATGGAGGCGACGGCGACCGGGGCGTTCTCCCGGCCGAGCACGATCACCAGCACGGGGGCGATGCCGATCTGAGGGATGGCATGGATGGCGGCCGCGAAGCGATCGAGGCCGGGTCGGGTCGGAGTGAGGGTCTGTCTGGTCGCGGCGATCAGGATGGCGCAGCCGCCGCCGATCAGCAGTCCGAGTGCCGCGGAGGAGGCCGTCGCTCCGATTGCGGTCGTGAACAACCGCTGACGCTGGCCCGAGAGGAGCGTCGCGAACACCTCGCTGAGCGGAGGGAAGGTCATGCCGAAGAACTGCGTTCGCCCGATGAGCTCCCAGAGGCCGATGAGCACCACTGCGCCCACGGCGATGGGAATGGCATGTGTGGAGCGCTTCATGCTTCCAGCTCCGGTTCAGGGGCATCCAGAAGCCCGATCAGCCGGGCGGCCAGTTCTCCGAAGCGTGGGATACCGAGGGTCTCCGCCGTGCGGGGACGAGGCAGGTCGACCACCACCTCGGTGGCGATCCGGCCGGGTCCGCTCGCCATGACGATGATGCGATCCGCGAGGAGCAGCGCTTCGTCGACCGAGTGGGTCACCATGACGGTGGTCACGCTGGTCTCGGCCCAGATCCGTGCCAGTTCGAAGTTGAGGCGGCGGCGGGTGATCTCGTCCAAGGCGCCGAACGGCTCGTCCAGCAGTAACAGGTCCGGGCCGAGTGCGAGCGACCGGGCGATGGCGACCCGCTGGCGCATGCCTCCGCTGAGCTGCTTCGGTCTGGCCTTCTCGAACCCGGTGAGACCGACCAGCTCGATCAGCTCCGCGACTCGGCCGGTGTCGATCGCGCGGTGAGCCAGCCGGAACGGCAGACCGATGTTCTCCGCGACGGTGGCCCAGGGCAGCAAGGCGTGCTCTTGGAATGCGAATGCGAGCCGGTGTTCCGAGATGAGGCGCTGAGGGGCGGTGCCCTCCACGAGCACGGATCCGCTGCTCGGTTGCTCGAGCCCCGAGATGATTCGGAGCAGAGTGCTCTTGCCGCAGCCGGACGGCCCCAACAGAGCCACGAACTCGCCCCGCTCGATAGTCGCCGTGACGCCCGAGAGCGCGGTGATGCGCTTACCGCGACTGAGCTTGAACTCCTTGCCGATGGAGTCCAGCTGGATGGCAGGCTGATCCGCGGACGGGGCCGTGGGTAGGGGGTGAGTGTTGGTCATGGGATCCTCGTTGAGGCGGATTGGGCTTATTGGTTCGACTCGGCGTGATGGGCGAGCAGATCGAGGTCCGCCGGGTCATCGGCGAAGCGGATGGTGATATCGCGAAGAACGTGCTCAGGGAACGGGAATTCGCCGGTGTAGGCGGAGGAAACCTGGCTTCTGGCGTCGCGCCCGACATCCAGGCCGAAGAACGCCGGCTGGATGGATGTCGTCGGTATTGCGGCTGATCTGCTCGACCGTTCGTCGATGACGAGCGTGACCTCGGCGGAACGTCCGATCGTGTGCCGCAGATCGAGGCCGACGCTGCTGTCGCCGACCGGAACCGGGTGATCCGAGACGGCTTTCACCCGATCGCCGAGGAGATGGTGCTCGAAGACGAGGCGCCCATCCAGCACATAGAGGACGTATCCGCCATAGCTCGCGCCGCTGGCCAGGATGACACCCTGGTCGGATGTCTTCCTGTTCCGCAGCCGGGCGCGGATCCTCATGCTGCGATCGGTCCCCGTCAGCCGAGTGGTGAAGCCGAGGTGGCTCTGGCCCGGCCTGAGCACCAGGGATCCGAGCGGTCGTGGTGCGGCCGGGCCGCCGACGCCCAGCAGCTGTTTCAGAGTGCGGTCGTCGAGCGGGAGCACCTCGGTCTCCCGTGCCTCGCGCCACCACAGCTCGACGAGCTCGGCGAGCCGGTCGGGGTGGGACTCGGCCAGGTCCCGACTCTCGGAGAAGTCGTGCTCGGTGTCGTAGAGGCGCCAGACATCGTCGGAGTAGGACTGGCCCGGCAGGTGCTTGGTCGTCGCCTTCCAGCCATCGTGCCAGATCGCACGATGGCCGAGCATCTCGTAGAGCTGGGTCCGCCGAGGGGATGGTGCACCGGGATCGTCCAGGACGTCGAGGAAGGAGACACCGTCCACTCCGTCGAGGATCCGCCGCCTTTCCGGGTCGTCCTGGTCGATGGCGCTGTCGAGCAGCGAGGCGGCGAGATCGACGATGTGCAGATACTGGTTCCGCATCTCGCCCGCATGCCCCACCCGGGCCGGCCAGTGCATCACCAGGGGGGAGCGCACCCCGCCGAGGTCGACGTACTGCTTGTACAGCCGGAACGGTGTGTTGCCGGCCATCGCCCAGCCCGTGGCATAGTGCGCAGGGTGGTCTTGATCGCCGATCCCGTCGACGCCGAGCAGCTCATCGGCCAGCTCGGTGCGCAGCCCGTTGTACGGCCCGATCACGGTGGTGGTGCCCAGCCGGCCCCCGTCGCCGGCTGCCCCGTTGTCGGCGAGCACGGCGATGACGGTGTCGTCCAGTATCTCCGCTTCCCGCAACCAGTCGATGAGGCGTTGGAGTTGCGCGTCGGTGTGCTCCAGGAACCCGGCGAACGCCTCCTGGGCCCTGACCGCCACCTCTCGCTCGTCGGCGGAGAGCCTCTCCCAATCGGGAACCGTCGGGTCGGGTTCGGTCAGCACCGCGTCCGCAGGGACGATCCCCAGGGCCTTCTGCCGTTTCAGGCGATCGTGCCTGGTCTGCTCCCAGCCGGCGTCGAACACTCCGCGATAGCGGTCGATGAACTCGCGAGGCGCTTGGAATGGGGCATGCGTCGCCCCGAAGGCGAGCTGCAGGTAGAAGGGATCGTTCGGACGGAATGCGGTGTGGTCTCGCAGGTAGCCGATCGAGCGGTCGACCAGGTCACTGCTGAGGTGGTAGTCCGGAACGGGTGGCGGAGTGACTGGGGAGTTGTCTTGATAGAGCTCCGGCACATACTGGTCGGAGGCCCCTCCGAGGAACCCGTAGAAACGATCGAAGCCGCGGCCGAGCGGCCAGTTGGCATGCGGTCCGACCGGAGTCAGCTCCTTCTGCGGCGCCAGGTGCCACTTGCCGGTCAGATAGGTCCCGTAGCCCCGTCGTCTGAGCAGCTCCGGCACGGTCGGGACATCTGCCGGAAGCTCGCCCCGCGAATTGGGGTAGCCGCTGTCGGTGACGGCGAGGAACCTCATGCCGATGCTGTGGTGGTTCCTGGCGGTGAGCAGGCTCGCCCGGGTCGGAGAGCACAGCGGAGTCACGTGGAAATTGGTCATTCGCAGCCCGCCGGCGGCCAGGGAGTCGATGGCGGGGGTGGATATCTCGGAGCCGAAGCATCCGAGATCCGACCAGCCCATGTCATCCAGGACCACGACGATGATGTTCGGTGCTCCGCCGGCATGCCTGACAGGGTTCGGCCAGGAGGGCACGGAATCCGCGACGGTGTCGCCTATCCGGCCTGGGCCGTTCTTCTCGTAGTCGGCCATGGTCATGAGATGCGCGTCGATCTGACCAGGTGCAGGCTGCTGACGTCCGTGTGGTAGTAGTTCCGGCTGAAGATGGCGATGTCGCCGGCGTTGTCGACGCTGACCTGTTCCGCTGCGATGAGTGGATGCCCGAGGGGCACGCGGAAGCGCATGGCGAGTCCTTCGGAGGCGGCTATCGCGTTGAACTCGGCCTCCATCCGGGTGATCTTGCAGCGAGCCGTGTCCCGGAGGAGGTTGAGCAGTCCGGCGTTCACATCGTTGAGCGGCGTGGGATCGATGGTGCGCCCATTGATGACGGTCGGGACCCAGTCCTGAAGGATGAATGCCGGCGCGTCGTTGAAGGCGAAGCTCCGATCGATGAACCAGATCTCGGTTCCCGGGTCGATGGACAACGCCGCCGCTGCCTTGTCGGGGCAGGGGATGCGCTCGATCGAGACCTCGGCGAGGGTGATCTTCTCGCTGCTGGACCCCACGAACTCGTGCATGGGCACGACAGTGGAGATGCTCTGGGTGGGGTGCTGGCTCGAATCGCGGACGAAAGTGCCGACCCCCCACCGCCGTACGACGAGACCTTCGTCCCATAGCGTGAGCAGCGATTCGCGTACCGTGTTGCGGCTGACCCCGAAGTGCTCGGCCAGCTCCTTCTCCGAGGGCAGACGGTCGCCGGGTCCGAGATCGACCGTGACCATCTTGCGCAGTTCGACGGCCAGGTCGGCAGCCAGTCGCGGGCGGGTCAGCATGGATCGATCTCCTTTGATGAGAACCGCGGATGACCCCTGAGGGTGACATCCAGAGGTCCAACCTCTAGTATCCTAAATACTACACAGATGCGCCAGGCTGTCAACGAGAGCTCCTGCGCGGTGGGCAGAAGGAGAATCCTCTGATGGTCAAGCCGGTACTGGTGGACGTGGACACGGGTGTCGACGATGCTCTCGCTCTGCTGTTCCTCGCCAGGCATCCTGGGGTGGATCTCCTGGGTGCCACCTGCGTCGCCGGGAACACCGACGTCGACCGAGTGGCCCGGAACACCCTGGGGGTGCTCGACCTTGTCGGCGCGGGAGCGGTCCCGGTTGCTCGAGGGGCTGAGCGCCCGCTGATCGAGCCGCGTCGGCCGGCCAGCGGATTCCACGGAGAGGACGGCCTGGCCGGCCTGGCGATTCCAGCCAGCCCTCGCACCGTCTCCGACCTCCCGGCGGTGGAGCTCTTGCGACGGACGGTGGCGGAGAGCGCGGCGCCGGTGACGCTGCTGGCACTGGGGCCCCTGACCAACGTCGCGATGTTCATCCGGCTTTATCCGCGTGAGGCATCGATGCTCGAACGGATCGTCTTCATGGGCGGCTCGGCCAGCGTCGGCAACGCCTCCGCCGTCGCCGAGTTCAACGTCTGGCACGACCCGGAGGCCGCGGCGATCGTGCTCGGCGCTCCCGTGCCGGTGACCATGTACGGCCTCGACGTCTTCTACGTCGCGTCGATCCCGGCAGCCGAGATCGCCGGTCTGCGCGGTTCGGAGGATGGCGCCCTCCGCTTCGCCGGCGACCTCCTGGACCATTGCGCGAGCTTCGGCTCGGACGACCCGCGGCTCGCAGCGGGAGGGATCATCGGCGACGCCGGAGCGGCCTGCTCGATCGTGGGCCCGGAGCTGGTGGGTACGGTCAGCCATCCGGCATCCGTCGAGTTGACGGGCAGCAGCAGGGGGCAGACGATCATCGATCGGCGGAGCGCGCCGGGCGAACAGGAGCTGCACGGTGGGGATCGTCAGGACCGATGCATCGATGTGGCCATGACCGTCGATGCGACAGCGATGGTGGATCTGTTCCTGGGGACGATCCGCGGAGGGAAGGCAGTATGACAGAGCAACGGAACATCGTCGTGTTCCTGACCGACGATCACGCGCAGTGGGCGATCGGCGGCTACGGCAATTCGGAGATCCGCACGCCGACACTCGACCACCTGGCGAGAACCGGTGTGCAGTTCCAGAACGGCTTCACTCCGATCCCCGTGTGCTCGCCCGCTCGCGCCAGCTTCTGGACTGGCCGACTGCCGTCGCAGCATGGGATGCACGATTACCTGGCCGAGTCCGATCCGGAGGTCGCGGCTGTGCCGTGGCTGCGGAACGAGACGACCCTGGCCGGACGGCTCAAAGCCGCCGGCTATACCACGGCGATGATCGGCAAATGGCATATGGGCAAGACGAGTGCGCGCCTGGCCGGCTTCGACTATTGGTTCAGCCAGGTCGGCCCTGCACCGACGCCGACGGAGTTCGACTCCTCGATCGCCGGGCCCAGGCCGCTGCCGCAGGGCACCTTCGACCGGCACGCCGTCACCGAGCACGCGATCAACTACCTGCGCAACCGCGACACCGGTAAGCCGTTCTTCCTGTTCGTCGGTCATTTCGCCACCCACAGCCCATGGGCGGGCCACGCCGAGAGGCTGGTGGACGGGTACCGGCAGTGCCGTTTCGATGACGTCCCCGCCGACCCGATGTACGCGTTCGGCCGACCGACGGCCGAGGCCCTCTACGCCTCGCGGGATGACCCGCGCGAGGCGATGGCACAGTACTATGCGGCGGCGACGACGATCGACGAACAGGTCGGCCGGGTCGTCGACGAGCTCGAGGCACAGGGATTGACGGACTCCACGATGGTCGTCTACACCGCGGACCACGGACTGAACACCGGGCATCACGGCCTGTGGGGCAAGGGCAATGCGACCTACCCGTACAACATGGTGGACGAGTCCATCCGCATCCCGATGATCGTCAATGCACCGGGAATGATCCTGGGCCGTCAGCGCCGGGACGAGCCGGTGACCCTCTGCGATCTGCACGACACGGTGCTCGACCACGCCGGGGTGGAGGTGCCGACGGAGGAGCGGGAGAGGCTGCGACTGCCCGGCAGATCCTTCCTCCGGCTGTGCCGGGGACAGGGCGAGCCCGATTGGCCGGATGCCGTCTTCGGCGAGTACGGCGACCTGCGGATGGTCCGCACCTCCTCGTTCAAGCTCGTGCGCCGCTATGGCGACCGGCCGGGTGAGCTGTTCGACCTCGTGAAGGACCCCCGCGAAACGACCAATGTGCTCGGTGAGCCGGGCTACGTCGACGTCGAGGGCATGCTCCAGCAGCGACTCGACGACTATTTCGGCCGTTACGAGGACCCCCGCGTCTCCGGCGTTCGAGTCGCGGGCCTTCCTCGGCACAACAAGGACGAGGCATGGCGAGACGACGGCGTGACACGGCTGACGGCCTCTGCCGATTGGATGGAGGAGACATGAGTCAGCCCAATATCGTCTGGATGCTCACCGACCAGCACCGGGCCGAGGCGATCGGCGCGAGAAGCGGCGGGGTCGTGCAGACTCCCCATATCGACCGGCTCATCGCCGAGGGGACCACCTTCGAGAGCACGTACTGCCAGGGGCCGCTGTGCGTCCCCGCCCGGGCATCCCTGCTGACCGAGCGCCACGTCAGCGATCACGGCGTCATGGACAACACCTGGCGCGGCGGCAGGGCGGGCCTGCCGACCATGGTCCAGCAGATCCGCGATGCGGGCTATCACACCGCGGCCATAGGCAAGATGCATCTGTACAAGTACCCTCCGGATGTGGCCGACGGCGAACCGACCATGCGCGCTCACGGCTTCGCGGAGGTCGACGAGATGCTCGGCAAGTATGGGAACGCCTTCGGCCGGTCTGCGTACACGGACTATCTGGACGAGCGCGGCCTGCTCGACGACTATCGGGACTTCCTCGACGAACGGAACCCGCACAGCCGATCCCGTCTCACTGAGAAAGGGCTGACCGGGAGACCCCATTGGTCGACGGATCCGGCTCCCATGCCAGCCCATGCCCATCCCGATGCCTGGCTCGGCCGTCGTGTCGCGGACTGGCTCGGGAGCTATCGAGGCGACGATCCGTTCTTCCTCTGGGTCGGCTTCCCCGGCCCGCATGACCCTTGGGATGCGCCGGAAGAGTACGTCGACCGCTATCGAGGCGTGGACATCCCGCTGCCGCGCACCGTTCAGCCACCGGAACCAGGCGAGGGCGGCTTCGGCAGGCTCTTGGAGGCGGTCGCCGACTATGGCAGCAGTTCCAGCGCCGATCTCGACATCATCCGGGAGGTGCGGCGCCACTACTACGCGGGAGTCAGCATGATCGACGACTCCATCGGCCTCATCCTGGATGCACTTGCCGGGCGGGACTTGTTGGATGACACCTGGATCGTGTACACGAGCGATCACGGCGAGATGCTGGGCGATCACGGCCTCTTCACCAAGACTCTCTTCTACGAGTCCTCGGTGCAGGTGCCGCTGGTGGTGCGGCCACCGGGCGGACAGGACCCGCGATCCTTCGACGGCCTCGTGGAGCACCTCGATCTGACGGCGACGCTGTGCGAGCTGGCAGCCGCGGAGCCGGTGCCAGGCGGCGAAGGAACCTCTCTCGTCGGGGTACTGCGGGGCGAGGAGGAATGGCACCGCGTCCTGGTCCGCAGCGAGTGCGAGGGCTTCGGGATGTGGCGCACCGCCGACTACAAACTGGTGGTCGACGAGAAGGAGCTGATGGCGGTGCAGCTGTTCGACCTGCGAGGCGATCCTCTGGAGAATGTGAATCTGGTGACGAGCCCGGAGCACCGGGGCATCATCGATCGGCTGATGCGGGATCACGTCCTGCCGGACCTGGGGCGAGCATCCGGCTGAGACCTGTGAAGGAAGGGGCCGGCCGGCGTCAACGCTCCGAGACGGTGCGGAAGCCGGCGTTCCCCATCGAGGAGTCGGGTGTGTTGGATGAGCGTGCGGCGTTGCGGTAGCGGTTGCAATAGGAGTCGTGGCAGAGGTAGGAGCCGCCGCGGAGCACGCGGGCCTGGCCGAAGGATGGCCCCCGGGGGTCCTCGGCGGGCGAGGAGGCGTAGTAGCGGGGCGAGAACCAATCGGCGCACCACTCCCAGACGTTGCCGACGGTCTGCCAGACGCCGAAGTCGTTCTTCGGGAACGCGGTGACGGGAGCCGTGGTGAGGTAGCCGTCCTCGGTGGAGTTGACGGTGGGGAAGCGACCCTGCCAGATATTGCACCTCCACCGGCCGCTGCCGCTCAGCAGCTCGTCGCCCCAGGGGTAGCGCGCGCCCCGGAGGGAGCCGCGGGAGGCCCGCTCCCACTCGGCCTCCGTCGGCAGGCGCCGGCCCGCCCAGGTGCAATAGGCCTGGGCGTCGTTCCAGCTGATGTGCACGACGGGGTGGTCCTCGATCCCGTCGATCCCCGTGTTGGCGCCGCCGGGGTGCGCCCAATCCGCGCCGCGCACCCCGATCCACCAGGGCGTGCCCTGGGCGAGGCCCATGATGTGCTCGCGCGGGGCGTCGACCGCGAGATGGAAGACGGCGGAGAAGCCGAAGGTCTCCGCCTCGGTGCGGTAGCCGGTGTCATCCACGAACTCCGCGAAGGCGGCGTTGGTGACGCTCGTGGCGTCGATGCTGTACTCGGGGAGGTGCACCTCGTGCACGGGGGTCTCGCCGTCGCCGGGATTCCCGTCGCCGTAGGAGTCTCCCATGAGAAAGCGCCCGGCGGGGATGACGATCTGCTCGATGGGATGGTCGCCCGCGCCGGCGGCCGCGACAGCCTGGACTGCCGGTGCCGCCGGTGCGGATGCGACGTCGGGTCTCGCCGGCGCGCAGCAATGCGGATGATCGCTGCCGGTCATCCTTCAATTATGCCGACTGCGCCTGCTTCTCCTCGACCGGCCGGGCCTCCTCGGAGCCGGCCTTCACGGTCTCGACCGCCTGCACGGTCACCTTGCGCGGCTTCGCCCGCTCGCTGACCGGGATGGTCACGGTGAGCACGCCATTGTCGTAGGTGGCCCCGATGCGGGCGGTGTCGATGCCGTCGCCGAGGGTGAGCTGGCGCAGGAACGAGCCGCTCGGCCGTTCGTGCGCGAGCCACTTGACCCCGTCGATGTTGCGCGGGGTGCGCTCGGCACGGATCGTGAGCAGCTGCCCGTCCACTTCCACATCGACCGAGCCCGGGTCGATGCCCGGCAGATCGGCGTTCAGCACGTAGTGGTCGCCGTCGCGGTAGAGGTCCATCGGCATGAGCCGGGGTCCCTGGTGGCTGTCGAGCAGGTTCGCCGCGACGCGGTCCAGCTCACGGAATGGATCGAAGAACATAGCCATTGTCAACTCCTTCACGTCGGCCGCCCTCTCTCGGACGGCTATCGGCCATACTTGAGTCCTTTCGACTCAACTATTCAAATGTTAGCACTCTCACCCATCGACTGCTAACTTTCATCATTCAGGAGTTGGTGGGACAGCCGTGACCAGAGTGGATGGTGTGCTCCGCCGGATGCGCACCCGTCACTTCTGCGACCCGAACTCCTGAATAATGAAAGGGCCCGCACCGAATGGGCCGGTGGGCAGGGAAGAGGACGCATGGCCGAGGTCGTCATCGTACGGGACGCCGCCGAAGCGGCCGAGCTGGTTGCGGATACCGTGCTCGCCCTGGTGGAGCGCAAGCCGGATGCGGTGCTGGGGCTGGCGACCGGGTCCAGCCCCCTCGCGGTGTACGGCGCCCTCGCCACCCGCCGGGCGGACCTCAGCCGGGTGCGCGGCTTCGCCCTCGACGAGTATGTCGGCCTGCCGGAGGGTCACCCCGAGAGCTACCGCGCCGTGATCGATCGCGAGGTCGTCGAACCGCTCGGGCTCACCCCGGAGCTGGTGCGGGTGCCGGGCCACGGCGGGCCGATCGAGACGGCGGGGGAGGACTACGAGCGCGCCATCCGGGAGGCCGGCGGCGTCGACCTCCAACTGCTCGGCATCGGCCGCACCGGCCACATCGGCTTCAACGAGCCCGGCTCATCCTTCGGCTCGCTCACCCGCGTGAAGACGCTCACCGAGACGACCCGGCGCGACAATGCCCGGTTCTTCGACACCCCCGACGAGGTGCCGACGCATTGCATCACCCAGGGACTCGGCACGATCTCCCGGGCGGAGCATCTCGTGCTGCTGGCCTTCGGCGAGGCCAAGGCCGGCATCGTCGCGGCCGCGCTCGAGGGGCCGGTCACCTCGATGGTGCCCGGCTCGGCCGTGCAGCTGCACCGGCACGTCACCGTGCTGCTCGACGACGCGGCGGCATCCCGGCTGGTCAACGCCGACTACTACCGTCACGCCTGGGAGAACCGGCTGCCCTGGGAGATGCTCTAGCGGATCCGCCGCCCCGCGCCCCAGACCTGCTGCACGTGCCACTCGCGGTCGAGGATCACGGCATCGGCCGCGAAACCCGGAGCGAGGCGGCCGAGGCGGTCGTCCAGGCCGAGGGCGCGTGCCGGGGTCGCGGTCAGCGCCGCGATCGCGGCCCGGGGCTCCAGCTGCAGGCGCTCGACGGCGAGGCGCAGGGCGACATCCTGGGTCAGCGTCGAACCGGCCAGGGAGTCGGTGCCGGTCAGCCGGGCCAGGCCGTCGCGCACCGAGACGTTGAGCGGCCCGATCTTGTAGTCGCCGTCGCTGGCGCCGGCCGCCGCCATGGCATCGGTGATGAGGGCGATCCGGCCCGGTGCCGAGCGGAAGAGCATGGCGGCGACCTCCGGCCGCACGTGCAGTCCGTCCAGGATGAGCTCCAAGGTCACCCGCTCATCGTCGAAGGCCGCGACCACCGGTCCCGGTGCCCGGTGGTGGATGCCCTCCATGCCGTTGAAGGCATGCGTCAGGATGCGCGCCCCGCGCTCGAACGCCTCCGCCGCCTGCTCGTAGCTCGCCTCGGTGTGGCCGATCGCCACCGTGACGCCGGCCTCGACGAGCTGGTCGATCGCCTCCGGGCCGCCCGGCATCTCCGGGGCCAGGGTCACCTGGCGCAGCGTCCCCGCGGCCGCCCTCAGCAGCCCCTCCAGCTCGAAGGGCTTGGGCTGGCGCAGGTATTCGGGGTGATGCGCCCCCCGCCTGGCATCGGAGAGATAGGGCCCCTCGAGGTGCGAGCCCAGCACGAGCGGGTCCGCGGCGGCCAGCTCCGCCACGGTCTCCAACGATGCCCGCAGCGCGGCGATCGGCTGCGTCACCAGGCTGATCACCGAGCGGGTGGTGCCGTGCGCGCGATGGGTCGCCAGCGCCCGAACGATCTCCTCGGCGTCGTGGTCGAAGGAGTAGCCGCCGCCGCCGTGGCTGTGGAGGTCGATGAAGCCCGGGACCAGCCAGTCGCCCCCGACGTCGACGACCTCGTCCGCGGCCGGATGCCGGCCGCCCGATCCGGTCTCTGCGATCCTGCCCTCGCGGAGCAGCATCCAGAAGTCCTGCGCCTCGCCCTCGGCGTCGAGCTTGCGGGCACTGTGGAACAGCGTCGTCATCGAGACCCTCCCGCTACTTGAAGATGATGGTGCGGGCCCCGTCCTGCAGCACGCGATGCTCGGCGAACCAGGTGACCGCCTGGGTCAGGGTGCGCGACTCCTCGTCCTGGCCGATCGCCATGAGCTCGGCGGGCGTGCGCGAGTGGTCGACGCGCACCACGTTCTGCTCGATGATCGGCCCCTCGTCCAGCTCGGTGGTGACGAAGTGCGCCGTCGCGCCGATCAGCTTCACGCCCCGGGCGTGCGCCTGCTTGTACGGGTTCGCGCCCTTGAAACCGGGCAGGAAGGAGTGGTGGATGTTGATCATCCGGCCGCTGAGCGCCTCGCACAGCTCCGGCGAGACGATCTGCATGTACCGGGCCAGCACCACCAGCTCGATGTCGTGCTCCGCGACCGCGTCGAGCACCCGGCGCTCGAAGGCCGCCTTCTCTTCGAGGCCGCGCACCGGCAGCGACTCGAAGGGGACGCCGTAGAATCCCGCCAGGCCGCCGAGGTCGGGGTGGTTGCCCAGCACCAGGGGGATGGTGACGGGGAGCTGGCCGGCGCGCTGCCGGAAGAGCAGGTCGTTCAGGCAGTGTGCCGCCTTGGAGACCAGCACCAGGGTGCGCAGGGGCCGGCCCACCACATCCAGCTGCCAGGCCATGCCGTAGCGGGCGGCGACCGGGGCCAGGGCGGACTCGATCTCGGGCCGGCTCGCATCGGACTCGATCTGGAGCCGCATGAAGAAGGTGCCCGTGTCGGCGCTGGAGAACTGCTGCGACTCGGTGATGTTGCCCCGGGCATCCACGATCGCCCCGCTGACGGCGTGCACGATGCCGGGCTGGTCGGGGCAGACGAGGGTGATCACCCAGTGGGTACGCGTCTCAGTCACCCCTCAAGGTTATGGCCTGAAGTATCCTGATGGGGTTGCCGCACGGAAGGCGGCAGCCCGCGGGCGGCGAAGCGCACCACAGAGAACAAAGAGAGCAGCACTCCATGAGCCCGCCGCCCCCATCGAACCCGGCCGCCGGGGCGGCTGCGCCGCTGCCCTGGGCGGGGCTGTTCATCCTCGCCGGGGCGATCTTCGTCTCGGTCACCAGCGAGGTGCTGCCGACCGGTCTGCTGCCCGACATGGCCAGGGGGCTGAGCGTCTCCGAAACCCAGGTCGGCCTGTTGGTCTCCATCTTCGCGGGGGTGGTCGTGCTCAGCGCCGCGCCGCTGACCGCCCTCACCCGCCGCTTCGAGCGCAAGAGGCTCGTGATCGTGGTGCTGCTCGTCTTCGCCTTCGGCAACTTCCTCAGCGCCGTCGCGCCGGACTACCCGGTCGTCGTGGTGTCGCGGGCGATCGGCGGCCTGGCGCATGGCCTGTTCTGGGCGGTCGTCGGGGCCTATGCCGCGCACCTGGTGCCGAAGCACCAGATCAGCCGGGCGGTGGCCATCACCGGTTCCGGGGCGACGGCCGCTTTCGTGCTCGGGGTGCCGGTGGGCACGCTGCTCGGGCACGCCCTCGGCTGGCGGCTGGCCTTCGCCGCGATCGGCCTGGTGGTGCTGCTGCTGGTCGGCATGGTCATCCGCTACCTGCCCGCCGTCGACCACCGGGCTCCGGTGAGGACGGGGGAGGTGCCGCTGCCGCTGCGGCGCGACCCCTCGGTGCTCGGGGTCGTGCTCATCTGCCTGATCACCACCGTGGTGATGGCGGGGCAGAACCTGTTCTTCACCTACATCGTGCCGTACTTCATCGGCGTCAACGGCTTCGAGCCCGACCTGGTGGGCGGGCTGCTCTTCGTCTACGGCGCCGGCGGGGCCGTCGGCCTGCTGCTCGTCGGCTGGGTGGGGTCCCGGTATCCGCGGTCCGGGCTGGTCGCCTTCTTCGCCGGCGTGGCGCTCGCGGTGCTCCTGCTCGGCGCCTTCCCCCGGATCGCCTGGCTGGCGGTCGGAGCGGTAGTGCTCTGGGGGATCGCCTTCGGCGGCTCCCCCGCCATGCTGCAATCGCGTCTGCTGCAGACGGCGTCGCAGCGGATGCGGGACGTCGGCTCCGCCTACTTCACGACCTCGTTCAACGTCGCGATCGGCGGCGGCGCGCTGATCGGCGGCCTGCTGCTGGACGCCTACGGGGTGGGGGTGCTGCCCTTCGTCGACGTCGGGGTGACGCTCGGCGGGATCGCGCTCATCCTGCTCAGCGAGGCGATCCTGGCTCGCCGGGCTGCTGCCTGAAGAGCCGGATGAGCCGGGCGGCCTCCGTCTTCAGCGCCTCGCGACCCGCTCCGACGTACATGCGCGAATCGACGATGCCGGGGTGCTCCCGCAGATGGTCCGCGATCGCCGCGGTGAAGGTCGCGTTCAGATGGGTCGAGACGTTGATCTTCGTCATGCCCACCCGGATCGCCGCCACCAGCTGCTCGTCGGCCACCCCTGAGGAGCCGTGCAGCACGAGCGGCACGCTCAGCCTGGCACGCAGCGCCGCGATCAGCTCCAGGTCGAGGGTGGCGCTCCGATCGGTCATGGCGTGTTCCGAGCCGACGGCGACGGCCAGGGCATCGACGCCGGTCGCCTCGACGAAGCGGGTCGCCTCATCCGGGTCGGTCCGCACTCCGGGTGTGTGCGCACCGCCCTTCCCGCCGATGGCTCCCAGCTCCGCCTCGACGTACGCCCCCCGCTCGTGGGCATAGCCGGTGATCTCCCGGGTCATCGCCACGTTGTCCGCATAGTCGAGCAGCGATCCGTCGTACATGATCGAGCCGAAGCCCAGCCCGATGGCCTGCTTGGCCAGCTCGGGATCCTCGGCGTGGTCGAGGTGCACGGCGACCGGCTGCACAGCGGCGCGGGCGACGGCGAGCATGGCGAGTGCGATCGGCTCCAGCGCACCGTGGTAGGCGACGCAGTTCTGGGAGAGCTGCAGGATGACGGGGTGGCCCGCCTCGTCGGCGGCGGCGGCGATCGCTTCGGCGGTCTCCAGGTGGATGACGTTGAAGGCGCCAATCCCGCGCTCTGCGCCGACGGCATCCCGCATCAGCTCCGCGGTGGCGACGAGTGGCATCGCTTCACATCCTCTCGACGATGAGCCGGTGCTCCAGTTCGGCACCGACCGGCGAGATCTCCCCGGCCAGCGGCATGAGCACGGCGGCGGCGGACCAGGCGCTGGCACGGATCAGGAGGGCCGGGACCTCCTCGGCACCCTCCGTGATCGCCGCTGCCACGGCGGCGACGGCGGCGTCGCCCGCACCGGTCGGGTTTCCCCTCAACGGCTCCGGAAGCCGGGCCCGCCAGCGATCGCCCCGGGCGCTGAGAGCGAGCATCCCGTCGGCACCCAGGGAGACGAGCACGAGACCCGCCCCGAGCGCGAGGAGCGCCTCCCCGCCCCGGATGGGATCCGCCTCGCCGGTCGCGGTCTGCAGCTCTTCGGCGTTCGGCTTCAGGACATTCGCTCCCGCCGCCGCCGCCATGACCAGCGCGGGCCCGGAGGCATCGATCACGCTGGGGATCCCCCGCCCACTCGCTTCACGCACCAGCGACCCGTAGAACTCGGTGGACACCCCTGGCGGCAGGCTCCCGGATCCGACGAGACAGGAGGCTCCGGGGAGCAGCCCCACGACCCGATCGTGCAGCCACCGCACCTCTTCGGCATCCGGTTCCGCGCCTGTCTCGTTCAGGACGGTGGCGGCTCCTTCGTCGTCGACGATCGCCACGGTGCGACGGGTATCGGCTGCGACGGGGACCAGCGCATGGGCGATGCCGCTCCGCTCCAGATCGGCGGCGAGCTGCCGGCCTGACTCGCCGCCCGCGGTTCCGACGACGATCACGGGGCGGCCCTGCTGGTGCAGCACGCGGGCGACGTTCACGCCCTTTCCGCCTGCCCTGGCGCTCGCCGTAGGCACGCGATGCGTTCCACCCGGTTCCAGCGCGGGCACCCGATAGGTCAGATCGATGGCGGGGTTGGGGGTGACGGCGACGATCGTCATCGGGGCGCTCCGGTCTCCGCCCCGCGGCGTGCCCGAAGGGCGGCGCCGACGAGTCCGGCGTCCTCGCCGATGAGGGCGGGGAGCAGCGCCGGCCGGCGCTGGAAGGTCAGCGTCGCATCGAGGCGTCGCCGGAGCGGCTCGAAGAGGTCCTCGCCCGCATGGGAGAGCCCGCCGCCGATGACGACCGCCTCGGGCGCGAGCACGGTCGCGGTGGCGGCGAGGGCCCGGGCCAGGGAGTCGACGGCCAGATGCCAGACGCGCGTCGCTGTCGCGTCGCCCTCGCGCATGCGGGCGACGACCTGCCGGGCGCCTTCCACCGCTATCCCGCTGAGCTGTGCATAGCGCCGCGCGATGGCGGCAGCCGAGGCGACGGCCTCGAGGCATCCCGCCGACCCGCAGGCGCAGGCCGGTCCGCCGGGCTCGACCATCAGATGGCCGATCTCCCCGGCATAGCCTCCGCCGTCGTGCAGGCGACCGCCGCAGAAGACGGCGGCCGAGATCCCGGTTCCGATGACCATCACCATCACATCGTCGTAGGGCCGTGCGGCGCCGAGCGACTTCTCGGCCTCGCCGGCTGCGCGCACATCGTGGCCTACGCTCACCGGCAGCCCCAGGAGGCTCTCGCCGCGTTCGCGGAACGGTGCATCCCGCCAGCCGAGGTTCTCCGAATGGATCCCGACACCGGCCTGTTCATCCACGACGCCGGGGACCACCAGCCCGACGGCCTCTGACCGGATGTCCGGGTTCTCCTCGACGAGCGCCGCCATGATCGCCGTGACCGCTTCGAGCACGGCTTCGGCCGGCCGGGCGGCATCGCGCGGGGTCGGCATTCTGCGGACGCCGCGGACCGTGCCCCCGGCATCCACCAGAGCTGCCTTGATGTCGGTCCCGCCCACGTCGAACGCGGCGATCGGCTTGCCGGGTCCGAGGCCGATGGCTTCAGGCTTCGTGGTCATCGAGCACGACGGAGCGGGTGAGGTTGCGAGGTTGGTCGGGGTCGAGACCGAGGGCCAGGGCGCGGGCCAGGGCGAGCTTCTGCGTCCGGATGAGGTCGGCCAGCGGGTCGCGGTCGCCGTGCTCGAAGCGCGCCCCGGTGGCCTCGATGTCATGCTGCAGCCGTTCGGGGACGGCCCCGAGGATCCAGGTCACGCGGCCCGGCGCAGCGATGCTGATCGGGCCGTGCCGGTACTCCATGGCGGGGTACGACTCGGTCCAGAGCTGTGCCGCCTCGCGCATCTTGAGCGCGGCTTCGTGGGCGAGGCCGATCGTCCAGCCGGTGCCGAGGAAGCTGAACTGCTCCGCTTCGAGCAGGCCGTCATCCGGTTCCCAGTCGAGCAGCCCGCGGGCCTCGTCGATGGCGGAGGTGAGGTCCTGCCCGGTCGATGCGCGAAGGTAGGTGAGGGCGGAGGTGGCGAAGCGGGTCTGTACGACCGATCTCTCGTCCGCGAAGGGCAGCCCGATCACGGTGTCGACCAGGTCGACCAGCGGGCTGCCGGTGTCGCCCACGATCCCGATGGTGGGGATCCGTCCGCGCACCTCGTCGAGGAGCTCGAGCACCTCCGTCGTGGTGCCCGAACGCGTGATCGCGATCACCGCGTCGTAGTCCCGGTCGAGGGCGGCCTCGGTGGCGGTGAAGGCGTCGGTCGCGCCCTGGCCGCTCGTCTCGCGCAGCCGGGCGTAGGACTGGGCCATGAACCAGGAGGTCCCGCAGCCGATCACGGCGACGCGGGCACCGCGGGCGGGCAGCCGGGGCGTCCCGCCTGCGAGTTCGACGGCCGCGGCCCAGGTGTCCGGCTGGGAGGCGATCTCCCGGGCGAGGTGCGAGGTCGGCATGGGATTCCTTAGGATATCGCTTGAGTGTGGGATCGATGCCAGTCTAGGCCGGATGTGCCTCAGCGACCGTGCCGGCTGGTGTGATGCCTGTGATCATCCCTGTCAGGAGCAGACCGTGTCAGATCCCCTTTCCGGCTCGCGGGTCGATGCCGCCTCTGACCTCCGCATCGCCGTGATCGGCTTCGGGAACCGGCGCGACATCGCGAACCACGCGCACAGGCCCGATGCTTCCGGGGCAGGGGCCGGCTCGCGCATCGTCGCGGTCGTCGATCCCGACCCCGGCGCCGGGGAGCGCATCCGGCAGACCGGCTGGGATGTCCCGCAGCTGATCGACTACCGGGAGCTGAGCGGCGCGGCCGTCGACGCCGCGATCGTCGTCAGCCCGGACGACACGCACTACGCGATCGCCTCGCACCTGCTCCGGGAGGGCATCGCGGTCTACCTGGAGAAGCCGATCGCCATCTACACGGATGACGCCGACGCGCTCCTGCAACTGGCCTACGACACCGGCACCAAGCTCTACGTCGGTCACAATATGCGCCACATGGCCTTCGTGCGGATCATGCGGGACGCGATCGCGCGCGGCGAGATCGGCGAGGTCAAGGCGGTCTGGTGCCGGCACTTCGTCGGCGACGGCGGCGACTTCTACTTCAAGGACTGGCATGCCGATCGCAGCCGGTCCAACGGCCTGCTGCTGCAGAAGGGCGCGCACGACATCGACGTCATTCACTGGCTCGCCGGTTCCTACACCAGCGAGGTGGTCGGGATGGGCGACCTCAGCGTCTACGGGCAGGTCACCGACCGGCGAGACCGCAGCGGCGAGCTCATGCCCGAGTGGCACGACCGGAACAACTGGCCCCCCCTGGCCCAGACCGGGCTGAACCCGGTGATCGACGTCGAGGACCAGTCCATGGTGCTCATGCGGCTGGAGTCCGGCGTGCTCGCCAGCTACGAGCAGTGCCACTTCACCCCGGACTACTGGCGCAACTACACCGTGATCGGCACCGAGGGGCGCATCGAGAACTTCGGCAACGGCGACGGCGGTACCGTGCGCATCTGGAATCGCCGTACCGGCTACAAGCCGGAGGGCGACATCAGCTATCCGGTGGTCGCGGCCACCGGCGGGCACGGCGGCGCCGACGAGCTGACGATGGCGGAGTTCCTGCGCTTCGTGCGATCGGGGGCGCCCACGGAGACCTCCCCGGTCGGCGCCCGTCACGCCGTCGCCACCGCCGTCGCCGCGACCGAGTCGATCAGGAACGGCTCGGCCCCGCAGCGCATCCTCCCGGTCGCCCCGGAGTTGGAGCAGTACTTCGCCCGCAACCAATCCCGCTGAAGCGGTTGCGGGTGGCGGATACCGTTGATGCCTCTCAAAAAAATCAGATAATCTGATTATATGAGAACCTTGACGGCCACCGAGGCGAGTCGTTCCTTCGCGGCGCTCCTCGACGAGGCCGAGCAGGGGAAGACCGTCGTCATCACACGGGGAGGTCGCCGGATAGCCACGATCGGTCCGGCAAGCGCGAGCAATGGAGCCGAATTCCTCAGCCTGATGTCGGCCCATGAGGTTGACGAGGAGTTTGCGGAGGATGTTCGCGCCGGCCGCGACTCGGTCATCCTCGAGGAGCCCGCGTGGCTCGACGATTGATCGTCGACACGGGGGTGCTGATCGCCTCTGAGCATGGCTCCAAGGCACTTGACCGCATCATCGCAGAAGACGACGACTTGGTGATCGCCGCCGTAACGGTAGCCGAACTGCGCACCGGCATCGAGCTTGCCAATAGCCGACATCGAGGTGGGCGGGCGGGATTTCTGGTCAAGATCCTCGAAACGCTTCCGGTGGAGCCCTATGACCTGGCCACCGCAGAAGCGCACGGACGATTGCTGGCGCATGTGCACCGCAGCGGCACGAAGCGCGGTGCCCATGGTCTGATCATCGCGGCGACCGCTGTGGCGACCAAGCGCATCCTTCTCACCACAGACCGCAATGCTCGTTTCGATGAGCTGCCCGGAGTCGAGTGCCTCCTGGTGTGAGCAGCCGGCAACTGCCGTCTGTGGTGACCGTCTGCGGATCAGCGATGGGGAGACGGCCAATCGAAGAGCGTCCCGCCGGCGAGCACGTGATCGACGGCCTCCCGCGTCAGGGAGCAGGCCTCCGCGATCGCGTCCGGCGTCATCCCGTTCGCCGCGCAATCCCGGATGACGCCCTCCATCGAGGCCATGAGCGTCACGATGGAGCGCAGCTGGTCCTGAGCCGCGCGGATCGTCTCGCGGACCACGGCGAGGCGCGGGTCCGTCTCCTGAGGGGGTTCTCCCGGCTCGAAGCGCCAGTCGGGCTCGTTCACGGGCAGCCTTGGAGCGAGGTGATGTCGACCGTGGCGGTGCAGCGCTCATGCGTCCAATCGGCCGGCTTGTAACGGTCATACATGAAGTCGGTGAAGATCTCGATGCCCTGGCTTGCAGGGGAGGAGCGGTAGAAGGTGACGATGGGGTCGCCCTCGGTGGTGGACGCGACCACGACCAGCTCGCTTCCGCGCATGCCCCCAGCCTGTCACAGCCGGCTGCCGCGCGCCGCTGGAATGTCGGTGGTATGGGGTTCACTGGAAGCATGGCAGAGCTCTTCCAGATCACCCTCGACGCGGAGTCGATGGCTGCTCTGGGCCTGTTCCCCGATGAGCCGGGCATCGCTCCGGTCGACGGGGCAGCCGAGTCGCCGGTCGATCCCTGGGCGGATGACTTCGAGCTGTTCTTCCGGATCGTCGCCGAGCAGGCGGATACCGATCCGATTCGCGAGGGCATCGAGCGGGTCGCGGAGCTGCAGCGGGCGATCTCCGGCCTGCAGGCCGAGGAGCAGCGGGAGCTGGCGACCCTGGCCGAGCTCACCCGCGGCGCCATCCCGGACTGCATGGACCGGCATCGCGAGGTCGAGTGGGCGGAGCGCAGCCTGGTGCACGAGCTGGCTCTGGCCGTCCGGCTCTCTCCGCGCACCATGGCCGGGCGCCTGGCGGATGCGGAGACGATCGTGAGACGGTTCCCGCGCACCTGGGATGCCTTCGCCCTCGGGGCGATCGCCCTCGGCCACGTGCGCGTCATCGTGGAGCACGGGCTGGCCATCGTCGACGACAGCGCACGGGCACGCTATGAGGAGGCCGTCCTCGAGCGGGCCGAGACGGTCGCTCCCGGCCGCCTGCGCCGTACCGCTCAGCTCGCGGCCAGCCGCCTGGCGGAGGACGCCCTGCAGCGACGGCACGATCGCGCCCGTGCTCGCCGCAGCGTGCAGCTGAACGAGCTGCCCGATGGCATGACGGAGCTCATCCACACCCTGCCGACCGTGCTGGCCCAGGGCATCTGGGACCGGCTCACCGAGCAGGCCAAGGCACTGACGACGGCGGGCGACCCGCGCTCCTTCGACCAGCTCCGCGCCGACCTCGCCGCCGAGCTGCTGCTGGCCGGTACCGCGAGCGGATGTCCCGACACCGACGGACTGGAGCGCATCCGCCCCGAGGTGTCCATCGTCATCCCCGCCCTCGCCCTCCTCGGGCAGAGCGATGAGCCCGCCACGATCGCGGGCAAGGGCCCCATCGACCTGGAGACCGCGACCCGGCTCGCCGCGAACGCGCCCCACCTGGTGCGGGTGATCACCGACCCGGTCACCGGGCTCGCCATCGCCGCCGACACCTACCGGCCCACCGAATCGCTCCGGCGCTACCTGCGGATGCGGGATGGCCGCTGCCGCTTCCCCAGCTGCAACCGTCCGTCGGCACGATGCGACCTCGACCACACCATCGCCTGGGAGCACGGCGGCACCACGGTGCCCGAGAACCTCGCCTGCCTCTGCCGAGGGCATCACGTGCTCAAGCACCAGCCCGGCTGGCGGGTACGGCAGCGATCGCCGGGCGTGCTGGAATGGATCACGCCGCACGGCATCGCCGTCGACGATGTCCCCGACACCCCGGTGCGCTTCGCCGCCTGAGAACGACGTCCCCCCGAACATCGCACGGGCGGCAGGCGCCCACACGGGTTATCGTCGTCTCATGCGGGAACGTCAATCGCAGATCATCGCCGAGCTCTCGGTTCAGCCCGTCATCGACCCCCGAGGGGAGATCGAGCGGCGCGTCGGCTTCCTCTGCGACTACCTCGCCGCCACCGGTGCCGCCGGCCTCCTCCTGGCGGTCAGCGGCGGGCAGGACTCCACGCTCGCCGGTCGGCTGTGCCAGCTCGCCGTCGAGCGGCTCGAGGGAGAGGGCGTCGAAGCGGAGTTCATCGCGGTGCGGATGCCCTACGCCGTGCAGCGCGACGAGGACGACGCCCGGCTCGCGCTCGACTTCATCCGGCCCCAGCGGGTCGTCGTCTTCGACATCCAGCGCGGGGTCGACGGCGTCCGGGCAGAGTACGTGGACGCCGTGCAGGAGCCGATGGCCGACTTCACCAAGGGCAATGTGAAGGCCCGGACGCGGATGGTCGCCCAATACGCCATCGCCGGACAGCGCCGACTGCTCGTGGTCGGCACCGACCACGCCGCCGAGGCGGTGACCGGGTTCTTCACCAAGTACGGCGACGGCGGGGTGGACATCACCCCGCTGTCGGGTCTGACCAAGAGGCAGGGCCGCGCCCTCCTGGAGGAGCTCGGCGCCCCCGAGCGGCTCTACCTCAAGGCTCCGACCGCCGACCTGCTCGATGAGGCGCCCGGCCAGACCGACGAGGCCGACCTCGGGCTGCGCTACGCCGATATCGACGACTATCTGGAGGGCCGGAAGGTGGCCCCCGAGATCGCCGAGGCCATCGAGGCCCGGTACGCCGCCACCGAGCACAAGAGGCGCCCGCCGGCGAGCCCCCACGACCGCTGGTGGCGGGAGGGGCCCGCAGCAGCGATCCAGCACACCCCCGGACTCACCTCAGGGTGAACGGACGCACCTCAGGGTAAAGTGGAGGCGTCGCGACTGGCGTTCGGATGGGCAACCATCGGGGAGCGACTGAGATCGGTTCGGCCGTTCGCCTGGGCTGAAGCGGATACCCTGTTTCCGTACTCTCATGTCAGCTAAGGAGCCGCCAGTGCCAGCCTCCAACAATTCCGCGTCCACTTCCTTCACCGCGCCCCTGAGCGTCGTCGACCCAGAGATCGCGGCCGCCCTGGAAGGGGAGCTCGGCCGTCAGCGCGACACGCTCGAGATGATCGCCAGCGAGAACTTCGTGCCCCGCGCCGTGCTCGAATCCCAGGGCTCCGTGCTGACCAACAAGTACGCCGAAGGCTACCCGGGCCGTCGCTATTACGGCGGCTGCGAGTACGTGGATGTCGCCGAGCAGCTGGCCATCGACCGCGCCAAGGCGCTCTTCGGCGCCGCCCACGCCAATGTGCAGGCCCACTCCGGCGCCAGCGCCAACGCCGCGGTCCTCGCGGCGATCGCCGATCCGGGCGACACCATCCTGGGCCTCGAGCTCGCCCACGGCGGCCACCTCACCCACGGCATGCGGCTCAACTTCTCCGGCAAGCTCTACAACGCCACCGCCTATGGCGTCGACCCGCAGACCTTCCGCATCGAGATGGATGCGGTGCGCGCGAAGGCCCTGGAGGTGCGGCCCAAGGTGATCATCGCCGGCTGGTCCGCCTATCCGCGGCACCTCGACTTCGCCGCCTTCCGGAGCATCGCCGACGAGGTGGGCGCCCTGCTCTGGACCGATATGGCGCACTTCGCCGGCATGGTGGCCGCGGGCCTGCATCCCTCGCCCGTGCCGGACTCGGATGTGGTCTCCAGCACGGTGCACAAGACCCTGGCGGGGCCGCGCTCGGGCTTCATCCTCAGCCGCGACGCCGAGATCGCGAAGAGACTCAACTCGGCCACCTTCCCCGGCCAGCAGGGCGGACCGCTCATGCACGTGATCGCCGCGAAGGCGACAGCCTTCAAGCTGGCCGGCGAGCCGGAGTTCAAGGACCGTCAGGAGCGCACCCTGCGCGGGGCGAAGATCCTCGCCGAGCGCCTCACCGCCCCCGACGCGACGGCGGCCGGCATCTCGGTGCTCACCGGCGGCACCGATGTGCATCTGGTGCTCGTGGACCTGCGCGACTCGGCCAACGACGGCCGGGCCGCCGAGGACATCCTGCACTCGGTCGGCATCACGGTGAACCGCAATGCCGTGCCCTTCGACCCGCGTCCCCCGATGACCCCCTCAGGCGTGCGCATCGGAACCTCGGCGCTGGCCACGCGCGGCTTCGGCGACGGGGAGTTCGCCGAGGTGGCCGACATCATCGCCACGGCGCTGCTGCCGGACCCGGATGTGGAGGCGCTGCGAGCACGGGTGCAGAGACTCACCGACGGCTATCCGCTCTACCCCGGCCTGACCAGTCCCGGCAGCTGGGCCTGAGGGTGACGGCCGTCAGACTCGACGGCGTCGCCACGGCGGCGGCCGTGAAGGCGGAGCTGGCCGGTCGGGTCGCCGCCCTGAGACAGCGCGGGGCCGTCCCGGGACTGGGCACGCTCCTGGTCGGGGACGACCCGGGGTCGGTGTCGTACGTGGGCGGCAAGCACCGCGATTGCGCCGAGGTGGGCATGGAGTCGGTGCGCGTCGACCTGCCGGCCAGCGCATCCGAGGCCGAGATCCGCGCCGCCATCGCGGAGCTGAACGCGAATCCGGCGGTCACCGGCTACCTGGTGCAGCTGCCGCTGCCCGCGGACGTCGACGAGCACACCATGCTCGAGCTCATCGACCCGGGCAAGGACGCCGACGGCCTGCACCCCATGAACCTCGGCCGTCTCGTGCTCGGGGTCTCCGGACCGCTCTCCTCGCCGGTGCCGTGCACCCCGGCGGGCATCCTGGAGCTGCTGCTGCGGCACGACGTCGAGGTCGCGGGCAGGCACGTCGTCGTGGTGGGCCGCGGCCTGACCGTCGGCCGGCCTCTCGGGCTGCTGCTCACTCGCAAGGGTGTCGACGCCACGGTGACCCTCGCGCACTCCCGCACCGAAAGGCTGGCGGATGAGGTGCGCCGGGCGGACATCGTCGTCGCGGCGGTGGGCGTGCCCCACCTGATCCGCCCGGAGTGGGTGAAGCCGGGGGCTGCCGTGCTCGATGTGGGCGTCACCCGTGTGGGCACCGCCCCCAGCGGCAAGGCGAAGCTGGCCGGGGATGTCGACCCGGCTGTGGCGGAGGTCGCCGGCTGGCTCTCTCCCAACCCGGGCGGCGTCGGCCCGATGACCCGGGCCATGCTCCTGGCGAATGTGGTCGCCATCGCGGAGCAGCGGGCGCGCTAGCTGTAGTTCTCCGGCACCGTCGGATGCGGCCTCAGCGATCGCGGCAGGCGCCGTGGGAGGGATCGACGACGAAGCTCTCCGGCTGGGCGTAGCCGTGCTCGGCGAAGGCGCCGTCGACGGCGACCTGCACGAGCGACAGCAGCTCGTGAGGGACCAGGGCGATCGCCGCGCCGCCGAAGCCGCCCCCCGTCATCCGCGCTCCGAGCGCTCCCGCGGACTGTGCCGTCTCCACGGCGAGGTCGAGCTCCGGCACCGAGATCTCGAAGTCGTCGCGCATGGAGCGGTGCGAGTCGTCCAGCAGTTCGCCGATCGCCGAAGGCCCCGCCTCGCGGAGCAGGCGGACCGTGTCGAGCACGCGCTGATTCTCCGTCACCACATGGCGTGTCCGCCGGAACGTCTCATCGTCGAGCACCGTGCGCGCCCGGTCGAGGTCGGCGACCCCCACCTCGCGCAGGGAGGGGACCCCGAGCGCGGCGGCGGCAGCCTCGCAGGAGCGCCGCCTGGCCGCGTAGCCGCCCGTGGCATGGGCGTGGTCGACCCCGGTGTCGATCACGAGCACCGTCAGCCCCGCCTCGGCGAAGCCCAGGGCGACCTGATCGATCTGGAAGCTGCGGCAGTCCAGCAGCACCGCCTGGTCGCGGGCTCCGAAGAGCGAGGCCGTCTGGTCCATGAAGCCGGTCGGCGCCCCGACGACCGTGTTCTCGGCCGCCTGGCCGGCTTTGACGAGCGCGCGCCGGTCCAGGCCGAGCCGCCAGACATCGTTCAGAGCAACCGCCATGGCGCATTCGATCGCCGCCGAGGACGACAGCCCTGCGCCCAGCGGCACCTCCGAGTCCAGGTAGACGTCGAAGCCGGGGACAGCCGCCAGATCCGCGGCGGCCTCGCCGACCACGCTGGCTTGACCCAGGGCCCAGGCGACGCCGAGGGGATAGGCGGACCAGCCCTCGGCCTGAGCGAGTCGACCGCGATCGAGCTCCACGACATCCGGGCTCAATGAGGTGCCGACCCGCATCCGGCCGTCGTCGCGGAGGGCCAGGGCGAGCACCGTGCGGCGATCGATGGCGAAGGGGAGGGCGAAGCCGTCGTTGTAGTCGGTGTGCTCGCCGATCAGGTTGACGCGGCCGGGGGCCGACCAGATGCCGTCGGGGCTCCGGCCGTAGCAGGCGCCGAAGCCTTCGGCGACGGCGTCGCGCAGATCGCTCATGCCCGGCCGATCCCGGCACGGATGAGCTCGGCGGCCTGCTCCGGAACGATATCGCCGATCCAGGCGCCCATGGCGGCCTCCGACCCGGCGAGATACTTCAGCTTCGATTCCGCGCGTCTCGGGGAGGTGAGCTGGAGCATCAGCCTGATCTCGTTGCGCTTCACGGTGACCGGGGCCTGATGCCAGGCGGCGATATAGGGGGTGGGGGTGTCGTAGAGCAGGTCGACGCCCCGCAGCAGGCGCAGATAGAGCTCGCTGAGCTCGTCGCGCTCCGCCTCCGTGGTCGCCGCGAAGTCGGGCGCCTGGCGGTGCGGCAGCATATGCACCTCGATGGGCCATCGGGCCGCGAAGGGCACGAATGCCGTCCAGTGCTCGCCGCTGAGCACCACCCGTTCCGAGCTCCGCTCGAACTCCAGCACCCGGTCGAAGAGGTCGGGGCCGAACCGGTCGATGGCGTCGATCAGCCGGGTGGTCCGCGGAGTGATGTACGGGTAGCCGTAGATCTGTCCATGCGGATGCCGCAGGGTCACCCCGATCTCCTCCCCGCGGTTCTCGAAGGGGAAGACCTGCTTGATCCCCGGCAGGGCGGAGAGCGCCTCCGTGCGGTCGGCCCACGCCTCGATCACGGTCCGCGCCCGGGAAGGCGTCTGGGTGCCGAAGGAGCCCTCGTGCTCCGGGCTGAAGCAGACGACCTCGCACCGGCCCACCGCGGTGCGGGTGCGGCCCAGCCCGATCTCCGCGAGATCGTCGAGACCCAGCGGCGCGTTCTCGTCCAGCAGCGCGGGACCGAACGACGGGGAGCGGTTCTCGAAGACGGCGACATCGTAGTCCGAGGGGATCTCGGAGGGATTGGCGGGGGTGGCCGGGGCGAGCGGATCCTGGTCCGCCGGCGGGAGGAAGACCCGGTTCTGTCGCGCCGCCGCGATCGAGACCCATTCGCCGCTGAGCACATCCTGACGCATGACCGCCGTCGGCGGGCGGGGGTCGAGCATCCGGGCGTCGCTGTGACGCTCGGGCGACAGCGTCGTGTCGGCGTCGTCGAAATAGATCAGCTCACGACCGTCGGCGAGCATGGTCGAATGCTTGGTGATCGGTGACATGGGACCTTCTGCATCTAGGCTGGCAGCATGCGGGCAATCCTATCGCCGGACCGGGTATGAGCCGCGAGCCCAGTCCCGCCGATGTCCGGCGCTGGCGCAAGTATCTGGCCGATGAGCGAGCGGAGGGCGCCGTCTACCGCGACCTGGCCAGCCGCCGCACCGGCGAGGAGCGGGAGATCCTGCTGGCGCTCGCCGAGGCCGAGAAGCGTCACGAAGCGCATTGGGTGCGCCTGCTCGGCGACCGCATCGGCGAGCCGCTGCGGGGCGATCTGCGCACCCGGCTGCTCGGATTCCTGGCACGGCGCTTCGGCTCCGTGTTCGTGCTGGCGCTCGCCCAGCGGGCCGAGTCCCGATCGCCCTACGACCTCGACACCGATGCGACGGATGCGATGGCCGCGGATGAGCGGATCCACGAGGAGGTCGTGCGAGGCCTCGCCGCCCGCGGTCGCAATCGCCTCTCCGGCTCCTTCCGGGCCGCCGTCTTCGGCGCCAACGACGGCCTGGTCAGCAATCTCGCCCTGGTGCTGGGGATCGGCGCCGCGGGGGTCTCGACCCCGATCATCCTGATGACGGGGCTGGCCGGCCTGCTCGCCGGCGCGCTGTCGATGGGGGCGGGGGAGTACGTCTCGGTGCGTTCCCAGCGCGAGCTCCTCGAGGCATCCGCTCCCAATCCGGCGGCCGACTCCGCGCTCGAGCACCTCGACGTCGACGCGAACGAGCTCGCCCTGGTCTACCGGGCGCGCGGCCTGCCGGAGGAGGAGGCCGCGGTCAAGGCGGCGGAGGTCATGCGCGATCTCGGCGGCGACCGGCTGGTGCGCGGGCTGCCGGTCGACGACTACGAGGAGATCGGCACCGGCATGCGGGCGGCCGTGTCGAGCTTCTGCTTCTTCGGCGGCGGCGCGCTGATGCCCGTGCTGCCCTACCTCTTCGGCCTCTCGGGGCTGACCGCCGTGATCGTCTCGGCGGGGGTCGTGGGGGTGGTCCTGCTGGCGACGGGCGCCGTGGTGGGTCTGCTCTCCGGTGGGCCGCCGCTGAGGCGAGCGCTCCGACAGCTCGCCATCGGCTACGGTGCCGCGGCCGCGACCTATCTGCTCGGGCTGCTCATCGGCGGCCTGGGCTAGCTCGCCCGGTCGGCACGCAGCCCATCCGCCAGCGGCTCGGAGCTTGCCCTCCGTAGCTCGCTCCATTAGGGTTTCATAGGTTAGGCAAACCTAACTATGTGGCGATAGTGGGTGCGGCCGTCGGCTGCCAGACCTGTCCCGGAGAGGCGTTCCGGTGGACCCGACGATTCAGGAGCTCGAACGGATGGATCAGAGCACTGCCACCCGTATCCGCGCTCTGCTCGCGACTCTCGCCCTCGCTCTGACGACGCTCGCCGGGGTGGCGTCGTCGCCGATGCGCGCGAGCGCCGAGGCGGTGCAGGAGCCGGGAGGGCTCCAGGGATGCGCTGTCGAGGGTGCCTCCCTGACCTGGGGCTTCAAGGAGTCGTTCCGCGCCTACATCGACGGGGCGATCGCCAACGGCGAGTGGGAGGTCTCCGACGGCGCCACCTACGCGACGCCGGACTTCGGCTGGTCGAAGGGCACCGGTGTCTACGACGCCGACACGGCGTCGGGTCAGGTGGGCTTCGCGGGCACCGTGCGGTTCACCGGGCACGGCGGTCTGCTCGACACCACGATCAGCGACCCCCGGCTGCGCTTCGTCGACGCGGACACCGCCTATCTGCTGCTGGACGTGGCGGGGGTGACGATGGCGGATGCCATGGCGGGCAAGACAGCTGACCCCATCGTGACCGAGGCGGTGCCCTTCGTCGAGCTCGACCTCTCCGGCGGTGCCGTCGCGCTCTCCAGTGACGGCGCCACGCTGACCGGCACGGACGTCCCGGCATCGATCACCACGCAGGGCTACGAGGCCTTCCCGAACTACAAGACCGGCACCGCCTTCGACCCCGTCTCCTTCACCCTCGTCCTCGGGGGCGACTGCGCGAGCCCGGCTGCCTCTCCGTCCATCTCCTCGTCTCCCGCTGTGACCGATGGCCCTGCTGCGCCCCCGGAGGCGGATGGCATGGACCTGGCCTGGGCGGGATGGACCGGTGGCGGACTGCTCGCCGCAGCGCTGGTCGCCGCTGCCATCCTGCTCGTCCGCCGGCGAGGCCAGGAGTGATCCGGGCCGCCCGCCTGCTGGCCACCGCCGCGACGGTTCTCCTGCTCGCCGGGTGCGTGCCGGTCGGTGCCGGTCCATCCGCTGGTCCATCCGCCATTGCATCGGCGAGCCCGCACCCCTCGGCGAGCCCCGCCGAGCCCCGGCCGCCGCTGGCCGACCTCGACCTGGTGCCCGACCCGAAGCACTACGAAGGCCCCTCCACCGCGACTCTGGCACAGGAGGCGATCATCCCGATCGAGGAGCATCCGGTCCAGCGGCTCCCGACCACCGTGGTCTCCCACGATGCCGGCGGCGACGTCGAGGTGACGGTGACGGACACCTCCCGCGTGGTCGCGATCGACCTGGCCGGCTCGGTCGCCGCGACGGTGTGGGGGCTCGGCTTCGGCGATACCCTGGTCGGCCGGGACCTCTCCACGACCTTCCCCGGCACCGAGGGCCTGCCCGTGGTCACCTCGGGAGGGCACTCGGTGAACGCCGAGTCGATCCTGGCCCTGCGTCCGACGCTGGTGGTCACCGATGGCACGATCGGCCCCCGGGACGTGCTCGAGCAGCTGCGGGATGCGGGCGTCCCGGTGGTGTTCGTGAAGAACGAGCCCTCATTCGAGGGCGCACAGGAGCTCGTGCGCCAGGTTGCCGCGGTGTTCGGCGCCCCGGCGGCGGGCGATGCGCTGGCGGATCGGATAGCCCGGCAGGTCGACGACGAGATCGCCCAGATCGCCGCCATCGCCCCCGAGCGCGCCGCCGACAGGCTGCGGATGATCTTCCTCTATCTGCGGGGCAACGCCGGCGTCTACTACCTCTTCGGCGAGGAGTCGGGCGCCGACGATCTCATCGACGCGCTCGGCGGGATCGACGTCGCCGGCGAGATCGGCTGGACGGGGATGAGGCCCATGACCGATGAGGCTCTGATCGCCGCGGACCCCGATCTGATCCTGGTGATGACCGATGGTCTCGCGTCCGTCGGCGGAGTGGACGGACTCCTCGAGAGCAAGCCCGCGATCGCGCTCACCGCGGCCGGGCAGCACCGGCGGTTCGTCGACATGGCCGACGGCGACATCCTCTCCTTCGGCCCGCGCAGCGCCGAGGTGCTCGACGCCCTCGCCCGGGCGATCTACGCGCCTGGTGGCTGACGCAGCGGCAGGATGAGCGGCCGGCCGCCGCGATCGACCACCTCGACCTCCAGGCCGTAGACCTCCGCGATCCGCGGCGCCGTGAGCACCTCCCAGGGCGGGCCGGCGGCGGTCAGGCGCCCCGCGGCGATGAGCGCGACCCGGTCGGCGTAGGCCCCGGTCAGGGAGAGGTCGTGCAGCACGACGACGACGGAGCGCCCCGTCTCGGCCAGATGGCGGGCCACCCGCATGACCGACTCCTGATGCCGCAGGTCCAGGGCGGCCGTGGGCTCGTCGAGGAATACGACGCCGGTGTCCTGGGCGAGCACCCGGGCCAGAGAGACGCGGGCCTTCTCCCCTCCGGACAGCGAGGTGAACCGCCGGTGCAGCAGATGCCGGATGTCGGCGAGCTCGGCGGCCTCCTCGACGACGGCCGCATCCTCCCGCGCGTCGCTCTCCGTCCAGGGGCTGCGCCCCATCTCCACCACCTGCCGCACGAGGAAGGGGAAGCTGACGGCGTTCTCCTGGGTGAGCACCGAGCGCAGCCGGGCTCGCTGCCGATGCGGGAGCAGGCGGATGTCGTGCCCGTCGACGGTGACCGTCCCGGTCGTGGGGCTCGTGTCCCCGGCGAGGACGCCCAGGAGCGTGGACTTGCCGGCGCCGTTCGGGCCGACCAGGGCCAGCACCTGGCCCGGGGGGACCTCCAGCGTGACCTCGTCGAGGATGGCCGTGCCGCCGATGACGACGCCGACGCGCTCGGCGCTGATCCGGGCCACGGCGCGGGCGGTGGTGCGGCTCATGCCCATCCCCCCGATTCCCGGCGCTGCCGGAAGAGCAGGAAGAAGAAGAACGGCCCGCCGATCAGCGAGGTGAGCATCCCGATCGGCAGCTCCGCACCGCCGACCAGGGTGCGGGCGAGCAGATCGGCTGCGACGATGAGCACGCCGCCCCCGACGGCGCTGGCGAGGATCAGCGGCCGGTGGGACGGGCCCAGGGCCATGCGGATGATGTGCGGCACGACGAGGCCGATGAACGCGATGATGCCGCAGAACGCGACCGCGGCTCCCGTCAGCAGGGCGACCAGCACGATCGAGGCCAGCCGCAGGGCCTCGACGTTGACGCCGAGGTAGCGGGCATTGCGCTCGCCGAGGGACAGCAGGTCGTAGTACCGGCCCAGGAGCCAGGCGGCGACGCCGCCCACGACCGCGATGGGGACGACGGTGGCGACCTCGGGCCAGCGGGTCCCGTTCAGCGAGCCGAGCTGCCAGAAGATGATCTGCTCCCGGCTGGCGGCATCGCCGGCGAAGAGCAGGAAGGCCAATCCGGCGCCGCCGAAGGCGTTCACGGCGATGCCGGTCAGCAGCAGCGTCACCACCTCGGTGCGGCCATGCGCCCGGGAGACGAGGAACACCAGCAGCGTGGCCGCCAGGGCGCCGGCGAAGGCCATGATCGCGGTGCCCCAGCCGCCCAGGGCGGTGAAGCCGATCACGATCGAGAGGGCCGCGCCCAGAGCCGCGCCTGAGGAGACCCCGACCACTCCTGGCTCGGCGAGCGGGTTGCCGAAGATCGCCTGCATGACCGCCCCCGACACGGCCAGGGCGGCCCCCACCGCCAACCCGATCGCCACGCGGGGGAGGCGCACCTGCCACAGCGTCGCCTCGACGATCTGGTCGTGCGGGGCCCACTCCTGGTGGATGCCGGCCGCCCGCAGCAGGGAGCCGATCACCTCGGTGGGGGAGATCTGCACCTGCCCGGTCATCGCCGAGGCCACCACGACGGCCACCAGGGCGCCGCCGAGCACCAGGAGCAGGATCGCGGACGCGACGGGTCCCGCTTCCCGGCGCATCTCAGGCAGCGGTGGCGGTGGCTTCGGCGAGGTCGGCGAACAGGTCCGCGTTGAACCGGTACGCCCGGGTGACCTCCTCCACCACGCGATCGCGTTCGGCGTCGTCCCAGGGCGCCTCGTCCAACTGCGTCCGGTAGACATCCTTGAACCGCTTCGGCTCGGCGATCTCGGCGAAGATGTAGAAGCCGATCCCGTTCGTCTCGAAGCCGAACTGCCGCGTGAGCAGGTTCCGGATGATCAGGCCCCCGGACAGGTCGCCCAGGTACCGCGTGTAGTGGTGGGCCACGAAGCCGCCGGCCCATCCCTCGACCTCGCGGATGCGCTGCGCATAGCGGCTGGTCGAGGGCAGGGGATGCACCTCCTCCCGCCAGCCCTCGCCGATCAGGAACGACAGATCCGCCTCGATCGCCGGGAGCCGGGTCAGCTTCCTGCTGATGAACGGGCGTGCCACCGGGTCGTCCTGCATCGCATCGGCGACCGCTTCGAGGGCCTCGTAGATGTAGTACTGCTGGCCGACCAGGGCGATGTAGTCCTCCCGGCTGCGCTTGCCGGAGAGCAGCTCCGTCATGAACGCGGCGCTCTCCGTCTCGGTGTGCACGGCCTGGGTGCGCTCCCGGAGCGCCTGGGAGAAGGGGATGACGACGGACATGCTGTTTCCTCTCAAGCCGACTTCACGGCGCTTCTCTTGCGGGACACCGCCACGATCGCGATCCCGCCGGCCAGTAGCAGGCCGGCGATGAGGGGGAGCATCGGGGATGCGTCCCCGCCGGTGGAGGCGAGGCCCCCGCCGGTCGAGCTGTCGCACTCGACGGTGGCGCCGAGCGGGAAGGCGAACGACACCGGGTCGAGGGCCGTGCCCTCCGGGTAGAAGCCGGCGAAGGCGGCCGCGCCGGCCGAGGTCAGGGTCGCCGGCGCGTTCGTCACGCGCAACTGGGAGCTCGAGGAGCTGACGGCGCCGCTCAGGGCGATCGACGCGAAGGCGACGCCGGTGCTGGCGGTCTTGTCGCCGCTCGTGTTGCTGGAGACGACATCCGCGATCAGCGTGGCCTTGGTCGCCGAGGTGACCTGGATCCGCACGTTCTTCAGGGTCAGCGTCAGCAGGCCCTCATGGCCGCTGAAGGCGACCGTTCCGGTGTAGCGCACGGTGCCCTTCGCGGCGTCACCGTTGTAGGCCCCGCTGCCCTTGGCCCAGTGGTAGGCGCCGCTGGAATAGCTCACGCCGGTGAGCGTCCAGGAGCCGTTGGCGATGCTGCTCGAGATGTAGTCGCGGAAGCTGGTCTTGACTCCCCAGTCCAGGGTGGCGCCGCTCACCGCGTTGGCGACGCACTTGGGCGCGGCCGCCGCGACCGTGTGCTTCACCACCGCCGAGGTGGAGGCCACGAACGCGGCCGGGTCGTCCGGGGTGAAGACGGCGGTGAGGCTGTGACTGCCCACGGCCAGGCCGCTGAGGCTCGCGGTCGCGCTGCCGCCGCTCAGGGGGAGGTCCTTGACGAGCGTCTTGCTGCCGTCCCGGATCTCGACGGTCCCGGCGGCGGAGGACGGGGCGACCGTGACGGTGACGTCGAGGGCGTCCTCCGCGGTCGAGCTGGCCGATGCGCTCAGCGTCGTCGTCGTGGCGGTGGCGGCCGGCGGTGCCGTGAATGCCACGGGGGTGTAGGTGTCCTGGCTGCGGTCGGCGGAGCCGTGTGCGGCGAAGGTGTAGATGCCGCAGTCGACGGCGGTGCAGTCGACGGGGGTGCCGTCCGAGGCGAAGGCGGCGGTCAGGTCGAGAGTGGCGGTGAAGTCGCCGCTGGAGCCCATGTCGGCGGTCTTGATCCATTTGACGCCGGTGTAGTAGCCGGCGTTGGTGAACCAATCGGACTCGTCGATGACGGTCTTGGGGGCCAGGCCGACGTAGATGCCCGGACCGGTGGTGGCGAAGCCGGTGCCGGTGACGGTGACGGTCGCGCCCGTGGAGTCGAGGCCGGTCGAGGGGGTGACCGTCACGGCCGGGATCCCGGCGTAGACCAGCGTCAGCGCCGTGTTCTCGGAGGGGTCGGTCACGCCTTCGCCGTGGGCTTTCGAGGTGTACACGGCGTATTGGGGGGTGGCGCTGGTCGGCGCGGGGACATTCACCGTGACGCTGAAGGTCCCATCGGAGTTCATCGGCGCCGTCCGGGCTCCGGGGGTGTCGTCGACGGGGTTGCCGGCTGCGATCCATACCGTCTCGCTGCTCACAAGGCTCGAGGAGCCGAAGTAGAAGCCCGGCAGGCCGACCGGGCCCAGCCCCAGGTATATGCCGTCGCCGCTCGGGTCGAAATCGGTTCCGGTGATGGTGACCGTACCGCCTGCGCCGGGGACGGGGGTGGCGCTGGTCGCGGGCGTCCCGGCGGCCTTCGCCGGCAGCACGGTGCCGAGGACGAGTCCGAGGGCCATGAGCGCGATGCTCAGGACTGCGGCGATGGACCGGGTGAGGCGAGAGCTGACGCGGGGGACAGCGGGGGTCGACATGACGGAGGCGCTCCTCTTCGGTGGCGGTCGGCTCTCGGACCGCGCGGGCGGATGATATGCAGCTTAGGTAAGGCTAACTTTGCTCTTACTAAGCATTGCCTAACCTAACCCAATTCCAGTCCGAGCACCAGATCCCGAGACCGATCCGAAGGATGCGCCTTCGATCAGAGTGCCGGCACGAGGTGCTCTCGGCTATCGCTCCACCAGTCGAGCACCCGCAGGGCGCGCAGGGTCAGCCAGCGCGAGGGGTGGCCGGGCCCCTCGTCCATCGTGAACCAGACACGTCCCGGCGGGCTCCCGTCGAGCGGCCAGCGGCCGTCCGGAAGACGCCGGGAGCGCAGGAGCTCGATCGCCTCGCCCAGACGCGGGTCGGGGGCGGTGCCGGCGAGGATGCCGGCGGAACGGAAGTAGTCCAGCGCGCGGAGGATGTCGTAGTGCCAGCGGTTCGGGTGCTTCAACGCCAGGAAGCCCTCATCGGCCGGCTCTCCGGTGCTGAGGCGGCGGAAGAGCCCGCGCGCCAGGAGGTACTCCTCGCCCGAGGAGCGGGCCTCCCGCGATGCCGCCGATCCGCCGGTGGCCCTCTCGTGCTCCAGAAGGCCCTCCAACACGTTGATGGTGGTGGCGAAGGATGAGCGCGCCGAGCCGTTGGCCCTCTCGCAGTTCCAGCCGCCGTCGGCGAGCCGCTCGGTCACCAGCCGGTCGACGATGGCCGAGACATCGACGCCGAAATAGGCGCCGTCGGCGACGGTGCGCCCATTGATGCACTCCTCGACCTCACCCTGCCAATAGGGCTGGGCGCCCTCTTCCCAGCGGGAGTTGGCGCCGATCGCTTCGACCGTTCTGCGGGCCCGCCGCGAGCCGGGGTCGAGGCCGAGCTCCCTGAGCTGCGACAGCGAGAACGCCGTGGCGGTCCACGGCTGGCCCACCTCCCGCCACTCACGGGCCTCGAAGCCGCGGGGGAGGAAAGCGCCGCCCGCCCACTGGCCGTCCTCGTCCTGATGCGAGAGGAGCTGGGCCCCCCAGCCCTCCGTCTCGATCCGCGACCTCTCGGCACGCCATTCCGGCTCCGGTGCATCGAGCAGATCGCGCATCGTCTGCCAGCGGATCGCCGGGTCCGAGTCGAGGAGCCAGGCGATCGTCCGGTCGGCTGTCATGCGTACTCCGCCCCGGTGCCCCGTGCTGGAGCTCATCGCGGTCTTCCGGCAATGATAGCGAGTCGTGCCGGTGATCGGTCTGGCAGAATTGCTGTGTAGGCCCCTCTAGCTCAATCGGAAGAGCAGTGGACTTTTAATCCGCGGGTACTGGGATCGAAACCCAGGGGGGGCACATGACGGCCGAGCGCTCTGCCGGCGAATCGGGATGCCATGCCCCGCTCGGGGTGGCGGCATAGGGTGGAACGGATGTCCGAGGATTTCCACAAGCCGACGCTCTTCTGGGGCTCCAAGTTCGAGGAGTTCCAGGGGGGAGACGATCCGGCGCAGATCAGCCGCATCGCCCATGAGACCGCGAATGCGCTGCTCGTGCGCGTGCGCCAGGACCCGCAGCCGGAGGTGCTCGACCGGCTGGTGCGCTACACCGACGTCCACGGCATCGACGCGGTCGCCGAGCTGTGGGCGATGGCGGCTGCCCGCAGCCTGCCGGGGGCGCTCTGGCGCATCTACCTGCTGCGCATCCTGGTGCGGCAGGACGCCGCGGGCGTGAGCCTCCTCTATCAGCGGGGGACCGAGACCGTGAGCAGCATCGACGCCCTGGTGGCCGGCGCCCCCGTCCCCGCGGGGCCGGGCGAGATCGCCGCGCTCGCCGACGTCATCCTGCGCGGGCTCTTCGACGGCGACTTCGGCATCGCCCTCGACCGGGCTGCGGCCTTCTGCCGGGTCGTCGCCGCGGGGGCGACGAGCGTGGCCGACGATCTCGAACCCGCCGAGCCCGAACGGGCCACGGAGTTCACCACCCGGGCGCTGCGGTTCTCCGAGCTCGCGGTCGAATTGGGCTCCTGCGCCCGGCTGTGGCGCAGCGGCTCGCTCGACTGACCGCTCTCCGGCGGTCCATTGGGAGCGACCGCGGAGAAGAGGTTAGACTCGACGAGGCTCGCAAGGGCCCCGCCGGGCCGCAGTAACCCCGGGCTCCACAATTAGCCGCTGCGAGCGGCCTCGCGCCGAGAGGCGTTCTGCGGCCCGGCTCTCGCATCTCAGCCGAAGCGGCCGCTGATGTAGTCCTCGGTGGCCTGCACGCTCGGCTTCGAGAAGATCGTGGTGGTGTCGTCGTATTCGACGAGCCGCCCGGGGCCTCCCGTGCCGGCGATGTTGAAGAACGCCGTGCGATCCGAGACCCGGGATGCCTGCTGCATGTTGTGGGTGACGATCACGATCGTGTACTCCTGCTTGAGCTCCTCGATCAGGTCCTCGATCGCGAGCGTGGAGATGGGGTCGAGCGCCGAGCAGGGCTCGTCCATCAGGATCACCTCGGGCGCGACCGCGATCGCCCGGGCGATGCAGAGCCGCTGCTGCTGCCCGCCCGAGAGCCCCGATCCCGGCAGGCCCAGGCGATCCTTGACCTCGTTCCAGAGGTTCGCCCCGCGCAGGGCCTGCTCGACCAGCTCGTTCGCGTCCGCCTTGCTGATCCGCCGGTTGTTGAGCTTGACCCCGGCGAGCACATTGTCGCGGATCGACATGGTGGGGAAGGGATTGGGGCGCTGGAACACCATGCCGATCTGGCGGCGCACCAGCACCGGATCGACGCCCGGCGCATAGAGATCCTCGCCGTCGACCAGCACCTCGCCCTCGACCCGAGCACCGGGGACCACCTCGTGCATCCGGTTGAGGGTGCGCAGGAAGGTCGACTTGCCGCATCCGCTCGGCCCGATCAGCGCGGTGACGCTCCGCGGCTCGATGGCGAGGCTGACGCCCTCCACGGCCTTGAACCTGCCGTAGTAGACGTTCAGATCGTTGACTTCGATGCGCTTGGACACGGGTTCCTTCCGGTTCGGCGGTCAGCGGCGGGGGAGCCGGGGCGAGAAGATCCGGGCGATCAGGCGCGCGATCAGGTTGAGCGCCATCACGATCAGGATGAGGACGAGCGCCGCCGTCCACGCCCGGTCCAGGTAGGGCTGCACGTCGGTCCCGGGGTTGGCGTACTGGGTGTAGACGAAGAGCGGCAGGGCCATCATCCGCCCGTCGAACAGGTCGTAGTTCATGCTCTGGGTGAAGCCGGCGATGATCAGCAGCGGGGCCGTCTCCCCGATCACGCGCGCGATGGCGAGCATGACGCCCGTGACGATGCCGGCGAAGGAGGTGGGCACCACGACCTTGAGGATGGTCAGCCATTTCGGGACCCCGAGCGCGTACGAGGCCTCCCGGAGCTCGCCCGGGACCAGGCGCAGCATCTCCTCCGAGGAGCGGACCACGGTCGGGATCATCAGCAGGGAGAGCGCGACCGCCCCGCCGAACCCGAAGCGGATGCCGGGGTCGCCCGTCAGCAGGGCGAAGAGCGCGAAGGCGAAGAGCCCCGCCACGATGGAGGGGATGCCCGTCATCACGTCGACGAAGAAGGTGACCGCTCGGGCGAAGGCTCCCCGTCCGTATTCGACCAGGTAGATGGCGGTGAGCACCCCGATGGGGACCGAGATCAGGGTCGCCATCCCGGTGATCTCCAGGGTCCCGACGATCGCGTGCAGGGCCCCGCCGGGGACCCCCGGCTCGCCGGCGCCGACGACGTTGCGCATCGACTGGGTGAAGAAGGCCAGGTCGAGCCGGGCCCAGCCGTCGGCCAGCACCGTCCAGATCAGCGAGACGAGCGGGATCAGGGCGATGGCGAAGGCGCCGGAGACCAGCACGGTCATCAGCCGGTCCTTGGCGCGCCGCGCGCGCATGCTGCCCGTGGTCCGGATGGTCGTCGAGGTCAATGGGCCCCCCGGAGTCGCTTGCGGCGGCTGATGAGGGCTCGTGCGGCCGAGTTCACCAGCAGCGTGATGACGAAGAGGATGAGCCCGGTCGCGATGAGGGCGTTGACCCCGACTCCGTGGGCCTCCGGGAAGTTCAGGGCGATGTTGCCCGCGATCGTGGGGGGGTTGGTCGAGCCGGTGAGCACGACGTTGATCACCAGCGCGGGCGAGAGCACCATGGCCACGACCATGGTCTCGCCGAGCGCCCGGCCGAGGCCGAGCATGGCGGCCGAGACGATGCCCGACAGGCCGAACGGCAGCACCGCGATCCGGATCGTCTCCCAGCGGGTCGCCCCCAGCGCCAGCGCCGCCTCCTCGTGCAGCGCGGGGGTCTGCAGGAACACCTCCCGGCAGACCGCGGTGATGATCGGCAGGATCATCGTCGCCAGCACGATCGCCACGGTGAGGATGGTGCGCCCGGTGCCCGAGACCGGCGGGGCGAAGAAGGGGAGCCAGCCGTAGTTGTCCACCAGCCAGGAGTAGAGCGGCTGCACGGACGGCGCGAGCACCTTGATGCCCCAGAGGCCGAAGACCACCGAGGGGACGGCCGCGAGCAGGTCGATGACGTAGCCGAGCGCCGAGGCGATCCGGCGGGGGGCGTAGTGCGAGATGAACAGGGCGATTCCCAGCGAGAGCGGCAGGGCCATCAGCAGGGCCAGGGCCGCGGCCCAGACCGTCCCGAAGGCCATCGGCGCGACATAGGCCCAGAAGCTCGTGGGGGAGCCGGGCAGTTCCGCGGGGTCGGCGACCAGGGCCGGGATGCTCTGGGCGACGAGGAAGACCGCGACGGCGACGAGCGCGCCCAGGATGAGCGCACTCGCCGCCAGGGTGCTGCGGGAGAAGATCCGGTCGCCCTTTCGCTGCTTCATCGGCGATCCGGCCCTACTTGATGCTGGCGATCGCCGAGGCGACCCGGCTCGACAGCTCCTCGGACAGCGGGGCCGCTCCTGCGGATGCCGCGGCTTCGGCCTGCCCGGCCGGGCTGGCGATGTATCCGGCGTAGGCCTTCACCAGTTCGGCGACGGCGTCGTCCTCGTAGTCCTGGCAGACGATCAGATAGCTGACCAGGACCAGCGGGTAGTGCGTGGGGTCGGCGGTCTTGCGGTCGAGCCCGATGGCGATGTCGTTCGCCGCGCGCCCGCTCAGCAACGGCGATCCCTCGACCACCGCCGCGGCGGCCTCCGGCGAGTAGTCGACGAACTCGTCCCCCACCTCGATCGCGGCGACGCTCAGCCGGCCCGCCTTGGATGCGTCCGCGTAGCCGATGGTGTTCTTGCCGTTCGTGACCGCGAGGATGACGCCGGAGGTGCCCTGCGCCGCCTCCCCCGCGGTGTAGGGGAAGGCGTCGGCCGGCTTGGCGTCCCACACGTCCGGCGCCATCTGGCTCAGGTAGTCGGCGAAGTTCTTGGTGGTTCCGGAGTCGTCGGAGCGGTGCACGGCCGTGATGGTCGCCGAGGGGAGGTCGGCGTCCGGGTTGAGCGCGACGATCGCCGGGTCGTCCCAGGCGGTGATGGTGCCTTTGAAGATGCCGGCGAGGGTCGCCGCATCGAGGTCGAGCTCGTCGACCCCCTCGACGTTGAACACGACGGCGATCGGCGAGATGTAGACCGGCAGGTCGATCGCCGCGGTCCCGGGGACGCACGGGGCGAAGTCGCCGGCCAGCTCCTCGTCGCTCAGGGCCGAGTCGGATCCGGCGTAGGCGACGCCCCCGGAGGCGAAGGCCTTCCGGCCCGCACCGGAGCCGTCGGGGGAGTAGTTGATGGTGACGTCCCGATTGGCCTTCTGGAAGGAGGCGATCCAGGCGTCGGATGCGCTCCCCTGCGAGGATGCGCCGGCACCGCTCAGCTCGCCGCTGAGGGCCTCGGCGCCGGAGGAGCCGGTGGGATCGCCCGCGCGCGGTTCGTTGCTGGCGCAGGCCGAGAGGAGCAGGATGCCGGTCGCGGCGAGGGCCGCCAAGGTGCTGGAGCGTTTGGGAGTCACGGGGACCTTCCTCATCTGCTTGGGTCGGTGACCGGTGCTGGCCACGCTTCGAGGCTAGGAAGGCGTGATTAAGGGAGCTGTGCCTGAGGGTGAACGGGCGGTTAACGCTCCGGGAACAGTGCGGACGCTCGATGCCGGACTAGGCGATCGACGGCCCGTGCGTCTCCACCGCGACGATGCCGCCGGTCGGGTCGGCGGCGGAGAGGTGCACGACGGAGTACTCTCCCGCGCCCAGGCTGCCCGCCTGCCGCAGCCTCTCGTCCAGCGGGGTGTCGGTCAGACGCGAGATCTCCGCGACGATCCCGGGCAGCACCGGGGCGTGGCTGCACAGCACGGCGCTGGTCCGCTTCGCGATCCGCTTCGCGACGGTGCGGGTTATCCGGTCCTCGCCGCGCTGGTAGGCGTCCTGGCTGATCGCATCCGTCTCCTTCACCGGCAGCCCGAGGAGGCTCGCCAGCGGGGCGATCGTCGCCAGGCAGCGCGCCGCCGTGCTGCTGATCAGCTTCGCGGGGTGCCAGGCCGCGATGGCGGGTGCGAGGCGCTCCGCCTGGTCCATGCCGCGCTGCATCAGCGGCCGGGAGGCATCCGGCCCGTCCCAGTGGGTCCGGGGCATCGCCTTGCCGTGGCGCAGCACGATGAGCGGGAAGGTGCGGAGGGTGCCGCGCAGGACGTGCTGGGCGAAGCGCTCCAGCACCGTGCCGTCGTGCTCGTAGCTGAGCCGGGCCCGTGCCTCGTCGAGGGGCAGCCACTCGAGGGCGGCGATCTCCTGGTTGGGCACGAACTCCGAGGCCGCGATGGCGGGCTCGTCCACCTCCGCCATCCAGTAGTGCACGACCTTGTCCCGGCCGTTCGCTAGAGGGTAGGAGATGGTGCCGAGCGGGGCGCCCAGTGCGACAGCCAGCCCGGTCTCCTCGGCGACCTCCCGCACGGCGGTCTGCGGCAGGGTCTCGCCGGGGTCGACCTTGCCCTTCGGCCAGGAGGTGTCGGCATGCGCCTCCCGGTGCACCACCAGCACCTGCACCTGATCGCCGGCCATCCGCCAGCAGATCGCTCCGGCTGCGAGCACGGGCCTGCCGCTCACCGCATCGATCCCGGCCGTTTGCGCTGTGCCACTCGTCGCATGAGCTCCTCCTGCATGTCCCGGAGCGGGGCGCCCTCCGCATCCTGCGAATGCCTCGTCCACACGCCGTCGGCGCCGAGCCACCACGACTGGGTCTCGTCGGACATGGCCGTCTCGAACAGCTCCTCGATCTCGAGCAGGTGGTCCTCGCTGGTCAGGCGCACGAGGGTCTCGATCCGGCGGTCGAGGTTCCGGTGCATCATATCGGCGCTGCCGATGTAGACCTGCGGGTCGCCGCCGCCCACGAAGGAGTAGATGCGCGAGTGCTCGAGGTAGCGGCCCACGATGGAGCGGACCCTGATGTTCTCGCTGAGCCCCGGGATGCCGGGCCTGATCACGCAGATCCCGCGCACCCAGATGTCGATGGGCACCCCGGCCTGGCTCGCCCGGTAGAGGGCGTCGATGATGGCCTCGTCGACGATCGCGTTCAGCTTGATGCGGATGCCGGATGGCAGCCCCGCCAGCGCGTTCTCCGTCTCGACCCTGATGCGCTTGAGCAGTCCCTTCCGCATGTGCAGGGGGGCGATCAGCAGCCGCTTGAACTTCTTCTCGATCGCGTACCCCGACAGCTCGTTGAAGAGCCGCGTCAGATCCTTGCCCACCTGCGGGTCGGCGGTGAGCAGCCCGAGGTCCTCGTAGACGCGCGAGGTCTTGGGGTTGTAGTTGCCGGTGCCGATATGGCTGTAGTGGCGCAGCTGGCCGTTCTCCTCGCGGATCACCAGGGCGAGCTTGCAGTGGGTCTTCAGGCCGACCATGCCGTAGACGACGTGCACCCCCGCCTGCTCGAGCTTGCGGGCCCAGTTGATGTTGGCGCTCTCGTCGAAGCGCGCTTTGATCTCCACGAGCGCCAGCACCTGCTTGCCGGACTCCGCGGCGTCGATGAGGGCCTCGACGATCGGGCTGTCGCCGGAGGTGCGGTACAGGGTCTGCTTGATGGCGAGCACCCGGGGGTCCGCCGCGGCCTGCTCCAGGAAGGCCTGCACGCTGGTGGCGAAGGACTCGTAGGGGTGGTGCAGCAGGATGTCCTGCCGGGCGATCGCGCTGAAGATGTCGGGGGCGAGGTTGGGCTCCGAGGAGCTGAGGCTCGGGCTGGTGGTCGGCATATGGCGCGAGTAGTGCAGGGCCGGCCGGTCGAGCCGGTTGAACTGGAACAGCCCGCTCAGGTCGAGGGGCGAGGGCAGCCGGAACACCTCGTTGTCGGTGATGCCGAGCTCCCGCACCAGCAGCGCCAGGGTGAACTCGTCCATGTCGTCGCTGATCTCGAGACGGATCGGCGGCCCGAAGCGCCGGCGCAGCAGCTCCTTCTCCAGCGCCTGGATCAGGTTCTCCGCCTCGTCCTCGTCGACCTCGACGTCCTCGTTCCGGGTCACCCGGAACACGTGATGCTCCAGGATCTCCATACCGGGGAACAGGTCCTCGAGGTGGTTGGCGATCAGCTCCTCCAGCGGGATGAAGCGGAGCATCCGCTGATCGTCGCCCGGGTCCAGCGGCAGGAAGCGGGGCAGGATCTTGGGCACCTTGAGCCGGGCGAACTCCTCCTTGCCGGTCTTCGGGTTGCGCACCCGCACGGCCAGGTTGAGGGAGAGCCCCGAGATGTACGGGAAGGGATGCGCGGGATCGACGGCCAGGGGCATGAGCACGGGGAAGACCTGCTGGCCGAAGAGGTCCTTGAGCCGGGTGCGCTCGTCGTCGTCCAGGTCGGACCAGGTCTCGATGTGGATGCCCGCCTCGTCGAGCGCGGGCTTCACCTCCTCGCAGAAGACCCGGGCATGCCGCTCCTGCAGCGCCTGGGCCGCCGAGTTGATCTCGGCCAGCACCTCGGTCGGCCCCCGGCCCGTGTTGGTGGGGACGGCCAGGCCGGTCGCGATGCGCCGTTTCAGCCCCGCGACCCGGACCATGAAGAACTCGTCGAGGTTGTTGGCGAAGATGGCGAGGAAGTTCGTCCTCTCCAGGAGCGGCACGGCGGGGTCTTCGGCCAGCTCGAGCACGCGCTGGTTGAAGGCCAGCCAGCTCAGCTCGCGGTCGAGGAAGCGATCGGGGGGGAGGGTGCCGTCGTCCGACCACGCGGTGCCGTAGTCGTCGTCCGGACTGTCCGTTATGGCAGCCGTATCGTCGAGATAGGTCTCGCTGTCCATCCCTTCATCATCCCATTCCGGTGTCGTGGCGATACCGGATGTCGACGGCATGGTCGGCGAAGCCCATCGACCGGTACAGGGTCAGCGCCGGGGCGTTGTCCGCCTCGACGTAGAGCAGTACGGTGCGGACGCCCCGGGCCCGGAGACGGTCGAGCCCGGCCTGCAGCAGAGCCCTCCCGATGCCGCGCCCGGCATGGTCCGGGTCGACGCCGATCGCGTAGACCTCGCCCAGCCCGGCCACCACCTTCAGCCAGCAGTAGCCGGCCATCCGCCCCGCCCGGTCCCGGGCGATGAGGAGGTCGCCGGGGTCGAACCAGGGCTCGCCCAGGCGCTGGCGCAGGTCGTCGACGGTGAGGCGGCCCTGCTCCGGATGCCCCGCGAAGGCTCGGGAGTTCAGCGCGACCCAGCCCTCGTCGTCGATCCCCGGACGGAAGGCGCTCAGCGCGAGGTCGTCGCGCTGCCACGGCGAGGCCTCCGCGGGTACGCCGGCGCGCAGCTGGAGGAGGGAGCGCACCGGCCGGAAGCCGAAGCGCTCGGCGAGGGCGACCGCTCCGGGGTGGTTGCCGTGGGCCCAGACGACGAGCGGGCCCGGGGCCTCCGCCAGCAGCTGCTCGACGACCTCCGTGCCGATGCCCTGCCGCCGGTGGTCCGGATCGACGGCGAGCTCGGCCTCGACCCCGTCGGGTGTCGTGCCGATGGCCACCGCGGCGATCGCGACGCCCTCCCGGTCGACGGTCTTCAGCACGCGGCTGCCCAGATCGAGCAGCGTCTGCTCGTTGAAGGCCGGATGCCCGTCCGCCCGCTGCACCCGCTCGGCCAGCGATGCGAAGGCCCGCACGGCGCTCGCATCGGAGGCGTCACGAAGGGATGGTCTCGGCAAGGCGTCCCCCCTCGTCGTCGGACAGGTTGAATCGGTACCCGACGTTGCGCACCGTGCCGATCAGCGACTCCGACTCCCCGAGCTTCGCCCGCAACCGGCGCACGTGCACGTCGACGGTCCGGGTGCCGCCGAAGTAGTCGTATCCCCAGACCTCGCTGAGCAGCTGCTCGCGGCTGAAGACGCGCGCCGGGTGCATGGCGAGGAAGCGCAGCAGCTCGAACTCCTTGTAGGTCAGGTCGAGTGGCCGCCCGTGGATCCTGGCCGAGTAGCTGGCCTCGTCGATCACGACGCCGGAGGCCTGGATCGTGGGCGCCGGAAGGTCGCGGCGGCCGACGAGGAGGCGGATGCGCGCGTCCAGCTCCGCCGGGCCGATCGACTCCAGCACGACATCGTCGACCCCCCAATCCGATTGCACGACGGCCATGCCGCCCTCGTTCAGGATGGCCACCAGCGGTGCGGCGATCCCCGTGGTGGTGAGGATCTTGCAGAGGGATCGCGCGGCGGCCAGCTCGTGGCGGGCATCGACGAACACCACGTCGCGGGTCGGGGCGGAGACGAGCAGCGCCGGCTCGGGGGGCATCTGCCGCACATCGTGGCCGAGCAGGGCGAGTGCCGGCAGCGCCGCGTCCGGCGGCGCCGAGGTCAGGACCAACAGCTGCGCCACGGAATCCTCCCGTATCCCAGGTGCACAGTCTATAAGCGCGCTCAAGCTTGGCCGGCATAGGGCAAGATTGTCCTCGTGAGCCTGCTGTTGAAGAGCGCGATCCCGGTCTGGGTGCTCGTCGCCCTCGCCGCCGTGCTCATCGGCCTCCTCTCGCCCCGGGACCAGTACCTGATCTGGCTGCCGATCGCCCTCGCCGCCTCGGTGGTCCTGAGCTTCTGCATCCAGCTCGCCCTGCAGCGCAAGGAGGGGCTCGTCGACCGGACCATGGCCAGCACCGGCGGCTCGCTCCTCCTCCTGGTCGCGGCCACGGGCATCCTCTGGGCTGTGGGCCCGGGTGCGCTCGCGTAGGATGGGCCTATGATCGTCGCCTTGGAAATCACCTTCGTCTGCCTGCTCGGCCTCGCGGCGTTGTCGATCGCCTTCGTCTCGCTCGTCGTGCTGCTCAGGCTCTTCCGGGGACAGAGCTGACGATCGGACCGGTGCCAGGATGAGCCGACCATGATCGAGATCGACGCCGGCCTCCCCGCGGAGCTGGTTCCCCTCTCCTGGCTCATCGGGCGGTGGGAGGGCGCCGGGGTGGTCAGCTATCCCGTGGAGGGGCAGACGCGCACCCTCGAGTTCGGCCAGCGCATCGAGTTCAGCCACGGCGACGGCGCGTATCTGGCCTATGGCGCCCACTCCTGGCTGCAGGACGGACAGCAGACGCCCCTGGCCCAGGAGGGCGGCTTCTGGCGGCTCAGCCGCCCACCCGCCGAGGCCGATCCCGGGCCGGGGATGCTGCCCGGGGCCGGCGAGGGGCCCTATCCGAACGCCGAGCGGGTGGAGACCCTGCGCACCCCGGAGGGCGACTTCGAGATCGAGGCGTCGATCCTGCATCCGAGCGGGGTCAGCGAGCTCTACCTGGGCCGGGTGCGGGGCGGCAGAGTCGATCTGGCGACGGATGCGGTGATGCGCCCCTCCTCCGCCAAGGAGCAGTCCGCGTCGACGAGGATGTACGGGCTCGTGGAGGGCGACCTGCTGTGGGCCTGGGACCTGGCGGCCCTCGGCGCGCCGCTGACCTCGCACGCCTCGGCGAGGCTGAGCCGTGTCGACTGACCTGCGCTCCCCGTTCCTCGCGCTGCCGTCGGCCGTCGAGGCGGTCGGCGCCGACGCCGGCGTGGCCGCCCACTATGGGAACCCGCTCGGAGAGCAGCGGGCGCTGGCGGCGGGGGAGGCGGTCGTGGACCTCTCGCACCGGGCCGTGCTCGCCGTCTCCGGCCCCGACCGGCTCGACTGGCTGAACTCCTTCACCAGCCAGCGTCTCGACCGGCTCGAGCCCGGCGTCCCGGCGGAGACGCTGATCCTCGATCAGCAGGGCCGGGTCGAGCATGCGATCCGGCTGCTCGACGACGGGCAGCAGAGCTGGCTGCTGGTCGAGCGCGAGCAGGCGGAGCCCCTGACCTCCTGGCTGCTCTCGATGCGGTTCATGCGGCGCGTCGAGGTCTCGGAGCTCAGTGACCGCTACGCGACCTTCGGCACCCTCGGCGACCCGCCCCTTCCCGTGGCGGAGTCGAACGGCGTGCGGCTCGACTGGCGCGACCCCTGGCCCTCCATCGCCCCGGGCGGTCATCAATACGCCGCGCCCGAGGGGCACCCTTCGGCATCCTGGAGCTATCGCGAGCTGCTCGTGGAGCGCTCCGAGCTGGCCTCGCTCGCACGTTCCGGGACGCCGCTCGCCGGCCTCCTCGCCCTCGAGGCCCTGCGGATCGCGGCCTGGCGCCCGCGGCTGGCCACCGAGGTCGATGCGCGTACCCTGCCGCACGAGCTCGACTGGCTGCGCTCGGCGGTGCACCTCGACAAGGGCTGCTATCGCGGGCAGGAGACCGTGGCCAAGGTGCACAATCTCGGGCGGCCGCCTCGGCGACTGGTCATGCTGCAGCTCGACGGCTCCGAGATCACGGTGCCGGCGGCCGGCGACGAGGTGCTGCTGGGGGAGGAAGTCGTCGGCGCGATCACCTCGGCGGCTGTCCACTACGAGTCCGGGCCGATCGCGCTCGCCGTCGTCAAGCGGGGCACCGACCCCGCTGCCGTCCTGTCGGTCCGCTCCGGTGAGGCGCTGATCGCGGCAGCGCAGGAGATCGTGGTGCCGCCGGATGCGGGCCGCACGGTCGAGGTGCCCCGCCTGCCCCGGCTCGGCGCTCGCTAAGCTTTCCCTATGACCAACACCTTGATCCTGCTGCGCCATGGTCAGAGCGAGTGGAACGAGAAGAACCTGTTCACCGGATGGGTCGACGTCCCCCTCACCGATCTGGGGCGCCGGGAGGCGACCCGGGCTGGCGAGCTGCTCGTGTCATCCGGCCTCCTGCCCGGCATCGTCTTCACCTCCGTGCTGAAGCGGGCCATCCACACGGCCAACATCTCCCTGGCCGTCGCCGATAGGGACTGGGTCGACGTCCAGCGCAGCTGGCGGCTCAACGAGCGGCACTACGGGGCGCTGCAGGGCAAGGACAAGGCGCAGACGCTTCAGGAGTACGGGGAGGAGCAGTTCATGACCTGGCGGCGCTCCTTCGATGTGCCGCCCCCGCCGCTGCCGGACGACAGCCCGTTCTCCCAGGCCGACGATCCGCGCTACGCCGGCCTCGGCGATCGGCTGCCCCGCACGGAGTGCCTGAAGGACGTGATCGAGCGGATGCTGCCCTATTGGCGCTCCGACATCGTCCCCGCGCTCGGAGCGGGCAAGAGGGTGCTCGTCGTCGCCCACGGCAACTCGCTGCGGGCGCTGGTCAAGCATCTCGACGGCATCTCCGACGAGGATATCGCGGCCCTGAACATCCCCACCGGCATCCCGCTGGTGTACGAGCTGGGTGACGACTTCATGCCGGTGCGCCCGGCGGAGTACCTGGATCCCGAGGCCGCGGCCGCGGGGGCGGCGGCCGTCGCCGCGCAGGGCAGCAAGCGCGCGGGGGCCTAGAGCGGGGGCCGCTCGCCCGTCGCCAGGTAGTGCACCTTCCGCGCGATGGAGACCGCGTGGTCGGCGAAGCGCTCGTGGTAGCGCGAGGCCAGGGTCGCGTCGACGGTGTCCTCCGGGGTGCCCTCCCAATCGTCGCGGAGCAGGGTGTCGAACACGCTCGCGTGCAGCTCGTCGATCAGGTCGTCGTCCCGGCCCATCTCGGCCGCGAGCTCGACGTCCTCGTCGCGGAGCAGCACGCTGAGCTTCTCGGCCAGGCGCACATCCAGCTCGCCCATCCTGGCGAAGGTGGGCCGGAGCGGGGCCGGCACCGCATGCTCCGGGTGGCGGTAGCGGGCGATCAGGGCGATGTGCTCGCCGAGGTCGCCCATCCGTTCCAGCGAGGAGCTGATCCGCAGGGCGCTCACCAGGATGCGAAGATCGCGGGCCACGGGCTGCTGACGGGCGAGGATGTCCACGACCAGCTCGTCGAGGCCGGCGACCAGGGCGTCGATCTCGTCGTCTCCGGCGATCACGGACTCGGCCAGCTCCAGGTCCGGATCGTTGAACGCCCGGGTCGCGCTCTGGATCGACGAGGCGACGAGGAGGGAGATCTCGACCAGGCGCTCCCTCACCTCGAGGAGCTCCTGCTGGAAGACTCGGCGCATGGGCTGCCCTTTCGCTCGGCCGGCATGCTTCGGCCGGCATGGACGCTGCTGCTCACGCTAACCGGTGAACGTTAACGGACGATGATCTTTCGGGGAACGGGAGGGGAACATGCCGATCGTGGGACCGGGCGGGGGCGCCGGGGCCGCCGCGACTGACTACTCTGAGACCATGGACGCGGTCGAGGCGGTGCCCGAGGGGGTGGAGCAGGTGCTCGACGTCCTCGAGTCGGTCGGCCTCGTGCTCGACTCGACGGATGCCGTGGTGAGGGCCTCGCCGGGCGCCCACTCCTTCGGCCTGGTGCGGGACGGCGCGCTCGCCCATGACGAGCTGGCCGAGATCGCCGGGCTCGCCCGGGCATCCGGTTCGGCCGCCCGCGAGATCCAGCTGAGCCGGGGGCCGTTCGGCTCCGCCAGCCTCTACCTCATGGTGCGGGCGGCGCGCCTGGGGTCGCAGCACATCCTGCTCCTCGCCGAGGACCGGACGACCGCGCATCGCCTCGACGACGTCCGCCGGGACTTCATCGCCAACATCAGCCACGAGCTCAAGACCCCGATCGGGGCCGTCACCCTGCTCGCCGAGGCCCTGCACGAGGCGGCCGACGAACCGGAGGAGGTGCGCCGCTTCGCCGATCGCCTGACCACGGAGGCGGAGCGGCTCGCGGGCATCACCCAGGAGATCATCGAGCTCTCGCGGCTGCAGGCCCTCGACGCCCTGGACAGCCCGGAGCTGGTCGACATCGACGAGGTCGTCGCGACCGCCATCGACCAGAACCGGGTCGGGGCCGAGACGAACGGCATCGCGGTCGTCGCCGGGGAGCCCTCGCACGCCCGGGTCCACGGCAACGAGCCCATGCTCGTCGCCGTGCTGCACAACCTCATCGCCAATGCCGTCATCTATTCCCCGGCCGGCACCCGTGTGGCCATCGAGGTGAGCTGCGCCGGAGGGATCGTGGAGATCACGGTGGCGGATCAGGGCGTCGGCATCCCCGAGCAGGAGCTCGAGCGGGTCTTCGAGCGCTTCTTCCGCGGCGATCCGGCGCGCTCGCGGAACACCGGCGGCTCCGGCCTGGGTCTGAGCATCGTGAAGCACGCCGTGCACAGTCACGGCGGCGAGGTGCATGTGCGCTCGCGGCTCGGACAGGGGTCGACCTTCACCATCCGGCTGCCGGAGGCCTCGCAGGGCCGGGGGAGCGCGGCCTGATGCGCATACTCATCATCGAGGACGAGACCTCGCTCAGCGAGCCGCTCGCCTATCTGCTGGGCAGGGAGGGGTACGAGACCGTGATCGCCGGCACCGGCCCCGAGGGCCTGGCGGAGTTCGAGCGGAACGGCGCCGACCTCGTGCTGCTCGACCTCATGCTGCCGGGGATCCCCGGCACCGAGGTCTGCCGGGAGATCCGCGCCGTCTCCGCGGTGCCCATCATCATGCTCACGGCCAAGGACAGCGAGGTCGACATCGTGGTCGGGCTCGAGCTGGGGGCGGACGACTACGTGACCAAGCCCTACAAGTCCCGGGAGCTGCTGGCCCGCATCCGGGCGGTCCTGCGACGGCGGCTCGAGCAGGACGAGGTCGTGCCGGCGGTGCTCGAGGTCGGTCCGGTGCGCATGGACGTCGACCGGCACACCGTGGCCGTCCGGGGCGAGCAGGTGCCCATGCCCCTGAAGGAGTTCGAGCTGCTCGAGGTGTTCCTCCGCAATCCTGGGCGCGTGCTCACCCGCGGGCAGCTCATCGACCGGGTGTGGGGGGCGGACTACTTCGGCGACACCAAGACGCTGGACGTGCACATCAAGCGGCTGCGGTCGAAGATCGAGACGAGCCCCTCGGAGCCGTCGATGCTGGTTACCGTCCGGGGTCTGGGCTACCGCTTCGGCGAGTGACGCCGGATCAGGGCGACGGTACGCCGGTCGGCACCAGGGCCGCATACTCGGGCAGGGTGCCGTCCAGCACGGGGATGAGCAGCTGCTTGCCCGGCTCCTCGCCGTATTGCACATAGACCGGCATCATGCTGCCGGCCGCCGCGTCGATGCCGGCGAGCACGATCTGCTCGCCCTCCCAGCCGATCCGCACGGTCTGGTGCGCGTCGACCCGCACCGTCTTCGAGTCGCGCGGGGAGGTCTCGTCACCGGCCTTCTCGTGGTACTGCAGCGTGACGTCCAGCGACTTGTCGCCGGTGTTGAGCAGCACGGCGACGAGGCTGGCATCGGTGCCGTCGCCGGTGATGAGCATGGCGTTGCGCACATCGAGGCTTCCGACGGTGGCCTCCACGCCGTCGCTGGGGGCGTAGGACTTGAGAGTGGCCTGCGGGGCGAAGAAGTTGCAGCCGGCAGTGCCGAGCAGTACCAGGGCCGCCGTGACGACGGATGCCACGATGCGAGCTCTCACAGAACCCTCCAGATGATGATGTCGCAGCTTCTCGATCGCGCCCGAGCTGCGGAGGCATTTCGAGTTTAGCCTAGCTTCCGGACCCGGCCGTCCGAGCGGAGGGCCCCGCCTTCCTGAGAGTGCCCTGTGGTAAACTGGGTGTCGGCGAACGGAGCTCTATCCCATGCTTTTCGAAGTCGGCGAAACTGTCGTCTATCCCCACCACGGTGCTGCGACGATCTCTGAAGTGAAGACCAGGATCGTCAAGGGCGAAGAGAAGTTGTACCTGAAGCTACGCGTCACGCAGGGCGATCTGACCATCGAGGTCCCGGCCGAGAACGTGGATCTCGTGGGCGTGCGAGACGTCATCGGCAAGGAGGGCCTCGACAAGGTCTTCGAGGTGCTGCGCGCGCCCTTCACCGAGGAGCCCACCAACTGGTCCCGCCGCTACAAGGCCAACCTCGAGAAGCTGGCCTCCGGCGATGTCATCAAGGTCTCCGAGGTCGTGCGCGACCTCTGGCGCCGCGATCAGGACCGCGGCCTCTCCGCCGGCGAGAAGCGCATGCTCGCCAAGGCACGCCAGATCCTGATCTCGGAGCTGGCCCTCGCCGAGAAGACCGACGAGGAGAAGGCGTCGAGCGTGCTCGACGAGGTCCTCGCCTCCTGAGCACGGGCCCGATGGCACCGACTGCCGTCATCGTCGTCGCCGCCGGCAGCGGCACCCGCCTGGCCCGGCCGGAGCCGAAGGCGTTCGTGCCGCTGGCCGGACGCAGCATCCTGCAGCACTGCCTCGACGGCGTCGCCGGGGCAGCGCCCGCGCAGCTCGTCGTGGTCGTGCCCCCCTCCCATCTGGGGCACGCCCAGGAGCTCCTCGGCGGGTCGGCCGCCGTGGTCCCGGGTGGCGCCACGCGCCAGCTCTCGGTCGCCGCGGGGCTGGCCGCCGTCGGTGACGACATCGACATCGTGCTGGTCCACGACGCGGCCCGCGCCCTCGCGCCGGCTGCGCTCTTCGAAAGGGTGATCGCCGAGGTGCGCCGCAGCGGCGCCGGGGTCGTGCCGGGACTGCCGCTGGTCGACACGATCAAGAGCATCGCGTTCGAGGGTTCCGGGGCGGATGGGCTCGTCGCCGGGACGCTCGACCGCTCGGCCCTCCGTGCGGTCCAGACGCCGCAGGGGTTCCCCTGCGCAGCGCTGCGGGCCGCCTACGCGATCGCGGATCGGGACTTCACCGACGATGCCGCCCTCTATGCCGCCGCCGGGCATCCGGTGCGGGTGATCGAGGGCGATCCCCGGGCGTTCAAGATCACGACCGGTGCCGACCTGCGCCGGGCCGAGACGGCCCTGGGGGCGGGGAGGCCCACCGTCCGCACCGGCATCGGCATCGATGCGCACGCCTTCGACGACAGCGTTCCGCTGTGGCTCGGCGGGCTCTCCTGGCCGGGGGAGCCGGGCCTCGCCGGGCACAGCGACGGCGACGCCATCAGCCACGCGATCTGCGATGCACTGCTCTCCGCCGCCGGGCTGGGCGATCTGGGGCAGCGGTTCGGCACCGCCGACGAGCGCTACAGCGGCGCCCGCGGCGAGGTGTTCATCGCCGAGACGCTGGCGCTGATCGCCGGGGCGGGCTATCGCGTCGGCAATGTGTCCGTGCAGGTGATCGCCGTGCGACCGCGCATCGCCGCTCGGCGCGCCGAGCTGGAGGACCGGTTGAGCGCCCTGGTGGGCGCTCCGGTGAGCGTATCGGCGACGACCTCCGACGGTCTGGGCGCGACCGGCCGCGGCGAGGGGCTCTGCGCGGTGGCGACGGCGCTGATCTTCGCCGAATAAGCTGGGGCGGTGACCGTGCGCCTCTATGACTCCAAGTCGCAAGCCGTGACCGACTTCGCCCCGCTGGTCCCCGGCCGGGTCGGCATCTACGTCTGCGGGCCGACGGTGCAGTCCTCGCCGCACATCGGCCACCTGCGCTCCGCGCTCGTCTACGACCAGTGGCGTCGCTGGTTCGGCTATCGCGGCTTCGCGGTCACCCTGATCCGGAACGTGACCGACATCGACGACAAGATCCTGGTCAATGCCGCCGAGTGGGCGGGGCGTGCGGGGGCGGGCTCGGGGGACGCAGAGGAGTGGTGGGCGCTCGCCTACCGCTTCGAGCTGGAGTTCACCTCCGGCTACAACCGGCTGGGCATCCTGCCCCCCACCTATGAGCCGAGGGCGACGGCGAGCATCGAGCGCATGCAGGAGCTCATCGCGCGCCTGATCGATCGCGGCCATGCCTATCCGGCCCCCGACGGCTCCGGCGATGTGTATTTCGACACCGCATCCTGGCCCGCCTACGGCGAGCTCACGCATCAGCGGCTGGACGACATGGAGCCGGCGACGGATGCCGATCCGCGCGGCAAGCGCGACCCCCGCGACTTCGCCCTCTGGAAGGGCCGCAAGCCCGAAGAGCCGGCCTCGGCCTCGTGGCCGTCCCCCTGGGGCGATGGACGGCCGGGCTGGCACATCGAGTGCTCGGCCATGTCGTCCCGCTATCTGGGCACGCGCTTCGACATCCACGGCGGCGGACTCGACCTGCGCTTCCCGCATCACGAGAACGAGCTGGCGCAGTCGACGGCGGCCGGCGACCCCTTCGCCAACTACTGGGTGCACAACGGCCTGGTCAACGTCAACGGGCAGAAGATGAGCAAGTCGCTGGGGAACTCGATCTACGCCGCCGAGTTCCTCGCCAAGGCGCCGCCGCTGGTGATCCGGTACTACCTGGGCTCGGCCCACTACCGCTCGACCATCGACTATCACGAGGGCGCGCTCGACGAGGCGGCCGCGGCCCTCGATCGCATCGAGGGCTTCCTGCGCCGGGCCGCGATCCGGCTGGAGGGCACGCGCTTCTTCGGCACCGGGCCCGAGACGGTTCCGGAGGCCTTCGGCGAGGCGATGGACGACGACCTCGGGGTGCCGCAGGCGCTCGGGGTGCTGCACGAGCACGTCCGGGCCGGGAACGCGGCGCTGGACGCGGGGGAGCTCGCCGGGGTGGCCCGGATCCAGGGCGAGGTGATCGCCATGACCGAGGTTCTGGGCATCAACCCGCTGGCGCCCCGCTGGCGCACCGGAGGCGACGATGCGGCATCCGCGGCCCTCGGCGTCCTCGTGGCGACGCTGCTCGAGGAGCGGGAGGCGGCCAGGGCGGAGCGGGACTTCGCGACCGCCGACCGGATCAGGCAGCAGCTGGCGGCGGCGGGGGTCCAGCTCGAGGACACGCCCGCCGGGCCGCAGTGGGGCCTCGGATCGTGAAGGGCGCGGGCAGGCCGCGGCCCGGAGCCGTGCGCAAGACGAACAAGGGGCGCCAGGTCGGCTCCGGAGGGCAGGGGCGGCAGGCGCTCGAGGGCAGGGGGCCCACCCCGAAGGCCGAGGACCGTCCCTATCACCCGGCCGGCAAGCGCAAGGCGGCACAGGAGCGGTACCTCGCCGCCGGCGGCAAGCGCGCCGCGCCGGAGCGGCAGCCGGGGCAGCAGGGCCGGCAGCGGCGGTCCGGCAGCGGCGAGGGCATCGAGGTGGTCACCGGCCGCAACTCGGTGCTCGAGGCGCTGCGGGCGAGGATCCCGGCGACCGCGCTCTACGTGGCCGCGCGGATCGAGCTCGACGAGCGCGTCAAGGAGATCATGGGCATCGCGACGAAGCGCGGCCTGCCCGTGCTGGAGGTGATGCGTCCGGAGCTCGACCGGATGTCGGGACCGGATGCCGTGCACCAGGGTGTCGCCCTGAAGGTGCCGCCCTACGACTACGCCGACCCCGTCGAGCTGCTGGACGCCGTCGCGGGGCGCGGGGAGGTGCCGCTGCTGGTCGCCTTGGACGGGGTGACGGACCCGCGGAACCTCGGCGCCATCATCCGCTCGGTCGCCGCCTTCGGAGGCCAGGGCGTGATCGTGCCGCAGCGCCGCTCCGCGGGGATGACCGCCGCCGCCTGGAAGACCTCGGCCGGCGCGGCCGCCCGCACCCCGGTGGCCCTGGCCTCGAACCTCACGCAGACGCTGAAGGCGCTGAGGGCGCGGGGCGTGTTCGTGCTCGGCCTCGACGGGGAGGGCGAAGTGGCGCTGCCCGGACTGCCGTGGGCCGGGGATCCGGTCGTCCTCGTGGTGGGCAGCGAGGGCAAGGGCCTGTCGCGCCTGGTCACCGAGACCTGCGACGCCGTGGTGTCGATCCCCATCTCGTCGGCGACCGAGTCGCTGAACGCCGGCATCGCCGCCGGCGTGGCGCTCTACGAGATCGCGAAGCTCCGCGCCGCGAAGGAGTGACGCGGGTCACACCTTGTCGCGCCAGTCCTCCTCCTCCACCACCGGGATCGGCATGGTGATGGTGCCGGTGGGCGGGTTGATCATGGTGTCCTCGTCGCGGCGGTGACGCAGCACCGTGTCGATGTACGAGCCGACGGCCTCGGCGAGCGGGACATCGCGATGCTCGCGCTCCGAGAGGTACCAGCGGTGGTCGAGCATCTGGTGGAACACCTCGGCGGGCTCCAGCTTGCCCTTCAGCTCGCGTGGGATGGCCCTGATCACCGGCTCGAAGACCGTGGTCAGCCACTCGTGCGCGACCATCTCCTCATCGAGACCCTGCTTGCCGAAGGCGGCGACGTAGGAGTCCAGGTCGTTGAGCAGCCGTCGAGCCTGGTTCTCCTCGGCGTCGAGCCCGGTCAGGCGCAGCAGGCGCCGCTGATGGTGGCCCGCGTCGACGACCTTCGGCTGGATGCGCACCTTCGTGCCCCCGTCATCCGTCCTGATCGCCAGCTCCTCGATGTCGAAGCCGAGATCGTTCAGCCGCTCCACCCTCTCGTTGATGCGCCAGCGCTCGGAGGAGTCGAAGGACTCGACGCCGGTCAGTTCGCTCCAGAGCTTGCGGTACGAGGCCATGATCCCCTCGCTCACGGCGATCGGGTCGGCGTCCTCGGCCAGGCGGCCCCCGGCCTCGAGGTCGAAGAGCTCGCCCGCGATGTTCACCCGGGCGATCTCCAGGTCGTTCTCGCGTTGGCCCTCCGAGAGGCTCGCATGGAGCTGCCCGGTCTCCGCATCGACCAGATAGGCCGCGAAGGCGCCGGCGTCGCGCCGGAAGAGGGTGTTGGAGAGCGAGACGTCGCCCCAGAAGAAGCCGACCACGTGCAGCCGCACGAGCAGCACCGCCAGGGCGTCGACGAGCCGGGTCGCCGTGTCGGGCCGCAGGGTCTGCGAGTAGAGGGCGCGATAGGGCAGCGAGAACTTCAGGTGGCGGGTCACCAGCGCCGCATCCAGGGGGTTCCCCGCGTCGTCCGCCCGGCCCGTGATCACGGCGACGGGCTCGACGCAGGGCACATCGAGTCGCTGCAGCGAGCGGAGCAGCTCGTATTCGCGCCGGGCCATCTCGGCGGAGGTCTCCTTGATGGCGATGACGTATCCGCCGAGCCGTGCGAAGCGCACCAGGTGCCGGGAGATGCCTTTCGGCAGTGCGGCGATCGTCTCATCCGGCCAGACGTCGAGCGGCAGGCCCCAGGGCAGGTCGAGGAGCGAAGGGTCGACGGTCGCCGAGGTGATGGTGAGGGAGGCGCTCATATCCGTTCCCGGCACGGCTGCTCTGCCGCGACCCCGCGCGAGGTCGCGGCAGAGCGGGCTCTGTTCAGGCCGCCGCGGCGACGGGCTTGCTCAGGCGGTTGCCGGACTCCACGTCGAAGACGTGGATGTGGTTGGGGGCGGGCAGGATGAACACCTTCTCGCCCGCCTGCGGGTGGTTGCGGCCGTCGACCCGGGCGACGATCTCGACCCGCTTGCCGTTCACCTCGGTGTGCCCGTAGAGGTAGCCGTCGGCGCCGAGCTCCTCGACCACATCGACGTCGACCTGGAGGCCGTCGCCCGTGGAGGAGACCTGCACGTCCTCGGGACGGATGCCGATGGTCACCTGCTTGCTGGAGCCCAGCGCCTCGCGCTCCACGCGGGCGACCGCGCTGCCGAAGCGGATGCCGCCGTCGACGACGTCGGACTCGAAGAGGTTCATGGCGGGGGAGCCGATGAAGCCGGCGACGAACACGTTCTCCGGCTGCTCGTACAGGTCGCGCGGCGTGCCGACCTGCTGGAGCACGCCGTCCCTGAGCACCGCGATGCGGTCGCCCATGGTGAGCGCCTCGGTCTGGTCGTGGGTGACGTAGACGGTGGTGACGCCCAGGCGGCGCTGCAGCGAGGCGATCTGGGTCCGGGTCTGCACGCGGAGCTTCGCGTCGAGGTTCGACAGCGGCTCGTCCATGAGGAACACCTGCGGGTTGCGCACGATCGCGCGGCCCATGGCGACGCGCTGGCGCTGACCGCCGGAGAGGGCCTTCGGCTTGCGGCCGAGGTAGGGCTCGAGGTCGAGCAGCTTCGCCGCCTCGAGAACGCGGCTGGCGCGCTCCTCCTTGTTGACTCCGGCGATCTTCAGGGCGAAGCCCATGTTCTCGGCGACGGTCATGTGCGGGTACAGCGCGTAGTTCTGGAAGACCATGGCGATGTCGCGGTCCTTGGGCGGGACATCCGTCACGTCGCGATCGCCGATGTAGATGCGGCCCTCGTTGATCTCCTCGAGGCCGGCCAGCATCCGCAACGATGTGGACTTGCCGCATCCGGAGGGGCCGACCAGGACCAGGAACTCGCCATCGGCGACCTGGAGATCCAGCTTGTCGACCGCTGCCTTCGTGCCCCCGGGGTAGATCCTGGTCGCGTTGTCGAACGTTACCGTTGCCATTTCATTTCTCCTTCACCGGCAGGTACGTGCCGGACGATCCGTAGTGAATGGATGATGCTCGGCCATTATTGCATCAGCCGGCGAGGAAGGGTAATGCCGGCGGGCGATCGCGGCGTTCCGTGCGGGCGGGGACGGGCGGGCGAGTGGCGGCCTCTCAGCATCCCTGGCTAGTATCCATGTGGTAGATCGCATCAGCATCAGGTCACCCGGCGGGAGCCCCCAGGCGCCGCACCGATAACGAGCGAGGTCAGATGACGCACGGCGGATCTGACGGCAGCCGTCCCACCAAGAACGAGCGCCGTGAAGCCGCCCGGGCGAAGGCGAGAGCGCTGCGGGAGCAGCAGCGCAGGGCCGAGCGTCGGAACCGATGGATCATCCAGGGCGGCCTCGTCATGGTCTGCCTGGCCATCGTGGCCATCGTGGCCATCGTGATCGTGAACTCGATCCGGCCGGCCGCCCCCGGCCCGCGGAACATGGCCACGGACGGCATCAAGATCGGCCAGGACCTCAAAGCGGTGACCACGCCAGCGCTGTCCCCGGGGGCTGCGCCGTCGAGCACGCCGACCGATCAGGCGGAAGCGGACGATCCGATCGCCATCCGTCTCTACGTCGACTACCAGTGCCCGCACTGCCGGGACTTCGAGACGGCGAACGCGGATCAGCTGGCGGCCTGGCTGAACAGCGGCGCGGCGACGGTGGAGATCCACCCGATCGCGATCCTGAACAACGCGTCGCAGGGCACCCAGTACTCGACGCGGGCCGCGAACGCCGCCGCCTGCGTCGCCGACCGGTCGCCCGACTCCTTCTGGGCCTTCAACCAGCTGCTGTTCGCGAACCAGCCCGAGGAGAACACGCCCGGTCTGCCCGACAGCAAGCTGATCGCCCTGACCGAGGAGGCGGATGTCGCCAACGCGTCTGCGATCGCGGACTGCATCCGGGACGGCACGTTCCGGTCCTGGGTGTCCGACGCGACGAGCCGGGCGGTCCAGGGGCCCGTCCCCGATTCGAATGTGGCCAGGGTGATATCCACGCCGACGGTGATCGTGAACGGGCTGGAGTATCCGGGGGCGTTCACCGACGCGGACGCGTTCGCATCATTCGTCTTCCAGGCGGAGGGGAACAGCTTCGTGAACAATCCGAGCCCCTCGCCGAGCCCGGATCCGGAGGCGGCACCGGGCCCCGGCAACTGACGAGCCGGGCTACTTGATGGGGACGGTCTTGCCGACCAGGCATTTCCCGGTCTCCAGCAGGGGCGCGGCCATGCCGTGGTAGCCGTCGCTGTCCTTGCCGTTCTGCCCGATCAGGCAGCTGCCGTTGATCTTGACCGAGAACTGGATCGAGTTCGCCGTCAGGTTCGCACTCGTACGGTCGGCGGTCAGCTGCATGTCCGCCTTGTCGAAGCCGGCCGCCACGAGCCCGTCGATGAAGTCCTGTCCCTTCGCTGTGGGCTTCTCGGCGAGGGTGCGCGTGTTGACCAGGTCGAAGTAGGGGAGGTTGCCCGCCGCATCGAGCTCGGGATCGAGGGTCGGCGTGGGCGTGGGGGTCGGACTCGGCGTGGGACTCGGCGACGGGGTGCCGGATGCGGTGCCGGCCGTGGCGCTGGGCTCCGGGGACTGCCCCGTGCATCCGCTGAGGGCGAGCACCGAGCAGGCCGCGATGGCCGCCGCTGTCAGGAACGTCTTCCGGGCAGCGGCACGAGTCATGGGCCCGATTCTAAGGCACGGCGGAGCCGGTCACATTAGAGTGAGCTTGATGACAGCGAGCAGGAGGGCCCGGAAGCACGCGGGCCGGCGGATCCGGGTGACGACCGTCGTCGGCGAGCTGCTCGTGACCGTCAGCGTGGTCCTGCTGCTCTTCGTGGGCTGGGAGGTCTGGTGGAATCCGCTCGTGGCGGCCGGGCAGCAAGCCGGCTCGGCCGGCGAGCAGAGCAGGCAGTGGATCGACGACGCGCTCCAGCAGCCGATCCCGGTCCGTACCCCCTCGGCGGACACCGCCGACCCGCCGGTGATGAAGCCGGTGGCCGCGGCGCAGCCCTTCGCGGTGCTCTTCGTGCCGCGCTTCGGCGAGGAGTGGAAGCGGGTGATCAAGGAGACGGTCGGGCAGAACGTGCTGAACGACATGGCCTCCGGTGTCGGCCACTATCCCGACACCGCGATGCCGGGAGCGGTCGGCAACTTCGCGATCGCCGGGCATGACACCGGCTGGGGGAACGCCTTCATCGACATCTTCCACCTGCGGATCGGCGACAAGATCATCGTGCAGACCAAGGACGGGTGGTACACCTATCTGTTCCGCAACTTCGAGTACGTGCAGCCGGATGCGGTCGATGTGCTGTGGGCCGAGCCGCGCCACCAGCAGGAGTCGATGGGGGATCGCCTGCTCACCATCACGACCTGCAATCCGCCGTGGCATTCTCAGGAGCGCATCATCGCCTATGCCGTCTTCGACTCCTGGCAGCCGCTGACGGCCGGGGCGCCGGCAGAGATCGCCGCGGCCGTCGCGGATCGCTAGGTCGTGCGCTTCGGTCGAGCCGTTTTGCTTCGATCGAATCGCATTCGCTAGGCTCAGCCTGCGGCACGTTCTTGGAGCATCGCTCTTCGATTGAATCCGGTCGAGCACCGAACATCCGACCCAGCGTCTTCACTTCATCTGCGATCCGCTTTTGCCTGCCCTGTCATTGAATCGAGGATGAAACCGCATTATGAGTACTGCATTCAAGAGGCCGTGGATCGCCAGGGGGGTCGCGCTCGGCGCCTCAGTGGCGATGATCGGCGGACTGTCATTGGTGACCGCGACTGCCGCGCAGGCCGATGACGGGACCGTGACGGTCTACCCGGGAGACATCGTCTACACGGGCGAGTCGACGCCGCCGGAGCACTACACCCAGTGGCACCAGGGATACGACAGCCCGGCCTCCGATGCCGCAGCGATAACGGCCGACGGCCTGCAGCTCAAGGGTGAGTCCCAGATCATCAAGGGCCTCGCGACGCGGCTGACCATCGATCAGCTCGAGGACGCCATCGTCGACGGGCAGATCTCCTGGACCTCGACCGACAGCAGTGACCCCGCGTTCTTCCAGATCCCGGTCTTCTTCGGCTCGACCAGCTCGCCGTCCTTCGCCACCCTGCGGCCTGCGACGCCGTCGGCGGGACAGAACTACGTGGAGTTCGGCCAGGATTGGCAGGCTTCGGCCGACATCGGCAGCTATGTGGCCGACAGCACGACGACGCTGGACGACCTCTTCGACGCCTTGAGGGATGCCGGTGACGTCCAGGTGCTCGGCTTCGGGGTCCTCAGCGAAATCGGAACCACCAGCGTCGTGACCGGCATCAGCTGGGGCGGTACGGACTACAGCTTCAGCCTCGACCCGGTGACGGCTGGCACGGTGACGATCAGCGGTTCGCCGGTGGTCGGCAGCGTGCTGACCGCGACGCCGGCCGGCTGGCCCAGCGGAGCGACACTGAGCTACGCCTGGAGCTACAACGGCGGCCAGTTCGGCGGGCTCGTCGATGGCGCCACCTCGTCCACCCTGACCATCACGAAGGATCTCGTCGGCATGAAGATCACCGCCTGGGTGACGGGGAGCAAGACCGGATTCTCCGACACCGAGGTCCGCAGCTCTGAGACGGCCACGGTGACCGCGCCGAAGAAGGCGGCGGCTCCTGCGCCGGCGACCAACTCGGATGCTCTCGGCACCTTCCTGAAGAACAACAACGTCACTCCGGTGACGCAGACCTCCACCGGTCTGCCCAGCGGTGAGCTGAACCCGGCGAAGCCCTACACCTCGAATGTGACCTGGTCGGGTGCCGACTCCTACGTGGACGTCTACGCCTACTCCACCCCGGTCTACATCGGCACCTTCCCGGTGGTGGGCGGTGTCGCTCAGATCAGCCTCACGCCGGCCATGCTGGCGAAGCTGCCGGCGGGCTCCCACACGCTGGTCGTGACCGGGCAGACCTCCGGTTCGGTGCAGGCCGTCTCCGTGAAGGTGGCGGCGTCTCTGGCCTCGACCGGTGTCGATGCCGATGTGGCGCTGCCGCTGGGTGCTGCGGGCATGTTCCTGCTGGCCGGTCTCGGGCTGATGCTGCTGCGCCGCAAGCGCACCGCGGTCTCCGCCGAGTGATCAGCTGAGCACGCAAGGAGGGGCACGGCCATAGCGGTTGTGCCCCTTCTGCATTGTGAGACGAGAGCCGGCCAGGGAGTCCTCGGTCTAGCCGAGCATCTCCGGAGCGGTTTGCGGCTACATGGCCTGGAGCTGGAACGATACGCGTGGCTTGTCACGCCTCGAGAAGAAGGCCAAGAAGAGCCAGTCTCGAGTCGATGTGCCAGGAGCTGATGATGACCAGATGTTTAGATGGTCCACCACGCACATTGACCACGAGTACTCGGGTAGTTGGGGACTGGGATCTTTCATCAAAGAAGCTAAGGATCTTCTCCGACTTCTTGGCGATCTTCGCGAGGTGACGTGGGGCGAAGTTCGAGGTATGCGTATCAACTCGAAGGCGAGAGCCATAGGTTATATCACTCTCGGCCCGTGAGTTCTGTTGCAAGGAGGCCCAGGAGCGCCTACCTGAGATCGGTCGAGGAAACAGGAGGAACTCTTCCGGCTCCGTCATGGCAACCAGCTACGCGTGTGGAGTGTCGTGGAAGGACGACGGTTCAGCATCATTTGGTATGACCGTGACCATGGGGTCTATCCAACAGAACCGTCCTGACTGATCCGCGCCCCCGCATCCCGGGCACACCCAATACGGATGTTCCGTGGTCCCTGTTCGAGCGGCACGAGACACTTGAGACAGTTCGGGACGAGAGAGTCCATGGGGAGAAGATAGGCGAGGAGGTCAGCGTCCGAACGGCGCGCCCCAGTCGAACGCTTCATGTTCCCGAGTGAGTGTGATGTTCAGGCCGTTCGTGCTGTCGTAGCGGGCCTGCATGGTCACTTGGCCGACCATTGGAGTGTAGAACGACTGGGATTGCGTACCGTCATAGCTGCGTAGTCCGTCCGTTGTCGTCATGACACTGTCAGAAGATCCGATGGCTTTGAGAAACACGACGAGAGCTACCTGAGCGTCTGACACTCCCTTGGAGAACTTAGTTTTCTGCAATTCATCACATTGAGTTGCCGCCCAGGCCTGAGTTATCCCATTGAGTAGTAAGAGTGTGTCAGAGGGTGCATGCCCGAGTGCATCGGCTGCTGCCTGAACGGCGTCTTGATAATAGGCCTCTGCCTCAGTATCGGAACATGTTGGTGATACCGTGCTTGTAAAAGTCACCGCTGTCTTGTCGGGGGTGACTGTCACGTTCGCCGATTCAGTGGATGCTTCGCCAATGTCATCAAGTTGAGAAGCCCAGGCGCTGTTGTGTCCTTCGGCGGCCGCCCACGCCCAGGTCGCATATCCTGCACCAGCTAGCACGACGACCGCTCCAATGCAGATTCCCAGGAGCAGACCGACTCTGGACCGTTTGCCTAAAGTTGGAGATGACGATGCTGATTCAGTGAGTGGGACTCCGCACCGAGGACAAGTTGGTGCCTTGTCTGAAACTTCGTTTCCGCATTCGGGGCAAGCGATTAGGGCCATGGAACGAGAGTAGACCCTGAGGAGGAGTCACGGCTATTGACAATTCGGCTGCACTTTAATGGCTACACCGGGGGATTTATCGAGCCGGCCAGGGGACTTGAACCCCCTAACCTTCCGATGACAAGTACACCGTCTAGATCATCGAGCTACCGGATGTGATCGACTCCACACGTTGGGGAACAAGTCGACCACTAATCCGGTTCCAAGCCAATTGGACACGGGTCACTTCTCCGGCCTTGACGGAAATCGACGCGGAACGCACCGCGCTCCAGAAGTACACATCGCAGTCGTGGTCGATGGGTATGGTCAATAGTTCCCCACGGCCAACCACTCCGACCTCTGTCCCATCGATGTCGATCCGTACTTTCGGCATGAAGAGTGTCGCCTGTGTTGGCGCGGATACGATCAACTTCGACTCAACTAGAAGCGGCACCCCGCACTTTGGGCAGGTCGGTGCTTTATCGGAGATTTCGCTTCCGCATTCAGGGCACGCGATTAGGGCCATAGGTCGAGGGTAGACCTTGAGGGACACTCGATGCTAGTAGCCCATGGTCGTTGAAACTAGGTTCTCAGAAGGCCGGTATATTTCCCCCGTTAGCCACTGCTTCTTTCAGTAATTCAGTGACTTCGTGGAATACCTTGTCGATCTGCTTCTGGTTTTTGCTGGCCTGGAAGACGCTTGTTGATATGTTTCCCGCGACTGAGAGACGGATAGTCGCCGCTTCTCCCGAGGGGATCACTTGTCCAGACAGCTTTTCACCGAACGTGAACCCGCTCATCAAAGCACTGAAAGTGACGCTCAGCGAAAAGTCGTCAGCCGTTTTCAGGTCGTAGCTGCGTTCGGCTACGGCTTTGAGTGCCTGAAACGCGAGAGTCGGCGCTACTGGCACGTAGAGTTCCTGGGTTGTGTTTGCACTTCCGCCTATCCAAGCCATGAGTCGAGGGTAGACCTTGAGAAGCAGTCAAGGCTATTGGCTCTTCGGCTACACTAATGGCTACACCGGAGGAGAGGGCATCCACTACAGGCCCCGGTTTTATTGAGCCGGCCAGGGGACTTGAACCCCTAACCTTCCGATTACAAGTCGGATGCGCTACCAATTGCGCCAGGCCGGCGGCGGGAACACCCAATCCTAACCGTCCAGGGCGCGCGACTCACTCCGGGACGAAGCCCAGGGCGAGCGAGTTCATGCAGTAGCGCTCGCCGGTGGGGGTCTGCGGAGCGTCGTCGAAGACGTGGCCGAGATGCGAGCCGCAGGCGGCGCAGCGGACCTCGGTGCGGGTCATCCCCAGACTGGTGTCCTCGACCAGCACGACCGCCTCGGGGTCGATCGACTCGTAGAAGCTGGGCCAGCCGCATCCGGAGTCGAACTTGGTGCCGCTCTTGAAGAGCTCGGCGTGGCACGCTCCGCAGGTGAAGACGCCGTTGCGGTGCTCGTCGAGCAGCGCTCCCGACCAGGGCCGCTCGGTCGCCGCCTCGCGCAGCACGGCGTAGCGCTCGGGGTCGAGCTGCTGACGCCACTCCTCGTTGCTCTTGGTGATCTTGAAGTCCATGGCGATCCCTCTCTTTCCTCCAGCTTAAACTCCGAAGGCCGGCGGCTTGTTCCGCATCCGCCGCATCGGGCGGATTCGCCACCCGCCCGCACGATGCGCGGGCGCCGCGCCGGCCGCGCCTTAGGATGGCGATGATTGCGAGGTGGGCTGCCATGCACGATCCGGTTCCGGCAGAGCCGACGACCCCCGCGCTCTCGGAGCGGGACCGGCAGATCCTGGCATTCGAGGCGCAGTGGTGGCGGCATGCCGGAGCGAAGGAGGAGGCGATCCGGCAGGAGTTCGGGTTCTCGCCGGCCCGGTACTATCAATTGCTGAATGTGCTCATCGACTCCCCGGAGGCGTTCCGTCACGACCCGATGCTCATCAAGCGATTGCAGCGGATGCGCTCAGCGCGCTTGAGGAACCGTTCCGGCCGTGCCGCAGCGATGCCGCGCTCGCCCGGAGCGTCCCCGGACCCCACCGACCGCTAGGACCACCCCTTCATATGGCGACCTACCCCCGAGACCGCTTCGACACGATACCCGACGATCTCGTGCGCGTGGGCGCCCACCGCGCGCCGCCGAAGCGCGGCCATGGCTGGATGACGTTCGCCTGGGCGGTGCTCGCCACCGCGATCCTGGTGCTGGGCGGCATGATCGGGCTCGCGGTGCTCGACAGCCAGGTGAACTTCTCGCTGCCGTTCGTCAGCGGCAGCGACACCCCTTCGACCACCCCATCGCCCTCGCCGAGCGAGGCCGCCCCCGTGCTCGACCCCGAGGTCGCCATCACGGTGCTCAACGGCACCACGACGAGAGGGCTGGCGAACCGGGTCGGCGACGAGCTGGTCGCCGAGGGATGGGCCGGCGTCTCCACACGTGCGAATGCGGCGGAGGACGATGTCGCCACGACGGTGGTGTATTACCGCGAGCCTTCGGACGAGGGGGCGGCACGCGGCATCGTGCGCGATCTCGGCGTGGGAACCGTCTCCCTGTCCACCGCCTTCGATGCGCCGATCACCGTGGTGATCGGCGGGGATTATCCTTCCGCAGGCTGATCCGGGGGCCGGATCCCGCCCCGAAAGTCTCGATTGCGTTACATCGGAGCGGTTTTGGCCCACTTTCGGGCTTTTTTCGAGAATGCCGCTATTCAGGCGCCTATCGCATCGCTATTATCTGGGATTGGTCGCCTAACACAGGCCCCATTTGAAACACAGCAGGGAGTAATGCATGGCGAACGGAACCGTGAAGTGGTTCAACGCTGAAAAGGGCTACGGTTTCATCACAGTCGAGGGCGGGGGGCAGGACGTCTTCGTCCACTACTCGGCCATCGACATGAATGGCTACAAAGTTCTTGAAGAGGGTCAGCAGGTGGTCTTTGAGGTCGGCACCGGCAGCAAGGGTCCGCAGGCGGAGTCCGTCAGGTTGGCCTGATCACCACGAATCGAAGGCATGCCTTCACTGACGCCGCCCGATCTTCCGGGCGGCGTTAGTCTTTGCCTTGTGACTTTCTCGATGAGAACCCGACGCAGCCTCCAGACGATGGCGATCGGAGCCGGCATCGCCATGATGGCGACCGGATGCAGCGGTCCCGCCCAGTCGTCTCCGCCCTCGCCGACTGCCACGGCGACCCAGACGGTTCCGCCCTCCCCGACGCCCACCCCCACTCCGATGGAGATCGCACCGCTGCGGGGCACGGAGGTCCCCGCCGGGAGCCTGGATCACGCCTCGATCGCCGCGAAGATCGACAACCAGATCCTGGCGCGCCCGCAGGTGGGGCTGGAGAGCGCGGACATCGTCTTCGAGGAGCTCGTCGAGGGAGGCATCACCCGCTACCTGGCGATCTGGCACTCCTCGATCCCCGAGGAGCTCGGCCCGGTGCGATCCATCCGGCCGATGGATCCGCTCATCATCTCGCCCTTCGGCGGCATCATGTGCTACTCGGGCGGCCAGCACCGCTTCCTCGTGCTGATCCAGGCGGCTCCCGTCTACAACTGCGTGCATGGAGCCGCCGACACGGCGAGCGTCTTCTACCGCACCAAGAGCAAGGCCGCCCCGCACAACGTCATCCTGAAGGCGCAGGACCTGCTCGCGCTCCATCCCGACCTCAAGGCCCCCAAGCAGCAATTCGACTACTCGGCCGATCTGTCCTCATCCTCGGCGGTCGTCTCGGGCACCGAGACCCAGAAGCTGAGCTTCGTCTTCTCCACCACATCGAAGCCGTCCTGGACCTATGACAGCGGCCGCCAGCTGTTCCTCAGGGATCAGCGGGGGGTGAAGGACGTCGACAGCGAAGGCGCCCAGCTGACCGCCACGAACGTGATCGCGCTGAGGGTGGGCATCACCAATCTGGCCGGCAATGTGCCGAAGACGGAGCTGGTGGGCGGCGGCGAGGCCTGGGTGTCGGCGGGTGGCTCCACGGTGCACGGCAAATGGACGAAGGCGTCCAGCGGCGACACCATCCATCTTGTCGATGAGAGCGGCAGCCCCATCGAATTGGCGCCGGGCAACACCTGGATCGAACTGGTGCCGACCGCGGGCTCGGTGGCGTTCTCGCCGCCCGCCTCTTAGAGGGCGCGTACTTGCACTCTAACCTGCAGAGTGCCAGAATCGTTTAGCACTCTGAATACCCGAGTGCCAAAGCTGTTGCACTCTTACGACGTCCGGGAGGGACGAGAAACACACATGGCAAAGATCATCGCTTTCAATGAGGAGGCCCGTCGTGGCCTGGAGCGCGGCCTGAACACCCTGGCCGACGCGGTCAAAGTGACGCTTGGCCCACGCGGTCGCAACGTCGTACTGGAGAAGAAGTGGGGCGCCCCCACCATCACCAACGATGGCGTGTCCATCGCCAAGGAGATCGAGCTCGACGACCCCTACGAGAAGATCGGCGCCGAGCTGGTCAAGGAGGTCGCCAAGAAGACCGATGACGTGGCCGGTGATGGCACGACCACCTCGGTGGTGCTCGCCCAGGCCATGGTGCGCGAGGGCCTGCGGAACGTCGCGGCCGGCGCCGACCCCATCCAGCTCAAGCGCGGCATCGAGAAGGCCGTCGCCGCGGTCACCGAGTCGCTCGTGAAGCAGGCGAAGCCGATCGAGACCAAGGAGGAGATCGCGGCCACCGCATCCATCTCCGCCGGTGACACCGAGATCGGCGCGCTGATCGCCGAGGCCATCGACAAGGTGGGCAAGGAGGGCGTGGTCACCGTCGAGGAGTCGAACACCTTCGGCACCGAGCTCGAGCTGACCGAGGGCATGCGCTTCGACAAGGGCTTCCTCTCCGCCTACTTCGTCACGGACCCCGACCGCCAGGAGACGGTCTTCGAAGACCCCTACATCCTGATCGTCAACAGCAAGATCTCGAACATCAAGGATCTGCTGCCGATCGTCGACAAGGTCATCCAGGCCGGCAAGCAGCTGCTGATCATCGCCGAGGATGTGGACGGCGAGGCGCTGGCCACCCTGGTGGTCAACAAGATCCGCGGCATCTTCAAGTCCGTCGCCGTCAAGGCTCCGGGCTTCGGCGACCGCCGCAAGGCCCAGCTGCAGGACATCGCGATCCTCACCGGCGGCCAGGTCATCTCCGAGGAGGTCGGCCTCAAGCTCGAGAACGCGACCCTCGACCTGCTCGGCCAGGCCCGCAAGGTCATCGTGACCAAGGACGAGACCACGATCGTCGAGGGCGCCGGTGACACCGATGCCATCGCCGGTCGTGTGAAGCAGATCCGCGCCGAGATCGAGAACACCGACAGCGACTACGACCGCGAGAAGCTGCAGGAGCGGCTGGCCAAGCTGGCCGGCGGCGTCGCGGTGATCAAGGCCGGCGCTGCGACCGAGGTCGAGCTCAAGGAGCGCAAGCACCGCATCGAGGACGCCGTGCGCAACGCCAAGGCCGCGGTGGAGGAGGGCATCGTCGCCGGCGGCGGCGTCGCCCTGATCCAGGCTGGGGAGGACGCCTTCGGCGGCTCCGCGATCAAGGGGCTCACGGGTGACGAGGTGACCGGCGGCAACATCGTGCGCGTCGCCATCGACTCGCCGCTGAAGCAGATCGCGCTGAACGCCGGCCTCGAGCCGGGCGTCGTCGTGGAGAAGGTCCGGAGCCTCCCCGCGGGGCAGGGCCTCAACGCGCAGACCGGCGAGTACGTCGACATGCTGAACGCCGGCATCAACGACCCGGTGAAGGTGACCCGCTCCGCGCTGCTGAACGCCGCGTCGATCGCCGGGCTGTTCCTCACCACCGAGGCCGTCGTCGCCGACAAGCCGGAGAAGGCCGCGCCCGCGCCGATGGGCGACCCCTCGGGCGGCATGGACTTCTAGGCCAGCACAAGCCGAAGGGCGGCTCCCGCGAGGGGGCCGCCCTTTCGCATGCCGGGAGTCAGCGGATGAAGAGCCGGGCGTTCTGCTGCTCGACCTCGGCGTATTGCCGCCCCACCAGGCCGAGAGCCTGGCTGATCGCGGCCAGGCTGTCCTCCACACGCTGCTGGGTGGCCCGCCAATCCGTCACGACCGTCTGGAAGGCCGTGGCCGCCTGACCCGTCCATGACCCCTGCAGCTCGGTCAGCCGGGCGTAGAGCACGGTGACCTCGGCACGGATCCGCTCCACCGAGCCCTGTGCCGCCGCCGTGGCGGCCAACATCGCCTCGCTGTCCACCTGGTATCGCGCCATGACGATCGTCCCTCCTTGCGGCCGGCTCGGTCGCCGGCTGAGCCGAGCCTAGGCGGGCGACCGTCGACGGGGAGGAGGTCAGGGGTTCGCGGGGGTCGCTCCCGCCGACGAGTCGATGGGTAGGAGCGGCAGCAGCACACGGAACGTCGCCCCGCCCCCGGGGGTGTCCAGCACCTCGACCCGGCCCTTGTGCGAGCTCACGATCGCGGCGACGATGGCCAGGCCGAGGCCGCTCCCGCCGGTGTCCCGGGTCCGCGAGGAGTCCGCGCGCCAGAAGCGCTGGAAGATCTTGTCCTTGATCTGCGCGGGGATGCCGTCGCCATGGTCGATGACGTCGAGCATGGCCATGCCCCGGCGCGCATCCACACGCACGCCGAGCTCGATGGGACTGCCGTCGGGGGTGAAGCGGATGGCGTTCCCGATCAGATTGGTGACCACCTGCCGGATCTTGTTCTCCTCCGCATAGACGATCGCCGGCACCGGCGGCGGGGGTGTCGCCTTGACCGGCTTCGGCGTACTGACACGCTGCTCCTTGGCCGATCGTCCGCGCCGCCGCAGCTTGGCCAGGGTGGCGCCGGCGAAGGCGATGGGGCCGGTCGCGGCCATGCTCGCCGGCGGCGCCGGCGCCGGCTCGGGGGCCTCCGCCTTGTGCTCATCCTGTTCCCGCGCGGTGGCGCTGACGACGCGCACGGTGCGGTCGGGGGCGAAGGCCATGGTGTCCAGAGCCGCGTCGTGGGCTATGGGGAGCAGATCGACCGGGCCCAGCTTGAGCGGCTGGGCCTCGTCGATCCTCGCGAGCTCGAGCAGGTCCTGCACGAGCCCGCCCATGCGGATCGCCTCCTTCTCGATGCGCTCCATCGCCTGGGCGACATCCTCCGGCTTCTGCAGGGCGCCCATCCGGTAGAGCTCGGCGTAGCCCCGGACGGAGACCAGCGGGGTGCGCAGCTCGTGGCTGGCGTCGCCGACGAAGCGCCGCATCTGCTCGATGGTCTTCGCCCGATCGGCGAAGGCCCGGTCGATGCGGTTGAGCATGGTGTTCAGCGAGCGGTTCAGCCGGCCCACCTCGGTGTTCGGGGTCGCGCCCTGGAGGCGCTGACTGAAGTCGCCGTCGGCGATGGCTGCGGCGGTCGCCTCCACCTTGTGCAGCGGGGCGAAGGTGGTCGTGACCAGCAGGCGGGTGAGGGCGGCGCCGAGCACGACGACGGAGAGGCCGAACCCGAGGAAGATCACCGTGAAGCGGCCGATGGTGCCGTTGGTCTCGGTGAGGCTCTGTCCGACGATGACGGTGACCAGCGATCCCGAGGAGCCCAGGCTCGAGGGGACGGCGACCACGCGCCACTGGTTCGTCCGCGACTCATCGGTGATGGTCTGCGGCTTGCCGCCCGATGCGGCCGCCTCCGTCGGCGACATCCCGGTGATGACCGGCCGGGCCGAGCCGGGGCGGAGGTTGGTGCAGAGCACCTTGCCGTCGTCGTCGAGGATCGCCAGGAAGTAGGTGTTCGTCGGGTAGGAGGCCTCGACACAGGTGGAGCTGCCCGTGGAGATGGTGATGGTCCCCAGGCCGTCGGCCGTCGCGATCACATGGTTGTCCACCTCGCCGAGCAGATAGGTTCGCAGCACCGTCATCGTGCCGACCCCCACCACCAGCAGGCCGAGCGTGACCAGCAGCACGGTCACCCCGGTGATCTTCGTGCGCAGCGAGACGCCGTTCCACCACTGGGAGAGCTGCTCGTACATGGATCAGGTCTAAGGCTGGATGGGGCTCAGGGGCCGCCGACGACCTGTCACGGCTTGGCCGTCTTGAGCATGTATCCGAAACCCCGCTTGGTCTGGATGATCGGCTCGGGGGAGAACTGATCGAGCTTGCGCCGCAGATACGAGATGTACGACTCCACGATGCCCGCATCTCCATTGAAGTCGTACTCCCACACGTGGTCAAGGATCTGCGCCTTGCTGAGCACGCGGTTCGGGTTGAGCATGAGGTAGCGCAGCAGCTTGAACTCGGTGGGGCTCAGCTCCACCTGCTCGTTCCCGATCGTGACCTCGTGGGTGTCCTGGTCCATCGTCAGCTCGCCGGCGCGGATGATCGCATCCTCGTCGTCGTGCATGGTCCGGCGCAGGATCGCCTTGATGCGCGCGACGATCTCGTCGAGGCTGAACGGCTTCGTCACGTAGTCGTCGCCGCCGACGGTGAGCCCGGTGATCTTGTCCTCGGTCTCGTCCTTCGCGGTGAGGAACAGGATGGGGGCCGTGTAGCCGGATGCGCGCAGCCGCTTGGTGACGCTGAAGCCGTTCATGTCCGGCAGCATGACATCGAGGATGATGAGGTCTGGCTCCTCCTCCAGCACCGCCGAGATGGTCTGCGCCCCGTTGCCGACCGCGCGCACGGCGAAGCCGGCGAAGCGGAGGCTGGTGGTGAGCAGGTCGCGGATGTTGGGCTCGTCGTCGACGATGAGGATCTTGGGGCCATCAGTCATGGCAATCAGTATCTGCGGATCAGCTGTATGAACTCTGAGAGTTGCGGGTGCGTGTCACGAGCACGCAGCAGCGTCCGGCGCCGGGCTCATGGTGGATCTCGTGGTCGGTGTCGCCCATCGCCGTGGCCGCTCCCCGCAGCAGTTCCACGTTGAGGGCGCAGACGATGTCGCTGTGGCGGCTCACCAATCCATGGAAGGGGCAGTTGCCCATGACGATGTCCTTACCGCCGGCGCAGAGCCGCGGCTCGTAGCCGTGGTCCTCGAGGAACCCTTCGAGGGTGCCGCTGCCGCCGGCCAGGCTTCTGCCGGTCTCGGCGGCGATGCGCAGCAGCACGGTGCGCACGGGCTCTCCGCTGATGCTGGACTCCTCGATCGCCGTGGCCATGAGCTCGCCGGCCAATTCGTATTGGCGCTCCGGGATGGAGACGGACACCTCCTCATCGGCGCGGCAGTAGAGCTTCGCCGGCCGGCCGGAGCCCGGGCCGGTCTTGCCGCTGAGCCGCTTGAACTGCACGTCGAGGAGCCCCTCCTCGGCGAGGCGGTCGAGGTGGAACGCGGCCGTGCTGCGGTTGATGCCCAGCTCTCGGGCCGCCTCGTCGCGGCCGATGGGAGATTCCCTGCTCGAGATGAGCTCGAACAACTCGCGCCGGATCGGATCGTCGAGCGCGGTGAGCGCTGCGAGCCGCTTCGCCAGGGGGGCCTGTGCCATGGAGCCATCCTACTCTAAAAGCAAGAAATCTTGACAAAAGAATCTCGACACTTCTAGAGTCAAGACATATCGACTTTAGAGAGGTGCCGCCCATGACGCTGACAGCACCGCTGCCCGCCGCTCCCGGTCATGAGGCCGCGCCTCTTCGGCTGGTCGGCGAACGAAGGATCGACCGGGATCGGGTGGAACGGGCGGTCGGCGAGCTCCTGGCCGGACTGGGCAGGGATGCGGCCGACCCCCACCTGCGGGACACCCCTCGGAGGGTGGCCGACGCCTTCGCCGAGCTCCTCACCCCCCAGGCGTTCGAGCCGACGACCTTCGCCAATGAGGGCGGGTACGACGATCTGGTGCTGGTCAGGGACATCCCCTTCCATTCGCTGTGCGAGCATCATCTCCTGCCCTTCCGGGGCGTGGCGCACATCGGCTATCTGCCCGGGGAGCGTCTGATCGGGCTCTCGAAGCTCGCCCGTGCGCTGGACCGCTTCGCCCGCGACCTGCAGGTGCAGGAGCGGCTGACCGCCCAGGTCGCGGATTGGCTGCAGGACACGCTGCATGCCCGGGGCGTCGGCGTGGTCATACAGGCCGAGCACCTCTGCATGAGCCTGCGGGGGATCGGTGCGGCCGGGGCCATGACGGTCACCTCGGCGTTCACCGGAGAGCTCGCGGCGGACCAGGAGCGTCGCAAGCGCTTCCTACCGGATGCGTGAGCAGGCGGAGCAGACTGGGATGAGCGATAGATCGGCAAGAGGCAACAACAAGAGGCAAAGGAGCGGATGAACATGGACCAGGACCTCATCATCGTCGGGGCGGGACTGGCGGGCGCCTCCGCCGCGGAGGCGCTGCGCGATTCGGGCTTCGAAGGGAGCGTCACGATCGTCGGCACCGAGGACGAGGCCCCGTACATCCGGCCGCCGCTGTCGAAGGAGTTCCTGGCGGGCAGCGCCGAGGAGGACTCGCCCTATGTGCACCCCCGCGAGTGGTATGCCGAGCGCTCGATCGGCCTCGAAGCGGGAGTGACGGCGGTGGACCTCGATCTCGGCGGACACGGCCTGGTGCTCGACGACGGACGGCGGCTGAAGTACGACAGGCTGCTCCTGGCGACCGGCGCTGTGCCGCGCCGGCTGACGATCCCCGGGGCGGAGCTGCCCGGGGTGCACTACCTGCGCACGTTCGGCGACTCCCGCGAGCTCAAGAGCCTGATCTCCGGCGGGGGCCGGAAGGTGGCGATCGTCGGGGCGGGCTGGATCGGCCTGGAGGTCGCCTCCACCGCCCGGAGCCTCGGGAACGAGGTCACCGTCATCGGCATGGAGGACATCCCGCTGGCGGCGATCGTGGGGGAGCGCATCGGCGAGGTGTTCGCGTCGCTGCATCGCGAGCACGGCGTCGAGTTGCGGATGTCGACCAGGACCTCGCGGATCGCCGGCGACGGCCAGGCGACGGGGGTCGTCCTCGAATCGGGCGAGACCGTTCCCGCCGACGTCGTGGTGGTGGGCATCGGGGCGGTGCCCAGCACCGGTCTGGCCGAGAAGGCGGGGCTCGAGGTGGACAACGGGATCCTCGTCGACCAGACGCTGCGCACGAGCGACCCGGACGTCTTCGCGGCCGGCGACGTCGCCAACGAGCTCCACCCGGTGCTCGGCCGCCGCATCCGGGTCGAGCACTGGGCCAACGCCCTCAACCAGGGCCAGGCCGCGGGCCAGTCGATGGCCGGGCAGCAGGTCAGCTACGATCGGGTCCCCTACTTCTACACCGACCAATTCGACCTCGGCATGGAGTACTCGGGCTATCCCGGCGCGGCGAAGGGCGAGCTCGTCGTGCGCGGCGACCTGGCCTCCCGCGAGTTCATCGCCTTCTGGCTCGACGACGGCCGGGTGGCGGCCGGGATGAACGTGAACGTCTGGGACGTCAACCCCGCGATCGAGGAGCTGATCCGCAGCGGTCGCAGGGTCGACGCCGGCCGGCTCGCGAACGCGGACATCCCGCTCGAAGGGCTGTAGCCTTCTCAGGTGATCGTCCGAGAATCAGCCATCAACGCGTACCTGCCGCCCCTGCTGCATCCTCGGCGGCGGATCGGGGCTCGCGACTTCGATTTCTCTCGGCAGGCGGTCGTGATGGCGGTCGTCAACCGCACACCGGACTCCTTCTACGACCACGGCAGGACCTTCGCCCTCGACAAGGCGGTGGACAGCGCTCTCGCCGCCGCGGAGGCCGGGGCGGAGTGGGTCGACATCGGGGGTGTGCCGTTCTCTCCGGATCGCCCCGACGTCGGCCTCGATGAGGAGCTCCGCCGGGTGCTGCCGGTGGTGGAGGGCGTGCGGGCCGGATCGGATGTGGTGATCTCGGTGGACACCTTCAGGGCGGAGGTCGCCCGGCGGGCCGTCCTCGCCGGTGCCGATGTGATCAACGACACCAGCGGGCTCCAGGATCCCGCCATGGTCGAGGCGGTCGCCGGCAGCGCGGCGACCCTGGTTCTCGCGCACAGCCTGGCCCCGCCGCGGGTCCATCTGCGCAAGCCGCATTACGACGACGTGGTCGCAGAGGTGGCCGGGTTCCTGCGCGATCGGATGCGGGCGGCCGAGGCCGCGGGCATCCCCCCGGAGCGGCTCGTCGTCGATCCCGGGCACGACCTCAACAAGAACACCCGCCACTCCCTCGAGCTCACCCGCCGGCTGCCGGAGATCGCTGCCCTCGGGCTGCCGGTGCTGGCGGCGGTGTCGAACAAGGACTTCGTCGGCGAGACGCTGGACCGCGAGCAGGGGCAACGGCTCGAGGGCTCCCTCGCGGCGGCGGTGATCTGCATCATGAACGGTGCGAGGATCGTGCGCATGCACGATGTCCGGGCCGCGGTGGACGCCGTGCGGATGACCGAGGCGGTCCTGGGCTTCCGGGAACCCGCCTACCTGCGGCACAACCTGGACTGAGGAGCGCTATTGGCTGGCATCTATCGCAGTTGGCCCCTGCCGGGCACGGAGTTCGACGAGGCCGGGCTCATCGAGGCATACCGCCGCCCCGATCGCGCGGAACCCTGGCTGCGGGTCAACTTCGTGATGAGCGCCGACGGAGCGGCCACCCAGGACGGCCTGTCGGGCGGCCTGTCGAGCGCCTCGGACAAGAAGGTGTTCGGTCTGCTGCGCCGGCTCTGCGATGTGGTGCTCGTCGGCGCGGGCACGGTTCGGATCGAGGGCTACGGAGCCATGGTGCTCGGCGCGAGGTCTGCGCGATGGCGGGCCGAACACGGCCTGCCCGAGCAGCCCGTCTTCGGCATCGTCTCCGGCGCCCTCGAGCTGGATCCCCGTTCCCCGGTCTTCGCCGAGGCGCCTGTGCGGCCGATCGTCTTCACCAGCGAGCGCGCCCCCGCCGCCCGGCGCGAGGAGCTCCAGCGGGTGGCGGATGTGGTGGTCTGCGGCGCGGCGGAGGTCGACCCGGCCGCCATGATGGCCGCGCTCGCCGAACGGGGCCTGACTCAGGTGCTCTGCGAGGGCGGGCCGACCCTCTTCGGCACCCTCCTGCGCGCCGATCGCGTCGACGAGCTGTGCCTGACGCTCAGCCCGAAGCTGGAAGGCGGGGAGGCCATCCGGATCGTCCGGGGTGCGCTCGACCAGCCGATCGACCTGGAGCTCGCGCAGGTGCTGGTCGCCGGCGACGAGCTCATCCTGCGGTATCTGCGGAGTTCATAGTCATGAACTGAGCTGCCTCATCGAGTGTCGAGGACGGTGCGATGGGAGGCGGGATCGATGTCGGAACGCATTCCGGTTCCCCGGGTGAACACCGGTGTGACGGACGTGTCCGATACGGCGTGGTCGCCCGGCGACTCCGTCCGGAAGCCCAACTCGCCGGCCACGGCCAGGAATCGTTGGTCATAACCGATCACCAGGTCGGCATCGAGGAGTGTCGCCGTTGCCAGGTGGATCGCGTCGAGGCTTCGCAGGACCGCTGGTCCGATCCTTCTGGCCAGAGCGATCACCGATGCGGTCACTGGGCTCTCGGCTATGCCGCTCAGGGCGTCATCCGATATCTCGGCGATGAGCTGAGGGGTTTCGGCATCGCTACGCCTACGGATGCCGCGAGAGACCTCGATCCAGGCGAGGGAGGAAGAGGCGAGGATCGCGCCCATCGAGGCATAGCGGGCCAGGTGCTCCTCGAGTTCGGCAGAGCCTTCTTCATCGAACGCGCGTTTCAGCAGGGCGCTGCTGTCGATGTAGACCCGCATCTATGCACGGTCCTCCCGGTCGAGGAGATCAGCGGTGGTCAGCCCGGACGGGAGAGGCGGCCGATGTGTCACCCGTACGAAGGGCGTGCGCGGTGGTCTCAGCAGCCCGCTGGCGATCAGGACGTCCATTTCCGTGCTCGGAGAAGGTCTATCGAGGCCGAGATGCTCTTCGACAGCGGCGCGAACGATCTCCTGCTGTGATCGTCCCGTGCGGCCCGCTTCAGCCCGCAGGGCCGCCTCAGTCGTAGGCCGTAATCGCAGATTCATCGCCATAGTGGCATGGTACCAAGATTGGTACCGAAAAGGTACTATGTTCGCGCACGGGCGACATGGGGGATGATCCATTGCGGCCGAGTGTGGCCGAAGGGCGGACCGACGCACACGACTGCGTCGGCGTTGTAGCGAGCTATCTGCTCGATGACTGCGTCCCGTTGAGCGGCTCGCAGGCTAGAACGCGCCGCCGCCGGCGGCACCGGCGAATGCAGTTCACTGACGGGCGGGCGAGCGACGAGAACTCCGGCAACCGCGTCAAGCACTCCACGCTCTCCAAGGGCACGGACCCAGCGTTTGACCTCGTCCGCAGACGGAGTTTCCTCGCTGGTCTCCAGAAGCAGGACCGTGCCGATGAGATCGGTGGTGGCGGGCATCCGGCCGGCGATAGCGATCTGGTCGATGACCTCGATGCAGCCGCCCCAGCTGCGTCCGGCGACGACGACGTCTGGTCCGGCCCAGGTCCAGGGTTCTGTGGCCTCGCGGTCGCCGAATTCGGTCAACGCACGCGGGTCGCCCCAGGGGTACCCGAAGTCTTCAGACTCACCAGGTTCGGTGAGCTCGAGAGTGCTGCCGTCGAGGAGTGCGGCACGCAACGAACGAAGGTGGATATCGTCGAGGTGCGGTCCCGGGCCGAGATGGACCTGCGTGGAGCCGCCGTAGAAGCTCGGGACTCCGAGACTCCACAACAGGTTGTGCAGGTTCGTGTTGTCGCTGTATCCGAGAAACGGCTTCGGGTTCTCGGCCAGCACGGTCGCGTCGATGTGCGGGATGACGGTCACTTGGTCGTCGCCGCCGATCGTTGCCAGCACGGCGCGAATGGTCGGGTCCGCGAATGCCGCTGTGACGTCTGCGGCGCGCGCTTCGGGGCTTGCGTCGAGTTGCCGGGTCGTCGGGTATTCCACCGGGATCAAGCCCGTGGCCTGGGTCAGGCGCCGCATTGCCTGCTCGTGCAGGACCGGCGAGACAGCGGGCGCTGCGAAGGCAGGCGAGAGCACCGCGACTCGATCGCCCGCATGAGCTTTGGGCACAGCACGAAACGGCTTGGCAGTCACCCATTGATTAGAGCAGAAACCGACACTCGGCGTGCTTATGGCTCCAGGTCGTCGGCATCCACGATGGTGTAGCTGTAGCCCTGCTCGGCGAGGAAGCGCTGGCGGTTCTGCGCGAAGTCCTGGTCGACGGTGTCCCGGGCGACGAGCGTGTAGAAGCTGGCGGGGAGCCCGGACTCCTTCGGCCGCAGCAGCCGGCCGAGCCGCTGGGCCTCCTCCTGCCGCGACCCGAAAGAGCCGGAGACCTGGATGGCGACGGTGGCCTCGGGCAGGTCCACGGAGAAGTTGGCGACCTTGCTGACGACGAGGATCGTGGTGCGGCCCTCGCGGAACTCCTGATAGAGCCGCTCGCGCTCATCCACCGGGGTCGCCCCGGTCAGCTTCGGCGCGTCCAGCGTCTCGGCCAGCAGGTCGAGCTGGTCGAGGTACTGCCCGATCACGAGGATGCGCTCCCCGGCATGGCGCTCCACCAGGCGCTTCACCACCGCCAGCTTGGCCGGCGCCGTGGCAGCGAGGCGGTAGCGCTCGTCGTCGGCGCTCGCCGCGTATTCGAGGCGCTCCTGCTGGGGCAGATCGATGCGCACCTCGAAGCAGGAGGCCGGGGAGATGAAGCCCTGGGCCTCGATCTCCCGCCAGGGAGCGTCGAAGCGCTTGGGTCCGATCAGGCTGAACACATCGCCCTCGCGGCCGTCCTCCCGCACGAGCGTGGCCGTCAGGCCGAGCCGGCGGCGCGCCTGCAGCTCGGCGGTGAGCTTGAAGACGGGGGCGGGCAGCAGATGCACCTCGTCGTAGACGATCAGCCCCCAGTCCAGGGCGTCGAGCAGCGAGAGGTGGGCGTACTCGCCCTTCCGCTTGGCGACCAGGATCTGGTAGGTGGCGATGGTGACCGGCCTGATCTCCTTGACCTGCCCGGAGTACTCCCCGATCTCCTCCTCGCTCAGGCTGGTGCGCCGGAGCAGCTCGTCGCGCCACTGCCGTGCGGCGATCGTGTTCGTCACCAGCACCAGGGTGTTGGTCTTGGCCACGGCCATGGCACCGGCCCCCACGAGGGTCTTGCCGGCGCCGCAGGGCAGCACGACCACCCCGGAGCCGCCCTCGAAGAAGCTCTCGACCGCCTTGGTCTGGTAGGGCCGGAGCGCCCAGCCGTTCTCGTCGAGGTCGATGGGATGCGGCGTGCCCGGGGTGTAGCCGGCCCGGTCCTCGGCGGGCCAGCCGAGCTTGACCAGCTCCTGCTTCAGCTGCCCACGTGCCCAGGGGGCGACCGTGAACCGCGATGGCCCGGGCTGCCCGACCAGCAGAGGGGCGATGCGCTTCGACCGGGCCACCTCCGTGAGCACGGCCGCGTCGGTGGAGCGGAGGACGAGGGTGCCGTCCTCCTCGCGCTCGATGATGAGCCGGCCGTAGCGGGCGACGGTCTCGGCGATGCCCACGGCGACCGATTGCGGAACCGGGAACTTCGAGTACCGCTCCAGGGTGCCGAGCATGTCCTCCGCCCCGTGCCCGGCGGCGCGAGCGTTCCAGAGGCCGAGCCGAGTGATCCGGTAGGTGTGGATGTGCTCGGGCGCCCGTTCCAGTTCGGCGAAGACGGCCAGGTCGTGGCGAGCGTCCTCGGCCCTGGGGTGCGCGACCTCGAGCAGGACCGTGCTGTCGCTCTGGACGATGAGCGGGCCGGGCAGGATGTCCTCGGCGCTGGTCACGGTCTCGAGTCTAGTTGGCCCGCTCTTCGGCGGGCCGAACGGCGGTGATGCTGCTCAGCGGCAGGGTTCGTTCGACGGCTGAGCGGCGGTCCCGCGACCGCAGCCGCCCGCCCGAGACGCTCGCGGGCTCCAGCTCGTAGTCCCTGCTCCCGCCGTCCGGCAGGGTCACGCTGACGACGAGGCCGATCCTGTTGCGGATGGCGAGGTCGAGCTGCTTGGCGAGCCAGGCTCTCCCGGTCTCCGCGGGGCCGACCGCGTCGTGGAGGGCGCGGGCGAGCTCCACGGCGGGGTCGGGGCCGGGCGGGGGCGGATCCTCCGCCTGTCTCCTGCGCAACGCCTTCGGCCGGCCCTCGCCATCCTCGGCGGCGACCGGATACCGGGCATCGGAGAGACTGAAGTAGACGGTGTGCAGCCCTCGCGGGCTCGTGGCGGTGACCTCATCCCTGCGCCGGAGGCGAAGCGGCGAGAGGGACTGGTCGACGAGCACCGCGTCGAGCAGCTGGGCGTCCCCGCTGCGCAGATAGCTGCCCTCGCCGTCGGCGCCGACCCGAAGCAGGCCGAAGCGCTGCGCGGCTTCCGAGATCAGGTAGTCGAGGGGCTGGGGGATGCCGGCGAGGGCGATCCCCGAGAGGAACCCGCGCATGGTCTCCGCGGTCTCGCCGGCCGCCATGGCCCCGTTCATGCTCGCCGCCGAGAAGCGATAGCTGGTCGCCAGCCCACGGCTCTCGGGCTCGGCCATGGTGCGCAGCCGGGCGTCGATGCGCGGGGCGAGCGGCCCCGGGGCGATGACGGTGAGGTCGCGCTGCAGATAGACCTGTTCGACCTGGCTCGGGAAGAGTGCCGCCATCCGCACGCGGGCCCCCTCGGCGTCTCCGTGGAGCAGCGCCTCTCCCGCCGAGCTCGGGCGGCCCTCGGCAGCCACCCCGAGGAGCCCGGCCGTCTCGGCTTCCCGGTCGAGCGGGCCGAGCAGTTCCTCCCCGGCGGCCGGGTAAAGCCACCGGGCATGGCGGGGGAGGGCATCGCCCCAGACCGGAGTCGTCACGAGCAGGTGGCGGATGTCGGGCTCGAGCCCGCCCTGCCAGGCCGTCGCCAGCGCGGCCCAGCGCTGCCCGGAGTCCGCCAGCAGCCACTGCTCCCCCCGCCGGGTCGGCTGCCACTCGCCGCTCAGCGAGACCGTCAGGCCCGCGAGGGTCGCGACCCCGGTCAGCGCGGCCACCGTCGCGGGGTCCTGGGACAGCATCTCGGCCAGCCGCTTGATCGTGGACGATGCCATCCCCCCGCCGCTGAGCGCGGTACCCGGTCGCCGGTCCAGCTCGATGAGCACCTCCGCGATCGCGGTCACGGCGGCGAAGGCGAGCTCGGCGGCGAGGCGATCCGTCCGCTCGAGCGGCACGGGTTGATCCCGGCCGGCGGTCGGCGGGGCGCTCGCATCCGGGTCGAGAGCACCGGGGTGGGCCGCCATCCAGGCCCCCAGCTGCTGGGCGACCGCATCGTAGAGGGCGGGTTCCGGCTGCATCCTCAGCAATTGGAGCTCGGCGGCCCGGTGCAGGACGCTCGGAGGCTCCGCCTCCCGGTCTCCGCCGGCCAGCCGGGCCAGGCCGATCAGGGCGTCCCTGTCCAGGAGGCTCAGGGCGCGATGGATCGACGCGGGCTGCAGGAGCGCCTCCGCCAGGTCGAAGTGGTCGCCGATCCCCGAGGGGGGGACCTGCCGCTGACGGATCAGTTCGGCCAGGGCGGCGGTGTCCAGTTCGCGCAACCGGCCCGCCAGGAGGAGCACGCTAATGGCCGCTGCCCGCGGCGGCGCGGCGGCGGCGCATGCCCAAGATCAGCAGCACGATGATGAGCAGGAAGCCGACGGGCAGCCCGATCAACGGGAACACCGCGACGGCGGGCCAGACGCCCTGAGCGAAATCCGCCTGCTGCATCCCAGCGGATGTGCCGATAATGATGGAGAAGAAGCAGGCGATGGAGAGCACGATCACGGCGGCGATGATGTACGCCATGACGCGTTCGTTACGATGAATGGTTGTCGAGCTGTCATCTGCCACGGTTACAAGGATACGTGCACCCGGCGCAGCCTAGGCTTGGGGCAGAGCGGTATTGATTGAGAGAGGTTCCCATGCCGACCGGCAAGGTTAAGTTCTACGACGATGAGAAGGGCTTCGGCTTCATCACTTCCGATGACGGCCAGGAGGTCTTCCTGCATGCGTCTGCCCTGCCGGCCGGGGTCACCACGCTGAGGACCGGCACGAAACTGGAGTTCGGGATCGCGGACGGCAAGCGGGGAGCCCAGGCGCTGTCCGTGCGGCTCGTCGAGGCTCCGCCGAGCATGGTGAAGCTGAGCCGCAAGCCGGCGGATGACATGGCCGTGATCGTCGAGGACCTCGTGAAGCTCCTCGACGGCATCGGCTCCAACCTCAAGCGGGGCCGCTACCCGGAGAGCGGTCACAGCCGCAAGGTCGCCGCCATGCTGCGCCGAGTCGCGGACGAGCTGGATGCCTGAGGCGAGCACGGCGGATCTGGAGCTCGCCCGCCGCGCCCTGCGCGAGATCACGGCTGAGGCCACCATCGGCGAGCCGGCCGGCGCGGTCGATGAGGGGGAGGGTGTCGTCTCGGTGCGCTTCGCGGCCGCCATGCCCGGATATCGCGGCTGGTGCTGGACGGTGAGCATCGCGCATCTGCCCGGCAGCGAGCCGAGTGTGCTCGAGACCGAGCTCATGCCCGGCGAGGAGGCCCTGCTGTCGCCGGATTGGGTGCCCTGGGCCGATCGCCTGGCGGAGTACCGGGCCGCTCAGGAGGCCGCCGGCGTGGCGGTCGACGAGTCCGGCGAGCCGCTCGACGCCTCCCGGGACGACGAGGACGACGACGAGGACGACGACGAGGACGATCTCGACGACATCGATGACGATCTCGACGGCGTCGACATCGATGCCGCGGACCTCGGGCCGGGATCAGCCGCGCCGGAGATGGGTGTAGACGATCCCGATGAGGCCGAGGGCGAGGCCGGCGACGCAGGTCCAGAGCCACCAGCCGCGCCCGTTGGCAAGCAGCGGCGCAAGAAAGGCGAGCAGCAGGATGAGGGCCAGCAGCCATAGCGCCAGGCCGGCCAGCATGGCCTTGCGGTCATCCGTCGCGACCGGCTCCGGATCGGGCCGCCGCTCGGAGTCCTTCAGGAAGAGCCGCATCCCTACAGGTTATCGACCACGTACTCGATCGAGGCGATGAGCTTGCGCACATCGTCCGGGTCGACCGAGACGAAGGTCGCGATGCGCAGCTGGTTGCGGCCCAGCTTGCGGTAGGGGTCGGTGTCGACGATTCCGTTGGAGCGCAGCGCTTTCGCGATCGCCGCGGCATCCGTTCCCTCCGCGAAGTCGATGGTGACGACGACCTGGGAGCGGTGATCCGGGTTCTCGACGAACAGGCTGGCGTAGGGCGCGGAGGCGGCCCACTCGTAGAGCGCGCTGGATGACTCCCTGGTCCGCGCATCCGCCCAGGCCAGGCCGCCGCTCTCGTTGATCCACTGCACCTGGCTCTCCAGCAGCAGCAGCGTGGCGATGGCCGGGGTGTTCAACGTCTGGTTCAGGCGCGAGTTGTCGACCGCGTTCTTCAGGCTGAGGAACTCGGGGATGTAGCGCCCGCTCGCAGCGATGCGCTCGACCCTCTCGATGGCGGCGGGGGAGAAGAGGGCGAACCACATGCCGCCGTCGGAGGCGAAGTTCTTCTGCGGGGCGAAGTAGTAGACGTCGGCCTCGGACGGGTCGAAGAGCACGCCGCCCGCCGCGCTGGTGGCGTCGATCACCGTGAGCGCGCCGGGGTCGGCGATCACCCGGCGGACCGGGGCCATGACCCCCGTAGAGGTCTCGTTGTGCGGCCAGGCGTAGAGGTCGATGCCCTCGGCGGGCTCGGGCTCGCTGCGCGATCCGGCCGGGGCCGTGATCACCTGCGGGGCTTCCAGGAAGGGCGCACCGGCCTCCTTGGCGAACTTGGCGCCGAACTCCCCGAAGCTCAGGTTCTGGCTGCGCCTCTCGATCAGGCTGAAGGCGGCCATGTCCCAGAAGGCGGTCGAGCCGCCGTCGCCGAGGAGCACCTCGTAGCCGTCGGGGATCTCGAAGAGGGTCGCCAATCCCTCGCGGACGCGCCCGACGAGGTCCTTGACCGGCGCCTGCCGGTGGGAGGTGCCGAGGATCCGCGCTCCCGGCCCGGCCAGGTAGTCGATCTGGGCCTGGCGGATCTTGGAGGGGCCGCAACCGAATCGTCCATCGGCGGGCAGCAGTTCGGCGGGTATCGTCAGTTCCGGCATGACCCAATCCTATTGCGGCACCGCGGGCCGCCAGGACCCGGCCGCCGGACGCGATGGCCGCCTCGAGCCGGTGCACGGCGTGGCCGGGTAGGGTTGATGCCAGGTTGCGGGTACGAGGAGGTTTCGTTGACTGATCTCATTGACACGACTGAGATGTATCTGCGGACGATCCTCGAGCTCGAGGAGGAGAACATCGTCCCCCTGCGCGCCAGGATCAGCGAGCGGCTCGGGCATTCCGGTCCGACGGTGTCCCAGACGGTCGCGAGGATGGAGCGGGACGGCCTGGTCGTCGTCGAGGGGGACCGCCATCTCCACCTGACCGGGCCCGGCTATCGCAAGGCCATCCACGTGATGCGCAAGCACCGGCTGGCCGAGCGGCTGCTCAGCGACGTGATCGGGCTGGACTGGGCCTATGTGCACGAGGAGGCCTGCCGCTGGGAGCATGTGATGAGCGAGCAGGTGGAGCGCCGCATCCTGGATCTGCTCGGGCATCCCACCTATTCGCCCTACGGCAATCCGATCCCCGGTCTCGACGAGTTCGGCGGGCATCCGAACGTCAAGTTCACCGAGGGCGTGATCAACATCGTCGAGCTGGTCTCCCAGAGCGACGAGCCCGTCACCGGCACCATCGCGCGGCTCGGCGAGCCGGTGCAATACGAGGTGGAACTGCTGCAACAGCTGAAGGGCTCCGGGGTCGTGCCCGGTGCCGAGGCCACGCTCTCCGCGGCCGGATCCTATGTGCAGATCCAGGTGGAGGGCTTCGGCGACGGGCTCGAACTGCCCAACGAGGTCGCCGTCCACATCTACGTGAATCGATGACGCCGTTACCAGTTCGTTAAAAATGTGCGTCAAAACATGACATGCGGACCTGAGTCACGTAAACTCGCCTAGTCCGTTACCTCCACCTAGCGGTATCGGGCCCGGGTCAAGACATCCGTTTCACCCGCCTCTTGGCCTGTCGATCGTCCTCAACAAACGAATCGGGCGGGACAACCACCTTCGTTGTCGGGATGCAGGAAGGTTGCAGTTCTTGACCGAATCACGTACCACCGGCGGTCAGCAGGGGGAAATACAGTACGCGTCTCGCCGAGACTTCCGCTCGGCTCAGTTGCGGCTCCCGCGGGGGCAGCGGGCGAAGCTGACCAAGGAGGTCGTCGCCGAGCCGCCCGCGAAGACCGGCATCTTCAGCCGGTCGTCGAAGCGGAAGAAGCCCGGGATCCTGAACATCGCCGTCATGGCGATCGCCGTACCCGGGATATTCTGCACGATCGCCCTGCCGGCGTACGCCTTCAACGGCGACTCCGCCGATGCGCAGCGTCGCAGCGTCGCAGCGCAGGACAGCGTGGGAACGCAGAGCATCATCGTGGCCGGCGTCTCGGCCCCGGAGATCAAGCGTGACGACTACACCGCGACGACCGTGGCGGAGCTGAAGCGCCAGCAGTTGAAGGCCGAGCGGGAGAGGATCTTCGCGCGCTTCGAGGCGCAGCGCCAGGCTGCAGCGAAGGCGGCCGCGAAATCGTCGTCCTCCACGGCCGGGTCCACCGCCAGCGCCGGGACGCCGGCCTTCAGCCTCGCGGCCGTCGTCGCCGAGGCGCGTCGGTACATCGGCACCCCTTATGTCTATGGCGGAGCCACTCCCGGCGGGTTCGACTGCTCCGGGTTCACCATGTACGTCTACGCCAAGTTCGGCATCAACCTGCCGCACTCCTCGGCCAGGCAGGGGAATATGGGCACGCGCATCTCGCGGGCGGCGGCCCGCCCCGGCGATCTGGTGGCGCTGAACGACGGCAGCCACATCGGCTTCTACATGGGCAACAACCTGATCCTGGATGCCCCTGAGGCTGGGCGCTCGGTCGGCATCCGTCCGCTGTGGACGAGCGCCGTGCACTTCGTCCGCTTCGGCATCTGAGCCGAGGACCGCACACCCCGCGGCACGGATCGAGGCCGCTGGGGCGGTTCGGCGGCCATCGGCGCGCCTGGTCGGTCTGCGCTCTGCGCGGTGGGCTAGTCTTGGACTCTCGGCACCTGAGAGTTCGTCGGGAGAGTCGGAAGCGCCAGGGCCGGCACCCAAACCGTGGATGCCCAGCCTCTACCGCTCTCGCTCCCGGTGGCGTCACCGCCGCCGTCCCGGCGCTCGAAGGTCCGAGCAGTGCACTCGAATACCTGGAAGCCGTCCAGGTTCTTTCGAAAGGATGACCATGCGCACGCTTGTCCTGAACGCCGGTTTCGAACCCCTGGCAGTGGTGTCGTTCAAACGGGCCCTCGTGCTCGTCATGAACGGCAAGGCATCCATCGTCGCTCGCGATAGGGACCACCCGGTGCTGGGCGTCTCGCAGGCGTTCGAGCGGCCCTCGGTCATCCTGCTCAGCCGATACGTCCGCATCCCCAGCGGTTCGGGCGTCCCGGTGAGCCGGCGCGGGGTGCTGCGTCGCGATCTGCACCGCTGCGGGTACTGCGGAGTGCCGGCGACCACGATCGACCATGTGCTGCCGCGGTCGCGGGGCGGACGGGACAGCTGGGAGAACCTGGTCGCCTGCTGCCTCAAGTGCAACAACGCCAAGGGCGATCGTACGCCCGGCGAGATGGGATGGAAGCTCCAGGCGAAGCCCAAGCCCCCGCACGGGACCATGTGGCTGCTGCACGGCATCGAGCGCTCGGACCCGCAGTGGGAGGAGTTCCTCTCTCCGGCCGCCTGAGCCCGAGCTCCCTGTTTGACGTGCTGGGCGGCTGTCGGGCCGACTGCGGTCTTGGGTAGACTCGGGTGGCCGGCCTCTGTAGCTCAATGGAAGAGCAGTTCCGTCCTAAGGAAAGGGTTGGGGGTTCGAGTCCCTCCAGGGGCACCGTCTTGCGACCAGCCGTTTTGCCCGGAGTTCCGGGAGAGTGGCCGCTGCCTCAAAGATGCCGAGTGTCCGTTTGCCCACATTTTGCCCACATTCTCCCGAGCATTCTCGTCTAGACGGTATGTAGTGGCCACCTTCTGGTGAGGGGGTCGCGGGACGGGGCCTCGCTCACAAAACTCGTGGGTTACCGGGTGGAGGTGGTCCGCCCGGCCTATCCGACAGTTGTGGGAGGCC